>Ga0207416_1000265_pt1 | contig 94963 bp, 87 predicted proteins | sample PaiPotPPM11metaG_FD_184107 | JGI IMG/M metagenome (GOLD analysis project Ga0207416, IMG submission 184107) | Iron sulfur acid spring bacterial and archeal communities from Banff, Canada, to study Microbial Dark Matter (Phase II) - Paint Pots PPM... ... | reverse complement strand
AACCGCCATCATGGAATACCTGGAAAACCACAATGCAGACCCCAAGCCATTCATCTGGACAAAGTCGGCCGGCCAAATCCTCGAAAAGGTCGCGCGGGCGAAACAAGCGTTAGAGTCACAACACTAGCAGTGCAGCCCGCGGCCTGTGCGCGAGGCGGCAATCCCCAAATAATCGCTGCAACAGGGTTTCGGCGCTGCGTGAAAGCGTCCATATAACGGCATGGAAGCCAATTGCTTTTCCACAGCCGCCGACACCATTGTTCCAGGCGCGGCAGATATTCCGGAAAATCGCTCGTCGAATCGAAAAAGGAACGCTAAGCGTTAGGCCCCATGGCGCGGTATATTTTCATCACCGGCGGCGTGGTTTCCTCGCTTGGCAAGGGTCTGGCTTCCGCGGCGCTCGGCGCGCTCCTGCAAGCGCGCGGATATAAGGTCCGCCTGCGCAAGCTTGACCCCTATCTCAACGTCGATCCGGGCACGATGTCGCCGTACCAGCACGGCGAGGTCTTCGTTACCGACGACGGCGCCGAGACCGACCTCGATCTCGGCCATTACGAGCGCTTCACCGGACGGCCGGCGACCCGACAAGACAATATAACAACCGGCCGTATCTATCAGGAAATCCTTACCAAAGAGCGACGCGGCGACTATCTCGGCGCGACCATCCAGGTCATTCCCCACGTCACCAATGCGATCAAGGACTTCATCCGCGACGGCAGCGAGGATTTCGACTTCGTGCTGTGCGAGATCGGCGGCACGGTGGGCGATATCGAGGGCCTGCCGTATTTCGAAGCCATCCGCCAATTCGGCAATGACGTGCCGCGCGGGCACGCGATCTACATCCATTTGACGCTGATGCCTTTCATCCCGAGCGCGGGCGAGCTCAAGACCAAGCCGACCCAGCACTCGGTGCGCGAACTGCGCGCCATCGGCATTCAACCGGACATTCTCCTCTGCCGCACCGACCGCGCGATCCCCGAGAGCGAGCGGAAGAAGCTCGCGCTGTTCTGCAACGTGCGCGAAAGCGCGGTGATCGAAGCGCGCGACGCCGACAACATTTATGCGGTGCCGGAGGCCTATCACGCCGGCGGTCTCGACAGCGAAGTGCTCGCCGCGTTCGGCATTCAGAACCCGCCGGAGCCCGATCTCGCGACCTGGCGTCTGATCAACGAGCGGGTGCGCAATCCGGAAGGCGATGTGACTATCGCCATTGTCGGCAAATATACCGGCATGAAGGACGCCTATAAGTCGCTGATCGAAGCGCTGTCGCACGGCGGCGTCGCCAACAAGGTGAAGGTCAAGCTCGACTGGATCGAGAGCGAAGTGTTCGAGAACGAGGATCCGACCCCGTTCCTCGAACATGTCGACGGCATTCTGGTGCCGGGCGGCTTCGGCCAGCGCGGCGCCGAGGGCAAGATCCGCGCAGCGCAATTTGCGCGCGAGCACGACGTGCCGTATTTCGGCATCTGCTTCGGCATGCAGATGGCCGTGATCGAGGCGGCGCGAAACCTGTGCGGCATCGAGGAGGCGAACTCGACCGAATTCGTCGCCACGCCGGAACCTGTCGTCGGCCTGATGACCGAATGGATGAAGGGCAATGAGCTGCAAAAGCGCGGTATGGGCGCCGATCTCGGCGGCACCATGCGGCTCGGCGCTTATCCAGCGATGCTGCAGCGTGGCTCCCGCGTTGCCGAGATTTACAATTCGACCGAGATTTCCGAGCGCCACCGCCACCGCTACGAGGTCAACACCGCTTACAAGGATCGTCTGGGCCAGCACGGCATGCGCTTCTCCGGCATGTCGCCCGACGGCATTTTGCCGGAAATCATCGAATACGCCGATCATCCGTGGTTCATCGGCGTGCAATTTCACCCCGAGCTGAAATCGCGGCCGTTCGCGCCGCACCCGCTGTTCTCGTCCTTCATCGGCGCGGCGGTGGAGCAGAGCCGGCTGGTGTAATACACCGTCATTCCAGATTGCCAGCGATCTCGGGCTTGCCCGAGATCGACACTTACACATGATCAAGTCGGCAACAGCCGACTTGATTGGCGGCAAGTCCGGATTGGCTGCAAGTCCGGAATCCATAGTCCCAGTACAGGGCTTATGGATTCCGGGCTCCTCGCGGAGCTTGTCATCGGGCCGGCCACTTCGGGCCGGACCCGTTGGCTCGGCCCCGGAATGACGAATAGGAGAGGAAACCATGATCTACGAACAGCGCATCTATACCTGCATCCCCGGCCGCTTGCCGGCGCTGCTCAAGCGGTTTGAAAACGACACGCTGAAAATCTGGGAGAAGCACGGCATCAAGCAAGCTGGCTTCTGGACCGTGCTTGTGGGCGACGGCAATCACGATCTGCACTACATGGTCGCGTGGGACTCGCTTGCTGATCGCGAGACCAAGTGGAATGCGTTTCAGGCCGATCCGGCGTGGCACAAGGCGCGCGACGAGAGCGAGAAAGACGGACCGATCATCGCCAATATTAAAAGCTCGTTCCTGCGGCCGGCGGTTTTCTCCTCGGTGAAGTGAAGCGATATTGCCCCGCGGCCTTGACCATGTGGCGCATGCGGTGTCCGATCTCGGCGCCGTTGCCGCGCTTTACGCGCGGGCGGGCTTCACGGTCGGCGCGCGCAACCGCCACGCGTCGGCCTGGGGGACGCAGAACCAAATCGTCCAGCTTCCTGGGTTTTTCGTCGAACTCCTGGCAATGGCGGACGTGAGCGCCATTGCGCCGCATGCGGACAGATACTTTTCCTTCGGCGCGTTTAATCGCGATTTCTTGGCGCGCCGGCAGGGACTTTCGATGCTGGTGCTCGAAGGCTACGACAGCGCGGCGGAGGCGGAGGCGTTTCGCGCGGTCGGCATCGGCGATTTCGAATTGTATAATTTCGAGCGTGACGCCAAGCGGCCTGACGGGACGCCGACCAAGGTCGCGTTCTCACTCGCCTTTGCGCGCGACCGGAAAGCGCCGGACATCGGCTACTTCACCTGCAAACAGCTTTATCCGGCCAATTTCTGGAATCCGGCCTTCCAACACCACGCCAATAGCGCGGTCGGCATCGCCGGCGCGGTGCTGGTTGCGGACAACCCCGGCGAACACCATGCGTTTCTTTCCGCGTTCACGGGCGAGCGCGACGTGCGGACGATCGCAACGGGTATTTCAGTGAAGACACCGCGCGGCGAAATCCAGGTTATGGACCCGGCGTCGGTTGCGCGCCATTTCGGTGTCTCGCCGCCTGACACGCAACGCGGCGCGCGGCTCACGGCCTTGCGCTTTGTGGTGCGCGACATGGCGGTGGCCCGCTTGGCTCTGCAGTCTGGGGAAATCGACTTTGCCGAGCAGTCGCAGCGGCTTGTGGTCGGGCCCGACATTGCCTTTGGCGCAACGCTCGTGTTTGAAAGCGCGGGTTGACCCGGCCCGGTGCGGCGATCATGTTCGCCCGGAAGGACGATAATGACTAAAAAACCCAATCCCATCGTCACTGTGGGCAAGGCGCGTTTCGGCAATAAGCTGCCGCTCGTTTTGATAGCGGGCCCGTGCGCGCTCGAAAGCCGCGCGCACGCGTTCGAGATGGCGGCGGCGCTCAAAGAGCTCACCGCAAAACTCGGTCTTGGCTTCGTCTACAAAACTTCATTCGACAAGGCGAACCGCACCAGCGCCACGAGCGCGCGCGGCATCGGTCTCGACAATGCGCTTTCGATCTTTGCCGAGTTGCGCGAGAAGCTCGGCGTGCCGCTGCTCACCGACGTGCACGAGCCGGACCAGTGCGCGCCGGTTGCCAAAGTCGCCGACGTTTTGCAGATCCCGGCGTTTCTCTGCCGCCAGACCGACCTACTCATCGCTGCCGCCAAAACCGGGCGCGTCGTCAATGTGAAGAAGGGCCAGTTCCTCGCGCCGTGGGATATGGCGAATGTCGTCGCCAAGATCACCGGCGCCGGCAATGCCAACGTGCTCGTCACCGAGCGCGGCGTCTCGTTTGGCTACAACACGCTCGTCTCCGATATGCGCGCGCTGCCGGTGCTGGAAAAGATCGGCGCACCGGTGATTTTTGACGCCACCCATTCGGTGCAGCAGCCCGGCGGGCAGGGCGCCTCTTCGGGCGGCGAGCGACACTACGTTCCGGTGCTGGCGCGCGCGGCGGTGGCGGTGGGCGTCGCCGGGGTGTTCATCGAGACCCATCAGGATCCGGACAAAGCGCCGTCCGACGGGCCGAACATGATCCCGCTCAAGGAATTGCCGGCGCTTCTTGAGCGGCTGATGCAATTCGATACGCTCGCGAAAAATAGCTAGCCAAGAGGCGGCGAGAAGCTCGCCTGGTTTGTGAACCGCCGACGCCATTTAATTGTAAAACCAAGGTTTGTGCCATTCCGCCCCTCCTCAGAGTCGTCAGCCTGGTGGTCTTTGCCTCGACGCTGTTCACCCGCGCCGTCGATCCGGTCGTGCCGAAAATCGCCAGCGACCTCGGCATTGCGGTAAGCACCGCGGCGCTCCTCTCGACGGCGTTCACCTTCCCTTACGCCATCATGCAGCCGGTGCTCGGCGTGGTCGGCGATTTTTTTGGCAAAACCCGGCTGATGATTTTGAGCTTGTCGATTGTCGTCGGGACGACGCTCGTCTGCGCTTTCGCCAGCAATTTCTCGGTGCTTGTTGCGATGCGCATCCTTGCCGGGATGTTGGCCGGAGGAATCTTTCCTGTCGGCATCGCGATCGTCGCCGATCTTGTTCCGGTGCAGGAGCGCCAAGTCGCGATCGGCCGTTTGCTGGCGGTGGGGCTTACGGGAAATCTGATCGGCGCGACGATTTCCGGCGTGATCGGCGATCTGCTCGGCTGGCGTGGGGTGTTCCTCACCATCGGCGGCTTCGGCCTCATCGTCGTCATCGCCGCCCTCTTTGCCTTTCGCGGACTGTCGCTCAACAAGCCGAGACCCTTCAGTTTGGCTTCGGTCGGGGCCGGATACCGCGGGATTTTTTCCGATCCCCGAGCCAAGATTTGCTTCGGCTCGGTGTTTTTCGAAGGCATTACGATCCACGGCATGTTTCCCTATGTCGCGCTTTTGCTGCTGGCGAGCGGCGTGACCCGCTCATCCTATGCCGGCGTGGTGATCGGCGCGTTCGGTCTCGGCGGCATCCTGTTTTCGCTGTCGCTGCCGTTCCTCGTCGCACGCATCACCGAGCGTCACATGATGCTGTTGGGCGCGACCTTCGCTTGCATAGCTTTCATCCTGATCTCGCTCGGCGTGTCCTGGTATACGCTGGCCGCTGTGTTTTTCCTGTTCGGCATCGGCTTCTACATGCTGCACAACTGCATTCAGGTTCACGTCACGGATCTCAGCCAGACAGCACGCGCTACCGCGATGTCGATGCATTCCTGCTCGTTCTTTTTCGGCCAGGCGATCGGCCCTATCTACTACGGCTATGCCTTCCGCCATTTCGGCAATAGCGCCCCGCCGCTCGTCGGCGCCGCCGTGATCATCGTGATTGGCCTCGTCTGCGCGCGCTTCCTGCGGCATCGGCGGCGCGATCTGAGCCTTGCGGAAGGGCCGTAAAACGCCCAATATTGCTGCATAGGCCAGGGGTGCCGCGGCGACGCGGCTGAGATCACACCCGTCGAACCTGTCTGGGTCATTCCAGCGAAGGGAGCCGCGTTGAGCGAAACGATTTTGTCCATTTCATCTATCGCCCAGCCGTCTATCGCCAAACGGCCGCGCGTCGCGATCATCGGCGCGGGCGTCGTCGGACTGGGCATTGCGTGGCGGCTCGCCGGCCGCGCCGAGGTTTCGGTGTTCGATCGCGGCAAGGCCGGCATGGGCGCGAGCCACGCGGCGGCCGGTATGCTGGCGGCGTGTTGCGAGGCCGAGCCCGGCGAGGAGGCGTTGCTCGCACTCGGCCGCGACAGCCAGGCGCGCTGGCCGGGTTTTGCCGACGAGCTGCTGCAGGCGAGTGGCGTGGATGTCGAACTGCGCGACGAAGGCACGTTGGTTCTGGCGCTGACGGCGGACGATCAGGCCGAAGCCGCGCATCGCCTGGAGTTTCAACGCAAACTCGGGCTGCCGCTGGAATGGCTGTCGGCCGCGGCGACACGTGCGCGGGAGCCGCATCTGGCCGGAAAAATCGCCGGCGCGGTGTTCAGCCCGCAGGATCATCAAGTCGATAATCGCAAAGTCGTTGCGGCGCTGCGTATGGCCGCCGAGGCCGCCGGTGTTGAAATTCACGAGCATCGGCCGATTAAAGAAATTGCCGTTAAAGCTAGCCGCGCCGATGGTGTCGTCCTTGATGACGGAACGTGTGTCGCAGCCGACATCGTGGTGCTCGCCGCCGGCGCCTGGTCGCGTGGCATCGCCGGATTGCCGCTCGATCGGCGTCCTCCGGTGCGCCCCGTGAAGGGGCAGATGTTAGCGCTGCGCATGAACCCGGCAGCGCCGCTTCTCAATCACGTCTTGTGGGCGCCAGGCGCCTATCTGGTGCCGCGCCGCGACGGCCGTCTGATCGTCGGCGCAACCACGGAAGAAAAAGGCTTTGACGACACGATCACCGCAGGCGGCATGCTGACGCTGCTTGAAGCCGCATGGCGTGCCATTCCCGCCATTGAGGAATTGCCGATCGACGAGATCTGGGCTGGTCATCGGCCGGGCAGCCGCGACGACGCGCCGATCCTCGGCCGCGCGCCGCTGGAGAATTTGTTCTACGCCACCGGCCATCACCGCAACGGCATTTTGCTGGCGCCGGTCACGGCGGATGCCATGGCGCGGCTCATTCTCGACGATGTGGTCGAACCTGCGATCCGGCCGTTCGGCCTCGAACGGTTTCTGCCGGCGCGCGCGGCTGAGTAGAGGAAGAGCTAATGGCTCAGGACACAATACGGGTGAACGGAGAGAACGAGCCGCTTGGCGAGCAAAGAACGCTCGACGCTTTGTTGGCGGAAAAGACCGCCGATGTCGCGCAGCGCGGCATTGCGGTTGCGCTCAACGGCTCTGTCGTTCCGCGCGCGGCGTGGCGCGAGACGGTGCTGCGGGGCGGCGACTGCGTCGAGATCGTGCGCGCGCGGCAAGGTGGATAGAGCATGATCCCGAAAAAGCCTGCCCTCGGACTTGATCCGAGGGTGGATACCGGTTTCCCGCCTTCGCGAAGCCCGCTTCGGCGGGCGAAGGAAGGTCGGAAAAGATCGTGCTCAACTAGAAATTTGGAGCAAAAAATGTCAGATCCTCTCATCATCGCTGGCCACGAGTTCGGCTCGCGGCTGTTTCTCGGCACCGCCGGTTATCCCAACCGCAAGATGATGCTCGACGCCGTCGCCGCGAGCGGCACGGCGATGGTCACGGCCTCGATCCGCCGCATCAGCCTCGCCGGCGACGACGAGAGCCTGATCGATCTGCTCGCCGGCCGCGTGAAATTCCTGCCCAACACGGCGGGCTGCCAGACCGCGAAGGATGCGGTCCTCACCGCAGAGCTGGCGCGCGAAGCGCTCGATACCAACTGGATCAAGCTCGAAGTGATCGGCGACCGCGAGCTGCTTTATCCCGACGTCGAGGAACTGTTGCGCGCGACGCAGGAATTAATCGCGAAAGGCTTTGTCGTGCTGCCGTACTGCACTGATGACCCGGTGACTTGCCGAAAGCTCGCCGACGCCGGCGCGGCGGCGGTCATGCCGCTCGGCTCGCCGATCGGATCGGGGCTCGGCATTTGCAATCCGCATCTCATCGAGCTGATTTGCACGCGCTCGCCGGTGCCGGTGGTGCTCGATGCCGGGATCGGCACCGCCTCCGACGCGACGCTCGCCATGGAGCTCGGCTGCGCCGCGGTGCTGATCAATACCGCGGTATCGAAGGCGCAAAATCCGGTGCTGATGGCAAAGAGCATGCGCGCCGCCGTAGAAGCCGGCCGCCTGTCACGCCTCGCCGGGCGTATTGCGAAACGCATGCATGCCGAGCCGTCAAGTCCGCAGTTTGGTCTGGTGGGGACGTGAAGCCGTCAACGGCCTTTAGACTGGCCCATCATCTCCCGCACCATCGGGATCACCTTGCGTCCGTAAAGCTCGATGCAGTGCATGATCTTCTCGTGCGATAGCGCGCCGGCTGAATACTTCAAATCGAAGCGTGAAATGCCGAGCGCCTTCGCAGTTGCGGCGATCTTCCGCGCCACCGTTTCCGGCGAGCCGACATAGAGTGAACCGTGCTCGATTTCCTGGTCGAATTCGGCGCGGCCCATCGGCGGCCAGCCGCGCTCGGCGCCGATGCGGTCACGGAATGTCTTGTAGACCGGATAGAGCTGTTCGCGTGCTTGTTCGTCGGTGTCGCAGACAAAGCCGGGGGAGTGCACGCCGATCTCGCGTGCCGGCCGGCCGTATTGCGCGAAGGCACGGTGATAGAGATCGACATAGGGCTTAAAGCGCGTGGGATCGCCGCCGATGATGGCGAGCATCAGCGGCAGATCGTAATGCGCGGCGCGCACGACGGATTCCGGACTGCCGCCGACGCCGATCCAGGTTTTGAGAGAGCCTTTTTCGATCGGTGGAAAGACGTGCTGATTGGTGAGAGGAGGGCGGATCTTGCCTTGCCACGTCACCGGCTCGTTCTTGAGCAGCGCGGCAAAGAGATCGAGTTTTTCCTCGAACAGTTCCTCGTATTGCGAAAGCTGAAAGCCGAATAGCGGAAAGGATTCCGTGAACGAGCCGCGGCCGAGGATCACCTCGGCGCGACCGTTGGACACGGCATTCACGGTCGAAAACCGCTGAAACACGCGAATGGGATCGTCCGAGGAGAGCACCGTCACCGCCGAGCCGAGATGAATGCGATTGGTCCGCGTGGCGATCGCGGCGAGCACGACTTCTGGCGCGGACACGGCGAAGTCTGGGCGGTGATGTTCGCCGACGCCGATGAAATCGATGCCCATCTCGTCGGCGAGGATCGCTTCGTCGACGAGATTGCGGATGACTTGGGCGGCAGGAAGGAGTTGGCCATCCGCGCCAGCGGTTACATCGCCAAACGTATCAACGCCGAGTTCGAGTTGCTGTGCCATAAAAATGCGTCTCACAAATCCATATGTGCGCCGTCTGGCGATGAACTGTTTCGGGGATGGGCTAATTCAAGGGACGGGTTCGACCCACTATGTGGTGCCTGAGGAAGATCAGATCAACTGCTGCTGCAGTTCATCGGCCAGGGCCTGTAAGCTTGGAAAGAAATGACCGTGCATCGCTTTTAGCGGCGTGCGTTCGCTATGAACGCCGATGTTCAGGGCGGCGATGACCTTGCCGTCGGGTTTCTTCAGCGGGATTGCGATCGACCGAAAGCCGACTTCGACCTCCTGATCGGCAACCGCATAGCCGGTTTTGCGGATGTCGAGTATAGCTTTGCGCAATTCGGCCTTGTCGGTGACCGTGAATTTGGTGATTTTTTCCGGCCGCAGCCGGGCGAGAAATTTGTCCAATTCGCGGTCGTCCAGCGCCGCGAGCAGGACCCGGCCGAGTGCAGTCGCAATCGCTGGCAGCCGGAAGCCGATCTGGGCGCTGACAGGAAGGACGCGCTTGGGCGACGCATGCGCGATCATCGTCACCGTCACATCTTCGCCGTCTAAGACGGCGGCCGAACAGGATTCCCCTGTTTGTTCGCTCAAGCGCTCGAGCGCCGGTTGGACAATGTCGGTGACGGCGTTCGATTGCAGATAAGCGCGTGCAAGGTTCAGAACGCGCGGCCGCAGCCGAAACATGCGGTCATCCACCTCGGCATAACCAAGCTGCACCAGCGTGTGCAGCGTGCGACGCACCGAGGCGCGCGGCAGATCGACGAGCTTGGCCATATCGCTCAACGAGAGCTGCTTGCGATCCTGGTTGAACGTCTCGATGACACGCAATCCGCGCGCCAGGGCTTCGAGAAATTCCGGGCCCGACGCGTCAACGAGCGTCTGTTCGGACGGAGATCTGTTGAAGGCCGGCATTTTCGACACTCCCGCGCTTGCCAGGCTTTTTGTTATCTGTTCTAATTACGAACATGCGTTCGGTCAACGAACATAACTAGTCGGCTTTGGTCTGAGGGTAAAGCAAAATCGGCAATGCGAAGTCTTGGAGGGCTCGGCGATGCTCAGCGCAGAACAGAACGATCGCATCACGCGCGTTGGACCTGACAAACCGGCGGGAAAATTGTTGCGCCGTTATTGGCAGCCGGCGGCCTTGGTCGATGAGCTCAATGGCGAGCGGCCGATCAAACCGATCAGGTTCCTTGGCGAAGACCTCGTGATCTACAGAGACGAGAAGGGACGCTACGGTCTCCTCGGTCGCGCCTGCCCGCATCGCGGCACTGATCTTGCGTATGGACGCCTTGAAGACAGCGGCTTGCGCTGCGCGTTTCACGGTTGGCTGTTCGACGTCGAAGGCAAATGCCTGCAGACGCCGGCCGAGCCGGAAGACAGTAAGATGTGCCGCAACATCCGGCAGAAGGCTTATCCGGTGGTCGAGCGCAACGGCATTTTGTTTGCTTATATGGGGACCGGCGAGCCGCCGGAATTTCCGCACTTCGATTGTTTTGTCGCGCCGAACTCGCACACTTTCGCGTTCAAAGGCATGATCGATTGCAATTGGCTGCAATCGCTGGAAGTCGGTATCGACCCGGCGCACACTTCGTTTCTGCATCGGTTCTTCCACGACGAGGATCCGAACCAGGGTTACGGCAAGCTGTTCCGCGATACCTCGATCGACTCGGAAATGCCGATGACCAAGATCATGCGCGAGTTTCCGCGGCCACGCATCGAAGTCGAGCCGACCGAATTCGGATTTCGCATCCTGACGCTGCGCGAAATCAGTGCAAAGAACACCCATGTGCGCGTGACCAATCTGATGTTCCCCAACGCCTTCATCATTCCGATGAGCCGGGAAATGACGATCACGCAATGGCACGTGCCGATCGACGACACCAGGCATTACTGGTACGCGATCTTCACGAGTTTCGGCGCGCCGGTGGACAAGGACGAGATGCGCCGCCAGCGCTTGGCGCTCTACGAATTGCCGGACTACATTCCGCGCAAGAACAAGAGCAACAATTATGGCTACGATCCGCACGAGCAGGATCGCGACACCTATACGGGCATGGGCGCCGACATTAATGTCCACGATCAATGGGCATGTGAATCCATGGGCGAGATCGCGGATCGCACACAGGAGCATCTCGGCCAATCGGACAAGGCGATTGCCGCCTATCGGCGCCTGCTCCGCTTGGCCATCGATGCGGTGGACAAGGGTGATCAGCCGCCGATGATCTTCGATGGCACCTCGGCTAAAACGGTTACCGGCCCGGCGGCCATCGACGGTATCGGTCCGACCGACGACTGGCAGGGCTATTGGCAGCGGACCGACGCTAACAAACGAAGCGCCGCCAGTTGGGCGAATATGAGCTGAGTTCAGCGGCAGAGACGAGCAGGGACATCGGTAAGACTATGTCTTCCCATAAACGCCGATCGCTCGCTCTGAATTTTGTCGATCGGCATGGCCTGTGGAGCGACGCGCAGTCGCGCGTGGCGACCGCCGTCGAAAAAACAATCAGCCAGAAAAACTTGGAACTGGTGCGCTTTTCATTTCCGGATCAGCACGGGATCCTTCGTGGCAAGACGCTGGTGGCGGCCGAGGCTGTGCGCGCATTGCGCAGTGGTGTGACGATGACGAGCACGCTATTTGCCAAGGACACTTCGCATCGCACGGTGTTTCCGGTGTTCGAAACGGGCGCCGGCATGGGCCTACCGGAAATGGGTGGCGCCGGTAACTTCGTCATGGTCGCCGATCCGGAAATGTTTCGCGTCCTGCCCTGGGCGGAGAACACCGGTTGGGTGTTATGCGACTGCTATTTTCCGAACGGCAAAAAGGTCCCGATCGCGACGCGCCAGCTTTATCGCGATGCGTTGGCCAAACTCGCCAAAGCCGGGTTTGATTATCTGGCCGGTCTTGAGGTCGAGTTTCATCTCTTCAAGATCGAAGACTTGCAGCTTGCACCTGAGACGCTCACCTGGCCGGCCGAGCCGCCGCGGGTAAGCCACACGACCCATGGCTTTCAATACCTGACGGAAGGCCGTTACGACCAAGTCGCGCCCATCATGGATGTGCTGCGAAAAAACGTCGCGGCGCTCGGTCTGCCGCTGCAATCGCTCGAGGTCGAATTCGGCCCGAGCCAATACGAATTCACCTTTGCTCCGGAAATCGGCATGGCGTCGGCGGATGCCATGGTGCTGTTTCGCAGCGCGCTCAAGCAGGTGGCGCGGCGGCACGGCTATCTCGCGAGTCTCATGTGCCGGCCGCGGCTGCCCAACACGCTCGCCAGCGGCTGGCATCTGCATCAATCATTGCTCGACAGCAAATCGAAGGCGAATGCCTTCGTCTCGCACAACGAGACAGACGTGCTGTCGCCGCTCGGCCGCTGCTTCCTCGGCGGGCTTTTGGCAAACGCCCGCGCCGCGAGCGTTTTCTCGACGCCAACGCTCAACGGCTATAAGCGCTATCGCGGCGCGAATACGATGGCCCCGATCCAGGCCATTTGGGCGCAAGACAACCGTGGCGCGATGGTCCGTGTCATGGGCGAGCCCGGCGATCCGGCGACGCATTTTGAGAACCGTTGCGGCGAGCCGCTGGCCAATCCTTATCTCTACATGGCGTCGCAGATTTACGCCGGCCTTGATGGCATGACCCGCGACCTCGATCCCGGCCCTTCGGCTGACGCCCCCTACCAAAGCACAGCCGAAGCCTTGCCCGCCACGCTCGAAGAGGCACTTGCTACACTGCGCGCAAATGCTTGTTTCCGGGCCGGATTTGGCGACGGCTTTGTGGACTATTATGCAAAGATCAAGGAAGCTGAGATCGCGCGGTGCCGGAAGCACGCCCAGCCGGACGAGGCTGACGTCAGCGAATGGGAGCACCGGGAGTACTTCGATATACTTTGAGACGACCGGCGATTTGCTTACGCACCGCGCCAAACAGAGGAGGGGTAAAATGACGAAAACATGGATCGCCGCGGGGGCAGCGCTCGCGCTCGCCACCGGGCCGGCATTGGCGCAACAGAAGACGGTGAAGATCGGTTTCATCTCGACCTTCAGCGGGCCGGTCGCTGCCATCGGCAACGATATGAAGAATTCCTTCGAGCTGGCGCTGGATCATCACGGCCGCAAGCTCGGCGGGCTGCCGGTCGAGGTCATCTATGAAGACGACCAGATCAAGCCGGAAGTCGGCGTGCAGAAGACGCAAAAGCTGATCGAGTCCGATCATGTCGATTTCATCGTCGGCTATATCTGGTCGAACGTGATGCTCGCTTCGCTCAAGCCGTTGACGGAATCCAAGACCATGACGGTCATTACCAATGCCGGCGCGTCGCAGCTCGCGGGCGAATTGTGCTCGCCTTATGTGTTCTCGACGTCATGGAACAACGACCAGACGCCGGCGTCGGTCGGTCTTTACATGAATCAGAAGGGTGTGAAGTCGGCCTTCCTGATCGGACCAAATTATGCCGCCGGCAAGGACATGCTCGCCGGCGTGCAATCGACCTTCAAAGGCCAGATCGTCGGCCAGGAACTGACGCGCTGGCCCGATCAGCTCGATTTCTCCGCCGAACTGTCAAAGGCGCGCGAGGCCAAGCCCGATGCGATCTTCGCCTTCTATCCGGGCGGCGCCGGCGTGCAGTTCATCACGCAATATGCGCAGTCCGGCCTCAAGGGCCAGATCCCGCTTTATACCGCCTTCACCGTCGACGATCTGTCGCTGCCGCGGCTGAAGGATCTCGCCGTCGGCATTCCCGGCGCCCAGGAATGGGTCAACGACCTGCCGAACGACGCCAACAAGAAATACGTGACCGATTACAAGGCGAAGTATAATTCCTCGCCGTCCTTCTATGGCGCGCAGACCTATGATGCGGTCGGATTGATCGACAGCGCCATCACCGCGGTCAAAGGCGATCTGACCAACAAGGAAGGCATGCGCAAGGAAATGGAAAAGGCCGACTTCAAGTCGGTGCGCGGCCCGTTCAAATTCGGCAACAACCACATCCCGATCCAGAATTTCTATCTTCAGGATGCGTCGAAGAACGCCGACGGCAGCTATGCCCTGCACACCGTTGCGACCATCGTCAAAGACAGCCAGGACACTTTCCACGACAAATGTCCGATGAAGTGAACCTCTCCTTGCCGGGGACAGTGTAAAGACGTCATGCCCGCGACATAGGCGAGCGAAGCGACGCCGTCCCTTCGACGGCTATGCGCGGGCATGACGGCGAGGTTACAAACGCGACGACACCGGCATGCTTTATTTTATTGAACAACTGCTCAACGGCATTCAGCTTGGAATGCTGCTCTTTCTGTTGGCGGCCGGATTGACGCTGATTTTCGGCATCATGGATCTCGTCAATCTGGCGCACGGTTCACTCTATATGATCGGCGCCTATTTCGCCGCCACGTTTGCCGAGTGGACCGACAGTTTTGTGCTCGGCGCCATCCTCGCGCTTCTCGCGACGCTCGTCGTCGGCATGGTGCTCGAAGTGATCGCGATCCGCCGCTTGTATGGCCGCGATCATCTCGATCATGTGCTGGCGACGTTCGGCCTTTTGCTGTTCTTCGATGAGTTCGTCCGGCTGATCTGGGGTCCGGCCGGCCTGACGCTGTCGCTGCCGAGCGAAATGCTCAATGCCGTTCAGATCCTGCCGGGCCTGTATTATCCGGTGTACCGACTTGTCATTATCGGCGTGACGCTTGCGGTGGGTGGCCTGCTTTATCTGCTGGTCATGCGCACGCGGCTCGGCATGCTGATCCGCGCCGGTGCGTCCAACCGTGAAATGGTCGGCGCGCTCGGGATCAACATCAAGCTCCTTTACACGCTGGTATTCGGCCTCGGCGCTGTGCTCGCGGGCTTCGCTGGCCTGATGCAGGCGCCGATCCTGACGGTGCAGATCGGCATGGGCGAGAACATCCTCATCGCCGCCTTCGTCGTCGTTACCATTGGCGGCATCGGCTCGATCCGTGGCGCCTTCGTTGCGGCGATGCTCGTCGGCATCGTCGATACGATCGGGCGCGCTTTCGTTCCCGATCTGCTGCACGCCTATTTGAGCGAAAGCGCTTCGTCGAGCCTTGGCCGGTCGCTGTCATCAATGCTGATCTATCTGCTGATGGCGCTCGTTCTGATCGTGCGTCCCGAAGGCCTGTTTCCGGCGGCGAGCAGATGAGCTATTCGCTCACCCCGCGGCTGGCGGTGAATATCGTTCTGCTGCTGATCCTTGGATTGCTGCCGGTCTATGCGGCGCTGACTGGCGATACATTTGTGATGACGCTGTTCACCCGCGTCTTAATTCTCGCGATGGCGGCGCTCAGTCTCAATCTTATCATGGGTTTCGGCGGCATGGTGAGTTTCGGCCACGCCGCGTATCTCGGCATCGGCGGCTATGCCGTCGGCATTCTGTCGAAGGAAGGCATCGATTCTGGTTTCGTGCAGTGGCCGGTCGCGATCGCGGCTTCGGCGCTGTTCGCTCTTGTGGTCGGCGCGCTCAGCCTGCGTACGCGCGGCGTTTATTTCATTATGATCACGCTCGCTTTTGCACAGATGATCTATTACGTCGCCATCGGCCTTGACCGCTATGGCGGCGATGACGGTTTGACCATCTATAAGCGCAGCCAGTTCGGCGGTGTTGTCGATCTCAACAACAAGACCTTCTTTTATTATCTGTGCCTTGCGCTGCTGTTGGCGGGGATTTATGCCGTATGGCGCATCGTCAATTCGCGCTTCGGGCTGGTCATTCAGGGCGCGCGGTCAAACGAGCGGCGCATGCGCGCCATCGGCTTTCCGACCTTTCGCTACAAACTCGTCTGTTTCGTCGTCGCCGGCGCGATGTGCGGGCTCGCCGGCGTGTTGCTGGCAAATCAAACAAATTACATCAGTCCGGCGATGATGGAATGGACGCGCTCGGGCGATCTCATCGTCATGGCTGTGCTTGGCGGCATGCGGGCTGCATTCGGCCCGTTGATCGGCGCCATGACATTCTTGCTTCTGGAGGACTGGCTGTCGCGCGCAACGGACTATCCGAACCTGATCATTGGCCCCTTGCTGCTGATCGTGGCGATCTACGTCAACGGCGGTATCGACGGATTGCTCGGGAGGGCGCGCCGTGGCTGACGCCTTGCTCGAAATCGAGGATTTGACCAAGCGCTTCGGCGGCGTGATCGCGTCGGACCGCATATCGCTGGTGCTCGAGCGCGGCGAACTGCATGCCATCATCGGCCCGAATGGCGCCGGCAAGACTACGTTGATCGGACAATTGACCGGCGAGATTGCACCTGATGCCGGCGGCGTCCGCTTCGACGGTCGGGATATCACGGCGCTTCCGGTTTATCGGCGCAGCGCCATCGGCTTGGCGCGTTCGTTCCAGATCACCTCGCTGTTTCTGGATTTTACCGCGCTCGACAATGTTGCGCTCGCAGTGCAAGCGCATGCCGGTCACTCATTCCGTTTTTGGCGCAGCGCCCGCCGCGATGCCGAACTGTGCGAGCCGGCGCGCGCGGCACTTACGAATGTGGGTCTCGGTGAGCGCGCTGGTATGCTGGCGGCCGATCTCAGTCACGGTGAGCGCCGTCAGCTTGAAATCGCGATGGCGCTGGCAACCAAGCCGCGTATGCTGCTGCTCGACGAGCCGATGGCCGGGATGGGGCCGGAGGAATCCGTGCGGCTGATCGAAATCCTTCGCCGGCTCAAAGGCGGCGTGACGATTCTTCTGATCGAGCACGATATGGACGCCGTCTTCGCGCTCGCCGATCGCATCAGCGTGCTTGTTTACGGCCGCATTATCGCGTCTGGCGATCCTGCAGCGATCAGGGCTGATCCCGTTGTGCGTAAGGCCTATCTCGGGGAAGGCGACGGAGGCGCGCGTGGCTGATACGTCTCTCGCTGCGGCTTCCAAAGCCGATCCGCCACTGCTCGAACTCTCCGGGATCGAGACCAGTTATGGGCTGAGCCGCGCATTGTTCGGCGTTTCGCTTACACTCGCCAACGGCGAAATGGTGTCGCTGATGGGCCGCAATGGCATGGGCAAAACCACAACCGTGCGGTCGATCATGGGACTGACGCCCGCAGGCGCGGGTTCGATCCGGTTTTGCGGCGAGGATATTCGCACGCTCCCGGCCTACCGAGTCGCCAAGCTTGGAATCGGTCTCGTCCCTGAAGGGCGGCAGGTGTTTCCGAATTTGACGACGCGGGAAAATCTAGTGGCAACAGCCGCCAATCGCGTCGGTGCCAGCGATCCGTGGACACTCGAGAAAGTGTGCGCGCTATTTCCGCGGCTTGCCGAACGCGCCCGCAGCATGGCGAACCTGCTGTCCGGCGGCGAACAACAGATGCTCGCGATCGGCCGCGCGCTGATGACCAATCCGCGATTGCTGATCCTGGACGAAGCGACGGAGGGTTTGGCGCCGGCCATTCGCGAGGAGATTTGGCGCTGCCTCGAAAGCTTGCGCGGCAAGGGGCAGTCGATCCTGGTGATCGATAAAAACGTCGAAGCGCTGATGCGCGTCGCCGACCGCCATTACATTATCGAGCGCGGCCGCGTGGTGTGGACGGGAAGCTCGCAACAACTGGCAAGTGCACTTGATATCCAGCACCGTTATCTCGGCGTTTAATGCTTTGACGAAATGCGCCGCGGCTCGGTGAGATAGACGATCTGACCGGCGACGAGAACGGCGACGACGCGCGGCCGGCCGGGGACTGCGGCGTCGACCAGGATGAGGTCGGCGCGCATTTTGGGCGCGATGCCGCCGCGATCGTTGAGGTTCATAGCCCGTGCCGGTGTCCCACTGATCAACTCCCAAGCTCTGGCGAGAGGCAACACGCCTTTCTCCACGAGCTGGAAGGCGGCCACTAACGGTGCGGGATAGAAGTAGTCGGATGCGAGGATCGAGCACAGGCCGCGTGCCACCATATCGCGCGCATTGACCCATCCCATGTGGCTCTTGCCGCGAACGATGTTCGGCGCGCCGAACACGATCTGATCGCCGCCGTCGACGGCGTTCTGCGCTGTCTCGATATTGGTCGGAAACTCGCAGACCCGGCAGCCGAGCGCGCGAAACCATTGTCGCTGTTCGGGCGATGAGTCGTCGTGGGAAATGAGCGGTATGCCGGAAATGTTCGCGCTTTTGGCAAGGCGCGCGATCAGATCCGGGACTTCGCCGCTGCGGCTGCGCAGCGATGCAATCAGTTTGAAAAAGTCCTCGCGGCACAGTCCCGTCCGCTCGATCATCGTGCCGAGCTTCGGCGGCGGCTTGGTCGCGTAGTCTGCGTTCAGCATGTGATCGTTGAAGGCGAGAGCATCGATCTTTCGCTCGTCGAGCCAATCACGCGCTTCCGGCTCGGCGGCAAAATTGAAGGTCTCGAAGCGCAAATGGTATCGCGTATCGGCGGCGAGCTGAGGCCGCAGCGCGTCGATCGCCGCGAGCAGGTTGCGCGCATTTTCAGGTCCGCGCAGGCCCGGCTCCCATGACCAGGTCACGCCGTGAAACACCGTCGTGATGCCGTTTGCGATGACCTGGCGGTCGGTATCGATGAGCGCAAGGTCGAGCGCAAAATCCACGCCCGGGCGGGGCATCATCTGCCGTTCGAAAGCGTCGCCGTGAATATCCACAATGCCCGGCAACAAGATCAAATCGTTGGCATCGATCTCGTTTGACGTGCCGCCGTTCGCGCCGACCTCGGCAATGTAGCCGTCGCCAACACGAACGCTAGTTTCAACAAAGTCGCCGTCGGTCAGAACGCGTGCGCCGGTGATGCGAAGATCCATTTGCCTGCTCAGTGACTTGCTATTTCTATTTCCGCGGAGCTTTGCTCTGTTTCATAGCGGTCGAGAAATTCTTCCGCGCTCAAGCGCCGGAAGTCGGGCAGCGCCAGCCGCAGACGCTCGTGCGGCCAGTGCCACCACGCGAGCCGCATCATCCGCGCCGCGATTTGGCTCGGAAACCGCTGCCGGGTCGGCCGCGCCGGGTTACCGGCGACGATGGTGTAGGGCGCGACGTCTTTGGTCACGATCGATCCCGCCGCGATCACCGCGCCGTCGCCGATGGTGCGCCCCGGCAGCACGATGGCGCCGTGGCCGATCCAGACATCGTTGCCGACGACGACACGATACGCCCGCCGCCATTCGAAGAAATCCGCGTCGTCGGTTTCACCCGGAAAATAACTGCCGGCGCGATAGGTGAAATGCGCCTGGCTGGCGCGATGCATCGGGTGATTGCCGGGATTGATCCGCGTCATCGCCGCAACGGAACAGAATTTGCCGAATTTTGCATAGGCGACGTTGCTGTCGTTGACGATGTATGAATAGTCGCCGACCTCGGTTTCCAGCAAAATGGTGCGCGCGCCGATATCCGTATAGCGTCCGAGCGTGCAATCGCGCACATCGGCGGTCGGATGGACAAGCGGCTGTTCGGATAAAATCTTCTTCATGTTTCCAGCACCAGCGCGACACGATCCGAGGCAAAGCGCGATCGCGTCGTGAGAATGGGGGTGCCGTCGGTGTCGGCGTCGACGCTTTCGACGACCAGCAAGGGGCGGCCGAGCGCGATTTTCAAGCTCTCCGCATCCGCCGCTTCGGCGATCGCGGCGGTAACGCGCGTGCGCTCGCGGGTAAAATCGCGAACGCCGAAATTCGCCAGCATGCGCGTCATCGAGTTGGACGACATCGCATAAATACGCGCGGCATTCGGAAAACGATCCGCCGGCAGCCAAGTCGTCGAGGCGACGATCGGGACGCCATCGGCCTGACGGACGCGCTCCATCCGGATCACGGGTGCCGAGGGCTTGAGCTTCAGCCGTTTGGCGATTTCGCTGTCGGCGTTTTCGATGCTGCTTGCAATAAGGCGCCCGCCGACGGCGTGACCGGCGCCGCCGATGATTTCAGAGAACCGCGTGCGGCGGCGAATCGGGTACGCGATGCGGTCGGCCTCGATATAGGTGCCGCTGCCACGCTCGGCGCGCACCATGCCGCGTTCCGCGAGCGCTGCAATGGCGCGGCGCACGGTGTGGCGGTTGACGCCGAACCGCTCGGCGATCTCGGTTTCGGCGGGCAGTTTTGTTCCCGCTTTAAATGTTCCCTGCGCGATCGACTGCTCAAGTTCGTCCGCAATGCGTCGCCATAACGCAACGCCGCCCGTCGCGGGTTTCGATTCGGCGCGTTTCGCCGCGGTAACTACGCGTCGTGTCATGGGGCTTTAATCCAAGCGTGTCCTGAATCCAAGCGTGTCATTGCAACGTCAGCAAAACTTCATCGTTGCCACGCTAGACAGTCTCATAGTTGTCTAGTAACATAGACAACTAGGCGAGACAAGATTTTTCGCCGCAACATTTTTCGCTGTTGTGGCCAAAGGCGACGAGGACCGATATTTGGACGAGATGCGCGAAAAACGCCGTGCGGCTATGGCGGTGCTGGCCGAGAGCAGCGCGGCCGACATCGCGCGTTTGCTGGAGACGGTCGGAGATCTGCCCGCCCACGAGGAGATGCGCGCGCCGGAAAACGGCTTGGTGATGATTCGCGGCCGCATCGGCGGCGACGGCGCGCGATTCAATCTCGGCGAGGCAACGGTATCGCGCGCCGTCGTGCGGCTTGCCACTGGCGAGATGGGTTTTGGCTATGTACTCGGGCGCGACCGCGCCAAGGCGCGGCTGATCGCCATATGCGACGCGCTGGTGCAGACAGACGCTTATGCTGCCGCGCTCGAAGGCAAAGTCATTGCGCCCATTCGGATCGGCCTCGAAGCGCAGCGCGCTACGCGCGCCCGGCAAGTAGCCTCGACCAAGGTCGACTTCTTCACCCTGGTGCGAGGGGAGGACGGAGCATGATCGGCTCTGGCTTTGCTGATCCGGTGAAATCGGCGCAATCGGCGTTCCGCGCCATCCTCGCCGCCACCTCACGACCCGGAACCGTCTGCGCAATCGGCGCGGAAGTTTCGGCGCCGCCGCCGCTTTCGCCGGCCGTGGCGGCTATTGCATTGACGTTGTGCGATCAAGATACGCCGGTCTGGCTCGACGCGCCGTTGCGCGCATCGGTAGAAGTCGCCGCATGGCTGCGTTTTCACTGCGGCGCAAAGATCGTGGACGACCCCGTAGCCGCAAGCTTTGCTCTCGTGGCCGATGCGCGCGGGCTGCCTGCGCTTGAACGTTTCAACCTCGGCACCGCCGATTACCCGGACCGTTCGACGACGATCGTGCTCGGCGTCGACTCTTTTCATTCTGGATCAGAACTGGTGCTGGAAGGCCCCGGAATCAAAACCCGCCAAACCTTTCGCGCCGCGCCGTTGCCCGACGATATTGTTTCGCGTCTCACCTTCAATCGCAGCCTGTTTCCGCGCGGGGTCGATCTCATTCTGGCCTCGGCAAGCGAGGCTGCCGCGCTGCCGCGCTCGGTGCGGCTGGTCAGCGAGGGTGCGCCATGTACGTAGCGGTCAAAGGCGGCGAACGCGCGATCGAGAACGCGCACCGGCTACTGGCGCAGGAGCGGCGCGGCGATCCTGCAGTGCCGGAATTGTCGCTTGAGCAGATCGAGCAACAGCTCACGCTGGCTGTCGACCGCGTCATGAACGAAGGCTCGCTCTATGATCGCGAACTCGCTGCCTTGTCGATCAAGCAGGCACGCGGCGACCTGATCGAAGCGATCTTCCTGCTCCGCGCCTTTCGCGCCACCTTGCCGCGGTTTGGCATGAGCGAGCCGATCGACACGGGCGCCATGACGGTGGACAGGCGAATTTCATCGACCTTCAAGGACATACCGGGCGGCCAAGTGCTGGGCCCGACGTTTGATTACACGCACCGCCTCTTGGAAACGCAGCCCGACACCGCTGCGGAGATCGTGCCGGTTTCCGCCGAGTCAAATCTTTCGAAAATGCCAAGGGCAACGGATTTACTGATCGCCGACGATCTCATTGAACGTTCGCCGCAAGCCTCGGATGCCGCACGCGTCGGCGATTTGACGCAAGATCCCTTGAGCTTTCCCGCGGACCGCGACCTGCGCCTGCAAAACCTTGCGCGCGGCGACGAAGGCTTTCTGTTGGCGCTCGGTTATTCGACGCAGCGCGGCTACGGTCGCAATCATCCGTTTGCCGGCGAGATCAGGCTCGGCGAGATCGGGGTGGAGTTTGTACCGGAGGAAGTCGGATTTGCCGTGCCGCTGGGGCGCATTACGGTGACCGAATGCCAGATGGTCAACCATTTCCGCGGCTCGGCGACCGAGCCGCCACGTTTTACGCGCGGCTATGGGCTTAGCTTTGGCCATTGCGAGCGCAAGGCGATGGCCATGGCGCTGGTCGACCGCGCGTTACGCGCGCGCGACCTCGGCGAGGAGGCCAAGGGGCCGGCGCAGGACGAAGAATTCGTCCTGTCGCATTCCGACAATGTGCAGGCGACCGGTTTTGTCGAGCATCTCAAACTACCGCACCATGTCGATTTTCAAGCGGAGCTTGGTCTCATTCGCCGACTGCGGGCGGAATTCGGGGAAGCGGCGTCGGCCAACGAAGTTCGCGAGGCCGCCGAATGAACGCGCCGCAAAACGTTCCGACCTATAATTTTGCTTATCTCGATGAGCAGACCAAGCGGATGATCCGGCGCGCGATCCTCAAAGCGGTCGCGATACCCGGCTATCAGGTGCCCTTTGCCAGCCGCGAAATGCCGATGCCTTACGGCTGGGGCACCGGCGGCGTGCAGGTCACGGCCTCGATCCTTGGACCGCATGATGTGCTGAAGGTCATCGACCAAGGCGCCGACGACACCACCAATGCCGTGTCGATCCGAAAGTTTTTTCAAAAGACCGCCGGTGTCAAAACGACGACCAGAACGCGCGAGGCGACAGTCATCCAGACCCGCCATCGCATTCCGGAAACGCCGCTCACCGAAAACCAGATTCTGGTGTTTCAGGTGCCGATCCCGGATCCGCTGCGCTACCTCGAGCCGCGCGAGACCGAAACGCGCCGCATGCACGCGCTCGCCGAATACGGACTGATGCACGTGAAACTCTATGAAGACATCGCGCGCCACGGCCAGATCGCGACGACATATGCTTATCCGGTCAAGGTCGACGGCCGCTATGTAATGGACCCGTCGCCGACGCCGAAATTCGACAATCCGAAAATGGACGATTGCGCCGCGTTGCAATTGTTCGGCGCCGGCCGCGAAAAGCGCATTTACGCGATCCCGCCGCATACCCGGGTCGTCTCGCTCGATTTCGACGACCATCCGTTCGAGCGCTACCGCTATGACGGCACCTGCGCACTGTGTGGCGCGAAGGATTCTTATCTCGACGAGATCGTCACCGACGATCGCGGTAGCCGCATGTTCGTGTGCTCGGATACCGATTATTGCGAAGGCCGCCGTAGCGATTCGGAAAAGGCCGGCGCTCCGCAGGCCGAGGCGCGCACATGAATATCGCCGTGAACGAATCCGAGCCGCTCTTGATCGTCGAGGGCCTGACCAAATTCTTTGGCCGCCAGATCGGCTGCCGCGATGTCTCCTTCAGCCTTCACGAGGGCGAGGTCATGGCGGTGGTGGGCGAGTCTGGCTCCGGCAAGACGACGCTGCTACGGCTTTTGTCGATGCAGGCCGAAGCGGACGCGGGCCGCGTGCTCTACCGCATGCGCGACGGCGTGACGCGCGATCTCGCCACACTCGGCGAAGCGGAGCTGCGCTTTCTGGCGCGGACCGATTGGGGCTTTGTCCATCAAGACCCGGCGCTTGGTTTGCGTATGGCGGTGTCCGGCGGCGCCAATGTCGGCGAGCGGCTGATGGCGGTCGGCTGGCGCCACTACGGAAATATCCGCGAAGCCGCGACCGATTGGCTTTCGCGCGTCGAGATCGACACCGGCCGCATCGACGACCGGCCGACGACTTATTCCGGCGGTATGCGGCAGCGGCTGCAAATCGCGCGCAACCTCGTCACGCAACCGCGCCTCGTTCTGATGGATGAGCCGACCGGCGGCCTCGATGTTTCGGTCCAGGCGCGACTGCTCGATCTGCTGCGCAACCTGGTCGCGGTCCTCAAACTTTCGGCGGTGATCGTGACCCACGACCTCGCCGTCGCACGTTTGTTATCTCACCGCATCATGGTGATGAAAGGCGGCGAGGTGATCGAATCGGGATTGACCGATCAGGTCCTCGACGATCCCCGCGCGCCGTACACCCAATTGCTGGTCGCTTCGATCCTGCAACCTTGAGACAGACATGATGACCGCTCTCGAACTCTGTGACGTGGCCAAGAGCTTTACGATGCACCTGCAGGGCGGCGTACGGCTCTCGGTGGTTGCCAGTGTGACTTTTTCGGTCCGCGCAGGCGAATGCGTCGTGCTTGCCGGTCCCTCAGGCGCCGGAAAGTCGTCGATCCTGAAGATGATCTTCGGCAATTATCGCTGCGATCAGGGGCAGATTTTGGTGCGCGACGGCGGGCGGAGTTTTGATATTGCGACAGCGACGCCGCGCCAGATGCTGGCGCTGCGCAATAACACCATCGGCTATGTCAGCCAATTCCTGCGCGCCGTGCCGCGCGTGCCGACCATCGATGTTGTTGCCGAACCGCTGATCGTCTGCGGCACGCCGCGCGGGGCTGCTCATGCCAAGGCGGCGGACATGTTGCAGCAGCTCAATATTTGCGGTGCTCTCTTGAATTTGCCCCCGGCGACGTTCTCCGGCGGCGAGCAGCAGCGCGTCAATATCGCCCGTGGTTTTCTGCCCGATCTGCCCATCCTGCTGCTCGACGAGCCGACAGCGTCGCTCGATGCCGACAATCGCGCGGCGGTGCAGAAGCTAATCGCGGAAAAGAAACGGCATGGCACGGCGATTGTCGCCGTGGTCCACGACGAGAATGTCCGCGAGGCCATCGCGGATCGAATCGTCGAGGTCACCCAATTCGCGGCAGCCGCCTGAGGGCTTTGAAATGTTCGAGCAACGGGACCTCATTCTGACAAACGCGAAGATCGTGCTCGCCGACCGCGTGATCGAGCGCGGCTGGCTTGCCGTTGTCGGCGGCGCGATCAGTGAGATCGGCGAGGGCAGGGCGCCGGAAAGTGGCGAGGACTTCGGCGGCGATTTACTGCTGCCGGGTCTTGTCGAACTGCATACCGATCATCTCGAGGCGCATTATTCTCCCCGGCCTAAAGTCTATTGGGATCCGGTGGCTGCGGTGGTTTCATTTGACGGTCAGCTCGCCACGAGCGGCATCACGACGGTGCTCGACTCGCTTCGGGTATGGCGCGAAGAAGGCGCCGAGGACGTCGACGGTCAGGCCGAAATTCTGGCGAAGGCGATCGGCGAAGCGCGCGACGCCGATCTGCTGCGCGTCGATCATTTTCTGCATCTGCGCTGCGAAGTGCCGATGCCGAACGTGGTCGATGAGGCGGCGGCGCTGATCGGCCGCGCCGATGTGAAACTTGCCTCTCTGATGGATCACACCCCGGGCCAGCGGCAGTTCCGCGACGAAAGCAAGCTGCGTGACTATTATCGGAGCAAAGGCAACCTGACCGACGCAAAGCTCGATGCTTTGTTCGCCAAGCGCTTTGAGTATCAGGCGGCCTATGCCGCGGACAACTACGAGAAAATCGTCGCGCTCGCCCGCAAGCATAAAACTCCGCTTGCCAGTCACGACGATACGACGCCAGAGCATGTCGATCAGGCGGTTCGTGACGGCGTCGTCATCGCCGAATTTCCGACAACGATAGAGGCGGCACAGAAGCTGCACGCAGCCGGCGTTCGGGTATTGATGGGCGCGCCCAATCTGGTGCGCGGCGGCTCGCATGCCGGCAATGTGGCGACGGCGAACCTGGCCGAGCGCGGTGTGCTCGACGTGCTGTCGTCCGACTACGTGCCGGCGAGCCTTTTGATGGCGGCGCTCATGCTGCCGCAGCGCGCGGCGAACATCGATCTCGCCGACGCCGTTCGTACGGTGACAAAAACTCCCGCCGCGGCGGTCGGTCTCGACGACCGCGGCGAAATCGCCGCCGGCAAGCGCGCCGATCTCATTCGCGTGCGCGTCGCCCACGACGTGCCGATGGTGCGCACGGTCTGGCGAAACGGAAGGCGCGCGGCGTGAACCGGCTCACCAAACCGCACACCGTCGTCCCGCCGAATTCCAGTGCGCTCGGCCCTGGGCGGCTTGTCCTCGTGGTGGGTCCAAGCGGCGCCGGCAAGGATACTTTGCTCGACGGCGCCCGTGCCGCCTGCGCCTACGATCCGGCGGTGGTGTTTCCGCGGCGCGTGGTGACGCGGCCGAAGTCGGACGCGGAAGATCATGATTCGATTGACGCGGCGTCCTTCGAACGCGCCGCCAGCGACGGTGCCTATGCGTTGTGGTGGCGGGCGCACGGCAACAGCTACGGAATCCCGGCCTCGATCGACCGCGACATCCGCGCCGGACGCACGGTAGTATGCAACGTGTCGAGGACGGTCATCGATGCCGCGCGGCAACGCTACGGCTCTGTCACGGTGGTGGCGATCACGGCGCCGGAGGAGGTGCTGCAATCGCGCTTGGCATCACGGCAACGTTCAAGCGACGGCAATATCGCCCAACGCATCGAGCGCTCTGCCGAAGTCGAACGGCTCTTTGCCGCCAACATTGTCATCAAGAATGTCGGACGGCCCGGCGGCGGAATTCGGCAGCTTATCCGCGCGATCCGCACCAGCATGCGGATCGGCCGCCGCCCGGCCGCAAAGCAATAAAGTCTTCGCGGATATCCGACGTTTGTGTTCAGGCCAGCCGCTCACGCAGGGCGGCCGATAATCTTTCGGCGCCAAGGACGATGACGAAGATGATGATCAGCAGCAATGACACCTCCTGGTATTGGAAGAGGTTCATCGCCGTGAGCAATTGGAAGCCGATGCCGCCGGCGCCGACGAAACCGAGTACCAGCGATGAACGAATGTTCTCGTCCAAACGATAAAGGCTGATGCCTAAGAGCGTGGGCAGGATCGTCGGGATGATTCCGTGAGTGAATACCTGGATGCGCCGCGCGCCGGTCAGTTCCAGCGCGTGGATCGGCGCCATGTCCATCTGCTCGATCGTTTCGGCGAACAGCCGGCCGAGCATTCCGACCGAATGCACGCCGAGCGCCAGACCGCCCGGGAACGGCCCAAGCCCGACGGCTGTCACGAACAACAGCGCCCAGACGAGATCCGGCACCGCGCGCGTAAAGCCGATAATTCCACGCGCCCCGTAATAGGCAAAGCGTGATGGCGTGATGTTCGAGGCGGCGAGGACCGCAAGCGGCAGGGCAAGGATCAAGCCGACCATCGTGCCGAATAGCGCGATGTCCAAGGTCTGCACCGTCGGCCAGATTGCGGAAGGCAATTTGGAGAAATCCGGCGGCACCGCGCGCCGGATGAGGTCGGCCATGCCGTGGATGCCGGTGATGAGGTCGCTCGGCCGCGCCTCGACCACGACGAGTGTTTGAACGACGACGGCGATCCCCAGCAATGTCAGGACGCAGCGCACGGCAGTGGTGACTGCACCGCCCCAACTGGTCGCCCGAGTGTGCGCGCCAGTGGCGATGCGCAGCTCGGCACGTGCAACGTCGACGCTCATGCCGCCTCGCTGATGTAGAGGCGGTGCACGCTGTCGCGTGACACCTGCTCGCGCGGCAGATCGAACACGATGCGCCCTTCGCGGACGCCGACCACGCGGTCGGCATAACCATAGGCAAGCTCAATCTGGTGCAACACGCAGAGCACGGCGAGCTTTGCCGACCGGGCGAGGCGCTGCAGGAGTCGCATGATTTCCTCGGAAGCTTCCGGATCGAGGCTCGCGATCGGCTCATCGGCCAACAGCACGCGCGGATGTTGCGCCAGGGCGCGCGCGATGGAGACGCGCTGTTTTTGGCCGCCGGAGAGCGTCCCGGCGCGCTGCTCCGCGAGGTGATCGAGACCGACTTGCGCGAGGTGTTCATGCGCCGCGTCGAGTTCGCAACGGGGCAGGCCGCCGAACGCAGTCTGCAGTGTGTAATGGCGGCCGAGCGTGCCGGTCGCTACATTGGTCAATACGCTTGTGCGGCGGATGAGGCTTGGATGCTGCGAGATCATGGCAAGCTTGAGCCGCGCGCACCGCAACTGTTCGCCTTCCAGCGCACACAGGTCGGTATCGCCGAGCCAGATTTCGCCCGCGCTCGGCCGCAAGATCCGGGCGATCGAGTGCAGCAGCGTCGTCTTGCCGCTGCCATTGCCGCCAAGGACCACGACAAGCTCGCCCGGCTCGACGTTCAAATCGAAGCCGTCCAGCACGAGCCTGCCGTTCGGATAGCGGACCGAAAGGGAGCGGACACGCAACATCCTGGCACTCCGGAAGGACTTCAGCTCAGCTTGGCGAGATCGATGTTGAGCGTCTTCACCAGATCGCGGACGCCGTCGTAGGCGGAATCCGTTTGCGGCACGAACCGGCTGCCATGCATGCCCATGACTTTGCGGTCCGCTTCGTCGATCGAAGTTAGATCGAGATTTTGCAGGACTTCGGTCAGCCGCTTCTTGAAGGCGTCGGGGAGGTTGCCGCGGATGGCGATCGGATCGGTCGGGATCGGATCGGACTTCCACAGGAACACGAGATCGCCGTCCTTGTAGTGGCCGCGCTGGGTCGCGGATTCGAGCTGCTCGCTGTTGAGTTCGCCGGCATCGACCTTGTGATTGTAGAGTGCTTCGAACGAAGCCGTGTGGCTGCCAGCATAGATCGCCTGGATGTCCTTGTCCGGATCGAGTCCGGCTTTGCGCAATCCGTAAGCGGGGAACAGGTGACCGGACGTCGAAGCGGGATCGGAGAACGCGAACGAGTGACCGCGAATATCGGTGACCGTCTTGATTCTCGTTGTTGGATAAGTGACGAGGCTTGCCCAGTAGCTATCGGGCTTGCCGTCTTTATCGCTAAACGCGGCGACTGCTTCCGCCTTGGCGATCTGATGCGCCAGCACATAGCCGAGCGGACCGAACTCGCCGATTTCGAGCTTGCCGTTACGCATGGCTTCGATTTCGGCGTTATAATTTGTCGCGACATAGACTCTGACCTGACAGCCGAGTTTTTGGCTGATCATGACGCCGATGCGCTCATAGATCGGCATCAGGCGCGGGGCGGTGTCGAACGGCTCGACGCCGATGCGCACAGTGCCGTCATTCGGGCAGTCGGCAGCGCTTGCCGGCCGGGCAGAGGTTGCGAGTGTGGTGAGGCTTGCCAGCGCTACAGCGGCAAGCGCCGTCGCCGCTCCACCGATCCAGCGAATTTGTATTTTCATCATCGAGCTCCTGTGAGTGACATTTCGTGGTTTCATTGATTGAGGTTGCGCGATTAAAGGCGGGTGCCGCCCGCTTGGTCGATGCGAGAGCGCTTCTATTAGAGGGCGTTCAATTGCGGATACGATTCCATCTGACGCAGAACTTGATGCGCGATCTTCCGCGCGCCAACTGCATGTTCCGCACGATACGCGAAGAGAAAAGCACGGTTAGGCTATTGCCCGCACGTGACAGTGGGATGAACAACGCCGCAGGCTGGGGACAAGGCTGCGACGGTGGTTCCACCACAGCATGCGCCCCTCACAGCGCGTCCGCCCGGACAGCCAGGCAGTAAACTACCGTGCGTCCAGAACATCTGAAAGAACGTAACATCTGAGGGAACGCAACATCTGAGAGCCGGTGAGTTCGTCTGCGGACCGTTTTCAGTGCGCGGCTGTCTCGACGCGACACTGCCGCAGGCGCCTGTGGCCAGTCGCAGACTTTGCACCACCCTAAGTAGATAAGGCGGGCCAATAGACAACAAAGTTGCAAGAACAAATTCGGCGATTTTGTCGATTGGAGTTGTGCGCCGTCCTTCTATCACCCCCACCGTGAGCCGAAAATTTTCAAGAAAGAGGCGCAATCCAGTATAAGACTGCACGTATTCTTCGATCTTAACCGATCTGAAATTGTATATGCCGTATTTATTACTCAGCGACAATTTGAAGTTCTGCGGTGTGTCACACGGCTTCATGGGGCGGCTGCCGCGCTGACGCCGCCACGGCACTGAAGAAACGGACGCCGCGCCGGGAAACAGCCCACTGAGTATCATGAGTAACTCTGCTTCGCCTGCCGTCGACGTCCGCCAAGGCGCGACCCAAATCCCGTCTCAAGCCGCGCCTATCGAGTCCGGCTTTGCCGACGGCGCGGGCGCCAAGGCGTCCTCCTCGCAATTCATCAGCTTTGCGATCGGCGATGACCAATATGGCGTCGACATCATGGCCGTCCGCGAGATCAAGGGGTGGACGGCAATCACACACTTGCCGCGGCAGCCGGACTATGTTCGCGGCGTCCTCAACCTGCGCGGCGTCATCGTGCCCATCGTCGATTTGCGCTGCCGCTTCGGCCAAGGGACGACCGAAGCGACGCCGCTTCACATCGTGATCATTGTGCAGATCGGCGCGAAGCTCGTCGGCTTGTTGGCCGATCGGGTGCTCGACATCGTATCGCTCGACGGCACTCAAATTCAGCCGGTGCCCCGGGTCGTGCAGGCCGCGCGGCTCGATTTCCTCTCCGGCATCGTCACTGTTGACGACGCCATGATCGCGCTCATCGACCTGCCGAATCTCTTGTCCATCAACAATACCAGCGAGGCGGCGTAGCGCACGCGTCATTTGCTGCCGCCGTTTGCGACGGGACCATCGCCAACATCAATACCTGCCCAACCTCCGCCGAGCTAAAGGACTTGCCATGCTCAACCGATTGACGATCAGCACGCTTCTCAAGTCGGCCATTGCGCTGTGCGGCGTGGCGGTCATCACGCTCCTGTCGTTCAGCGTGTCGGATTCATGGGGCCGGATGCACACCGCAAGCCGCGCCGCGGCAGCGACGGAGGCGTCGTCCTATCTCTTCACGGCGCTAGCCAATATTCGCCTCGATCGCGCAAACACTTACCGCGCTCTCCAGGCTGACAATCCGACACCGGGTACAATCCCAATGATGCGCAAGGCGCGTGCGGCCGAAATGCCGGCGCTGAAATCGGGCACGGCGATTGTGCAGCAGCTCGATCTGCCTGGCCAGCAAGATATGGTCGCCGAGCTTGTACGGCAGGTTGCCAAGCTCGATGAGCTTCATCAGACCAGCGACGCCGCCCTCATGCAGCCCAAGTCGGCGCGGCCGGCGGGGCTGGCCGATCAGGCGCTCAAGCAGACGGCGGATCTTTTGGATCTGATCGATGGCTTGTCGAGGAGTGTGGCGGTCGCGATCAAGCTGCAGGATTCCTATATCGATCAGTTGCTGGAGCTGAAGGATCTGGCTTGGGCTGCGCGCAATGCCGGCGGTGACGCCTCCGTCGTCATCTCCACGACAATGGCGGGGAAGCCGCTGTCGCCCACCGCGTGGGACGACTACGTTGCCCTCGTGAGCAAGATCAACGCCAATTGGGCGGAGCTCAAGGAAGTTTCCAAAGGTTTACCGCTGCCGCCTCGGTATCAAGAAGCGGTGCAAAAAGTGGAGCATGAGTTCTTCGCCCCAGACTATATTGGCAAACGCGCCAATGCCCTCAAGGCGCTGATTGCCGGTCAACCGCCCGGCATCACTCTCGAGCAATGGACGCCGCTGACGGTCGCCAGATTGACGACGGTCGAAGCCGTCGCCGACGTGGCGCTGGATGCCGCCAAGGATCAAGCTGCTGCTCAATATGCGGCAGCCCGGAGCGATCTCATCTTGCAGCTTTGCCTGATGGCGGGAGCCGTGGTTCTGGTCGTCGGCATGTTGCTCCTGATTTCGCTGCGCGTGGTCAGCCCGCTGCATAAACTGAGCGCGGCGATGCGTAAGCTCGCCGACGGCGATTTCGGCGTGGTGCTGCCGGGGCTTGGTCGCAAGGACGAAATTGGCGCCATTGCCGCAGCGGTCGAAGGTTTCAAGGTCAAGGCTTCCGAGAAGGCACAACGCGAAGCCGCCGCGCAAGCCGAGCAGGAACGCCAGATGGCGACCGAGCGCGATGCCGCTATGGCGCGGTTGAGCGGCGAGTTCGAGACCGCGGTGGGCGGCATCGTCCAGGCTGCCGTCAGGGGCGATTTCTCGCAGCGCGTCACACTCGACGGCAAGTCCGGACTCATCCTCAATGTCGGCACGGCGATCAACACGCTGTGTGACAATATCTCGAAAGCGCTCGACGACCTCGCCGCAATGCTTGGCGCGCTTGCCGACGGCGATCTGACGCGCCGTATCAATGGCGAATACGAGGGTACTTTCGCGACGCTCAAGGACAACGCCAACATAACCGCCGAACGGGTCGGCGCGACGATCGCGGAGATCAAGCAGGCTGGCCAGGAGGTCGCGAGCGCGTCCGCCGAAATCTCGGCGAGCACGACCGACCTCTCGCAACGCACCGAAGAGCAGGCCGCGAGCCTCGAACAGACATCGGCCTCGATGGAGGAAATGTCCGTTACCGTGAAGAAGAACGCGGACCAGGCGAAATTAGCGAGCCAGTTCGCGGGCGAGACCCGTGAAGTGGCTGACCGCAGCGGTCAGGTTGTGGCGGAGGCGGTCCATGCTATGTCGCGCATCGACGATTCGTCAAAGAAGATTGCCGACATCATCGGCGTGATTGACGAGATCGCACGGCAAACCAACCTGCTGGCGCTCAACGCAGCCGTCGAGGCGGCACGCGCCGGCGAGGCAGGCCGCGGATTTGCGGTGGTGGCGTCGGAGGTCCGCAGTCTCGCCCAACGGTCTTCGCAAGCCGCCAAGGATATCAAGGACCTGATCACCAGTTCTTCGACGCAAGTCAAAGAAGGCGTCGAACTGGTCAACAAAACCGGTTCGTCGCTCTCCGGCATCGTGGAGTCAATCAAGAAGGTGGCGGAGATCGTGGCCGATATCGCGACCGCGAGCGTCGAGCAGTCGACCGGCATCGATCAGGTCAACAAAGCTCTCACGCAGGTCGACGAGGTCACGCAGCAGAACTCGGCGCTGGTGGAAGAAAACGCGGCGACCGCCAAAGCGCTCGAGCACCAGGCGGCGATCATGAATGAGCGTATGGGCACATTCCGGCTCAACGACGTTCCGGCTGCGGCGAAGCGCGTGCAGCCGACGGCGCCTGCGCAGGCCGAGAAAGCGAAGCCGCGGACAGTCGCCCCCGCGAAGCTAGTGGTGCAGCGCAAGGTGGTGAACGGATCGGGCCGCACCTCGGCCGGTGCCAAGGTCGCGAATGCAGGCGCGGACTGGCAAGAGTTCTAAAAGCGTCGTCACCCCGGACTAATCCGTTTGCGCTCCAGCGGAAGTGCGGGACCTTTTAGAATCGCCCTCGGATCACATCCGAGGGCGAACTGCCTCTGGAAATCAACCCTAATTCCCGCGCGCAAGCGGCGGTTTCGGCATGGCCTACTTCCCTGGAAAACCACGGAAAACCCACGGCCGGCGGATTGTTAATAGGCCGTACTATTAACCAATCCGCAATTGTATCTGCCTTATTACTTTATCCAGGAAAATTTGAAGTTTCTGTACGCGTCGCCGGGACCCATTGGGCGAGATCTGACGCCGGTGTTGCGGCGCCAAGAAACCGATGCCCGGCGGGGACAGAGCGAGGCACCGAGCGTCATGAGCGATTTAGCTGTTTCTTCCGCAGTCGGCTCCCCGCAGCGGGGTTCCGTTGATTCCGGCGCGGCGATTCCGTCGAGTGCCGCTGCTGCGCCGACCCAGCTCATCAGTTTCGCGATCGGCGACGACCAGTACGGCGTCGACATCATGGCGGTGCGTGAGATCAAGGGCTGGACCGCGATCACGCATCTGCCGCGGCAACCCGATTACGTTCGCGGCGTCCTCAACCTGCGCGGCGTTATCGTTCCGATCATCGATCTGCGGTGTCGGTTCGGCCAGGGGATGACCGAAGCGACGCCGCTGCACATCGTCATCATCGTCCAAGTTGCCTCGAAGCTGGTCGGTCTATTGGCCGATCGCGTGCTCGATATCGTGTCGCTCGATGGTTTGCAGATTCAGCCGGTTCCGCGCGTCGTGCAGTCATCGCGCGTCGAATTCTTGGCCGGCCTGGTGACAATCGAGGGCGCCATGATCGCGCTGATCGATCTGCCCCATCTGCTGTCGATGCCTGCAAATACGCTTGATGGTTCGCGTTCAAGCCATTGAGACTTGGCGCGAGCCGCCCGCTCGCCTGGGAATTGGAATAAAGGAGCTTCACCCCGATGTTAAAGTCACTGATCGACGCCAAAAATTGGCGCATCGGCGTGAAGATTTTTGCCGGTTTCGGTTCGATTATTATTCTCCTGGCGCTGGTGTCGGGTTTCGGCGCTTACGAGCTCTCCTCGACCGGAGCGAGTGTAACCCGACTGAATACCGCGTCGGAAGCTTCGCAGCGCATTCTGGAGCTCGACCAGAATATGGAGGTGATGCGTCAGCGGGCGCTGCGCTTCAAATCGCTTCACGACAAGACTTCGGTCGACGAGTTCAACGAGTCCTACAAGCAATCGGCCGAGATTCTGGTGCTCAGCATCAAGGGCGCACCGAACGAAGAGCGGCGTCAGCTTTACGTGACGGCCTCGCAGCAGATCGAGATTGCCAAGCAGAAGTTCGACCAATTGGTGAAGAGCGTCGGCGATCTTTTGCAGGCGCAGGATCAATTCGGCCTTGCCGGCAACAAGCTCAACGCCTCGGCGCATAGGGTCTTCGCGCTTGCCGAAATCGGCAACAATTCCGACGTGATGCTCGCGGTGCGCGACATCGAGGTCGCGCTCGACATTATGCGTGCGACCGTGTGGCGCTTCCAGGTCACGCTCGACCCGAAGGATATGTCGTCGTTCAAGGCCAATGTGCAAAATCTGAACGCGACGGTCGAAACATTTGGCCAGATCGCCAATGCGCAGGCGCGCGCGCCGCTGGGTGACCTGACGGCAGCGGTCAAGTCCTACGATGAAGCCTTTGGCGCCGTCGCCAAAACGATGCTTGCGAATGAGGATATTTATTCGAACCAGATCCGTCCCGTTCTCGCCGAAGTGTACAAGATCACCAACGGCGCCAAGGCCTCGATCATAGAAAACGCGCAGCTTTCCAAGAAGGCTGCGGACGACTCGGTGTCGACCGGTACGACGCTCACGGTGGTCATGGCTGCCGGCACGATCGTTCTTGGCGTTGTGCTGGCTTGGTTCATCGGCCGTAGCATTTCACGTCCGTTGCGCAAGACGGCGGAAGTGCTGGGCGACCTGACCAATGACCGTATCGTCGACGTGCCTTACACCGCGCGCGGCGACGAGATCGGCGCCATCGCCAAAGCAACCGCAGTTTTCAGGCAATCGATCGCCGAAAAGGTGGTTAATTTCCGCGTCCGTTGCGCGCTCGACGTCGTCCGTTCCGGCGTGATGCTGGCCGACGATAGCTACAGCGTTCTGTACATGAACGGCGCGCTCACCGAGATGATGAAGGAGTGCGAGCCGAAGATTCGCGCGGCTCTGCCGAATTTCGACGCGTCGAAGATCGTCGGTGTCCCGATGGATCTCTTTGACAAGGACCCCGCGCATCAGCGCGAAATGCTGGACGGCCTCACCGGCGCGCGTGAATCGGAGGTCGCCGTCGGTGCGCTGAAGTTCATTCTGGTGGCGACGCCCGTGATCGATCAGCACGGCCACCGCACCGGAACAGTCGTCGAGTGGCGCAACGTCACTATGGAAAAAGCGATCGAATGCGAGATCGATGACGTGGTCAAAGCCGCGGTCGCCGGCGACTTTTCGCGGCGCCTGCCGCTCGACGGCAAGAAGGAGTTCATGCTCAATCTCGCTACCGCGATGAACTCGCTGTGCGAAAATACCGCAAACGCGCTGGAAGACCTGATCGCCATGCTGAGCTCGCTCGCCGAGGGCGATCTCACCGCGCGCATTACCGCCGATTATCAGGGCGCATTCGGAACGCTGAAGAGCGACGCTAACACAATGGCGGAGCGGATCGGCTCGACCATCGGCGAAATCAAGTCATCGGCGCGCGAAGTCACCAACGCGTCGGCGGAAATCTCCACCAGCACCACCGATCTGTCGCAGCGTACCGAAGAGCAGGCCGCAAGCCTTGAACAGACATCGGCTTCGATGGAGCAGATCGCGACGACGGTGAAGAAGAACGCCGAAAATGCCCAGCAGGCCAATCAGTCGGCGAGCGGAACGCGCAACGTTGCTGACCGCGGCGGCCAGGTCGTCGCCAAAGCGGTCGACGCCATGGCGCGGATCGAGGAGTCCTCGCGCAAGATTTCCGACATTATCACCGTGATCGACGAGATCGCGCGCCAGACCAATTTGCTGGCGCTCAACGCGGCCGTCGAGGCGGCGCGGGCGGGCGAAGCGGGCCGGGGCTTCGCGGTCGTGGCGTCCGAGGTTCGCAGCCTCGCACAGCGCTCATCGCAAGCCGCCAAAGACATCAAAGACTTGATTACGAGCAGCAATAGCCAAGTGAAGGACGGCGTTGATCTCGTCAACAAGGCGGGCGCCGCGCTCAACGAGATCGTGGAATCGATCAAGAAGGTCGCCGACATCGTTTCCGGCATTGCGACGGCGAGTACCGAGCAGGCGACCGGGATCGAGCAGGTCAACAAGGCCCTCAACCAGATGGATGAGGTCACCCAGCAGAACTCCGCGCTGGTGGAAGAGAATGCGGCGACCGCAAAGACGCTCGAACACCAGGCAAAGGCCATGGACGAACGGGTGGCCTTCTTCCGTATCGCCGCCGGTGCGGAAAGTGCTTCGCCGGTCATGCAAAAGCATTCGCCGATGGTTGCGCCGAGATCAGCCGCGCCAAAAAAAGCTGCGGCGCCAAAATTCGTCGAACCCAAATTCACCGAACCGAAGCCAATCGCGCCACCGGCGTCCGCGCCGAAGCCGATGGTGCCCGATGCAGGCGCGAGGCGAACAAGCAACGGACGCGGCAATGGCGGGGCCGCACCCATTGTCAGCCGTGGCCCGGTCGCCCGTATGCAAGCGGCGATTGCCGAAGCCATGAGTGATCCGGAGTGGAAAGAGTTCTAGATGGCCGCTATCGGCAACAGAGCAACGGCCGCGGCGCTCGCCACTCAACCGAGTGTCGTTTCCGTACGCGAGTTTGCTTTTTCGGAAGCGGACTTTCAGAGGCTTGCCAAGCTCGCTTATGAATATGCCGGGATCGCGCTATCGGAGAGCAAGCAAAACCTGATTTACAGCCGGCTGTCGCGCCGCCTGCGCGTGCTCAAACTAGAGACGTTTTGCGATTACTGCGAATACCTCGACACGACTTCTTCCGAAGTCGAAAATTTTATTAATTCTTTGTCAACCAATCACACCAAGTTCTTCCGAGAGGTGCATCACTTCGAGCACTTCCGCGCCCATGTCGCCGGCCCGTTCGGGCAGGCTGCGGCGCGCAAGGCCGGAGGGCGGCTGCGGGTCTGGTCCGCGGGATGTTCGAGCGGCGAGGAGCCCTACACGATCGCTGTCGTGCTCAAGCGCGAAATTCGCGATTTTGGCGCGAATGACGTGAAAATTCTCGCCACCGACATCGACACGGACGTGCTGGCGCGGGCCGCCGCGGGCGAATTCGCGCTCGCCTCTGTCGATGAGGTTCCTAAGGAATACCGGACCTATTTCGCCGGCACAGTAGGTGAGGGCTCCTCCGAAAAGGTGGCAATGAACGATGACGTAAAATCGCTCATTGCGTTCCGCCGCTTAAACTTGATGGAAACCTGGCCGTTTCATGGTCTGTTCGACGCCATCTTCTGCCGCAACGTGATGATTTATTTCGACGGTCCAACCAAGACAAAGCTGGTCGAGCGCTTCACGCGGCAACTCAAGCCGAGTGGCTTTCTGTATATCGGACACTCGGAATCGCTGGTCGGCTCGCATCCGGGCCTCGATCTCATCGGCCGTACGACTTACCGGAGAGTCGCATGACCGGCGCCACGGCCCTGCAACAGCCCGCGGAAGTTTGGAACAACAAGACCGACGCCTCCGCCGGCCGGCGCTTCTTCGACAACGCGGCCGCGGCGTGGATGGTGAAGGTATTTCCCGGCGAATTCTACGTCACAAAGAAGCCCGACGAGGTTGTGCTGACAGTGCTCGGGTCGTGCGTCGCGGCCTGCATTCGCGACCCCTTGGCCGGCATTGGCGGCATGAATCACTTCATGCTTCCGTCCCACAAATCAGGTAACTGGGGCGGCGACCTGAAGTCGACGCGCTTTGGCAACTTCGCCATGGAGAAGCTCATCAACGAGCTGATAAAGGTGGGTTGCACGCGCGATCGGATGGAAATCAAGGTCTTCGGCGGCGCCAACGTGACCGAGTCGACCAATGCGGTCGGCAGCGACAACTCGGCATTCGTGATGCGTTATCTGGAAGCCGAAGGACTGCGCTGTGCGGCGCAGGACCTCGGCGGCACGCTGCCGCGGCGCATCAACTACTATCCGGCTACCGGGCGCGTCGTTCGCCGGCTTCTCGGCATGAACGAGAGAGGCGTGGTCGATCGCGAAGAGAACGATTACGGAAAACGGCTGCTCAAACAGCAGCCTGCGGGCGAAATCGAACTGTTTGGGGACAACTAATGACACATCGGAGACCGGTTCGCGTATTAGTCGTCGACGATTCATCGGTGATGCGGCAATTGCTGGCGACGCTGCTGTCGGCGGATCCCGAGATCGAGGTCTGCGGCACCGCCGAAGACCCGCACATCGCGCGCGAGCAGATCAAAGCGCTCAATCCCGACGTCGTGACACTCGACGTCGAGATGCCGCACATGGACGGCCTGACCTTCCTGAAAAAGATCATGACGCTGCGGCCGATGCCGGTTGTCATGATTTCCACGCTGACGCAGAGCGGCGCCGAGACGACGCTTGAAGCGCTCGAAATCGGCGCCGTCGATTTTATCGCCAAACCGACGAGCGGTGGTCTTGCCCACGGCCTGGAGGATTTGGCGGCCGAATTACAAAAGAAAGTCAAGGCCGCCGCGGGCGTCCGTGTGAGCAATCGCCGCCTGGTCTCGGCGCCCGCGCCGCGGGAGCCGCGGGTGCGCCGCTCGACGGGAAAGATTGTCTTTGTCGGTGCATCGACCGGCGGCGTTGAAGCGCTCAAAGCGCTGCTGCTCGGAATGCCCGCCGACTGTCCGCCCACTCTCATCACGCAACATATGCCGCCGCGGTTCACGGCCGGCTTTGCCGAACGGCTGAACCGGCAATGCCCCATGGCGGTGTCTGAAGCTGTTCATGATGAGCCGATCCAGCACGGTCACGTCTACATCGCGCCGGGTTCGCACCACCTCGAAATCGCGCGCGTCGGCACGCATCACGTTTGCCGCCTGTCGGACGGCCCCGCCGTCAGCGGCCATCGGCCGTCGGTCGACGTCCTGTTTCGCTCGGCCGCGCGCGTCTGCGGCAAGTCGGCGGTGGCGGCAATCTTGACCGGAATGGGCAAGGACGGCGCCGAGGGGATGCTGGAACTCCGGCAAGCCGGCGCTTTCACGCTCGGACAAGATGAAGACTCGTCGCTGATTTATGGAATGCCGCGCGCAGCCTTCGAACGTGGCGCGGTCATGCACCAACATCCGCTCGGACACATGGCCAACGCGATCCTCGATGCGTGTGAAATCGAAGGATCGCACAGTGGCGCGCGTCCCGGCCATGGCGTCAACGCAGCGTAACCGAACCCGATAGAAGATCTCAGAGAGCAGGGCGCCGATATGCAGAATCAAGCAGACATAGTGCGGTTGAAATTGCCGGCGGTGCTCGATCTTGCCGCGGCCGAGAAATTTCTCGATACGATGTGCCGCCAGGTTTCGGCACAAGCGCAGATGCATATCGACGCGTCGGAAGTCGAGACGCTGACGCTGCCGTGCATCCAGATCATCCTGGCCGCGATGCAGGGCGGCCAGGTTTCGATACAAAATCCGTCATCGGCATTCGTCAGCGCCTTCGAGGATCTGGGCCTCGATTGCGGCGCGCAATGCACCAGCGCGCCCGAGCCTGAACAGCCGAGCGCCGGCCCGCTGCCGATCGAAGACGATTTCGGTCAGCCTCCCGAGCAAGCGGAACAGCGAGACATGGCTAAGCGCATCTTGACGATCGACGATTCCAAAACGATCCGCGACATGCTCATGCTGACGCTCGCGGATGCCGGCTTCGATGTTCTCCAAGCGGTGGACGGTCAGGATGGCCTCAATGTCCTGGATAGGGAGCAGGTCGATGTCGTCATCACCGATATCAACATGCCCAAGATGGACGGCTACGAAGTGATCCGGCAGATGCGCAGCAATTCCGCGCACAAATCCACGCCGATCCTGGTGCTTACGACTGAGAGCGAGACGGACAAGAAAAACCTCGCGCGCGATGCCGGCGCAACCGGCTGGATGGTCAAACCGTTCGATCCGGATCGGCTGATCGCGACGATCAACAAGGTTGCTCCCTAAGGCGGCGGCGATGATCGAGGAGCATTGACTATGTCTAGCCTTGACCAATTGAAGCAGACATTCTTCGACGAATGCAGCGAAGCGCTGCAGCAAATTGAGCTGGGCCTTCCGGATATCCGCGACGGCTCAGGCTCCGAAGACACCATCAATGCCGTTTTCCGCGGCGTCCACTCGGTGAAGGGCGGCGCAGGGATTTTCGGCTTTGAAGACCTCGTGAAATTCGCGCACGTCTTCGAGACCGTGCTCGACGCGATGCGCAGCGGCAAGCTGGCCGCGACCCAGGAGATTGTCGATACGCTCCTGCAAGCTAACGACGTTCTGACCGATCTGATCTCGATGTCGCGGTCCGGCGACAGCATTCCGCCCGATTTCGGCTCCGAATGCCGTGCGGCTCTGCAACAGATCCTGCGCGCCAATTCGGACGGCGAAGAGATCGGAAACGATTCGGCAGCGCCTGCCGATTTCGACGGGATCGATTTCACCCCGGTTCAGGTCAGTTTCGACGATAAGCCTGCCGCCGAAGGCGATGCGGCGGCGAGCGGAGAGCACGAATTCAAGATCGTGTTCCGGCCCAAGCACGAGCTTCTGAAAAAGGCCAACGAGCCGCTCTATATCATCCGCGAATTGCGCAAGCTCGGCACGCTTGACCTCGTTGCCGAGATCGACCGGCTGCCGCCGCTGGCGGAGATCGAAGCCGACCGGCCCTATCTCGGCTGGACCGGCACGTTGCGGACGGCGGGCACGCGCGAGCAGATCGACGAGGTCTTCGAATTCGTCGTCGGCGATTGCGAGCTTGAGATTACAGCGGTCGATTCAGCGCCCGCTTCAACACCCGCTTGGGATGGCATGGTGGGCTCCGTTGTCCCACCGGACAACACGGCGGCCCTGCCGAGCATTGTTTCTGCTCCGAGCTTGGTGCCGTCGCCCAACGTAAAGGTTGCACCAAGCGTTCAGGCTGCGACGATTGCAGCGCCGGCGGCGGCTGTGCCTGCCGCGACAATGCCCATGCCTGCCGCGCCGCCTCCGGCCAGTGTGGAACATGCCGAAGCCGCTCCGCCGGCAAAAGCGCAGGCGGCGAAGCCCGCGGCGGCCGGTGCCACGACGACCCGGGTCGAACTCGAAAAGATCGATCGCGTCGTCAACATGGTCGGTGAGCTCGTCATCGCCCAGGCAATGCTCGGACAGGTCGTGCACACGCTTCCGGAAGACGTCAGCGCCCGGTTGGTGCAGGTGCTCGAAGAAGTCGTTCATCATACGCGCGAGCTCAAAGACAGCGTGATGTCGATGCGCGCGCAACAGGTGAACGCGGTGTTCCAGCGCATGCCGCGCCTGGTCCGCGAGCTTGCCGTAAAAACATCGAAAAAAGTGAAGCTCGAAATGGCGGGCGAAAACACCGAGGTGGATCGGTCGATTATCGAACGTCTCGGCGATCCGCTCACCCACATCATCCGCAATTCGATCGATCACGGCATCGAAGCACCGACTGACCGGTCGGCTGCGGGAAAATCCGAGGAGGGGACGATCAGGCTCTCCGCGGAGCATCGGGGCGGCCGTATCGTCATCGAGATCAAAGACGACGGCGCCGGGATCAATTCCGAGCGCGTTCTGCAAAAGGCGCGGGAGCGCGGACTGGTGAGCGCCGATGCTTCGCTCAGCGATGAAGAGATCAACAATCTCATTTTCCTGCCCGGCTTCTCGACCGCCGAAAAGGTCTCCGACATTTCCGGCCGCGGCGTCGGCATGGATGTTGTCCGCCGCAATATTCAGGACGTGGGCGGGCGCATTTCGCTCAAGTCGGATCGCGGCCGGGGCATGACTATTCAGCTGGCGCTGCCGCTGACGCTCGCGGTGATGGACGGAATGGTCATCCGTGTCGGCTCCGAAACCTACGTCATGCCGATGTCGGCGATCGTGGAATGCTTGCGGCCGCCGGCCTCCGACATTCACGCGCTGATCGGCACGCCGGGCATGCTGCGACTGCGCGGCAATTTGGTGCCGCTCGTGCAGCTCTGTGACCTCCTGGATATCGGTTCGACGGCGTCGGGTACCGACGAGCGGGTCATCATTATCACCGACGCGGGCGAGGGCGCACGCTTCGGCATCGTTGTCGACGAATTGTGTGGACACCAGCAAGTCGTCGTAAAGAGCATCGAAGAAAGCTACGGCTCGGTTCCCGGCATTGCCGGCGCCACGATCCTCGGCAACGGGCGGGTCGCGTTCATTCTCGACGTGGAGAAGCTATCCGACATGGCCAGCAGCCAGAACGTTCAAACGGGCGTTACGCGCTTTGTGAACGGGGAATCGAAGGCGGCTGTCGCCGTCAACTGAAACTAAATACTGCTTTACGCCTCAGCGGCTATACGAGGCGGGTTCTTAGGAGTGAGCAAAATGCCAGTCGCAGCAGTTCTTAAAGTCCTCGTCGTTGACGATCAAAACAGCGTGCGGCAAATGACCCGCATCACGCTGGAGCAGATCGGGATCCGGCACATTCACGAGGCCGAGAATGGCAAGGACGCCATGGGCACGGCATCGTTGCAGCCGCTCGACCTGATCATCTCCGACTACAATATGCCGGAGATGGATGGGCTTGCTCTGCTGCGAGCGGTGCGCGGACACCCTGCCGCGCGCAAAGTGCCGTTCATCCTCTTGACCGGCCGCGGCGACCGCGAGCTGGTTGTCCAGGCGGCCCAGGCCGGCGCCAACAACTACCTGATCAAGCCGTTCACGGCCGACATTCTGCGGCAAAAAATCGAACAGGTGATGGGGAAGCTATCGTGACATTTGTTGCGAAAACCGATGTACCAGCGGGGAAGCTCGTAAATGAAGTTTCGACGTTCCTGATTGCGACAGCGTCGGCGTTGCGCGACGCGGTGACGCGGTTTGAAAAGACCACGGCCGGCATCACCGAGCACGTGGCGAACCGGCCGAATGAAGCCAACCGCGGTCTCATCGTGACGTTGCAGGATTTCGACCGGCTGAATCAGGAGTTTGTCGCGCTCGCCGAGGTCCTGACGCTGGCGGCCAGTAAATCCAGCGAGTCGTGGCTGCGCACGGAAGGCGGCGTTCATCCGGCCGAGGACGCGATTTCGAGTGTTACGATCAGTGAACTCAAGGAGCGCCTGATGCGCCACCTTGGCATCACGATGATCGACCTGACGATGCTCGTGCCTACGGGCGAAGAAGTCGTATTCTAGACCCGCCTCCGGTTGCCGCAGCCTAGATCGTCACGTGCTTGACGACGCGTTGCAGGCCCTTTGTCAATTCCGGCACCTGTTCTGGCTTCATGCGGCGATACGATCCTTGCCGCGCCAGCATCAGCGCATCGATATGGCAGGTGACCGATTCCATATTGCATTCGCTGCCGGCCTCGATCGAATCCAAAAGCTCGCAGAGGGAGCTTGCGATAAAGGCAAGAAGCTCGAAACCGAGCGGAGCCGCGCTGTCGCGCAACTGACGGCTCCGGAAGGCCGCTGTTTCAAGCCAGCCGGGTTCTGCATTGCCGCCTTCCGCGTTTTTGACCAGTTCCGCCAAGCCCGCCACTTCGCGCTCGAGCCAGTCGTCATAACTCGGTTTGACCTCGTCCAGCGCCGATTGCGCGCGCTCAAGAGCCTTGTTTCTCGGAATGCCGCCAGCGCGCCGCGCCATTTGCTGAAAGCGCGTGTCGACCGTGAAAATCCGGGCTTCGGAAGCTGGGGCCTTCGGCTTGCCGGCTTTCGACGCCTCGGCTTTGGGACCAGCCGTCTTCGCAGCCGCAACCCTCGGCGTTTTCTGATTCCCGCTTTTCGGATGTTTGCCCTTTGCCATTAGTCCCCCGTTTGCACGGAGCTAAACAAGTTATCGATGTCATCCTGGCCGAGAGCCGGACCGCTTTCGGCGCCGATTTCGACCTCCTTGTCGCCTGACCGACGACCCACGCCGCCCGGATAGCCTTCGATCTTGAAGCGCCGGTCGGGCCCGAAATACGTTTCGGTGTCGACGAATTTCCGTGGATTGAATGCGATCCAGCTGAGGCGGTCGTAAAGACTCGATGGCGATATCGGCTTCACGATGACCATGTTGGCGCCGGCGTCGCGCGCGCGTTTGATCGTCGCTTCGCGCGAATCGCTCGACATCATCAAGATCGGCATGGTGCGGTGTTCGTTATCGGTCTTGCTGCGAATGGCGCGCGTGAGCGACAGGCCGCCATGCGGCGGCAGGTGCATATCGCAGATCATTATGTCGATCTTCTGCCCCATCAGCGTTTGCAGCACGCCGGTCGAATTGCGGACTTCCAGGATTTTATTCGAGCCGAATCCACGCAGCATGCCGTGGATGAGCATGGAAATATATGAGCTCGGATCGGCGACGAGAATCACCAAGTCCCGGAGGTTCATATGGGGAGGTGTTGCTGTCACGCGGCCCCGTTCAGATCGCCTTCGGATCGTGCTGGCAGGGTTTGGCGAGCATTTATCGAACGACACCTAGCGCCAATTCGGCAAGTGACTCCGGCAAGTAACCTCGACAAGTAACACTGCGCCAATTCGGCATGAGACGCTCGATGAATCCACCCGATTCGTTTTTTGTTACTGCGATATTCTATTCATTAATCCGCAAAAATGTCGAATAATAAAGCACGGCGTTTGGGGACGGAATTTACAAGGTGATTCGCCGAAGTCCGCATCAGTGGTAGACGCGCTGAACTGGATTTTCCGCTCGCCCGACGGCTTTCGCTCCACGCGCCAAATGAAACTGATTGCTCCTGGCAAAGTCCGCGCGCCGGCGTGATTGCGTCACCTGGTTCCGATTTGAGAAAGTTTTTGCGCGGCAGCCTTTTTATTCTGGTCGAAATGTGGCGGCGTAATTTCACCGGACTCGGCGTAGGTCCGGCTCGCCGGTTTTCGTTCGGCCGCGGATGTCCGGGGAGAATCGAAGATCGGGCTACCGCTAGCCGCCCAAGTTCTCGCGGGCGCATCGTTGGCGGGTAACCGCCCCTCAAGAGTGGGGCATCGTCGAGGTCGGACGAAACTCCGGCAAATGCGGATCGGCGTTGCGGCACGTTACGCGTGCGGCCGTGGATATGCGCGGCCATAGCCGGGAGCCGCGCTCAGTGGGCTCGCCACAATTACGGCGAAGGCTTGCCGCGGCGCACAATGCTGTCATCTATGAAATAAGCTTCTGCCTATTCCTTCAGCAATTGCTTTGAATAAGGCAACTGTTATGGTGTTCATACAGGCAATCTAACCAGTAAGACGGCAGGGGCGGCGATTCGTGACCCTATGACCGTCGGCACACGGCCATCGCTGTGCAACGGGAGGAAGTTTCGGGCGGCGCTCGGCGCCGCAACCCGCGTCATTCAAGATCGAAAAATCCCGCCGAACAGAGCGGGAGTGTTGTTTCAGCACGATGGGGGAGGACGATGTTCACACAAATCACGGATCCACTGGGCAATTTAGGGCTGACATGCATCGTCGCCCTGATACCGGTCGCGTTTCTGCTTGTTCTCTTGGCGGTGTTTCGCGTTTCGGCCTGGCTCGCGGTGCTGCTCGGGTCGATCCTGACCTTCATCCTCGCGGTGTGGGTCTGGAAAATGCCGCTCGATACCGGCTCGCAAGCCTATCTGTTCGGCTCCGCGACCGGCGTCTGGAACGTCGACTGGATTACGTTCTGGGGCTTGGTACTGTTCAACACGCTCGGCATTAGCGGAACTTTTGAGAATTTCCGCCGCTGGCTGATTTCGCAGGGCACGCTCGACGTCCGTGTGCAGACCATGCTGTTCGCCTGGGCGTTCGGCGCGTTGCTCGAGGGCCTGGTCGGCTTCGGCTATCCCTGGGCGTCGTCGCGCCAATTCTGATTTCGCTCGGCCTGGCCGATCTCGATGCGATCCGCGTGGCCGCGATCGCCAACAATGCGCCCGTGTCCTACGGCGCGCTCGGCGCTCCGATCATCGCTCTTGCCGCAGTGACCGGCTATCCGTTGCTCGCGGTATCCGGCTCGGTCGGAGGCGTCGTTGCCGTGCTCGCGCTTCTGCCGCCCTGGGTGCTGATCTATCTCGTCGCTGGCAAAGACGGGCTTAAGGATGGCTGGCCGCTCGCGATCGTTGGTTCATTGGGCTATATTCTCGGTCAATGGCCGACTGCGGTTTACTTCGGGCCCTATCTGCCTGACGTCACCGGCTCCATTGTCTGCTTCGCCGCTTTGCTGTTGCTCCTGAAAGTCTGGCGGCCAAGCCGCATCCTCGCTTATGGCGGAATACCCGTCGATGCAGCAAAGCTCGCCGAGCAATCGCGCGATCACGGCCTCACCACCAGCGAGTTGCTGTTGGCCTGGATGCCGTTCGCAGTGCTGGTCCTGGTAGTCGGACTGTGGACCGGCCCGTGGTCGAGCTTGCCGGGCGTCGGCTGGTATTTTGTTCAAGTCCAGGCGCTTGCCCCGGAGACGAAAGCCACCATCACGGCGGCCTTTAAGTTCGCGCCTTGGGTCGGCGGCAGCGCGATTTTGGCGTCGTGGTTGATCATCTCCGTTCTGCTGATGATGGCCGGGAAGCTCAAAGCCGAGAATATCGGCGCCATCTTCAGCAAGACCTTCCACCAAATGTGGGGGGCGCTGCTGGTCGGTGTCTTCATCTTCGGCCTGGCTTACGTGTTCAACTATTCGGGGATGGCGTCGTCGCTGGCCAAGGGCTTCTCCTATCTTGGCCCTTGGTTCATCGTGGTCGCGCCCATTCTCGGCTTCATTGGCGTGGCTTTGTCGGGTTCCAACACGTCGACCAACGCCATGTTCGGCAAGTTCCAGGCGCTGGTTGGCGTTCAGCTCGGCTTCCCGGCGCTGTTGCTGCCGACCTTGAACTCGGTGGGCGCCGAAATCGGCAAGCCGATCGCGCCGCAGACGGCAAGTGTCGGCGTCTCGACCAGCAAATTCGTGCGCAACGAAGGCGAGGTGATCCGGCATAATTTCGGCTGGACGCTGGCGCTGCTGGCTTATCTGATCGTGATCGGCGTTGGCTTCTATTTCGTCAACCCGGCCATCATCAACCTGCACTAGACCCGCGTGAGCGCGGGGTCGCCTTATTGGCGGCCCCGCTGTTTGCCCTGGCGCTCGCCGCACGCAGGCGCGTGGGCCATTCGGGTGTCCGATATTGAGGGCTTTTCACCGGCCGGTCTCGGCACGGACGGCTTCTTCTTGACCCGAATCAATGCGTTGCCTCAGCCGTTTACGGCCGGGAAACCCTGAGAAGCTAAAATTCGGCTGCGGCCGCTTGCCTTCCGGCGAGCTGGCTTGGTCATTGCAAGCGAGAGACAGTAATGAGTTTCAGCTCGGATGCACCGGAAATCGAGGCCGGCGGCAATGTCGTGAGATTCCCGGGGTCCGGGGACACGGGGCGCAACGGCTGGCGCAAGATCTGGCAGCAAGGTTGGCAAAAGAGCGTGTCCGGCCTGAAAAGACACGGTTTTACCGCAGCCGCAATCGCTCTCGCCGCCGCCGGAATTGCCGCCGGCTTGTGGAGCTTCAGCACGGCGGGCATCCCGCGCTACACCACTGCGCCGGCGACGCGCGGCACGATCGCACGCGCCGTAATGGCTGTCGGAACGATCAATCCGGCGCAGACAATCGTTATGGGCGCCAACATCTCCGGCACGGTGCAAAACCTCTCCTGCGGTTACAACACCGAGGTGAAGGTGGGGCAGGTCTGCGCCAAGATCGATCCGCGGCCGTATCAGGCGACGCTCGATCAATATTCCGGCCAGCTGCAGCGCGATCAGGCGATCCTTGAAAAAGATCGCGCTGACCTCGCGCGGCTGCGCAAGCAAACGGTGGGAAATCCGTTCGCGCGTCAGCAAGCGAAGGATCATGCTTTTGTCGTCAGCCGCGATGAAGGCACCGTGAAGCTCGATCAGGCGCTGGTCGATGAAGCGAAACTCAATCTCGGTTACACCGATATCGTCGCGCCGGCCGACGGAATGGTGGTGGCGCGCAACGTGAGCCAAGGCCAGCCGGTCGCGGCGAATTCGCCGGCGCTGTTTTTGATCGCGGCCGATCCCAAGCACATGGAAGTAGATACCAACGCCGGCCAAAACGATATCGGCGCGATCAGGGAGGGTAACAAAGCGACGATGACGGTCGATGCTCTTTCCAACCGCGTTTTTCACGGTGTCGTGAGCCAAGTGCGCCGGTCGCCGCAGAGCGTGCAGAATACGGTGACCTATGACGCCGTGGTGGACATCGACAATTCCGATCTGGCGCTCAAGCCGGGCATGACGGCCTCGGCGCAGATTGTCGTGGAACAGAAAAACGAGGTGCTGCGCGTGCCCGATCAGGCGCTGCGCTTTGGTCTTACCGGCGCTAAGACGCAGGCCGCCGGCACGCCGGCCATCGGCCAGTCGCGGATTTGGGTGCTGCGTGGCGGCGCGCCCGTCGCGGTCAACGTCGTTGCCGGGCTCGACGACGGCAATTTCACCGAGATCGCCCAGGGCGAACTCAATCCCGGCGATCAGGTGATCACAGGTGAAAACCGGCCGCAAACAGCTTCGTCCAGCGTTCAAACGGGCGCGCCATAGCCGATATTCATTGGCCTGCATGATCAGGCGGTGGCGCGCGCCATGATGCGCTCCAGGTCCTGCATCAGCGAACACAACGCGTTTCGTGCGTCGAGCACCGTCAGGCTCGACTGCAAGAAATTTGCCATGGCATCACCTGCGACGGGCGCAACGAAATGCTCAAATTTCCTTCCAACCTCGGCTTCCGTGAAGGGACGGGCAGGATCGCCCGGAACATGGTCGAGACCCCGCTCATGGCGGCCCGACGATGTCGTGACGACGATGCGCGCCGGCCAGGATGCCGGATAATCGGCAAGCAATGTGTCGTCGGCGACGACTTCGATGCGCGCCATGAACGCTTGCAGCGATTGCATTGGCACGTTGACGGCGAGATTGAGGTCGGCCATCTGTTCGGGCTGCAAGGCCGCGACAGCCAATTGATAGGGCAGGCTGGTGAGATAGGACGCCCGGTCACCCGGTTTCACTCCGTGGTCGATCATTTTCAGGTGCGGCGGCAGCACAAAGGCCGTGACTTCGGAGACAGTGTTGGCGGAGACGCCACTGTCGAGAATTTCGCGTAGCGCTTGGGTCGCTGGCATAGTTTGGCGGGCGCCGCACCACGGCTTAAGCGACACTTGCGAGAACGCCAATGCGCCATCCCAGGCCATGGCCGCGATATCCGGCTCGATGGCATAGATATCCGGCAACAGGCGCGACCGCAGCACGTCGATATCGGCCGTAAAACCCGCCTGCGCCGCGAACGCCGCCGTCAGGCCATTGCGCGCTGAGTTTCCGACGGAAAACCATCGCGCGGTCGTCACGGCATGATGCTGGCCGACCGAAGGCGCGGCCATGGTCAAGGCCAGCGCGAGCGCGTACTCGGTTTGCTTCCGGTCGAGCCGCAGCAGGCGCGCCGCAACGGCCGCGGTCGCAAAACCGGCGGCAAAATAGGTCGGCCAGATGCCGCGGTAGAGCACGTTCGGGCCTTTGATCGCGAGACCTAGCCGGATCATCGCTTCATAGCCCGCGAGCATAGCAGCCGCGACGTCGTTGGCATTTATATCGGGCAATGCCGCCGCCAAAGTCATGGCCGCGGGAATCGCGATCGAGCCGGGCGTTGTCATCGACTTCAGATGGATGTCGTCGATCTCACTCAACCGAATGAGCGCGCAATGCGTGGCGAGATCGTCGTGCAATTGACACGCACTGCCTTGGCCCGACGCGCGCATGCGATCACGAAAGGCAATAAGTGCTTTGCCTTCTGCGGTCTGTGTAGCGGCGATCCAGGCGCAGATAGCATCGGCAACATGCAGCCGAAGTTTTTCCCGCGTGGACGCATCCGCCTTGCCGGTTTGTTGACACACGATTTCGGCAAGTTCTTCGATGCCGTTCATGATCGCTCGCCGATTGGGCCGGTTGGCCAGAGAATTTCAGTACCCTGCGCGGTCACAGCCACCATGGATGAGACGATGGCGCCCGCTCCGCTGGCGTCGATGAGTCCGGCGCGCAGCGAATAGACCGCGTCTTGTTCGAGCATTATGTCGTTATCGCGCGCCAGGAACGGCGGTTCATTCAGCGACAAGCCGATCGAACTGCCGAACACACCGTCGGCGAGGGAATGTGGCCGGAGCATTCCGCGGCTTGCGTCCGCGATCTGTGCTAATCGCCGACACGGCAGACCCGCCTTAATCTCCGCCACCATGTTGCGCAGGACGGTCTCGGCTTTGCGTTGAAGTTCGTCGTTCGCAACGCGGACAAACCCGTCAGCCCAATAGCCATTGTGGCGCACGGCCAAATAGACCTGAAGCGGATCGTGATTCTGCGCGATCGGGACGTTGAACGGCCGTAGCGTGCGGCCGCCATCGAGGCTGAAGAGACTGCGGATATCCTGCGCGCCGCGTCGCACAGCCGCGTGTTCCGCTTTGACGATGCAATCCGTAGCGCTCTCTCTGCTCCGCGCGGCACGGCGTAGCTCGGCGGCCGTCACATCGAGGATTGCGCACGCTTCGCGCAACATTTGTAGCTCGATCGGGCTCTTTTTTGCCATGCGCTCGTGCAAAGACGCATCGCCGCTCTCGACGCGGATGCCGTCGCCAAGCGCGCGATCCAGTGCACTGCGAAGATTGCTCGGCATCGCCTCGCCCCCGATCAGAACGAGGCTCGTACCGGCTTCGAGCCCTCGCGCCCAATCAGCAGCGGATTTCGCGGCATTGCGCAGCGGCGTGAGATCCGTGATGAAGGTCAGAGGCTTTGCCGCCGGCAGCATGTTGACGCCGCCGCCGATCAGCATTTGCGGCTCGCCCCGGCGCGGGATCAGTGCCATCGCGGCTTCGAGCTTCGGTGTGAAATGGGTGAAATAAGCGAGCGCGGCGTGGTTTCTGCTGTCGCCATAGACGATGGCACCGCCGGCATTTTCGTGGTCACGCCACAGCGCGGCGAGGCGGGCGTCATAGTCCTCGCGCGGGATTTGCTGCGGATCCCAATCGCCGGGGCCGATCAGCAAAGTGGGATGCATGGTTTGCATCGCGGCGATCCGTCCCGTTAGAGCGCGATTTCCGCCAGCGTGGCGTGCTGGCGCGTCAATGCCTGCGCGCCTTGTGGCGTGAGAACCGCGGGCTCGCCGCAAAGCAGATAGCCCGTTTCCGGTATGTATTGGTTTGGGTGAATCATGAACAACATGTCGGTCTCGAGCATCGTGTCATTGTCGAGCGCGACATCGCCGGGGCCGATTGAGCCAAAGCCGAGGCCGTGGCCGCGGCGGCGGATATGCGGCGGGTGGCAGAACTCGCCGTAACCTTCCGCCTCCAGCACCGCATTCATGGCGCGGCAGACGCTGGCCATGGTCGCGCCCGGTTTAGCGGCCGTGAACCCGGCATTCATTGAGTCGATGACGAGTTCGTATTTCTTGCGCAACAGGGAAGGGGCCTCGCCGAGCACGATGGTGCGGCAGATTTGCGCAAGCTGGCCGCGATAGCTCGGCGTGATTTCGCAGACAATAGTATCGCCGGCCTGCATGCGGCGGCCGTTCGACGGCGCGACCGCTTTGTTGTGCGGGCCGGCGCAAAGCAGAACGAAATTGTCTTCCGCGCCGAGCGATTTTGAATGCCAGCGCAGCTCCATCGCCAGCTCGTCTTCAGTGATGCCCGGCCGTGCGACTTCCAGGAGGTGCTTATAGCCGAGCTCGGCGATGCGCGTCGCCTCGCGCGCATTGGCAAGCTCGGTTGCGGTCTTACGCTGCGCCGGTTCGAATACGATGGCGTCAGCGGGCTCGAAACGCGGAGCAAGATCGGTCAGGCGCCGCGCTATGCCGTAGGGGGCAAACGACAGTCCGGCGGTGCCGGCAGATGTGCGGCCGGCGGACGGGCCCAGCGCCGTTTTCAGGCCGGCGATCACGTCATCGGCGGGTATGATCTTGATACCCGGACAGGCCTCACGCGCGCGCTCGGCGTCCCAGGACGGAGTCACCACGAGACTGACCGCTCCGGCGCGGTCGAGCACCGCCGCGACTGGGCCGAGCGCCTTGAATCCGGTGAGCACCATGATCGGATCCGGCTTCTCGATGAAATGCGCGCCGTCGTGAATCGCAATCACGCAATCGAGCGGCGTCGCCTCCAAGCGGGCGCGGATTGCGGCGAGGCGTTGCTCGAATGTCATGTGCGCTTGGACTCAGAATTCTTCTGGGCCGCCGCTCACGGCATCGCCGAGATCGGTGTCTTCGAAGAGCTTTTCCAGCGGGGCAATGGCGCCGATCAATCCTTGCTCGTGGCAATAGCGCTGCATTGTCTGCAGGTTCTTGCGGTTGGCGGGCGTCAGCCCATAGGACCAGGGATCCTTGCCGAGCGTGGCCTCTTGCTCCTCGACCGCGGTTCGCACGAAGGCGAGCGGCACCATGCGTGGATTGGCAAGCCGCCGGTAAGCGATCTGCTTCGACTTTTCGAACGCCTTGACCAGGTTGGTCGCTACCCAGGGATATTTCTCGGCGATCTCCTGCTTGATCGTGGTGACGTGCATGATCGGAAAAATGCCGGTGTCCTTGAAATAAGCGAGTTCGACATCTTTGTAGTTGGGGAACAGGCGCGCGATGCGCTTGTCGCCGTCGACGAACGGCCGTGGCAAGGTCGGCGAGATCATCGCCGGGATATCGCCGTCGGCCAGCATGTTGCTGAGCGATTTCTCGGATGTCTTGATCTCGATCCGCAAGCTGGACGGCGGCTTGAATGCGATATCTTCGCTGCGATCGGTGAGCCAGGTGATCGAGCGATGGTCGAAGCCGTAATGCTCGTCGAGGATGCCGCGGATCCAGATGCTGGCGGCGGGCTGGAAGTTGGTGCCGCCAACCACCTTGCCATTGAGGTCCTTCGCCGTTTTGATTCCGGCCGCCGTATTAATAAAAATGAAGCCGTGGCGAAAGCGGCGATGCAGAAACACCGGGATGGCGGTGAGCGGTTCGCCCTGATCGCGGATCATGAAATAGGCGCCGACATTCTCCTCGCAGACGTCGAATTCGTGCTTGCGGCCCATGCGCCAATGACGCTCGCGCGGACCCATTTCGGAGAGGAAAATGAGATCGAGGCCGTCGGCCTCCACCAGACCCTCTTTGAGCGGACGAACGATATCGTAATCGCCGCAGGCCACCGTCAGTTTAAGCTTGCTCATTGTGTTGCTTCCGTAACTCTCACGTGCGCCAACGCCCATAGTGCAATTCGGCGCGGCGCACGATTTCGTTGAGGACGATGGCGATGAGCGCCAGCATCGAGACAAGGCCGATCAGTTTCGTCGGCTCGAGGCTTTGGGTGAAGATGCTGGTGAAATAGCCAATGCCTGCGGTCGAGACGTAGAGTTCGGCCAATAGCACACCAAGCAGTACCCCCGTCATGCCGAGACGCAACCCGGTGAAGAATGTCGGCACCATGTGCGGGAAGATCACATGATAAAGCACTTGCGTGCGGCTTGCGCCCATCGAACGGGCGCTGGTGAGGAGGACCGGATTGATTTTCTGCACCCCGGCAGCGACCGCGATCATGATCGGGAACATGCCGTGGCTGACGCCGAAGGCGATCTTGGACGCCGCGCCGATGCCGAACACCAGCACGAAGATCGGCAAGATCGTGACCTGGGGCAGGCCGTAGAGCAGAAGAATGATGGGCATGAAGCTGCGATGCGCAAAGCGGCCAAGACCGACCGCAAGGCCGATACCGGCGCCGATGACGGTCGCGAGCACGAAGCCGACCGCGATTTCGTACAGGGTCAACCACAGCGCCGCCGGTACGCCTTTCGTACCGAACAGGGCGGTAAGCGACATCAGCACCACCGAAGGCGGGCTGATGAAGTCACGGTCGAGATAAAAACGTGCGGCAAATTCCCAAATCGCAAGAAGCAGCAGGATGACCGCAAGCCGTGTGACGCCGGGGTGCTGCAACAGCCAATGCTTCAGCGGCGCCGTGGTGCGCGGCGCTGCGGCAATTCCGGCATCTGCGCCAGTTACCGCCATCGGCCGTACGCCTCCAGCATCGATAGTACGGAGTTGAGAAAGGCGACGATCGCCACGACGAACACGATGTAGGCGAACATGCGCGCCATCTCCATGTTCTCGGCGAGATTGACAATGCGGTGGCCGAGACCGGCCAGAGCCGCAATGGTCTCGCTGCCGATCACCGAGAGCAGCGTGACCGTAAAACCCATGCGCAGTCCGGCGAGTACGACCGGCAGTGCCGCCGGCAACAGCACATGGCGGAACATCTGCACGTTGTTTGCGCCCATCGACCGTGCCGCGGTCACCAAGGTGCGATCGACCTGGCCGAATCCCACGATGGTGCTGAGCACGATCGGAAAGAAGCTGATCGTAGCGCCGAGCGCGATTTTCGACGCGGGGCCGAGACCCCAGATCAGGATGTAAAGCGGCAAGAACAGGATGATCGGGATCGCATAGATCGCGGCAAAGAGCGGTTCGAAAACTTTGATGAAATAAGGCGAGCGGCTGACGAAATAGCCGAGCGTGACGCCGAGCGCGGTCGAGATGGCGAAGGCGGCGAAAAGCTCGCCCAACGTGACCCGAAGATCCGGAATGAATTGTCCGGTACGAATCACGTCGACGAGCTGATGCCAGACATTGATGGGGCTCGGCAGCAAGATGCTGCTGACGCCCCACACGTTGGTCGCGAGAAGCCACAGGATCAGCAACACCGCGACGAACGCAGCCTGAAGCATGCGGCTGGCAAGCCTGATCGCAAAGGGCTCGCGGGCGTCGCCGTTCATGCAGCGCCTCCGCCGGCCTTGGCCGTTTCGTCGTAGCGCCGCCGCGGCTGCGCGGCCTCCGAAATGGTCTTGCGGATTTCGTCGTGCAGCAAAGTGTAGAGCTGGTCGCGCAACGCGTGGAATTTGGGCGCGGTCATGAACGACGGTTTGCGCGGATGCGGCTCGTCGATAGTGATGATCTCTTTGATGCTGCCGGGGCGCGCCGAGAATACGGAAACGCGGTCGGCCAGGAATACGGCCTCGCCGAGACTGTGGGTAACGAAAACGATGGTCTTGTGCGAGCGCGACAGCAATACGGAGAGATCTTCGCCCAGTACCATGCGGGTCTGCTCGTCGAGCGCACCGAACGGTTCATCCATCAGCAAGATGTCCGTTTCCAGGCTGAGCGCGCGCGCCAGCGCCGCGCGCTGGCGCATGCCGCCGGAGAGTTGCCCCGGAAAATGCTCGGCAAAGGCGTCGAGGCCGACCGCCTCCAGCGCGCGGCGCGCGCGCTCGTTTCGTTCGGACTTCCGCACGCCCTGAAATTTCATGCCGAGCACAATGTTCTCGAATACCGTGTTCCACGGAAACAGGGCATTCTCCTGGAACACGAAGGCGAGGTCATGCGGCATCGGTCCGCGCACCGGTTTGCCGGCGACGGTGACGGTTCCGGTGGTTGGCGTCATCAGCCCACCGATGACGCTGAGCAATGTCGACTTGCCGCAGCCCGACGGTCCGATCAAGCAATGTAATTCACCACGCGTGACATCGAGCGACGTATTCTGCAGCGCTTGCACGTGACGCGTCTGCCCAGCCTCGCCGAACTGATGCGAAACATCGCGAACGCGGATGGCGACTTCGGCGGGTGTCATGCTCGGGGATGTGCGCGCCTACTTCGGAAGAAACTCTTCAGTGTAGAGTGTCTTGATATCGGGTTCGCTCGGCAGCGTGCCGAGCTCGACCCACGATTTGGACAGCACTTCCATGGCCTTTGGCGAGAATTTGCCGCCGCTGGAGAACATCGGCATCAGTTCGTCATAGGTGCGGCTGGTGATGTCGTCGTCCTTGCTGATGACAGGCGCCGCGATCTTGACGGTCTCGTCCTTGTGCGTGCGCATGAAGGCAATGGTCTCGAACCAGCCTTTGACGAAATTGCGCAAGTCGTCAGGGCGGCTGGCGATGACTTTGTTGGTCGCGTAGATGACGTGGATGATGAAATCCTTGATGTCGGTGAAGCGGACCAAAATTCGGGCTTCGCCTTTCTTTTCCAGATCGAAGGCGTTGCCGATATCCATGATGACGCCGTCGATGTCGCCGCGCTTGAGTGCCGCGATCTGGCCGGGCAGGGCACCCATCGGCTCGACGTCGATGCCCTGCGCGCCCCAGCCTTGACGGCGTGAGGTCTGGCTGACGAGCCACGCTGTCAGCGAACCGGCCGTGGAGACGCTGACCTTCTTGCCTTTGAGGTCGGCGGCGGTCTTCGGGCCATCGGGACGGACTACGATGGCCAGCAACAGCGGCGGTCCGGCCATGGCGGCGATCGCCTTCACCGGCGAACCCTTGGCGATGAACGCCATGCCGGGGCCGGAGCCGAGCGCGAGATCGATGCTGTCGGCGGCCATCGCCTGTTGCAGCTTGGCGTCGCCGGCAAACGCGATCGACTGAACGTCAAGACCATATTTCTTGAAGAAGCCTTCCTGGATGCCGACATCGAGCGGCACGAAAGAGAATGCTTCCGGCACCGCTTTGCCGACGCGCAGCACGTCGCCGGCGTTGGCACGGACGGAACATCCAAATGCAAGCGCGGCGAGGGCGGCCATCGCGATGAGGCGCGACACCTTGGTTGGATAAAGCATTTCAGACTTCCTCCGCTCGGGTGGTGTTGCTTTCGTTTTTATTATTTTGACAGGAACGCCTCGACAATCAGCTTACTCATATCGGACCCCTTCGGCAGTGTCTTCATCGTGATGACGTTGCCCCATGGGGACGGGGATTGGGATCGGCTTTCTGCTTGCTCCGCATTTCCGCGCGCAAGGCGATCGTGGCGGCGGTATCGAGCGTCAAATCGTCGTTCAGCACCACGCCATAGAGGTTGCGGGCCGCCTCTCGCGAGATGAGCTCCTCGCGCACATCGCCGATCACCAAGGCCGGATCGCGCTCGCAAGGATCGCCCCAGCCGCCGCCGCCGCCAGTACGCACGATCGCCGAAGCGCCGATCGGCACGGGCAGGCGGGCCCCGGCCAGCGGGCGGAAGTCTTTCTCTTCGGGCAGCCGCAGCAGATAGCCGCCGGTCTCGCCCGGCGTGCCGCCCCACAAGCCCCAAGGCGGGCACTCCGCCCGCCGGGTTTGTTCGAAATTCCAAAGGCCTTCGACCAGATTGCGCACCCGCATGTCGATGCCGAGGCCGCCGCGATGTTTGCCGGCGCCGCAGGAATCCTGGCGCAGCGCCCGGCTTTCGACCAGTACCGGACATTTCAGTTCGATGCCTTCGATGGAGCCGTTGCGCACGTCCCCTTGGCAGACGGAAACGGTAGCCGACTCGCCGTCTTCATAAGGCCGGCCGCCCCAGCCGCCGCCTTCGAGGCTCTGCACGACGAAGCGACGCCCAGTTTTCGGATGTAGGCCGAAGAACACGACAGCGCCGCCGAGGAGGCCGTGATGCCCGGCCGGCACACGGTTCGGCATCGCCTTGGCCAGCGCCGCCACGATGCAATCGACCACCGTCGGCACGATCGCGCTCCAGCCCGCCATCGGGGCCGGAAAGCGCGCCATCATGATGTTGCCTTCGGGAATGACGACATCGAGCGCGCGGAACGATCCTTCGTTGACCGGATCGAGCGGGCCGGTCAGCGCCTTATAGGCGACACGCGCGCCGGCGAGCGTGCGCGAATTGATGCCGGCCTTACGCTCCTGCGAGCAGCCGGACAGGTCGATTGTCATCGACGAGCCTTTGATGGTGACCTTGACGTGGATCGGCACCGGCTCGCCTTTGCGCACGCCGTCGTCGTCGATGGAGGCTGACGCTTCGTAGACGCCGTCCGGAAGCTGTGCCACCACGTTGCGGCATTTGCGCTCGGTCTCGTCGAAGATGCGCCGGATCGCCGCCAATATCGTGTCGTGGCCGTATTTGCCGAACAACTCGTCCATGCGGCGCGCGGCGAGGCGGCAGGCCGCCATCTGCGATTTCATGTCGCCGAGCGAAGATTCCGGAAAGCGGATGTTGTCCTTGATGACGCGATAGAGTGTCTCGTCGAGCACGCCCTTGCGATAGATTTTGAGTTGGTCGAGCTGTAGACCCTCAAGCCACGGATCGGCGACTTGGGGACCCGCGCCGAAACCGGTCGAGGTGCCGCCGATGTCGATCCAATGCGCGCGCACCATGGCGAACATCAAAAGCTCGCCGCGGTAGAAGTACGGCATGTAGATGACGATGTTGTTGAGATGCTGTCCGGCCACCGCCTGATGATTGGTGATGATGACGTCGCCCGGCTCAAAACCTTTTTCGCCGTAGCGCTTCATGCCATCGGTGATGATGACGCCGAGATCGGCCACGAAGTGCGAGACGCCGCCGACATTCTGCGAGATGAGCTGGCCCTTGGGATCGACCAGCGCGGTGCAGAAATCGCGTACCTCGTAGATCATCATGTTGTAGGACGTGCGCTGGAGATCGGCTGCCATTTCGTTGGCAATCGCCGGCAGCGCGTTGCGGATCACTTCCAGGGTAACCGGATCAAGGTTGACGCCGCGTTTGCCGCCGGCGTCCTTTGCCAAAGCGCGTCGCGCCGGCTTCGCGGGTTTTATTTTCGCCTTGGTCACCGGTTTGCGGCTCATCGGCTGCTCTCCACCGCAATAATCAACTCGCCCGACGGCGCCACCCGGCATTGATCCCCCGGATAGAGAACCGTCGTTGTGCCGTGTTCTTCGATCAAAGCCGGCCCCGGAATACGCATGCCGGCCGGCAGCGTATCACGCGCATAGACCGGACAAGAGACAGGCTTGGCTGCATTGCCGAGATAGACCGGACGGCGGCGCGCCGGTGGCGCCTTGCCGCCGCGCTTCTTCGGGAATGTCAGCTTCGGCCGCTTGCCGATGACGGCGAGCCGGATATTCACCATCTCCACCGGCTCGTCAGGCGAGTGATGGGCGTAGCGCTGCTCGTACATTTTATCGAATGCGGTGCGAATGGTGCGGTGGTCGCCCTTCTTGAGCTGCGCCATCGTGACCGGGACTGGCAGGGTGAACTCTTGGCCGGTGTAGCGCAGGTCGAGGTGCACCTGCCGCTCGGCGCCTTTGGTGTGCCGCAGCCCGGCGCGCGCTTCCGTCACCATCTCGTCGTGCACTTCGATGAGCTTGCCGAAGTCGACGCCGGCGAGATCGGAATAATAAGTGCGGATAAAGTCATGGCGTTCGTCGGCAAGGAGCATGCCCAGCGCCGAGAAATGCGACGGAAACAGCGGCACGATGACGGTCGGAATGTGCAGCTCGCGCGCGATGGCGAGAACATGCAAGGGACCGGCGCCGCCGGAAGCGACCATGACGAAATCGCGCGGATCATAACCCTTCTCCACCGACACTTCGCGCACGACGAGCGACATCTTATTAATGGCAATGTCGATGATCGCTTGCGCCGCTTGCGCAGCGTTTATGCCCAGCGGCTTGGCGATGGTTTCCTCGATGCCCTTCTTAGCGCCGTCGGCATCAAGCTTCATGGTGCCGCCAAGGAAATTGTTGGGGTCGAGGCGGCCCAGTACGACATTGGCGTCAGTGATGGTCGGCTCGGTGCCGCCGCCGCGATAGCAGATTGGCCCGGGATCGGCGCCGGCGCTCTGCGGGCCGACCTTGAGCGCGCCGATCTCGTCGCGCCAGGCGATCGAGCCGCCGCCCGCGCCGATCTCGACCACGTCGATCATCGGCACCATGACCGGATGGCCGCTGGCATAGCCGCCGACGTAATAGCCCGGCGCCATTGTCGGCTCGCCGTCGCGGATCAGGCTGGCCTTGGCGGTGGTGCCGCCCATGTCGAATGAGATGACGTTGCCGTAGCCGAGCTTTTCACCGATCCGCGCCGAGGCGATGATGCCGCCGACGGGACCGGATTCCATCATCGCCACCGGGCGTTCCTGCGCCACTTCCGGCGTCATGACGCCGCCGTTGGAGCGCATGATGGAAAGGTTGCCCTTGAACCCGATGCCTTCGAGCTTTGACTTCAATCCGCGCACATAGCCGCCGACCCTGCGGCCGATATAGGCGTTCACCACCGTGGTCGAGGTGCGCTCGAACTCGCGGTATTCGCGCAGAATTTCGTGCGAGAGCGAGAGATAAGCATCGGGCAGGGCGGCGCGTATAATCTCGCCGGCGGCGCGTTCGTGATCCGGATTGATGTAGGAGTGTAGAAAGCACACCGCGACCGCGTCGACGCCTTCGGCTTTCAGCGCCCGCGCAACTTGTTCGACGCTCTCGCGGTTGAGCGGCGCTTCTACCGCGCCCGATGCCAGCACCCGTTCGGCGACCTCACGCGTGAGCTGCCGCGGGACCAGCGGGCGGTGACGGTGAAACAGGAGATTGTAGGCCTCGGGCCGGTTGCCGCGGCCGATGATGTAGACGTCCCGGGTGCCGTTGGTGACGACAAGCGCGGTCTTCGCGCCGGTGCGCTCGATCAGCGTGTTGATGGCGATGGTCGAACCATGAATAAGCTCGTCGATGGCGCTGGCGGTGAGGCCGCTCTTGTGCAGGCAGTCGATAATGCCTTGGACCAGATCGTGCGGCGTCGTGAGGCTTTTCGCGTCGACAAAGCGTCCGGCTTTGTCGTCGAAGCCGACCAGATCGGTAAATGTGCCGCCGATATCGATTGCGACAGCAATCACGTTCCCACTCCCCGCCGATGCGGGTTCTACCCCGCATGCTTCGTGTTGCGGCGACAGTGACGATAGGCCGCTAGCCAAGCAACGGGATTTGCGGCTAAATAGTTATAGTGCCTTGGCTATAACTTGCTTCAACCTCTTCGGGACCCATGATCTCTGCCAGCGCCCGCCGACTGAGCGTGTTCAAGAGCGTCGTTGATTGCGGCGGCTTCAATGTCGCGGCCAATGCGCTTGGCATCGCCCAGCCGTCGGTCGGCGCGCATATCAAGGCGCTGGAGGCCCAGCTTGGCCAGCCGCTGTTTCACCGCAACCGGGGCAGCCGGCCTCGCCTCACCAAAGCGGGTGAAGCGGTTTACGCGTTTGCGGTCGACGTGCTGCAGCGATCGGAGGTCGCGACCCGGACGCTCGCCGGATTGCGCTCGGTGGCGACGCAGGAGATCACCATCGCCGTGCATCGCGATATCGCGGCACATTTCCTGCCGGAGCGGCTGACGGCCTTCACTGCCAATAATCCGAAGGTGCATGTGATCACGCGGATCGGCACCATCGACGAAGTCGTTGCTCTGGTGCGCACCTGCGCTGCCACAGTCGGATTGTTTTTGGCGTTGAAGCCGATCTCCGGCATTCGCTGTGAAGTCTTGGGCCACGAACGTCTCGCGCTCGTAGTGGCGCCGAAACATCCGTTAGCCGGCAGGCGCGCCGTGGCCCCGGACGAGCTCGGCCGTTATCCGTTCGTGACCGGCTTGCGCAATTCGCGTTTCTTTCGGATGATCGATGCCGCGCTGAAAACCATCGGCATGAAGTCCTATGATATTGCCATGGAAGTTGAGGAGTCGACGGCAACGAAGGAGGTGGTGCGTCGCGGGCGTGTTGTCGCGTGTCTCCTCTGGTGTACGGTCGCGAGCGAACTCGATGCCGGTTCATTGGTATCGCTCGTGCCGACGATCCCGCTTCCGCAATTGAAGCTATATTGCGGTTACACGGTGCCGCTGAGCGAAAACGCGCGAAGCTTTATGAAATGTCTTCGCGCGGGAGTGCCTCGGCACTGAAATTGCGGCGGTTCTATTCGCCCTTCCATTGCGGCGGGCGCTTACTGAGAAACGCATCGAGCCCTTCGCGGAAATCCTTGCTCGTGTAGCACATGAGGATGAGGTCCTGGCCCTCCTCGCGGCTGAGCCGGCGTTGCAGGCGAGCAAGCGCTTGCTTGGTGGCATTGAGCGTCAGCGGCGCGTTTCCGGCGATCAGCATGGCAAGCTCGTCGGTGCGCTTTTGCAGCGCCGGAATGTCCTCGACGACTTCGGTGAGCAAGCCGACGCTTGCGGCTTCCTCGGCGCCGACGAGGCGCGCCGTGAAAATGATGTCCTTCACGCGCGCCGGCCCGATGATGGCAGTGAGCCGGCTGATATTCGACAGCGACAGGCAATTGCCGAGCGTGCGCGCAATCGGGAATCCCATGCGCGTGCTCTTGGTGCCGATGCGCAGATCGCAGCACGCCGCGATGCCGCCGCCGCCGCCGGTGCAGGCGCCGTTGATCGCGGCGATGGTCGGCACGCGGCATTGCTCGAGCTGGGTAAGGACCCGGTCAATGCGCGATTCATAGTCAAGCGCATGCTGCGGGGTGGTGAAGGCGCGGAATTGATTGATGTCGGTGCCGGAGGCAAACGCCTTATCGCCGGCGCCTTGAAACACGAGCACCTTGATCGAATGATCCTTGTTCGCGTCTTCGCAAATTTGGCCGAGCCGCTCGTACATTTCGAACGTGAACGCGTTGCGCGCCTGCGGGCGATTAAACGTGACCTTTCCGATCCCGTCCATGAGGTCATAAAGAAGGTCGTCGGAAGTCGCTGTTTTCTGGTCCATGCGTCACCGTTTTGGCAATTCCACTGTCGGAAACGCACCTTAGCAAGAACGATGGCGCATTTCACAGTGGCGGTGACGAACCCGGCACTACCACGCCGAATTCGGCTGAGGCGTCGAGGAGCCATTCGCAGAAGCTTGCGGCAAAGCTGCGAAAGACGGCAAATTCATAGGTCGGCGCGGCCTCGCTTTGCCAAAGATGTACATTTATATGGGCGACCACGGTCATCGCGGTGTCCCCCGGGCTAAATACGCTCGGATCGAGATCGAGCGGCACGCCTTTCGCCAGCACCGCGCGCGCTTTCGGACCACTGACGCGGATAGTGGAGCGTCCGTCGGACTGGCTGGTTACGGACGCTAGGCCTGATAGCGCATCGCGCAGATTGCGCTCGAATGTGCTTGGCATTTCATTCGGTGCTTCGGCCAGCCACCGTCCTGGGCCTGCCCATATAAAATGTACTTGGCCGTCCGCCACGCGCCGCGGCGTCAGCGGTAAGTCGATGCCGAAAGCCGCCTTCACGCGCGCGCAGAGGTCCGAGGTCTTGCCCTTGCGGCCCATCACGCTCGCCAGCGCCAAGTCGGTGTGCTCGGAGATGATGACGCCCGGAACGTCCACTTCCGCGCCGTAGTGTCCCGGCACCAGAACACGATCCAGCGCTGAGCGTGGCGTGAGCGCAAAATCAGACACGCAGCCGTTCTCCTTTGGGATCGACGAAGACCGGCGCGCAGACGTCGACTTCGGTGAAAGCGTTGCGCATGAAATCGACCATCATCACCGGCTCACTGAGCCGCTGCGGGCCGCGTACCAGAAGCGCAAGACCGATCCAGTGATTGAGGCTCGGCGAGAACGCGACCGAGGTGATGACACCCTGATCATGTTCCGCGGTGTAAGCGGCGCCCATCGGCAACAAATGCGCCCCGGCATGGAGCCGTTGTGCCGGGTCACGCGCGCGCACGCCGACGAGTTTCGGGCGTTCGGTGTCGCGCAGGCCCGGCCGGCCGGTCATGACCCTGCCGATGAAATCCTTCTTCGTCGACACCATGCGGCCTAACCCGAGATCGTCAGCGGTGGTGCGGCCGTCGATCTCATTGCCGGCGACATGGCCTTTCTCGATGCGCATGACGCCTAAAGCCTCGGTGCCATAGGGCGTGATGCCGAACGGCTGCCCGGCCTGCATCAGCGCGCGCGCAAGGTTGTCACCGTAGCGCGTCGGCACGCCGATCTCATAAGCAAGCTCGCCGGAAAACGAGAGCCGGTAAAGCCGCGCCGGCGTGCCGCCGCACACGGTGCATTCCGCCACGCCCATATAGGGAAAGTCGGCATTGACGATGCTGAACGGCGCATCGATAAGTTTTTGCAACGTTTCGCGCGAGCGGGGCCCGGCGACCGAATATTGCGCCCACTCGTCGGTTGCGGAAACGAATTGCACATCGAGCTCCGGCCACAGCACCTGGTGACAGAACTGCATGTGCTGGAACACGCGCCCGGCATTGGCCGTGGTTGTTGTCATGAAATAGCGGTCATCGGCGAGCCGCGACGTTGTGCCGTCGTCGAATGCGATGCCGTCTTCGCGGAGCATAACGCCGTAGCGCGCGCGGCCGACCGGCAGGTTCGAGAAAGTATTGGTATAGAGGCGATCGAGAAAGGCACCGGCATCCGGACCATGCACGTCGATTTTGCCGAGAGTGGACACGTCGCAGAAGCCGACACCGGAGCGCACGGTCTGCACTTCACGCCGCACCGTATCGAACCACGTCGCTTCGCCTGAGCGTGGAAAATATTGCGCCCGCAGCCACGGCCCGCTCTCGACGAAGACAGCATTCTGCTCCTGTGCCCATTGATGCGACGGCGTCAGCCGAGTCGGTCGAAAATTTTCGCCGCGATGATGCCCCGCGAGCGCGCCGATGGCGACCGGCGTGTGCGGCGGCCGATAACTGGTCGTGCCCGTTGACGGGATCGTTTCGCCGGTGAGCACCGCCATAATGGCGAGGCCGTTGACGTTGGACATTTTGCCCTGATCGGTGGCCATGCCCAGCGTGGTGTACCGCTTGAGATGTTCGACCGAGCGAAAGCCTTCGCGTGCGGCGAGCGCGATATCCGCAGCCGTGACGTCATTCTGAAAATCAACAAAGGCCTTACTGCAGTTCATGTGCCAGCCGCTCACGTGCCACATCGGCGTAATGGCGCAGGTTTCGTCGTCTACGGGTGGCGGTGACAACGCGGTCGCAGTGAATCCAGCATCAGCCGCGGCCGAACGGCCTGCTTCCGATCCTTCCGCAAGACACCCGTTCAATAGCAATGCACCGTTTGCCGCGCCCGCGACCGTTAAGCCCAGCGGCGGATTCTTCGGCACGAATGCGGCGATTTCTTCGCTCCAAACCGGTCGCGCGCCATGGTGGCAGGTGAGGCTGACGTCGGGATTCCACCCTCCTGACATCGCGAGCGTATCGGCCGCAACCGACTCCGAGCCTTCGCGCGTACTCACCGTAATCGCGCGCAACAGCCGCGAGCCCGCTGTTGCTGTCACCTGTCCACCGGTGATGATGCGCGTTGCCAAGCTTGCCGGTGACAAATGCGCAGGCAATTCCGGCCGAGAATCGATCACCGCTGTGAGTTCTACTCCGCGGGCGGCCAGCGCCGCGGCCGTGCGCCAGCCGTCATCGTTGTTGGTGAACAGCGCGACGCGTTGACCGGGTGCCACAGCAAAGCGATTGACATAGCTGCGCACAGCCGACGCCATCATCACGCCAGGGCGGTCGTTGCCAGCGAATACGATCGGACGCTCGATCCCACCGCCCGCAAGAACCGCGCGTTTGGCAACGATGCGCCAAAGCCGCTGCCGCGGCTGATACGGCGGCGGCTCCGGCAGATGATCGCTGACGCGCTCCAATGCGCCATAGGTGCCACCGTCATAGACGCCGAAGGCACAGGTGCGCGGCATCAGGCGGACATTGGGCATGCCGCGCAATTCGTCGATGACGCTTTGCGCCCAGACATGGCCAGGCACGCCGGCGATCTCGCGGTGGTCCGACAGCAAACGTCCGCCAAATGCAAAATCTTGTTCGCAGAGGATAGTGCGCGCGCCGGAACGCGCAGCGGTTTGCGCCGCTGCAAGACCGGCCGGTCCGGACCCGATGACTAGGACATCGCAAAACGCAAAGGCTTGTTCGTAATGGTCGGGATCGCTCTCTCCCGCTGCACGGCCGAGGCCGGCAGCGCGCCGGATCAACGGCTCGTAGACACGCTCCCAGAATGCCGGAGGCCACATGAATGTTTTGTAGTAAAAACCGGCCGGAAGTAGCGGCGCCAGCAGCGAATTTAGCGCGAGAAGATCGAAACGTAGCGACGGCCAGCGGTTCTGGCTTGCGGCCTCAAGGCCTTCGAACAGCTCGGTGGTCGTGGCGCGCGTATTCGGTTCGCGGCGCGCGCCGGCGCGCAATTCGATCAGCGCGTTGGGCTCTTCCGACCCGGAAGTCATGATTCCGCGTGGACGATGATATTTGAAGCTGCGGCCCACGAGCCTGGTTCCGTTCGCCAGTAGCGCGGAGGCAAGCGTGTCGCCGGCAAAGCCGTTTATCTCTTTGCCGTCAAAGCGCGCGCGCAGCGGTTGCGAACGATCGATCAGCCCGCCGGGCAGCCGATGCGGTTGGCGCTTGTCCACGCTCGTATTGCTCGCGGCGCTCATGTGTCGGCCTTGCAGGGGCGCACGGCCGTGATCGCGTGCGTGCGCGTGTCGCGCTGCACGACGAGCCAGGCGTGGCATCCTGCCGCGTGGTACCAGAGCTCCGAATGCGGACCCGCCGCATTGTCGCGGATATAGACGTAGGCGTTGAACTGTTCGAGCGCGTCGGTACTGTTCGGGTCGGGACGCTCGGGTTTGGCGTCACCGAGATAACTGAACTCATGCAAGTCGCGAGCGCCGCAATGGGGGCAGTGGATGCGCATCGAGCGATCAGTGCAGGTTCGGCTGCGGGCCGGCGCCGCGCTCGTCAATAACGTAGCCGCGGCCGAAGCGGTCGAGCCGTAGTTCGGCGGCGGCCGGATGCGGCTCGTCGCGCGCGATCAGATGCGCAAAGCAGAAGCCGGAGCCGGGCGTCGCCTTGAACCCGCCGTAACACCAGCCGGCGTTGAGATAAAGCCCTTCAATCGGCGTGTGATCGACGATCGGCGAACCGTCCATCGACATGTCCACGACTCCGCCCCATGAGCGCAGGATGCGCAGCCGGCCGATCATCGGCATCAGCGCCATGCCGCCTTCGCAGACATCTTCGATGGTCGGTAGATTTCCACGCTGCGCGTAGCTGTTGTAGCCGTCGATATCGCCGCCGAAGACGAGCCCGCCTTTGTCGCTTTGGCTGATATAGAAATGACCGGCGCCGAAGGTGATGACGTGATCGATGAGCGGCTTCACGCCCTCCGACACGAAGGCCTGCAGAACGTGGCTTTCAATCGGCAGGCGCAAGCCTGCCATGTCGCCAAGCCGCGAACTGTTGCCGGCGACAACGATGGCAACTTTGGCGGCGCGTATCCGGCCGCGCGACGTGTCGACGCCGGTCACGCGGCCGTTGTCGATCGCGATGCCGGTGACTTCGCAATTCTGCACGATGTCGACGCCGCGCCCGGAGGCCGCGTGCGCAAATCCCCAGACCACGGCATCATGGCGCGCGGTGCCGCCGCGGCTCTGCGCTAGCGCGCCCTGAATTGGAAACCGTGCGTTCTCGTAGTCGAGATAGGGCAGCATGGCCTGGAGCTCGGTCCGGTTCACAAGCTCACCGCCGGCGCCGTGCAAGCGCATGGAATTGCCGCGGCGGGCAAATACGTCGCGCTGCACGTCGGAGTGATAGATGTTGATGACTCCGCGCTGGCTGACCATGGTATTGTAGTTCAAATCGCGCTCGAGCCCTTCCCAGAGTTTCATCGAGCATTCGTAGAAGCGCTCGTTGCCGGGAAGGAGATAGTTGGAGCGGATGATCGTCGTGTTGCGTCCGGCATTGCCGGAGCCGATCCAGTTTTTTTCGAGCACGGCTACGTTGGTGATGCCGTGTTCCATGGCGAGGTAATGCGCGGTGGCAAGCCCATGTCCGCCGCCGCCGACGATGACGACGTCATAGGCCGCCTTCGGCGACGCGTCGCGCCAGACCGGCTGCCAATGTTTTTGGCCTGTCAGGGCGTTCCAGGCCAGTGCCCATGCAGAATATCGCATCCCGGCTCGCGCGCTCAGCAATCGAGCGTCGTCTGGCGTTCCCACTCGGTCAAATGGCGGGAATAGGCATTCCAGTCGTCATGCTTAAGCTTGATATAGGCCGCCAGCGTCTTCTCGCCGAAGGCTTGTTTCAGCACGTCCGAGCGTTCGAGCGCGCGCAGCGCGTCCAGCAGATTGAGCGGCAATTTCTTGGCGCCTGTGACCTTGTGACCCTCAGTGTACATATTGATGTCGAGGCGGTCGCCGGGCTCTCGGTTGTTGCGGATGCCATCCAGTCCCGCGGCCAGCACTGCAGCTTGCAGCAGATACGGGTTGGCGGCTCCGTCCGCTAAGCGAAACTCGAAACGGCCCGCGTCGGGAATACGGATCATGTGGGTGCGGTTGTTGCCGGTATAGGTGACCGTGTTGGGCGACCAAGTTGCGCCGGACAAAGTGACGGGCGCGTTGATGCGCTTATAGGAATTCACCATCGGGTTGGTGATGGCGCACATCGCCTGGGCCGAATGCATCATACCGCCGATGAAGGCGTAGGCCGGGCGCGAGAGTCCGAGCTCGCCCTTGGCGTCGGCGAAGACGTTGTTGCCCGATTTGTCCCAGAGCGAAGCGTGGACGTGACAGCCGTTACCGGTGAGATTCGAAAACGGCTTCGGCATGAAAGTGGCGCGCAGGCCGTGCTTTTCCGCGATCGACTTCACCATGTATTTGAAGAACGTGTGCTTGTCGGCGGTGCGCAAGGCGCTGTCGTATTGCCAGTTCATTTCGAACTGGCCGTTCGCATCTTCGTGGTCGTTTTGATAGGGCTTCCAGCCTAGCGCCACCATCGCATCGCAAATCTCGGCGATGATGTCGTAGCGGCGCATCAGCGCCTGCTGGTCGTAGCAAGGTTTCGCCTGCTGATCGGCGCCATCAGAGATGGCGCTGCCGTCTGGCGAGATCAAGAAATATTCGCATTCGACGCCGGTCTTGAGTTCGTAGCCGCTTTCGGCTGCAGATTTGACGATCTTTTTGAGGATCTGCCGTGGGTTCTGTTCGACCGGCGCGCCGCCCATGAAAAGATCGCCGGTGACCCAGGCGACTTCCGGTTTCCAGGGAAGTTGAATCAATGAGTCGATCTCGGGCATGACCAGCACGTCCGGATCGGCAGGCGTCATGTCGAACCATGCGGCGAAGCCGGCGAAACCGGCGCCTGCCGCGGCAACATCGTCAATGGCGCTCGCCGGCACGATCTTCGCCCGCACCGTTCCGAACAAATCGACGAACGAAATGAGGAAGTAGCGGATGTTCTTCTGCTTCGCGACTTCACCCCAGGATGGCATAGTTCTTCCTCGTGTTAGATGCGGCTACCGGCCGCTTTCGCGCTAGTCAGTCTCGAGCCCGCCCGGGAATCCAGTCCGTTCCCGCCAAAGGCACGCGCGCCATGGCGGCGGCTTCGACGGTCAGGGCAACCAGATCTTCAGGTTCGAGATTGTGGACATGCGACTTGCCGCAGGCGCGCGCGATGGTCTGCGCTTCCAGCGTCAGGACGGACAGATAATTCGCAAGCTTGTGGCCGGCGATGACTGGATCGAGGCGCGCGGCAAGGACAGGGTCCTGCGTGGTGATACCGGCGGGGTCGCGGCCTTCATGCCAGTCATCATAGGCGCCGGCAGTGGTGCCGAGCGCTTGATATTCCTGTTCGAGACGCGGGTCGTTGTCGCCGAGCGCGACGAGCGCAGCCGTGCCGATAGAGACCGCGTCAGCACCGAGCGCCAACGCCTTTGCCACATCGGCGCCGTTGCGGATGCCGCCGGACACGATCAACTGCACTTTGCGGTGCATGTTGAGCTCTTGCAGAGCTTGGACCGCCGGGGGAATGGCGGCAAGCGTCGGAATGCCGACATTCTCGATGAAAACTTCTTGGGTGGCCGCGGTGCCGCCCTGCATGCCATCGAGCACCACGGCATCGGCGCCGGATTTCACGGCGAGAGCGGTGTCGTAATAGGGGCGGGAAGCGCCGACTTTGATGTAGATTGGCTTTTCCCAGTCCGTGATCTCGCGCAATTCCTGAATCTTGATTTCGAGATCGTCCGGCCCAGTCCAATCCGGGTGACGGCAGGCCGAGCGCTGATCAATCCCTTCGGGCAGCACGCGCATCTCGGCGACACGCTTTGAAATCTTTTGGCCGAGCAACATGCCGCCGCCGCCCGGCTTGGCGCCTTGGCCGACGACGACTTCGATGGCGTCGGCCTTGCGCAAATCGTCCGGGTTCATGCCATAGCGCGAGGGCAATACCTGATAGACCAGAAGGCTCGAATGTCCGCGCTCTTCAGGCGTCATGCCGCCGTCGCCGGTGGTCGTCGATGTGCCAACTGCAGACGCGCCGCGGCCGAGCGCTTCCTTCGCCTGCGCCGAGAGCGAGCCAAAGCTCATACCGGCGATGGTGATCGGGATTTTAAGCGTGATCGGCTTTTTGGCGTAACGGGTACCGATCGTCACGTTGGTGGAACATTTCTCACGGTAGCCTTCGAGCGGATAGCGGCTGATCGAGGCGCCGAGAAACAACAGGTCATCGAAATGCGGCAGCTTGCGTTTGGCGCCAGCGCCCCGGATGTCATAGATGCCGGCGACGGCGGCGCGCCTGATCTCGGCGATCGAAGCATCGTCGAAGGTCGCGGATTTGCGCGGCGGCGTGTGGATCCAACGGTCCTGGGTCGTCATCAATACGCCCCGACATTGTCGATGTGGAAGTGATAGAGCTTGCGCGACGAGCCGTAGCGGTGGAATTCGTTGATATCGACCGAGCCGTTGATGCCGGCGGCATCGAGCAAGCGCCGCAGATCGGCCTTGTGACGGTCTTCCATTGTCTTCTCGATGCAATCGGCGCCGAGGCTGTGCACCTTGCCGCGCACATAGAGCCGCGCCTCGTAAATGGAATCGCCGAGTGCTTCCCCTGAATCGCCCAGCACCACCAGGTTGCCGGCTTGCGCCATGAAGGCCGACAGATGGCCGACGGACCCTTTCACGACAATGTCGATGCCCTTCATGGAAATACCGCAGCGCGCCGAGGCATTGCCGTCGATGATGAGGGTGCCGCCGCATCCGGTGGCTCCCGCAGCCTGCGAGGCATCGCCCTTCACCCACACTTTGCCGGACATCATGTTCTCGGCGACGCCTTGCCCCGCATTGCCCTTCACAATGACGCTCGCCTGCTTGTTCATGCCGGCGCAGTAATAGCCGACATGTCCGTCGATCTCGACGAGGAGCGGCCGGTCGAGGCCCGCGGCGATCGAATGTTGCCCGCGCGGATTGAGTACGCGCCAATGCGTCTCGTTGGTATCGGCGGGCAGACGGTGCAAAGCCGCGTTCAGCTCGCGCACCGAGCTATGGGCGAGGTCGATATCAGGCATTAGTGCAATTCCCACCGATAGACGCGCGCCGGTTCCGGCTCCCAGACCTTGGCGGATGCAATGCCCGGCAAATCCACCAGCGCCCGATATTCCGTGCCGAACGCCACCCAGCGCTCGGTCTCGGCCATCACGGCGGGCTTGCAGGCGATCGGGTCGCGCAATACGCCAAAGCCGGATTTGGTGCCGATGACGAAGGTGTAGAAGCCGTCGAGCGCGCCGAGCGAGGACTCCATCGCTTGCTCGAGCGAGCATCCGCCCCGAAGTTTCGAGGTGATGAAGCCGGCGGCGACCTCGGAATCATTCTTGGTCTGGAACGTGAGGCCCTTCTTGACCAGCTCGCGGCGGAGCGCGTTGTGATTGGACAGCGAGCCGTTGTGCACCAGGCATTGATCGGCGCCCGTGGTGAAGGGGTGCGCACCCTCGGTCGTTACCTCGGACTCGGTCGCCATGCGGGTGTGGCCGATTGCGTGTGTGCCGGACATTCGTTCGAGGCCAAAGCGGCGTGCCACGTCATCCGGGAGCCCAACCTCTTTGAAAATCTCCATGCGCTGGCCGGTCCCGACGATGGCGACATCAGGGAACGCCACTAAAGCATGGCGGGCGAGGGCTTCGCGATCCGCCGACAATGAAATGACGAGGTGGGTGTCGTAGTCGTGATGCGCGATTTTCTCCCCGACCGCCGCCCGCAGGCTTTTGAGCACGGGGTCGAAATCAAATTCCACCGGCGCGCGCAGTGTGAATTTCAGGTCGCCGGATGTCTCGGTGCCGTAGATGGCGAAGCCTGCCGAATCCGGGCCGCGATCGCTTAAGGGCGAGAGCATGCCCGCCAGCAGCGCGCCGAGGTCCTTTTGGAGCGAACGATCCTTTAGAAAGAGCCCGGCAATGCCGCACATACCAATTCCTTCGCCATCAAATCCTTCCGCGCCACCTAGCTATTCCGGGGTCGTCCAAGCCGCCTCTAACGTTTCGCAAATGCGACGGACGATGTCAATTGGTAAGCACATATGTTTCCTTATAGGAAACTTATAGGCGCTATGCATAGTCATTTCGTGACGGCCCGAAGCCTGCCAATATAGGGACCTTGATTTGAGCCGACTCAAAGAGGGATTGGGGATGTCCAGCCGTAGTGCGACGGAGCCCAGCCGGGATACCGGGAAGCGCAAGACCAGTGGCGGAGACAAGGGAGTGGCGCGCGAACTGCGCACCGGTTCCCTCGCTCCCGCCTATGCGCCGAGCCGCAGTATTGAGCAGGAAATCGGCACCGAGGTCCGCCGGTTGCGCAAATCGCTCGACCTGACGGTTACCGAACTCGGCGCGGCCGCCGGGATTTCAGCCGGTATGCTGTCGAAGATCGAGAACGGTACGATATCGCCGTCGCTGTCGACACTGTCGGCGCTGGCGCACACGCTCAATGTCTCGATCAGCGGCCTATTCGCCGAGACCGATGAGCGGCGCGACTGCTCGTTCGTCCGGGCGGGATCCGGCGTGCGTATCGACCGGCGCGGCACCAAAGCGGGCCACCTCTATGACTTGTTGGGCCATTCGCTCGCGGGCGAGATCGGCGTCGAGCCCTATCTCATCACACTGAAGACGGATGCGCAGCCCTACACCAATTTCCGTCATGCCGGCGTCGAGTTCATCTACATGCTGACCGGCAAGGTGCGCTACCGCCATGCCGACCGCACCTATCTGCTCGAGCCTGGCGATGCTTTGTTCTTTGACGCCGCCGCCCGGCATGGACCGGAAGAGCTGATCAAGGCGCCGATGACCTATTTGTCGATCATCATCTATCCGCGGCGCGGTTAGAGCATGATCCGGAAAAAGCCTGCCCTCGGACTTGATCCGAGGGTGGAAGCCGGTTTTCCGAAAAGATCGTGCTCCAACGAAAAAGCTAGACCGTGGTCCGATTCAACTTAATCGGACCACGGTCTAGCGGCGCAGCAGTAGCGCAAGCGCAATCAAAAACGCCGCCGCAAACAGGCACGTCAGTGCCTGCCAGATGCGCGTGGGAGTGATCAACGCTCGGGAGAATGCCGAGGCGGGCGAGTCCTTGGGAGCCCTCAGGTTCGCCTGGTTTAGACCTTGTTCAAGAGCCTTGGCGAATTCGCCCGCGTTCTGAAAGCGTTTGCCGCGATCGGTTTCGAGCGCCTGCTTCAGACATTCGCCGAGCCATGCCGGCAAATCCGGCCGCAGCCTTTGCAGCGGAACGGCCTCGCGCTGGCCGAAGGGAAACGCTCCACCCGAAAACAGGCGATAGACCGTCACTCCCAACGAAAACACCTCGGAGCATTGGTCGGCGGGCATTTTGCGAAACAGCTCGGGCGCCATGTACCGCGTCGTGCCGCCGAGCCTGTCGTCGTCCGGCTCATCGACGCCCGGAAGGTAGGCCATGCCGAGATCGATGAGCTTGATGTGGCCGCCCGAGAGCAAAAGAATGTTGTCCGGCTTGAGGTCGCGGTGGATGATCTGAAAAGCCGCCAGATCCTCAACTGCCGCGCAAAGCTTCAGCGCAAGCCCAACGCCGTCGAGATAGGGAATAGGCGGCGGTCGCGTTAGCCGGGCCTCAAGTGTCTCGCCGCGATAGTAGGGCAACACAAGATAGAGGCTGCTGCGGCGTTCCGCCGGAACATCGATGTAGCTCGCGATCCTCGGACTATGGACCGTCGCGCCGACCCAAGCTTCGCGCAGGAAGCCGGCGCGAAAGACTTGATCGTGCAGCATGGAGGGCAGGGGAATTTTAAGAACGACGTCACGATCGCTCAGCGTGTCATGGGCGAGCTTAAGCGTCGTATAGCGGCTGCGATAAAGCGTCCGCCCGAGGACAAAGCCGTCCCAATTCTCGCCGTCGCGCGGCGCGCCGCGAAGGGGAAGGTTTTGCAAGAGCGCCGACAATTCGTCGAAATTCGCTGCCGGTATTTGCACAACGTCGATAACGACACAGGTGGCATCCTGTCCGCTGTCGTTGTTTTGGCTGGCCGGAGCGAGGCTTCCGGCAACCTCGCCGGCTGAGGCGGACGCAGTGAGCTTTTCAGCAAGCTGCGCAACTCCCACATAGGCTCCTTTGCTCAGGATGATGTAGCGGTCCGACGCCTGCGGTTCGTCTTCGCTATAGTCGATATGCAACTCCGCATCGCCGCCGACTGAGCGCGTCAGCACGGTAATTCCATCGGCAAGCGGCCGCGTGTGATCTTCCGTCAAAGGCGTGAGTTGGCTGCCGCGCACACGATAAACGCGGCAATCGCCGACATTGATGATCCCGACATGCCGTCCGGCAAAAATCAGCGCCGCGAGCGACGCTTGCATGGTGTGCTCGGGATCGATGCGGGATTGGCTGAACATCCACGCGTTGGCGCTGGTCAGAGCCAAAGCTGCCGCGCGGCCGGAGCCAAGGGTGGCCGGCGCGCCAAAATAGCCTTCCTTCAGCAAGTGGATTGCGACATGGGCAGCCTCATGTGCCGCCTGCGCGCGCGGTCTCGCACCGACGCCGCGGGCCACGGCGGCAAGGATTCCGCGGCTGGGACGTTCGAATTTTTCGCCGCTATAGACAGCGAAAATGTCTACGCGCTCGGGCGTCTGCGGTGAGGATGAAGATGCGCCCAGTTGGAGCGTCCATCCCGAGGCCGTGAGCGCGGATGCTTCCCCGGTCAGCCGGTCGCCTGACTCGTCCATCAGACGAATAAGGTAAGCGGGAGAGGCCTCACAAGTCCACGTGACTCAGTGAGGCAAATCGCACAAAAAAGCACCCCTTCCCGACGACAGGGAAGGGGTGCGAAAGCCGCCCGCCTGGGGGTTAGCGGTGGCTCATTTACTCCGCGGGCGAAGTGCTGGCTTCGAGATCGTGCTCGATCCCAAGCAACGCCTGCGGCATGCGTGCCTTCAAGATGAAGAACCACATAACGCCCAACAGCAAATACACCGCGAAGAAGTAAGGGAAGTAGTTGTACGGCGCTGCCGGCACGGGATAGACGCTGCCGACCAGCGACAGCACCATGAATATGGCGCCGAGCCCGCCGATGATCTTGTCCCCTGTCGTGGCGCCGCCGTTTTTTGCCAGGAACACCGGCGCGGCCACCGAGCAAAGTAGATAGACGACGATAAAGCCGAACGAGGCGATGGTCCCGTACCATCCGAAGGTGTCGGTCTCCGCTTGACCGGCGAACGCGGCGCAGACGATAAAGTTGATGACCACGCCGACCGTGAGCGCGACATACGGCGTCTTATAGTCCTTGTGCACCAGTCCCATGGTCTGATGTACGAACTGGTAACGGCCGAGCGAGAACAGCATCCGGCCGTAGGCATTGAGCGAAGCGAGAGCGCAGGCGAAGGCGCTGATCGCGGCGCCGAAATACACCAGCGCGGTCAAGGTCACGCTAATGTTGGTCGTGATGTCGGCGAGCGGCGCCGAGCTGGCGCCAAGCTTGGTGGCGTCGTCGTCGAAGCCCTGCACGATCAGATAGGTCGTCAGTGTGAAGAATATGCCGGCGAAGATGACCGTTGCCACGATGGCCTTGGGAATGCTGACTGTCGCGTTCCGCGTCTCCCTGCCGAGCGTGGCCGAGCTCTCGAAGCCGACAAAGGAAAAGATGGCAAAGACGATGGCTTGAGCGGCGCTCTTATAGTCAATGCCAGACAGGCTGACTTGCTTGGCGTCGACCTTGAAGCCGAAATGGGCGAACGTGTACACGCAGACGAAGAGAATGATGGCGACCGACACCACTTCGAGCGTGAGGCCGATACGCGCTGATATTTTGATGTCGCGGCAGGCGAATGCCCAGATCCCAACCGAAACCAGCAAGTAAAGCAGCGTATTGGGGATGGCGCCGCTGTACCCGAGCGACGTGAAGAACGTCTTGATGAAGATCGAGGTCGCAACCGTGAGCGCCATGGCGGTGAAGATGTAAGCGGCCAGCATCGACCAACCGGCCAGCATTCCATAGGACGGGCCAAGGCTGCGCGACACATAGATGAAGAAAGAGCCGGCGGCCGGGATACGGCCCGCCAGCTTGCCGATGTTGATGCCGACGATCAGAAGCGCAATCGTGGCGAAGACGTAGACCAGCCACGATGCGCTCCCGGCCATTCCTGCGACGACCGCGACGGCGAGCGCCGGCGTCAGTGTCGGTGAAACGTTCGCGACCGACTGACCGAGCGCCTCGACGAACGATAGGCTATCCTTTCTCAGTTCCGTCATAATTCCAACTCCCGTTCTATGAGGGCTGCGGCCGCCCCTGCCGTAATGACCACCGTACTCCCGCCCCGCGATCTGGCGTGAAGCACTTTTCCTGTCACGCAAATAAGTTTCCTGTACGTCGTATCGAATAAAGCAAGGTCTATGCCGCTCGGGAAAACCCTTAAAAAGCAGGGCGGTGGCGCGGCGGCGCGCGCTGAAGCCGCATGCGATCTAAGCAACGCGACTAAAATTTGGGCGCGATCGGTTTTTCGGAATGGCGAGCAGCAGCTAAGAGCGCAATCGCGGTTGCGTGGCCGTCAGCTTTGCCGGCCGTTACGCGGGCTCTGTGACCCGGTCGATAATGGTCCGTAGCTCCGGAATGCAGGAGCCGCAATTCGTACCGGCACGGAGTTTTTGGCCGATCGCGGCAACTGTCGTGGCGCCGCCTTTGGTGATGGCTTCACGGATGGCCGGAAGCCCGACGCCAAAACAGGCACAGATGACCGGGCCGCTTTCGGCGGCGCCGTCACTGCTCGATCCAGAAAGCAAAATGCGGCGGTCGCACTCTTCGAGAACGCCGGATTCGAATAGACTGCGCACCACGTCCCATCGCGGCAAAGTATGCGCCGGCCCGACGAAAATGCAGGCGTCGAGACGGCCGGAGCGGAAAGCGCCAATGCGTGTGAGTCCACGGCGCTCGTCGATATATTCGGCGACGTCCGCATCGGCCGGCATCAGTTCCTGAGCGAGGTCGCGCCAGAGGGAGGGCGGTTCGCTGGTCGCGAGGAGAAGGCCATAACCTCCAACAACGGCCTGCCGTGCAAACCATGTTCCGGCCGGCGGCGTGACCGGGTGGCGCGTGAGCGCGAATCCGCGATAGGCGAATTCGACCGGTTCAACGCGCGCGGGCGTGGCCTTTAACTCCGGTTGGCCGGAATAGGGGTCATTTTGCGACGCCGACATTTCGCCGACGCGCGCGTGGCCCGCTGTGGCGTCGCTCCAATGAATCGGCGCGAAGATCGACCCGCGCCGTTGGCCGGCCGCAATGATGACCTTGAGTATCGTCGTGCCGTGCCGCGTCGTAACCCTGGCAAAGCCGCCATCGGCGACACCAGCGACGCTGGCATCGGCCGGGTTGATTTCGACGAACGGCTCCGAGGAATGACCGCCGAGCCGCGGACTTTTCCCGGTGCGCGTCATAGTGTGCCACTGATCGCGTACGCGTCCGGTATTCAGGCGCAACGGATAGACCGCATTTGTCGCGCCACGCAGCGCAGGCGGCTGCGGGGCGACGAACTGCGCGTGCTGATCGTCAGTAAAGAAGCCACCACCTGCAAAGAAGCGTTTTTCGCTTCGTGTCTTACCAGTCGGCGCCGGCCACATGACCGCGTCAAGACACTGATAAGCGTCATCGGAGAGCGCGGCGAGCGCACCGATGTCGAAATCGCGTTGCCCGTCGTTCTCGAAGGCGGAGAGCGCGGCATGTTCGCGAAAGACATCGGCCGGTTTGCGATAATTGAACGCGGCGTCGAAACCGAGGCGGCGCCCGACCTCGCTGACGATCCACCAATCGGGACGAGCTTCGCTCGGCGGCGGCAGGAACGCGCGCTGCCGCGAAATCCGCCGTTCGGAATTGGTCACCGTGCCGTCTTTCTCGCCCCAGGCGGTGGCGGGGAACAGAACTTGCGCGCCGGCATCGATCGTATCGGTGTTGAGCACATTGTCGGACACGACGAAGAGGTCGAGCTTCTTTAATGCGGCGCGCACCGCGCCGGCACGCGGCATCGAAACGGCGGGATTAGTACCCATCACCCATAGCGCCTTGATCGCTCCGCGATCGATGGCGTCGAACATATCGACGGCTTTCAATCCTTCGGCTTCCGCCAGGTGCGGTGCATTCCAGAAGCGACGGACACGGTCGCGGTCGGCGGGATGGAAGCCCATATGCGCGGCGAGCTGGTTGGCGAGGCCGCCGACTTCGCGCCCGCCCATGGCATTGGGCTGGCCGGTGAACGAAAACGGTCCCATGCCGGAGCGGCCGATACGGCCGGTGGCAAGATGGACATTGATAATCGCGTTGACCTTGTCCGTGCCCTGCGCCGACTGATTGACGCCTTGCGAATAGCAGGTGACAACGCGCTCGGTCTTACCGAACAGCTTGAAGAATTGCGCGACATCGGTCTCTTTGAGACCCGACGCGCGCGCGGCCGCTGCCGCGTCTGCCGCGATTTCGCGGGAACGCGCAAGGGCTTCGACAAATCCGTTGGTGTGCCGCTCGATGTAAGTGTAGTTGAGCGCCCGTGTGTCGGCCAGATGCGCAAGCAGGCCGCAGAACAACGCGGTGTCCATGCCGGGCGCGATCGGAAGAAATAGATCGGCTTCTTCGCCCGTCGCGGTGCGCCGCGGATCGATGACGACGAGCTTCGTCCCGCGCTCGCGGCGCGCGGCGATCATGCGCTGAAAGAGTACCGGGTGGCACCACGCCGCGTTCGAGCCGACCAGTACAATGAGGTCGGCCTCGTCGAGGTCCCGATACGTCCCCGGTACGGTGTCGGCGCCGAAGGCGCGCTTATGGCCGGCGACAGAAGACGACATGCACAGCCGCGAATTGGTGTCGACGTTCGCGGAGCCGATGAAGCCCTTCATCAGCTTGTTGGCGACATAGTAATCTTCGGTGAGCAATTGGCCGGAGAGATAGAACGCAATCGCGTCGGGCCCGTGGCGCTCGGCGATATCGCGCAGGCCGTTCGCGACCCGATCAAGCGCGCTGTCCCAACTGACACGCCCAAGCGCACCATCCGCCCCTCGCATCATCGGATACAGCATGCGCTGATCGAGGCTCAGCGTCTCTCCCAGTGCGGATCCCTTCGAGCACAGCCTGCCGAAATTCGCGGGATGCTCCGGATCGCCTGAAATTGCGGCGCCGCCCGTTCCGTCCGGCGCCGCGATCACACCGCAGCCGACCCCACAATAAGGACAAGTGGTGCGCGTTGCGGGGGGATGGGGGAGCGGAGCATTCATTTCATTTCCCGCTCAGTAGACGTCGGCTTGGTAGCGGCCTTTGGCTTTGAGGTCGGCGAGGAATCTCACCGCGTCCGCCGGCGTGCAGCCGCCATGCTCGGCGATCACGTCGACAAGGGCGGCTTCGACGTCCTTGGCCATGCGCAAGGCGTCGCCGCAGACATAGATGTGGGCACCGTCGTTGAGCCATGACCACAGATCGCGGCCGACCTCACGCATGCGATGCTGCACATAGATTTTTTCTTTGCCGTCGCGCGACCAGGCGAGCGTGAGCCGCGTCAGATGCCCGGCCGAGCGCATCGGCAGCAGCTCATCTTCGTAGAAGAAATCGCATTTGCTGCGCTGATGGCCGAAAAACAGCCAATTGCGGCCGGGTGACTTGGTCGCCACGCGTTCGTGCAGGAATGCGCGGAACGGCGCAATTCCGGTGCCCGGGCCGATCATGATGACCGGCTTCGATGTGTCTTCCGGCAGCGCGAAATGCTGGGCCTTCTGGACATAGACTCTGATCTTGTCGCCTTCCTTGATGCGACCGCCGAGGAAGGTTGAGCAGACGCCGAGACGCGTGCGTTTGTCGATTTCGTAACGCACGGCATCGACGGTCAGCGACACGCGGCCGGGAACGGATTTAAGCGACGAGGAGATCGAATAAACGCGCGGCTGCAAGGGCTCGAGGCACTCGATGAATGCTTCCGGATCGGGCCTCACACTCGGGAATTTGTGCAATGCCGCGAGCACGTCCATCGTCGCGGCGTCGCCATCAGGATCCTCGCCGGAGGCGAGGCGCTTGGCCTTCTGCTTGCGCTCGCCACCGGTGAGGTAGGAGAAAAGCTGAAACAGCATGTCGGGCGCCGGCGATAACGAGACGCCGTCGGTGAGTTCCTCGCGCAGCGTGCGGTCGCCAATCGGGAAGTCCGGCGGCGCGTGAAGGGCTGCGATGATCGCGTCGACCAGATCGGCGTCGTTGGCGGGGAATATGCCGAACGAATCTCCGACCGCATATTCGAGACCGGCTTCGCCGATATCGATGTCGATGTGCCAAGTCTCCTTCTCGGAGCCCGCTTTGTTAAGAAGGCGGCGCGAGACAAAGGTCGCATAGGTGGGATTGTCGCGAGAGTAGCCGGGCGCGGCGGTAATGGCGGGTTTGGCCGGCGCGGCCTTGGCGACTGCGGCGGCGGTAGCCGGCGCGGCATCAAGCTCCTGATAGAGTTGCTTGAGCATGCGCGAAGTGTCCTTACCTCCGGGCACACAGAGGTTCAGCCGCTTCTCCGACTTTGCAAACAATGCGTCCGCATAATCTTTGCAATTGTAGCCGCACTGACCGCAATCCTGTTGCGCCATGGCCGCCATGAGCCGTCGCGGCAACGCTTTGCCGCCGGCAAGCTTCATGCGGTCGGGCATCGGCATCGCCGGATCGTGCCAAGGGGCTCCATCATCCGCGCCATCATCGGCCTCAGTCGGCGCGGGTGCCGCTCCGCCTCCGAGCAATCCCATAAGAAGCTGCGCGGACTCGGCAGATGAGAGTGGCGTCACACTCGCTTCAAGCCCGAAGACGCCGGCAAAAAGCCCGTTCAGCCACAGCCGCTGCTCGGGCGTGAACGGCGCCGATTCAGGAACGAACGACGGTATCGGCGGGCGTGACGTCACGCTCATTCTGCGGCCTCCAATTCGGCCATGGCCTTCAAGGCATCGGTGTCGTGCCGGCGCGCGAATGCCAAAAAGCTTTCGTCGGGCGACGCACGGTGCGCGATGTAGGTTTTCAGGATGCGCTCGACGGTGCGCGGCGCGTCTTCGGCGACGACATCACGATAAAGCTCGCGCCCCAGCGCGGCGTTGGGCCCGAACCCGCCGCCGACGAGGATGTGATAGCCCTCGACCGGATCGGCCTCTTCGTTCGCTTGAACTTTGCAAGCGAGCAGACCGATCTCGGAAATGAAATGCTGCGCGCAGGAATGATGGCAGCCGGTGAGATGGATATTGACCGGCGTGTCGAGCGCCACGCGCGTCTCGCACCAGCTCGCGATTTCCTCGGCATGACGCTTGGTGTCCGAGGCCGCAAACTTGCAGCCGGTATTGCCGGTGCAGGCGACGAGGCCGGAACGGATCGCATTGGTCGTGATGACGAGACCGAGCGCCTCGATCCGTTTCTGCGCGAGCGGGAGCTTCTCCGTCGGTACGCCTGAGATCAGCAGGTTTTGCCACACCGTGAGGCGAAGATCGCCATCGCCGAGTTTGCGCGCAATTTCGGCAAGTCCATGCATCTGCGCGACCGACAAGCGGCCGACCGGCACGACGACGCCGATCCAGTACAATCCATCCTGCTTCTGCGCATGAATGCCGATATGCGCGGTGCGATCAAAATCCGGGCGCGGCGCTACGGCGCCGGGCACCGCGCGGTCGAGCTTGCGACCGAGCTTCTCTTCCATGAGATCGAGGAATTTCTCCACGCCCACGGCGTCGAGCACATATTTCAAGCGCGCCTTGGTGCGGTCGGTCCGGTTGCCGTGGTCGATGAAGACACGCACGACGGCGTCCGCGATCAGACAAGCATCCTTCGGGCGCACCACGACGCCGGTCTCGCGGGTAAAGTCGCGGTGCCCGGTAATGCCGCCGAGGCAGAGCTTGAACCAGATGCCGGGCTCAAGACCAAAGCCGTCGTTCACGGCCACGGCTTGGAAGCCGATGTCGTTAGTGTCTTCAAGTACCGGTATGGTGCCGGCGCCATCGAAGGCGACATTGAATTTCCGGGGTAGACCGTAGAGCGAGCGATCGTTGAGGATGTGGAAGTGCCATTCGCGCGCGAATGGGCGCGTGTCGATCAGCTCTTGCGGATCGATTCCGGCCGTCGCCGTGCCGGTGACGTTACGGATATTGTCGGCGCCAGAGCCACGTGAGCACAGACCCAGATCCTGGACGCCTTCGATCATGGCTACGGTATTGTGCGCCTCGATCTCGCGGATCTGGAGATTGGCGCGCGTGGTCACGTGCGAATAGCCACCGCCGTAACGCGCGGCGAGATCGGCGAGGCCTGCGAACTGCGCCGCTTTGACGATTCCGTTCGGCATGCGCAGCCGGCACATATAAGAATTTTGGTTTGGCGCCACGTAGAACAGCCCGAAAAAGCGCCAGCGAAAATTATCCGGCGGTTTGGGATATTCGCCTTTGGCGGCGTGCTCCTTCAGCCGCCCGTAAGTGTCGAAGGGATGCTGCTCGCGTTTGAATTTTTCCGGATCGGACAATTTGCCGCCGGATGCGAGCACACGGTTCTGCGCCTTCAGTCCGGCGGCGTCGGGACCGATGGGTTCAGGTTCGGCGGCGGCACCGCCGGGGGACGTGGCGCCGGCGACGCTCTTTGCTGCTTTGGCGATCTGAATGCCGGCGACGAACCCTTCCAGATACCGTTTCTGTTCGGGTTCAAAATCGCCGGCTTGCGCCCCGGCGGCGCTTCTGAGATCGGCCTCGCTCATTCCGCCGGCACTCCCGTCGGAGCGGTCAACGGCGCGGGCGCGGTGTCACGGGGTTTGTGGGTGAGGTAGAGGGCAAGTCCAGTGAACACGAAGCCGCCGACCAAATTGCCGAGCGTCACCGGGATCTGGTTCCAAATCCACCATTGCGCGACGCTGACTTTGGCGCCCATCATCATGCCGGTCGGAATGATGAACATGTTGACGACGGTATGTTCGAAGCCCTGCGCAAAGAAGATAAACACCGGCATATAGGCGCAAGCGATCTTGCCGATGGTCGATGTGGTGGTCATCGCCGCGACGATGGCAAGACAAACCATCCAGTTGCACAGGATCGCCTTAACGAACACGGTCACCATGCCGGCGAAGCCGAGCGCCTGGTAAGCGACCGTCTTCGCCTCGGCGATGGCGACGATCTTGGCGGCGACACCGGCTGGCGCCGCAGTGCCGAAATTGGTGAGCACGATCGCCAACAGCCCGCCATAGACGATGCTGCCGATCAGATTACCAAGAAAAACCCAGCCCCAATTGGCGAGCATGCTTTTTGTGTCGGCGTCGCCGTCGACCCAAGGCAACGGCACGAGGCCGAAGCTGCCGGTGACGAGATCGAGGCCGAGCAGCACGATGAGGATCAATCCGACGGGAAAGATCAGCGCGCCGACCAACGGCTGGCTGGTCTGCACGGTGCCGGTGATGGCAAGGCTCGTCGCCGCCGCGAGGATGGCGCCGGCAAGGCCGCCGCGGATGAGCAGGTCGACCGGAGATAATGCGAGCTTGGTGCGTCCGGTATTGATCATGACGGACGCGAGATCCACCGGCTTCACATAGTCCATGTTTTTTCCTCCTGTGCGATTTGTTTCAACTCTGTATTGACGCTGTCGATTCAACGGACCGGGCAGGCAGCATGTGTAGCGGCGCGTAAGCCGTCGCGTCCGCGGCCAGTGTCGAGCTTTGAGTGTCGCGCGGAGCGCGCGCGAAAACCGCGCCGGGTCGGGCCTCCGGATTCGGCTTCGCTTCGAAGCTTGTTTTGCGTTCGACAAAGGCGCGGCCGAAGACGAGGTCTTGGCGGATTGAATCGATCGAGGCGCCCGAGCGAAGAAGTTCGAGATACCAGCGCGCGTCGCTCGTGTCGCCATAGAGCACGGCGCCGGCAAGGCGTTCGCCTTCGATGATCAGTTTGCGGTAAGTCCCGAGACCGGCGTCGGCAAGCACGATCGATTCAGTACCCGGCGCGCTCAGAAAATCGCCGGCGGAGAACACGTGAACGCCCGAGACTTTCAAATTTGTCGCATTCACGCTCCCGGAGTAGTGAGCGTCACGCCCGGCGAACCGTTCGGCGAGCACGCGGGCCTGGTCGTTGGCCGGCTCGACGAGGCCGTAACAAATGCCGCGATGTTCGGCGCATTCTCCGATCGCGAAGATATTTGGATCGCTGGTCGACAGGTCGTCGCCGACGACGATGCCGCGGTTCACTGCGAGATTTGCCGACTGCGCGATTTCCGCATTCGGCGCGATGCCGACGGCTATTACCACCGTGTCCGCCGGCAAGATGCGGCCGTCTTTGAGCTCAACCGCCTCGACGCGGTCGCTTCCAACGAGACGTGCCGTCACCGCTTCGAGCTGGACGTCGATCCCCTTTGCCTCCACGGCGCGCTTGAGCATCGCCGCTGCGCGCGTGTCGAGCTGCCGCTCCATCAGGCGGTCCATGAGGTGAATGAGCGTGACAGCAACGCCACCTTTGGCGAGCCCGTAGGCGGCTTCGATACCCAACAGGCCGCCGCCGATCACGACCGCGCGGGAACCGCGGCGCGCGGCGCGAACGAGAGATTCAGTATCGGCGAGATCGCGGAATGTCAGCACTCCCGGTAAATCGGCGCCCGCGATCGGCAGCCGAACCGCTCGAGAGCCGGTGGCAAAAACGAGCTTGCCGAAAGGCAGCGTCGTATTGTCGTCAAGCGTGACAGTGCGCGCCGCGACATCGACTGCCGTCGCTGCCGTGCCGTAGCACAGCGTCACGCCGTGCTTGCGCCACCAGTCCGCGGGCTTGACCGTGATGTCGCTTGCCGAGACTTCGCCGGCGAGCACTGACGAGAGGAGCACGCGGTTGTAAGCAAGCTGAGGCTCTTTGCCGACAACGGCTATGGCGTAACGGCCGAGAGCACGCTGTGAAAGCTCCTCGCACAGCCGGGCGGCGGCCATGCCATTACCGATGATGACAAGAGGCTCGCTCATTGCGGCTCGCTCATTTCTGCTGTTATTCGTCTGTTGTTATTCGGCTGCGACGTTTCGGCCGTAGGCTTCTTCGATCATGAAATCGGCAAGCACCGTGTAGGCTTCGGTCCATGCCGCCGCGAGTTCAGGAGTCCATTGCACACCGAGGCCGCGTTCCAAGGTCCACAGCAGCGCCGCGCCGACCGGCCCGTAGTCGGCGGCTTTGACGCCGTAGTCGACGTGACGCTTGGCGAGCGCACTCGCCGCGGGCAGGATGGTCTCCAGATTGCCGAGACCGTTGACGACCGCGGCGAGCATGGCCATGAGCTTGCGGCCTTGCTCCTCGATATCGCCGCGAAAGAGCGGTTTGACCGCCGGTGCGATCTCGAACAGGCGGCCATAAAAAAGCGCGGCCGCCTGTTGAGAGATCGGCACGACCTTCGCGAAGCTTTCCTGGATCGCTTTCACTTGGTCCAGCGTCATTGTTCACGCTTTCCTGGTTCACACACGCGCTTCGGCGAGACTCGTAGCGCTGGATGAAAGCGAGCTCTTGCGGAGGTAGAACCACCACGTCAGCGCTAGGCAGGTCGCGTAGAACGCCAGATAGATTTCCAGCGCCAGATGCGGACCGCCGGTCGCGGCAATCGACGCGCCGAAGCCGCGCGGGATCAGGTAGCCGCCGCAGGCGCCGACAGCGCCGATGAATCCGAGCGCAGCGCCGCTCTCGATGCCGGCTGCCTTCATGACGAGCGCCCGGTCGGCGCCGCCCGATCCCCTTGCTTCGCGAAGTTTCTCTTCACGGAAGATCGACGGGATCATGCGGTAGGTCGAACCGTTGCCGATGCCGGTCGTGACGAAGAGAATGAGGAACATCACCAGGAAGCCGGTAAAGTCCTTGATGTTCACGAAGTACATGACGCCGATAGTCGCCGCGCCCATGGCGATGAAGTTCCAGAACGTCACGATCGCGCCGCCCACTTTATCGGCAAGCAAGCCGCCGAGCGGACGCGCGATCGAGCCGACAAGCGGCCCGAGAAACGCTATGCCCAACGTGACACCGGGAAATTGGGTTTTTATCAGCAACGGAAATGCCGCCGAGTAGCCGATGAAAGAGCCGAACGTCCCGATGTAGATGTAGGACATGATCCAGGTGTGCTTGCGTCCAGTGATCGCGATCTGATCCTTGAACGTCGAGCGCGCCGTGGTGAGGTTGTTCATGAAGAAGATGGCGCCGAACACCGCGATCGCCAGCGGCAGGAGCCACATCAAGCCGGCGTTCTGCAGATAGACGCCGCCTGGGCCGGGCGTTCCCTGATATAGATTGATGATGCCGAGCCCCATCAGAATGGGCGTCAGCAATTGCACGCTGCTGACGCCGATATTGCCGCCGGCCGCGTTCAAGCCGAGCGCCCAACCCTTCATGCGGTCGGGGTAGAAGAAGGAAATATTGGCCATGCTCGAGGCGAAGTTGCCACCGCCCAACCCGGCCAGCGCCGCGACCGAAAGCATTTCCCAGTACGGCGTGTCGGGTTGCGTCACGAAATAGGCGAGTGCCATTGTGGGGATGAACAGAACGGACGCGCTGAAGATCGTCCAGTTGCGGCCGCCGAACGTCGTGACCGCGAACGTGTACGGAAATCGCATGAGCGAGCCGATCAGCCCGGGCAGCGCCACGAGCTGAAACAACTGGTCCGTCGTAAAGTGAAAGCCGGCTTGCGGCAATTTCGCCGCGACGATGCTCCAGATCAGCCAGACCGAAAAACCGATATGCTCGGCAACGATCGACCAAATCAGATTGCGCCGGGCGATGAACTTTCCTTTGGACTCCCAGAATTTCTCATCCTCGGGATTCCACTCCGAAATCCAGTTGCTCATTGCGTTGTCCTTTTGTCGTCGAAAAATTGTGTGGCGCTCATCCCCGGCGACCTCATTCCCATTCAGGCAACAAAAAACGCCGTGCCCAGAAGGACGCGACCTTGCGCTTCCTCCAGGACAGCGGCGTTGCTGTCGGCCCGTCGTTGGACCTTGGACGTCGCCCACGGCGGCATCCTTGGGGTCGGTAATTCAAGGTTCGTGCCAACAGGAGAAATCGCTATAAATACCGATAAATCAGCGACATACGCGGTGCCGCATTTTTGTGCGGAAAAGGATGACTGCCTAGCTGCAGCGCAACATGAGAAAATTTTGTGCAATGCAAAACGATTAACGACTAGCGATTTGCGAATGCGACCTTCGCTGCCGTGATGTAACCGGCGACGTCGTCGGCATCAAAAGCCGGACCTGCGAAAGCGCCAATGCGATCCAACGGCGCAGCGGATAGGTTTGCTTCCGGGGCCGAGTGATTTCCCACGGCCAAATCGTAGAGATCCGAGCGGAAGCACGCCTTGGCTGCGGCGAGCAAATCCGGCGACAAAGGCGCCTGATGCCAACGCACCATTTGCGCGTAGAGCCAGGCTGCATGGGTCGGTTCGGGGCGCGCAGATCCTTCGCGGCCGATAAGAATGTAATCCGGATCGGCGCGGAAGGCACCGCCAGGCGCGATCCGCAGCCGGCCTTTGAACGTGCGCTGAATGATCTCGGGCGCTACGCCGATCCGGTTTGGCGCGGCGAGGAGAGCAGCCACCTCGTCAAGATTGTTTGGATCATTGATGAAGTCGGCCGCCCGGCCGAGCGCGCTGATGAGCCGTTTGAGCACATCGTCACGGTTGGCCGACCACGCGGCGCGCACGGCCAATACCTTTTCCGGCGCGCGCGCAAAGATGTCGCCACCAAAGTGAAGAATATGGCCGATCCCCAATTCGACAGCGACCGCATTCCATGGCGCCCCGACGCAGAAGAGGTCGACTTGGCGGCTGGAAAGGCTGTCGACCATATAGGGCGGAGGCAGCACGACGAGCCGCACGTCTTCATCCGGATCGACGCCGCCCGCCGCCATCCAGAAGCGCAGGAGGTAGTTGTGACATGAGAACGGAAACGTCATGCCGAAGGTGAGGGGACCGGCGCCTTTCTTGCGCCGCTCGGCGACGACGCGGGCCAGCGCCTGCGCCGAGTTTTTCGGATCGGTCAAATCGCCGTCGGCGGCCAAAGCCAACGCGCTGTAAAGCGCGGGCGACACGGTGATGGCGTTGCCATTCGCACCGAGCACAAACGGCACCAGGAGCGGCAATTTGAAGTGTCCGATACCGAGACTCGAAGCAATCGCAAGCGGCGCCAGCAAATGCGCGGCATCGAACAGCCCGATGTTAAGTTTGTCGCGCACATTCGACCAAGACACTTCGCGCACCAGATCGAGCGACAACCCTTCCTGCGCGGCAAATCCCTTATCGGCGGCGATGATCAGCGCCGACGCGTCCGCAAGAGGAATAAAGCCGATACGGAGACTGTCACCGCTCATTTCAGCAGCTCCGCCGCGGTGACGACCGATTGCGCGACTTCGGCGATCTTCTTGTTCTCGTTCATCGCAGTCTTGCGCAGCATCGCATAGGCGTCCGCCTCACTGACATTCTTGAGTTTCATCAGAATTCCCTTGGCGCGGTCGATCACCTTACGCTCGCTGAGCGCATTTTGCGCGCGCTCAAGTTCGTTGGTCAGGCGGGCAAAGGCGTTAAAGCGGGAAATGCAAAGATCGAGAATTCCCTTGATCCGCTCTTTCTTGAGGCCGTCGACGATATAGGCGGAAACTCCGGCATCGACGGCCGCTTCAATGGCGGCCGCGTCGCTCTGGTCGACGAACATCGCAATCGGCCGCTTCACGGCGCGACTGACCTGAAACATCTGCGCGAGCACGTCGCGGCTTGGATTCTCGAGATCAATCAGGATCACGTCCGGATCGAGGCTGTAGATGCGGGCCAACAGGCTCGCCATCTCTTCGATCCGCGTGACATTCGTATAGCCGGCCTCGCGCAATCCGTCGGTGAGGATCGCCGCCCGAATCGGATTTTCGTCGACGATGACAATGTTAAGCGCGGTGTCCATTTGCAAAAACAGTGTGAACCGCCCATGCAAGAGCACGCAAGCGCGGCGAACGCAACTGGGACGAATAGAAACGGTGTTAAAGAGTTGAGCCCGGCATTGCCGGGTCCAGCGCCCGCACGCGGGTGGCACGGCCGGCAATGCGCTCCGCCGACGCAACGGTATTGTGCAACAGCATGGTGACGGTCATGGGGCCGACGCCGCCGGGCACCGGCGTGATGTAACCGGCCTTCTGGCGCACGCCTTCAAAATCGACGTCGCCTACCAATCGCCCATCGGGTAGACGATTGATACCGACGTCAATGACGACGGCGCCACTGCGCACCATTTGCGGCAGGATCAAATTGGGCTGGCCGGCGGCGACGACGAGAATATCGGCGATGATCGTGTACTGCGCGAGATCGCGCGTCTTGGCGTGGCAAATGGCGACGGTCGCTTCTTTGCGCATCAGCATGAGGGCCATCGGCTTGCCGACGATATTGCTGGCGCCGACCACGGTAACGTTGCGGCCCTCGAGCTCGATCCCTTCATATTCGAGCAGCTTCTGCACGCCATATGGCGTGCAGGGGGGAAAGATTGCGTCGCCTGCGACGAGGCCACCGACATTGTAGAGGTGAAATCCATCGACATCCTTGTCGATTGAGATCGTTTCGAGGATGCGCTGGAGTGAAATCGTTTGAGGAATTGGCAATTGTACGAGGATGCCGTGAACGTTGTCCGCCTCGTTCAGCCGTCTGATGCAATCAAGTACTTCTGCCTCGGAAACACTCGCGGAAAATTTGAAGACCTGGGACGAAATACCCGCGTCGGCGCAGGCCCGCACTTTGTTACGCACGTAAACCGCGGAAGCCGGATTCTCGCCGATCATGACAACAGCGAGGCCCGGCTGAACGCTATGCCGGGTGACAAGCGCGCACGCGCGTTCGCGGATCTCGGCCCGCACCAAGCGCGCGATTGCCATTCCATCGATAATCTTGGCCGTCATGTCGCCTCTTGGAGCGCGCAGCCTTCATGCGCGAGACAGAATTGCAAAATATCTCGGCACTTCATGGCACATGACCGAACCCGTCTCTAGCTGAGTTTTTGAGGGCCTGTCCCGCGCGAATCCGGATGACCGCACCGCTCGCGCGGGAGCCGCTCGTGGGCAGGGGCGGGCGCCCATTAGCGGCGTCCGCGGGTCATCGGAACTTCGCAGCCGGCCAATTCACAGAGATTTTGCGATAAAACAATCCGTGTTGCCTGTCACATCTTCAATTTGGGCAACATCTATTTTGCGGCCATCCGAAAATGGAGGTTACAATGAACAATATCACGGGTCGCCCACAGGCTTCATTTTGGCGCAGAGTGAGAGCGCCGTATGCCCTCTCGACCAGCCAACGCAATCTGCAGCCGCTGCCGCGCCTGCGCTATGTTGTTCAGCCGGCAGTCACTGTCAGATCCCGATTCGTTGATGCGATCACAAACCCGGACTTCGTCGCGATCGCCATCTTTTGCGCTATCGGTTTGCTGGCGACGGTCAATTTGATGCTGCGTATCCCCAATATCGGGATCATGTGAAGGTTTGCTTGAATCAAATCGTTCGGGCGGAGCCGATTACACACGCTCCACTGGCGTGGTCGCGAATTTATGACCTGGGCAGATATTGCCCGGTCTGGGGGAACGGCGAGCGTGCCGTTCGCTAGGCGCCAAACCATTCCGGATGCTGCGTCAGCGCCACGACCCCACAGGCGAACGTTAGCACGCAGATAGTCCAGAGCAGCAATGCGGTGTAGTTTTCATTGGTCATCGCTGGCGGCGATGCAATCGGCGTGCCAAATCCGTCCGACGGTGACCCGAAGTAATTATAACCGCTCACGCGGGCCTTTTAAGCCCGCGTCGGCTAATCGCATCATCCCAAAGGAGCATGGATAAGCAGAGCGGCTGTTTGTTCGAGATGAAGATACGACGACGGAACGTATATCGAGCACACCAGCCCCGTCATGCAAAAGCTCATGATGGCCCAGAAGTTTGCGCGCGTTGTCGTCCGTTTTGCTGATTCAGATGCGATCGGAGCTTGTCGGCTCAACTCGGCACCATCCAGTTCATCGGCACTCAGAAGTTTCCGGTCATGCATGTCGCTTCTCCTGTAATGGTGTTTTGGCCATCCACACGGGCCACGATCAGATCGCTTCCGCAACGCTGCACCTCGGCATCCCTTGGGGGGATTTCGTCGGAACGTGATCGCGGGACTATCCCTCAAATTTTCAAAAATTGACTTCGGTAATCCGCTAAAGTTCTAGCGATGGCATTAAAAACGCCGAGCGCAACGAACCTTCGCAGCAATAGATGGGCGTAATCGACGGCGGCGATCCGCAGCCGGCGCGACGAATAATTTAGAATTGGGGATGGCGCAAGGGTGCGGAATAGAATAATGAGTTCAGTTAGTTAGATGCGCATATGGGACGCTTCCCACCACTCGACCCCGCTCGCGGTCTTCGTCCTGACTTTAGTTCCGCCCAAGCCCCAGCGGCGGCTCGCGCCGTCGGCGACCGATTTACGAGAATTTCACGATAACGCCCAGGAGAACAGAAACGATGACAAGCAATATGCTCAATGGCGCTCAGGTCATCGTCGATTATCTGGTGCAAGAGAAGGTCCCGAAAGTCTTCGGCCTATGCGGCCACGGCAATATCCAATTTATCGACGCTCTCTATGAGCGTTCGCACGATATCGAGACGATCTCCGTGCATCACGAAAGCGTCGCGGGCTTCATGGCCGACGTCTATTACCGTGTGTCCGGCCGGCCGACGGCGACGTTCACATCCTGCGGGCCGGGCTCAGCGAACCTGCCGATCTCGCTCGCCAATGCCTTTCTCGATTCGGTGCCGTTCATGGCGGTGACCGGCAATGTGCCAACGAGCCAGTTCAATCGCGGCGCGTTCCAGGAGCTCTATCGCCACTATCAGGCGGACTTTCCCTCCACCGTCCGCTCCTATTGCAAGAAAGTGTTTCAGCCGACGCGCGGTGAAATGGTGCCGCTCGCCGTGCGCCAGGCTTGGAAGACGATGGTGACCGGCCGGCCGGGCCCTGTGGTGCTCGATGTTCCGTTCGACGTTTTTCTGGAGGCGGCCGCCGAGGAGGCGCCGAAGCCCGAGGAATGGAGCGCCAATATATCGAGCCGTTGCGGCGCCGACCCGGAAGGTGTGGTCAAGGCGGTCGATATGCTGCTCGACGCCGAGCGGCCGGTGATCATCGTCGGGCAGGGCGTGCGCTACGGCGGCGCCGGCGACGACTTGCTGCGGCTCGCGGAGCGCTTGCAAATTCCGGTGGCGTCGTCGGCCAGCGGGCTCGGCGCCATCGACACCAAGCACCCGCTCGCGCTCGGTCTCGTCGCGCGCGCCGGTCATTATCAGGCGAACCACGCCACCCGTCAGGCCGACGTGCTGCTCGCGCTCGGCGTTCGTTTCGACGATCGCACGTCAAGCTCGTGGATTCCGGGCTATTCGTTCACGATCCCGCCGACCAAGCTCATTCACGTCGACATCGATCCGGAAGAGATCGGCCGCAACTATCCGGTCGCCCTTGGCTTGATGGCGGATGTGCGCACGTTCCTGCGCCAGATTCTCGCCGAGCTCGATCGCCGCGCCGATCTCGACAAGCGCGCCGACGCGCGGAAAAAGTGGCTCACGGCGATCGACGGCTATCGCCAAGAGTGGGACAAGTTTGTCGCTCCCGGTTTCTCCGACGACTCCGTGCCGATCAATCCGCAGCGCGCGGCGCTCGAGATCGACAAGGGATTGCCCGAGGACGCAATTTTAGTCAGCGACATCGGCGTGCATCACAATTGGCTGTTGGGCTTCTGCAAGCCGCGGCGTCCGGACTCGCTGATCGGCTCCATGGGTTTCGGGCCGATGGGCTTTGGCGTCGCTGGCGTGCTCGGTGCGAAATTCGCGGCCCCAAATCGTCCGTGCGTTTCGGTGTGCGGCGACGGCGCGTTCTTCATGCACGCGAGCGTGCTTGGCACCGCGGTAGAATATAATCTGCCGGTCGTTTGGGTGGTGTGGAACAATTACGCCTATGCGTCCATTCGCGGATTGCAGCGTGGCTATCTGAACGGACGCGAACTCGCGACCGACTTCCATAATCCGGTTACCGGCGAGCGTTACAATCCCGACTTCGCGGCGATGGCTCGCTCGGCAGGTGTCGAGGGCGTGCGCGTCGATCGCGCCGGCGATCTCGCCGAGGCGGTGCGCAAAGGCATTGCAGCCAACCGCCCTTATCTGATCGACGTCGATATCGCAGCCGACGTCAATCCGTCCGGTGCCGGCGTCTGGGAGCTGCCCGGTCTCGGACAAAGCAAGCCCGGCATCGGCACGCGGTATCAGCCGACGTGATCACCTTGGTATCGGCGCGTCCGTCGCGGGCGAAGGCGCAAGTTTGCGAAAGAGAGTAATGGCGGGCCACGACCGACGATGATGAGCACTATGCCTACGCTATGGCCCTATGAGCCCGGGGACCGACATCGTCTCCCATGGTTGACATTCACGGGCGCGTCACCTACAGTTTACAGATGATCGAAGTTCGCGAGGCCGAGGCCTTCTCCGAATGGCTCTCCGGCTTGCGGGACGCTCGGGCCAAGGCCGAGGTCGCTCGTCGGGTCCGCCGCCTGGCGCTCGGCAATCCTGGCGACGTCAAGCCGGTCGGCGAGGGCGTCAGCGAACTTCGTATCCACTACGGTCCCGGATACCGGGTTTATTACGTGCAGCGTGGGAACCTGCTGATCGTCCTGCTCTGCGGCGGCGACAAAGACAGCCAGGCCAAGGACATCGCCTCGGCCCTGACGCTGGCGAAAGAGGTGTGAGATGACCATCGAGACCCGACCGTTCGACCCAGCCGCCTATCTGGACAGCCCCGAAGCGATGCTCGCCTATCTCGACGGCGCTTTCGCCGACGGCGACGCCGGCGAAATCACGGACGCGCTGGGCGTGGTTGCTCGCGCTCACGGCATGTCTCAACTCGCCGAGGAAACCGGCTTGACCCGACAGGCGCTCTACAAGGCGCTGAGCAGCGATGGGAACCCCGAGTTCGCTACGGTCCTGAAGGTCATTCGGGCGCTCGGCCTCCGTCTCCATCCCGAGCCCGCATCCGCCGCCTGACAATCTTCGTCGGCCTGATCGGCGGGCTAAACAACCACCTCCCACCGCAACTGACCAGGAGAGACCATGTCGTGGCGGCGGCTGCCGTGGCTCATCCTGGGCTATTTTAGCGTGGAATCGGCGGGGCTGGCGGGCCATGCTCGACGATGATGAGCACTATGTCTACGCTATAGCCCTATGATCCGCTCCGCTAGGACGTCGTGCGATAGTGGATGCCCGCAGGGGAGATTGTGGGCCATGGACGACCAAGAAAAGCATTTGCGATATCTGCGCGCTACGGAAGGTCAATTTCGACTTGCAACCGCAGCCCGCCTGGCGGTCACCATGGGCCATCAAGCGCTGGACCTTCCGATTCAATGGTCACATGGAAAGCATGTGGTGAGCTATTCAGAGATTGCGGTCTCCAACGACGAGGCGAATTTCGCTGCCTGGAATCTACAACGCAGCGCCACCTTTCTGATGGCCTCAGAGGCTGTTTGATAAAGGGTTGAAGGTTACGGCTGGGCGTGATTCAAGCTGTGGATGTGGAACGCAGCGACGCGCGGCCGAATGGTTGCCATTGAGAAGAAGACGAAGCGATATCCGAGCGACCTG
>Ga0207416_1000264_pt1 | contig 95116 bp, 78 predicted proteins | sample PaiPotPPM11metaG_FD_184107 | JGI IMG/M metagenome (GOLD analysis project Ga0207416, IMG submission 184107) | Iron sulfur acid spring bacterial and archeal communities from Banff, Canada, to study Microbial Dark Matter (Phase II) - Paint Pots PPM... ... | reverse complement strand
CCTCCCTCCTCCCGAATCCCGTCCTCCCTCCCTTCGAATGCCTCCCCAGCCCGCCGTGTACAATGCAGCGGGCGCGCTTGCCCGTGCCACATCCCGGAATCTGTGAGGTTTTCGCCGTGCCGGTTACGCCGCAAGAACAACTCTCCCTGGTGGATCGCTTGACCGCGGCCTGCGGGGGCAGCTACACCCCGGCCGTCCGCCGGAAATACTTCATCAGCGGCCCGCAGTGGGCCGCCGCCTATCCGGGACACGCCCTGTTCCACGCTCCCACTCGTCCAGCGGTCAGCACGGCCACCGTCATCGAGGAGTTCGGCAAGATTGGGATTGCCCACTGGACCACGCACGATACCGATGTGATCCCCACCGAGGACTTGATGACGCCGCGACAGGACGAGATTCTGGCGCGCATCCGAGGTGAGTTGCAGGCCAACGGCGTGGGCTGCTCAATGGTGACCTGCGAGACCTTTCACCATGCCGTCTGGGCCGGTGGCCCGGCGGCCGAGTCTCCGGAGGTCCGTGCCTATGCCCGGCAGCGGGTCGAGAACACGGTGCGCATCGGGCACGAGATGGGCGCCCGCTTCGCCGTCTACTGGCCGGGAACGCTGGGCTACATGATGCAGGGCGCGATCGACGAAGTGCAGGTTTTGAACTGGTATGCCGAGTCCCTCAACGCCGCCTGCGAGGCGGACATCAAGCTCGCCAAGCAGCACAACCGACCCACTCTGAAGCACTGCCTCGAGGCCAAGCCGTTTGAGCCGCAGGCGGAGATCCTGCTGCCCACCACCGACGCCATGCTGTCCTTCATCGCCTCCGGCAAGCTCACGCATCCCGAGATGGTGGGCGTCAACCCGGAGTACCTGCACGAGCTGATGTGGGGCGCCGCGCCGCGCGCCGCCCTCGCCCGCGCCCTCATGGCCGGCAAGCTGTTTCACTTCGATATCAACGACGGCTACCGCCTCAAGCACGACGTCGACCTCGCCATCGGCCTGGTCAACCCGCTCGATTGGTTGTGTGTGCTGGTGCTGCTGCGCAGTCACGGCTACCAGGGTCCGTTCAACCTCGACTTCAAACCGCCCCGCACCACCAGCGCACACGGCGTGTTCTCGATCAGCTTCCCGACCGCGGTGGACCGCTTCATCACTCTCTGGGAGATGGCTGGCGAGGTCTCGACCGATCCGGTCATCCAGGAGGCGACCGCGGCGTTGCGCAAGGGGTCCGGCATCAAAAGCTTCGACGCCAATGCGCTGGCCGCCGCCAATGCCGAGCTGGGCTCGCTGCACGAACTGATGGCGCATCGCCTGTTCCAGATCCTGATCGGACAACACAAGGGCCGGATGTTTTTTTAACCGTTGCTGAGTCAGCGGTAAGCGAGGAACCACATGGCAACGACTCCGGATTTCAGCGCTCTCAAGGCGCGCATGCGTTCCACCTGGATGGCCGGCGATTTCGGCCAGATCGCGCGCTTTGCCGAACAGGAGTGCGCCAACTTCGTCAACCGGCTGGGCCTCAAGCCCGGCATGCGGGTCCTGGATGTGGCCTGCGGCACTGGCAATCAATCCCTGCCCGCAGCGCGGGCCGGCGCCACAGTCACCGGCGTCGATATCGCGACCAACCTGCTGGAGCAAGCCCGCCAGCGGGCCGCGGCCGAGGGCCTGGCCATCACGTTTCAAGAAGGTGACGCGGAAGCACTGCCTTTTCCGGACGGCGAATTCGACGTGGTGTTAAGCATGTTTGGCGCGATGTTTGCGCCCCGCCCGGAACTCACCGCGGCGCAATTGCTGCGCGTCTGCAAGCCCGGAGGGCGGGTGGCGATGGGCAACTGGACCCCGACCGGGTTCGTCGGAACCATGTTCCGCATCACCTCGCAGCACGTGCCGCCCCCGCCCGGCGTGCCGCCGCCCACGCTGTGGGGCGAAGAAGCCACCGTCCGTCAACGCTTGGGCGCGGGAGCGCGCGCGATCCGCTGCACCCCGCGTCTTTGCGACTTCCACTATCCGTTTCCGCCGGCCGAGGTGGTGGACTACTTCCGCAAGTACTTCGGCCCCACGCAGCGCGCCTTCGAGCACCTCGACGCCGCCGGCCAGCAGGCCCTGCGCGACGCCCTGATCAAGGTCTGGACGGAAAACAACCTGGCCAGTGATGGCTCGACGCGCGTGCCCGGCGAATATCTGGAGATCGAAGCAATCCGCGCCTGAGGGCCGTGAACGACAGGCACGCTTGGGTATTAAAGCACCCAGACTGCGTATAATCGTTTCAGGCCCGAGTGGCGAAATTGGTAGACGCTAGGGATTGCCTAATGGCTAGGGAAACCGCAGCCATTAACAATCCCTTGAAGTGAAAGCTTCGTGCCGGTTCAAGTCCGGTCTCGGGCACCAACTCAGCGGCCACCGTTCGGGGGCCGCTTTGCTCTTGGTTCAACAAACCCTAACGGCCGATCCATGTTTTACGATTCCGCATCTGCCGGAATCGCCAGCAGCGGCTTTTTGAAGCCTTCGATAAGGTCTTGCTGCTGTGTAATTATTGTTGGCTCTGCCACCCTCACTAGATCGGCCACTCGGTTGAAGTCCCTGTCCCACCGCTGCAATTCGGAGACCTTATTGAGAATTGCCGTTGCTGCATGTACAGCGTCAGGGGGTTTCAGTTCATGATCTCGCGCTAGTTCGACCGCTCTCGACGCGATTCTCTGATCCAAATACGCCAATTTTATGCATGGCCAGCTGAACATGGCGTCGATCGCCGCAATTTGTACCTCCGTAAGTTTCTGGCTGGGTGCGTTCGTGTTCCGGTGGAAATAGTCCCACAGACGTCTGACTTGTCCTTGGCATTGAGGGACCGCCTCGAATGCCAATTCGGACCATTCCGGCAGGGCTGGCACATCGCCGAGCTTCTTTTTTGGGCGAATAACCTCAACGATCGTCCATGTCGACGTCACAATATCGAACTCGCCGCCCTGTGCGTGCCTCATCACGTCGGTGCAAGCCGCCATGCGATCCGCTTCTGAGGATTTGTTCAGCAAGCAGATAAAGCAACTCGAATCCCAGTAAATTTTTTTGCGCTCACTCATCCGACAACTCTTCCATGTAGGCTTTTAGAGACTTTCCTTCCGTGAAGTCCTCCACTAAGCCGGCAATGTCTTCAAGCTTCGGCACTTCCGCGGCATTCACAAGCTGCAATTCTTCAACGTCCATCGCGATTGGCACACCCGCGCTATTGGAATGCACAATGCCGGAAGCGATCATGGTTTTTTTTAGCAGCTCCTTAACGCGGTCTAAGTCGACTGGCCGGAACAAGCATCGCACGGGCTTGCCGGTGCTCTTGTCCCAAACGCGAAACTCATTTCCCTTATGCACCGAAATCGAATCGAGGCTGCCGACGATTGAGCCAAACCCTTCAAATTTTGGATCGGTCAGCTCTCGCACTCTCCCCAAAGTAACCGAGTTAATCTCTGTTCTAAGCTCTCCCACGCCCTCGGCCCCCACGTATATAGCCATTGGACCAATCCGCTCGGATTTTATAGCTATGGATTTCATTTTCTGCAAGGCAGAATCGGGCATGAACTTGTTGCGTTGGCCCCTGTACGTTAGAGATCGGGTGTTCTCGATCAGCTGCGCTTCGATCTGCTCACTCAGTCCTGGAACGTGGAGCCGCCTTGGCGTCGGTGTGATGCCAACCAGGGGCGGGCTGTTTTTTTGGAGCACCGCCACCTCCCATCGAATGTGGCTGGACGGCTCCTCCGAAATAGCCGAGTCAAGGTCGCGCAAAATACCGAGGAACTTCTTGAGCGCTTCAATGAAGTCGGCGAGTTGAATTCGATCTTCGCTTCCGACTCTGAAAAAAATCGTCTCAGGCATTTTGGTGGCCTCCGGGGAGGCGGCACACTAAACCCGTAGGCTTGCGAAGCGGACCACGCGCGCGAAATTAGGGGTGAACGAAAGTAACGCCGGGGTTGCCAGCCTCCCAGAAGTCAGCGTCGGTAAAGCGGTTCTGACGGTCAGCAGTCCGAGGGCCTCCTCGGGGTGGACAATTAGGACTCCCCCCGCGATCCTCCTGCGTCCCCAACGCTATACCTGTCCAAGCGGTTCTGCAAGCAGCCTCTCTTGTGCGTGCTAAGTGCAGGGTCGGGACAGCGCAAAAAGCCCACAATCGAACGCTCATGTGGAATTGGTTTAGATGTGCCCCTGTTCATGCAACACTCGAATTTGTTCAAGCAAGAGGCTGCATTCAAGGCAGCGTCGGCGCGAAGTCGATTGCCCTTCTTGCGGTTGTACCGGGACACCTGTTCATCGATGCAGCGGGAAGGTGGAACGGCTCGACGTAAACGACCTAACCGGCGCGCGGTGCCTATTCTTAAGACCAGATCCGCTTGCGCGGCTCACCCCGTCCCCTTGTAGAAGCCGCCGTCCACCAGCAGCGACTGCCCGGTGATGTAGCTGGCGCGTTCCGAGGCCAGATACACGACGGCGTCGGCAAACTCGCGCGGTTCGGCCAGTCGGTCGAGGGCGGTCATCGCCGCCCATTCCCGGTAGCTGGCTTCCTGGTCTTTGCCGCTGGCCAAACCTTTCACCTTGGCCAGCTCCGTCAGGCGCTCGGTCAGGGTGTAGCCGGGGCAGACGTTGTTGACCAGCACACCGTCCCTGCCGTACTCGTTGGCGAGGCTGCGGGTCAACCCCAGCACCGCGCTGCGCACCGCGTTGGAAAGGATCAGGCCGTCGATCGGCTGCTTTACCGCCACCGAAGTGATCATCAGGAAGCGGCCCCAGCGGGCGCGCTGCATGTACGGCAGCACGGCTTTGGCGAAGCTGACGTGGCTGAGCAGGTTCAGCTCGCAGGCTGCCCGCCACTCGGCGAGGGTGGTGGAGGCAAAATTCTTGGCGGGAGGGCCGCCGGCATTGGTCACGCAGATATCGAGGCGCCCGTACTCGGCCACCACCGCCTGCACGAACTGCTCGACCGCCGCCGCATCGGTCACGTCGACCGCCCGCGCCATGACGCGACCCTTGGAGCGGTGCGCGATGGCCGCCGCCGTCGGCTCCAGCTTGGCCAAACTCCGCGAACAGAGGGCGAGATGCGCGCCCTCGGCGGCCAGACCCTCGGCCACCGCCCGCCCCAACCCCGTGCTGGACGCCGCCACGATGGCCACCCGCCCTGTGAGTCCCATATCCATCGTCGTACCGTCCTTTCCCGCTGCTGTTTGGCCGCGCTGTGGCCCACAGGTAGAATAGTAGATTCTCACTTGAAGCCGAGTGGACGCTGATGGAGAACCATGATTGAGTTCCCGGTACCCGAGTCCTTGACCTTCGACGACGTTCTGCTGCAGCCGGCCTACTCCGACTTGCTGCCCGACCAGGTGGAAACCGTCGTCAACCTCAGCCGCAATATCCTTCTCAACATTCCCATCCTCTCGGCCGCCATGGACACGGTCACCGAGGCCCGCCTCGCCATTGCGCTGGCCCAGCAGGGCGGCATCGGCATCATCCACCGCAACATGTCCATCGAGCGTCAGGCGGAAGAGGTCGACATGGTCAAGCGCTCGGAGAGCGGCATGATCGTCGACCCGGTTACGGTCGACCCCGATCAGAAGATCGGCGATGCCCTGGAGCTGATGAAGAAGTACAAAATCTCCGGCGTGCCGGTCACGCGGGGCGGCAAATTGGTCGGTATCCTGACCAATCGCGACCTGCGCTTTGAGAGCCGCACGGAGGTCGCCGTGCGCGACGTGATGACCAAGGACAACCTCATCACCGTGCCGGTCGGGACCACGCTCGAAGACGCGGAAGCCATCCTGCACCGCCACCGCGTCGAGAAGTTGCTCGTGGTGGACGACCACTACGTGCTGAAGGGCCTGATCACCGTCAAAGACATCCAGAAAAAACTGAAGTATCCGCTGGCCGCCAAAGACAGCCAAGGACGACTGCGGGGCGCCGCCGCCATCGGCGCGACCGGAGACTTTCTTGAGCGTGCCCAGGAGTTGGCCAAGCAAAAAGTGGACGTGCTGGCCATCGACACGGCGCACGGACACTCCGCCAATGTCTGCGAGGCCCTACGCCTGGTCAAGAAGCACCTGCCGCACATCGACGTGTTGGCGGGCAATGTCGCCACTTTCGACGGCGCCCGCGATCTGATCTGCGCCGGCGCCGACGGCATCAAGGTGGGCATTGGTCCCGGCTCGATCTGCACAACGCGCGTGGTGACCGGCGCCGGCGTGCCGCAGATCACGGCCATCTCCGAGGCGGCACGCGCGGCCAAAGGCACCGGCATTCCCATCATCTCGGACGGCGGCATCAAGTACTCCGGGGACGTCACCAAGGCCATCGCCGCCGGCGCCAGCGCGGTGATGATCGGCAGCCTTTTGGCCGGCACCGATGAAAGCCCGGGCGAGATCATCCTGTATCAAGGCCGGTCCTTCAAGGGCTACCGCGGCATGGGCTCGATCGCCGCCATGGCCGCCGGTTCCGACCGCTATTCACAACTGCGCGATACGCCGGCCGAGGGGAACCGCAGCAACAAGCTGGTGCCGGAAGGCATCGAGGGTCGCGTCCCCTACAAAGGGCCCCTCTCGGCCTTGGTCTTGCAACTAGTCGGTGGCCTGCGCGCCGGCATGGGCTACTGCGGCTGCCGCACCATCGCCGAGCTGCAGGAGAAGGCCCGCTTTACACGCATCTCCAACGCCGGTCTGCGCGAGAGCCACGTCCACGACGTCATCATCACCAAGGAAGCGCCGAATTACCGCATCGAACCTGCGGAGTGAGGGGGGCCGCGAAGCGAGCGGCGCGTCGGCCTTCGGCCCTCGCCCTTCGGATTATTTCGCCGCGCGAATCTCGCTCAGCACCGCCTTGGCCTGCGGCAGGCTGTAGCCACAGGAGGGGTCTTCCACGCGGCAACTGGCCAGCGATCGTTCGCAACCACAGGTGCAGGCTTGGCTGTTCAAGCGCGCCAGCGCCGTCTGTCGCTGCGCCGGGGTGAGTTGCTTGAAGTCTTCTTCCAAGCCCGGAATCTGCGTCGTGCCAACCCGCCCGTTCGGCGAAAGCTGGTCATAGCGAACCACCTTGACGTCGACCGGAAGGCTCAGAAGAGCCCGTACTTCATTTTCGAAGACCGAGAGCGGCGCCTGTCCTCGATTGCGCTGCACGACTTGGCCGAGCGTGTCGAGCACCACGGTGGTGGGAACCGCCGTAATCCCCCCAAACGCCCGCTGAATCGCGGGACCCGCCATCCCCACCGGGTAGTTGATGCCCATGCGAGCCGCAAACTGCTTCACAAACGTGGGCGCGGTCTCGTCAATGGACAATCCCACGATCTGCAGGCGCCCCGCGTACTTGTGCTGCAGTTCGATCAGCTCGGGAATCTCCGCTCGGCACGGCCCGCACCATGTGGCCCAGAAGTTCAGCAAAACGACCTTGCCGCGCAGCGACGGAACGTCCAGAACCTTCCCGTCGAAAGTGTGCAGTTGAAAGGCGGGGGCGGGATAAGGGTTTTTGAACAGAACGACGTCCTGCGCCATCGCCATCCCGGCGAACGCCAGAAGACACCCTAGAACATGAGACCAGCGCTGCATGGTTCCAGTGTAGCCCCGTGGGGGCGCGGAGGTGGAGCGTGGGCGGTTATCGCCCACGCTTCACGCTCGACGCCCCCACTCCCTACCTTCCACTCCCCACCTCTTGTGCGCCGTCGCACATTGTCAGAAGGCCAACTCTGGCGCTCGGCGGCTTGACTTTGCCTGCCGGCACGCGAGAATCAAACTAAGTCTCTCTAGGTGCAAGGAGGCGGCATGACGTCGCTCCGTCGATTGGTTCCGGGTCTTGGCACGGCCCTGCTTCTCTGTCTTCCCGTCGTGGCGCAGCGTTCGCATGTGCGAATCGTGCGGGTCAGCCTCGCCAGCGGCGATGTGCAGTTGAATCTGCAGGACGGCCGCGGCTGGCAACCCGCTCTGCTGAACGCGCCGATCTCGGAGTCCGATCAAGTGCGCACCGGTGCGGACGCGCGGGCAGAACTCGAACTCGAAGATGGTTCCACCTTGCGGCTGATCCCCGAGAGCCAGCTGAGCTTCCAGACCTTGGCGCTGGAGAACGGCGAGCGGTTGACCGAAGTCGGGCTTGACCGCGGGACGACCCTGGTTGAGTTGCGCGGTCACGACGCGGAGGGCTTCCAGTTGGACACCCCGCAGGGCAGTGTGCGGGCCGGCAACAACAAATTGGAATTCCGCGCCAGCCTCTCCTCCGGCGGCTCCGACATCCACGTCAATGGCGGTGAAGCGACGGTGATCTCCGGCGGTCGTCCGTATGCGTTGGGGCGCAATGAATCGCTTACTCTCCTCAATCAGCAATCGGCCGCGCTGAGCCGCGACCGTACCAGCGACGACTGGGATCAGTGGAGCCGGTCGCGCGATAAGGCGCTCGAACATGCCAAGGCGTTTGGCAAAGGCGCGAACTCGGTGCGCTACGGCATGGCCGAGTTGACCGGGGCAGGGTCGTGGAACCGCGGCTGTTGGTCGCCGTCCGGGATGGGCGCAGGCTGGAGTCCGTTCAGCGGCGGCAGCTGGTTCTTTGACCCGGTCCTCGGCAATACCTGGGTCAGCTCGTACGCATGGGGTTGGGCGCCCTACCACTTCGGATCGTGGCTGCAAAACGACTCGGGATGGTGCTGGGACCCCAACTCCGGCTTCGGCAATGGCTTTTACGGCGGCGGCTTCTTTAACCCGGTTCCGGTGGTCAAGGGTTCAGGCGGCCAGGTTCTTCCGCCGCCCCCGCCGCCCCCGCCCCCGGTCAAGCGTCGGCCGCCTGCGGACCTGCTGATCGCCACGCACCTCGGCGTGAGTGGCGGGAGCAATGGCGGCGTGGGCAGCGGTGAGCGACTTCGCGCCGGAGAGCCGCTGGATCTGCTGGTGAGAAACCACCAGGTGCGTCGCGATGCCCCCTCAGGCGTACGCATGTCGAAGCCCGAACGGGACGCCGAGCACCGCGCGCAGGTCACGCGCTTCGAGATCCAATCCGCTGATGCCTTTGCGCGCCAAGGCTGGGGCGTGGGGCGGCGGGACGGCTCCGAGGGCGGCGGCAACCAAGGCATCAGCGCGGCGAATTCCACTGGTGGCAGCGGCGGCGGTGGGGGAAGCGTCAGCGTCGAACGCAGCGCACCTTCGGGCGTACGTCAGGTGAGCAGCGGCAGGGGCGTTCCACCGCGATAAATGCCAGGCGTTCGCCGCTGCGCGGCGAACGCTGCTAGCCGGTTTGATCCTCAGCACCACTCTCCATCAAACGCGTGGAACCACGAAGTAGGGCTGATTCGACAGCGTCGGCTCAAAACCAGGATAGAACCGGGTGGCTTCCGGCGCGGTGCGCAGCTCAAAAAAGTACTGCAGCGCATACGGCGACGCGGTGTACGCGCCTGGAATCGTGATGCGGCGCTCCTCGCCCGCGCCTTGCATCACTTCAATCACATAGGCCTCCGCCTGATCCACATGCCGATAGTGAATGCGGACTTCTTCCGGCCGCCCCGTCGGCAAGGAGAGCTGTATCGCCAACGGCGCTCCGGGTGCAAAGTGCGGCGGCGGCACGTGACGACAAGCCATCGCGGTTGGCCGGGGACGCTGCAGGACTTCCTGTACCGCCCGGCGGAGCGCGCCATCGGTGCGCGGTGGGGCCTGTGAAGTTGTGGCCACGCGGCGCTCGATGTCCGCCACGTCCGCATCGATAGCGGGCAGTCGATCCGCCCAGTGGCCGCGCAGGAAGGGTTCCGGACCGTAAGTGACGTCGTGGCGATAGATTCCGCGAGCGGCCTCCGCCACCTCGGCCCACGCGGCGCGCGCCCGGCGATAAGCCAGCAAGGCCTCGTGTAAGGCGCTCGCGTCGCCGCTCGCCACGCCCGCCTGTTCGTGAAGTCCGAAGAGGACGCCGCTGCGCAGCTTCCAGGCAAAGAAGCGACCCAGACCGCACTGCATGCGGACATCGATCGCGAGACGGCGGAACTCAACCCCTCCCGGATTTTGGGTGGTCGCCGCGGCGAGCTGTCGTGTGGAGTTCTCGGCGAGGTCTTCGAGCCATTGCGCGACCTCGAGGGGCGAGTGCTTGCCGCTGTGCCGGCCATCGAGCAGTTCCCCGGCAAAGTCGTTGACGCGCGAGAAGAGTTCCGGGTCGAATGGGCTGACGTTGCCAAACACTTTTGGGCTGGGCGTGTCGCCGTACGGTTGCCGTTGGGCCGCATCGCCCAACGACATGTTGGTGTACATCTCCGGCCAGTAAGCGTTGTTGGCGGCCGAGGCGCCATGCGCGACAGTCACGAGCGGCAGGATGCGACTGGCCTGCGCCAGCGCCGCCTCCGCCGCCGGCGCCGCGGCGCGGAACTGCTGCCGCAAGAGACGACGCCACGTGTCGGGATCCGCATCCGGGTTGTAGAGATGACGTCCCCACACCCGATAGGTGTAGAGAAACTTCTCCCAGTCATGGCGCGGCTCAAGCGCGGCATCGGCATAGGCACATCGGCCACCCGCCAGGCCGGAACCACGGCGGCCCTTGAACGACAACGGCTCGAACAGGTCCACGCCCTGACTGCCGCAGAAGCTGGAGAAACGTCCAAAGCCGGCGGCGGTTACCGGATCGCCCCACTGCAGCGCGCGCTGGGTGCCCGGCCAGATCCGGAACAGGACCCCGTAACGGCGATCGTCGCGCAACAGATCGCCGTAGCCGTAACGCATGAAGCTCCGCGAACCCGAACTGAGGGCGAAGAACCCGTCCGTCTTGGCATCGCGGCGTGGCATCTCAAGCTGGCGGATGCTCGCCTGCTGGTAGGGCAGCCCCATGTGTTCGGCCCAGTACTTGGGCGAGACGGTCACCGGCTGGCCGCTGTCCAGCGCCAGCGTGATCATCTTCTGATCAATACCCTTGGCGTGCAGGTTGAGTTCCACGCGGCGACCGCTGGCCGTCACCCCGTCGAAGATCCCGTTCCAGAAGTCGTAACTGCCCTCCGGGACCCCGCTCTCGCCGTGAATCCGCAGTGTGACGCCGCTGATGGCAGGGCAGGAGGTGAGCAACGCTCGCAACGCGTCCCGGCAGTAAGCAGCGTGCGTGGCAGGCGTCAGGCCGGCAATCGTGTAGTTGGCGTTTGGACTATCGCGCCACTGGTAGGCGTGTGTCCAAAGGCCGATGTGAAAATCCAGACCGCGGTCCGCCGTCGCCTGGCTGATGAAGCGTAGCGTTTCCAGGTTACGCTCCCGTTCCGCGTCCGGCAGCCCCACCGCGCGGACATCATATCCAGGCACCGCGACCAGGAAGGGGTAGGTGAAGTGAAAGTAGGCGTCGGTGATGTTGCGCGGGAAGTCGTACCCCAACCCGAAACAGAGGTTAAAGCGGTTAAAGCGCTGTGTCGCCAGCATGGCAAGGTAACGCGGCCACATGGCGCGATCGTGATACCAGGGCAGGTCTTCAACGTCACTCTGGAAACAGCGGGTGACGCTCCGGATGGCGTTGGCAGGCGCTTCGCTGAACGACTGGTTGCACGGCAGGCTGGCGAGGGGCACCGATGTGTGCTGTACGCGGTCGGCAAGCTCGAGCAGGGCGTAGACCAAGCCGCGGCTATCGGCGCCACAGGCCGCGCTCACCGGACGACCACCGATGTGTCCGGTAACCAGCGCCAGCGCTTCCGGCTGCGTGGGCACAACGACGCCGGCCTGACGCAGCAGTTGCCGTGCCAGCGGCATGGCATCGCCCGTGATCAGGATGCAGCGGTCGGCGCCGGCCTCGGCAATCTGCGTGCGATGCCGTACACGAATGCCATGCGCAGAGAGGGCGCGGTCCAACTCCGCCACCGCCCAGCGAACCGGCGCGCTCGCCGCCACCGGATCGGCGGGATCGAGCACCAGCGTGACAGCGGTCGGGACGGCCGCCAGAAGGGCGTGAGCCGGCCCCAAGCCGGCGGCCGCCACCGCCGTTTGTTTGAGAAACGCGCGACGGTCGACGATGCTGTCGGCCCTGGACGGCAGAGTTACGTTCCTCTCGCGATCCCGACTGGCTGGGAGCTGGTTGGGCGCACACCTCGCGGCGCGGGATTTTGGCGGCAGCATCGCAACTCCTCCTGCAACGGAGGGCATCTTCCCACTCCGCGCGCTCAAGAGCAATCGGCGACGGGATTTCCACGCGACCGGTCGCGGCCAGCGCGTCCGGCCCGCCGGTTCCAGCAGCGGCCGCCACCGCCGCCTCGGCTCGCGTCCGGAGCCCGCCTGGCGGGCGACCCGCCCGTAGCCTGGGGTGCAAACCCCACGGAAACCGCGGCGGCGCGTCGAACCGGCGCCAGCCGGTGACCCGCCACGCACCCGGCGCAAGCCAAACGACTGGCGTTGGCGTGTTCGCGGCACCATCTTGCCGCACAGATCAGGCAGCCCCTGTTTACTGGGGATTGCTCAATTTTGTTGCTCGGAGGACCAGAGCACCCAGCGACCGTCCTCTCGATGCCATACATAAACGAACCGGACAGTCCGCTTGACGTAATGGTGGTCAGCTTGAATTGTGATCACCCAGACGATCGGAGAACCGCGTCCGTGAATCGCCCATCCCTGCCGAGTCACGGTCGACAGTGGCCCGAACCGGGCCTCAAGACCCTCTTGTTGTTTTACAAAGGACTCAAAGGGTGTCGTTTGCTTTAGTTCGTTCGCGAAATATGAGTATGCGGTGCGGTAGTCTCCATGGGAAATGGCGGTGCTGTAACCTTGAAATGCCGTGAGAGCAAGGGTGCGCTGGTGCCACAGGCTGGGCCAGATCAGCATCACCACGACCACCACGATCAGGCCGCCAAACCCAATCTTCTTCCAGGGGACTTTCATTTGTTTTTTCCCGTCATCGATTCTGTGGACTAAGAAATTCAGGGATGGGGAGATTGAAGGATTGTCCCTGACTCGCCGCGCTTCAGGTTCTGGCTGGTATCGACCTCACGCAACAACCGTCCCGACACCTCCGTAATATACTCCCGGGCCACCCCGCCGCTCGTCTTCCGCGCCCGCCGCCCTTGGGCGTCGTAGACGTGGGTGCTCGCCCCGCCGTCGACGCTTACCAGCCGGCTCTCGCCCGGCGGCCGGCGACCTTCCGCTGCCCGCGACGTGGGCGGAACGGCCTGACCATCGTCGGACAGCTAGCGGGCGAAGTAGCCGGTCTTGGCGCGGATGACGATGCCGTCGCGTTTGGGGCGGATGAGGATTTTGCGGAAGCTGTCGTCCTTGCGCCAGTTGGCCGGGTAGTAGCCCAGCTCGTACGAGGTGCGGATTTCTTCGGCGATTTGCTGGAAGTAAGTGTGCGGGTCGGTGGCTTTGGCGTCGATGTGAGCGCCGCCGGTTTCACGGGCGATGCGGTCCATGACGCGGATACCGTATTGGTTGCGGGCGGTGAGCGCGCCGTTCTTTTTGGTTTCGGTGTAGCGCAGCGTGTAGACGAGGACGTTGGCGGCTTGCGCGGCTTCGATGGTGGTCATCATGTCGTGGGAACTGGAGTTATCTTCGCCGTCACTGAAGACGAGGAGAGCGCGGCGGCCTTCCTCCTTGGCTAGCTTTTCGGTGACCGAATAGAAGATGGAGTCGTAGAAAGCAGTGCCGAGGTCGCGGTCTTCCTTGGGGCCGATTTCGGGGAAGGCGTCGGGCTTCTTTTCATAGATCTTGAGATGTTGCAGCATGTCTCCGCCCGACTGGGTGAAGTCGTTGACAAGGCGGAGGTGATTACCGAAGCAGAGGAGGAAGGCACGGTCCTTGGGGCCGAGGACACTCTTGAGGAAGAGCTCGAGATCCTTTTCGTGGTGCTTGCGAAAGTGCTCCTGGCTGCCGCTGGCATCGACGATGAGGCCAAGGGTAAGGGGTACGTCGGTGCTCTTGGCGAAGAACGCGATTTTCTGGGGCGTGTTGTCTTCCAGCAGCTCGAGGTCGTCCGGGGTGAGATTGTCGACGAGGGCACCGCGCGCATCGCGTGCGGTGAAGGAGACGGTGACGAGGTTGACGTTAACGGAGATCTTTTGCTGGGCGGGAACGGCGAGCGGGAAGAGTAGAAGAAGGGCAGCAAGGGCAATTCCAAGCATCGATGAAGTGATGTGGGAGCGGCTGGGGTGCAATTGGACAAAACCTCCCGGCAGGAGTTACGCGTCGAGCAGCGGCAAAGTTTCGGAATCGGAGCCACCCGGGCCGGGATAAGCGACTGCGGGCCACCGGCTGACGCCGGTTCGTCCGCGCTCCCGGCCGATTTCCCGGGGCGCACGCTGCGTGGGCTTCGGAAACCGAACACCAGCCCACCGCGAGCGCGGAAGCAAGAATCACCATGCTCCCGGGTGCCCTTCGCCTGTGCTTGTTGCCGACAACCGACAACTGACAACCGAAAACCTAGTCCAACTGGTAGCGCTTGCGTTTTTCCAGCAGCGTCTTGCGGCTGATGCCCAGCAGGCGGGCAGACTCCGATTTCTTGCCACGCATCTGGTGCAGCACGGCGGCGATGTGGGCGCGCTCCACGTCCTCCAAGGTCTGGATGGTTGGGTTTTCGGCCCGCGCGGCAAGGTGGGGAGGCAGGTCAGCCGGCGTGATGGGGTCGCCGGCGGCGTAGATCACGGCGCGTTCAATCGTGTTGCGCAACTCGCGAACGTTGCCCGGAAAGGCATAACGCTCGAAGACTTGTAGTACCGCGGGGTCAAGACGCAGGGAGGGGCGGCGATGTACCTCCCTGAGGCGGTGCAGAAAGGCCTCGGTCAGCGGCGCGACATCGCCCCGACGGTCCCGCAAGGCGGGGATTTGCAGGGGAACAACATTCAGCCGATAGAAAAGATCTTCGCGGAAACTATGCTGGGTGACGGCGCGCTCGAGATCCACGTTGCTGAGCGCCAGCAGTCGGGCCTGAATGTGAACCGTGGCGTGCCCGCCCAGACGCTCGAAGCTTTTCTCCTCGATCACGCGCAGGAGTTTCGCCTGCAAGCCCATGCCGAGCGCCGCCACCTCGTCGAGGACGAGCGTGCCGCGTCCGGCCAGTTCGAGTCGGCCCGGTTTGGTGCTGTCGGCGCCGGTAAAAGCGCCGCGCTCATAACCGAACAGTTCGCTTTCGAGCAAATCGGCGGGCAGGCTGGCGCAGTCAATCTTGACGAACGGCTCCGCGGCGTTGGCGCCCAACAGGTGCAGGACCTGCGCCAACAACTCCTTCCCCGTGCCGCTTTCGCCGCGGATCATCACCGTCGACGAGGTGGCCGCCACCTTGCGGACGATTTCCAGCAAGCGCAGCGAGGCTGGATCAGCTGCTACCCAAGCTGCCAGTGCATCGGGCCGTCGCTGCATCAGCCTGCCTCCTCCGTCTTCAAGCGGGGAGCTTTCTGCCAGAGACGCTCCAGACCGTAAAACTTGCGGCTTTTCTCGGAGAACACGTGCACCACGAAGTGCAGGTAATCGAGCACCACCCACTCGCCCTGCCGGTAGCCCTCGAGATGCGTCGGCTTGCTGCCGTGCTTCTTCACCATGACGTCTTCGATGGCGTCCGCGATCGCCTGCACCTGGCGGGCACTCGTGCCGTGGCACACCAAAAAGTAATCGGTGAAGTCGGCCAGCTTGCGCACATCAAGCAGGGCCGCATCAGCGGCCTTCTTCTCCAGCGCCGCGGTCAGGGCCGCGCGGAGCTGAACGCGAATCTTGCGGTCGGTCAGGGAAGCGGTAGCCATAGGCGGTATAATAGTAGTCGAATGGCACGGTCGCATCGGGCAGAACGCGCGGCAAGAGCCGAGCGGGTAGGGTGTCGAAGGTAACCCGAGCTTTCCCTTCGCCCAGCGCCGGCGCTCCACGCTCCACGTTCAACGTTCCACCCCCCCTCCCTACCCCCTACCCTTCCGCAGCCGCGTCAGATACTCCGCCACCCGGACAGGAACCTCCTCCGCCAGGCGCGCCGCGTTCCCACTGAGTTGCGCGCGGACGCCGGTGGAACTCGTCGGTTCGCGAAACTCAGGCAGCCACCAGATGGTGGTGTTCTGCAAGCGGATGCCATCCGGCTCGCAACGGCGAACCAGCCCGGCCAGGAGGGGGTCGGAAAAGGCCGTCATCATGTCCTGCTCGTCTTCCTTCCCACGTTTCTTTTGGCGGCGGTGCGCCACGATGAAATCACACATCGCGAGCAGGCGGCCCGCGTCTTTCCAGTGCGGGAGATCGCGGAAGGCGTCCGCTCCCAGGATGAAGGCGTGCCGCGCGGAAGGGTGAAGCGCCTGCACCGCCGCCACCTCATCCACCGAGTAGCTGGGGCCGCCGGTCTCGGGAGCGGCGACGGGGATCCATGATGGGTGACCGGCCAGCGCCAACGCGACCATGGCGAAACGGTCCTCGAAAGCGAACGTGGGTGGCTGCTTGTGCAGCGGACGGCGGGCGGGGACGAAGTAGACCAAGTCGAGCGCCGCATATCGCTGGGCGGCCCGCGCCAGACGCAGGTGCCCGCGATGAATGGGATCGAAAGTGCCGCCCAGAATCCCAATCTTCAGTCCGGCAGCCCGCAACCGGCGTTTTGGCGGCGTGGACGGCATGCGGCGGCTCAGGCGGTCTGCGCATCGGGCAGGGGACCGGCATCGGATCCAAGGCCGGCCGCGCCCAGTCCGGCGTAGACCTTTTCCGAGATGGCGCCCAGCAGCGGGCGAATCCCCTCGCCGGTGACGGCCGAGATACGGAAGAGCGGCAAGCCGCGCTCCTGCGCCAGGCGTTCCAGTTGTTCCAGTTTTTCCGGCTGCGCGAGATCACACTTGCTCGCCACCAGCAGCATCGGCTTCTCGGCCAGCCCGGCGCCAAAGGCGGACAGCTCGTCGAGAATCGTGTGGAAATCCGCTACCGGTTCGCGGCCGCTGTACTCCGAAACGTCCACCAGATGCACCAGCACGCGGGTGCGTTCAATGTGGCGCAGAAACTGGATGCCCAGGCCGTGGCCTTCATGCGCGCCGGCGATCAGGCCGGGGATATCGGCCACCACAAAGCTGTGCTCGTCATCGAGCGCCACCACGCCCAGGTTGGGTTGCAGCGTCGTGAACGGGTAGTCGGCGATCTTGGGCCGCGCCGCCGAGATGCGCGCAATGAGCGTGCTCTTGCCGACATTGGGGAAGCCGATCAGCCCGACGTCGGCCAGCAGCTTGAGTTCCAGCTTCAGCCGGTGTTCCTCGCCGGGCTCGCCGGGTTCGGTGCGCGTCGGCGCCTGGTTGGTGGAGGTGGCAAAACGGGCATTGCCGCGTCCGCCGCGTCCGCCCTGTGCAACAACCATCCGTTGATTGGCGCCGGTGAAGTCAAACAGCACCTCGCCGCTGTCGGCGTCGGTCACGGTGGTCCCCACCGGGACGCGCAGCACCACATCGTGGCCGTCCTTGCCGTGACAGTTGCTACCCTCGCCATGGCCGCCACGCTGTGCCTTGTGCTCGGGATTGAACCGGAAATGGACGAGGGTATTGTGGCGCTCGGAACTTTCCAACACCACGTCGCCGCCACGCCCGCCGTCCCCCCCGCTCGGCCCGCCTCGGGGAACAAACTTCTCGCGTCGAAAGGCGAAGCAGCCATTGCCGCCCGCCCCCGCCTTGACCCGGATTTCGGCTTCGTCGATGAACATGGGGGTGGGGGATGGAGGGATGAAACACGAAGCGGCCCGCAAAGGGCCGCTGTGTGCGAGTGTGCCGTCAGATGTTCTCAGGCGGTTTTGACGTTGACGTACTTGCCTTCGCGGCCACGATCCCTGTACTCGACCACTCCCGCCGCCGTGGCAAACAAAGTGTCATCCTTGCCGCGTCCGACATTGACGCCCGGCTTCAGTTTGGTGCCGCGCTGCCGCACCAGGATGGCGCCGCCCAGAACCGTTTGCCCGGCGAACACTTTTACGCCGAGGCGCTGCGCATTTGAATCGCGCCCGTTGCGGGAACTTCCCAATCCCTTTTTATGTGCCATGAATCCCTCAAAAATGGCCCGGCCGTTTCGGCCCTGGCTCTGAATCGTGGCAAGTGCCTACTTGCCGAGGTTGATGCCGGTGATTTTGACGGTGGTGAACTGTTGGCGATGTCCGGCAAGTTTCTTGTACTGTTTCTTGCGTTTGAAGTGAAACACCAGAATCTTGGGGCCCAGCCCCTGGCCGACGATCTCCGCCGTAACCCGCACCTTGTCAGGCAGGGAGATGCCGCCATCGTCCCCGCGGACCGCGATCACGTCGCCCAGATCCAGCTTCCCGTCGGGCTGCTCCAGCTTCTCCACCCGAATCACATCTCCGGGGACGACGCGATACTGCTTGCCCCCACTGCGGATGACCGCGTACATACTGCCTCCTCTACCTGATCAGAAACATTGATTTTACGGGGGAACGCTGGAATCGTCAAACCCGGTCTCGCCCCCGACGCCAATCAAGACACGGCTGCAGCGTCGCGGCAGGGGATCATGGACGCAAAAAAAAAGGATGCGCACGAAGCGCATCCTAAGGAAAAACCCCCGTATTGGGGGCTCGCTTACTTCTTTTTCTTCGCGGGCTTCTTCGCAGCGGCCTTCTTCTTCGCAGCCATAGTGCTTTCCTCCTTGTGGGTCTCCGACCCAATTGGCTCCACGACATTTTGTATGGTCGAAAAAGCCACACAACATATAGGGCCTTCGGTCCCTCGGAGTCAAGGGAAATTTTTCGGCGCTGCCGAGCCGGCGGAGGTCCGCCTGGGCGACAGTGCACCCGCGCGTCTCAAATGGAGAGTTGCATGACCAGACATTTGCGGCCCGATGACGCGGCGACGCAGCATGCGCCACCAGCTACCGGCCCCCAGCCTCAAGTGCGGTAGCTTCCATTGATCTGGATATACCCTTCGGTCAGATCGCACGTCCACATCCAAGTGGAAGCGGCGCCGGCATGCAGATCGAGGCGCACTTCCACCTCGGGTTGATCCAGCCGTTGCCTGGCGAGTTGTTCGTCAAAGGGTAATGCCAGACCGCGGCGAAAGACGGGCAGGCCGGCGAACCAGATCTCAACGCGGTCGGGGTCGAAGCGCGCCCCGGAGTAGCCGGCGGCGGCGAGCACGCGCCCCCAGTTGGGGTCAGCGCCCGCAATGGCGGTCTTGACGAGCGGTGAATTGGCGATGGCGCGCGCCGCCCGATCGGCTTCAGCGGCACTGCGCGCACCGGCGACCCGGACTGTCACAAAGCGTTTCGCTCCTTCGCCGTCCAGCACGATCTGTCGGGCCAGTTCGGCCGCAACTTCATTGAGCGCCTGTTGAAAACGCGCAACGCCGGATGGCCGTAGCGCAGGACGTGGTTCGCTGGGCAGTGCCCAGAGCGACACCATGTCATTGGTCGAGGTGTCCCCGTCCACCGTAATGCGGTGAAATGACTGCTCGACCGCGATACGCAAACACGCCTGCAGGCGCGCTGGCGGCAGCGGCACGTCGGTGAACAGGAAACCAAGCATGGTCGCCATCCGGGGATGGATCATGCCCGATCCCTTGCAGAATCCGGCCACGCAGAACTCCCGGCCCGGCTGCCGCCCTGCCCCGGTCTCGGTCCAGCAGCGGCTGGCCATTTTCACGCGCGTATCGGTGGTGAGAATCGCGTGCGCGGCGGCTTCCGGGCTGTCGTGACGGGCCGTCCACGCAGGAAGCGCGGCGGTGATTCTGCCTGCATCCAAGGGCACCCCGATCACGCCGGTGGACGCCACCAGCACTTCCTGCGGGGCGCATTCCAGCAGCCTTGCCGTCGCCAACGCAATTTGACGGGCTGCGCGTTCGCCGGCCTTTCCGGTGGAACAATTGGCGTTGCCGGAGTTCACCACGAGCGCGCGCACCCGGCCGCGGCTGGCCCTGAGGTGGGCGCGCGACAATCGCACCGGAGCAGCTTGCACCTGGTTGGTCGTGAATACTGCGGCGCAGGCGGCCGGACGCGGCGTGGTGATGAGCAACAGGTCGGGCGCGGCGGCCTTGATACCGCAGTGACCGGCGGCAAAGCGGAACCCCGCCGGCCAGTGCGGCGCGGCGGGAGCATCGGGAGAGGGCGAAGTGGCCTTCATGGATCTATGCCAACGGTGGGATGAACGAAATTCCCGTCCTGTTATTGTGACCGCGTCCACGTGATTTTGGGCCCATTCTCGTTCGGCGCCAACGAACCCGCACGAAAACCATTGCGGCACCCGGAAAGTCGGCTCGCGTGGGGACGGGAGCGCAGGCACCCGACCGTGAAACCGTGAGGGCAATTCCCGGACCGATCCGGTGCCACCCGAGTTTACCGGGGCATGGTCGCATGGCGGCCAGAACCTTGCGGAAACGGCGGTCATGGGCCGGTCAAATCGTGGGATGCTCCAGTGATGGCTCCTCTGCGATTGCTCTGTGTCACCGCCCATCCTGACGACGAAGCGGGCAACTTCGGCGGCGCACTGCTGCAGGCCCACGCCGCGGGCGTGGACACGCGGCTGGTCTGCATGACGTCCGGCGAGGCGGCACGCAATCGCGGTCGAGCGAGATCGAATGCGGAACTCACTGCATTGCGTCAGGCCGAGCTGCGCGAAGCCTGCACGCTCCTCGACGTCGCTCAGCATGAGGCCTGGGAGTATCCCGACAGCAGTCTGGTGACCGTGGATTTTCGGGCCGTTGCGACCCGCCTGGTGGGCGTTCTACGTTCCTGGCGCCCGCATCTGGTCCTCACCATGGGCCCGGAGGGCGCCATGACCGGCCATCCCGACCACGGCATGGTCGGGCTGCTCACCAGCGCCGCCTTCCACTGGGCGGCAAGCGCCAAGAGCGTCCTCCCCACCCCCGATGCGCCCCCCTGGCAGACGCAACGCCTGTTCTACGTCACCGCCCGCCATGGAGCCCCGCACGCCCCCAACGTGCTGCTGCCGCCCGTGGATCTGGAACTGGACATCACGGCGGAGCTGGATCGCAAGATCGCCGCCTTCCGTCTGCACTCCACGCAAGCACCGCTCTTTGACCGCGTCGAGGCGTACCTGAGGTCACTGGGCGGCCGGGAGTTTTATCACCTGGCCTCCGCGCCCCCAGGCTTCGACAAGGCCACCCTGGGGGGCGGTTTGCGAAACGGAATGCTCGCCGGAATCGAGGCCTGAGGCCCCATTGGCCCGCCGATCCCAGCGGGTACGTCCGCGTCTGGGCCCGCTCCATGCCCCTGTCTTGACGCTTCCCCCCTCGAACCCTATGCTGAAAAGAATGGCGTTGTTGATATCTCTGCGGCACGCCGTGCGGCTGCATCTGGGACTGCTGCTGCGCGCCGAGGCCGAGATCCTGATTGGTGGTCAGGCGGTCCTTGAGGGCGTGATGATGCGCGCGCCGCATTCCTTCGCGGTCGCGGTTCGTGCCCCCAACGGAAGTTTGCATACCACGCAGGAAAAATTGGTCCGGCCCTCCGAGCGGCATGGGTTCTGGGGTTGGCCGGTCCTGCGCGGCTTGGCGGTGCTGGGGCAGGCCATGATCCTCGGCACCAAGGCGTTGCGTTACAGCTCGGCTGCGCTGGAGGCCGGCGATGCGGGACCGACGCCCGAAGCCGAAGCCAAGGCTGCGTCCGCCGGCACCACGGCAGCCATCGTTTTCTCGTTGGTCTTCTTCGTCGGCTTCTACAAGTTTCTGCCGCTGCTCGCGGCCACCGCCCTGCAGCGCCATTTTCCCGCCCTCGGCGGCCGGATTCTTTTCAATCTCACGGACGGCCTCATTCGCATTGCGCTCTTTCTGCTGTTCATCAGCGGCCTGGGCTTGTTTGCAGACATCCGACGGGTCTACGAGTTCCATGGCGCCGAGCACAAGGTGGTCTTCAACTACGAATCCGGCGAACCACTGACGCCGGCTAATGCGCGGCGCTTCAGCAAACATCACCCGCGCTGCGGCACCAGCTTCATGCTGGTGATCATGCTGATTGCCATGGTGACTTATGCCCTGGTGCCGGCCACCCATTTCTGGTCGCGGTTTCTCAGCCGGATCGTGCTGCTGCCCGTCATTGCCGGCATATCGTTCGAGATCATCCGCTATGCCGCTCGCCACGGCCGGTCCTTGTTCGCCCTGCTGGCCCGACCAGGCATGTGGCTGCAGCGCATCACCACCCGCGAACCTGACGACGAACAGTTGGCCTGCGCCATTCGCGCGCTTGAAACCGCCATGGCACTCGAGCGCGCTCAGGGCGGCGAACTGGTCGTGGCCTGATCGGGCCGTCGTCCGTGTGGCAGGGCTCGCGGCGGGGACACGGCGGGTGGCGCTTTCCCGCGTCTCACGCGACAATAGTGGCAGTCCCATGTTCGACAAATTGACCCAGATCGCGGCCCGCTACGACGAGCTCAACGGACAGCTCGCCTCGCCCGAGTTGTTGGCCGACCCGGTTCGCTACCAGAAGGTCGCCAAGGCGCATGCCGAGATCGCTGCCCTGGTGGATAGGTTCCGCGAGTATCGACGCATCGAACAGGGCGTCGCCGAGGCCCGCGTGATGCTCGAGGACACGGACGCCGAAGTCCGCGCCATGGCACAGGAGGAATTGACCAGCCTCGAGCGCCAGCGCACCGAGATGGAAGCCGAACTCAAGCGCCTGCTCTTGCCCAAGGATCCGAACGACGAGAAAAACGTCATCCTGGAAATCCGCGCCGGAACCGGCGGGGACGAGGCCAGCCTGTTCGCTGCCGAGATGTTCCGCCTCTACACTCGCTACGCCGAGTCGCAGCGTTGGCGCGTCGAGGTGCTCTCGACCAGCGAATCCGGCGTTCATGGCCTGAAGGAAGTGGTGGCCATTGTGGAAGGCAAGGGCGTTTACAGCCGGCTGAAGTACGAGAGCGGGGTGCACCGCGTCCAGCGCGTTCCGCAGACGGAGACACAGGGCCGCGTTCATACCTCGGCAGTCACCGTGGCGGTCCTGCCGGAGGCCGAGGAAGTCGAGATCCAGATTGATGCCAAGGATATCCGCATCGACACCTTCTGTTCCTCGGGGCCGGGCGGGCAGTCGGTCAACACGACCTATTCGGCAGTTCGCATCACCCACCTGCCGACCGGCACCATCGTCTCCTGCCAGGACGAGAAATCGCAGATCAAGAACCGTGCCAAAGGCATGCGCGTGCTGCGTTCACGCCTGCTCGAGATGGAGCAGCAGAAGCAGCACGATCTGATTGCCGCCGAGCGTCGCTCGCAGGTCGGTTCCGGCGACCGCAGCGAAAAAATCCGCACGTACAACTTCCCGCAGAACCGCCTCACCGATCACCGCATCGGCCTCACGCTGCATCAGCTCGGTGACATCATGGACGGCAAGCTTGACGCGGTGATTCAGAGCCTGATCGAGCACGACAATGCGCAACGCATGAAGTCCGAAACCGCGGTGGCCTGAGCGCGCGTCCCCGCGGCGGATTCTTTTCCCATGTCGGTGGCGGATCCATCCCGGCTGTTGCGACAAGTTCCCTCGCTGGACGAGTTGCTGCGCGACCCCCGGCTGCAGGCCGACCTGGAACGACTGGGGCCGGGGCGTGCCAGGCGCGTGTTGCGCGGCGTCCTTGAGCAGCTCCGCCACGACCTCAAAACCGGCGGCGAGGCGGCGAGCGGCTTGGCGGCAATTCCCGAGCGCGTCCATGCCGCTGCGGATGCGCTCACCGCGCCCTCACTACGCCGCGTGATCAATGCCACCGGCGTCATCCTGCATACCAACCTGGGCCGCGCGCCGCTCGGGGCAGCCGCGGTGGCGCAACTTTGTGATGTGGCCGCCGGGTACACCAACCTCGAGTACGACCTCGCCACCGGCAGGCGCGGCAAACGGGACGCGCATGCCGAGACGCTGCTCAACGAGCTCACCGGAGCGGAGCGCTCGCTGGTGGTCAACAACAATGCCGCCGCCGTCCTCCTCACGCTCAACACGCTGGCCATGGGAGGCGACGTGCTGGTCTCGCGCGGCGAGCTGGTCGAGATCGGGGGCTCGTTTCGTGTTCCCGATATCATGCTGCGCAGCGGCGCCCGCCTCGTCGAGGTGGGCACCACCAACCGCACCCGGATCGAGGACTATCGCCAGGCGATCACCCCGGCCACGCGGCTCATCCTGCGCGTCCACCGCAGCAATTTCCAGCTCGTCGGTTTCGTGGAACAACCCGCGCTGTCGGAGCTGGCGGACCTCGGACGCCAGGCAGGCATTCCGGTGGCGGAAGATCTGGGCAGCGGCTGCCTCGTGGATCTCGAGAAAGCCGGTCTGGCGCACGAGCCTCGGGTTGGCGAGAGTTTGGCCGCCGGTGTCGACGTGGTGATGTACAGCGGCGACAAGCTATTGGGCGGGCCGCAGGCGGGGCTGTTGGGCGGACGCCGCACCGTTCTGGATGCGATCCGCGCCAACCCGATGTTCCGCGCTCTGCGCGTCGACCGCCTCACCTATGCCGCACTGGCGGCCACACTGCAGGCGTATGCGCGCGAGGATTATGCGGCGATTCCGGCGCTGCGCATGATCTTCGACACCACGATCGGTGCCCGTGCTCAGGCCTTCGTGGCACGCCTGCCGCGGGAGTACCACGCGCACTTGCGGAACGGCCAGTCGGTGATCGGCGGCGGCACGACCCCGGGACAGGGTCTGCCCACGACGCTGATTGCCCTGCAGCCGCAGCGCTTCAAGGTCGCCGACTTGGAGGCCCGCTTGCGTGCCGGCTCCCCGCCCGTGGTGACGCGCATCGAGGACGACCGCCTCTTGCTCGATTTGCGTACCGTGTTCCCGGAACAGGAAGCGGAACTGGAACGAGCCTTGCGTGCAGGTTGGCCGATTGCGGACGGCTCGTAGACGCCGGCGCGTGGGCCGACGGATTTTACGACAAGCGAGCAGGACGGGTCAGCCGGCGCACTCCGACGTTCCGCCACCGGTGTCTCTCGCGGGCTAGTTTTCCTCCCGCCGCGCGTCGGCCAGCAACCACGCGCCGAGCAGGGCGAGGGGCAGAAGCAGCAGTGGCTTGAGCGCCTGATGCAAGCTGATGGGGTGATCGAGTCCCGGCGGCAGACCGGGCATGGCATCGCCCCCGACCCAGCTCAAGAGGGCCAGCACGCCGTAGTAGACCGAAAGAATTCCGGGCACGAGCAGCAAGAATCCGAGCAGCATGCGTGCCGGCGTGCTATGCCGCACGGCCCAAGCCGCCCCCAATACGGCGGCGGGAACCAGGTAGAGCGTACCGCCGAACAGGCCAAGCAGCGTGCCCACCCATAGGAGCACGATGCCGCCGACCGGCTGGCGTTCCAGGATCAGAACACCCGCCAATGCAACCAGCGCCAGCAGGGGCACCAGCACCTGATGATAAGTGGCGGCATCAATCTGCAGCACCGTGTCGAAGTCATTGAAGCTGCCCAGAAAAAAGGCGTGCACGATAGCCAGCGTGGCGCCAAGAACACCGGTGAACAGCGTGCAGCGCAGCAGCCAGTCGCGGTGCGGCGGCGGCGCCTGGGGAGGAACGGTCAGTCCCTCCAGCAGCGGCGATCCCAAGGCGCGCGGGACTGGGGGCGGTGTGGGTGGGGGTAAGGGCGGCACGAAAAGTTCAGTGATGGTGAAGATTGGAGCGCGCTGCCGCGGCGCGCTTCCGAGCCTCAGCGACCCCGCAACTGACGCGATGATACTCTGCCGGGCGTCCGGGTGGCGCCCTCGGATGCGCCCGCACCGCAGAACGCCCGTGCGTTGGCGGGTGGGGCTTGGTACCGGGTGCCTATAATAGTTGGTCTGCCGGCTTCACCGGCCAGGCTTCAGGAGTAGTCATGTTTTCTCCGTCCCTCGCCACGCGCATGCAGCGCATCGGCACCGAAGGCGCCTACGACGTGTTGAACCAGGCGCGAGCCTTGGAGGCCAAGGGCCGCTCCATCATTCATTGTGAGATCGGCGAGCCGGACTTCCCCACCCCGCAATACATCCAGGACGCCGCCATGCAGGCCCTGCGCGACGGTTATACGCACTACGCCACGCCGCAAGGCATTCCGCTGCTGCGCGAGGCGGTCGCCGAGCATATCAGCCAGACCCGTGGCGTAGCGGTGGATCCCGCCCAGGTGCTGGTCACGCCCGGCGCCAAGCCCGTGATGTACTTCCTCATGACGGCGCTACTCGAGCCCGGCGACGAGGTCATACTGCCCGATCCCGCCTTTCCCATCTATGCTTCGCTGGTGAATTTCCTGGGCGCCAAACCGGTGCCGGTCAAGCTGCGGGAGGAAAACGAATTCCGTTTTGACGTGGACGAATTCGAGGCGGCGCTGTCGCCCAAAACCCGACTGGCAATCTTCAATTCGCCGCACAACCCGACCGGCGGCGTGCTGCCCAAGTGCGACGTCGAGCGGCTGGCCCGCATTCTCGTCAACCGCGACATCATGGTACTCACCGACGAGATCTATTGCCGCATCCTCTTCGAGGGCTCCCACCATTCCCTCTACTCGGAGCCCGGCATGCCGGAGCGCACGGTGCTACTGGACGGTTTTTCCAAGGCCTATGCCATGACCGGCTGGCGGCTGGGTTACGGCGTCATGCCGCTGCAACTCGCCCAGACGCTGAGCAAGGTGCTGATCAACTCCGTCTCCTGTACCGCGACGTTTACGCAGGTAGCCGGGGCCGCCGCCTTGCGCGGCGACCAGTCCGCCGTGGCCGCCATGACGGCGGAGTTCCGTCGGCGCCGCGACTTCTTCTGCGACCGCCTCAATCAGATTCCCGGCTTCCACTGCCGGCGTCCGGCGGGCGCCTTCTATCTCTTCCCCAACATCCGCGAGACCGGGATGAGCGCAACCGAACTGCAGAACCGCCTGCTGCAGGAAGTCGGGGTGGCCTGCTTGCCGGGCACCGCGTTCGGCGCCGCCGGGGAAGGCTACCTGCGATTCTCGGTAGCCAACTCGCTCGAGAACCTGGCCCTCGCCGCTGACCAGATTCACGCCTGGGTGCAGAAGCAAGGCCTGCCGTTGGCAGTCAGCCGAGCTTAGTTGGTGTGGGCTGTGATTGGTGCGCGGTACGCCGGCGAACCCCCATGTCCTGCGCGGAGGGGCGCGGTGTGACTAGCTCCGGGACGCAACCGACACAAACATGAACCCGGCCGCGCTGAAATGCGTGTCGAAGCCAAACACTGTCTGAATGTCGTTGTGACGCATGAGGACAAAGCTCGTCGCATCCACCAAGCTGACTCTCTGCCAGCGCCTTTCCTCCAAAAGCCACACCGCGCTGCCCAGTTCTTTCGCCTGACAGCCCACGATGTGCAGCTTTGCAACGGTCTGCAAACTATCGCGCCAAATCCGCGCATGAGCGCGCGAAGGCCGTCGGTCAAGAAACGTGAAGGTCTCGATCACGACGCGCGCCCCGGCATGTCTCCTACGTCTTCAGGAAATTCCGGAAGTTGGCCGTATTCGGCGTATACCCGGGGAAAACTTGACGCAGGTTGGCGACCCGCAGATGTTGGCCGACGACTTCGCCGAGGACATCGCGGAAGTCGGTGGTGACGGCGAGGTCGCGACCTTCGTACAACTGTTCCGGAGCGAGTCCCGGCCAGTGTCCAAAAACCTTGCCGCCGCGGACCGGGCCGCCCAGCACAAACATGGCGTTGGCGTGGCCATGGTCGGTCCCGCGATTGCCGTTCTCCTTCACGGTGCGGCCGAACTCCGACATGGTGACCACCACCACATCTTCAGCGCGTTCGCCAAGGTCGGCCCAGAAGGCGCTGATCGCGCCCGCAAACTCGCGCAGCCGGGCGGCCAGCTGGCCTTGGGCATTGCCCTGGTTGATATGCGTGTCCCAACCCCCCACATCGGCGAAGGCAACTTCGACGCCGACATCAGCCTTGATGAGCTGGGCCAGCTGTTTGAGGCTGTTGCCCAGTCCGCCATTGGGATACAGCGCACCGACAGCCGGCTGGTAGCGCCGCGGATCCAGGTTCTTCAGCATGCTGATCGCCTGGAAGGTGTCCCGTCCTTCCGGGCGCAGGACCGAGTCTGCGGCGTGGTCGTACATGGATTCGAACGTATTCCCCGCCAACATCGCAGCGGCGCCGTTGTCACCAATGCGGAACGACGCCAAGTTGCCGATGGCAACCGCTGGAATGTGACCTTGCAGGGAACGCGGCACCTGCGGGCTCATGGCGACGGCGCGCAACGGCGAATCCGGTGCCGTGGCTTCAGCGGTCATGGCGCGGTTCAACCATCCGTCGGTGGTGGCTTTCACGCCGGGAGTCCCGGATTCCATGTAGTCCTGCGCATCGAAGTGCGAGCGGGTGGGGTCGGGCGATCCTGCCGCGTGCACGATGGCGAGGTGGCCTTCATCCCAGAGCGGCTTGAGCGGGTCGAGCGCCGGATGCAGGCCGAAGAAGCCGTCCAGATCAATCGCCGCCTGCCCTTGGTTGCCACGCCCCCCTTGCGACAGCGGTCGCGGAATCGCGATGGTCGGGCGGAGATCGTAATAGGGCGACTCGCCGTGTGGCACGACGACATTGAGCCCGTCCGCCGCCCCCCGTTGAAAAATCGTGACCAGAATCTTTTTGCGACGGCCGACGCCGGCATGGACCGCTTCAGCGGCAAAGGCGGTGCGCGCCAACCAGGATGGAAGGGCGCCGACGCCCACCATGGTCAGGGCCGAGTTCCGCAGGAAGACGCGACGGGTGGCGGACATGACTGCCTCCGGGGGCGCGGGGGAAAGGCCCCAAACGGCGGTCGCACTCGGAAGGAGCCGGCCGCTTATTCCTTATGAACCCGGCTCTGGCGGTTTTGATGCGGGGAAAATGACGGCGGGCTGATGAGGCGCTGCTTCACGCGCGCGTCTGGAATCGCACGGTCCAGCTAGTCTTCGGAACCGGGCTGGGAAGGTCCCAACGCGTCGAGAATGGCGTCCGCCTCGATCTCGACCAACATGGCAGGCGAAACGAAGCCGCTTACCTCAACCATCGTCGAGACGGGGCGGATGTTGGCGAATACTTCGCCATGCGCTCGGCCCACCTCTTCCCAATCAGTAATGTGGCGCACAAACACCCTCGTCCGGACAACATCGGCGAGCGTCGCCCCGGCCATCTCCAAGCCTCGCTGAAGATTACGCAATGCCTGCTGCGCCTGAGCGTAGGCGGTTGCGCCCACGATGGCGCCGGCGGCATCGGTGGCCGTGGTGCCAGAGATGAAAATCATGTTGCCGACGCGTACGGCACGGGAGTAGCCCACGATTGGTTCCCACGGGGTTCCGGAAGAAAAGTTCTGTCTCATTTTGGCCGGTGGCTGGTGGCCCACCAGGAAGATTATCCCAATCAGTCCGGTTGGAGCTGCAGCCTGTCCAAACCCGAAACTAACGTCGCTGAAACTCCGGGGAGCCCAAGATCAGGCCGGCCACTTGTTGCACTTGGACCGGGGTGATCGGGCTGGGATTGCCGGAGGCCGTCTCCATGGTCCTGGCTCCGCTGGCGCGGAGGTTCTTGACGATGGTGTCGCGGGTCGCCTCGGAAACCTGGTTCAACAAGAGGTCGTTGAACATCGTGTTGAGAACGGCGCTGGCATCGGCCTCGCCAGGCGCCAAGCGCGCGATATCCACCTTGACCCCGGGTACTCGGTTGCTGGTCAGTGCAAGCGCGAAGTTTAAACGCGCGATCAAACCGGAACTTGACACCCAGCTTTCGCCGGTATTGGAGTACCCGGTGGGAGGCTGCATGCGGTAGAGCGGCTCACCCATTTCCGCCACCACTTGAGTCAGGCGCATGGGGTTGACCACATCCGCTCCCAGCGCGCGCACCGCGCTGACCACCATCTCGAGCGGCGATTTCACCTTGGCGCGATAGTTCGTCTCATCCCAAAACTCGGGCGAACCCAGCATGGTCTGCATGACCTGGCGCAAATCCCCGTGCGACTGCTGGAAGGTGGCGGCCATGCGCGCGACCAGCGACTCGGGCGGTGTATCGGCGACAAAGCGTTGCGCGAGCTCGTAGGAAATATGGTGGGCGGTGGCGGGCTGGTTCGCAAGAATCTCGAGCACCTTGAGGCCGTCGCTCATGTCGCCGCCGGCCGGAATCGTATGACCCAGAACGACCTTTTCCCCCTTGTCGTGAATCCGGTCGTTGTAGAAGAACTCGGGGTTGCGATTAACCTCGCGGATGGTCCAGCCGGTGAAGCAGCGCGCCACGGCGATCACGTCCGCCTGGGCATAGCCGCCATCCACGCCGAGCGTGTGCAGTTCCATCAGCTCGCGACCGTAGTTTTCATTGAGACCGCGGCCGGCGGGTTTGGCCGCCGCCTTTGCCGGCTTGCCGGTGGAAGCCGGCCCGCCACGCGGCACGCCGAAGGGATGGAACCCGCCGCCAAAACCGCCACTGCGCCCTGTCTCCTGCATCATCTGCATGCGGCGCTGTCGCTCCGCGGCGAAGCGGGCCGTGGCATTGGGATCCGCCGACTGCCAGTTGTCGAGGTAAAACAGCATCGCCGGGCTCTTGGCGGTGGCCAGCAGCATGTCGGAGAACTTGCCCAGCACATAGGGCCGGATGGCGTCGCGCTCGAAAGACGTCGTCAGAAACCGGTCGGCTCCCTTGTCCAGAAAGACATTGAAATGGTTGAACCAGAAATCGGTCAGCACGTCCTCCAACTGGCGGTTGGTATAGACGGCGCGCAGCATCTTCGCCTGCATGAGGTCGGTGACGGGGATCTGTTCCGGAACGAGCCGAACTTCGATGCGCCGCTGCAGCTCGCCGGGAGCCACCATGAAAATGGCCTGCAACATCGGACGCGGCATGCGATCCAGCGCCCGGTTCTGCGTGTCTTCCGGGAGGGCGATAAAAGCCTGCAAACGCTGCTCGGGATTGCCCTGCCGCAGGCTGGCAATTTGTTCGGGGTCCAGCACCCCGGCGAGCGAACCGTGCAGCGGATCCTTGTTGACCCGGTCATCCTGGGCTTGCAGCGGAGCCTTCCTCGCGGCGCCGGTCGTGTCAGGGGTCACCGTGTTCCCCACCTCGTTGCCGCTTTTGTTGCCGGTATCACCCGCCGCATTGTCCTGTTTCGCGGCGATGCGCTGCTCATAGCGGGCAATCTCGGTCTGGGCGATCATCCGGGCTTGGGGGTCGGCGGGCAGGGGTAGCCGGCCCATGGCCATGGCGCGAATCTGTTCGCCCATGGGGTAGTGTTCGAGCATCGTGGGAGCCGACATGGCGAGGGTGTCGAAGGCCGCCAACTTGGTTTGTAGAACCGGATTCTCGGCAATCTGCTCGGGGTGTAATTGCTGTTGCATCCAGCGGGCCAGACCCATCGCTTGAACGCGCGCGACATCTCCCGGTGCAATACCCCAAGTCAGGCGACTGAGGGCGTGCGCAATCTGCTGTTGCGAATCGAGGCGCCCCGGCAGGGGTTTCGGCCTGCCGGCGAACAGGAGACCGAGGGCAGAGCTTCCCGCTAGAACGGTCGCGAGCACGACATGGGAACGTCGCATGACGGTGACTCCAACTGAGCCACTAAACCCTGAGCCGCACAAAAGGTTGCTCGTCCGGCTGGCACGTCCCCTCCGCCCGGAAAAGAGGTGTCGCTCGCACGTCCTGCGGCTCGCGGCAAGCCCCTTGGAGTGCGCCCGGCATCAGTTCAGACCGATGTTTTACACGGAAATCTTGCGTAAGTTGGCGTAAAATAAGAGGGTTGCGCGTGCTTCCGCAGCCCCGCAGGGGGCTTCTGCGGAGGATGCAACCAAGGCAGGATTGATGGCAGACGAGACACCGAAATTGCCCCTTGAAGGCGGCACCCCGCCGGGCGGCGACAACCGTGGTGGGATCCTCATCCCGATCAACATTGAAGACGAGATGCGGCGCTCGTATCTCGATTATGCAATGTCGGTGATCATCGGGCGCGCCCTGCCGGACGTGCGCGATGGACTGAAGCCGGTGCATCGTCGCATTCTCTACGCGATGTTCGACGAAGGGCTGTTGTCGAACAAGAAGTTCTCGAAATGCGCGGGCGTGGTCGGCGAAGTCTTGAAGAAGTACCACCCGCACGGCGACAGTGCGGTGTATGACGCGCTGGTACGCATGGCGCAAGGCTTCAACCTGCGCTATCCCCTGGTCGATGGGCAGGGCAACTTCGGATCGGTGGACGGCGATCCCCCGGCGGCTTATCGCTACACCGAGGCGCGCTTGGAGCGCATTGCCGAAGAAATGCTGGCGGACATCGAACGCGAGACGGTGGACTTCGTCCCCAACTTCGACGAGGCCACCGAAGAGCCCACCGTCCTGCCGACCCGTATTCCCAACCTGCTGATTAACGGCTCGGACGGCATCGCGGTGGGCATGGCCACCAAGATCCCCCCGCACAACCTGACCGAGATCATTGACGCCTGCATTGAGCTGCTGGCCAATCCCAAGGCCACGCTGAAGGACTTGTTGCAGCACGTCAAGGGGCCCGACTTCCCCACCGGCGGCATTCTCTACGGTCGCAGCGGTATTGAACAGGCCTACACCAACGGGCGCGGCGCCTTCGTCATCCGCGCCAAGGCGTTCACCGAACCGCTGGGCAAGGATCGGCAGTCCATCGTCGTCAGCGAGATCCCCTACCAGGTCAACAAGGCGCGCCTGATCGAGCGCATCGCCGAACTGGTGCAGGAAAAGAAGATCGAGGGCATCAGCGACATCCGCGATGAGAGCGACCGCGACGGCATGCGCATCGTGCTCGAGCTGAAGCGCGGCGAGCAGGCGGAGATCATCCTCAACCAGCTCTACAAGCACACCAACCTGCAGACCAGTTTCGGCATGATTCTGCTGGCGGTGGTCAACGGTCAGCCCCGGGAGCTGGGCCTGGTGGAGGCCATCCGACTGTTCCTCGAGCACCGGGTCGACGTGGTGCGCCGCCGCACCGCGTTCGAGCTGCGCAAGGCACGCGATCGGGAACACGTTTTGCTGGGCTACAAGATCGCACTCGACAACCTCGATGCGATCATCAAGCTCATCCGCGCCGCCGCCAACCCGAAGGAGGCGAAGGCGGGTCTGACCTCGCGTTTTACCCTCACCGAGCGCCAGGCGCAGGCGATTCTCGACCTGCAACTTCAGCGCCTGACCGGCATGGAACGGCAGAAGATTCTCGACGAACTCGCCGAGATCCTGCTGCGGATCGCCGAACTGGAATCCGTTTTGGCCAGCGACAAGAAGCTGCGCGGGGTGATCGCCGGTGAATTGAAGGAGATCCGCAAGGATTACGGCGGCGACAAGGACCCGCGCCGTACCCGTATCGAGGACCAGGTTGCCGAGATCAGCCTCGAGGATCTCATCCAGGAGGAGACGGTGGCCATCACCGTCACCCATTCGGGCTACCTCAAGCGCACCGCCATCACCACCTACCGCAACCAGCGGCGTGGGGGCAGTGGGCGCATTGGCGCCGGGACGCGGGGCGAGGACTTCGTCGAGTCGCTCTTCGCCTGCTCCACGCACAGCTATATCCTGGTCTTCACCAGCGCCGGCCGTGTCTACTGGCTCAAGGTCTACGAGATTCCCGATGCCGCCGCCAATGCCAAGGGCAAAGCGATCAACAATCTGGTGGCATTGCAGGCTGGGGAGACGGTCAAGGCACTGCTGCCCATCAAGGACCTGGAACAGACCGACGAATACATCGTGCTGGTCACCCGTAAAGGCACCATCAAGAAGACCCCGGTGAAGGACTTTTCGAACCCGATGGCGCGGGGCATCATCGCCATGGGCATCGAGGAGGACGACGAATTGGTCAGTGCCAAACTCTCCGACGGCAAGGGGCAAATCTTCCTTGCCTCGCATGAGGGCCAGGGGATCCGCTTTGCGGAAAGCGACGTACGCGCCATGGGCCGACCCGCCTACGGCGTGCGCGGCATGGCGCTCGGCAAGAACGACCACATCATCGGCATGGAGATCGCCCACGACGAAAGCCAGCTCATTCTCAGCGTCTGCGAGAACGGCTATGGCAAGCGCACCGTACTCAGCGAATACCGCCTGCAGTCGCGCGGTGGCAGCGGGGTGATCAACATCAAAACCACGGCGCGCAATGGCAACGTGGTGGCGGTGATGGCGGTGGCCGAGGACTCGGAGATCGTGGTGATCAGCCAGCAGGGCAAGATCATCCGCGTCGGCACCAACTCGATTCGCGAAGCAGGGCGTGCCACGCAGGGCGTGCGCCTGCTGCGTCTCGACGAGGCCGACAAGATCGCCGCCGCCTGCTGTATTCCGCCGGAAGAGGGCGAGCAGGGCACCCTGCTGCAGTAGGGACGCGTGCCCGAGGCACGGCCGGACCCAACCTCGCGGGCCAAGCACCCGCCCTTTCGGGGGAAATCGCGGCGATCCCCCCATCGGGATGTTGCATCCAAGCTCGGAGGCGGCTATGATCCGGGCAGATTCGATTCCGAATCCATGCCTGCGCTCGGTCGAGGTGGTCAGCGCTGCGGACGGTTGGAAGACCGGAACGACAGCGGAGCGAGTCCAAACCCCTTGACTTGAACGGTTCCGCGCAGCAACTGGGGGCCGGTTCCCCAGTCCACGAGCGAGCCTCTATTGCTGGATCGTTGCCTCTGTGAGTCGCAAGGAAAGTCCGACCGGGCGCGCCATTTCGCGCATCCGGATCGCAAACCGCAATTCAGCCGTTGGCATTGTCCGGTCGCCGATCGGGCAATGAGGAGCACGCGTGAGTTCTGTAACTAACTCTCCTTCCCCTTCCCTGCCCACCCCACGCGGCGCCGTGGCGGGTAAGCGCATTCTGGTCGCCATTGATGACCTGTTCTTTCTGGCCCGCATCCAGGAGACCGCCCGGCAACTGGGCGTCGGCGTGGAGTTCGCCAAAACCGACGTCGACATCCTAGCCAAAGTGGGCACGGGTGACGCTCCGGCGCTGATCATCTTCGACCTCAACAGCGCCTCCAGCAAGCCGCTGACCACCATTGCCAAGCTGCGCGCCAATCCGGCCCTGAAGAAGACCTCGGTGGTGGGCTACGTCAGCCACGTGCAGGGGGAGCTGAAACTCAAGGCGCAGGAAGCCGGCTGTAGCGTCGTCATGCCGCGATCCGCTTTCTCGCAGACCCTGGCGCAACTCCTGCGCCGCCACGGATTGCCGGAAGAGTAGAGCGGGTGAAAAAACCGGCTGACGTCCGAGGGCGGCAAACTTGCCCCGCCGTTCTCCCTCCTGCGACCGACGCCAATGTGTCTACCGCGCGGCTGTACCCTGCTTCCAGCCGGCCCAGACGCTACCCACGGTGTTTCTCCAAATCACCTGTTCCCGCCGCCAATTCCCGTGAGTCCAGACATTAGCCAGCATTCCAGCCAATCCGGGCGTGGCGCGGGAGCCCCATGTCAGCAAATACAACAGCCGGATCGCGCGCAAAGTGGCAGGGCTGTGTTTGGCAAGAACGAATGCATGGTTAAAGGCGGCATTGTAGATTTTCAGTTCGCTGTCACCCTCCCGACCGCCGGCGTAAGCGGTGTTGGTGGGCGTGTGCCGCACCACGTTGCCGAAATCGAAGATTACGCGGCGACCGGCCGCGCGAATCCGCAAACATGCGTCCAGCTCGAACAGTTGCCAGTACGGCCGCAGGCGCGCCTCGAATTGCGGAATTAGACTTCTGCGAAAACTGAAGTTGTAGCCGACGAGATGGTGCACTTCGCGCGACGGGCGCTGCCGCCACTGTGGATCTTGGTCGTACATGTTGCCGGCAATGGCGCCGTACCATCGCAATCTGCCGACCGGCTCCTGGGAACGTCGTGGGAACGGTTCGCCGCCGGGGCTTAGGTTGTCGGCCGGGCCGCCCACCGCGCCTACGCCGGGGTCGGCATAGAAACGCAAGTGACGCTCAATCCAATCAGGGGGCGCTACGGCGTCGTCATCGATCAGCAGCACCACCTCGCCACTGGCTTGCTGTAAGGCCAAGTTCTCCGCCGGCACGATGCCCTTCACCGGGCAATGGAGGACCCGCAGACCGGGAACTCCTGCCTGCATCGCGCCCGCCGCGTCGCGCGTGACCGTGTCTTCGCCCTGCCAGACCACCAGGATCTCCAGCGGCGGCGTGGTCTGCACTGCGAGGCTGGCAAGACATTGTCGCAAGGCGGCAACACGGTGCAGGCTGACCAGTAGGACGCTGGCTGTCATGGGGACGGTAACGTGGCGACCGGGGTGGGAAGCGGGCGGCTGTTCAACCGCCGTCAACCGCTGGAGACATCGTCTCGTTCAACAGAATAGGCGATCAGGTCCAGCCGGTGCGCGCCCACCGCAGCACCGATTTCAGGTCCCAGCCCGACCGCACCTCGTCGGGAAGCTCGCCCCGGTGAAACAGTACGTTACTCTGCGCCAACCCATCCAGATTGGTTAGTGTGCGGCAAGCGGCAGGCATGTGTCCGATCAGCCACGCCTGGTAGCCCATCTCGCCGACCAGCAGGTTCCAGATATCATTCACGGAATCGCCGAAACGAGCGCCATTTTCGGGGCAGATCTCCATCAGGAGCAATGGATGGAACCGACTCAGCACCTCGCGCATCCCTTGCAGAGCACGAAATTCCGCACCCTCGACATCCATTTTGATCAGGTCGACGCGTGTCACGCCTGTGGCTGCGATGTAATCGTCCAGCCGCAACCCCGGCGCGGATACCGCCCCATCGCCGCCGAGAGCGGCGCTGAATGTGCCTGAGTTGCCGGGAGCCGTCGCGTTCAACTTCAGATGCGCAGTCTCCGACCAGAGAGCGGACTGATTGACCCGCACGTTGAGGCCCGGGTTCAGTTCCAGGTTGGCGCGCAGGCGCGCGCAAGTTTGCGGAACCGGCTCGAAACTATGCACTTGCCCCGGCGCGATCAGCGGCGCTGCCAGCAGCGAATACACGCCAATATTGGCGCCCGCATCAATGACCGTCATGCCTGGTTGGCAGAGGCGGGTGAAAAGGTAGGTCTCGACGGGTTCGTAAGTGCCCTGAAAATAAAGGTGCTGCTCCACATGGTCGCGCAGATTGCAGACGACGGTACAGCCGTTGGGCAAAATGGTGTGACATGGGGCAACGCCGGCCAAGCGGGACGCAAGCCGCTCGCTCCAGAGATACTGCCAGCCCGGCGCACGTCCGATGGCGGCCCAAGCCCGCAACAACTTCCGGCCAAGCGCCATCGTAAGTTCGCGCATTGCGCCCGAACTATAGCATCGTTGCACGGACGACTCTTGGCGGTGGCCCTGAGCGCCGCAGGTTGATGTGTTAGGATGCGGGCGAGACTCCACGCGGCCTGATCGCCCCCTCCTTGAGAGCAACCCGCTCCATCCTGAACGTCGCAACTTCCCTTGTCCAGGCCGTCATGGTCTCCGCCGTCGGATTCCTTGCCACACCCCGGCTGCTCGCTTGGCTCGGCCACGAGAAGTACGGCGCCTTTAACGCCGTCAATCAATGGTATGCCTACGTCCTGCTGCTGGAGTTCGGCCTCGGGGGCGCACTCTCGCCCCTGCTGGCGCATGCCTTGGCGCAGACTGATCCCGACGCGGTGCGGCGGACGCTGGCGGCGGGCATTCGCGCCTACGGGCGCATTCTGTTCTTGATGCTGGCCGGCGGCGCGATTCTGGCGTGGCTGATCCCGCACCTCATCCTGATCGCGCCACAGTCACGGACCGACCTGCGCATGGGATGTGTACTGGCCATGTTGGGTGTGCTGCTCATTCCCTTGGCGCCGTTCCGCGCGCTGGTGGAAGCGGAACAGCGTAACTACGTCATCAGCCTGTTGTTGATCGCACAGTCGCTGCTGATTACCGGCCTGGCGCTCTGGTGGGCGTATCGCGGACTGGGCATCACGGGCCAATTCCTCGCCGTTTTGCTGGGAAGCAGTTTCTTCCACGTGGCGCTGGCTGTCCCGTATCTTGATCGGGGCTTGTGGCAGGCGCTCCGCCACGCCCCGGAGCGTGCACTGAACCAGCGCTTGTGGAAATTGAGCGGCCTCACCTTCGTCTTCAACATCGCCGGGCGCCTGTCGATTCTTTCCGACAATATTGTGGTTGCGTTCCTGATGGGTCCGGCGCAGGTCGTCCCTTTCCTTCTCACACAACGCCTGCCCGTGTTCGCTCAAACCCAACTGCAGGCCTTGGGAGGCGGCACGTGGGCCGCCATGGCTGAGTTGCATTTCACCGGACAGCACACGCTGTTTCGACAACGTTTACTCGAAATCACGCGCTTGGTGGCCGTGCTGGCGACCGCGGTGTTGGTCCCCATTCTTTTGTTCAACCGCATGTTCGTCACCTTGTGGGTCGGGCCCCGCGAATTTGGCGGCTGGGGAGTCAACCTGCTTGCGGTGCTGGATGCCTTTTTTCTGGCGATCATCTCGTTTTGGGGATGGCTGTTCTCCGGCACTGGGCGGGTGGGCCGCTTGTTGCCGCAGCAGGTGGCCGGCGCCGTCGTGAATCTCACCGCCAGCTTGATCCTTACCTACCGTTATGGCCTGGTCGGACCCCTGCTGGGTACGTTGATCACGTATGTCGGGATCAGCGTCCCGGTCCTCTTCTGGTTACTGCAGCGGGATTTCGGCGTCTCCTCGCTTCGATTGTTTATGGCCATTGCCGGGCCACTGTTTTATGCTGCGGTGTTTTTGGCTCTATTGAAGGCTGCTGGCGGCGGTGGGGCGCCGGCAGGCTGGGTTTCACTTCTTTGGCGCTTTTTGCTTGTCGCCACCACGTTCCTGGCTTCGGCGTGGTATGTGCTGGTTAGCGGTCAGGAACGAGCACTCTGGCAGGCCTCGCTCCATCGAGCCATCCTTCAATTCCGCGCCCGGATGAGCCCTGCCTGACAGGACAACGCGCCGGTCGAGATGCCCCGTCTGATATGAAAGTCGGCTTTCACGCGCGTTTACTGACCAGCCCCACGCTGCGCGGCTGGAACCGCTATACCGTCAACCTGCTCGCCTCGCTGGCGCAGCTCGGCGTCGAGTTGGTGCTCTACACCGACGCGCCACTCAGCTTGCAGCACCTGCAGCGCCTGCCGACCACCATCCAGATCCGCCAGTCTCCGGCGATGCGGTACGTGCTCTGGGAGCAGGGATGGTTGCCGCGGCAATGTCAGGCGGATGGCATCGCTATTCTTCATTCCCCCTTCAACTTTGGCCTGCCGATCTTTTCTCCCTGTCCGCGTGTATTGACCCTGCACGATGCCATCGGTGCCGCTTGTCACCGGGCGGACCTGCCTTGGCGTCAGCGCCTCCGACTCGGACACGCCACCGACCGATTTCATCACTGGGCGGCCCGCACGTCCGCCGATGTCATCCTCACCGTCAGCCAGCACGCGCGGGCAGATCTGATGCGCTGTCATCACCTTCCCGCGACAAAGATCGCGGTCACCTACGAAGCCGCCGATCCGCGCTTTCATTTGCCGGTCAGCGTCGGGGATAGCGACCGTGTGCGCCGGACGTACAACCTGCCCAGCGCGTACCTGTTTTACGTGGGGGGATGGGAGGAGCGGAAGAACCTGCCTCTGATTTTGAACGCCCTGTCCGCCGCCGTGACGACGCAGGTTCACTTGGTTCTCGCCGGCGGAAGCCCAACGGAACAGGCCACCCTCGCCGCCCTGTCCACCTTGCTGGGGCTCGCGCCACGCGTTCATCTGCTGGGCTGGGTGCCGGATCAGGACTTGCCTGCGCTCTATCGCAATGCCTTGGCGCTGGTCTACCCCAGTCGGCATGAGGGGTTTGGGCTGCAACTCTGTGAAGCCATGGCGGTGGGATGCCCGGTGCTGGCGGCCGATGCGACAAGTCTGCCGGAAATCCTGGGGACGGGAGGGGAACTGTTCCCCCCGGACGACCCCCGCCCGCTGACGGCCCTGATTGAGCGCCTCGCTCTGCAGCCTGCGTTTCGCGCCGAATTGCAACAGCGGGCCACGCGCCGCTCACGGGATTTCTCCTGGAGTCGGACAGCGGAAGCCACGCTGGAGGTCTACACACGCCTGCATGCGATGGCGTCCGGTCGGCGCTGACTACACGGCAGGCTTCGCCTGTCGCAACGCATCGCGGAACACCGTTGCCACGCCCTGCAACATCCGGTCGGCCACGAAATGGCCGCGCGCGCGTTCCCGCCCCGCCCTTCCATAAGTCACAGCGCGCTCCGGGTCGGAAAGCAGCGTATTCAGCGCCGCCGCGAGCGCCGCGGGTTCGCCGGGCGCAACCTGGAGTCCGGTGACCCCGTGCTGGTTGATCTCATCCGCACCGCTGCCGACTTGCGTGCTGACCACCGGCTTCGCCCACAGCATGGCCTCCACCTGCACCAACCCGAAGGCCTCGGCGGCAGTGCGCGACGGCAGGCAAAACACGGTCGCGGCGGCATAGTAGGCGGACAACTCTTCCTCGCTGACCCCACCCACCAGCGTGACGCGTGCGGACAGACCGAGGCTCGTGATCTGATTTTCCAGTCGTGAACGCAAGGGGCCTTCGCCAACAATCACGAGAGGGGACGCGACATCGGGCATGGCCGCCAACAGATCCTCGAAGCCCTTGTATTCCACCAAGCGGCCCACTGCCACGATCAGGCGCGGCCCGTATTGTTCGCGCAGCGCCGCTGCGCGCCGCAGCACCTCCGGGTCGTCATAATCCGGTTCCCGAACTCCCAATGCCACAACATGACTGCGCGCCGTGAATTCCGCCAGCATCGGTTCCTGCTGCACGGCCGACGCGGAAGTGACAATGACGCGCTGTGCCTCCCGCAGGGCGGCGCGCAACAAGAGCTGGTAAATGCCACGCGCCCAACGGCGACCGATCACCGGCGCGTGATAAAAAACCACCAGGGGAATGTGTCGCGGACGGCAGAGCGCGGCTACCAGCCCCAGCAGGTTGGGCACGTGCAGGCAGATCAACGCGGCGGGTTCGCGCCGCACGGCGCGGATCACACCGGGGCACAGCGGTTGCGAGGCGACCTGTCCCCAGCTGCGAACCCATACCAGCTCCACGCGGCGCAGCACTTCCCGTCGCGCTGGACGCCCGCGCCCGCTGACCACCACCACCGCCTCGAATTCCGGCTGCAGACCTTCACAGAGAAGCTGTACGATGCGTTCGATCCCGCCTGCGTCCGGCGGATACCCCTTGCCGAGGTGCAACACTCGCGGTCTGCTGCCACGGTCGGCGACGAGGCGCGCTCCCGATGCTTGCTGGGACGACACCGTCATGCGCCTTGTCCTTGGGGGGCGATCTGTTCGTGTTCTCCTCCGTTCGCTTCCAGGTTGCGGGATTCCCTGACGTCCCCCAGAAGCTGCGCGTAGAGCGACTCGAACGCCTGAGCCTGGCGTTGTGCGGAAAACCTCTCGCAGACCCGCGCATGACCGCGTTGCGCCAGGCTACGCCGCAGGTCGGAATCAGCGGCCAGGCGCAGGATCGCCGCGGCCAATTGCCCACTATCTCCCGGCGCGACCAACAACCCATGCTCTTCCGAGGTCACGATCTCCGGAATCCCCCCGGCTGCACTCGCGATCACCGGAACGCCGCACGCCATGGCCTCCACCACGACCATGCCGAACGGTTCCGGCCGCGTCGCGGCGTGAACGGCGATGTCCATGGCGGCATAAGCATCCGCCAATCCGGCATCGACGAACCCCACAAAATGAACCTGCTCCCGCAGGCCAAGCGCGGCAGCCAGCGCTTCCATCTCTTGACGGCGGCTTCCATGACCGGCGGTGTCGTAAATATCATCACCGACTACCATAAAGTGCACGTCCGGCCGGGTGCCACGCACCGCGTGCGCCGCCTGCAGAAAAATCTCGTGCCCTTTCCAGGGAGCGAACACGCTGCACATGCCGACCACCAGGGCATCCGGGGGCAGGCCATGGGCGGCGCGAAAGCGCTCGCCGTTCCCTTCCCGGAACGCGGCGGGAGCGACGCCGTTATGAATGGTGCGCAAACGCCGCCGCAAACGCGGAAAATGTTGGCGCCATTCCCTCTCCACCGCGTGCGAATCGCAGACGACCTGCGCGGGCTGCGCATCGCTCCAGCGCAACAGCTTCTCCGCCTGACCGCCGGGGGGAAAGTCCTGGATGTGCCAGAGCACCGGCACCTGCAATCGGCGCAGGACCCAACTCGCCAGCAGATGCATTTTCAATCCATTGCTGTGAACCAATTGCGGCCGCATGTCTCGTGCCACCCCTAGCAGGCGACGGCTAAAGCCCGGCAATTGCGACAACGGCCGCAGCCAGGGCAGCCGACCGGGATTGCGATGCGACCGGCTGAATCGCAACATCGCGGAGGGTAATGGAACCACCTCGGTTGCGATGTGCAGGGCCTCAAGATGCTGTCGTAAGGGACCTTCCGCCGTGAGGATGACCTGCGGCTCGTACCGAGTACGATCCAGTGCCGCGAGAAGGACCAGCAGGCTGCGCTCGCCTCCCCCCAAATGCCCGGACGGATTGAGATACAAGATAGTTGTAGGCACGATCAAGTCTCCGCGACAGCGGACCCGCCCGTCTCCCGGATGGTGAAGCTCGCCGTATGCAGGGCGCGTACGCGCCGCGCCACCTGCCCCCATGTAAACTCGCGCAAGACGCGCGCGCGACCTTCGCGGCCCAACCGTTGTGCCAGCGCGGGATCGTCGCATAACCGCTGCACCGCCGCGGCGATGGCGGCGGGAGAGTGCGGGTCCACCAAGATTCCGGTTTGGCCATCCTGTACCGCATCGGGGACCCCGCCAGCCCGACCCGCCACCACGGGCTTTCCGCGCGCCGCCGCCTCCAGAAACACGATTCCAAAACCCTCGGCTCCGCCCCCGGAGGCGATTTCCTCACGGCCGGGCAACAGAAACAAGTCACAGGCATCGTACAACTCCAGCAAGCGGGCTGGCGACACGGCCCCCACGAACGTCACCTCATCTCGCAAGCCCAGGCCCTGCGCCAGCCCCTGCAACGCCTCGCGGTCATCCCCGGCGCCGGCGACCACATAACGAAAATGCCGGCCCCTGCTTCGCCATTCAGCCAGCGCCCGCAAGGCCATGTCCACACCCTTGTAACGATCGCGGCGGGACAGTCGGGCGACACCAAACAGCAGCGGCACCTCCGGCGGACACAGCGTTGCCCGAACTGCGGCCGCCCCGGCGCCGGGCACCGGCGCCAGAAAGACATCCGCCACGCCCAGCGACACCACGGCCACCCGGCCCGGGTGGCGGGGCGGCAGAAGTCGCATCACGGCGAGTCGTGTGAACGCGCTGTTGGTCAGGATCAGTTCAGCGCCCGCCAGAACGCGCCGCGTCAAACCGGGAGCACGCGTCCGCAGGATATCTTCGCCATGCAACCACGCCGCGTAGCGCCAGCCGGCGGTGAGATGCAGCCACCAACCGATATAGGCGGCCGTGAGATTGTTGCAGTGCAACACCGTGGTCGTCCTCCGTGGGGCCTGCGTCCGCAGAAAGGCCGCTGCCTCCCCGGCGAACCGCAGCGTGTTCCCCCACCCGCCTGGAGCGGACCGCAGGCGCTGGACGGGCAGTCCGGTGTGAGCGGCATCCCAATCGCGGGCACCCGGCAGTCCCGGCGCGATAACCAATTCGGTAAGATCCGCCAGCCGGGAATAGACCTCTGCCGTAAGCGTTTGGATTCCGCCCACCCCCGGCGGAAAATCGGCCGCAATCAGACATATTGGCGGCGGGCGGTGGAACGCATCCCTTGCGACGCCCGCCGTCGGCCCCTCAAATGGAGTCTCACGAATCACCGAATCACCGTCTCGCACGCGGTTGCGGGCAGGCATTCCTGCCACTCGCGAAGCATGTTTTCCGCCACCACCGACCAGTCATATCGCCGTTCGACTGCGGTGCGGCCCCGCTGCGCCATAGCGGCGCATGCCGCTGGATCGGTGCTCAGTTCCAGAAGCGACTGCGCGAAGGCCTCCGCACTCGTTACCACAGTCAGACCCTCCCCTTCTGCGAGTTCCAAGCCCTCGGCGCCCTTGGGGGTGCTGACCACGGGACGACCGTAAGCCAACGCCTCGAGGATCTTGCCGCGCGTGCCGCCGCCTTCGTGGACGGGGACGGCACAGATCGCATGATCCATGTAAAGCGATCGAAGCTCCAAGGGTGTATCCACGAAGCGAACGGGAAGGGCCCCCAGCCACTGCCGTAGCCGGACATCGGCGCCGGATCCGGCCACCGTGACCGGCAGTTCTCCAAGTCGCGGCAGGACGTTTTCCACGAACCACTCCAACCCGCGCACATTCGGCGCGTAGGCCAGAGATCCGAGGAGCAGCACGCCCCGGCCCGGCGCCGGCGCCGGCTGGATGCCGACGGTATCGACGCCTCCCCGCGTGGCGCACCAATGGACGCCAGGAAAGCGGGCTTGGTACTCGCGGCGGTCCAACTCGGAGTAAGCAAAGGCGCGATCAACATTGGTCACGGCGCGCGCCTCAAAGCGATCAAGGTTCAGGCGATGGAGTGGCTCAATGACATGGCGCAAGCCCCCATGTGCCGCCGATCCGGTCTGGCGCAACAGACGGCTCTCCACGTTGTGCAGCGTCAGGGTCTGGATACAGGACGCTGGCTGGCCGCGCAGCGCAGGCAGATAGGAAGCCATGCGCAATTGTTCGGCGTGAACCACGTCCGGTCGCCACTTCTCCACCGCCTGATCCACCGCGTCTTTCAGTTGCGGGCTCCATGGCCATTGATGATATGAGTACAGCGCCGCGTGCCGCGCTCGATTCGGCCACGATTCGCGCCGGAGGGGGAAATATTCGGCATCCGCCAATTCACCGACCGCGCCCTCCCGTCCTTTGCGATCGAGTCCCAGGATCCGGACCTCCACGCCGGACTTCCGGAGAGCCGGCCAGAGAAATCGATTGCGGACCCGCGACCCGCTGATGGCCGGATCCGGCGGTTCCACGATCAAGGCAAGCACGCGCACTGCAGCCTCCTTCTCCAAGTCTGGCGTGGTGAGCCGTCCGCGCCGGTCGTTCCCTCGCCCAGGGTCAGGCGGCGGGTGGGGCGGCGGTAATAGCGTTGACCATCTCGCGCGCCATATCATCCCACGTGATGGCGCGCAGCTTCGCGCCGAGTTCGCGGGTGGCCAGAAGGAAAGCGGTCCGGTTGCGCCACCAGGCCCAAAGCCGTTGTTCCAATTCACCGGCATGGTTGGGATCCTGCAACAGGAGTTCCTGCAAGGAGTCTGGACAGCGCTCCGCCACCCCGGCCTGCCGACTGACCATGGCGGGAACGTCACAACACCAAGCCTCGTGGACCGCCAACCCGTACGCCTCGTAGCGGGTGGGGGCGACCACGAGGTCGAGCATCCGCATCAGACGGGGCACATCCGCCCGAAAGCCCAGAAAACGCAGATGCGAATCCAGTCCCTGCTCACGCGCCCGTGCGCGCCACTGCGGCAAGCAACTGCCGCTCCCGATGACCAGTAGCATCGCCCCGGTGGCCGCTCCAAACCGCCCCCAGACATCGAAAAGGGTGTCGAAGCCTTTGCGACCATCCCCCAGAGCGCCGATGAATCCCACCAGCGGCCGTTCGGCGGTGAGCCCCAATTCTTGCCGCAGGGCGGCCGGTTCCTGCGGCGCGGGCGGATAAAATTCCTTGGGATCGGAGCCGTAATAGACCACCTGGATGCGCTCGGGAGAGACGCCCACGTGAGCGATGAGGTCACGGCGGGTGCGCTCCGAATTGGCAATCACCAGCCGCGCCGCGCGCACCGCGAGTTGCTCGCGACGGCGATCATGGTGTTGCTGCCAGCGCCGGTAGAGGTTGGTCGGCTGCGAGGCCGCATTGGCGACCGCCGCCGCATGGACAAAGTGAACCCAGTTCACGTCACCCCACAGGCAATTGCCGCCATTGCTGACCACCCGGGTTCCCGCCGGAGCCGTTTGCGCGCACTGCCGGGCGCGCCGGTCCAACCATGGGGCTCCAAGTTGATGGCGGCCCCACGGTCGGACGACCTGCTGCAGTGCGACGTTCGGATAACACGTCAACTCGGCATCCGCCCGATGGGTAACCAGCGTCACCACATTCTCTGTGACTGCCAAGTAACGCGCCAACGCCAGATTGGCCCGGTCCATGCCGCCGAGGCGGGTGAAGTCGCCCGCAACCAGTATGTAGGTTGGCATATCAGCGACGCCACATCGGCAGGAACATCCGCGGATCGGGCTCGGATTGGGCAGCGGCAATGAGCAACGCGTTCAACAACCAGAATTCCAAGCCCATCTGCCCGACGAAGGGCGAGTAGTCCAAGGTGTTGCTGATAATTCCGATGTCATAGGAGACGATGATCGCGGCCCACAGACCCACACTGCCTGGGCGGCGGAGCAGCCGCAAGGCACTTGAAAAGCACAGCGCTAAAGCCAGGACATAGGCCAGGGTTAAGGGGATCCCGCCGTCCAGCAACCATGCCGTCCACTGAATTTCCACCCAGATTGAGGCCCGCTTGGGATTGTCATTGTTTCCGAAGTAATAGTTCATCATGCCGTAACGCGCCAAGCCGGCGCCCAACGGATAGCGGGGCAGCAGTACGTTGAACGTATCTTCAAAAAAATGGCCGCGTTCCGACTGGTAGACCTTGCCGGTATTCGAGCCCAGCGTGGCGAACCGTTTGGTCACGCTTTTCCCGGCAATAGAGGTGGCCCAGTGAAACCCCAGAACGGCCACGAGCAGGAGCCCCATGACCACCGTCCCCAGTTGCTTCCAGTTCTTGCTCCTCACCATGAAGGCGGCGAGGGCCACCAGCCAGATCAACACCACGACCAGCGCTGAACGGACTTCAGATAGATAGATGGCCGCCAATCCCAGCGTGATGGCGCCCAAACAGGCGGCCTTGATCAGCCAATTCCGTTCAATGAGCAGGAAGGCCAGTCCGAAAAGGATCGCGAACATTCCCGAAACCCCGGCGCCGCCGGGGGTATCGGACAAGCCAAGTGGCCGAAACACCCGTCGTCCGCTGTCCAGCGTAATTTTCAGCCCCTCGGCTTGGGCAGGATTGGCGGCAATCACGCTGGAAAGAGGAGGCTGAAACTGGTCCGGGAAGTAGATCTGCAGCAAGCCTGTTCCGGCGCTGGCCACATGGAACACAAAAAGTATCAGGATGAGCCGCCGCAGGCTCGACATGTCGAGACTGAGGTGGGGTATCCAGAAGAGCGGCCCCAGAATCGCGGCATACATGGCCGCTTGTGCCATCCCAGCGACGGCTGTATTGGTGTAGGGATGAAACCACTCCAGGCCGACAATCGCCAGAACCAGCAGCGCCGCGTTGCGGGAAGGATGCGGCTTGCTGCAAAGCGTGGGCTGCGCCAGGACGAGAAGGGCGAGGCTGAAGGCAAACTCCAGGATACGCAGGGCGATGCGCAGGCTTCCCCCGGGGCCAAACAATAACAGCAACTGCGACACGATCTGCGTCGCCACGAAGTACTCGGGAATGTGACTGCGTTGCGGAAGGAAGGACAGCCCGCCCCCGGGCACTAGCACCTGCGGCGTGGCGGTGTGACTCATGAGGCCGCGGCCTCCATGTCATGCAGTGGCCGGCGGGCGATCAGCAGGATGTTATCGCTGCACGCCCGCGGCAGCCAGCGGCTGCACCACGCGGGATAATGGCGGCCCGTCCCCGGCACACGTCCTTCGCCGGAATAGGCGACCTGTACGTCCACCCAACCGCACTCGCGGGCAAGACGCCGCAAGTCGCTCTCCAGCAGTGCGGTCAAGTGCGTGGGATACAGTCCTGGAGCTTCTTGAAACGCCAGGAACTCCTGAAACAAGAGAAGATGCAGCTTGCTGGCAAGACTGAGCTGATTGGGTGTGGTAAGCACCAGCCAGCCGCCGGGGCGCACCACACGGGTCATTTCCCGGCAGAAAGCGCGCGGATTCTCCAAGTGTTCAATGGTCTCCACCGCAAGCACCCAATCCGCGCAGCCCGCCTGCAACGGCAAGTGCAGCGCATCCAGATCGGAAAGGACCCGTCCGATCGCGTCGCCCGCGGGAAACGACTCATAGCGCACGCCATCCACCCCGATATACGTGGCGGCGGTAATGCGCCGGACATGGCGGTATAGATCGCCGGTGCCACAGCCCACATCGACCACCACGCGCGGGCATTCAAGGGGAGCGAGCAGGGTGCGGAGGCTGCGAAACACCGCCGCGCTGCTCTGCCCCAGGGACCGGACGGCTCGGCTCGGCATGGCGGAAGTCGGGGAGGCCGCTGTCATGCCTTTCCACCTCCGGTCGCATGCACCGCCGTCTCGATCCATCGCGCCAGGTCGAGTAACTGCGCCGGGCCCGCCACTTGCGCCGCACGGCCCGGTCCGGCTGCAGCAAGACGGCGACGCAGATCCACTTGGGTCAGCAATTCCCGGAGAGCGCCCGCGACGGCTTCGGCGGTGGGCGCTACCAAGCGACCACAAGTTGCATCCACTGAGTCGAGCACTCCGCCCGCCGCCACGGCAACCACCGGCAAACCGTGCGCCAGCGCCTCCAAGATACTGAGGCCGAGGGGTTCCGGCTTCAGGTTAGGCTGGCAGAAGACGTCGCTCGCCACCATCAGGTCAAACACGTCGGCACGCTGTCCCAGAAAACGCACGCGTTCCCCGAGCCCCAGGCTGCGAACCCGGGCCGCCAGTCGCTTGGCGTAGCGCGCTTCGTGCGGTCGCTGGGGCCCTCCCGCCACCCAGCAGCTCCAACCGGGAACATCGTGCAGACGCGACAACGCTTCCAGCAAGAGGAAGTGGCCCTTCCAGGGCTCAAGGCGGGCCGCCATGAGAATGACCGGAGTCGCGGGCTGTGCGCCCAGCGCACGACGCACGTGCTCGCGGGTGGCGACCGCATCCTGAATCCTGGAAGGTGGAACCGGGCCCCGCAAAACCTTGGGGATGACGCCCGGAAACCAACTCGCCGCAAAGCGGGCGGTATAGGTGCTGTTGGCGATGCAAAAATCGGGAGGGCTGCGCCGCGCCCAGCGGTCAATCCAGTGCTTGCCGTCTCCCGCATCGTGCATCCAGAAGCCCAATGGAACTCCCTGCTGCCTGACGATGGGGGCGAATAAGGCATGCGTATAGCCGGCATGGCAAATCACCGCATCCCAGGCCGTCCCACGTAGGAGCGCGGCTAACCGTCGGCGCGCGCGCCACAGACTCCAAGGGTGGCGCAAGCGCAGTGGGCCGAGCCCATGCACGCCGGCTCCCGTCGCCGCCAATTCATCCACCAGGCGGCCGGAAAAACACAGCGCAAATTCAGGTTGCAGTTCCGGGGTGCGATACCGCTCGCGCGCCAGAGCCAGCAACAGCGTTTCAATGCCGCCGAACAGAGGACTGGCATAGACATGAAGGACGCGTCCCGTCTCCTTCGTGCGGCCCAACTCAGGCAAGCTGGCCGGGCTGGCGGTACTCATGAAGTGCCCGCTCCCGCAGTCTCCCAGTGTGCATCCAGCCATGCCCGGCACTGTGGCTGCAGTTGCTGCTGCAACACCCGCGCCACCCGACCCGGGGCGAGCGCCGCCAGCCCGGAATCGCGCGACAGCACCAAACGCAAGTAGCGCTTTTCCGTCTGCGGCGTGGCCAAGGGCACCACGAGTTCCCAGCCCGCCGTTGCCGTTTCGCCGGCCGTCCGCCATTCGCGTTGCAGATCCCCCCAGCGCAGTTCCACTTTTTCGCAGCGCAAGGTGCGTCCCAACTCACAAACCAGCAGCCACAGATCCTCGGAGCTCCCGATCTCGACGCTGCGTGCCGCCAGTTGATTAAACCGCAACAGCTCCGCGATGGCGTCCCGCGCCCCCAGCCGTCGTCCGAGCACGTAACTGGCCTCTTCAAATTCCTCGTATTGCAAGTAGCGAATGCCGAACCAGCTCAAGAGCGTGAGGGCGAGCACCGCGAGGCCCAAGCCGATGACACGATTGTCGGCAACCAGCAACGATACGGCGGCGAGCACCGCAGAAGCGCCATACAAAATCACCACCACCTGCCGCGTGGAGGCGCCCCGATCCTTCAATCGGTGGTGGATGTGGCGGAGGTCCGGCAGAAACAGTGCCTTCCCTGCCAGAAAGCGGCGGGAAATGGCCAACCCGCTGTCCACGATAGGAAGTCCGAAAGAGAGGACGGGAACCGCCAAGGCGACGGTGGCGGTGGCTTTCTGGGACCAGATGACGCCGCAAGCCCCAAGTAGAAATCCCACGGTCAAGCTGCCGGAATCGCCCAGAAAAATCGAGGCCGGATTAAAATTGAACCAGAGGAAAGCGAGCAGCGCCCCGGCCAAGGGAACCGTGATGGCGACCAACCCGGTGTTACCGGTGAGCAGGCCTGCCATCATCAGTGTGCCGGTTGCGGCCAGCGCAATCCCGGTCGCCAAACCATCCATGCCATCCACCAGATTGATGCCGTTGGTGCTGAGCAGCATCCAGAGCACGGTGATGGGGTACGCGAGAAGGTGCAGAAGTACCGAGCCTTCCCCGGGAACGCGAAAGACATTCACTCGAATGCCCCAGCTGCACAACCAGAGGGCCGCGACCACCTCGCCGACCAGCTTCACCGGCCAGCGCATGGCGTGAATGTCATCCCAGACGCCGACCACAAAGACCAGCGACGTGGGCAAAAGAAGATGCAGCAGCAGGGACCCGCTGACGAACTCGGCGCCGCGCCAGTAATGACGCGCGGTCTGGAAGAGCAACAGTGCGCCCACGGTCGCCGGAAAGACCGCAACCCCGCCCAAGCGCGGCACCGCCAACCGGTGAATCTTCCTGGGACTGGGCGCATCAACCCACCCCGCGTGTTGCGCCACGCTCCGCACCAGCAGCGTCAGCAGCAGCGACACAAGAAAAGCCACCGCCCCACTTGCGACGAAAGACAGCATTGGGTACCTACCTGGTTTGGGGGGCTATCGGACCAGCAGGGTTCCGGCTGCCATCGTCAACGCCCCCGCCGCTCGCTCGAGGATCTCCAAGCCGACTTTTTTGGTGGTGTCGTCCGGCAAGTAGAGTACGTCATTGCTAGCCAAGGTCAAATCCGGAGCCTTACGGGCCAGCACCTTGGTCAAATCCACGGGAATTTCATGGCGCCCTGTTTTGGTCGTGCGCATGATGACCGCCTGATGCGGCTTCGAAGTCGTCGTCCAACCTCCCGAGTAGGTGAGCACCCGTATCAGGGTGAGGGGATCGCTCTCGCTGAACGGCAGCGCACCCGGCGTTTTGAATCCCCCGACAACGTATACCCGCCCACCCGGCAGCACGCGCACTTCCTCGCCCCCGGTCAACTCCGGATTGAACTGGGCATCATCCCCGGAGAGCACCTTGCTGGCCGGGTAATCCTGACTGCGGATACCGCTGCTGTCCTGCCGGCTGACCAGGATGTGTTCCGCCGTGGGGTCGGAGATGCCGCCGGCGCGGGTTAAGGCTTCGAGCAGGCGCATCGGCCGGGTGGGTTCGATGGTGAGGGGAGTGCGCACGGCCCCGCTGACGACAATCGGTTCCGACTGAATCTCCTTGACGCTGATCTCAACCCGGGGATCAACCGCCAGTTTATCGGCCACCAGAGCCTGGGCGACGGCTTGGCGCAACTCATCCACATTCCGACCCGCAGCCAGGATCTGCGTCTCTCCATAAGGCATGCGGATGCGGCCTTCCGTATCAACGCGCACCGCGCGCGACAGCTCGGGCGAGCCAAACACCGAGATGGCCACCAGATCTCCAGGACCGAGGCGATAGGAGTCCGCCACCGCCGGATCCACCAGCACGCTGGTGGTCGGTTGTGCAATCGCCTGCCCCGCGGTCTGGGCAGCGCCACGAACCAGCAGAACCGCCACCGCCAACGCCAGGAGGCAAGTTGCGCGCGCCCTCATGTTTCTACTCCCCATCCTCGAGCTGTGGATCCTGCCGCCCATAGTAGCGCTCGTAGTGCGCCCGGTAGTAATCGTAGTAGGGGCTGAGCGTGGTGTTGACCGCGTTCAGCACCAGACCGAGGATATTGGCGCGAACTCGGCGCAACTGCTGCACCGCGGCCAGCACGCGTTCGCGCGGCGTTTCCCCGGCCCGCGTCACGAGCACCACCCCGTCCACCAACGTGGCCACGGTCAAGGCATCGACAAAACCCAGCAGCGGAGGGCAATCCAGCAGGATGTGATCGAATTCCGCCTTCAGGGGTTCGAGGGCATCGCTCAGGCTGGTCGAGAGCAGTTCTGCCGGGCTGGGCACAGCCGGGCCCGCCGGCAGCAGGTACAGATTGCCCACCGTGCTGGGCACGATGCAATCGGCAACCGGCGACAACCCGCGCAGTGCCGTGGACAGGCCCACCCGGTTGGACACTTCGAAGGCGCGATGCACCGTAGGCCGGCGAATATCCGCGTCGATCAGCAGCACCTTGGCGCCATGCGAAGCCAGCGCCACCGCCAGGTTCGAGGTCACAGAGGATTTGCCTTCCAGCGGCTGGGCGCTGGTAAAACTCAAGGTGCGCAGACGTCCGGGCGAGGAAAAGAGAATCGCTGTTCGCAGCGTCAGAATGGATTCCGCAAACGGAGAGCGGGCGAGGCGCTGTTCGCTGTCGGACGCGCCGTCTACCACCGAGGAGATCTCCGCTAGTTCCGTCATGCTTGACTTGCTATCGGCGCTGGGCAGTGCCCCCAGGAAGGGAATGCCCAGGATCTGTTCCACGCGCTCGGGAGACGTGAAGCTGCGATCCAATTGGCCGGCGACGATGGCCAGGACACAAGCGCCAAGCAGCGAGAACAAGAACGTCAACGTCACCGTATTCCGCATGTCGGGATAGACGGGCACGTTGGAGGGAACCGCACGATCCGTCAGGCGCAGTCCCTGGCCGTGAAAACTGGCCGACAGATTGGCTTCCTTGATGCGCTGCTGCAGGTCCTCGTAGAGCTTCTGGTTCTGGTCGGCGTCATGCTTCAGAACGTTGTAATCGATGGTGCTGGAGTTGAAGGCGGCCAACGACGCTTTTGACCGCTCGATCTCCTGGCTGACCAGTTGTTCCTGGTTCAGCGAGCGTTTGTAATCGACCGCGATCTCCTGCTGCAGGCTCTTGCGGGCGGAATCCAGTTGCTGTTGTGCCAACTGCACCTGCTTCTGGGCGTTCTGATAGACCGGATTGGCGGGTCCATCATGCGCCGCGACCGCGGAAAAAGCGGCTTGCGCCTGGCGCAGATTGTCGTAGGCGGGGCGCAGTATGACACCTCGATCGCTGGCCAGAATGGCTTCGAGGGTGCCGCCCTTGACCATGGTCTGATCGGCTTCATCCTTGAAGCGGTTCGCCTGCACCTGGGTCAGCTCGCTGTTGAGCAGGCCCAGCCGCTGATCATCCAGCCCCGCCTTGGCGTCGGGGTTGAAAATGCCCTTGCTGCGTTGGTAGGCCTGCAGCTTCTGGGCGCTGCTCTCCATGGCGATGCGAAGATCTTCCAGCTGTTTCGTCATCCAGGTCGATGAACTGGTCAGCGAATCCAAGCGCGTGCGGAACTCGTGCGCAATCATGGCCTCGGCAACGGCGTTGGCGAGGGAGGCGGCGGTTGCCGGGTCGGTCGAGCGCGCATGGATCTCGATGTTGCGGGTATTCGCCGGCCGCACCCCGGACACGGAACCCTGCACCCGGCCAATGAGCGCATCGTTCACCTGCTGCGGATCGAGTTGCACCGTCGCGCCGGCCTTGGGTGGCGGGTTGAGCACCGGATTGGCAGCGAGATGCGCCGAGCGTATCGCCTCTTGTGCTACGGCGCGGCCCCGAACCTCGGTCTGTTCAGTGGCAATCAGGCTGTCAATGTCGTCCACTATGTCGTTTTGTTGACCGCCACCTCCGACCGGCTGATTGCCGGTTGGATCCACCCGCAGCACCGCCACTGCCTCGTACTGCTTGGGAATGCGCGCCGTAAGCAGTGCGGCGAGCAAGGTTGAAAGCACGACGAACACGAGGATCTTGAGCTGGTGACGACGAACTTGCGTCCAGTAAAGGCCCAGGGGGAACGTGGACTCGGGGGCGCCACCCCCGCCCCCGCCCTGCATCCCCAGATCGCCGGCAGCTCCCGCCATGTAGCCCGCTGGTGCGAACTGCATGGGAACCCAGCCGGTCGGCACCACCGCCCCGGACGCGGCGTTGACCACGTGACGCGCCGGTTCCGGGATTGACGGAGCTGTCATGCGGGGCGCTGGCCCCTGTGGGCGTGGTGGTGGGTCCGGCGCCGCGCGTGGAGGCTCTACCGGTCGCCCTGGCGAGGCCAGCTCCCCCTCCTCGCCCCGCGGCCACGGCGAGGGAGCCGGGTCGTTTTCCTCAGCCCCCGCTGCGTGTTCGGCGGATGTTGCAGGAAAGGGCAGTCGCGGATCAGGCCGATTCTCCGCCCGCGTGCGCGGTGGGACGGCGGCAGGCGTCACGGGCGCTTCGAAAGCGTGTTCGCGGGCCATCGGCAGGCGCGCCTCAGCCAGACTCTGCAGTACCACCGCGCACTCGTAAATCGAGCCGCGACCACGATCATGTCGGGCGCGCTGCAGGCCGAGACGCTGCAGGTACCGGCCCACCGCCGCAGCTTTGCCGCGCGCCGATGCGTAGGCTTCCAAGGCATCCGCCCAGCGCGGGGAGCGCAACAACGGCGGGAGAATCTCACTCGGAGAAAAGTTCTGCCCGGCATGACTGCGGACTGCCGCGAGCAGTTCCTGGTTGCGCTGGGCGTCGCCGCGCCGCAACCCGGTGTCACCCGCGCGGACTGTCGGCATGTCCTCGTAAACTCTTGCGCTCACCGTCGGCGACGACACCTCTTCTTCTTCGTCGCTTTCGCAACTCTCCAGCCAGCCATGCAAGTGAGTCAAGGCCGCCTGACGGTGATACAACGAGCCCCGGCTGCGATGCCGCTCACTTTTCAAGACCCCCAGCTCGAGCAGGAAGTGGCCAATCGCCGCAGCTTTGGCCCGCTCCGAAACGTACTGTCCCAGATAGTTGAGCCAGATTGGCTCGCGCTGTAGATCGCCCAGCAGCTCACTGGGTGAGAAATTCTCTCCCAAGCGGGCTTGCAGCACGCCCGCCAACGAGGCGGCCCGGTCATGAATGGGCTGCTCAGCGCGCATAGAATGAAGGGGGAATGGCAGCGGGCGCTACCGAAAGACAAAACCACTCTTCACCTCGGGGCGCGAACCCCAAGATCGATTGAACGACAGTCACCAGTCGCTCAATGTGACTACCCCATTCCCTCAAACCGAAAGTGCGTCTATTGTGCCACACCGAACACTGGAAGAACAAACCCCAGCGTTCTTCTGAGCATCCCTCTGGAGGTACTACTTTGTATACGTGTGACACAAGCAACCGGTTGCCTGGTCGTGGACTCACCGCGTCACCTCCGGAAAAACCGTGTGCTCGGGGAGCCAGCGCATCAGCGCCAGGCCTGCCATGAAGAAAAACAACAACAAGTTGGCTGGAATGTGCAGGTTGAAGTCCACCGCGGTGTGTACCAGCATGCCGGCGAAACCGACGGCCGCGCCCAAGACGCACCACGCGCTGGCTTCCTCCGCTACCGGCCGCTGGAGCGGCCGCGTCAGCGCCAACAGCCAAAGCAACCCGAACCCCATCGTGCAGAAGGCACCCAGCAAGCCGTCTTCGGCCAGCAATTGCAAGTAGTCGTTATGGGCGAATTCGTAGGTCGCCAAGTCGTCGAAGTAAGCGAAGTTGGGGTAGACGCTCTTCCAGGAATTCAAGCCCCAGCCGGCTATCGGCTTGTGATCCCACATGGTGATGGCGCTTAAATTGAGGTAGGTGCGCCGGTCCGTGGCCAGCGAGCCATTGTTGAGCTGTGAAAAACGGGTTCCCAAACGGTCGAAGCCCACGGCCCCGATATAGGCCGCCACCACCAGCACGACGATGAGAATGGTCAGCGAGGAGGAGCGCCGGACGACTTGCTGCGCCGTCTCGCTGCGCAGGCGGTGATAGCCCCACAACAAGAGGCCCAGCACGATCTGCACCGTCACTGCGATGGCCCCTCCCCGGCTGGCGGTCAACAGGAGGGCGGCACCGCCCAGCGCCACCGGCAGGGACCAGACCAACGCAGCGCTCAGGGAGGGGCGCCGCACCGCTTGGACGAAGGTCATGGGCAGAAGCAATTCCATGCATCCGGCAAAGTGGTCGCGGTCGACGTAGGAGCCCGCCGATGCCGCGTTCTCAAAGGAATAGGTCCAGTAGATTCCCTTGGCTCCAGTGAGTAACTGAAGCACCGCCATCAGTCCGACCGCCGCGGTGAAAAGCGCGATTGCGGGAAGCAACCAGCGACTGTCTGCCGGCTCAACACATTGCGTCACCAAGAAGAAGAGACTGCCCGCAGCAGCCAGGTGCATGATCTCCGTCAGCGTGTCACCACGCGATGGCGTCTGATGGAAGGCGTATTGCCAAAGACAGAGCCCGGCAAAGGCCACCATCGGCCAATACAGTCGCACCCGCCGCAACGGAAGCCGACCGTTCCCAAACTGCCATGTCCAAGCTCCCAGCAGCAGGAATAACAGACTGTAGGCAGTGCCGAAAACCCAGCCGTACACTCCGCCAAAGGCGAGAACAGCAAAGCCAATTACAGCCGCCACCCCCCCCAGCAGCGTGCGCCGGAACAGTTCGGGCCGCCGCCAGTAATCGCCCAGCGGTCGCGAGGACGCTGCGGCGGGAAGACTGCGGCGTCGCGGACCCGAATCCAAAAGAGGAGCTGGACTCATCGTCTCACCTCACTCCCGGGCAACGGCACCAGTGCTACGCGCGCCACCCAGAACGTGTTCTGGGCCGGCGCCTCGCCAAGCGTCCGGACGTAATACAATGCGGCGCGATAGGATTCCGGGTGATGTGCGTTTGGCGGCAGTGGCAGGGTCAACTCGATCTGCGCATGGGCCCATGCCACGGGTGTTGCAAGGGGCAAGCGGCTGAGAACTTGGCCGAATCGGTCCGACAGCCAGAGCTGAAGGCCCTGCGCCGGATCCGCGAACTGTTCTCGCGCCACTCCTTCCAACCGATAACGTTGTCCCGGATGCGCCAGCAGCCATTGCTGCGCCAGCAGAAGAGAGTCCCCTTCATCCCCATCCAACTGAAGACTCAGCGCGGTTGGCCAGGTGGCATCGTGCGTGACTACGGTTTGAATTCCGAGGTTCTCCTCCGAGCCGGCGGTCCAGGCGAAGGGTGCGTCGTGAGTGCTTGAGTTGGGGTGCAGAAGCGAAACGACCGAGCCGGCCGGAAATTCGCCGTCCACAATCTGGTTGTCCGGTGTCATGGGTAAGGCGCCCTTCAACAGCCCGGCATGCACACCCTCGGCCCATGTTGCCGCAACGTTCTCCGGTTCGTTCTGTAACTGGTACAGAAGGAAATGCGCCACGATTGCCGTCCGAGCTTTGCGGTCCTCGGGGTTGGGAGGCGAAGGAAGACTGGTCAGCCATGACAAGCCACGCTGGATCTGGTCCGAGCGTTGCTTTTCCCAAGCGGCATTGCAAAAGGCCTCGGCCGCCAAGGCGGACTGCCTGGGCAACACCTGATACAGACGCTTGAAATCGTCACCGCTCGCGCTTAAGGCCCGAACGATGATCGAGGGGAAAACGTCGGCTTCCTTCACCAACCGTCCCGCCATGGCGGTCTCGCGCCAGAAGCCTTCCAAATCCCCCTGCGTCAGCACCATGTTGGCGTAGCGCCAATGGGAATAAAACAGTGGGTTAATGGAGGACCCGCTGGCGTTGCGGCTGAACGCCGGGGCGTTACGGTCCGTGCCCATCTCGACGGCGCTGAGATCAGCGCGCGTCAACATGTCGTTGGGATCGAGTTGCTGCGCACGCAGGAACTCCTCGCGCGCCAACTCCGGGTTGTCCATGAGGATCATCTCGCCGAAGCGGCGATGGTAGGCGGCAATATCCGGACGCCAGCGGACCGCCCAGTCATAATGCGCCAAGCCCGCCTCCCAGTCGGCGGCCGCGGTGCAGACGCTCAGCGCCAGGCCGAGCCCCACGACGATGCTCAGCGTCCCCGCCAGCACGCGGCGGCGAAAGGGCGATGGAAAAGGGCGAAGCATCGACGCGGCGCACCTCCAACACGCACGCCCGCCATTGAAGCGAGGGCACGCCGCGAGTCTAAATCAGTGCCGGCTGGGGGGGAATCGAAGAAGTTGCCGAGAGGTGGCGTAGTGGATACCGCAAGGTTTTCTGCCGCCCTTCCGCGAGCTATTGCACCGTGTGATCGCCGGAAGACGAATCGGAACCTGAGGCAATGGGCTTGCGTTGCGCGTAGCCCTCGTCGGTTCCATGCCAGTGCGCAATGCGTGCCTCCCCGCGCCGCCAGCACAGCAGCACGACGCGACCTTCTTGAAGGTAGGGAAAGTCGAGCAGGCCCATCTCAAGGTCTTTGACCTGAACGCCGAGCCCGGCGATTTCTTCCATGGCATGGCGTACGGCACCGCCCAGGTCCTCGCGCAGGCGCTTCCCTTCGGCCAGTTGCAGGGGGTCGAGTTGGACGCCTCCCAGCACCATAATCCGCGCCAAAATGGCCTCGTGCATTTTTTCCAGCTCGCTGAGACGCTCCCGCCCCTTGATCACCGTCCCCAGCAGACGATCCAGGTGCGGCAGCAGCGCTTCAGCTTCTGAAAGGGTAAAAGTGCGCATGATCGGGAAAAGGAGCACACCCGGACTTCAGCCGACCTCCAGCATGCGATCGAGCGCGACGCGTGCCCAATGCTTGACCGGGGGCGGCACCGAGATGCGGTTCACCACTGTTCCCGCCTGCAGGTTATCCAGCACCCAGGCCAAGTGTTGCGGTGAGATACGGAACATCGTGCTGCAGACCGGGCAGGAAGACCCATCCAGCGGCGTGATGTGGCGGTCGGGGAACTCCTGTGCGAGACGGTGCACGAGATGCAGTTCGGTGCCGACCGCCCAGACAGAACCGGGCGGCGCGGCGGCAATCTGCCGGATGATGAATTCGGTCGAGCCCACCAGGTCGGCTTTCTGCACCACCTCAAACGAGCACTCGGGATGCACAATCACGGTGACCTGCGCCGCCGCCGCCCGCTTTCGATCCACGTCCTCCGGACGGAAGCGTTGATGTACCGAACAGTGGCCTTTCCAGAGAATGACGCGCGCCCGGGTGAGCTCCTCGGCCGTGAGGCCGCCGCACGACTGGTGCGGGTCCCACACCACCATCTCCTCGAGTGGGATGCCCATGGCGAAACCGGTATTGCGCCCCAGATGCTGGTCGGGAAGGAACACGAGGCGGGGCTGTCGCGCGAAAGCCCAGCGAAACGCCGCCGCGGCATTCGAGGAGGTGCAAACCAGACCTCCACGCTCGCCGCAGAACGCTTTGATCGCGGCCGTGGAGTTCATGTAGGTCAGCGGCAACGTGCTCGCCGCCAGTCCCAGGCGTTCGAGTTGCTCCCAGAGCGCCTCCACCTGCGTGTCTTCGGCCATGTCGGCCATGGAACATCCGGCGTTGAGGTCTGGCAGGATCACCTGCTGATGGGCGGCACGGAGGATGTCGGCGCTCTCCGCCATGAAGTGCACCCCACAGAAGACGATAAACTCCGCTGCCGGATGGCGCTGCCCCTGGCGCGCCAATTGCAGTGAGTCGCCGCGGTAGTCGCTGAAGCGGATGACCTCGTCGCGCTGGTAATGGTGTCCCAGGATCAGCACCCGCTCGCCCAATTCGCGGCGCACCTCCGCCAGATGGGCATCCAGCGTGCGATCGGGGACGCTGAGGTAATTGTCCAACTTGCAGGGCGTAATGCTGACGACGTTGGCAGCCATGACTTCCATCTCACTGCGCGGTTCTTAACCGCCGATATGCACCATGGTGCGGCTCGGCTTCACGAAACCGGGCTCCCCAATATGATGACGCTGTTCCTTGCCGCGCACCGCCTCCTCGATGTACGCCGCCAGTTCGGCGTCGTCCGCGCCGTTCCGTAGCCGGCCGGCGAGATCCCATTCCCGCACGGAAAAGAGACAGGTTCGAATCTTGCCGTCCGCCGTCAGGCGGATGCGACTACAGGCACCGCAAAAGGGCAGACTGACGGGAGCGATCACGCCGATTTCTCCCGGCGCACCATCTTTAAAGCGATAGCGGCGGGCCGTCTCGCTGGGCGCGTGCGCGATCTGCTCCAACGGGTAAAGCCGCTCGATGCGCTGCACGATCTCGCGCAACGTCACCACCACCTCCGGCGACCAGACGCGATCTTCCTCCAACGGCATGAACTCGATGAAGCGCACCACGACGTCATGTTCGCGCGCGAAGGCGGCAAACTCCTCCACTTCGTCCTCGTTGAAACCGCGCAATAGGACGACGTTGATCTTCAGTCGCTGAAAGCCTGCTTCCTGTGCCGCCTGAATACCAGCCAGCACATGCGTGAACCCGTGGCTGACGCGGGTGATGCGCGCAAACTTGTCGGCGTGGACGCTGTCGAGCGATACCGTCACGCGATGCAGTCCCGCGGCGCGCAACGGCGCCGCCATTTTCGCCAACAGGTGACCGTTGGTGGTCAGCGCCAGGTCGGAAAGTCCCAGACCGCTCAGCTCACGCACGAACTCCACCAGCCCGGGACGCAGCAACGGCTCCCCGCCCGTCAGCCGAATCTTGCGGATGCCCAGCCCGACGAAAATGCGCGCCAAGCGGAGGAAGTCGTCCCACGCCACGGGTTCGGTGGTCTCTCCACCTTCACCGGCGCGGCAGTAGACGCAGCGATAGTTGCAGCGGTCGGTGACCGAAATCCGCAGGTCATTGATCGGGCGTCCGTAGCTGTCCCGCATGAAAGGTGAGTCAAAGAGGGGCCGCGCCACGCGTCGCACGGCACCCGATGCACCTCATCAGTTTAGCGCGTGCAGCGGCGGCGTGGCGACCACCCGCTAAAACGGGCTCGCGCCCGCTTCCGGCTCCGCTCGGGGCATCCGACGATGCCGCTCCTGCGGAGCCGAAACCGCAGGCCCCCAATCTCGCAATGGACCGTGGAATTCTTGCGGGCGGCCCTGTGCCGCACGCGGGGATGGGGCAATGGGTCGCTGTCGGCCCAGGCACGGGCAGCGACCAACGGGAGCGCCGGGGCGAAGCCCCGCGCCAGCGTCTCACGTGGATCGCTCCGCCCGCTGGCGCCGCCAATAGAGTCCGAGTCCCGCCGTCACCAGCACGACACAGCCGCCGAGTACCTTCACTTCAAACCAGCCTTTGGCCACCACGTCCGAGGGCGGAATCGCCGACAGGATGATGGCCCCCAGCGTGACCACGCCCCCGATCACGCCCATCAGCCAGATGCCCACCTGTCCGCCCGGCACCAGGCTGTGATGCGCACCGCGCCCCCGGTCCGGGCGGTGACGCAATCCGATCAACGCTCCGAACATGTAAAGGAACGGGATGAAGTACATGATGGTCGTGGCGTCCACCAGGATCTGATAGGCTCCGGCCACCGTCTCCCCCAGCTGACTCACCACCAGCAACACTGCCGCCAGCCCCGCTTGCACCAGCATGGCCACCCACGGCGTTTTCCAGCGTGGGTGAATTGACGCGAAGGCGGGTGGTAAATAACGGTCAATGCCCACGGCAAACGGTACGCGCGCCACTCCCGCCACGGTCGTCCCTACCCCGCCGATATTGCCCACGGTCAGGACCACGGCCGTGACGATCGCGATCCAGCCCAGCCCGAAGAACCCGCTCGCCGCCGTCAGGGCCTGGATCGCGCCGGTCCGCACATCCACGTTCTCCGGCCGCAACACCCCCAAAGTCGCCGCCGTGCCCAGCAGATAAATCGCCGCGATCAAGACAGCGGAAATGAGAATGCTGCGCGGTAACACGCGTTCGGGCTCGTGGATCTCCTCGCTCATCATGCAGACCAGTTCCAGTCCGGAGAAGGCGAAGGCGATCTGCGCCCAGTAGTTCAGCGTGCCCCAGTCCAGCCGGATGACCAGCGCCGACCAGGAAAAGGGCGTGGCCAGCCCAAAGCGATGCACATACGCCACTCCCACGCAGACCAGCATCACGAGCGGCAGGTAGGTCCCGATCCCGCCGGCGTTCTCCAGCCACTTGCCGATGCGCACCCCGACCAGGTTGAAGCCGAGCGCCAGCGCCAGCATCAACAACGACGCCGCCATGATGTAACCGCGATGCTGTGCCAGTGCCGCCGTGCGCGGGCCGCCGAGATAGGTCGCCATGGCAACGCTGGCGTTCAACAGCGCGGGAAAGTAAATGATGGAGTAGATCCAGTAGGTCCAGCCGGCGATGAAGCCATGGAAGGGTCCAAAGGCTTCGCGCGCCCAGACGTAGAGGCCGCCTTCAGCCGGATAGCGCGTCGCCAGCTCGGTGATCGTCCATGCGGAGGGAAGGAAAAAGAACAGCGTGGCCAAAACCCAGAGCGTCAGCGAACTCGGCCCGATGTGCGCCGCCGAGGCCACCCAGCGTGGCCCCAGCACGGCGGCAATGTTGAATAGGATGACGTCCCAGAGGCGCATCTCGCGCACCAGGCCGGGGGCGGGGGACGTGGGATCAGACATCGGTTGGGAGCATAGCAAGGAACCCTCCGCGGGCCGACTCACCAGGACGGGGCCGCATGGCCCTTCACTCACTGCTCCTCCAGCGTCGCTTCCCCGGTCTGTTACTCTTCCTCTTCTTGGAGGAACTCGTGTCTTTGCGTCTTCGCGCGCTCGTCGTGCTGTGCGTTTCTCTGCTGGCCAGCCTCGCATTTTCGGCGCCCTCTCCGGCCGCCGCTTCTCCCAAGCTGCACGCGCCCAAACTTATCGTCTTCATTGCGGTGGACCAGATGCGGGCCGACTACCTGGAGCGCTTTGCAGCGTACGAGAAGGGTGGATTGCACTATTTCCATCAAGAGGGTGCAGTGTTTGCCAACGCGAACTACCACCACATTCCCACCGAGACCGGCCCGGGACACTCCATCCTGCTCTCCGGCCGTAATCCGGCCCACACCGGCATTGTGGCCAACGAGTGGTACGACCGCGGCAGCCGCGCCATGGTGTACTGCGTCGCCGATCCGGCGGCGCCCCTGCTCGCCTCGGCAGATGGCCCCAATGCCGGCCCGGGTGTCTCGCCTCGCAACTTTCTCGGAGTCGGACTCGGGGATCAATTACAGCGCGCCTATCCCCAGGCCCGCGTCTACTCCATCTCCCTCAAGGATCGCGCCGCAGTGCTCATGGGCGGCCGGCGTCCCACTGCTGCTTTCTGGTTTTCTACATCCAGCGGCGACTTCACCAGCAGCCACTACTATTTCCCTGCTCTGCCAAACTGGGTGGAGGACTTCGACCGCACGCATGCCGCAGCGAGCTTCGCCGGCAAACCTTGGGACCTATTGCTGGGCGCCGCTTCGCCGGCCTATCCCCACGCCGACCATCCTTTTTTGCACGTCATGCCGGACGCGGTCGGACCACGGCTCTACAGCTCGGTCTTCGCTTCGCCGTTCGGCGACGAAATCCTGGAGAAATTCGCGGAACACCTGATCCGCAAACAAAAGCTCGGCACGGGCGCCGAGCCGGACCTGCTGGCCATCAGTTTCTCTTCGAATGACGCCATTGGTCACGGCTACGGGCCCGATAGTCCGGAACTGGCTGACGAGCAACTCCGTCTCGACCGCACCATTGGCCATCTGGTGGAGTTCGTCAATCAGCGCCTGGGCGTCAACAACGTGCTGTGGGCGCTCAGCGCGGATCACGGGGTGCAGCCGCTGCCGGAAGCGGAACGCGCCTTGCGGCACAACATCGCCGCCGAACGCATCCCACCGGCTGCGATGATCGCCGCCGTCGACGATCAACTTGGCCGAATCTTCCACCAGCCCGCCAACTTCCATTGGCTCGCCGGCACCGCCGACAGTATGTTGTACTTGGATCGCGCCAACCTTGCCGCTCACGGCATCAGTATCAACGCCGTTGGACGCGCGCTCGCCACTCGCGTGCATGCCCCCGGCATCGCCCATTTCTACCCCGCCAGCGAGGTGGCGCATGTGCCCAACCCAGCGGGAGGGTTTCTGCGCAACAGCTACGTTCCCGGTCGCAGTGGCGACGTCTATGCCGTCGCCCGGGAGTGGACCCTACTCTCCGCCTACCCGACGGGAACCAGCCACGGAACCATTTATCCCTACGACACCCACGTCCCCCTCGTCCTGGCCGGCGATGGAATCCTGCCGATGCGGATCACGACGCCAGTGCACGTCACCGACCTCGCGCCGACCTTGGCGGCATTAGTGGGGATTCCATGGCGGACGGACGAAGCGGAGTCACAGTCGCGAGCGACGCTGATCCGGCACTGATGGCGCCTCGAGTGGTTCGCGCAAGTGGGGCGGCTCCCCTCGGGTCAGTGCGTCTTGCGGGCCGGCCTTGCGCCCGTCAGCGATGCCAGCCAGCGCCGTTTCCACGTCGCGACTGAAGCGCCGGTTTCGCGATTCACCGCCGGGTCGAACTCGCTCGCCTGAACCAGGCGACGCAGAGCATCGTGGCCCGCGTGGATGGCGAGGAAGTTCACGAACGATTGCGCGAAAACGTAGAAGGGGGTGGCCACCGCACCACGGTTCCAGGACATGTCGGCTGGTTCGGCATCCTGTCCGATGTAGGCGATCACCGCCTGCCCTTCAGGCGTTTTCAACCAGCGGGCCGCATCGCGGTCCACCCCGGTATTGCCGTGATGGGTGAAGATCGCTCCGTCGTAACCGCCGACGTGGGCCGCGATCTCGCTTTCGAGGTAGGAAGCAAAGCCCTCGGAAAACCATACCGGACATTGGTCACACTTCACCAGCAAGTGCGTTGTCTCATGCAGATAAGGGGCGGCCCGACGGCGCACGCGGGAGAGCGGCAGAAAAACGCACCCGAAACGACTGTGCGAAATATCAACCTGTTCGCTGACGAAGTAGCACAACTTGCGGCGGGTCGGCTTTGTTCCCAGCCACGTGGCTATATCGGCAATCCCGCGGCTGACCAGGTCCGCGAACTCCTCGCGCTGGGCGGGAGCCAGGGCGTCATGGTCAAACCACAGCGTGGCATTGGGGCGCACGACAGAGTCGCCGGTGTCCCGTAACTGCGTCATTAACGTGCGGTCAGCCACCCAGGGTCGCTCCCCTCTGACTGTCATGGCGCCGGCGGGCGGGACAGCCGGCGCCATGACCATGACTAGGAACAGCAATCGCCATCTCATGATCATCTCCGCGATGCCCTCTCAAGTACATCGGCTCGCACCCCGACCGGCAAGCCGGAACCGGACTTGGGCCCAGTCGCCAACCAGACCCCACCCGGGTTCGGCAGATCTGCCCGATATACATACGTCGTGACGTTGGGCGGGGACACGCCTCTGGCGTGATCTCTCGTGGATAATCAAGACGCCTTCCGGCTGGATGGGGACGGCGCCACCATCCGAGCCCTCCCACGCGCACGCCTAATTGCCGCAATCTGCTGCATTTTCAATCACTTACCCTTGCGCCTGTACGAGTCGTGCGATGACGACCGCCGAACGCCTCACAGAAAACGGAGTCACCGGAAATAAAGGCTCGGCGCGGTGGATTCCTTGAGGCATCTGGAAGGACTTGGGAGGTGGCCACCTCAGCGGCTGCGCCGGGGTCCGGCCCCAAGGTCTTCAGGTGTATCATCTCGCCGAGATGAAGACGACCTGAGGGTTGTTCGAACATACTGATCGCTTGAAGGAGTGAGGAACATGAAGATATCAACCATCAAAGCTTTGGCCGCTAGCGCGGCGTTTGCGGGACTTCTGGCCGGCACCGCGGTGCGCGTCCAGGCCTCCGACATGAGCGGTGCGAACGCGTCCGCCTACCACCCTGTACACAAGCACAAGAAGGCGAAGGCGAAGATCGAGAAGCACGCCTGTAAGGGCCAGAACTCCTGCAAGGGACAGGGCGGCTGCAAGTCGTCCGACAACGGTTGCAAGGGTAAGAACTCTTGCAAGGGCAAAGGTGGCTGCGCCACCGACGGCTCCAAGATGCCGGCGTAGTTCGGTTTCGGCGAGTCGGAAATAGACTCTTGCCGCCGGTGGATTTCTTCACTGGAGCGGGGGCCGGGGGGACCTCTCCTCGGCCCTTTTCTTCCCCCTCCATTCCCATGCCAGCTAATCGCTTCAACGGGTTCACCGACTACGGCGTTGGCATCGGACTGCGTGTGCCGCACTACCAGCACATTCTCTCCCGCAAGCCGGTCGTCGATTGGTTCGAGATCATCTCGGAAAACTACATGATCGACGGCGGCCGTCCGCTGCAGGTACTCGACCAGATCCTGGATCAGTACCGCGTGGTGCAGCACGGCGTCTCGATGTACTTCGGCTCCGCCGAGAAGCTCAACCGCGAACACCTGCGCCGCCTCAAGGCACTGGTGAAACGCACCAAAACGCCGTGGCTTTCCGACCACCTCTGCTGGGGTAGCGTGGATGGCCGCTATACGCACGACCTGCTGCCCATGCCTTACACCTTTGAGGCGGCCAGAATTACCGCCGCCAAGATCCGCCAAGTGCAGGATTGCGTCGAGGTGCCGGTCGCGGTCGAGAACGTCAGCAGTTACGCCGAGTTCCATCTCTCGGAGATGACCGAGTGGGAATTCCTCAATGAAGTGGCGGAGGGCGCCGACTGCGGCATCCTGCTCGACGTCAACAACATCTACGTGTCCTCGCGCAACCACAGCTTCGACCCCTACGACTACGTCAATAGCGTGCCGGCCGAGCGGGTGGCGCAGATTCACATCGCCGGCCATTCCAAGTACCAGAAATACATTCTCGACACGCACGATCATCCCGTGATCGACCCGGTCTGGAAGCTGTACGAGCGCGCCCTGCAACGCGTCGGTCCTACCGCCACACTGCTCGAGTGGGACGACAACATTCCCTCCTTTGACGAGGTCCATGGCGAAGCGCTGAAGGCCACCCGTTTCCTCGCCGCCGCCGCCACGGCCGCGCTGGCGCAGGCCATATGAAGCTCGTCACTCTGCAGCGCCGCATGGCGCGCGCCGTCATGACGCCGCTCACCCGCACGGAACGCATGCGTCCGCGCACGGCGGCAGGGGGCTCGATGCGCGCCGAGGCGGCCACTTTCATCAAGCCCAACGACCGACTCACCTCTTTCGAGCGGCTGGAGATCTACAACCGACAGTACTGGTTCCGGCTGCTCTCCAGCATGATCGAGGACTTCGCCGGCCTGCAGGCGGTGCTCGGCTCGGAGCGCTTCGAGCAGTTGTGCTACGCCTATCTCACCGACTGCCCCTCGCGCTCCTTTACGCTGCGCAACCTCGGCTCGCAACTGACCACGTGGTTAAAGAAGCATCCGCGCTGGCTCGGAGCGCAACCGGTGCTGGCGCTCGACATGTGCCGGCTGGAATGGGCCCACATCGAGGCCTTTGACGGCCCCGAGGCGCCGGCACTGGCCCCGGAAGACCTCGCCGAGCCCGGCCGCCCCGACTTCCGGCTCCATCTGCAGCCCCATCTGCAGTTGCTCAGCCTGCAGTACCCGGTCGACGACCTCGCCCTGGCCATCAACGACAGTGCGGGGGATAACAGCGCCGCCGCCAGCAATGCCGTGGGAGAGCGCCGCAAGCAGCGACGGGTACAAGCCGTGGCGCGCATGAAGCCCCGCCCCATCTTCCTCGCCGTCTATCGCCTGGAAAATTCGGTGTACTACCGCCGTCTGCAACGCGAGGAATACGCCTTGCTCGCGGCGGTGCGCCGTGGACTGCCGCTCGAGCGTTGCCTGGTCAGCGCCTTCCGCGGCAGCGCCATGCCGGCGGAGGACCGGCCCGCCGCCATCGAGGAGTGGTTCCACAACCTCTCCCTGCTCGGCCTGTTTTGTCGACAACCGGAAGATCCCGATCTGCGTCCTTGACGCGGCTCCCCTGGCGCTGCTGGGTTTCCCCTATGAAAGCTACTCTGATTCAAGGCCACCAAGCCTTCGGCCGAACCGCCAATGTCCTGCAGTCCCCGCTCTTGTTGGCCATCCGGGCTTACTGGGGCTGGCAGTTCATGCAGACCGGCTGGGGCAAGATTCATAACCTCGCCCACGTGACGCAGTTTTTTGTCAGCCTCGGCATCCCGCTGCCCGGCGTGAACGCGTTCTTCGTCTCCTGGCTGGAGCTCTTGGGCGGCCTGCTGCTGATCGTCGGCCTGTTGTCGCGTCCGGTGGCCCTGATGCTGGCGATCGACATGGTCGTGGCGTTCCTGGCCGCCGACCGTGACGCGTTGCGTTCCATCATCTCCGAACCCGATAAGTTCTACGCTGCGGCTCCCTACACGTTCCTGTTCGCTTCGCTGATCATCCTCGCCTTCGGGCCGGGCAAGATTGCGCTCGACGCCTGGATCGAGCACCGCATGGCGCAATCCGGCTGAGCGGCAACGTGGATCGGGCGTTTGCCGCCCCTCAGCGCGGCCCCCGGTGCTCCGTCTCGGGCACATGGGCAAAACGCACCACCTCGGCAAATAGACCCCCCGGCCGGTTTTCGCCGTGCACAACAATGCGATCTCCCACCCGCACGTCCTGGAGCTGCGCCGCTCCGGAGTCTCCGCGGTAGGTGGTTTCGTCATCCAGTTGCAGCGTCACTTGCTGGTGCTGCATGGTTTCCACCGTAATGGCGTACTCCGTCACGGCCCGCACGATCCCCATGATGCGCGGCCCCGTACCGTGGGCCCAGACCACCGCGGTCAGGGCGACACAGGAAAGAACCCAACGGGCCAACAACTTCGAGTGCATGAGCGTTCTCCTTTTATTGCATGACGTGCGCGGGCGGAGCGGTTTCGGGCGGCAGGGGGGCCCCGGGATGCAGGAACTGGTACTCCTCCCTATCCTGTTGACGTTGTTCCGGAGTTGTAGGATTCAGTGCCTCCATCTCCACCTGTTCCGCCGGGGTGAGGCGCGGTAGATGGCGAATGAAGGTCACAAGCTGCCAGGTTTCCATATCGGACGTGCCGAGCGAGGACTCGCCCCAAGCCGGCATGCCGCTCAGCCGTACGCCGTTGTGAATGATCGAGTAGAGCTCGCCGTCACTGCGGTTCTGCGTCGCAGCCAGCCGCATGTCCGGCACCTTGGGATACAGGTTCCTCCCGATCACCGAGTCGCCGCTGCCGTCGTTGCCGTGACACAGGGCGCAGTGATCGGCGAAGTGGTCCATCCCCGCCCGAACGTTTTCCGGCGTTGCGGGTACGGGGTTATGCAGGTTGCTCACCGCCCGTGGCAAGGCCATCTGGCGGGCCATGCTGGCCATGGCCGCCTCCATGCTGCTGGGCTGGTCACGGGCGCTGAAACCGTGCTGCATGCGCAGCCACCCCAGGAGGAAGATGGCGCCCACGGTGGTCAGACTTGCCGCCAAGATAATGCGCGCCTTCATTGGACACCTCCCTGCCCGCTCATTCCCGCGCCCGGCGCCGCGCCTGGACGAGCCCCGCTTCCCGGCGACGACAGCAGCGTCAGCCCGTCGGTCGCCAGAAAGCCTTTTAGGGCGCTGGCATCCACCCACACAGCTTCCAGTTGCCGCAGGTAGTCGCTCTGCAGTTGAAACCAGGTGCGTTGGGCGATCAGCACCTGCGGATAGGCGGCCCCCATATTCTGATAACTGGTCTGGTAGAGGCGCCAGGCCCGTTCCGCTTTGGGCAGCAGCGACTCGCGATACTGGCGCACCGACTGCTGCGCCAAGGCATAACCCGCCAGCCAGGGCGCCGCCTGCGCCCGTAGTTGCAATCGCACCCGGTCGAGGTCGAGGGTGGAGCGCTCCAGCTCAGCGCTGGCGCTGGCAATGTTCCCCTGGTTGCGATTGAAGAGCGGCAGCTGCACGCCGATCTCGGCCGAGCCCTGCATGCCGGAAGGTTTGCGACTGAAATCGCTCAACTCGCGGTCCTGCGCAATGCCCGCCCGGAGAAAGAGATCCGGGACCGCCTGTCGTTTTTGTTGGTGCAGCCGCGCCTCCGCCTGGCGCCGCTCGATCTCCGCCACTTGCACGGCGGGGCTCTGGGTGAGCAGTTGCTGCAAGTACGCCGCCGGCTGCAGGACGGGCAGGTCCTGCGACAGGCTACCCGCCAGTGTCTGCAGGGGCAGCTCGGGCTGCCCGACCACAGCGGCCAGCGCCTGCCACGCCTGTTGGCGCTCCTGCTGCGCCTGCTGCTCGCGCAGTTGCGCCTGCCCGGCCTCGACCTCGGCCTGCAACTCGTCCGGCAGGTCGGCCTGGCCCACGTTGCCCAACTGGTGCGTGGTGGTGGCGGCATCAGCGGCCAACTTGGCCAGTTGCTCCTCGACTTGAACACGCTCCTGGGCGGCCAGGCTGTGGTAGTAGGCCAGCCGAACCGCTGTCAGCACGGTCGCCCGCTGCGCTGTGGCTTCCATCTCGGCGCGGGCCTGCGCCACCTGCGCCGTGGCGCGCGCCGCCGCCAGCTTGCCCCCCAGCAGAATGGACTGCTGCAGGAACACGCCCTGATCGCCGCCGCGCACATAGCCGCCCCGCAGGCGGTTGGCGGCATATCCGACGGTTGGATTGGGCCACGCCCCCGCCTGCCGCACCTGGCCGGCACGGGCCCTGACGACCGCCTTCGCCTCGTCCAGGGTCGGGTTGTGTTGCAACGCCATGGCTTCCAGCGTCTCCAGCGTCAACGGCGCCGGGCGGCCCGGCACGTCCGATACCGATTGCGCCGCCATGCCCGTGCTTAGAACAAGAAGGCTCAACAACAGATGGGTTTTCATCGCGCACCTCCGCGCGACGGATGCGCCATGTCCATGCCGGGCATGCTCATTCCCGGCATCGGGCTCCCCGGCTTTTTGGGCATCTGCCCGGCTTTGAGCTGTTGAATGTGCTCGTACTGTTCCGCGGGCAGGACCCGCACCAGCGTCATCATGCCCTGCATGAACTCGCTCCACCCCGCGGGGAGGCCGTCATTTTCAGGTTTTGCCACCTGGGCATCCATGTTCATCATCGGGCCCTCCATGAAGGCATCCTGGGGAAAGCCGGGAACCTGGTTGGCATTGGGCGCCGTCGGCGCCAGGGCCGCACCCATCTGCATCCCCGCCATCCCACCCATCTGGGCAGCCTGAGCGGTGGAGAGCGGACCGTTCGGCGTGGCGCGCTCCAGGCCGGCGATGCTCGTGCCGCGCCCCAAGCTGGGCCCGTTCTCATCCGAGATCGCCGGGCCGTGACTGATGATGCCCATGCCCGCATCCATGCCGGCATCGGCGGGCGTACCGGCCGTTCGCGTCATCGGCCCCACCATCGAGGCCATGTTGTTCATCATGTGGTGGGGCATGTGGCAGTGAATCATCCAGTTGCCCAGATGCGCGGCGTCAAACTCGATGTCGTAGGCCTGCGCCACGCCCACCAGCACCGTGTTGCGCTTGATCCAGTTCGAGACCGGTTGCCGTCCGCCTTCCGTGCCCGTGATCCAGAATTGGTGCCCATGCAGATGGATCGGGTGATGATCCATGCCCAGGTTGATGAGCCGCACCCGCACCCGATCGCCTTGGCGTACCACCAGCGGCGTCGTCGCCGGGCCCGACTTGCCGTTGAACGTCAGCCAGTTGAACTCCATGTTCATGGAGTTGGGAACGCTGCGGTTGGGCAGGATGGCGTACTCCTGCAGAATGATCGCGAAGTCCTGGTTTGCCGCCGGATGGTAGGCCTCGCGCGGATGAATGATGAAGGCGCCGATCATGCCCATCATTTCCTGCATGGCCATGTGCGAGTGATAAAAGTAGGTTCCCTCCTGGCGGAGGGTGAACTCGTAGACAAACCGTCCGCCGGGCGGAATCGGGGGTTGGCTGAGGCCGGGGCCCCCGTCCATCGCGAACGGTATTTCGAGCCCGTGCCAGTGCATCGAGGTCATCTCAGGCAGGTGATTGTCCACGATGATGCGGACGCGGTCGCCTTCCTGGACCTCGATCATCGGCCCCGGCGCCGAGCCGTTGTATCCCCAGAGATCAACCACTTTTCCCGGCAACAGTTCGTGCTTGACAGGTTCGGCAATCAGGTGAAAAACCTTCACCCCGTTATCGAGCGTGAAGGGCAGCTTGGGCGCGTCCAGGCTGTTGACCGGGACGAAGGAGGCCGCGCCCGCTCCACCGCCGTGATCGCGGCCGGCGGGGTGTTCCGGTCGGCCTGGGCGCCCCATCCCGGGCATCCCGGACATGGACGGCATGGAGTGGGACGCGGCCTGCGGCTGTGCCAGCCCCAGGCGTGTCAACGCCGCTCCACCCGTGCCAGCTGCAACGAAACGCTGTAGAAAACTGCGTCGAGAGCTCACTGAATTCTCCTCACACGCTGCTGGCAGCAGCGAAGTAACTCTGGAAACCCCACTACCGTGGGAGTGCGCCAGGCTGCCGCCTCAAATCAAGCGACGAGGGAGCCGCGGCGCAGAAGGGGAGAGCAATGCAGGGCTAAAGACGCAGCGCAACGGGCGGGGAGAGGGCGGTGCCCGCGGGGGCGGAACGCGACGAAGCCGTGAGACGCAACAACTGCGCCGAGGTAGGCGCGTGCTCAGCCGCGAACCGAACGAGCACTGGACGGTTCACAGTGGGAAGTAACGAGTCCTGCGCCAATTTCTTGCCGGACAGGAACGCCGCGTTCAAATCGCAACAGGAGGTTGCAGGTTGTGCGCACACGCTGGATGCAGGCGACCGATGGGCAGACTTCGGAGCTGCCGTCGCCCCTTCTTCCATGTTCATGCCGGCCATGGGACTCGTCCCGGCCGCCGCCGCCGGGGTGGGCATGGACATCGCGCCCGCACTAGCAAGGCTGCAGTGCATACCGCACACGAGGGCCGGCATCCATTGCTGCGTTAGCAGCAGTACCAGGGCGATCCCGCACATGCGTCGCAGCATCTTCCCGATGCTAGCATACGGGCCGGGCAGGGGTAAAAATATACTTGACACACAATCCACTGCGGCGTATTCTGGATTCATGAAGTCGCAAATGAACCTCCCGAACACGTTGCAGCAGGCGGTTGTTTACTTCTCTGATGCCGCCCGGGCGCTCGCCTATGCCATCAATTTGCGCTGGCCGGACGGCATCACCTGCCCGCGTTGCGGGCACGGCGAACACTCGTTCATCAAGACGCGACGCATCTGGTTCTGCAAGGGCTGCAAGAAGCAATTCACGATCAAGGTGGGGACGATCTTTGAGGATTCCCCCATCGGCATTGACAAGTGGATGACGGCGTTTTGGATGATCGTCAATTGCCGCAACGGCGTTAGCTCCTACGAGATCGCCCGCACCGTTGGCGTGACGCAAAAGTCGGCATGGTTCATGCTGCACCGTATCCGGCTGGCCATGCAGGATACCAACGGCGGCGGGAAGCTCGGGGGCCGCGTGGAAGTAGACGAAACCTTTATCGGCGGCAAGGCCCGCAACATGCACGCCCGTAAACGCATCGCCAAGGGCATCGGCTCCGGCGGCGAAGGCAAAACGATTGTGCTGGGGATTCTGGAGCGCGGCGGCAAGGTCCGCACCATGAGCGCGAGGCTTTTTAATCGGCCACGCGAGGGACGCGGGAAGCGCGGGCACCTTTCGGCTTTGGCCCGCGCCGCCGTGGATTTTGCAGGGAAGCGCGCTTGTGCGCTTCGTGACGCTCGACTACTACCGAGCGTGGCACGGCAAATAGCTTTGCCATTCCCTCGTTGAAGGCTTCGCGTTCGGTTTTTTTCTTCATGATTCCTCGTACCGCCCTTCGTTGCCTATTGACTTTGAGACGCTAGGGCTCAGGGGCGCGCCATGCGGGCTTTTGGCCGCCGGGGGCGCAGGCGACGACTTTGCTGGCTTATCTCGCAACTCCCGCAGAGGTGAAACGTAAAACGGATTTCCCGACATTGAGGTGATGGTAAGAGATCCCGTGATTGGGGACCCCTTACCATCCTTCCCAATGAAGGACGATTCCGGGAACTGCACTTGGAAAATCCTCTTTTGCGTAAGGTTCGACACGTAAAACGTGAACTCATCTTGACCATGTGGCCCAAGGGGGCGAGGAATCGCTATCGTCCCGCCGTGCTCAGATGTAACGGCTCCGCCGTGGTACCCGCCCCCCTCGTCACTGACGAATTCAAGTTCGATCACCTTATAGGCAAACGACACGCCAAACGCCGGACTAGGACCGAAGTTCTTCACAACGCAGCGGTATCCCATGCCGTACAAATCTCTCGACGGCCACAGAGACGAGGCGAGGTTCGGCGCATAGGCAGACTGCTTAGAAAGTCCGAGGTAGAGCACTGCATCCAGGGACCATACGTCTCCTGAAGCGGGGTACGACACCGGCATATTGGCGCTGTCGCACGCTAGAGAAATAGCGGCCTCCGCTTCTCGCGCGGAGGGGGCGGGGTCGGCCGGCTTCTGTAGAAAATGGAATACCGCTCCGGCTAAGCCGCCAATCAGGCACCCAACGCACGCCCAAATCACAATCGTTGTCAGCATCGGTTTTCTGCCCCCCGCAGGAGCATCGCGCATATGGGCGGAGACAAGGAAACAAATGCCTATCCCTAGGGCGATGCACGCCAAGGCGCCGCCCCAAGGACGACTAAATAGCACGTAAAGCAAAACCGAAGCGGCTAGGCCCACGAGCGCCACTCCGTACCCCAGTTTGGCTTCCTTTTCGAGTCGGTGCATCCCCCAACCCTACCCGGCGTCGCCTTGTGCGTCAAGTCTATTATTGCCCGGGGAGGCGGCTGGCCCTGATGACCACACGCTGGCGGTGGTAAGGTAACCCCATGAGCGACTTGGCGCAGAAATCCTGTGTTCCCTGCCGCGGCGGTGTTCCCGCCCTCAAGGGCGAGGCGCTCCGGACGCTGCAGGCCGAGCTGCCCGGCTGGCAGGTCATCGATGAGCACCACCTGCAGCGGCAATTTACCTTCCCGGACTTCGCGCAGGCCCTGGCCTTCGTCAACCGCATCGGCGCGGTAGCCGAGAAGGAAGGCCACCACCCCAACCTGTGCTTCACCTGGGGCAAGGTGGAAGTGACGACCTACACCCACAAGATCGACGGGCTGACGGAAAGCGACTTCATCCTCGCCGCCAAGATCGAGCAGCTCGCGCCCTGAGCGGACGCGGCCGCATCGGCCGGGGGCGTCCTTGCGCCCGGCTCGGTTTTCTCTAATAGCGAAAGCGGTAACGAACATCCACCGTGAGTTGACGCGGGTCGGCAACATGGGTGCCGCCGAAGCTGTTGCTCACATCCTGCAGGTAACGGTGATTCGTCAGGTTCAGCACGCTTCCCGTCACCGACCACTGCTCGCCGAGCGCCTTGCCCAGGGCCAGATCCAGCGTCAGATGTGGAGGGAGATGAGTCGGGCCATTGGCGCTGAGAAATCCCGAGCCATAGGCCAAAGCGGTGTGCAGCCACGCCCGGGCGGGCAATGCACGTTCCCATTGAACGGCCAGCGTGTCGCGCTGGTCGTGATCCAAAAAAAAGTAGTTTGGAGCGGGGGGCACGAAGGCGGTGAGGCCGCCATTGACGGCGCCGAGGCCTTCGGCTTTCTGGTGGGAATACGCCAGGTGGATGCCACCGTACCCGTAACGCAGACGGCCGGCTCCGGGTGAGCTGAGGTTGAGCTCCCATCCCCGGATGCGCGCCCCCGCGATCGTCAGCGGCAGAAAAATATTCGAGTTGCCCAGCACGTCGTGGTCGAAGTAGTTCCGCGCCCCGGTGCGGAACTGGACGGCATCAAGCACCCATCCGCGCCACGGCACGGCGATGCCGAGTTCATGCTGTTCGTCCCGTTCGCCGCGCAAGGGAAGAAAGGCAAACCCTGCCTGGAACGCCAATCGCAATAGAGGGCCGCCCACGGTGTCGAGCGGTGGGGGCTGATAGAAGCGCCCGTAGGAGCCGTGCAGCGTCCAGCGGAGACGGGGCAGCGTCAGCGCCGCGCTCAGGCGTGGGTCCACGGCGGTCTCGCGCAGCAAGCCGGCAAAACGACTGGTGCGCAGACCAGCGCTCAGGCGCAACCAGGAGAAGGGACGAAACTGCTCATCCACGAAGGCCGCTTGTTCGGCGCCGTTCACAACCTGCGTCTGGCGAAGATTCAACCCGCTGCCATCGTTGGGCGCCAGCCCGAATCGTTCCGCATCCTCCTCCAGGAAGCCATTCCAGCCCAGGCTGGCGCTATGCACGGGCGACGTATAAGCCAACTGCAGCGTGACGCCAAGGTAGTGAGAAGCGCGATCCTGACTGGGAATCAGGGGCGTGTCCGCCGTCCCGCCCACGTAGGCGGCGCGATTGAAATGATAGGAAGGCGCGGCCGTCAGCAGCAGCCGCGGCCCGAAGGTGTGCAGCCACGACCCGCTGACGACTACGTCGCGCTCGTGGTCGTCATCGCGTTTTCCCGCGGCCTGATCTTCGGGCGTGTTGGGAATCTGGTAATCGTCGCGGCGCACCGCTGCCATCAGACGAAACTGATCCTGCGGCGCAAAATTGAAAATGAGCGACGTGAAGCCGCCCAGCCCCGCGCGACGGTCGTGCAGCACCGCGACCGTCGGCGTCTGAAGTCCAAGGTTGGCGCGGTTGCCGTTGAAGCTGGCGTAGTAGGCAAAGCGCTCGGTGTGGGAGCCGAAGTTGACCTGATCATCGGTCTGCTGCCAACTGCCGTAGCCGGCCACCACCTCCCCCTCGCGATTTCGCTCGAAGCCGGTGCGCGGGACGACATTGATCACCCCGTACAGACGATCCCCCGCCGTGGCAGCGTAGTCGCCTCGCTGCACCTCGATGGAATCCATGTCCTTCGGATCAAGCTGGGGGCCAACATTGCTGGCAATGCTGGTATTCGGAATCGGCACCCCGTCCAAGAGCCAGCTCACCTGATGGCCGCCGCGGATGTGGAGTTGGTCATGCACCACATATGCCCCCGGCACGAAGTCGGTCACCATGGCGAGGCTGTTGGTGCGGTCGCCGCCAGGCACCCGGTCGAGCTCGACGCGGTTGACCACGCTCGTGCTCGCTGCGGCCGTCGCGACGGCTTCTGCCGATTCATGCACGTCAACGGCGACCTCGGCGGTCGCCAGAGGCAGCTCAACATGCAGCATCGGGGCGGCATGGCGCTGGACGACCAAACGGCGCGTCACCTGTGCGAAGCCGGGGGCGCTCACTGCCAGGGTGTACTCGCCCGGCGGCACGAGGTCAAAACGGAAGCCGCCGGCGACGTCAGTTCGAATCGTCGCAATGGTGTGACTCGTTCCAACCGCGAGACGAACCTCGGCGCCCACGATTGGCCGGTGTTGCGGGTCATGTACGACGCCCTGAACGACGCTGGTATCCGCGATTGCGTGGGCTCGCACAACACCTGGCCCAAGCACCAAGACGCCACATAGCGTGGCGACAAAACGAATTGACGTCATTTCTTCCCCTGATGTGACAGCGCTGCCACGTGTGCCTCGCCTTCCCGTGCCTCGGAAAGGCCGGGGGGGCATGGACATGCCGCCATAGCCCAGCTATGGCGTGGAAATGGAGAGTGGGGGCTTCGAACCCCCGTGAACTAGGCGGTCAGCGGAAGTGACGGCGGATGGTCGATGGATGGATGGAAACCCGGCAGCAGATTGGAACACTCCGCACGCGCGGCTGCGGTACGTTGCGGCAGAAGCGCAAGATGCGTGGTCGCAACCGGCGAGAAATAGACGGCGATGAAAGCCGGCAGGAAAGCGGCGGCGGAAGGCGCTGAAACCGTGCACGGGCAGCAGGCCGCGCGCGCCCTGCCCTGCATGCCGCCGTGCATCGCACACATGGGGACGGCCGCCGCGCCATGGGCAGTGCAGCCGGACGACGGCCAGCTACTGGTGCCGATCGGTACCAGCAACAGGATCACCAGACACCAAGCTGTGCCCCGCTTCACAGCATCAAGCCTGACATAGGCGCGCAAGTTGGGCAACGAGCCGGATGAGCGCTGCTCCGGACCCGGGAGTCCGGCCCTTGTAGGACAGGCACGCGCCCGTCCTCTACGGCGGCCTGCGTGCCCGCGATCAAGTCGCGCGGCGTGGCCGGCGCCCCGCCTTCCCGCCGTGGGCCACGAGGAGGCTGCGCCAGCGCGCGTATTCAGCGGTGGTCAGGATGCCGCGGCTGAGCAACTCGCGCTTGCTGCGATAGGGACGCCCCGCCACGATCGCCGCTGCGCGCTCCGCATCCAGCCCGGACACGCGCTCCAGCTCCGTCACTCCGGCGTGATTCACATCCACAACGGCGCCGGCCGACGTGCGTGGGGCCAATGTCGATTCGTCATGGCGCGGCCACGGTTGTGGCATCACCCTCGTGGCCGCAAGCGGCTGGGATGACAAAGCCACCGCGAAGACTTCGTGCGTGCCGGATTGACAGCCCAGCAGCCCCAGTAGCCCCAGCAGTAGCACCGTGATGCGCATGGCTGAGCCTGCGCTACCGGGCGAGTCCACGGCAATCCCCCACACGCGTCCCCCCCTGACGGGGGAACGCTGCGGAGGCGGATGCGCATTACGCCACTGCCGGTTCCGGCATAGTGGCGACAAAGCGTAGATGCTCGCCGTCGCCGGCCCGCTCGGCACGCACGTGCTGCTCGGGCAGCACATCGCCGCGCAGGATGGCGGCGGCCAGCGGGTTCTGCACCAGGCGTTGCAGCGAGCGCTTCAGCGGCCGGGCACCATATTGCGGATCGTAGCCCTGCGCCACCACCAGCTCCCGCGCCTCCGGAGAGAGCGTCAGGGTGATGCGACGGTCGGCGAGCAACTGGCGCAGGTGCGCGAGCTGCAACTCGATGATGCGCTCGATCTCGGGCCGGCCGAGGCCGTGGAAGAGCACGATGTCGTCCACCCGGTTGAGGAACTCGGGACGGAAGTGCAGACGCAACGCCTCCATCACCTGGACGCGGACCTTCTCCCATTGCGCCGCCGTCGGCTCGGGTTCGGGCGGGATCAGCGTGCTGCCCAGATTGGAGGTCATGATGATCACCGTGTTGCGGAAGTCCACCGTGCGCCCCTTGCCGTCGGTCAGGCGCCCGTCATCGAGCACCTGCAGCAGGACGTTGAAGACGTCCGGGTGCGCCTTCTCGATCTCGTCGAGCAGGACCACGCTGTAGGGACGCCGCCGCACGCGTTCGGTCAACTGTCCGCCTTCCTCGTAGCCGACGTAGCCCGGGGGCGCGCCCAGCAGACGGGCCACCGAGTGCTTCTCCATGTACTCGCTCATGTCGAGCCGTACCATGGCGTGCTCGTCGTCGAAGAGGAACTCGGCCAAGGCGCGCGCCAGCTCCGTCTTCCCGACCCCCGTGGGTCCGAGGAAAAGGAACGAACCGATGGGGCGGTGGGGATCGCTCAGCCCGGCGCGCGAGCGGCGGATGGCGTCGGCCACGCTCGTCACCGCTTCATCCTGGCCGATGACCCGCGCATGCAGGCGATCTTCCATTTGCACCAGCTTTTGCTTCTCGCTCTCCAGCATGCGCGTCACCGGAATGCCGGTCCACTTGGAAACGATGCGGGCGATCTCCTCCGGCCCCACCTCCTCGTGCAGCAGGCGGTGTTCCTTGTCGGCGCTTTCCAGCCGCTGTTGGGCCAGCGCCAATTCCCGCTCCAGGGTGACCTTCTGCCCGTAACGGATCTCCGCCACGCGGCTCAGATCGCTCGCCCGCTCGGCCTGCTGTTCCTCGATCTGCAGGGCGTCGAGGCGCGTTTTGAGATCGCGCACCTGCTGGATCTCGCGCTTCTCGTTCTCCCAGCGCGCATGCAGGCCCTGCGCCTTCTCGCGCAGGTCGGCCAGTTCGGTCTCCAACTGGCGCAGCCGTTCACGGGAATGAGCGTCCTTCTCCCTGGTGAGGGCCGCACGTTCGATCTCGAGCTGCGTGATGCGGCGGTCGAGCTGTTCAATGGCCGTGGGGCGCGAGTCGAGCTGCATGCGCAGGCCGGCGGCCGCCTCGTCAACCAGATCAATCGCCTTGTCCGGGAGGAAACGGTCGCTGATGTAGCGGTGCGAGAGCTGCGCCGCGGCCACCAGCGCCGCATCCTGGATGCGCGTGCCGTGATGCAGCTCGTAGCGCTCCTTGAGACCGCGCAGGATGGCGATGGTGTCCTCGACCGAGGGTTCGCCGACGTAAACCTGCTGGAAACGCCGCTCCAGCGCGGCGTCCTTTTCGATGTATTTCTTGTATTCGTTGAGCGTGGTGGCGCCGATGGCGCGCAGCTCGCCGCGCGCCAGGGCGGGCTTGAGCATGTTGGAGGCGTCCATCGAGCCCTCGGCGGCGCCCGCCCCCACCAGCGTGTGCAGTTCATCAATGAACAAGATCACCTGACCGGCCGCCGACTCGATCTCCTTGAGTACCGCCTTGAGGCGGTCCTCGAACTCGCCGCGGTACTTCGCTCCCGCCACAAGCGCGCCCAGATCGAGCGCCACCACGCGCTTTGTGCGCAAGGCTTCAGGCACATCCCCGGCCACGATGCGGCGCGCCAGTCCCTCGACAATGGCCGTCTTGCCCACTCCCGGTTCGCCGATCAGCACCGGGTTGTTCTTGGTGCGGCGCGAGAGCACCTGGATCACCCGCCGGATCTCGTCATCACGGCCGATCACCGGGTCGAGCTTGCCGCGCCGCGCCTGCTCGGTGAGGTCGCGCGCATACCGCTCCAGCGCCTGGTACTTCCCTTCCGGATTGGGGTCGGTGACACGCTGGCTGCCGCGCACCGCTTGCAGCGCCTGCAACACTCGGTCCGCCGTGACGCCGTGCGCATCGAGCAGGCGGCGCGCCGCGTCGGAACGCAACTCCAGCAGCCCCAGCAGCAGGTGCTCGGTCGAGATGAACTCGTCCTTGAACTTGTCGGCCTGTTTGAAGGCCGCTTCGAGCACCTTGCCGGTGGACGGCGCGAGTGGTCGCTCGACCGTGTCGCCCGTCACCTGCGGCAGGCGCGCCAGCGCCTGCTCGACCTCGGTGGCCAGCGCCGCCGGCGCCACCCCGATGCGCTCCAGAACCGGGGCCACCACGCCCTCGCGGTCGGCCAGCAACGCCTCGAGGAGGTGCAACGGTTCGATCGTCGCTTGGCCGTGCTCGGCCGCCAGGTCGCGCGCCGCCGTCAGCGCCTCCTGCGCCTTCTGCGTCATCTTCTCGAAACGAATCGCCATCGCGTACTCCTAAAGAATCCCAAACTGATTTCGATGCCGCCGGGGTCACGGCACGAGCTTAAAAATGAGAGGCCCGGCACTCAGCCCCGCCGCGACGGAGGGATCTGCGTGCCGGGCCTCCCACGCCGAGCCGGGCTTCAACCAACGTGGACTTGAATCTGCTTCGGCCGCGTCTCCGCCCGCTTGGGCAGCGTCAGGGTCAGAACGCCGTGATTGTAGCTGGCCTCGATCTCCTCCTGGTTGACGTACTCGGGCAGCGTGAACACCCGCGTGAAGGCGCCGTAGGTGCGCTCCACCCGGCGGTAATTTTCCGGGTTGGCGCTTGGCCGCCGTTCGCCGCGCACGGTCAAGGTTCCCTTCTCGGTCTTGAGGTCGAGATCTTCCTGCTTCACCCCCGGCAGGTCGAACTCAATGACCAAGGCCTTTTCGGTCTCGTGGATGTCGGCGCGCGGGGTCCACTCGCCGCCGTTAACGGCGCGCACCGCATCGGCAAAGAAACGGTTGAGGTGGTCCAGCTCGGGAGCCGCCCCCCATTTGGCTAACGTGGTCATGGTTGGTTCCTCCTAGGAAGATTTAATCACTACATCGTAATCATAAAATATGAGCGAGTTGTTGTCAACAAAAACGAGAAGCTTTTTTCGCTTGTTTTCAACTATTTACGAGCGTTTCAGGATGCTGTAAAGTCCGCGAAGGGATGCGTCGAAGCTCCCGGGTACCGCTGAAACCTCAGTCGGGAGCTTGTCCGAACTTCGAACGTCACGACGGCGTCCATCGCAATCGGTTTCCCGGCCACTTCGGCGGGAGCGAAACGCCAGTGTTGAACGGCAGCGAGCACCGCCGCGGCGAGATCCGGGTCGGGATCCTCGACCAACTGCAGGGCCTTGGCAGCCCCGGTTACTGGAATGTCGATGACGAGCGTCACGCGGCCGACGATCGCCATCTGTCCGGTGGCGGAAGGGTAGTCTGGTTCCGGGGTGTGGAGAGGGCGCGGCGGCGTGCGGTCCGGGGCAGGAAGCGCTTGGACCGCGGCTTCCGTTGCCGGAACGTCCGGGGTGAGCATCACGCAACGCAGGTCATTGGTGATTGCGCAGAGGGTTGCCGCGCTCACCGCCCACCGTGATCCGATGATGGGAGATCGCGGAAACCGGTCGTCGTGAGCCGAGAGCGGGTCGGCCGTCCACAGTCGGTCACTCGACAAGCAGCCTTGCGAGCTGCATTTCGTCCAAGCTAGGGGAGCGGGCTTCCGTTCCCAATGCAGTCCATCGTGAGAGCTCAGGACCAGGGCCTCGCCGGCCGAGGTGCCGGCCGCGAGGTAGCGGCCGTCGCGCTGCGTCATGCTGTTCAACTGGATGCCGGGAAGGGTCGCATCGTCCCAGGTACGTCCGCCGTCCCGGCTGGCGCTCAGCCGTGCCGCCACGGCGGGGAGTGGGCCGGGGCTGGTGGTGAGCACCTCCTGAAACAGCACCAGGAGATGGCGCGTATCCAAGGCGGCCACGCTGCGCACCAACCGTTGCGCGCCCGGGCTGTCGTTGGGCAGGATGCGGCGCGCCCACGACTGCCCGCCATCTCCGGTGACATAAAAACCGGCGATACCGTCCGCAATGCCATGCAGCGGGTCGGTGAAAACCGCGCTGCGGCTGCGACTCAGGAGGCCCGGGAGACGTTGCCAAGTGAGGCCGCCGTCCGAGGTGAGGGCCGACTCCATTACCCCCAATGCCACTCCGTGCTGCGCGTCGCTGAAGGCAATGCTGTCGTAGCGGGGAGCAAAGTGACCAGCCGGACTTGGGTACCAAGTCGCTCCGTGATCGTTGGAGTGTGCCAGCAGGCCGTGTTCGCCGCAGACCCACAGCACGTCACCGACCGCGGTGATGCCACGTGGCCGGTGCGGCAGACGGACCGTTGCCCACTCTGTGGGGGAAAGCGGGGCTCGAATTGGGGGCTGCTGCCCCATGGCAATCAGCCTGCCCAGACCCAGCACGCAGCCCACGTGGACACTCGCACGCTGCAACCTAGTCTTGAAGCGCAGGGTCACCGCCGGCCACTTTACCTCCTTGAGCGCCGGTTCCGCCACCCAGCACGAGGTCGTGCGGCAGGGTCGTACACCACTCGGGGACCTCCAAGCCGAGCTCAATGCAGCCGGAAGTTGATTTCGATCCCGGCAGGGACCGCGACCGGCTTGCCCGCCCGCAGGGCGGGATGGAACCCCAGGAACGCACCGTCTTGAGCGCCGCTAACGCAAGATCGGGATCGGCTTCATCGGTCAAGACCAGCGCTTCGACGTTTCCTGTTTCCGTGATCAGCGCCCCAATGTTCACCGGACCCTCCACGGCGGCGGAAACAGCCTCTCTGGGGTAAGAGGGGTCGGGGGTGGATCGCGGCCTCGGCGGGGTGAACGCCACTTCGGCCTGTCGGATTGGGGTAATGGCTGTCGAGGGTAGGGCTCGTGATATGAGCTGCACGCAGCGCAGGGTCTCGGTAACAGCGCAGAGCGTGCCGCCGCTGGCCGCCCAGCGCGAGCCGATGATCGGCGACTGCGGAAACCCGCCGCCGGTCGCCGAGGGTAGCCGCGCCGTCCACAGGTCGTCCTGGTATAAGCACCCGGACGTGCCGCACTTGGTCCACTCCAGCGGGTTCTGTTGCCGAACCCAGTTCAGCCCATCACCGGAATCGAGCAGAAGGGCTTGCGCTTGGGCGCCTCCGCCCACCGTCATTCTTCCGGTAGCGCGGTAGCGTCCGTCCTGGGCGTCAACGCTGTCGAGGTGGATTCCGGGAATCGTTCCGACCGACCAGGTCTTTCCGCCGTCTGCGCTGGCGCTCAGTTCCGTCACCGTGGACAATGACTTTTTTCCCGCCCAGCCGGGAATGTCCTGGTAGAGCACCAACATGTGACGGGCGTCCAGAGCGGCCACGTTTTGCACCAGACGGCGCGGACCGCTTGGAGTCTTGTTGGGCAACACGCGGCTCACCCAGGAACGGCCGCCGTCGGCGGTGACCCAAAAGCTGTTGATGCCGTCGGCGATGCCGTGAAGGGCGTCCGGGAAAACGGCCGCGCGGCTACGCGCCGGCGCGGCGGCGAGATGCTGCCAGGTGACGCCCCCGTTCGCCGTCGCGGCCGAGCCGGAGGGGCCGAGCACGATGCCATGCTGCGCGTCGCTGAAGGTGATCGTGTCGTAACGGGGAGCAAAGCGCCCGGCCGGCAACGTCTCCCAGGTCACGCCGTGATCACTGGAACGGGCCAGCAGCCCGTGTTCGCCGCAGACCCAAAGCAGATCGCCGACCGCGGTGATGCCGCGCGGCCGGTGCGGCAGGCGGATCGTCGTCCATTGTGGGAGGGCGCCGGGCGCAGGAGACGGCGCGGCGGGTGCCTGCTGCGCCGCCGTCAGCAGGCTGAACAGCCCCAGACCGACTGCCAGTCGGCGGGCTGTGCCATACAGCCCACCCCTCAATTGCAAAGCAGCGCTCATTTTAATTTTCGAGGCTGGCGAGATTGGCGAGAGGGTCAGCGATGACTTCCACCGGTGTGTCGAACAGGACGGCGCGGCGCATGGCGGCCCGACGCTCCGGGTTGCGAATTGTCGGAGACGGGGGGGAAGCCATGAATCGCCCCGGCTGGCTTGTATGCCCGCGCGGCAAAAGATCAGAGCTCGCACGATGCGCCGCGTCGATCCCGAGGTGAAGCGCCGTTGTGGCCCGCCACCCATTCTCTTACCGACCACCCCGCACTGTCGGTCGGGGCTCCCAGAGCGCCAAGCCGCCATATAGTCCGGCGGCGTTGGCTACGATCGTCACCGTGGCCGGGAGTTGCAACGTCACGTGGGTGGCGTTGCCGCCGCCAAGATAGATATGGTCGGGGTTGAACAGCGCCTCGATCTGTTTCAACGCGCGCGCCAGGCGCCGATTCCAACGCTTCTTGCCGACTTTCTTCAGCGCCGCGTTGCCGAGCAAATCCTCGTAGGTCTTGTCGTGGCGGAAGGGGTGGTGCGCCAGCTCCAGGTTGGGCACCAACTGACCGTCGAGAAACAGCGCCGATCCCAGCCCCGTGCCGAGCGTGAGCATCAACTCGACGCCCTTGCCCTTGACCGCGCCCATGCCCTGCACGGCGGCATCGTTCGCAACCCGGACCGGCTTCCGAAAGGTCTTGCGCAGCGTGGCGAGCAGCGGAAAATGCACCCATTTGGGATCGAGGTTGTGCGCCGTCTGCACCACGCCGTCCTTGACCACCCCGGGAAATCCGAGCGCGATGCGGTCAAAGCGCCCCTCGTCGCGAGCGAGTTGGCGCAGCACCTTGAACATGGCGGCAGGCGTAGCCGGCTGCGGCGTCTTGACCCGTTCCGGCGGCGCCAGCGCGCGGTCGCGTTCGTCCACCAACACCGCCTTGATGCCGGTGCCGCCGACATCGAGGGCCAGCGTCCGCGGCCCGACGGCTGTCACGTGATCGGGTTCCGGTTTCCTCGGGTGCGCCATGCCTTCACCTCCGCCGTCAGTCTGCCACAGAGGGCCTTGGAGATTTGTTTTTCCTGCCTCCCAGCACGATGCTTCCCGCACCGGAGTACCCAGGCAACGCTCGGGCGGGGTTGGACTGGTGCTGAATGGTCGGGCTTGGAACCGACCGCGGCTTCGGCCTGCGCCGCAGTGGCCGCCATCCAGGGTCCCCGCCGAGGCCCGCACCCCTCATGGCCGTAGCCGGCTCAGCGGTGCAGCAGTGGGCGCACCAGGTTTTCCACGCCGTTCCAAGCAATCTGAACACCGATGCACAACAGGATGAAAGCGATGATGCGCACGATGCCCTGCGTGGTCTGCGGCGAGATCCGATTCGCCAGTCTCGGGGCGGAAGCATAGGCAAAGTAGACCAAGGCCCCGACGGACAGGATGCCAAGCCAAAGCCCCAGGTGCGCCATCAGCGTATCGCCCCACGCGCGCTGGGACGCATGGGCGCTGAGCGTGAGCATCACCACGATACATCCGGGCCCGGCGGTGACTGGAAAGGTAAGCGGGTAAAAGGTCGCTCCTGCAACCATCGGAACGGTGCTGGCGGCGCGCGCATCTTCCGAGGCGTCTTCCGCCCGGTTCAACAGCTTCCATCCGATCGCCGCGACCACGCCGCCGCCGGCCAACTGTACGACCGGCAACGACAGGCCGAAGAACCGCAGGACCAGTGTGCCGACCAGATCAACGGCGATCAGCAACAGCACGGTATTACGCGCGATCTTGGCAGCCAGTTCACGGTAGACCCCGACCGGTTGCGGACCCACCATCCCCAGCAGCACCAAGGCCGATCCGACAGGATTGATCAGCGGGAGTAGCGCGCTGAACCCGAGCGGGAGAAATTTCAGAAGGATAAGGAGCGGGGCCATGCGGGAGTTCGCGAGGGCGGAATGCTCGGGAGTATATCCGACCCAGGACAGCCCGGTCGGACGCCGTGCTGGCACCCGGCTTCCAACCCTCGACCTGCATGGCGAGCGGCTCCGTCGTTCCCAGGGACGATCTCCTGGAACTTCTCGCGAACGGGATCAGGAGAGGCTGGGCTGGGTTTGGCCTGTATGCCGCACGGCCGCAGCCGGGGGCACGTTGGTTTCTCCACGCCGATACTCGTGCAGAATGCAAACCGCTTCCCCGTTAGTTCGCGAGCCAGAAGCCTCCTCGAAATAATGATGAATGAGTACGGAACCGTACCCTACCCCACCCGCGCAGGCACGACGGGTGTGACCATTACCGGGCGGCCCTCCTCGCGATTTTAGAGTCGTTTACGCCGTATCCGTGGCGCGCATGAATGCGGACGTGGAGAGAAAAAAAGCGAGGAGGCATGGTGGCACACCTCCTCGCCGTGAACGGGGGTGGCCGCTTAACTGCCCGCCTTGGAACCTCCGGCGATCCCAGCGCGCTTGACCAGCTCCACCGTCGCCGCGTCCGGTTGGCGGAAGGTGAGTAGCAGCCCGGGCTCGGCGAGTCGCAAACCCACCACCGCGTGCTTGTCGCCGTTGCTGACCATCAGCAAGCCGGAGGTGGCCGCGGCGGAGGTATCCACCGCAATCGGGCTGAGGAACGCGGCCACGTGCGTCTTGCCGTCCGGCGTGGTGATACCGCTGCCGCGGACGACCAGAAGGTGCATCGCACCGACCGCGGCATCGGTCACGCTGTAGGTGCCCGGCGCAAGCGTCAGATCCTGCACCTGCACCGTGTAGGGAACGTGGAAGTAGTAGTTGGGTGACTGGGCCTCCAGTCGATTGCCGCAGAGAGCAGTCAACAGGGCGAGCAGGGAAAGAGTCAATCGGGCGGACTTCATGGAAAACTCCTTTGAACGGACGGGAGACACCGCGGCCTGGGGCGGCGGCGTTCCACAGCAACTGAGGCGATGTGGCGGTGACGCGGACTGGGCGTCGGGAATACGGCGGGGAAGAAAGCGCTGCGCCACGTTTCTTGGCGCATCTCGACGTTAGCCCGCCGTAACCCCGGGGCAAAACGCAAAGCTTGGATTCCGCGGATTCGTGCGGCCCGCTAACCGACCCATCTGGCCTCTTTTGAGCGGGTTATAAACCTGCAAACGCCTGCGTGGCTGACGTGTTTTAATTCATTCCATCCAGATGAGGAGTTAGGCGCGCGCGTGGCGGTTGATCGCGCAGGGCCGGACGGCCGAGAGTTGCGGGGTGGGCGCTCACCTCAGCGTCGACGGGAGCGCGGCAAGCTGGCGAAGTGCCCCGCACGATCGCAGGCATCTTCCATCGCTCGTGCAGGTCCAATGCGCCTGATGGGGACGGTAGTGGCTTGACTTGTGGCACTCTGGTGAGTCCGCGAGGATTTTTCCCTTGGCTCAACCCGCTCCCCAAACCTTCGCCAACCACGCCAAGTTCGTTCCCGCCTACCACCTCATCGCGTTTCCGATACTGGCCTTGAACCTGGGCTGGTCGGTCTACCGCTTGGTCCATGCCCCGGGTATGGAAGCGGGGATGAGCTTGCTGGTGGCCGTGGCGCTGCTGATCCTCCTCTTCTGCTGCCGCCTCTTCGCGCTCACCGTGCAGGATCGCGTGATCCGGCTGGAGATGATGCTGCGGCTGGAACGTCAGCTGCCACCCGATTTGCGACCGCGCATCGGCGAGCTCTCGCTCAGCCAAGTGGTGGCGCTGCGCTTTGCTTCAGACGCGGAGCTGGCAACGCTGACCCGCACCGTGCTCGAAGGCGACATCCAGGACCGCAAGACCATCAAGCGCATGGTGCAACAGTGGCGGCCCGATCATCTGCGGGCGTAGAAAGGTTTTCGGTTGTCGGTTGTCAGCCAACGCAGGAGGCTGGCGCCTTGGACCTTGGATGATTGCCGAACCCCGGGTCAGGGGCAGCGACCAACGGGAGCGTCGGGGCCAATCCCTGCGTGGCCGGCGCGCCAGCGTTCAGGCGTTCCAGATCTGCCCAAGGTTGCAAAACCGGCTCAGGACAGCTACCTTTCGAGGCACCCGCCGCCGTTTTCACCCATGGCCATGTCACCGCGTCATCTGCCCCGTCGCCCGAGACGCGCGTCATTTCTGCCGGCGGTTTTTTTGTTGCTGGGCGCGCCCCTTTGGGCGCAGTCCCTGCGCGCGCTGGCCACGGTGAGAGGCGTGGCGGTGGGAACAGCGGTGAACTATTTCCATTTCGTTCACGACCCGGCCTATACCGCCCTGCTGGCGCGTGAGTACAACCAGGTCGAGCCGGAAAACGCCATGAAATGGGCGGCGCTGCATCCGGCCCCGCAGACCTACGACTTTGCGCAGGCCGACGCCATTGTCGCCTTCGCTCTCAACCACCAGCAGCGGGTGCGGGGCCACAACCTTCTGTGGCATTCCCACAACCCCGCCTGGCTGACGGACGGCCATTTCACGCCCACGCAACTGGCGCAGATCCTGCAGGACCATATCACCACGGTCGTCAGCCACTTTGCGGGCCGGGTCTATGCCTGGGATGTGGTCAACGAAGCCTTTCAGGAAGGACCCTCAGGAAAGCTGCGCCCCTCCATCTGGAACGACGAGCCGGGCATCGGCCGGCCAGGCACCGGCTTCATTGAGCAGGCCTTGCGCTGGGCGCACGCCGTCGACCCACACGCGCTGCTTTTCTACAACGACTTCGGCATTGAGGCAATCAACCCCAAGTCCGACGCTGTTTATGCCATGGTGCGGGACTTCAAGCGCCGAGGCGTGCCGCTGGACGGTCTGGGCCTGCAGATGCACGTTGACACTGACGGTCATCCCAACTTAAGTTCGCTCGCCCGCAACATCGCGCGTTTCACTGCATTGGGCGTTCAGGTGCAGATCACTGAGATGGATGTGCGCCTCAGGGTGAGCCGCGCAGGTGTGGCTTCGGCACGCGATCTGAACACGCAGGCGCGGATCTACCACGACATCAGCGCCGTCTGCCTGAAAGACCCTGGCTGCACCGCGCTGCAGACCTGGGGGTTTACCGACGCCTCCTCCTGGATTCCGCGCTTCTATCCCGGCTACGGCGCGGCACTGCCGTTTGATGCCGACCTGCGTCCCAAGCCGGCCTACGGCGCCTTGGCAAACGCTCTCGGCGGGCCGCCAGCGCGGGGCCTGAAACTGGCGATGGTGGCCGGCCCGCCGAGCGATTCACCCCGGCAACGCCACCGACGCCAGCCGTAACGTGGGTCCCCAGCGCCAGCTCTCGAGCCCGGCGATCCGCTGAATGCAGACTTTATGAACTCACCCTCGCGACTCCTTGGCATTGGTGCACTTGGTCTCTTGCTCGCGGCCTGCGGCGGTGGCGGCGGCGGCACGCCTCCCGCCCCCCCGGTGCCGGCACCGACGCCTTCCAGCCTCAAGGTCATCGCGACCAATGCCTTCGGTACGAGCGGCGGGTTGCGGTTGATCTTCTCCGGGGCGTTGGACACGACGACCGCCACGGTGGCCGCCAATTACCTTGTGCAAAGCGCCGCGGATACCAGTTACGCCACCGCCACCCCGGCGCGCCAGGCCGCGCTGAGCTCCGACGGCACGGTGATCAGCCTGACGTTTCCATCCAACTGGAAAGACGGCGCAAGCTACCAGGTGCAGGTCAACGGCGTCAAGGACACCAAGGGCCTGACCCTGGCCGTCACCCCCGCGCCGGTGGCCGTCACCGCCCGCCAGATCACCGTCAACACCCTGGCCGAGCGCCACCCCATCAGTCCCTATGTTTACGGCGTCAACTTCGGCGTGGACGCCAACTACATGTCTGACAGCGGCGCCACGCTCAGCCGGTGGGGAGGCGACGATCGCTCGCGCTACAACTGGAAACTCAAGGCGACCAACTCCGCCGCTGATTACTACTTCGAGAATCACGCCAGCACCTTCGGCGCGAACGGCAGCGCGGAGGACTTCATTGCCGCCATGATCGCCGGCGGCGGAACACCGATCATGACGCTGCCCATGCTGAACTGGGTGGCGAAAGACACCTCCAGTCACGGCTTCTCTGTCGCCAAATACGGGGCGCAGCAGAAAGTCGATCCCTACAACCCGGATGCCGGGAACGGTTTGCACCTCGACGGCTCGAAGCTCACCGGCAACGACCCTACCGATAGCAGCGTCCCGCTGCTCAATACCAGCTCGATCAGCGACCCCCCGGGCACGGTGTACCGCAGCGAGTGGGTCGCGGCGCTGGCCGCCGCCTTTGGCAACTCGCCGCACTTCTATGATCTCGACAACGAGCCCGAGATTTGGGGCGGCACCCACCGCGACGTGCACCCGCAGGCGACCAGCTATGACGAGATGCGCGATACCTTTCTCAACCTCGCGCGCGCGCTCAAGCGCTGGGACCCGCAGGCCGTCACCCTTGGACCGGTGGACTGCTGCTGGTACTTCTATTGGAACCTGCCCAGCGGGGCCGTCGACAAGGCCGCCCACGCCGGCATCGACTACCTGCCGTGGTGGTTGAACGAGATCGCCTTCGCCGACCGGGTGGCGGGGGCGCGCGCGCTGGACGACTTCGACATTCACGCCTACCCTGACGTGGACACCTCGAAGCTGTCCGACGCGGACGCCGCAGCCCTCCGTCTGCGCTCGACACGCGACTACTGGGACCCCACCTATCTGCAGGAGGGTTATATCGGCACCGACCAGTACGCCACCCAGACGCAGCCGCGGCGCAACTACCCGGCCCGCATCCCGCGCATGCGCGCCCTGCTCAATAGCATCTATCCGGGCCTCGCCTTCAGCATCACGGAATGGAACTTCGTCGGCTTCAGCGATCAGGTCCTGGGGGCCGGCTTGGTGGACGCCGACATGTACGGCGTGCTGGGACGCGAGCGGCTGGATGCCGCCAGTCGTTGGGTGCGGCCCGACGCGGGCTCGCCCCCTTACGAGGCCCTTAAGCTTTACCGCAACTACGACGGCGACCATCACCACTTTGGGACGCGTTCCATCGCCGCCGGCAACGACGGCAGCCCCAACCTGTTCACCACCTATGCCGCGCTCGATGCGGCAGGCACGACCCTGACCCTGATGGTGATCAATAAAGACCCCGCGCATGATGTCGCGGCGCACCTGAACTTCGCCGGCTTCACTCCCAGCGGCATGAACGCCTACATCCTGAGTCAGCAGGAACTGGGCACGCTGCGTCCGAGCGGAGCGCTCAACGCCGACGCGAATTTCAGCTTCCCGGCTTACTCAGCGACCCTGCTGGTCATGTCGGGAAGCTCGTCAACACCGGGCTACGAGGTGGACCTGAACCCGGACTCCATCATGTTGCCGAGCGGCGGGCACGTCGTGCTGCACCCGAGATTGCTCGCTGGGTCCGACCCAGTCACGCTCACCAACGTTCAGGTTGATAACGGTCTCAACGCCTCGATCTCCGGCCCCACCCTCACCGCCAGTCAAACTGGGGCCATCACGGTTGACGCTTCGGCCACCAGCCCAGGCTTTTATCGCCTGACCGCAACGTTTAGTGATGTTTCGGGAATCGTCCAGCAGCAGTCGGGCTGGATGGTGGTCGGACAGCCCGCCGCCGCGGTCACCGCCATCGGCGACGGCCAAGCTGCGCCTGCTGGCACGACCGTGAACATCGCCGCGACACTGAACGATTCCGGCGGTCTTCCCCTGAGTGGCGCCACCGTCCTCTTCACCGCCGACAGCGGGTCCTTGGCGGCACGTCTCGTACGTACCGACAGCAACGGCCGCGCCACCGTCAGCCTGACCCTCCCGGCCCTGCCCGGTGTCGTGCACGTCACCGCCGAAGGCCCCATGCCGTTGGGTCACCCCACGGCTCATTACACACTGACGGCACAGTAAGCCGTCCACCACGTGCCGTCTATTTCGCTGACTCCGCCGGGTACACCACCTTGCCCCGTCGCCGCCTGGCGAAGGGCGTGAGCTGCGCCGGACGCAGCGCCCCCGGGCCCATGATGTGCGCCACCGGAATCTTGCGGGCGAGCAGGGCGTCGGCGATCAGCGAGCGGTGGCAGCGCCACGGAACGGCCTCGGCGCACATCAGCGCGACACGTCCACCCTGCGCGAGGACAAGCAGCTCCTGCAGGCCGGCGGCGAACTCCTCGGTCTGCATGTAATCGGCAAAGCCGCGGAAGGACGCATTGCGCCAGCCAGTATTGATGGAGTCGGGACGCGCACGACGCAGCCCGCCGAGGTGCGGCAGGTGCAGGTAGGTCATCTCGGACCGGCGTAGCGCCTCGGCCAAGGTCTCGCGGTTGAACTGCGGGTTGTGGCGCGAACCCGGGATCGTCCGCACGTCCGCCACACAGCTGACCTTGTGCTGCTTTAAGAGATCCAGGAACTCCTCGAAGGGCCGCGTGGAATGGCCGATGGTGAGGATCTGCGGTTCCAGCCTGGACGCTGCGACGCGCGCCATGCTGCCATTGGAGCACGCCTCAACCCAGGTCGCGAGGACTGCACGGGGGAAAGCATCCCCCGGCGGAGGATTGCACCTCAGCACAACTCGGTGCAGTAGTGGGCCTCCACGCGCGCGGTGAAGCGGATGTTTCTGGGGGCGAAGTCCGGGGGCAGAGCCGCGAAGTCGTGTTCCTGGCTGCCATCGTTCAGGTGGACAGAGGCGGAACTCAGCCGTCCCAAGCGGCGTCCCGACTCGGCTGCGAGCGTCTCCGCCTGGAGACGCGCCCGCTGGAACGCCTCTGCCAGCAGCCGCTGGCCGGCCTCCTCGCGCTTTTGGAAGGCGAACCTCACTTCGCGCCACGGCGCCAAGCCCCGCGACGTCACTTGTTGCAGCAGGGACTTGATCTGCCGAAAGTCGGTCAGTTCGACCCGCAAGGCTGATCCCACGCCGCAGGACGGCGGGTCGTCGACCGTCGGCTTCAGTTGATAGGTCTCCACCCGGGCGCGCTCCGGAGCGATCCCAATCCCTCGCAGCAACGCCTGCACCTGCTCGACCTGGCGGCGGGCCCCTTCATGAGCAAGGGCCAGCGTGGGTTCGCAAACGCGAAGCTCCAGTTTGACGACCGCCGTGTCCGGGATCACGTCGAGGGTCGCCTCCGTGACAACCTTAACCCAGTCCGACGCACCACCCAGTTGGCCCTCAGCCACGGTGATCTGTCCTGGCTTCCGGTATCCGACGGCAGCGGCGCCGACACCAAGGCTGACCAGCGCCATGCCTGCTAAGAGTGTGAGTGCAAGGGTCACCATACTTCATCCCGCTACTTCATCCCGCTCGACCTGACATCCTCGTCTCCCTCAGACGCGGGTTGAGGTGCGAAATGTTGCACCCCTGTCTCCGCATGCAGAAACGCGCGCGGGGATGGGAAAAAGTTGCGTTGTGTGTGGAAAAAAAGTCGCCCCTGACCGCCTGCTCAACCATCGCATTCAGTCGCACGTGCAGACGCGGACAGAGGGCGAGGCGGTCACGGCATGAGGCGGAAGAGGGCCTGCACGTGGGCGGTGATTTGGACCTGATCGGGGGTGAAGTTGTCGGTTGGAGCGGCGGAGCGTGCCGCCGCCATGGCCATCATCGGATGCGGACCCGGCTGGTAGTTCGTCACATCCACGGTGGCGGAGCTCAAGGCGCCCAGACGACGCCCGGCCGCCGCGGCCAACGCTTCCGCCTCGGCGCGCGCGTTGGCATAGGCATCCGCAACGGCCTTCTCCTTTGCCGCGGCCTGATGCAGCAGCTCGAACGTAACGCCGCGCAGTGCATCCTGCTCCTGCGTTCCCGCCCGGTCAATGAGCGGGCCGATTTGACTGAAGTCGGTGAGCTCGACGCGCATGGCCGTGTTGACGCTGTAGTCCACCAGAACGTGCCGGTTCCAGTCCATGTTGGGGACGACGCTGTAGCTCTCGAGCTTGGCGTGTTCTGGAGCGATGCCGCTCGAGCGCAGCATTCCCCGCACCTCCTCGGCCTGCGCCTGCGCGGCAGCGTAAGCCTTTTTGAGCGAGCGGTCCTCGCCATGAATGTTGAAGGTGACCACGGCGGTGTCCGGTGCCGCTTTGAACTCGCCCTGCGCTGTAACCTGCACCGAGTCGGGCGGGGGCGCAACTTGCGCCACCAGCGATGACGCCGCAACAAGCGCGCCCAAACTGACGAGAAGGATGGTGGGCAGATGGGAACGCAGACGTGGAACTTGCATAGTGCTAAGACGATCCCCCGCCGGGAAGCGTTGCACCGACCTGCGGGGATGTCATTGGAAGTTCTTCTGTGGCTCGCGCAGCTTGTCAGGCAACCTTTCCACCGTCAAAAATCCAAGCTCACTCATCACTCATCACTCATCACTCATCACTCATCACTCATCACTCATCACTCATCACTCATCACTCATCACTCATCACTCATCACCGTTCACGGCCGCAGGACCCACGCCGAGGGGTGCTGTTCAAACCCGATGTGCCCGTAGTAGTCCACCGCCTTCGGCGCCGCCAGCAAGATGATGCTGGTCTGGGATCCACCCGCCCGCTGCGTCTCGCGGATCAACTGCTTGCCGATGCCCTGCCGCTGGTGTGAAGCGCGCACCGCCAGATCGGAGAGATACGTGGCGTAGACAAAGTCAGTCAAGCTGCGGGCAATGCCCACCAGGAGCGCCCCATCCCAGGCGGTGATCACCAGGTTGGCGTGCTGTACCATCGCCGCCATGCGCGGGCGGTCGGCGATCGGCCGCCGTTCGCCCAAAGTCGAGGCGGCGTAAAGATCGATCACCTGGGTGAGATCAAGCTGGTTGCCCAGCCGATAACTGATCATGTGGCGCACATCCGTTGAAGGGATTGTAGCGTGACGATGGCGCGTCGGCCACGCCGGGCTTCGCCCCGGCGCTTCCGCCACTTCCGACATTCCACCCCGCTTCACTTTCCACGCTTCGCGCTCCACAGCCCATGCTCTACCCTCCTGTCAACGCAAAGTAGAAAGTTCCTCATTTGAGCAAAGTAGAAAGTTCCGCAAGGGGCGCGGAGGCGGAGCGAAGCGGAGCCGGAGCGTCCCCTTGCGGCGGGAGCGCGCTGCGCCTCCAGGCGGG
>Ga0207416_1000263_pt1 | contig 95139 bp, 104 predicted proteins | sample PaiPotPPM11metaG_FD_184107 | JGI IMG/M metagenome (GOLD analysis project Ga0207416, IMG submission 184107) | Iron sulfur acid spring bacterial and archeal communities from Banff, Canada, to study Microbial Dark Matter (Phase II) - Paint Pots PPM... ... | reverse complement strand
CAAACGTACTCAACTCGACCGTCTTTATCAGCGCCTCGCCAACGATATCGACCAGCTCCTTAACGCCGTCGGCCTTAAGCTTGCAGCTTGACTACCAACGAGAACAAAATTCCCGTCACCGTCCCCATAACGGCCTAAAGGTTTCTGGCCAATCCATTTTCCTTTCCCAGGCTTTGCCGGCGCACTGAAAATATGAGACAGCGCTTGGTGCAGGGGAGAGTAGATTCGAGAGTACTTCCACCTTACGTCGGGTATCTAGTATCGAGTCCCATAAGTCGCAGTAACTAGAACGCAATGTTATTGCTGCGCGCTGTTGAACCAGCGATAATGCTCGCTCCAGCCGCGCAGTATCGGGTTGAGATACTTAATCACCTCGCTGAGCGGTGTCCGCGCATCGCTGCCGAGTTCCTCGCGAACTCGCTGCCGGCTCTATGAAACCGCGCCGGCTACACATGTTGATTACTTCGAGCGTTTCGGCTTTGCCGAAGCAGGTTTCGCCCAGCTCGTCCAGGCGTTCGGTCAAGCATCGTTGCTTCCGCGGACAGGGCGGCACGATGTGCCAAACGGCCGTGCTCTCCGCCTTGACATCTCGCGCGACGGCCTAATTGAGCGCTAGCTAAACCGTGTGCGCGCTCAGTTCCCGCGGAGGATTGCGAACAGACTCAGCACTAACTGCCATGAGGCAACCGCGAAACCGATTACACCGATCGCTCCGGTCAACCACATTGTCAGGCCATATTGCGGGGATTGTACCACCCGCTCCAGCGGCGCATCTTTGTACTCGGCTATTCGCCGGCGCATCCGCCGGTACAATACCAAGCAGCTCACTGCGGCATAGCCGAAGAGCCCGCATGCGAACAGCGAGGCTACAAGCCGTCTCTCAGGATCAGACACACGTCGCCTCAGGATCTAACACCCAATCACGTAATGGCAGAGTCCTTTCCACGCAATCATCGTTTCGGCTAGATGTATAAGTGGCACGAGTCTAGCGCTAACAGACTGAGCATACTCAGGGCAAATTGCCAAAAAAGAGGTTGTCATGAAGATTGGCGTTTTTCTGTTGGCTTCAGAACAGTCCGCCGATCCGGCGGTAGTCGCCAAGCGAGCTGAAGAACTAGGTTTCGCCTCGTTTTGGGTGCCGGAACATCCTATTCTGCCGGTGCATTGTTCGTCGGGATATCCCGGCTCGCCCGACGGCAGCATTCCAACCGCGGTCGGCATTATTGCGGACCCATTTGTCGCTCTGGCGCGGGCCTCAGCAGTGACCTCAGCTATTCAGCTCGGAACGGGTGTTTGCCTGGTGCCAGAGCGGAATCCGTTGCTGTTAGCCAAAGAAATCGCGACGCTGGATTACTACTCGCGCGGCCGCTTCCTGTTCGGTATCGGCGCTGGCTGGCTGAAGGAAGAAACCGAAATCATGGGAGGCGACTTTGCTCACCGCTGGACCCAGACCCGCGACGCCATCCTGGCGATGAAGGAGCTGTGGACCAAAGACGAATCAGAATACCACGGGCGATATTATAATTTTCCGGCAGTACGCTCGTTTCCCAAACCTGCTGCCAAGCCACATCCGCCAGTGCTGCTCGGTGGATCATCTAAATACGTATTCAAGCGAATCGTCGAATGGGGCGATGGGTGGTTGCCGACGGGAGTCTCCGTCGAGGGCATCCAACGTGGCTGCGCAACCCTCAACGGGTTGGCCGAGAAGGCAGGACGCGATCCGCGCTCGCTGAATATAATCGCTTTCGGCCAACCCGGGCAGTTCACCAACAAGCGGGAAATTCAGGCCCTGGAGACAGCCGGCATCCCGCATGCGACTATCTGGCTCACGCGCGCAAAGCAGCATGATGTGATTGCTGAACTGGAGGAGTTGGCTCATCAGGTGCTTGGTTAGTGCAGGTTTCAAGAAAAATGTAAATGAAGACCCCCGTTGCTCCAGTCGTCCTGTGCGTGCGCAATCAGACGCGGGACACGGTGCTGTGCCGGCGGGCGACGCTAGCGCGCGGCTTCCGAGACCGCAGGCGTGGATTGTTGGGGCGCCGTCAACTGAACCCTGATGAAGGCATGTTATTCGAGGCCAAGCCCTTTCTGCCGCTGATATGGCTACATACGTTCTTCATGACTTTTCCCATTGACATTGTCTTTCTTGGCCAAGGTAATGTGGTGATGAAGATCCAAGCTTCGCTCAAACCTTGGCATTTGTCGTCAATGGTATTTGGCGCGCGTAGGGCCATTGAACTATCTGCTGGTGCGGCGATTAGAGCAAAGACCGCAGTCGGCGATTTTATTTCACTAGGAGAAGTCTAAACGCAAGTTTTCATTAGGGAGAAGGCTGATGCGAGACTTGAGCTTTTACCACGAGCGAAGGGAAGCGCTGAAAAAAAGTTACCTGCCGACTGGAGAGGCTGTGGCGCAGCCGGCGCAGACCGCCGGTGTCGATCATCTCGCACTGATTTGCTCCGAATTGGAACGAACAATCGACTTTTACACTGAAGTGCTGGGGATGCGCCTGACGCGGATTGTGCAGAATCGCGACGAGCCAACCTCTACCCATATCTTTCTCGACATGGGCGGCCGCAACCAATTGGCGTTCTTTGATTTCCCGGAAAAGGGACCAGCTCGCACCGTGCGCGGTGTCGGTAGTATGCATCACGTCGCGCTTAAGACGCGACCCGAGCAGATGCTCGCCACTTTAGCCAAGCTCGACGAGCGTCACATCTCCTACTCGATGCATGGAACGCCGGATGCCGGTTCGATATATGTCCGCGACCCCGACGAAATCCTGATAGAGCTAACGACCGGTTATTGAGCCGCCGCCGGTCACGCACTCTCTCTCTGAAGTGCGCGACCGATTCAGGCGTTCTTAACCCACGCCGCGATAATTGCCAACGGGGGCTCTTGCCACGTGCATTCGGTTATTTCAAATCCGGCGGTGTGCAGCCATCCGCGATGAGTGGCTGCACCTCCCTCAACCAGACCGAATAGGTCGTAATCCAGAAAAATGCCAGTCGGCCGCAGCAGTTCGTAGATGGAGCGATAGCATGCCTGTATAAGAAATTGCTCGCGCAGATTATGAATCGCCAATCCCGAAACGATCAAATCAAATGGGGCTTGCAATTCGCCGGTCCATCCTGGGTCGCGTAGATCACTTAAGACATAGGAAATCTGATTGCGATGCAGTCGGAGGCGGCTACGTGCGTGCTCGAACATCGGAGCCGAATAATCCTGTAGCGTCAGACGCGCATGTGGGAAGATTCTCAGCACCTGTTCGCTGACCAGCCCATAACCGGCCCCGATATCCAGCACGTTAATCTCTGCCTCAGGCGCAAAGGATGCCACGGTGAGCATTTGCTGCAGTAATGGACGGCGCACGTTGTCGCGCGTGACGTCGCGCTCGATCCAGTTATCGACATACTCGCGCGAATGCCAATCATGCTCGCCGATCGGCCTGTCGTCGAAGCGATTGCCCATGGTTACAGCCTAGCACACTAGTGAAGCCGCAGGCGGAGCGAGCTAACGAGTCTGCGAGGTGCGCATAAAACTAGAAGCCCGCGCGCGTCGGCGGGCGTGGAAAATCGCGCCCGCCAACCGCCAACATACATGCTACAGACCGGGAAGCTTGGGCGTTTCCTTCCATGCGGGACGCGACCGGCACGCTTCCAGATAAGCCTGCACCTTGGGGAAGTCGCCGTAGGTGAAGCCTGCTTTTTCGATCACGTTGAGCACTGGGGTATAGCCACAATCGACCAGGGAGAACTCATTGCCCAGCATCCATTTGTCCTTGCCGAGCTCGCCCTCGACGATTCCGATTACGGCGGGCAACGCTTTTTCGCCGCGCGCAATGGCGTCCTGATCCCCGGGAATCCCGAGCAACTTAGCTGCTATCCGGTTGAACGCCAGATCGGTAGCCGATGGCGAGATGTGGCCCGACAGAAAAAACAGCCTTCGCAATGCGTCAGCACGGCCTGCCGCAGTAGTGGGCCACAGCTTGCCGGTCTTATCGCCAAGGTAGGCGAGGATCGCGTGCGAATCCCACAGCGTCAGGTCGCCATCTACCAATACCGGCACTCGGCCAAATGGATTAAGTGCCAGGAACTGGGGGGTGCGCTGTTCACCCTTGCTCAGATCAACTGGAACGATCTCACACTCAAGCCCCAGTTCGTGCAGCGCGAAGGTGATTTTCTGCGGATTAGGTGACGGAAAGTGATAAAGCTTCATCGCATTCCCTCCTCTGCTCATGAATGGACGGTTCTCGCGGCTATTGCCGCATTGCGGCTTCGGCTCGCTTCCGAAGCTCCTGCGGTGGCACATCCTCGACATGGGTCGCGATCGACCAATGATTCCCGAACTCGTCTTTCACCTGGGCCATCCGGTCGCCCCAGAACATATCGGCTGGCTCGGATAACGACGTGGCGCCGGCTTTGAGGGCGCGCTGATAGACGCGATCGACATCTACTACGTAGAGAAGCAATGAAGAGATGGTTGGCGATTGATGCATCGCGTCGTTCATCATTACTACTGAATCACCAATTCTGACTTCAGCATGCATGATCTCGCCATTGGGGGCGGGCATTCTGACGGTCTCCTCTGCGCCGAACGCCTCCTTGACGAAATCGATGAGCTTGGCCGCCCCCTTAACCACGAGTGACGGCGTGACTGAATGGAAACCCTCCGGGATAGCCGTGACTGCCATTGTGCACTCCTTTCGTTCCGACAAATTGAACTTCCGTCAGTTCCAATGCATCGGTTCATGCGGCAGCGACCCGTGCTGCATACTCATGGAGCGTCAGGTGCCAAAGATTTTCGTAATTTTCGTCCACTGCCCGCACCTTCGAGCGTCGCTTCCGCGAGGCACCTAAGCATGCAAAATCGCCGTTTGCACTATCAATCTTGCAACCGGCATGAAACGGTGAATCCTTCGGGTTCTGGACCGCTCGGGTGAGCGTTGGACCGTTGAGCGGAGTTCCGGTGTCAAAGCGCAATTGCGGGAGCCGTTCAATTGCGGTCTGCGCCTCGCCCACCGCTTCGGCTTTAGACGCGGCCGCGCCAATGGCACCGCCGTCCCGATCGGGATAGACCAGCGACCAAAACCAGGTCCCCTGAACGGTCCAGACATTGAAACTCGCGTTTTCGGTTCTTCGTGTTCGCATGATTCTTCCCGCGCAAACAAGACCATTTACCTATAGTCGGAAACCCCATGCACGGATCGACACTTGATTGCCGCCTTTTTTGGTCGCGTGGAAATCCCGCTCAGCTCGCACTGGTGGGGTCGGTGCCTGGAAGCGTTGCGTAACTATCTCGATAAGAGGTTGCGAATGCTAATACCAGGCATAGAGCGATCAAGGCGGACATCACACCCGGCCCCGCAAAGAAATAAGTCCAGCTCAGGATGTCAAGCAACGTTGTGCAAACCAGCAGGGTCACGATCAGGGGCAGCGCCTTCCGAGGTTCAGCCCGGCTCAAACTACTCAGTTGCCACATCAGCACAAGAGCCGCGAAGAGGACGGTGATGGAGAACTCATAACCCCGGTAGAAATCCCACGCACTGCGGCTCGATCCCATGATGTCGAAATGAAAGCCGCGCATGGCCTCCAAGACCGCCTTCTCCCGAGATCCGGGAGTCGCACTGCCTGAAGCAGTCCCCGAGGCGGTTGCCATGGTATGGAGGATAGTTCCCAGAGCCTGAAGGACCGCGGCGGCCACCCTCATAGATATCCAGTGCTTCACCCTGATTTCCTCCCGCGGCTCGTTCCCGAGAATTGGCTTCAGCCTGTTACCCTAAGACGCCCGATCCGACGGCGGCAACCCGCGATTGAAACTGACCCAAGATGAAATCCCATCCGTTTGAGTATTCGTTGCTATCGCCGAGCATTTTGGGACCTTGATCCCATCCGCTATGCTCAAGTTCGACTCGCGTTCCATCGCCGTCCGCCAGGAAGCGCACTGCAACCCGGGTCGGTCCCTCCCATTGCGGTGCGCGCCAGGTGAAAGTCACCATTGCCGGTGGTTGATAATCGATTATGCGTCCAACCTCGAACTCGGTCCCATCGGCAAAGCGCTCATAAAAACGGCCTCCAATCCGTCCCTCGATGAAGATTTCCTTGGCGCGTTGGCCGCCAAACGAGAACCCCTGCTTGAGCGGCCACCAGTTTCCAATTTGCTCGCAGAAGACCCTGAAGACGATCGGCGGCGGTTGCTCGACCTTGATCGATTTGCGGATGGTCATGGTTGTCCTCCAGATGGCTTTCCTCAAAACTCAAGCAGCCGAATCTGCGCGCGCTTGATACTGGCTCAGAATCAAATCCCATCCCCGATCGTAGTTTTTACTGGTCTCGCGAAGGTTTTCGGCTTGTTCCCAGCCGCTGTGCTCGAGTTCGACGCGGGTGCCGGAGCCTTCGGCGGTGAATCGAATTTGGACTTGGGTCGTCCGGTCCCAACTGGGCGCACGCCAGGTGAAACCGACCAGCGTGGGCGGCTGAAAGGCGGTGATTCGGCCGATTTCGTATTCCGTACCATCGGCATAACGCTCGAAAAAGCGGCCCCCAATTCGCCCTTGAATGATCATGTCGGCCAGGAGCTTGCCATTAAATGAAGGCCCCTTCGGCCACCATTCACCGATCATCTCGACGAACACTCTGAAGGAAATCTCGGGCGACCGTTCGACTCGAATCGATTTACGGATCGTCATAGCTATTGCTCCGCGGCGCTCCGCTTAGTGTTCTTGCTTCTCCGCATAGCGTTTGAAGGCGTCCAACGCGCTATCCCAGAAGCGCCCGACTCGCTCGAGCGTCCCGATCAGCTCATAGATTGCCTGGCTACCTGATGGCGCAAGTTCGTAGACCTGCTCACGTCCATGTGGTCTCGCCCTGATCAACCCGGCTCTTTTGAGCACGCGTGTATGTTTGCAGATTGCCGGACGGCTGATCGCAAACCCTGTCGCCAGCTCACCGGCGCGATGCGGCCGTTGCGCCAATCGCTGCAGGAGATCGCGCCGAGTCGGATCCGCGAGAGCGGCGAGTGTCTGGTCGAGTTTCTGCGGCACGCCAATTATGTAACCTCAGGGTTACATATTAGTCAAGAGCTTCACCAACGATTTTTGCTCTTTCGAAAAACTGCCCGGTGTCCTACAGTCCGGTAGTCATAAATGGAGTTGATGAGTGGCAAGCCGCGCCGCGTCCATAGTCCTGGCTCTCGTCCTGGAGTGCGGGCTGTTGTCGTCCGGATGCGCGGGCATGAAAACGCACGGTGATCCCACCGATGCAGCCGGGATGAATCTGCAGGGAGTCTGGAACGGCATGTCGGTAAATGACTGCAGTCCGGTTCAATTAGAACCGTCGCGTTGCCGGGCCGTGGAACGAATCAGTTTCACGATGCTTCGCCACAACGAGAGGTCGTGGGGCTTTTACCGCTGCGCCCCCGGCACTAGGCCTTGCTACAATCAGGTGGATCGAGGTGAGATCAAATATCTGGAATTAACCGGGCGCATGCTTTGGTTGCGCGTGATGCGAGACGATCATTCCAGTTGCCTATTCGACACCATTCTCTCTCCCGATCTGATGCGCCGTGAATTTTGGTGTTTTCAGGGTTCTGCGCTAATCGAGCGCGGCTCCTGGCAGGTCGAGCGGGTCTACTAAGCGAACAGGAAAGGCTTTCCGGCCTATGGCTCAGGACTATTCGAGGTGTTCTTGACCTTATTGGCGAATACGTGCGTACAGCAGCGAGTCGGCAAGCCGCCCATCTTTAAAAATGCTGCGTCGTAGGCGCCCCTCGAGTTTATAGCCGGTCTTCTCGAGCACACGCGCCGAAGCGGGATTCCATTCAAAGACCGTTGCCTGGAGCCGCTCCACGGCAAAAATCTGAAATGTGTACTCAGTGGTCTGCTTGAGCGCTGCGGCCGCAATTCCGCGTCCCCAGAACGGCTCACCGAGCCAATAGCCGATCTCGGCGGTTTTGCAATTGACGTCATCCAGCAAACGGCAGCCAATGCCGCCGATAGCTTCGCCATGGAGTTCGATGGCAAAGTGAGTCGGGGGCCCCTGGTTCGACTCACATAGCGCTATCCACTCGTCAGCCTCCGCGCGCGTGTAGGGATGGGGAAAGATATTGCGCAGGTTGAGCCAAATCTTGCGATTATTCGCATACTGAATGAGCGCTGAAATGTCGGAGCGGCGCCACGCCCGCAAGATTATTTGTTCTTCGCCGCTCATCGAAATATTCCTACACTCGATTGCCAGGCGCGGAGAATCTTTCAGTTCTCACTATCATCCTGAGCGCGAGTGCGTCAAATGGTTCCGGATTCGGCTTCCTTACCCGTCCTCGGCTATCTCCGTTGAAATTAGTCGAGGTCATGATGGTGGTCGTGCCGTTCATGCTCTTCGTGCTCCTCATGCTCCCATCTCTGGCGACCTCGCCAATAAGGGTGCGGATTGGACGCATAGTAGCGCGGGCCCGGCACGTATCCCGGGGCATATTGAGGGTAATATCCAGGATAAGCGTAGCCGGGTGAGCCATATGAGTACCTGGGATAACCTGGGTAATAATCTTCGTCAAAACACGCCGATAGTGAACCGATCGCGAGGATGAAACCGATTATTCCGAGTATGCGGGAGATTTTCGCCTTCATAGCCGTGTACCTCCAAAGTCCCGACCTAGTGAGCATCACGTGTGCCACGGGCGGAATACCACAGATAGGCTTAATCTTTTGGATTAACATGCGGTCCGCAACTATCGCTGACGTCGTTCCTGTGCACCAAAAGGGTGGAAAGCACGAGCGCTGCTCGGACAATTGGCGATCCTTTTCGAAATCATCGAACCGCGGACTGGAAAGCAGCTAGGATTGGCAAGAAAATTGGCATCCTAAAAAGCGCGGCTCAAATGGAGGAGCATTGAAGCTATCGATCATCGATCAGTCGCCGGTGCCGGCGGGCTTCACGCCCGCGGACGCGCTACATAACACTATCGAACTCGCCCAATTGGCCGAACGGTTAGGTTACGAGCGTTATTGGATCGCTGAGCATCACGCAATCGACGCGTTGGCGAGCCCCGCCCCCGAAATTCTTATTGCCCGGCTGGGAGCTGAGACGTCAAAGATTCGCATCGGCTCCGGCGGCGTAATGCTGCCGCATTACAGTCCAATGAAGGTTGCTGAAGTGTTTCGAGTTCTGCATGCGCTCTATCCGGATCGCATAGACCTCGGGGTCGGGCGGGCGCCGGGCGGCACGCCGCTGGAGTCCTACGCCTTATGGCGTACGCGCGGCGAGCATCCCCAATCGGACGACTTCGGACAACAGTTGGTAGAGCTGCTGGCCTTTTTGAATCGCAAGTTTCCGGCAAATCATCCATTCAGCCGAATCAAGCTTTCGCCGGAAATGCCCGGTGCTCCCGAGGTGTGGCTGCTCGGTTCGAGCATGTGGAGTGCCTCGGCGGCCGCACAGCTTGGTCTGCCGTACGCGTTCGCACACTTCATTGATCCAGCGCCGACTCGCCTCGCGATCGAGCATTATCGCTCGCACTTCAAGCCAGGGAACACGCGCCTTTCGCGACCGCATACTATTTTGGCAGTAGGTGCGCTCTGCGCCGATACGGGGGAGGAAGCGGAGCGGTTGATTTCGAGCGCGCGGCTTTTTCGGCGCCGCATCAGGCGGGGCGAATTAGGCGCGATTCCGACGCCGGAGGAAGCAATGCGCGAGCTGGGCGACTTTCCGGGAGCGGTGGGGGAGCAGTCTTTTAGGTCTCCCGCCCGCTCTTTACAAAGAGGAGAGCCTGCCCTCAGGAGTGCGAGCGATGAACCGGGCCGGGGTGGTGACGATTCTGAGTTCCCACGGTACGCGGTCGGCGCACCCGACAAAGTGCGCGACCAGTTAATCGATATGGCGAGCGCGCTCAATGCCGACGAACTGATGATCGTGACGGTGATGCACGGTCATCGTGAGCGGAAGTATTCTTACAAATTGTTGGCCGACGCTTTCGGTCTGAAGGCACGCTAGGCAGGTGAGCTGATTCCTGGAAGGAGCGCCATTGAAGTGAATGCTCGTCTACGAGTGCCGAAAGAAGGGTCTCTAGCGCAGCTTCTGCAACGAACGTGTGGATCAGCGCGCTGTATGCTTTCCCAGCGGTCTGCATTCAAAACGGGGGTAGTGGCGTTTGCTGGGTCGGCCGGTCGTTGTTATGGCTTGGGCCATGCCTCCCGATTTTCTTGAGCCGTGGTGGCAGGAAAATAAGGAACCTCAGCAGCCAGTCTTCAAACCGTAGCCGCGCCAGCTCCGTTTGGGCCTTAGCCAGCTCCGGGTCGAATAGTTTCAGAACGCTCCTCATGCACAGCCACGAACCCCGATCTTTTGAGTTTCCCCGCCCCATTGCGGCGATAGCAAAGGACACGAGCAATCAACGATTTTTTCTTCAAATCTGCGCAGAGCTCAGGCCGGTCCGTGGAAGGGTTGCGGTTGGTTCTGGGATTGAACTCCCATAAAATTTGCCTGCGTAAGCTTAATGCCGCAGGCTTTCAGCGTGCCAGGGTGAACGTTTGGAACTCAGCAAGACATTTGATGCCAAATCAGCAGAAGAACATTGGTTCCAACTTTGGATTGACCGCGGTTATTTCAAGGCCGATCCGAGCCGTCCCGGCCCAATATTCTCGATCGTAATACCGCCGCCCAACGTTACCGGCGCGTTGCACCTCGGTCATGCACTCAACAATACGCTGCACGACATCATTGTCCGTACACGCCGTATGCAGGGCTACAATACGCTGTGGGTGCCCGGCACTGACCATGCGGGAATTGCGACCCAAAACGTCGTCGAACGCGAAATCGCCCGGGAGGGTAAGACTCGCCACGACCTCGGCCGCGAGAAGTTCGTCGAACGTGTATGGCAATGGCGCGAGACTTACGGCGGCAAAATCCTGCATCAATTGCGCCGCCTCGGATGCTCATGCGACTGGAGCCGCGAGCGCTTCACGCTGGATGAGGGCCTGTCGCGGGCCGTGACCAAAGTATTTGTCAGGCTCTACCATGAAGGGCTGATCGAGCGCGATTACCGGTTGATCAACTGGTGTCCGCGCTGCGAAACCGCGCTGTCCGACCTTGAAGTTGACCACAAGGAGACTGAAGGCAATCTTTGGTTCATCCGCTACCCGCTGAACGACGGCGCTGGAGCTATTACGGTAGCAACCACTCGGCCGGAAACGATGCTCGGAGATACCGGCGTAGCCGTCAATCCGTCGGACGAGCGCTTCAAGGACTTGGTGGGCCGGACGGTGAGACTGCCGCTGGTCGGACGCGAGATCCCGATCATCGCTGATCCTGCGGTAGATCGGGAATTCGGCACCGGCGCCGTGAAAATTACTCCTGGTCACGATTTCAATGACTTTGAGATAGGCCGGCGGCATCAGCTCGCACAGATTTCGGTGATGGATACGCGTGCGCGTATGAGCATCGACTCCGGGCCCTACTGCGGCATGACTCGCGAGGCTTGCCGCAAGCGGGTGGTCGCCGATCTCACTGCACAGCAACTGATCGAGAAAATCGAACCTCATAGGTATGCGCTGGGTGTTTGCTCACGATGCGACACGGCCGTCGAGCCGATGCTTTCGTATCAATGGTTCATGCGGGTGACCAAACCGGACGGAACCGGCCAATCTATCGCCGGCAGGGCGATCGCGGCGGTAGAGCAGGGCGACACAAAATTTTATCCGCAGCACTGGGAAAATACCTATTTCGCCTGGATGCGCAGTATCCAGGACTGGTGTATCTCCCGGCAACTATGGTGGGGCCATCGGATTCCCGCCTACTGGTGTCAGCGCTGCGCCGCCGCGGAACCCATTGTCGCCGAGACACGGCCGTCCGCTTGCCCTCGCTGTGGGGGCGGCGACCTGCGCCAGGACGACGACGTGCTCGACACCTGGTTTTCTTCCGGCTTATGGCCGTTTAGCACGCTCGGATGGCCCGAACGGACTGCGGACCTGGAGAAGTATTATCCCACCAGTCTGCTCATTACCGCGTTTGACATAATTTTCTTCTGGGTGGCGCGGATGATGATGTTCGGGTTGAAGGTGAATCCGCGCGGCGCCGACAGCCTCGCGGGCGCGGTGCCATTCAAACATGCCTACATTACGCCGCTGGTGCGCGACGCACAGGGCAAGAAGATGACGAAGTCGCGCGGCAACGTGGTCGATCCGCTGGAGATTATGGAGAAATATGGCACCGACGCCGTGCGCTTCACCCTCGCGCAACTGACGGTACAGGGCCGCGACCTGGTTCTGTCCGATGAGCGGCTGGCGGCGTCGCGGGCGTTTGCCAATAAAATTTGGAATGCGGCGCGATTTGTTTTGATGAACCTCGAAGGCGCTCCCGAACCGGTCGAGCAAATTGAACTGCCGCGTCTAAGTCTCGCTGAGCGTTGGATCCTGAGTCGCCTCAACGCCGCGATTCGCGCCGTCACGTCGGCGATTGACGCGTACGAATTCAATGTCGCGGCGCTAAGTGTATATCAATTCATCTGGCACGAGTTCTGTGACTGGTATATCGAATTGTCCAAGGAGCCGCTCAAGTCTGGAGGCGAAGGGCAGGCCGCCGCGCGTTATGTGCTGGTGCATTGCTTTGACAATATGCTCAGGCTTCTGCATCCGTTTATGCCATTCATTTCGGAAGAGATCTGGCAGGTGTTGCGGCCTTATCTAAGCCATTCAAATCTCAGCGAACATCTGGCAGTTGCCGATTGGCCCGGGCTGGCTGCACACGAACCGCTCAGCGAAACGGAAGCGACAGCAATGGAGCGCTGCATCGCTACTACGCAGACGGTCAATTCGTTGCGCTCGCTGGTCGGCCACCATCCAGGCCAACGAATCAAAGCGATGCTGCGGCTGAGCGACAACAACGGCGAAATCGAAACGTGGCGGCCGTATGCCACTACATTGGCCAGAATTGGAGATTTCGAAATCAGCGCAGGTGCCAACGAGCGACAACCGCGGATGGTATTTGCGCCGCTGGGATGGGGTGAGGTCGGAATCGAACCACCCGCGGATTTCGACTTTGAGAGGGCGCGAAGTATGCTCAAAAAAAAGCTGGACGAGGTGCGTGTCCATTTGCAGCGAAATCAGGGGCGGTATGACAATCCGGACTTTCGCGCCAAAGCCGGCGAAGAGACGGTGGGCGAGATCGCTGACAAGATCAAGCAATTGAAAGCGCAAGAGACCCTCCTGCAAGGCCAAATCGGCTCGATCCAGTGAGCTTTGCGCGAACTCATGAACGCAAGCTGAGAACCCTCAGGAAGATTAGCGTGACAGGCAGGGACGTCCGGCCCACTAATCAGCGGAGTGCAAACCGCGCGACAAGCGCCCGCCAGTAAGACTGCCGTGGAAATAGTCCGCCAACTCGACCTCGGCCAGCTGATTCGGGCTGCACTTGCCGAGGACGTTGGCCAAGGCGATGTCACTACCGCCGCGACCGTTCCCGAGGGCCAGGCGGGGCGCGCGCGAATCACCGTTAAAGAGCCAGACGAGATTGTTTTCTGCGGTGGTTTTATGTTCGAAAAGGTCTTTGCGCTCACCGGCGGCGACCCACAAATCGTGTTCCTGGCGCGCGACGGCGTGAGATTGCCTGGCGACACGATCGCGGCGGAGATTGAAGGGCGGCTCGCAGGATTGCTGATTGGTGAACGCGTGGCGTTAAATTTCGTACAACTGATGTCCGGAATAGCCACGGCCACCAGACGCTACGTTGATGCGATCGCGGGCAGCCGCGCCAGGATTATCGATACACGCAAGACCCATCCGGGACTGCGCGCGCTCGAAAAATACGCCGTGCGTTGCGGCGGCGGCACTAATCATCGGTTTGGTCTCGATAGTGGTGTGCTAATCAAGGAAAACCATATCGCAGCAGCCGGCGGGATCGGCCGCGCCCTGGAGCGTGCTCGTGCGGTGGCGCCTCATACGTTCAGGATTCAAATAGAATGTGAAACCCTCCCGCAGGTCGAAGAGGCGCTAACCGCCGGCGCGACTTCGATCCTGCTTGATAATATGACTATGGACGAAATGCGTCAGGCGCGCAGAATCACCGGCGGCGCCGTTATCCTCGAGGCCTCCGGTGGTATTACGCTCGATTCGGTGTGTGCCGTTGCCGAGACCGGCGTCGACTTGATTTCGGTGGGAGCATTAACCCACTCGGTGAAAGCCGTCGACCTGAGCATGCGCATCGAAATTGTTTAGGAGAAGACAGGTGCCAGGCAGAAGTGGAGCCTCTCCCGGTCAATCAGCGGCTAATCCCTACCAAGCGGCTGCATCAGGAACTCCTGGCCGGATTGGATGGGAGATACGCTACTTCGGCCTGGTCGACTCGACCCAGCAGGTCGCGGCTGAACTCGCACAGAACGGCGCCGATCAAGGCACGGTCGTGATTGCGGAGCGGCAAAGTGCAGGCCGGGGGCGCCTCGGCCGCACCTGGCATTCACCCGCTGGCGTGAACCTCTACATGACGGTGATCTTGCGGCCGCGTATGCCGATGGCGGAAGTGCCGCGCCTTAGCCTGGTCGCTGGGGTTGCGGTGGCGGAAGCGCTCGAAACGATTGCCCCTGGCTTGGTCGCCCTTAAATGGCCCAACGATATTTGGCTAAGAAAGCGCAAAGCTGGCGGCATTATTGCGGAAGCCGTCACCGATGCGACGCAAGGCCTGCTCTGCGTTTTGCTCGGAGTCGGCCTTAATCTCAATCTCGCCTCGAACGATATTCCCCCTGAGCTGCGCGATAAGGCTACCTCAGTACTGATAACCACGGGACGGGAATGTGACCGCGTTCAGTTCGCCGCAACGCTGTTTAATCTGCTCGACGTTCGTTATAGAGCGATGGAAGCGGAAGGTTTTTCGGCAATACGCTCGATTTACGAACGATATTTCGCGCTAAATGGTCGTCGGGTAACTGTGGTCGACGGCGGTACGACCACTTGCGGGATGGTTTGCGGGATTGACACCGATGGCGCTTTGATCCTTGAGACGGAGAGCGGTCCCACCCGGATTTTGACCGGTGACGTCAGCCTCGAAGGGGCCTACGATTGAGTCTGGAACCGGCACGGACGCCAGCAGCTTGGCGTCTCTGTGCTTTATCCCGCAGGCGTGTTACGAAATTGTTTCACAGAGGTGAACCGATATGGCAGTGGAGGAAATCGGGCGCTTAAGAACCATTGCACTCGTCGGCCAGGGTAGCACTGGCAAGACCCAGTTGGCAGAGGCCATGCTCTTCAGCGCCGGAATGACGACGCGATTGGGCCGTCCCGACGACGGAACCGCATTGATGGACTTCGAGCCCGAGGAGCTTTCGCGGCACATCTCGATCAGCTCCTCGTTTCATCATCTCAATTGGAAACGCACCGAATTAATCCTGGCCAACACTCCGGGCTACACCGCATTTCTGCCTGACGCTTTTGGCACAATGCGGGCGGTGGACGGCGTGGTCTTCGTCGCCAGTGCTGGCAGGGACCTCAAAGTCGAGTCGGAGAAGATCTTCGAGCAAATCAATCGACTCGGCCTGCCGCGCCTGGCCTTCGTCTCGCGTCTCGATCGCGAACGGATGGATTTCGATGCCGCCATGACCGATCTGGAAAAGCTGGCCGCTAAGCCGATCGCGCTTAGCTTGCCGATTGGTGCTGAGACTGCCTTCAGCGGCGTCATCGACGTGCTCGCGATGAAGGCGCTGATCTACCCGGATTCATCCGGCAAGGCCAGGGAAGATGAGTTGAGCGGCGAACTGAGGTCGCGCGCCGAGGCGGCCCGCACAAACCTGTGTGAGGCCGTTGCAGAGACTGACGATTCGTTGCTGGAAAAATACCTCGAACAAGGCGAGCTTGACGAAGCAGAATTGCGGACCGCTTTGCGCGCCGCGGTGCTAGCGGGAAAATTAACGCCGGTGTTGTGCGGGTCCGGTGCCAAAAATGTGGGCGTTGATCTTTTACTCGATGCGGTCGCGGCCTTGCTGCCGGCGCCCAGCGACCGCCCGCCGTTTCGTGCGCAGGGCCCCTCCAATGGTACGCCGATCGAACGAGCGGCTGATCCTGATGCTCCGTTCAGCGCGTTCGTTTTCAAGACCGTGATCGACCCATTCGCTGGGAAGCTCTCGATTTTTCGCGTGGTGTCCGGCCGTGCGACAAGCGATGCTGCCGTGCTGAATGCGACTCGTAGTTCGAAGGAGCGTTTCGGACAATTGCTGCGGCTGGAAGGTAAGAAGCAAGCTCCGCTGTCGTCTGCGCTCCCGGGTGAAATTGTGGCGGTCGCCAAACTGAAGGATACCACCACCGGCGACACTCTGTGCGACGAAAAAAGGCCCATTTTATTTCCAGTGCCCGAACGCCCGCTACCGGTTATTTCTTTTGCGATTCGTCCCAAAACCCGCGGCGACGAGGAGAAAGCATCGCAGGCACTCGCGCGTTTGGTCGAGGAAGACCCTGCCCTGGAGACTCATCGCGATCAACAAACTCACGAGATCATTCTCGCCGGCACCGGCCAGATGCATATCGAGGTGACGGTCGAAAAGCTCAAGCGCAAATTCAATGTGGATGTCGAGTTGACCGCGCCCAAAGTGCCCTATAAGGAGACCATCAAGGGGCGCGCCGAGGCGCAGGGCAAGTACAAGCGGCAGTCTGGCGGCCGGGGTCAGTACGGTGATTGTTGGCTTAAGGTTGAACCTCTGCAACGCGGTGGCGGGTTTGAATTTGCTGATGAAATCGTCGGAGGAGTTGTCCCGCGTCAATATATTCCGTCGATCGAAAAGGGCGTCCGCAACACGCTTAACGAGGGCTATCTTGCCGGCTTCCCGGTCGTCGACGTGAAGGTGACGGTCTACGACGGGAGCTTTCATGAGGTTGATTCATCGGACATGGCGTTCCAGATAGCTGCCTCAATGGGGTTGAAGAACGCATTCGAGAAGGCGAGGCCGATTTTGCTCGAACCGATAATGGCGATCGAGGTGAGTTGCCCCGACGAGTGCATGGGCGACGTAATTGGCGACCTCAATGCCCGTCGCGGCCGGGTGCTCGGGATGGAGTCCAAGGGTGCCGGCCAAGTGATCAAGGCCCTGGTGCCGATGGCAGACGTTCTCAAGTATGCGCCCGACCTGCGCTCGATAACATCGGGGCGCGGTTCGTTTGAGGCCCGTTTCTCGCATTACGACGAGGTGCCGGCGCCCCTTGCGGAAAAGGTGATTGCCGAGTCGAAACGGGCGAAGGAAGCGGCGGGCCAACGAGTGCAGGCGTGAGCATGTTGTGGCCTCTCCCTGACGATAGGGAGAGGCCAATAGAATGGCAGCGCTAGGCAAAGCACTGGTCATAATCGGCCTGCTTATTGCCTTGTTGGGATTGTTGGTTTGGGGTGGAGGCTCCATACCACTGGTCAACCGCCTGGGCCGTTTGCCCGGCGATATTTATATTCGACGTGACAACTTCAGCTTCTATCTTCCGATTACTACTTGCATCCTTGTGAGTATCGTAATTTCGCTGCTGATTGGATTGCTGAGGCGCTAGTGAGGGATTCGAGCAGCGCATTGCAGCGCACCGAGAGCAAGCGCCGGCGGCGCGAACTGATTGCGGTCGCGATCGCGGCGGCGACCCTGGTCGCGTTCGTGCTGATGCAGACTGAATTACCGCCGCTCACTTCGCATACCTCACTTATATCCAACTTGGTAGTCATTCTGCTGTTCGACCTGAGCTTTCTGCTGCTCGGCCTGATGCTGCTGTTGGTCGGACGCAACGTGGCAAAGGCTATTTTCGAACGCCGGCGGGGGCTGATCGGCTCGAAATTGCAGACCCGGCTGGTGTTCGGGTTTATTGCCGTAGCGATCGTGCCAAGCGCTTTTCTCTTGTACGTGGCTGGTGCTTTCCTGCACGCGGATATGGACACTTGGTTCGATCCCGAGTATGGACACATGCTCGATGACTCATTCGAGGTCGCGAAAGTTTACTATCTCAATTCTGCCAACAATGCAGAGCATTTCGCGCGTATCCTGTCTGGCAAAATAACCAAAGGAAGGCTGCTGGCACCCGCTAATCATGCAAAGCTCCGCGCTTTCATCGAACAGGCGCAGCAGGAATACAACCTTGGCACGGTCGAGGTGTTTTCGGCTGACCGCAAGCTGTGGATGTTCGAGTTAAGCCCTAGCACCCCGACCGGGATCGGTGTATCACCCGATTCCGCATTGCTGCGCGAGACGCTCAAGGGTCATGCAGTGACGCGCGCCGATCGTTTTGGCAAGTCGGACGTGATCCGCGGCAGTGCCCCGATTTTTTCGGCGATTGATTCTGACGCAGTCGCCGGCGCGATCGTGGTGGACTATTACCTTCCGAAAAGCCTGGCCGCGCGTGCTGCGGGAATCTCGCAGGCAGTGCAAGCTTACCTTCAGCTTCGTATCTTGCATCAGCCGATCATGCACAGTTACATACTCGCACTGGTGCTGATCGGACTCGCGGTGGTGCTGCTCGCAAGCTGGTTCGGAATTTATCTGGCGCGTGAGCTGACCGGTCCGATCAAATTGCTGGCCGAGGGCACACACGCCTTGGCGGCCGGCAACCTGAATTACGAGATTGCCCCCGTAGGCGACGACGAAATAGCGCACCTGGTCGAGTCGTTCAATCGGATGACTTCTGACTTGCGCAAATCGCGGGCGGAACTGGAACGGCGGCGCCGTTACACCGAAACATTATTGCTCAATGTCTCGGCTGGGGTGGTCGGGCTCGATCGTGAAGGACGCATCAGCGCAATGAATCCGTGTGCTGCACGGATGCTCGGATTACACGCCGCGGACGTTCTTGGCCGGGAGTACAGCCAATGCTTCGATCCGCACCTGCGACGCTCGCTTGACGAGATTTTTGCTGGCGCTGTGCGCCCGCGCGAAGCCCGCTGCGCATTGAAACTCGAAATCGGCGGCGCTGAAACAGAACTTATGCTGACAGCGAGCCGGGTCGGCGAGGACGACGCCGCGGACGAGGGGCCAGACCTCGGCACCGTGCTGTTCTTTGAGGATGTGAGCCAGATCGCCAAGATCGAACGGATGGAAGCATGGCGCGAGGTCGCCCGCCGGATTGCGCATGAAATTAAGAATCCGTTGACTCCAATTCAGCTCTCGGCCGAGCGGCTGCGGCGTCAGTTCTCCCGTCACGGCCCCGCCGTGACGGGACCACCTTTGCCGACGGCCAACAGGCTCGATGCGATGTTCAACCCCTATGCGGAACTAGTCGACGAATGCACCCGCACGATCATCGGTGAGGTAGATGACCTAAAGCGGCTGGTCGACGAATTTTCCGCCTTTGCGCGGATGCCTCAGCTCAACCCGATTCCAGGTAATTTGAATGCGCTGGTGGAGGAGACTGTTGCTACCTTTCGCGAGGCCCATGGTGAGGTGCGATTCGATTTGGAATTGCAGCCGGCGCTGCCCATCATCTTGATTGATCGGGAAGCGCTTAAGCGTGCACTGATCAATCTGCTTGACAACGCGGTCGCCGCTACCAGGTCGAATCGTCACAATGGCTTCGGTCCGCAGATCGCGGTAAGGACCGCGCTCGATTCAGCAAGCGGAATGATTACACTTGAAATTGCCGACAACGGCACTGGCATTGACCCACATATCCGCCCCCGAATTTTTGAGCCATACTTTTCCACCCGTCAGGGCGGTACCGGGCTCGGACTTGCTATCGTAGCGACTATCGTCAACGACCATAACGGGTCCGTTCGAGTACGCGACAATGAGCCGCGTGGAAGTAGATTCCAATTGGAATTTCCGATAAAAGATCAGCAATTTGCGAAAATTTCCGCCTGAAGGTGGGCCAACCTGGCCGCCTGTGGGGTGTGGACTTAGAGGGTGCGTGCCACGGGTGCTGCACGTTCCGCCAGTGGGACGCAATGAACGGGTAAGCGAAAGTGAATGCGACCGTATTGGTGGTTGATGACGAAGAACGGATTCGGTCCTCGCTGCGCGGCATTCTCAGCGACGAAGGGTTTCGAGTTGTAGCTACCGGCTACGCGCCCGGCGTGCTGGATCTCGTCGTGCGGGAAAAGCCGGAGGTGGTGCTGCTCGACGTCTGGATGCCGGAGTTGGATGGTATCGAGCTGCTCAGACGAATCAAGCACGAGACGCCCGAGACTCACGTGATCATGATCTCCGGTCACGCAAATATCCAGAATGCGGTCACCGCCACTCGGCTGGGCGCCGCGGATTTCATCGAAAAGCCGTTTTCCGTCAGTGGCTTGTTAGCATCGCTCGAGCACGTTCTGGGCCGGGACTACGGCCGCACACGCGCCGTGTCTCAACTTGCTGAACGTCAACAAAGGCGGCGTCAACGCTCGCGTGGTGCGCCCGTTCGGGCGATTGTACAGCGAACCATCGCGCGCTCGCTCGTGCTCGGTGGGCAGGGGCTGCACTCTGGACTCAAAACCGGAGTAATCCTTCACCCCGCACCAACTGGAGCTGGTATAACGTTTTCGTCGTTGGCCGATCAATCTGCAATTCCGGCGCGCCTCGACAATGTCAGCGAGACCGGTTACAACACCACGCTCAGCGGCAAAGGTCATTCGGTGCGCACGGTCGAACACCTGATGTCGGCGCTCCATGGACTGGCGATTACCAATTTGCGGATTCAGACCGGCGATGAACTACCGTCGCTCGATGGCTCGGCGCTGGAATTTTGCGAACAGTTGCTTGAGGCTGGAGTGCATGAGCAGGATGAGTGGCTCGAGCCAGTTGCCCCGCAGAAGGCGCTCCAGGTGGGCGATGGTAGCGAGTTCATTCGGATTGAGCCGGCCGAACGCCTAATCATTGATTATACATTGGAATATCCATCCCCGATTGGGCTGCAGCAGGTTCATTTTGACCTTACCTCGCCCGAGGTTTACGTCAAAGAGATTGCTCCCGCACGGACATTTGGCTTGGTCCGCGAATTTCGGAAGATGTCTGAGATGGGATTGGCGAAGGGCGGCCGGCTCGACAACTGCATTCTAATCGATGATGAGAAAATCGTGAACACTACTCTGCGCTTCGCCGATGAATTCGCCCGCCACAAGGTTCTCGACCTCATCGGCGATCTTTATCTTCTCGGACGGCCGATTATCGGCCACGTAACCGCGGTGAAGACCGGCCATTCGGATAATCTTGCTCTGCTTCGCGCGATTGCGGCTTCGCTGTAGATGTTATTGAACGCAAACCGCCCCGTCGCCAGATGAATTTGCAAGGGAAAGTCGCGCTGGTCACCGGTGCAGGTAAGCGGGTGGGGCAAGCGATTGCTCTAGCGCTGGCGGACCGGGGTACTGCGGTCGCGATCCACTATCGAAGCTCGCGGCGCGGTGCCGAAGAGGCTGCCGCCCGCATCATCGGGCAGCGCGGGCGCGCGCAAATCTTCGGCGCGGAACTCGAACGGGTTGATGAGATCGAGCGAATGGTTGCCAGCGTCATCGAAGCGTTCGGGCGCCTTGACGTCCTGGTCAATTCGGCCTCGGTTTTCTACCGCAAGCCGCTCGAAGAGTTGACTGAACGCGACTGGGATCTCAATCTTGACACCAACCTGAAGGCGCCATTCTTCCTTTCCAAATTTGCTGGTGCTGCGATGCGCTGTCAGGGCGCAGGTAAGATTATCAATATCGGTGATTGGGCTGCTATCAGGCCGTACAACAACTATCTGCCGTATACCGTTTCAAAGTCCGGACTTATCGGTCTGACGCGCGCATTGGCCAAGGCCTTGGCACCTGAGGTGCAAGTGAATTGCGTGGCGCTGGGGCCTGTCATGCCGCCCGACGAATACGGCCCCGAAGAAATCGAGCGGCTGCGCCTGGCGACCCTGACAAAGACGATGGGTTCGCCCGGCGATGTCGCCCGAGCAGTGCTTTTCCTTTGTGAAGGGACCGACTTCGCCACTGGCTCGACGCTGATGTTGGACGGCGGCCGATTGCTCAATTGAGCGGCCTCGGGCTGCGTATGCCCCCGAAGAGAACGGTCGGCGATGATTATCGAATTGAGCCGGCCCCTGATAGAATTGCAGTTCTAGCCAGCGGCGGACTGGATAGTTCAGTCATGCTCGCGGTATCAGCACGAAATGGGCGCTCTGTGTATCCGGTGTACGTACGGGCCGGACTTAGTTGGGAACCTAGTGAACTAGCCACTCTCGGGCGTTTCGTCCGTGCGCTCGGAATGAAAAAGATCGAGGCGCTTACCATACTCAAGCTGCCGATGGGCGACATTTCAGGTGACCATTGGTCAATGACTGGACGCAATGTGCCCGGCTACAATGCCACCCTTGCTTCGAACTATATTCCGGGGCGCAATCTCAGCCTGCTGGCTAAGACCGCAATTTTTTGCGCACGCGCGAGGATCGGCGAAATCGCGATGGCGCTGCTGGAGAGCAATCCATTTCCTGACGCCCGGCCGGAGTTCTTTCGGGCGTTCGCCCGGGCAGTCGAACTTGGGGTTGGTATAAAGCTCAAAATAAGCACGCCATTTGCCGGCATGACCAAGGCCGAAGTAGTCAGGCGCGGCGCGGATCTGCCGCTCGAGCTGACGGTCTCCTGCGTGCGACCTAGCGGCATCGTCCATTGCGGCGCGTGCACGAAATGCGCAGAGCGGGTGGAAGGATTCGTGGTGGCGGGAGTCGACGATCCGACGGCTTACGCCCGCAAACCCCGGCATAAACTCTCGTAGGACGGCTTTCCAGCCACCTTGGGTGTTCAAAAATTAGTGCTTCTCTATTGTCAACCAGCCAATTGTTAGCCTTTCGGCAGGCCGAGCACGCGCTCGCCGATGATATTGTGCTGAATCTCACTGGTGCCTCCCGCGATTGTGAGCATTCGGGCGGCCAACATCTTGTACAGCCATTTGCCGCTGTCCTCTGCGAACGGCGATTTGCTCTCGATTTGCGCATACGGTCCCAGCAATTCCATCGCGAACTTCGTCATTCGCAAATTAAGTTCGCTGGTTACCAGCTTGCTGGCCGAGCCTTCAGGGCCCGGTGGAAGTCCTTTTAGCCGGCGCGTCAACTGACGCAGGTTGGAATAGCGCAAGGCGGCCGCTTCGCAGGCGAAGCCAGCGATGGCTTGCCGTACAGAGGTATCGTTCCATGCGGTTGCTCGATTGCGCTTGAGGCGGCTTGCCAGGTCTGCAAGGTCCGCTACCTGGCCTGACAAATCGCGTCCGGCCATCCCCGTCCGTTCAAACATCAACGTGGTAACCGCCACTTGCCAGCCTTGGTTTTTGGGGCCGACCAGGTTTCGCTTGGGAATCCGCACGTCCTCGAAAAAGACTTCGTTGAAACCTCGTTCGCCGGTGATCTGTACCAGTGGGCGCACGGTGATACCCGGGCTGTGCATATCGGCTAGCAGGTAGCTGATTCCCTTGTGCTTGGGTGCTTCGGAGTCGGTGCGCGTCAGCAGGATGCACCAGTCGGCGCGATGGGCGCCGGAAGTCCACACCTTCTGTCCGTTGACGATAAAGTAATCGCCTTCTTCGACCGCGCGGGTTTGCAATGAAGCCACGTCGGAGCCCGCATTTGGTTCTGAATATCCCTGGCACCAAATCTCTTCGGCTGAAAGGATTTTGGGAATATAGCGCTGCTTCTGCTCTTCTGTTCCCCAATGAATGAGGGTGGGGCCGACTAGCCCTATACCGATACCGTTAACTAGGCTGGGAGCGTCGCTGCGCGCGAGTTCTTCGGCGTAAACGACCTGCTGCTCAAGGGTTGCCCCACGCCCCCCATACTCTTGCGGCCAGCTTATTCCGACCCATCCGGCGGCATGCATTTTCTTATGCCACTGCAGGTGAAAATCCCAATCGGAGGTGTCACCGAGCATGAATTCCGAATGGCGTTCGGACTGAGCCCGCCGCGGTACGTTAGCTTCGAGCCATTTACGGAAGTCGCGCCGAAAGGCTTCGGCTTCTACGCTGTAGTTGAAATCCATAAGTTGAAATCCGGTTAACCCTTCGGCAACCCAAGTACGCGCTCCCCGATGATATTGTGCTGAATCTGATTGCTGCCGGCGGCGATCGTGCCGGCACGCGCGCCTAGCATTCGAAACGACCAGCGTCCCTCATCGGGCGCCATTGCTGAGCCGTATTCCAACTGACTATACGGCCCGAGCAGCTCCATCGCGAATAATTGCACGCGCAGGTTCAACTCGCTCGCGCAGAGCTTCATAATCGAACCTTCCGGTCCGGGTGCGAGCCCCTTCAACCTGCGGGTGAGTTGACGCAGGTTAGTGTAACGCAATGCCTCCCCCTCGCATTTGAACTCGGCGATCCGCTGGCGGACTTCGGCGTCATCCCACGCCGTTTTGCCATTACGCGGGAGCCGGCGCGCGAGGCGAGCGAGTTCGTCGATTACGCTGAGCAGCGGGCTCCCGCCTCCGCCAATACTCCGCTCGTACATGAGCGTGGTGATAGCTACTTGCCATCCCTGGTTCTTTTCTCCCACGAGATTCTTGCGCGGCACTTTGACATCGTCGAAGAAAACTTCATTGAAGCCCTTGGCTCCCGTCATTTGCACCAGCGGCCGCACGGTAATCCCGGGTGTTTCCATATCGACCAGGATATAGCTGATGCCACGATGCTTGGGCGCTTCTGGATCGGTGCGGCATAGCACGAATGCCCAGTCAGCGTATTGCGCCTGCGAGGTCCAGATCTTCTGGCCGGTGATACGGAAATAATCCCCATCCTCGATGGCACGGGTTTGCAACGAAGCGAGATCGGAGCCGGCGTTGGGCTCGGAATAACCTTGGCACCAAATTTCTTCACCGTTGACGATTTTCCGGATGAAGCGAGACTTCTGCTCCTCTGTCCCCCAATGCATCAAGGTTGGACCGACCAGACTGGGGCCCGAACCAATAAACGGCACAGGCGCATTAACGCGCTGAAGTTCCTGGTGGTATATAATTGTCTGCAGCAGGCTGAGGCCGCGACCACCATACTGTTTCGGCCAATCAACGCAAGTCCATCCGCCCGAGGCCAGCTTGCGCCACCATCCTACCTTCCGTTGCCATTCCTCCTCGCCCTCCTCCGACATGCCATCGACCGGCGGGGTTCGGTTGCGGGGTGCGTTCTGTTCGAGCCATGCTCGAAATTCACGGCGAAACGACTCATCTTCCGCGCTGTAGCTGAAGTCCATTTCTTTTACCGGCCTAGCATGTGTCGCCGCTCCCCTGTCGCGGCTCTGCCTGTTCTCAATGCAATACTTCCGCTCGCAGTTGCCTGCCTGGCTCTTTCTCTTCAGAGCCAAGCCAATTCCCATCCTCACGAATACCGGCATGGGGCATGATTGACAAGCTGCGAGTGTAACGGGAAATTGAAACAGAGCAGTAGAGCGGCTGTATCTGCCCGTCTTCGGGTTCGAGCGGCCATAACGGCCGCTACCGGAAAATCCTATCTTAAGAGTCAGGAGAATCGAGCAATGCGCCTTTTGCACACCATGATTAGGGTCAACAACCTCGACGAAACCTTGAGGTTTTACTGCGATGCGCTGGGGATGAAGCTCATGCGCAAGCATGACTATCCCAATGGTGAATTCACACTGGCGTTTGTTGGCTATGGCGACGAGCGCGACAGCACTGTAATCGAGCTGACGCACAACTGGGGTACCTCGAGCTACGCGATGGGTGACGCCTTCGGTCATCTGGCCGTCGGCACCGATGACATTTATCGGGCCTGTGCAGAGCTTAAGCAGAAAGGCGTCAAGGTGGTGCGCGAGCCGGGGCCGATGAAATTCGGCGGGCCCGAAATCGCGTTCATCGAAGATCCTAACGGTTACAAGATCGAACTGATTCAAACCGCGGATCGGCGATAACCAGGTTACCCGAATCTCCGTTCGCGACGAGGATTCCCTGCAGTGGTGGCTCTCGCGGCGCCCTGTCCGGGAAAGGCGTTTGGGTGGAGATGGGCATCGATTTGGCCCAGGTGGTGGGTCGCATGAAGGCAGCAGCATTCAGCCGTCAGAATGAAATGGCAGTTATCGATGCGCCGGAGCCCACGGCCGGCGCTGGGCAGGTTGTCCTGCAGGTGCATGACTGCGGCATCTGCGGGTCCGACCTCCATGCGTGCCAATACGGTATGGGCATGCCGGCGGGCTCGATCATGGGCCATGAATTTTGCGGGGAGATTCGCGAAATTGGGCCCGGCGTCAGCGGTTTCAAAATTGGCGAGCGAGTGGCGGGATTGCCGTTCGTGTTTTGCGGCGAATGCGAGCGCTGCAAGAGCGGAATGGAAATCCATTGCCACAACCTCAAGGGTCTCGGACTGGGGCAATTGCCGGGCGCGTACGCTGAGTTCGTAGCCTGTCCCGCCGCCAGCTTATTTAAACTCCCCGATAACATTGGGTCGCGTGACGGTGCACTGGTCGAGCCACTCTCGGTTGGCTTGCATGCGGTCAAGCGTTCCCGGCTGAAGGCCGGCATGACCGTCCTCGTGATGGGTGCGGGACCGATCGGACTCGCGACCTTAACCTGGGCGAAAGGGAAGGGCGCCAGCGTCGTCATTTCGGAACTTGCGGAAGGTCGCGGCGAATTGGCGCGAAAACTGGGAGCCGACCTGATAGTTAATCCTCGCGCGCAAAATCCCGCCGATAAGGTGCGGGAGATGACCGGTCACAACCCCGATTTGGTATTCGAATGTATCGGAATCAAGGGCACGTTGGGACAAGCGATCGGGATGGTGGCGCCGCGCGGACAGATCGTAGTAGTCGGCGTCTGCATGGAGACCGACGAGATTCACCCGCTGCAATGTATTCTGCGGGAAGTTGATGTGAATTTCGTGCTTGGCTACGATCCAGCGGACTTCGACGAAACGATCGATGCTCTCGCGGCGGGCAAAATCAAGCCGCAGCCAATGGTGACTGACATAATTGGCGTAGAGCAAGTGCCCGAGATGTTCCAGACTCTACGTCATCCCGGCGATCACGCCAAAGTCCTGGTCGAATTTCCCCGCTGAGCGTTACCCCTTTAAGGGTGCAGTAGGCGTTTCTGTGATTCCTGCGCGTGGCCGCCGCGCGCAAGGCATCTGGGGAGACCCGCTCTATATCACGGGGCAACCTTCATAAACAGTACAACCAACGGGGAAGGGCAACTGTATAGCGGCCGGGTCGCCATGCGGTTGGAGTAGAGCGGCTACGTACCACCCGCCCTCCGTTCCGGCGGAGAAAAACAAATGCGGCCAGTCGGAGAACGCTGACGAAGTGTGTTACCCGGTCGCACATGAAAGGCGACACCATCACGGTTCGGCTCGACGACAATCTGGTGCTGATCCTCGACGAAGTGTGCCGGCGTTCGGGGCGGACCCGTAGCGAAATAATTCGCGAGGCGCTGAAGCGTCACCTGGGCCCAACTTCGGTTCGAGCAACTGCGCCGGCGCGTCAGGCCCTTCGCGGAAGCTCGCGGGTACTTGTACCGATGAGGATGTTTTTAAGCGATATCGTGAGTGTCTTCCCCGATACCAACGTGCTGGTCAGCGCGTTCGGCACGCGCGGCCTATGCGCCGGCGTGCTGCGCCTCATCTTGGGAGAGCACGAGCTATTAACAGGCGAGGTGGTGATAGAGGAATTGCCCGGGGTGCTGAGAAGGAAATTCGGAGTACCGATAGAAACAGTGAACGAGATTGAAAGTCTATTGCGTGGCTATCATGTGGAACCAAGCCGCGCGACTTGCCAAATCTAAAGCTCGGAGACTACAACGACCTGGTCGTGGTCGGTTCGGCGCTCAACGCAAGAGCTGAAATCCTTATCACCGGCGACGAGGAGATTCCTGACCTCGCGGAAAAGCCCAAAGGCTTGCGAATCTCCAGCCCCAGAGATTTCTGGGACATGTTGTCCAAGGAGCGCCAGCGACGGGTGCGATGAAGGCGTCTCAATCCGCCGCGAGTCACCCCGTTGTGTCGGAAACGAGCTACTTGGGTTGGTACTAGCGAAGTTCCTGGTGGACGCGGAAGAGGCGGAGCGGAACCGGCACACTCAAACGTTCTTCTCAGCGATGAGATGGTGAGTTAGTCGAGCGGATTTATCAGCAGGCCGGTCTGCAGCTTGGGATGGAAGTAAGTGGATTTTTCCGGCATCGTCGCGCCTGCATTGCTGACCTTCTCGACATCGTAGACCGTCGGCGGACTGAGCAGAAATGCGCCAGCGGCCGTCTCTGATGCAACGTCCGCAAGGGCCGCACGTCCATCAATCGTGTAGACAATGTGGTCGCCGCTGCGCACCATCGGTGAAGTGATCCCCAGGATTTCATCGAGCACCAGCGCATGCAGTACAGCAACGTCCAGTTTGCGCACTTCCTCATGCGCCTGTGGCAGCGCGCGCGACATGTAATCCTGATTTCGCAGATGAACGATACTCGGACGGTGGCCCTTGACCGCCGCCCCGATATATCCTCGGCCGTGCGATTGAAGTTGCGCGAGCATCGTATCAGTGTCGTCGAATTCCTCCACGGCAAACTTCTCCCGGATACGGGATGCATAAGCTTTGATTTGCTCGCCGCTCAGGTGCTGAATTACGCGATGGGTAGGCAGAATTACCAGACCGGGATCATCGAACGCCACCAACGTCATCATCACGAAATCCTCGGAGCGAGGATCAGGCTTATTCTGACCCGATCCTGCAAAAGAGCGGGCGAGAGGCGCACTATCTGAGTTGCTGCGAGAACGACGGCGGTATTCCAAGGCGGTCTCATAGCGATGATGGCCGTCGGCAATCAGCACGCGTACCGATTCCAGGGCGCGCTGGATCGTGCTGATTTCCGCCGGTGAGTCGACCGGGCGCACCTGGTTCAAAATACCCAGGTCATCGATCGCTTCGAGTACCGGCTTGCGATTGGCGACCTCGGCCATCAGCATTACGAGTTCGTTATTTCCAGATGGATAAAGACCAAAGACCGAGCTGACGTTGGCGCGGGTCGCCGCGAGCAATCGGAGGCGGTCTTCCCTGGCTTTTGGAAACGTGCGTTCATGCGGCAAAATCCGTCCGCTCGCGAACTCTTCCAATCGAATACGCACGACCCAGCCGTGGCGGGTAAACTTTTGCCCTTCCAATTCGAACTTCTGCGTGTAAAGGAAAATCGCCGGGTGGACGCGCTGCAGGATTCCGTTTGCAATCCAGCTTGCGAGAGTGGCTGCCGCGGAGGTGTACGGATCGGGATCGCGATTCAATTCCAGCCGCACGATGTTGTTGGGACTGCGAGCATAAAGTTGTTCCTGGCGGGCTTCATCGATGAGGTCATAAGGAGGCGCGATCAGCTTTTCCAGCCGGCCAGCACGTTCACGATTGAAAATCAACGCGGGAAACGGTTCGATTCGCGGTGGTTCGAGCTGGTTCATCTACGTCTCCTGAGAGCGGTGACGATCGCGTTGCGGTCGATGGCACCGGCGCGCACAATTCGAAAGGAATCAGCGTCGTCTAACTCCACGACTGTGCTTGGCGCATCGCCGCTGAGCGTGCCGCCGTCAAGATAAACGCTGATTCGTGAGCCTAGTGATTGCCGAGCTTGTATCAATGTGCGCGCGGGCGCCTCGCCCGACAGATTGGCGCTGGTTGCAGTGATCAAGCCGCCGGCCGCGGCCGCCAAAGCACGCGCCGTGGGATGAGGCGAGACGCGCACGCCGATTCCGCCGCTGGGTCCGATAAGCGCTTCATTCAACCCTTCGCGGGCCGGCAGCACCACGGTCAATGGTCCGGGCCAGAACGTTTCGGCGAGGCGGAGCGCATCGGCTGGAATCTCGCGAGCGATCGTAAAAGCGAGGGCCGGATCGGCGGCAATCAGTGCTATCGGCTTGTCGGGCTCGCGTTCCTTCACGCGAAGAATTGCTGCGAGGGCTTTTGGCTGCATCGGGTCGGCGCCAATGGCGTAGAAGGTTTCGGTCGGGAAGACGACCAGCTCACCTCGCCGCAGCGCCGCCGCCGCATTGGCGACGTCTTCGGGCAAGGCAAGAACATGGCGATTCAAGCGTGTCCCGGATAAATCGCGACGCACCGTCACAACTCCCACGCTTTTCCTATTCTCACGTTTACCTTCCTGGCAACAAAGCGAGAGAGGCACAGTCCAAGCGGGCAAGAGGCTTCAAAGCAATCAGGCGACGAACTCGGCCTAAGTCGATTTCAAGTGCGAGGGACGGCAGAATCAAGCGCACGGCGGGCAATGTCGTGACGCATTTGTTTGCCCTCAAAGTGAATCATGCCGGCGGCCTCATACGCGGCAGCGACCGCGCGTTCCAGCTTTTCGGCCATCGCTGTCACCGCCAGCACCCGTCCACCGTCTGTAACCAATTGACCATTCCGCAGCGTGGTACCGGCGTGGAATGCCTTTACGCGGATCTTGTCCATTGCCCACTTGACCTTTACCTCTGACGGTTGCGCTCCGTCGATCTGCTCCAGCCCCGTTATCGGCAGTCCGCTTTTGTACTCTGCGGGATAACCGCCTGACGCCAAAACCAGGCTGGCGGCGCTGCGCGGTGACAGCTTGAAAGACACGTCCCGCATCCGCCCCTCGGCGACCGCGAGCAGAGTTTCGGCCAAATCGCCTTCGAAACGCATCATCAGGGGTTCGCACTCGGGGTCCCCAAAGCGAGCATTGAACTCAAGCACCGTTATCCGCTCGCCGTTGACCATCAGCCCGGCAAACAATACTCCTTTGAACGGCGTGCCGCGGGCAGCCATCGCAGCCAGGGTTGGACGCACGACCTGGCTCATCACGCGCTCATCGAATTGGCTGTGATAGGTGGGCACTGGACAAAATGCTCCCATCCCGCCGGTGTTTGGACCGCGGTCGTCATCGTATGCGGCCTTATAGTCTTGCACAGCGCCAAGCGAAATCGCGTTCTCGGCATTGCACAAGGCGAAGAACGACAACTCTTCGCCGGTGAGACGCTCTTCGACTACCACGCGCGCACCAGCCTCGCCAAAACACCTTTTTTCCATCGCGTCGGTAATCGCCGCGAACGCTGAATCAGTGTCGTCGCATATGGTCACGCCTTTGCCCAGCGCAAGCCCGTCGGCCTTGACGACTAATGGGCGCCGGCGCCCTTTCACATAATGGCGGGCCGCATCAGCGTCGTCGAAGCTTTCCCATTCGGCGGTCGACACGCCGGCCTCGCGCATCAGGGTTTTCGCGAAGGTCTTGCTTGATTCCAGTTGCGCCGCGGCTTTGGTCGGACCGAAGATTGGCAGCCCACGGCGTTCGAACTCGTCGACGATTCCCAAAGCGAGCGGATTTTCGGAGCCCACGATGGTCAGGTCAATCTTCCGCGACTCGGCAAAGCGCGCGAGAGGGTCGATATCTGTCGGTGCAATGTCGACCTGCGTGGCGGTACGGCCGATGCCGGGGTTGCCGCTGGCGCAGAACAGACCCCACACCCTCTGGCTTTGGCTGAAACGCCAGCAGAGGGCATGTTCGCGGGCACCTTTACCGACTACGAGCACTTTCATCGTGAGTAATTATAGCTGGTCTGCGAACGGCTGTGGTGGCCAGCCTTGAACGCCCACCGCGCGCATGCAGCCACTCCATCGATATTCAGGACAATGAAAGAAACGGACGGACTTGGACGGGAGCCGCGGATTAACTCGGCAGGTGCCCGCGGCTCCGTCTACTTATCAGGCGGCGCGGCGTGGACGGGCAACGTCTTTGGCCATCACCCTTTCGGCGACCGGTGTGAAAATGAAGGCGGATGCATTCTTCAAGTCAATCGCGTCGCTCATCACCATGTCAGGGGTGTCGCGGCGGGAAGCCAAATCGTTGAGCGCCCCCTGCAAGTCGTCGGTTTCGATCTCGTACAGCGCCAGGTATTTATAAGCCTTGTTGGTATCGCCGCCCATTTGTGTATCGGCCAGCCGAAAACGCTGCGCACAGACAAACCCCCGCGCTTGCAGGACGTCAGGAATATGCTGCTCGTTGTACCAGCGATTGTATTCCGCGTCTTTGCCGGGTGTCGGGTTGGTGAGCACGACGAACGTGTACTTTGCCATTGCAGTTCTCCTCTGAGGTTCCACTTTCCAAAAATGGCAGGGACTCACAGCGTCTGTAGCACAGGTTTCAGCCCGTGTTCTACAATGCGGCGTACCTGTTGGCTTCTTTCTATCACGGCGAGGAGCGGTTGAGCGGTCGCACGCTCACGTCGGGCGGGATCTTTGAGCAAAATGTGCGAACTGGGAGGGGCGTCGCATAGGTCAGGGCTGAAAATGGGGGGAGTCCGGTGTCTCTACGTGCAATAACGCGCATCTTTAACAATGCGATACCTGGCCCGGTCGGCTTCCGCCGGGCGTCTCACAGGGCCGGGTGGAGATGCCCGGACAAGGCAGCAACGAAGCTTCTCTGCCTCGCCGTCGTGCCATTTTTTTCTCTGTCCTCCTGTGCGCGCTTTCAGCCGACGCAGACCGCCATGAGCGCGTCGGACTATTCGGCAACCGGCATGCAGCAAAGTCTCACAATGTCCGATTCCTCGACCCGTTACGATCCGAAGGTCCTGCAGGTCGGTGCATCGCGCAGCTCAGTGGCGGCCGTGTATGGCGACCCTAACGGTTCCCGCACGACTGACAGCGGTCTTATTGAAGACGTCTACGCTTTCAACCCCGACGGCACCAAGTTCGTAAACCCGCAGATCCGAGCACGCAATCTCGCCTTGGGGTTCTTCACAATGGGCACGTCGGTCGCCGTGCGCCAGGCGAGACTAGCTTTGAAGGAACGCAAATTGACACTTTTCCACGTAGCCTATTCGCCTGACGACAAGATTCAATCAGTAAACGTGGAGAGGCTATCCGGCGCCCCGGATCAACTACCGACCCCGAACGAGGCCACGGGTTCATAATGACGAGGAAAATACGGCGCTCCCGACCCGGTGGGCTTGAGTGTGAAACAAGCGCACGCAAGTCTAAAACCGCGATCGGTACGCTTCGGGCCATATGGACACTAGGCGGAGCGCAGTGGAGCCGAGCTAAGGAGTCTGCGATGCGCGTATTGAGATGGCTCCGGGCGGAGGTGCGCGCGACCCGTCCGATATTCCTTTTTTTCCTAATCGGGTTCTTGCTCGTGCTGCTGATCATAAAGCTGGCTCTCGCGCAATATTCGATCAGTGTTAACGCGCTGTCACGGGCATTGTTGGGAGCAGTGCTGGCAGCTAAGGTGGTCCTGATATTCGAACATACGCCGATAGCACGGCCGTTCAGTCGGCTGCCGCGGATAGTAGCGATTGTGTTCAAGAGCCTGGTCTACGGGGCGGGCGTGATATTGCTCGGGTTCCTGGAGCGTATTCTGGACGCGCAAAGGCATACGCCGACGATTCTGCTCGGTCTGCACATTGCCGTCGCTTCTCTGAATCTGAACCGGCTGCTCTCGATAGCTCTCGGTGTCGCAATTGTGTTCGGCGTCTATTTTACCTTTTCCGAAATCAGCGAATTCATGGGCGAGGATGCGCTACGCGTATTCTTGTTGAGACGCCGAGTTCCGTGACGCCCGCAACATCCCGCACTGGAGATTGACTCCATTCTGCGGTCTCTGCTCCGCTGGCCTACAAAACGGGCATCACGCGATCTTCTTCCTGCAGTTGAGCCTACATTGCCGGGCAGCCTTCCAGTCCAGTCCTCCAGCTCCACTCGCCACGATCGCTACTTCACGAGGCGTCGGGCGGAAACATCATCTTGCCAGCGTGGAATTCGCGTGCGGCCAGGTCTGTGAATCCGTGCTGGACCGGCCACTCCAGGCGGCTATCGCGCCAATGAATACGGCCATCGGGACCTTCGAATTCGTCGGCGATACTGCGAACCTCGTGCATTGCCTTTCGGGTCCGCTCGTGATCCGCGGCGACCGCGGGAATACCGCGCATCCGCTCGATCCAGGCTTGGAGCCGCTTGAACTCGTCCGCGTTTACCCCCATCGCTTTGGTGCCGGGCACGTAACAGATCGCCGCGAGATCGGCCAAAGATATTTGCCCGCAAGAGAAATTCGATTCGCCGAGTTCCCTTTCGAGCAGGGCGAGCAACTGCCGCAATTCCTTCTCCGCTGCCCGCTTCATCGCTTGAGATTCGGGCGCGTCTTTGCGTAACTCCGAGCCAGTAGCCGAACCCGACTGCATCGAAGCTCCGATCACAGAGGTCTTCGATCATGCGCATCCGGGCTCGTTCGTAGGAATCTTTCGTATAGCGGCGGCTCGGGATAAACCTCTTCGACATACTCGGAGATGATGGTCGAATCGGCGATCGTGCGCTCGTCGTCGAGTACGATGGTCAGGACTTCGGCGCGGACGTTCGCGCAACCCAGATCTTCCTTGCGGTCGAGTGAATAGCAGCGTTCCAGTGGTTCGTAGCCGACGCCTTGAAAATCGAGCGCCATTCTGACTTTGCGGGCATAGGGACTGGTGGCGAAAGTGAATAGCTTCATGAGTTGTCCTCGCCTGAGTTGTGGGCCAGGCTTCGAGTCTCGTTGGAATGCATATCGGCTGGCTGCCTGTGACATTGGGTAGCTTGCTGATCGTTACAGCCTCATGCTTTAGCACTGCTTTGGCCGGCAGCAGCGATTTAACCGATTGATCATTTTGTAGAGTCCTACAATGATATCTAAAACGGCGAGTTGATGATGTTTCCTCAACATACCACGTTGTGCCGCCTCAGGTCTCGCCGTATTATCCCATTGAGGGAGTCTTTGAGCACCGCGAAGGCGTCATCTGGGGAAAGCGTCATCTAACCATGGGGGTATTTCGAAAACTCAATCCGTTCCCGCCACTGCTGCGCAGGACGACCAATTTCGCGATCTCGTTACTGACCAAACCGGTTGCCGGTTACTCCGTAGCGATTCCCAACGATGTTGCACAGCTGCGGCGCACGGTTCGCAAATGCGACGTTATTCTGGTCGAGGGCAATGAGCGGATAAGCGAATGCATAAAGTATCTGACTCAGAGTTCATGGTCGCATTCAGGGCTGTACGTCGGGGATGAACCGCTCAAGCGCGATGAGGAATTGCGGCGCGAGTTGACGGACAAATTCGGCGACGAGGCCAACTGGCTGGTGCTCGAGGCGCTAATCGAGGGCGGGGTGGTGCTGACGCCGTTGAGCAAATACCGTGATTTCAATCTCCGAATTTGCCGGCCGTACAAACTGACGGTGGCCGATGAACGTGCGGTCATCGATTTTGCGCTGAGCCATGTCGGCCATCAGTACGATTTCCGCAATATCTTTGACCTGCTGCGTTATTTTCTACCGGTCTCGATGGTACCGGCGCGCTGGCGCCGCCAGGCCCTCCATTTCGGCAGCAGTGATCCGACACGGGTTATTTGCTCCAGTCTCATCGCGGAATGTTTCCATCGGGTGCGCTATCCAATAGTTCCGCGCTATGAACCCTTTCCGCCCGGATTCGAACCGGTGCAGCGTGTCACTGGGCTGGTCGGACGCTTCCGGCGGCGGCCGCATGCGGCGCCTGGTTTGCTCCGGATGGTTTCCCCGACACTGATTACGCCGCGTGACTTTGACCTGTCACCATACTTCGAGGTGTTGAAGTTTAGCGTGGTCGAGGGGTCGCGCTTTGATTACCACAGCCTGCTCTGGTTTGATGAACCATCAGATAGCGCCGGGAGCCTGGAAAAATCAGCGTGAAGGACTTGCTGCAAAGCGCGGCAGTCTGCGATAAAGATCTACCGGATGCCGCTCGCGCGCGAAGCGGGTTTCTAAGTAGAAGCCCGAGTTCCGACAACGGGGGCCGCGGCCTATGCTAGGGTGGTGACAAAGCGGGCATAGCTGGAGAGCGCATTTTGGGAAACGAACAAAGAACAGCCAACCAGCGCGAATCGCTGGAGAAAACTATCGCCAAAATCCTTCATCGCTACTGCAATTTTGGCTGGGCCAACTATTATATCCCGGGTGAAAAATTCCCCAGCCTAATCGAGGAACTGGTCGAAATTGCCAGTCCAGCCGGACAGGCGGGCTACGAAGAGATTGTCCATTTCTTGCTCCGTACCCAGCGGATGGCATCCGCGCAGGAACGCGCTGCCAAGCTGATGGAAGAATTTGGCATTTATCGAAAGGCGTAACGGAAACGGGGTCGCATCTTTTATGAGCAGGTCGGAAATACCTTGAGTTTCGTCACTGCTGAGGACTTCGGCTGGTTTTGCATTTGACCTCGGCCCGTATCCGCTGCGCTCCACCTGAGGACTGCCATCGGCGCGCATCGGCTTTCGGCTGTTTGGTCGCCCCTCGCGCGGCCGCTTCAGGGATGGAGACGCGGATGGATGCTATCGAAGCGATCACGACACGGAAGGCGCAGCGCGTATTTGCACCCGACGCGGTTGAGCCGGAAAAACTGAAACAGATCCTCGACGCTGGGCGACACGCAATGAGTGCCCGGAATCTCCAGCCCTGGCAATTTGTGATTCTTCACAATCGTGACAGCATCCGCGAAATTGGTGCGTTATGCGCGACCGGCCGGTTCGTGAGCGATGCACCGGCAGCAATTGTCGTCCTTAAGGACACTACCAATACACGATGGGCCGATATCGATTGCGCCCAGGCAGTGCAGAATATGGCGACCGCGGCCTGGAGCTTCGGCCTGGGCACCTGCTGGGTAGGCAATTTTGATGGGCAAAAAATCGCCCAGATGCTAGGCGTGCCCGCTCAATGGGCGATCTTCACGATTCTTGCGTTTGGCTATCCAAATTCGGCGAATCCGCCACAATCCCGGCCATTGAAACCGCGCTCGGAAGTCGTCCACTACGAACGCTGGGGCAATCGTCAACCCGCATAGTCTCTGCAACGGCCCTTGCACGCAGGGCGTCTCGCATCGTGCTAGACTGACTTTACATAACATACGCAGACGTGGGCTTTATGTGTGTCTGAGATGAGTAGCTGCAAGCCTGTGCCGACGAACGGAGATCGTAATGCCGATCAAGCAGATTGAACCGCCTCACGCGTACGAGATCCTCCAGGGAAATCCCGACGCGATTTACCTTGACGTGCGCACGGAAGAGGAGTTTGCCCAGGGCCATCCGGCCGGGGCGATCAATATTCCAGTGGTTTTCCTCAAATCAGGGGCGGCGCCTCAACCGAACGATTCCTTTCTCGCCGTCGCTCAGAAGGTGCTCCCGCAGGATAAGAAACTCGTGGTCGGTTGCATGGCGGGCGGCCGTTCCCAGCGCGCGTGCGAAATCCTCGAGCAGGCGGGTTATAGCGACCTCGCCAACGTGCGCGGCGGTTTCGGCGGCGCTCGCGACGCGAGTGGCGCGATAGTAGTCGTTGGCTGGCGCGATGCGGGATTACCAGTATCGCAAGAGTTGGGCGATTCGACTTACCGCACTTTGCGCGATAAGGCGGGCATCTAATAGGTGGCCACAATCAGAGCTATGTCCCGCGGAGAAAAGTGACCCAGCACAGGCCAGGCCAGCGACCGTACGGACTCGCCTGAGAGCCCATAGCGGGGAGGTAGTCTGGGGGCACAGTGCTAAACGACCGAGCGGCGCGCGATGCACGGCCGAGAGCGTGCCAGCTGCAAGCGGTTGACTGAGGTCGAGCAGTCAGGCGAGGCCCTGAATGGAGCCAAAGGGAAACGAGTCCAGGTGCATAAAGGTAGTTTGGTGAAAAAATGGCGATTCGGCTGACGCGAATTTACACCCGTACTGGCGACCAGGGCATGACCGCATTGGTCGGCGGCGGGCGTGTACCGAAGGAATCGGGCCGGCTCGAGGCCTATGGCACAGTGGACGAGCTTAACGCTGTTATCGGAATTGTGCGCACTTACCTGCCGAATTACAGCGATCGCTTTGCTGAAGATTTCGGCTGGTACTCCGAAATGCTGCGGCGAGTTCAGAACGAACTGTTCGACGTTGGCAGTGAACTCGCCACGCCACCGGAGGCTGAGTACGAGGGTATGCATAGGATGAGTGAAGGCGAGGTCTCCGAACTGGAGCACGAAATGGACCGCATGCAGGAAGCATTGGAGCCGCTGAACTCATTTACGCTGCCGGGCGGCGGCGTGCTCAATGCGTTTCTGCATCAGGCACGGACGGTGTGCCGGCGGGCGGAACGGGTATGTTGGGCGCTCAAACGCGACGAACCGATTAGCGACCACGTTTTGATTTACCTCAACCGCCTGAGCGACCATTTGTTTGTACAGTCGCGGTGGGTCGCCAAGCGGCTGGGGGAACCGGAGTTCCTGTGGGACCGCGGCTTGCGCCTCGATCCTCGCGCCCCGCGTGATGCTCGACGAAAGTCCCCCGGAAGTTCGGGCGGCAGCAGCAGGAGTTGACCATTTCTATCGTCAGCCTCAGCTTCTATCGTCATCCTCAGCGGCGATAAACGCATCCCTCTGTTGTGGGACCTTTGCATCGCAGACTCCGTTCAGCGATGACGAAAAACAGCGTTGGCCGGAACGGAATAGTAAGTGGAGTCAACCATGACGGATCAGCAAAAGAAGCTTTCCCTCGTTCAGGCCCAGTTAGGGCCGATGGCTAATTTTGTCTATATCGTTGCTGACCCGGCCACGCGCAAGGCGGCGGTGGTCGACCCCGCATGGGACATCAAGCGCATCCTCGACTATACAGAAGGCAAAGGTTACGACCTCGAAAAGATCCTGATAACTCATTACCACCAGGACCATCTGGGTGGAAACATGATGGGGCAGAATATTCAGGGGGCGGCAGAGATGGTCAGTCGAGTCAAAGCCAAAGTCTATGTGAACAAGAATGAAGCCGAGGGCGTCAAAAAAGTCTCCGGCCTAAGCGACTCGGATCTGGTCAAAGTTGAGTCCGGCGACGTTTTCAAGCTCGGCGGGCTGGAGGTTAAGTTTATTCACACCCCTGGTCATACTCCGGGCTCGCAATGTTTCCTCGTCGAAGGCAATCTGATTTCGGGTGATACGCTGTTCGTGAATTCGTGTGGGCGAGTCGATCTGCCTGGTTCCGACCCCGAGCAGATGTACTACAGTCTGAACCACACATTGCGCAATCTTGACGATACTACGGTAGTTTATCCGGGGCATGCCTACGCGCCAGAATCCAGTACTACGATCGGCGAGCAAAAGCAGCACAATATGTACATGCGCTTCAAAAATCTCGACGATTTCCTGATGGCGATGGGATATAGCAGGTAATTGTGTTCTGTCAGGCCCGCGCGCCAACAGCGAGGCTGAGAAATCAAGGTGGCGACGCTCGCCGGCCAACGTGCTCAGTTCACCTGGGCTCTGAACCAATACAATCTGGCTTAAAGCGCTGAGCCAAAAGGCTGATTTTGCGAAGCGCATGGCGAAGTACATCCGTGCTGCGCCCGCGAACGGGTTCACAACGGAGAAGGTAACGAGGGGCAAGTCTCTCCCGTCGCTGAGTGGAGAAGTATCTAAACGCACCGGACGGTGAATCCGAAACCGAGATAAGTGAGGGCGATCCAAGAGGTTGAGCAGGAGGGTGATCGCTATCTATCAATTCATCACAAGGGCAAGCTCGTAGTTGTGGTATGGTTTCCGAGACAAACCGCCGCCGACGTTCCTGCGCTCGATGCGTATAGCCAGGTTCGCCCGGTCCGATAACCACATCTCGACCACGGTCCAGCAATCTTGATCTTTCAAAGACGTCGGGACTAATGTGGTCACATGAGAGACCACTTAACCGCTTTGAGCCGCGGGGGGCCGATCCAGAAGCTGGTCGGCGTTCGGGAGTTGAAAGCTAACGCGGCGCGCATCTTGCGCCAGGTCAGAGATTCGCGGGCATCATACATTCTCACACATCGCGGGCGTGCCGTAGGCGTGATTCTGCCCGTCGATCCGATCGACGACCGTTTACAGGCGATGAACGACTCTGACGGCTCCCAGGCCTGGGATAGATTCATGCAGGCCGGGCGCCGGCTCGAACGCCGTTTCCGTCCGGCTGTGAGCGGAGTACGTCTATTGTCGGCAATGCGGCGATAAAGATGCCCTCCAGCGCTCCTCGGCGTTCTAGCCCAAGGGCTCAGCCGAGAAGTTTCCGGTACACTATAGACGCTAGCGTCTTCGTGAATGCGTTCAATCGCCATGAACCAGGATATGCCGAGAGCCTCCAGGTCCTTGCTGCGATTCAGGAACGAGGCGACCCGATAATCGTGCCTACGCTCCTGCTCGTCGAAATCGCGTCCGCCGTGGCTCGGGCCAGCGATGACACCGCGGGCGCAATCAGCTACGCAAGCGCGACCGCTGCACTTCCGCATCTGACTCTTGTGAGCCTCACGCCCTCAATAACAGCACGGGCGGCGGAATTGGCAGCCACTTATCGGCTGCGCGGTGCCGACGCGCTATACTTGGAGGTCGCTAGACGATATGCAACTACGCTCCTATCCCGCGATGATGAACAGCTGACGCGCGGCTCTACGATAGCGGTATGTCAGACGCCGGAGGCAGCGCTCAGCAATAGGTGAGCGCCAAGGATGGTGACCAATAATCTTTTCAAGTCGCAAACAGTGTAGTTGGTTAGCGATGGTGCGCAGTGTCAGTACCTCAGATGCATGCAGAGTCAGGCACGCAGGAATGATTAAACAGTAGTAAGGTGGTGAAGATCAGTACCGTCGAAATCGATCAATGGATGATCGCAGCATCGAGCAGCTCGAGACGGAGGCCGAATCCCTCCGCGAGCAGATTAATCATCATAACTACCGCTATTACGTCCTCGACGATCCGCAAATAACCGACGCCGAATATGACCGGTTGATGCGGCGGTTGGAGGAGCTGGAGCAGAACCATCCGGAAATCCGCACTCCCGACTCCCCCACCCAACGTGTTGGCGCGGCTCCCAGCCAGGAATTCGGTGTGGTGCGGCATCGCCGCATGATGTTGTCGTTGGGAAACGCGATGAGCGCGGAAGAAATGCTCGAGTTCGACCGCCGCATCAAACGTTTCCTGCGCACCGACGGCGACATCGAGTATGTGGCAGAGGTCAAGCTCGATGGGCTCGCAGTTGAGCTGGTCTACGAGGATGGACAATTGACAGTCGGTTCAACTCGCGGCGACGGGATCAACGGCGAGGACGTTACGCAGAACCTACGGACGATCAAGAGCATACCATTGCGGCTGATTAAGCCTCCCGCCCGTCCCGTGCCCAGATTGCTGGAGGCTCGCGGCGAAGTAATTCTGCCACGCCGTGCGTTCGAACGGCTCAACGAGGAGCGGACAAAAGCGGGCGAGCCTCCGTTCGCGAATCCGCGCAACGCCGCCGCTGGCTCATTGAGACAATTGGATCCGCGCATCACCGCCTCGCGCCCGCTTGACATCTTTTGCCATTCGCATGGGATGCTTCAGGGCATCCAATTTAAAACCCAGTGGGAGTTCCTCGACGGCATCAAGCAGTTTGGCCTCAGGATCAATCCGCTCTCGCGGCTCTGCCGCAGCGTCGACGAGGTTCTCGAATATTGGACCACTCTCACCGAACAGCGTCATGAGCTGGCCTATGAGGCCGACGGCGTCGTCGCAAAGGTAAATTCGTTCGAGCTGCAGGAGCGGCTGGGCGAAGTGTCGCGCTCACCGCGATGGGCCATTGCTTATAAATTCAAGGCTCAGCAGGCCGAAACCAGGGTGCGCGCAATCAGCGTGTATGTCGGCCGAATCGGCTCGCTCACCCCGGTCGCCAAGCTGGAACCGGTGCAGCTCGCCGGCGTGACGATCTCGAACGCATCGTTGCATAATCTCGACGAGATTCGGCGCAAGGACGTCCGCGAAGGCGACACTGTCCTGATTGAGCGCGCCGGCGATGTAATCCCATACGTCGTACGCGTGACAGCCAGGGGCGAACCGCGGGCACCGCAATTTCTGATGCCCGAGGAATGCCCCGAATGTGGCGGCGCGGTGGTGCATGAGGAGGGCGAAGTCGCCTATATTTGCGTTAACGTCAACTGCCCCGCGCGCATGCGCGAGTCGATCCGCCATTTCGCCTCCAAGAACGCGTTGGATATCGACGGTCTGGGCGACAAGCTGGTCTCGCAACTCGTGACTACTGGCCTGGTTCGCGAGCTCGACGATCTCTACAAGCTGAAGAAATCGGATCTGCTGGAACTCGAGCGCATGGCTGACAAGAGTGCGCAGAATATCCTCGACGCGATTGCCCGATCGCGCGAGGTTGCGCTCGAACGCCTGATCAACGGACTTGGCATCCGTCACGTCGGCGAGCATACCGCGCGCCAACTCGCGCTGCGCTTTGGCAACCTTCGCGCGCTGACAATCGCGGATGAGGAGGAATTGCGCGGTGTTCGCGATATCGGACCGGAAGTCGCCCGCAGTATTCGCCAGTACTTTGATGAACCGCGCAATCGGCACGCGGTTGAACGGCTTGCTCAGGAACTCAAAATTGCCGTGCCGGCGACTGAAACCGACGAGCGCAGCCGTTTGCGCGATCGCAGTTTTGTGCTTACAGGCACGTTGGCGACTATGACGCGCGAGGAGGCGGAGGAAAAAATTCTCGCAGCCGGCGGACGAGTTACATCTTCGGTGAGCCGTAAAACCGACTTTGTGGTGGTGGGAGCCGAGCCGGGTTCGAAGTTACGCAAGGCACGTGAACTCGGCGTGAAGACGCTTGAGGAACCGGAATTCGTGAAACTGTTGACCGCGGCATCCAACGGGGCATCGTCATGATGGGCGACGAAGGGGCGCGCGTCCGCATAATCGTCAGCGGAAGAGTGCAAGGGGTATTCTTTCGACGCGCTGCCGCCGAACAAGCCCGCACCCTCGGCATCACCGGATGGGCGTGTAACCTGAACGACGGTTCCGTCGAGATCGTCGGCCAAGGTAAACGACGCAATCTTGAATTACTGCTGGCATGGGCTCATCACGGCCCGCCTTATGCGCGGGTCGATGCGGTGCAGGCGTAATGGGAGCCATGTCAGGGTGAATTCGCGCAATTCCAGATACGTTAAGGCCAGTACAACAGCGACCCTTTTGTTTCAGCAGGTCATTAGATATACTTCTCTATGACACTTTGATTTATTGACGCCGCTTGCTAAAGCGGGGAAGTGGAAATTGCGACTCTCTAGCATAAGGAGTGGTGATCGAAATGGCTCTACCACCTGAGGCGGCGGGACATGCCGCCCAGTCCTCGGCGCTTGGCGGCGCCGTTCGCAAGAGCGGTGAACGCCGTGACAGCGTCGTCATCAGGTTTGCCGGGGATTCGGGCGACGGAATGCAGCTTGCGGGAATGCAATTCACCGCAGAATCCGCGCTCGCCGGCAATGATATAGCGACCCTGCCGGATTTTCCGGCCGAGATTCGCGCCCCGGCTGGCACGATCGCCGGCGTCAGCGGTTTTCAAATCAACTTCTCGAGTGGCGAGGTATTCACGGCGGGCGACGAACCCAGTGTGCTCGTCGCGATGAATCCAGCGGCGCTCAAGGCCAACATCGATGACGTGCCAGCCAACGGCGTTATCATCATCGATCGGGAGGCTTTCACCGAGGCCAACGTCAAGCGCGCGGGGTACGCTGCAAATCCGGTCACGGATCATTCGCTAGACAAATTCCAGGTGATCCAGGTCGATGTCACCAAACTAACTACCCGAGCTTTGCAAGGTAGCGGGCTGAACAACCGTGGGGTGTTCCGCTGCCGCAACATGTTCGTGCTCGGGATGATTTCGTGGCTGTATCAGCGGCCGATCGAAAGTACCGTCAAATGGTTGGAGGGGCGGTTTAAGCGCACGCCCGACGTTCTGGACGCGAACCTGAAGGTACTGAAGGCTGGCTACAACTACGGCGAAACTACCGAGCTGTTCGCCAGCTCCTACGAGGTTCCAGCCGCCAGGATAGTGCCGGGAACCTACCGCAACATCACCGGCAACAGCGCCACCGCGTTGGGCTTTGTTGCGGCCGCGGTAAAGACAGGCCGTCCGCTCTTCCTTGGCTCATATCCGATTACGCCGGCCAGCGACGTGCTCCACGAGCTGGCCGGATATAAGAGTTTCCCGATCTACACGTTTCAGGCCGAGGATGAAATCGCGGGGGTTTCGGCGGCCATCGGCGCGGCATTTGGCGGCGCCATCGGCATTACTACGACGTCGGGTCCGGGTATGAATCTCAAGGCTGAGGCGATCGGCCTTGCCGTCAAGACTGAACTGCCGATCGTGGTTACTGATATCCAGCGCGCCGGACCGTCAACCGGAATGCCGACCAAGCCGGAACAGGCCGATCTGCTGATGGCGATGTACGGCCGCCATGGTGAGTCGCCAATCCCGATTATCGCGGCGTCGACGCCGGCCGATTGTTTCGAGTGTGCTTACGAGGCCGTGCGGCTCGCGGTCAAGTACATGACGCCGGTGATCTTACTGACTGACGGTCAGCTGGCCAACGGCGCCGAGCCGTGGCTGCTGCCGGATACCAGCAAGCTGCCTGAAATCAAAATCGAATTCCGTACCGATCCTGACGGCTTCATGCCGTATATTCGTGACCCTGAAACGCTCTCGCGTCCATGGGCAATCCCCGGTACGCCGGGCCTCGAACACCGGATCGGCGGCCTTTCCACCGAAGATCTCACCGGCAACGTCAGCTATTCGCCTGCTAACAATGAGTTAATGGTGCGGACACGGGCGCGCAAAATCGCCGGCATCGCGCGCGAAATTCCTCCCTGTGAGATTTTCGGTGATCAGCAGGGCGGACCTTTGGTTGTCCTGGGCTGGGGTTCCACCTATGGCTCGATTCACGAAGCCGTCAAGCAGTTGCGTGAAAAGGGCAAGCGCGTCTCGCATATTCACCTCCGTTATCTGAACCCGCTGCCTTCGGATTTGGCCGAGAAGCTGCACACATTCGGCAAGGTGATGGTGGCTGAAATGAATATGGGCCAGCTCTTGAGGCTGGTGCGCGCTAACTATCTGATTGACGCGGTTGGTTGCAACAAAATCCAGGGACGTCCGTTCAAAGTGAGCGAACTGACCAATCGGATTAGCCGCGCCCTGGAGGGCTGAACATAAATGGCTACTGCACTTACCCGCAAGGATTTCGTCTCAGACCAGGAAGTACGCTGGTGTCCCGGATGCGGCGACTACGCGATCCTGGCCCAAGTACAAAAAATAATGCCGGAATTCGGCATTCGGCGTGAAAATATTGTTTTCATCTCCGGCATCGGATGTGCGAGCCGCTTCCCGTATTACATGAATACGTACGGGTTTCATACAATTCATGGGCGCGCACCCGCGCTTGCGACCGGCCTCAAAGTGACACGGCCTGAATTGGACGTATGGGTGGTAACCGGCGATGGCGACGGCCTCTCAATCGGCGGCAATCATCTGATCCATTGCCTGCGCCGCAACGTCGACATGAAGATCCTGCTGTTCAACAACAAGATCTATGGCCTGACGAAAGGTCAATATTCGCCGACTTCCGAAGTCGGCAAGGTCACCAAGTCGACGCCTGCCGGCTCGGTGGATTTTCCGTTCAATCCGATCACTATCGCACTTGGGGCGCACGCCAGCTTCGTCTGCCGCACTATCGACGTCGAGCAGAAACATCTGGGCGATATGCTCAAGCGGGCGCATGCTCATCGCGGCGCGTCGTACATGGAGATTCTGCAAAACTGCAACATCTTCAACGATGGCGCGTTCAACGACCTGAGCGACAAGCAAATTAAAGCAGAACATCAACTTGTGCTGGAGCATGGGAAGCCACTTATTTTCGGCAAGAACAAGGACAAGGGCATTCGGATGAATGGCCAGCGGGCCGAGGTCGTCCAGCTTGGAGATGGCGTTAGCGACAAGGATCTGGTGGTGCACGACGAGACCAATCTTGCATTGGCGTTCATGCTGGGGAATTTTGAACCGCCGCTTCCTACCCCGATCGGCGTGTTCTACGCGGTCTCGCGTCCCACGTTTGATGGAGCCGTCAACCAGCAACTCGAAGAGGCGAAGACCAAGCAAGGCCCAGGCGACCTGCAGTCACTGCTCAATCGGGGCGACACCTGGACTGTGAATTAGCTAGCTTAGCTAGTGCCCTGTGCCAATAAGAAAAAGCCCGTGACCAATGCGCTCCCGGGCTTTTTCATTTCGCGCTGCCCGACGGCCGACTCGCTTATGGTAGCCCTCGCCTCGAGGTGGAGGCGGTCGTCGCGAACTTTTCTGCGTGACAGGCAGTCATGTACAGTATTTCGCGCGGGTTCGCTACTCCGCGTCAGAGTGGATGGGACCAACGCCCGCCAAATGCTTGACGTCGGGCCGTTGGTCCCAGAATTCAAATTCTCAGAGCGGGCAATTGTATGCGCGCATGACATTCTCGCCGAGTAACTTCTGGCGTGCACTCGGCGTGAGTTTTTCGGCGCATTCCTCCAGTTCTTCTATATAGTTGCCGGTATGGTCAGGATGCGGGAAATCCGAGGCCCAGAAGAACCGGTCTTCACCGCATAGCTGCATCATCGCCGGCAGAGAATGCTCATCCGGATCAGCCGAAATCCACACGTTGCGCTTGAAGTAGTAGCTCGGCTTTTCTTTCAGCGGCACGCCCCGGCCCATCACACTGTCGTACACCGCGTCCATCCGGTCCAGCCAATAGCCAATCCATCCGGCGCCGACTTCGAGCAGCACGATCTTCAAGCGCGGGAATTTGTCAAAAGTCCCATACTGCATGAAGCTGGTGAGTCCGTGACGGAGAGCGTCCGAGGCCGTCACGTTAAGAAAAAACGTTTGCTTGCGCACGTATTCACGATCATAGCGGCCCGGCCAGGCCCATTGCGGTTCGAGCGAAACGTGCAGTCCGAGCGGAACGTCAAGCTCCTGCGCCTTGGCAAACAGCACGTCGTGATCAGGGTGGGCGTGCGGCTTGCGCGTCATCGTGAACTGGACGACCCAGCCGCCCTTATGTCCGGCTTTAACCGCGCGCTCCAGTTCGGCAGCCGCAGCCGCAGGATCGCCGAGCGATAGATGAGCCACGGGAATCAGCCGACCGCCGCTCTCCGAGGACCAATCAACTATCCAGCGGTTGTAGGCGCGCGTCATCGCCTGGGCATAATCAGCGTCGTCGCATTCGGTCTCCCACGACAGATCGATGCTCGGGTAAATTATCGCGGCGCGGAGGTTTTCCTTGTCGAGCCGTTGCACGCGCTCCTTCGCGTCCATCGCGCCGAACGGAGCGTTCTCGCCATACTTGCGGCGGGGATCAAAAGACCCTTTCTCGCGGGTCACTTCGCCCATTGCCGCGAGGCCTCCGAAGCTGCCCTTGCGGTTTACCTTGGACGGTTTGCCGGCGATTTCGAAGTACTGGAGCCCATCGCCATCGTCTTTGATGCGAAGCGCGGTAGCTTTGTACTTGGCCTCGCAGTAATTCTCCCACAATTTTGTGTCTTCAAGGATGTGGCCGTCCGCATCGACCCCGCCGGGGTATTTGAGACTCCGAATTTGTTCTTCCATTCGCGCCATTTGTATTCAGCCTCGATTCGAGTGGTTTCGTAACCTGGCATGTCTAATATTTGGGTCGCGGGCCGCGCGGTCAAGGGGCTGCGGCAGTGAGCGGACGTTCTGCCGCCTCTCACCCTTACCGTCTGCCGCCAGTCACCTCAGGTGACCTCTCGCGCAACACAGGGGAATGGGACAGGCAGGTGAGGTGGTAATTGTAGAGCGCGGGGTTTTTCTGCCGGAGACGGGGTTGAGCAGTTACCTTCGATGTGCCCTAAGGGGCAGTAGCCACCCTATTCACAGGAGTTTATATACCCGCCATTGCCACCAAGGACGGCACGGAGAGCTTCTACAAGGACTGGGGTTCGGCCCAGCCGATCGTGTTCAGCCACGGCTGGCCGCTGTCGGCCGATGATTGGGACGCGCAGTTGCTGTTCTTCCTGCATCATGGCTATCGCGTTATCGCGCATGACCGCCGTGGCCATGGTCGCTCGACCCAGACCGCCGACGGCCACGATATGGACCATTATGCCGACGACCTGGCGGCTCTGACGGTGCATCTCGACCTAAAAAACGCGATCCATGTCGGCCATTCCACTGGCGGGGGCGAGGTGGCGCACTATTTGGGACGGCATGGCGAAAGCGGGGTGGCCAAGGCAGCGCTGATCAGCGCGGTGCCGCCGCTCATGGTGAAGACGGCGGCCAACCCGCTCGGCCTTCCAACGGACGTGTTCGATGACCTGCAGGTACAACTCGCCGCCAATCGTTCGCAATTCTATCGCGACCTGCCGGCGGGGCCTTTCTACGGCTACAACCGCCCGGGCGCGAAAGTCTCGGAGGCCGTCATCCAGAATTGGTGGCGCCAGGGCATGATGGGCGGTGCCAAGGCGCATTACGACGGCATCGTGGCCTTTTCCCAGACCGATTTCACCGAAGACCTCAAGAAGATCACCGTCACGGTGTTGGTCATGCATAGCGAAGATGACCAGATCGTGCCCTATGTCGCCGCCGGACCGCAGTCCGCTAAGCTGCTGAAGAACGGGACCCTGAAAACCTACAAGGGCTTCCCGCACGGGATGCCGACTACGGAAGCGAACACGATCAATTCCGACCTGTTGGCGTTTATCAAAAGCTAGGTCAGCTCCGGCATCTTCTCTGTGCTTTCTTGGAATCCGAATCTTGCGTGCCATGATAGGCGTCGGCTAGAAATCCCGATTTTCTTAAACGCGCGTGCTTCGACCTTCGATTTCACGTTTGCGATTAAACCGATGATTCGCCATCGCGATGGCTGATGCGGGCTCGATGACTGGAGCAGCGATGAGCCCCTCGCGAATCAGGCCACAGCCCGTGGTTGCGCCGCTCACCCGCACCGCAATATTTCTGGTTCTAACGGTGAACCCGGGCATCGAAAGCCTGACGAGCGTCCGTTCGTTGTGTGGAGACCTTCCGAAACTGCTGCGCGCCGTGGGTTTCCGCGACCTGGAAGGAAAGCTGTCCTGCGTCATTGGCGTTGGATCCGACGCCTGGGATAGGCTCTTTGTAGAGCCGCGACCGGCCGAGCTTCATCCTTTCCGCGAAATCCGCGCCGGCGCGCGGCATGCCGTTTCCACGCCGGGTGATCTGCTTTTCCACATTCGCGCCGAGCGCCTCGACATCGCCTTCGAGTTGGCGACCCAGATCATGACGAAGTTGGGGGACGCGGTTGCCACCGCGGACGAGGTCTACGGCTTTCGCTATTTTGATGACCGCGATTTGCTCGGCTTTGTCGATGGCACGGAAAACCCCACAGACGAGGCGGTCGATGCTGCCTTGATAGCTGAGGAGGATCCCGCATGATCCGCGACAATTAAATCTGCCGGGTGCGACAATTAAATTTGCCGGTTGTGGCCGTCCTGGCGGCGAGTCCGTGAAATGGAGTCGGGAGGGGCTCCATGTTGACGGATGGGCAGGTCAGGGTGTTGCGGAGGAAACTGATGGAAGGCAAGACGCAGGAAGGGGCGGCAGCGGCAGCCGGCATGAGCGTGCGCAGCGCACGCCAATGGCAGGCAGGTCCCTATCCCTCACAGGCACAGAGGCCACACGGCTGGCGAACTCGGCGCGATCCCTTCGCCGAGGTGTTTGAAAGCGAGATCGTGCCACTGTTGGCCATCGATGAACGGCGACTGCTGGAAGCGCGCACGCTGCTGGGCGAACTTGAGCGGCGTCATCCAGGATGTTTTTCAACGCGCCACTTGCGAACGCTGCAGCGCCGCTTACGCGAATGGCGGGCGCTGCACGGGCCCGAGCAAGAAGTCTACTTTCCCCAGGAGCATCCACCCGGACGCGAGGCGGCCTTCGATTTTACTAATTGTAACGACTTGGCTGTGACCATCGGGGATGAGCCGTTCCCGCACTTGCTATTCGAGTTGACACTTTCATACAGCGGCTGGCGCTGGCAGATGGTGGCGGCCAGCGAGAGCTTCGAGGCGACCGCGGCGGGAGTACAAGGCGGATTGTGGGAGCTCGGTGGGGTTAGCGAGGTGCTGCGCTCGGATAATCTGTCGGCCGCCACGCATGATCTGCGGCGCCGCCGCGGGCGGGCGCTCAATCGCCGCTACCGCGAGTTGCTCGATCATTACGGCCTGCGGTCAAGCCTGATCCAAGTCGGCGAGGCGCATGAAAACGGCGTGGTCGAGCAAGCGCACCGGCGGACCAAGTCGATTCTGGCCCAAGCGTTGTTGCTGCGCGGCAGCTGCAATTTCAGCAATGTCGAGGAATACCAGCAATGGCTGCGCGCGGTGGTCGAGCGTGAGCACAACTCACAATTAGGCGAGCGGCTGGCCGAAGAACAGCGCCATCTGCAGCCGCTCCCGGCAGCGCCGATTCCGGCCTACACCACACTGGCAGCGCGAGTTCGCCGTTGGAGCACGATCACCGTACAGAGTCACACCTACTCGTTACCGTCGCGGCTGATTGGCGAGCGCGTCACGGTACGAGTGTATGCCGAACAATTGGAGGTTTATTACCGTGAACAGCTGGTCGAACGCTTGCCACGCCTGCATCACAAAGGTCAGGTGCATATCGATTATCGGCATATAATCCGGACGCTAGTACGCAAGCCGGGGGCCTTTGCCCGTTACCGCTGGCGTGAAGAGCTATTTCCAAGCGTGGTCTTCCGCCGGGCCTATGATGCCCTGCATAGCCATCTGGGCGAACGGGCCGACACCGAATACGTACGGATACTGCATCTGGCGGCGAACCACGGCGCGGCCACCATGGAACAGTTGCTGTGCCCCCTGCTCGACAGCGGCGAGCAGTTCGATGCCGAACAGGTGCAAAAGCTGATCGAACCTGAGCGTCCCGAAGTGCCGGCGGTGACGATCCTGCAGCCGGATCTGCGGCTCTATGATGCGCTGTTGAGCAGCGAGGTGGCGTCATGAATGCCGGCGCGGTCTGCGAACGCACCAACGAGCTGCTGGTTCGCTTTAATCTGACCACTGCGGCTGCCCAACTGGCAGGCCGGCTGGAGCAGGCCGGCCAGCAACAGGCGCTGAGCATTGTGCTGGAAGTGCTGGAGATGGAGGCCGAAGCACGCGAACAGCGCAAAATCAACCGGCTGCGCCGTGCTTCCCAGTTGCCGCCCGGCAAGACTTTCGACACGCTCGACTTCGGCGTCTTGCAACCGGTGCTGGGACGCAAGCTGCGCGAACTGGCGCGCGGTGTGTTCCTCGAGAACGCCGCCAACCTGCTGGCGTTCGGCCCACCTGGGGTGGGTAAGAGCCATGGCGCGTGTGCACTCGGCCACGCCCTCATCGAGCAAGGCCATGCGGTGCTGTTTCGCCCCGCTTATCAGCTCGTCCAGGAACTGCTCGCCGCCAAGCGTGACCTGACCCTGCCCCGCCTGTTGCGGCGGCTCGATACGGTGGAGCTGCTGATTCTGGACGACATCGGCTACATCAAGCAGAGCGCCGAAGAGGCCGAGGTGCTGTTCACGCTTATTGCCCAACGTTACGAGCGTCACTCGGTGATGATCACCAGCAATCTCGTCTTCAGCGAATGGGAACGCATTTTCAAGGAGCCGATGGCCACGGCTGCCGCCATCGACCGCCTGGTACACCACTCCATCATTCTTGAGTTCAATGCTCCCAGCTATCGCAGTGGCAATCGTCGACGCACCGATGGCCCACCGGCCAACGGCGCCGGAGCAAATAACTCTGGCAGCAAGGATAAATGACGCGGAACAGGCACCGCGCGCCGCCGCTTTGGCGGCGAGAAAAAGACAACAACTTCAACGCAAATTAGAAGATGAAAAGCGGCGGACTGACTCAATTTAACCTTGGCGACAGCGGCAAAAATAATTGTCGCGATCGGCAAAAATAATTGACGCGGCACACCCGCGTTCGCTGGCGGGAGCTACGTCATCGTGCAGAAGTATCTGCACGTCTGGCCGGATGGAACGCGCGCCCACGGAGGTCCAGGAACGGATCGTCGGGCGCACGAAACTCTCCGATATCGAGTTGGACGATACGGTCAAGGCGACGTCCGCGCGCAATGCGCTGACGACAATCGTCGAAGACGGCAAAGAGATCAAGATTCTCCGCGAAAACATGGCCTTTGGCCGGGCTGGTCAAGGCGAATTTGGCACCTACTTCATCGGTTACGCCCGCTCGCCTCGCACAACCGAGCAAATGCTGCAAAATATGTTCGTCGGGCGGCCGCCGGGCAATTACGATCGGCTGCTGGACTTTAGCCGTGCGGTCACGGGCGGCCTTGTTTTTCGTACCTTCGCTCTCGTTCCTCGAGTTCATCGACCTGCCCGAAGCAGTCCGGGATTAGCACAACCAGCGGATAGCCAGGCAAAGCACTGGAGGTCGGATAGCACCTCCTCCGCGGAGCCGGTGCAGATCGGGCGCGGCTTGCGTCCATGCTGCCGGTCGGCTGGAGCCGTGAGGCGCCCCGAGGCAACCGCCATCATGAAGAATTTCGACCAAGCTAAACTTGGGCAGGATTTTGTACCTTAAGATCGATTGATCGCTGTCACGATAATTGGGTCCACGTCAAGGAGCGGGCGAGTGCTCAAAACAGTGCGGCTATTCAGTCAGGCATTGTCGGTTTTATTGTTGAAATTGAATGGCGGTACTTAATCAATTCATTCAGGTCAGGAAATCAGCGAGACCCTTACGGACGGACTCTGCCTCGCGCGTCGAGCGTGAGCTTAAACGGGCGCTCATCGCCGGTCAGCTGATCCCATGCGCTGCGTTCGATTTCGAAGATATTTTTGCCGTAGACGTGTAGCGCGATGAGTTTGTTGTTTAGTGGATTCGCGATGTTGTGGATTGCCTCGGTCCCAAGGGTAAGAACTTCGCCTTTCCGAAGATTACGGCTGCCGGCTTGCTCGATGCGGCGGCTGCCATCAATCAGGCGATAGCAGGTGTTGTCTTCCTGGCCATCGTATATGCCGATTACCGCCCATGTGCGATGGTCATGCGGAGGTGAGACGAAGCCAGGATTTACCACCGTATGAAGCACGGTCAGGCCAGGCTCGCTGTGCAGCAGTTGCGACGAGCCGACCTGGGGCGCAAAGGGCGTTTCGCCAATCGCGCCCCGAACGACGTCCGCTACTGCGGTTAAATCACCATCGCGCGCTGCCTGCCGCAATTCATCCAATAGATTATCCAGGGTATACATGCTCAATTACCGTCCGCCGCTGATCGCTTTGTGCCCACCCCCACCAATCCTGGGTCATGGGAGGAACTAACAGCCGCGGCTGCTACAGCACTCTTTCTAGCACAAGCTACCGGATCGGCACTAAGTACGTAAATTCCAAGCCAGGCTCCGCAACTGGCGCCCTGCGGAAAGTTCTCGACACCGACCTGAAAGCCGCCCGAGATCGCGATATCCGTACATTTTAGACGATTACTTGGAATTTGATGCGCTCGACTTTGTCGAGCGAAATTTCATCTTTGGTCCGAATCGTAGAGTTTCGTGGCACGGGGCGACTGAGGCGCTGGCATTGCTGCCTATTCGAGCGTGCCATTGTTTTGCGGCCAGGGCGGGGATCCCCGGAACGCGAAAAGTATGACAGCGAGTGGAGTAGGGTAGGGCGGGTTGCCTCCCATCCGCTTTCATTTTTCCGGCACCGTTTCTGTCTGTTCGGGTGTCCCCCATCGCTCGAAGAAGGTGACGTCGGATGCCGCCTTCCGCAGTGGACGGCCCCAACGGCCCTTCGGATAGCCGAGTGGGACCAGAATCTCGTTTTCATAGCCTGACGGCACGCCGAGATGCTGATTGATCTCTTCTTCGAAATGCTTGTGAAGCCCGGTAATTGCGGTGCCCAAGCCGTACGCGCGTGCTGCGAGACAAAGATTCTGGATTGCCGGGTAGATTGAACCCAGCATCGGCTGGCCTGCGCGACTCTTGTCCGTGTAACGCTTGACGCAGGCGAAAATAAGGACCGGCACCTCGTCTAGATGCTTCGCCAGGTAAATCGCTGAGCGGAGATTTTTCGCTTCGGGTGTATCCGGCTGAGTCTTCAGAAACTGCCGCTTTTCAGCGGTAAGATAGTAAGTTTCCCAGGCCTCTTTGTAGCGTTGCGCTACGAATTGTCTGGTCTCTGGTGCCGTCACCACTACAAAAATCCAGGGCTGGCGGTTACTGTTCGAAGGCGCCATCGTGGCAGCCTCAATAATCTTCAAGATGATCTCGCGAGGCACCGGATCGGGCTTCAGCCGCCGCATTGCCCGCGTGGTGTAGATCGCTTCAAATAGATCGAATTCGAGATGCCCGTACATATAACCACATCCTACCAGGTCTGGCAGCTTGAGCCTTCGGCTTCTGATCTCGAAACCATCGTGAATATACTACTGCTCAGGGTTCAGACAGTTGACTGCGACCTTCCAATACTCCGTTGCACGTGCGCGATGTGCGCATTCAAATCTCCGCTAGTTCACCCACGCCGAGATGCCGAAGCTTCCGGCGTAACGCATTGTCAAACGTAGCGAACTTCCGATCGCGACCTGCGGAAGCGGCGTGCAAGCCATCTACAAAGTGCATCTCGTTCTCGTACCATTCGATGGCTTGCCTCACTGCCGCTTCGTCTTCGATTTCGACGTTAAACACAGTCAGGACGTTGCGCAGCGCTGAAACAATCGCACTCGGCCCGATCCGATAGGCGCTCCGTAGCACCCATTCGAATTCGAGTACTACGGTCTTCGGGATAAAAACCAGCTCCTGCTCACGCAGAAACGTCGCGGCGCGAGCCGCCTGAGCCCTATCGTCGTTGGTTATTGATGCGAACAAGAACGTTCGTATCGAGCAACGTCATCTGCGTGACCGAGCCTCGGCCGCAACCGCGTCGTCCATTTCCTTTACGCTCTTGCGCGGACCTGCGTAAGAGACGCAGCGAATGATCGACTCCCAAGTCCGCGACTTGCTGCCGGCTTTCGGCTTGAGCAAAATGCCCTCGTCTCGGTCCTGGATGATAAACTCAGTGCCGGGCTTCCATCGATGCTCCGCCCTCAGCGATTTTGGAAGAACGACCTGCCCCCTTGTCGATAATTTTGTCGTCTGGCTCATCGTAAGACCGCGGGTAAGAATTACATATATTGCAGGCAGGTTGCGACCGAGGTTGGGTTATCTTACCCTCAGCTTTTTGACGACCTGAATTCTGTGATGACGCACTTAGGCCTCAGTCAGGCTGAGGCCTGGGGACCCGCCTGCTCGAAGGAGATTCTATAATAAGGCGGGAGATGTCCGCCGCTGCTCGCCCCAGAGATTAACTAATCACAACAATGCTGGCGCGCATTGGGCGGGGGTACGTCCATCGCCGGATTCTGATCAAAGAAGCCGGCTGGTTTAAGCATGAAGCCCGCATACGTGACAGGCATCACCGGCCAGTCTTCCGGCCGTGGGATGTGATGAACGCCTACAGTGTACCACGCGACGAGGTCCGTATTTTCCAGAGGACGATCCCGCATGACCCATTGTGCGAGTCCGTCGGGCGCAGGGTTTTGGTTGATATAGTCGCCAGCGGCGTACCGCTCAGCCGGATTGTAGGCAGTGACCCACAGCGTATGGCGGATAAATCCCGCGCGCCGGAGCAGACTTGCACCGTCGTAGGCGAAAGGCCGGGCCGTGTCGGCACCCGGCATAATTCTGTAGCCGGTCGGCTGATCGACGCTGTTGCGCTGCGATGGATTAACTACCAGCCAGGAGCGCCCAGTCGCGGGGTTGGCGTCACGGCCTGCCTCTGCTTCACTGCGTATAGGCAAGTATTGCGGGCGGTACGAGCTGTTGTAAGGATTAGCCGGCCCAGGAGGATCGGCGACGGTATCGGCTTCATAGATTGAATTGCCGGTGCCGTCAATGTCCATATCGAGGCGAAAGTTGAAATAATGTTGATGAATCGGCGCGTAAAGCTGCGGCGCGACCAGCACCCCATGAGTCGGCTGAGCACCCGGCGGATAGGCACCGACTGACAGGCAGCCGGTCAACTTGACTTCGACTTGTATCTCGCCGTTTTGATAAAGATACCAGAAGAAGCCGTAATCATAATTTCCAACGGTGGCGAAAAAAGAGATCACCAGACGCCGCGAGCGCCGCACCTCGCAATGATTGGTACGCCAGTCGGTATGCTTCCACAACGTGCCGTAATCCTCTTCGTGCATACAGACCGCGTTCTCAATGGTCTCTGCTTCTCCAGCCATATTGACTACATTGGCGTCGAAGTAGTGGATCGTGCCCAGGCAATCGCATCCGAGCCTTAAACTATTCGCCATGCGGCCGATGCCGTATTCACCTACGTCGAACACGTTCTTTTTATTGTGCGTTCGAGTTGGATCGCCATATGGCACCTGCATCTCGCATAATGATGCTCGGTAGAGAATCGGACGGATGCGGCCCTTGTCCTCGTAAGCGAGTTGATGCAACACGAGTCCCTCGCGCGAAGTGAAGCCCACCCGGAAACGCCATTTTTGCCAGCGCACCTCGTAGCCGTTGACGTTAAAGCTTGGACCCTCGGGTTGTAAAATCTCGAGCGGCTTCAAATCTTGACGCAGGGGGCCCACCGTTTCAGCAGTATAAAGGCCGGATAAGGGTGGGAGCGGTACCTGAACGTCATCGACGACTTCCACTACTTCCATTTTCTCCAGATCGACGAAGGTTATGAGCCCCTCCACCGGACGGCCGTAACCGACGTCAGCATCGCTCTCCCGAATCCAGGTCAGGCCTTGAGCCAGGCGGCGATGAGGAAAATGCTCATCTCCGTAAGCGCCTGCCGACCAGGGATCGACGATAGCTTTGTCGAATTCGGTGATACCGCGCCGTAAAAGCGCTGCACGCCATTGCGGGTCGGCCTTAACCGCTTTTTCACACATCATGAATTCTTCGACAATGATGCCGGGCTGGACACCGCGCCGCTCTTCGCACGACAGCAGACTCTCGTCGCGGAGACTGACGAGCGCTTCGAGCACCCGGCGCGCTTCCAGATCAATCACGATGATAAAGGCGCGCCGGTCTCCAACTTCGCCATTTTGGAGTTCAACCTTGGCCGGTTCTTGCAGATTGACCGACACGAAGCGCAGATTGGCGCCGGCGGGCCCGTGGGTGCGCAGAATGCGCACGGCCGCAGTCATTTCCTGCGCGCTCAAAGGATCCAGCGGGTGTTGTCGCGTGGTTTCCTTCACTGCATGCGTGTTTCCCATAATGTCTCCTGCGGCCGTACAATTGCTGGATTATGTGGCCGCATCGCGCCGTCTGACAAGCGGCATCATAGTCCGGCCAGGAACTTCATCCGCGCTCAGTTCCAGGGTTCGGATGCGTCACGCCTTGCCGCTTGATAAAAGATATGGCGCTATGAGCGCGGCCAGTTATCACGCTAAAACAACACGGCTGCGGGGCGACAGTCTCAGTTTCGCCGAGACCATTGGACAATCAATTGCCAATATCGGCCCCACACTCACGCCTGCTATCAACATTTCCGTGGTCGTGGCGCTCGCGGGCATGGGGGCATGGCTTTCGTATCTCATCGCGACGGTCGGGCTGTTGTTCGTCGCTGCCAATATCGGCGTACTGGCGCGGCGTCATCCGCTGGCCGGCTCATACTTCGTTTATGTCGGGCGCACATTAGGCCCATTGGCCGGGATGCTGGCGGGATGGAGTATGAGTGCGGCCTACCTTTTCACCGCGATCGCAGTCTCTATCAGCGCGAATATCTTTCTTTCGGACATGTTGCGGACGCTCGGGCTGGCACGTTTGACACCTCCATACGCGCTGTTTGAGATCGTATTCATTATCCTGATCTGGGCTTGCGCTTATCGCGATATCACCTTCTCTGCACGCATCGGCCTCGCGCTCGAGGCACTATCATTAACGATCATCATTCTGATAGCAGCGATAGTAATCGCCAAACACGGGGGTGTGTCGGATTCAGCTCAACTGCAGTTGCACAATGTGCCGGCGGGCGGCGTAGTGTCGGCGTTGACCTTCGCAGTATTCAGCTTCGTTGGTTTCGAGAGCTCCGCCACACTGGCGCAGGAAGCGCGCAACCCGATGCGCGCGATTCCGCGTGCAGTCACGTTGAGCGCGGCAGCAACTGGATTGTTTTTCGTGCTGATTGCCTATTGCATGATCCTGGGAGTCGGGGATCAGACCCATCTGATCGGCGGCAGCACTTCACCATTCGCCGAGGTCACTCGCCGCGCCGGACTGGGTGCGGTTGCTGCGGTGGTGTATCTCTCCGCGATTGTAAGCGGTTTTGCGTGCGGGCTCGCGTCGATTAATGCGCTCGCGCGAATGCTGTTCTCGATGGGGCGTTACGAATTCGTGCATCGTTCGATGGGCGCCGTGCATCAGCAGTACCAAACGCCGCACCTGGCAGTAACCGCATCATGCCTGTTCACAATTATCGTGGTGCTGATGTGCGCGCATACGACGCAGCTCAACGCCTTCAGCTACACCGCGACGTTCGGTACCTTCGGCTTCGTCCTGGTGTACCTCCTGACCTGCATCGTCGCGCCGGTGGAACTTTCACGATGCGGCGAACTTTCGCTGGGCAAGCTGGTTGCAGGTGCGCTCGGCGCTGGGCTGATGGCCTTCGTCATAATCGGCAGCCTGGTGCCGGTCCCGTCATATCCGACGTCGTTGCTGCCGTATCTGTTCGGCGCATACCTGTCGTTGGGGGCGCTCTGGTACGGAATCGTTTCGATCCGTTTTCCGCACGCGCTCAGCGGAATCGAATTGGATCTGGAGCAGTGAGGCTGCTGTTACACTGCCGCAAATAGCTATTTAGCCGCGTCTTTGACATTCGCTTTGATTGTTGTAGCTATTCATCAGGGCCATCACTACATTCTGAATCCGGTGCTCCTGCTGCATGTATTCTTCTGCTAATTCGCGCTGATCGGCCGGATTTAATTCCGCTCTGCCCACCGCATCTAATCTCTGCTCCAGGAACAGATGCGGCATATCAGCCAGCGAACTCAATTGCAGAGGCCAGGTATTGATCTGGAGAGGTCCGCTCTTCAGACCGAGAGTAAGAAGGCTGCGGTACTCCGCCGCTTGAAAGTACGGTTGCGGATCAAGGCGCCCGGTAAAGGTCCAGTTGATCTGTTTACTTTCGTCAGGAACAAAGAACATCGGGTCCGGGGTATCGAACCGGCACTGCTCACGGACTATCTCACCGGTTATAGCCGAGTTATTGCTTAAAAGCGCGGCGGAACTTAAGAAGGCAACTTTTGTGGACCGGGCGGTGATATCGAAGATCGAGGGAGTACGCACAGTGCCGGAAACGGCGCCGCTGGCCCCGCTCAGTGCCGTAGTCTCGGTTGCGGAACCGCCACCGGCCGCTAACGGTGCTGCACAGCTACTGCACACGGCCAGGGCAGCGATGCCGGCCGTAATGCGCAGGAACGCAACGTAATTGGCTAAGAACGCCTGGAGAGCTTTGGTTCGAACGGTATCAAATTTTTGCGCATCCATGGGAAACACCGCGAGTCGAGCTTTCCTCACTCCTGGTTAAAGCGTAACAAACGATCGCGCGTGTTCAACGATTTAGATGGACCCTATTTCAGAACGCTGGAGGTGCTCCGAGGATGGGTCGCCGCCGAGCTTGGATGTGGCTCGAAACATGAACCGTCCAAAGAAATTCCCGCCCAATTAGGCGAGATTCTTACGCACGTTAGCCTTTTGGCAACCCCAGCACGCGTTCGCCGATCACGTTGCGCTGAATTTCGCTGGTGCCGGCGCCGATGATCATGCCGCGCGCCGCGAGCATCCGGTACGACCATTTGCCCTCGTCGATTGCGAGCGGCGCCTGGTATGTCATCTGGCCATAGGCGCCCAGTAGTTCCATCGCAAACTTCTGGATACGCAGGTTGAGTTCACTATAGGCGAGCTTCTGAATCGAACTTTCCGGGCGAGGCGGCAGGCCCTTGAGCTGACGCGTGAGCTGGCGCAGACCCACATAGCGAATCGCCCAGGCTTCGCACGCAAATTCCGCGACTCGTTGACGCACGCCGCTGTCGTCCCATGCGGTGTTCTTGGTGGCGCAGGTCTCGCTGCCTGCCCACACCGCGCGAGCGTTTGCGCTCGCACCACCTTGTCTGTTCACGAGCCGGGCCAATGCTGCGAGTTCATGCACGATCGGCGTCATGTCACGGGCGCGCCGCTCGTACATCAACGAAGTCAGCGCCACCAGCCATCCGTTGTTCTTTTCGCCAACGAGGTTTCTTTTCGGTACTCGGACATCTTCGAAAAACATCTCATTGAAACCGCGGTCACCGGTCATCTGCACCAGCGGCCGTACGGTTATACCCGGGCTGTGCATGTCGACTAGTAGGTAGCTGATGCCTTTATGTTTGGGAGCAGTCGGATCCGTCCGGACCAGCAGAAAGCACATATCGGCGTGATGGGCATCCGAGGTCCATACCTTTTGTCCGTTGACGACGAAGTAGTCGCCGTCTTCGACTGCGCGAGTCTGTAGCGAAGCCAGGTCGGAACCTGAGCCGGGCTCGGAATATCCCTGGCACCAGATCTCCTCCGCCGCGAGCATTTTGGGCAGATAACGGGAGCGCTGCTCCTCAGTACCCCAATGCATCAGGGTGGGGCCGACCAGGCCAATTCCCTGACCGTTGACGAGTTGGGGAGCGCCGGCGCGGTTCAGTTCCTCGTCATAAATATATTGTTGGGTGATTGTGGCGCCGCGGCCCCCGTACTGTCTGGGATATTGAATCGCGACCCATCCGGCGGCATGCATTTTCTTGTGCCAGGCCAGCCGCTTCTCCCATTCCTCACCTTCCTCGTTGGCGAAAAATTCGATCAGGAAGGCAGTTTTGCGATGCTCGGCCGGCAGATTGGTTTAGAGCCATTGGCGAAACTCCCTGCGGAAATTCTCGTCTTCGTCGCTGAATCTGAAGTTCATTGGCTCGCAACCTCAACTCCTGGCGTTTTCGTTCGCGCCGCGATTTCCCCTCCCCCGGCCTCTTCCGTCACTCGGTAGCTAATAGACGATTGATTTTGCGAAAAATAGTATTGGAGGAAGTGAAAGAAAAGAGTTGAGCGACTAACTAGCGATACGGCTTTGGCTAATTCAGCCCGCAGCATGGAGAGCTATTGCGCACACACACAGCACCGGACTACGAGACCGGCTGCCATGGGAGAACCGGCAGCTCTCCGGCTCTCCCACGGGTTTGCGTATTTCTGCTTTTGCTAATTTGCACTTCGTACTAACGCAGGTGAGTGCCGTGGAAGTGCAGATTCAGCGCTGCGATCACTAACAGCCTACGCCGACTTAGCCAGCGGCCTGGTGGTTGCTTCGTAGCATCTTGCCCGAAAGTGCGCCGGTGCAGACGTTGTCCTCGAATGTGACCTGGCCATTGACGACGATATGGCGGTAGCCGTCGGCGCGACGCACGCGCCGCCAATCGCCATCGGGAAGATCATGCACTGTTTCAGTTGGCCTCAGATTCAGCTTCTCCAAGTCATAGACGACGATGTCTGCCGGCATTCCTTCGCGCAACCAGCCGCGATCGCGAATTCCGATCGCCCAGCCGATCATCGATGACAATCGCCAATGCGCTTCTTCGAGACTCATGAGCTGCTTATCGCGCACCCAGTGTGCGAGGAAGTAGGTCGGATAGGACCCGGCCGTCTGGAATTTGGTGTGTGCGCCGCCATCGGAAGCGCCGACCAATGCCAGCGGATGTTTGAGAATTTTACCGAGCGCCTCTTCATCGTTGTTGATACGGCCGCTCATTCTGAATTCAGTCTGTAAATTCTCCTCTACCGCCAGATCCAGCATCACGTCGACCGGATGTTTGCCCTGGGCAGCCGCTACTTCGGCTACGGTGCGGCCAGTGAGGTCCTTATTTTTCTCGGTTGCGGCTTCGATAATTGTTTCTTTGAAATTGAAGCGTGCCAACTGGCCCGTTTCACCGTCCTTGTTGAACGCGGCAAAAGTCATTCGCCCCTCGGAGTCGCGTCTCAGCGCGGGACGGCGGCCCGGGTCGGCCAGTTTCGCTTTGCGCTCCTCGAAGCTGCCCTGTGTCGCCTCGTTCCAGGCGGGCAGGTCGTCGAACAGGCCGATGCTTTCAAATTTGAATTCACTGTCGAGCGGCATACACAGGTCGACCGGGAAGATCGGCGCCTGACGATGCGCCCGTTCGCACCAGTCGAGCTGTTCCTTCCATCCATTGGGATCGACCGGATTGTAAAAGACCGCATTCCAATTGACGGGGCGGCCGCTCACCTTGGCCATCTCATGAAGGAAATTGAGATCGAGTCCGTGCAGCGAGCGGCCAATAGTCCATTCAATCGAACCGCGATTGAACTCTCGCAGCACTCCCGCCATTTCGAGCATCTCTTCGCGCCGTACCACGTGAGTCGGCAAGTAACCGCCATCGTAGTCGCGATTGGCCATGCTGAAGGTGCCGGAAAAGCCGAAGCCGCCCGCCGCCATGCCCTCACGCAAAAGCCGCTTGAGTGTCGCGATCTCATCGCCGGTTGGGACGTAATCCGGGTCACGTGCAGCCTCGTTACCGAGCACATAGGCGCGCAGGGGCGAATACGGCACCATCGAGGCAGCATTCACGCCGAGGCCGCCCCGTTCCAAGCTGTCGAGGAATTCAGGAAAAGTGATCCAATCCCAGCGCATCCCGGCCTGCATGCACGACAGCGGAATGGACTCTGTGCGCTCCATCCGGCGCATGGCACGATCCTGGTCTTCCGGCTTAACCGGTGCGAAGCCGAAGCCGCAATTCCCGATCGCCACTGTGGTAACCCCGTGCCATCCCGACAACGACGCATATGGATCCCATCTGGTGCCGCCGCTGAGGGCAGCATCGTAATGGGTGTGAATGTCGATAAAACCCGGTGCGACGATAAGCCCGGTGGCATCGATGACCCGGGCGGCCGAGCCAGTGAGATTGCCCATCGCGGTGATCCGCCCGCCGTTTATCCCGATGTCGCCTTTGAAGGCGGGAATCCTGGTACCCTCCACGATAGTGCCGTTCTTAATCAGCAATTCGTAATCAGGCATGACCGACCCTCCATCTTTGAGTTGCGAACGGGGAAAGCGCGGCTGCATCGCAAATGCATCGACGACCGCCGCGCTCAGCCGGGCGGCTCAAGAGCCGCCCCTAATACGACGCAGATTCTACTCGTGGTGCCGGCTTTCAACTTGGCCTTTCCGCTAGGTTGATCCGAGGCTGCCACGAAAATCTTCTCAATTGGCCGCTACCGTGGCCCAGTTTCGGGCGTCTTCGCCCGGCGCATAACGCATTATGTTCTGCGAGGGATTGCGGTTGACCAACGGACGCAGATAGAGCGGATGCTTTAGGCTGCGCACCTCGTGTTCAATGGTGAAGAGCACTTTGCCACTGTCCGGATCCATGATGTCCTGGAATCGATACTGATGCTGATCGCTCTCCTGGATGATCAGCCCCTTTTCCTTCAGGCGGCGATGCGGACCCGAGAAATCATTGATGTAGATCTGAAGATGATGCTGATCATAGGGAGGAACCGCGCGGTCAGTTTCGCGGAAGAACAAGTTCTGTCCATTGCCGGCCGTTACGCAGGCAAAGCGACCACGCGCATCTTCCAGTGGCGCCGCCTGTGCGCCCATGATCTGCGAATAAAAACGTGCGATGCCGTCGGCTGCTCCCTGCGGCACGTCGAATTCGACGTACGGTATACCGAGCTGCATCGCCCCGAAACGCTTGTTCGGCGCATAGCAACGGATACGGTTGCCCCACGGGCAGGTCGCCTCAATGTAACCGTCCCGCTCATGACATTCGAAGCGGGTACCTGCGAGCGGCTCGCGCACGCGACCCAGCCGGCGCGGCAGCGCTTCGTAATCGGAGACCACCACGCCGACATGACCGCGCACCACTTGTGGCTTGCCGGTCGGTAGATGGAACTGCTGGCGTCCGACGTTGACCCACATGTTGGCCGGGCCGGTCATCATATATGGATCGCGCGTCAATCCAAGCCCATTGATGTAGAACAAGGTCGCCTTCTCCTGGTCGGGCACGGTGACATTGACGTGCTCCAGGGCGACGATATTGCCGAGATCCTCAGCGGTTCGGTCGTAGGTCTTTTTCTCGCGCATCGCTGTGAGCATTGCGCCGCCATCAATGCTCGCGTCTCCCGTGACGCCCCTCATCATCATCATGGGCGCTGCCTGTGGGGACGTGGTTGCAGCGCCTTGCCCATTGCTGGCTGACATACCCGCACGCCCCTGGCCATTTGCGGTAGCGCCAATTTCGGCCATCTGCTTCGCAAAGAGGTCCTCGGAAATGATGCCTTTGCGATAAGCCTTGAGTAGCTGCTGCACCTCGAATTCCTTACTCGCCATAGCTCACGCTCCTTCAATAAGGCTTCAAAAATTTTCGAGCTCTTTCCCTCGCGCCCGCCCGCCCTGATTCAACGGAAGACCCGAGCGCCTAATCATTCGAGACCTACCGATGCCGGCCTCCAGTTTTGGATGGCTGGCTTTTCAGAGTATGCACCCGAAGCGATCAAATAGCCAAGCCGTGTGAAGCTGGCTTCAGAGGCTGGCTTCAAATGCCGTCGCCGGTGGGATCAGGCCGACGCGTCAAAGAAGTGCGGGGGGGGAGTTCGGTTACACACTGCCATATCATTGCAGCACTCGACTCTGGTAATAGGTTGAGGGCGGTTGCCGGGGACAAGGGCTGATGACCTTCGAGGAGGATCCTAATGCGCTTTTCGATCCTGACACTAGGTGATAATTACGCCGAACTCCGCTCACATGAACGCTTCTATCATGAGGTAATTGAAGAGGCCGAGTATGCCGAGCAGCTTGGCTATGATGGTTTCTGGGTCGGCGAGCATCACTTTCAGCCAAGTTACCGCGTCTTCCCCTCACCGCAGATGGTTTTGGCCGCGATCTCCCAATGCACACGCAAACTACGCCTCGGTACTGGCGTAAACATTCTCCCGATCAACGACCCGATTCGCCTGGCTGAAGATCTGGCGGAGCTTGACCTGCTCAGCCACGGGCGAGTTTGCCTCGGCGCCGGGCGCGGCTATCAGCCGCACGAGTTTGCCGGCTTTCACATCTCGATGGAGTCGGCAAGGGAGCGTTTCTGGGAATGTCTCGAAATAATCCGCCGCGCCTGGACCGAGGAGCAATTTTCCTACCGCGGCAAGTACTACTGTTATGAGGATATTGCGCTCTTGCCGCGGCCGGTGCAGACGCCCGCGCCGCCGATCTTCGTGGCCGCTGCATCCCAGGGTTCAGCCGAAGAGGCCGGACGGCGCGGCTATCCATTTGCATGTGCGCAATTCGCGGCGGCCCCAACGCCTGATCAAGTCGGGGCACAAATCGCCCGCTTCAATCACAGTTACATGGCGGCAGGACACGGTGAGCCGCCTGACGATTTACCGCACGTTTTCTGGACCCATGTTGCCGACAGCACGGCGCAGGCGCTGCAGGAAGCCGATGCCGGGATGAAGCGCAAGCTCGGCAGTTCGACCCGCCAATGGGTTAAGCCGGGCGTCACTGGTTACGAGGCATTCGCCAAGCTCGGCCAATTCCTGGCCACCGCTACGATCGACCAACTCGACGCGCTTTCAATTTTTGGTGACCCCCCGCGATGCGTCGACAAAATCCGCAAATACTCAGCGGTGGGCCTCACTCACTTGATGGTAATGTTCGATTGGGGCGGAATGCCGCAAAAGACTATTTTCCATTCGATGGAGTTGTTCGCGAAGTACGTGATGCCGTATTTCGCCGATACTGGCGAGGCTGACGCGGTCGGAGCGCAAGCAAAATAGAGCCGCTATCGGCCGGTGTGTTGGCAGCCACCGGTCGGCCTATTTCCCGAGGTCGCCATTATGTTCGCCCAATCGAGGGGCCGCGGGAAGATCCTCAACCTGCAGTGGCTCGGTGCTCTTGAACGGAAGACGGATGGTCGGAATCTCGTCACCCGGCCCGTGGGTGATGATGCCCAGGGCGCGCACCTGCGCATGATTTATTACCTGCTCCAGGTCCAACGCCGGCAGTATCGTTCCGCCATGCTTGCGCACAATGGGTTCCAGTCGATCGAGCCTCCATGAGGCCAAAGTGGAATTGAGCAGTTCCGGCAAAAATCGCTTGTGGTTCCGGATTAGCGGTGCGGTGTTGAAGCGCGGATCAGCGATCAAATCGGGCCGCTCAATGTCGGCGAAAAACAAGCTCCACCCTTCCTCATGGCCCAGAAAATCGATCAGACAGCTTCCATCGGCGCATCGAAATCCGCGGTCGGGCGGCCAATCGTAGGATTCCAACTGGATTCCCGGCGACGGCCGATCTCGCTCAACGGTTTCTGACTCTGCCACAATATCCCATTGATTAATTGCGAGCGCACTCGCCAGCATCGAGACGTCAACGCGTTGGCCTTCGCCCGAGCGCATCCGCCAGTACAGAGCCGCGAGTATCGCCTGGGCCGCTGCAATTCCGGTGGCAACTGACGCCATATCGAAGCCCTGCCTGACCGGCGGACCATCCTTCACGCCAAGGTGCCGTGTCAAACCCGCCATTGTCTGCACCGCCAATTCGGTGGCGGGCAGATCTGCCATCGGTCCATTCACGCCCCATCCGGTGATGTCGCAATAGACGAGTTGCGGATTGCTGCGCTTCAAATCTTCGTATGAAATTCCCAATTGCGCTAGTTTGCCTGGACGATAGCCGGTGATTATCACGTCGGTATCGCGCGCAAGATTTGCGAGCTGCTCGCGTCCCTCCTCACTACGGAGATCGATTACCATGCTTCGTTTGCCGGGGTTGAGCTGGAGGAAGAGCGAACTATTTCCGCCAACTTTTGGCGGAACCTGCCGCAGCCAATCTCCTTGCGGAGGTTCGATCTTGATAACCTGCGCGCCTAACCGCCGCAGCATCATTCCGCACAGCGGACCGGTGACGCCCTCGGCGATTTCCAACAGCCTAAGACCTTCGAGCACGCCAATCCCCATCACGGCGTTCCGCTCTTTAAGGGGAGGGGCCGTATGAAGATTCCACGCTGAATCCTGGCCCACGCCGTCGGAACGTTTCACCCCTTCCAGCGCAACAAATACGCGTTCCGTATCCTGCCCGAGAAGCGGACATCCGCGCTTGATCGCAGCCGGGGTTCTTTCAAATTTCCAATGCGGCGCCTGAGACCGAATTGCGCCGTGAGGAGTTTCGACTCGTTGCAGCATTGAATTGGCGAGCACCTGTTCATCGGCCACAAGCACGTCACTTTGACGCCGCGTAGCTTCATGACATCCGCAAGGTACCCCGGCCGCACGCAGTTGCTCGATCCATTCCATAGAATTGCGGCGCTGGAAGATGCTATCCAGAATTGCGATCAGCTCTTGGCGATGGGCAATTCTTGAGTCGTTGGTAGCGAACTGTGCGGCTGCGAGTGCCGGACTCCCCAACACCTCACACAGTCTTAGCCAAAACTTGTTGCTTGGCACGCATACATTGATGTAGCCGTCGGCGGTACTGAAGCTTTGATCCGGGACAATATTTGGGTGCGCCGAGCCCATCGGCCGAGGCACCCGCCGGTTGGCAAATAGCTCGGCAAAACGAGTGATGCCGGCGAAAATTGATGACCCGAGCTGGGCGGTTTCGATCATCATCCCGCGCCCGCTTTGCTCGCGGCGAAGCAGACCTGCCAATACCACCGCCAGGTTCATCATCGCGCCATTCCAGTCCTGGTTGGCGGTCGCTCGTGACCATTCGGGGACACCCTTCCCGTCACCAGTTACACTGACAAAGCCACTGACCGTTTGCGCGACCCATTCATGGCTGAACATGCCGACCCACGGACCCTCGCGTCCAAAAGCAGACGCCTGCACGTAAATTATTCGCGGATTAAGGTCCACCAATACTCCGTACCCCAGCCCCAGACGTTCCATGATTGCCGGGCTGCGAAAGTTTTCGATTAGCACGTCGGCTCTTGCGATTAGCTGCCGCGCGCGTTCGAGTCCCTCGGCAGTCTTGAGATCAACCACGACTCCGAGTTTGGTCAGATTGTTGCCGATAAAGGTGGTCCCCATCCCTCCTATGAGCGGCGTGGCCCAACGAACGAAGTCTCCCTTTGGCGACTCCACCTTGATAACCGTCGCACCCAGCATCCCGAGCCATTCGGCTGCAATCGGTCCGACTGCGGCCTGGCCGAAATCGAGCACGAGCAAACCGCGCAGCGGACCGGTTGAATCATCCAATAATCGCTCAAGCGCCATGTGATCACTCCTCGCAAGAGGCTGGAAGCCTGTGGCACTCAGGACAGAGCCGATAGGGACAAAGTTCATTTGATCGCGTAAGCGTTCGCTGGTGATCCAACACCGCCGGGGAGATAGAGCGGCGCCGACACCAGCATGAATTCGTATATCCCGTCACTGTTACAATCGAGGGCCAATTCGTCGAGGTCCCACAGCTCGCCCAACGGCATCCCCTGCAAGGCGATAAGCCGACGATGCTGAAACCCGGGCTGTGGCGCGACTGGCAACGCCTCGACCGCCGGGTTATCGGCGGCGATGGCAGCAATTCGATGGTCCCACAACCAGGCGGCTGTGGCCTGTGTAGCGTCAAGACCGGGGCATCGTAAGCCACCCGGGTCGGGATGCAATGTGCCGCGCAGTTTTTCCCGGCTGCCAGCGTCAAGCGCTTTGTACCATGCCATCCAACCGGTGCGGAGCAGCAGGATGTCTCCCGCCCGAAAATCGACTCTCTCCCGATTGGCTATTTCCTCGAGCAGATGACCGCCGATCGAGAGCTTCTCGGTCATGGACAGCAGGCTGCCGTGCTCTTTCAGGCAGCGTTCGGCGTCGAGCAGTATCCCGCGCCCGATGATTCCATGGCGCGCCCAATGCTCGATGCCCAACTCGTTTTTCTGGTCGAGGTCCTGATCCTGCCGGCCGCCATAGTAGCCAAATTCGCGAAAACGGATGTGCCGCAACGAATCCCACTGGGTCGAGCCCTGCATCGCGAAATTGTCCAGGTAATCGTCGCGGCCGGCGCGGCTCACTTCGATGTGATGCTTGTAGCCGCTCCTCGCCGGCATTTCGTACAAGGTGATGGGATAATTCAGAGGAAGGTTTAAATTGATAACCTTGCCGGTGCGTACCAGCAGACTGGCTTGTTTGACTTGATCAGCTCCGAGCAAATTGACGGTACCGAGTTGATCGCCTGGGCCAAAGGCGTTCCAGGCGTTTCTTTCTCCCGTCTGGCCGATGTAAGGAAGATCAGAAAATTTTGCCAAATCTTTCATTTCGCGGCTCTCCATTGAGGACTCGGTGAGCACCCGCCACAGGATGTTGCCTGCGAGCCCGTATGGCAAGCGGATTGCGGCGCTCAGGCGCAGGTTCGCCATACCGCGCCTTTACCATTTTACATTGGCACAATGCCATTCCATAATGGCAGTATGGAATTGACTGTGACCATCGACAAAGCAGGCCGGGTCGTCATTCCCAAGAAGATTCGCGAAGAGTTGCGTCTAGGAGCCGGTGATAGCCTCGTCCTTGAGTGCGAAGGCGAACATCTCACGTTGCGACCGGTACACGCTGGTGCGCCGCTGCGGAAGGAGCGCGGCATATGGGTTTTTCATGGCGGCAAGCCACTCTCGCTCGACGAAGCCAATCAGATCGTGCGGGATGTCCGCGAGCAACGAGACCGCCAAAATGCCGGTGAGCGCGGCCGGTGAAGGCATTCTTTGATACCTCCGTCTTGATCGCGACCTTTTACGCTCATCATCAGTTTCATCAGCCGAGTATTGAGCTGATTGACCGTTTCAAGAAGAAGGATGCCTGCTGTGGGGCCCACAGCCTCGCGGAAATTTATTCCTCGCTAACCGGCAGAACAGGGAGGGAGCGCGTCAGCGGAACTGAGGCGATGCGGTTCCTCGGAGATGTGCTCGAGCGACTCACGGTCGTCAGTCTTGATAACCAGGAATATTTCAAGGTCCTCGAGACTTCTTCAGCACTTGGAATTGCTGGCGGCGCCATCTACGACGCTCTTCTCGGGCATTGCGCGCTCAAAGCGAACGCGCAGACTATCTATACCTGGAACGCGAAAGACTTCGTGCGGCTCGGTTCGACAATCGCCGGACGTGTGAAGATTCCGGGCGGGTAAACACCTCGGCAGCTCTTTTGTTCATCATTCCCTATTTGTGCATTTCGGTAGCACCTTCGGATGTAGGATTTTGCTTGTGTGAGCTTATGGCAAACCGCCCGCGACGTGGTAGGTTTGCAATTCCATGGAGGAGCCTATGGCCGAGCTATTTCATGTCGGACTCACAGTCAAAGACCTCGAACGTTCGCTTAAGTTTTATCGGGACGTGGCCGGAATGACAGCCGGCGAGATTTTCGATGGCCAAAGCCAGGAATTCGACACACTAACCAATAATCCAGGCGCTCGACTGCGCGGCGTGCACCTGAAGGCCGGCCCGTTCATGCTTCAACTCCTCGAGTACAAAGCCGCCGGCGGCGGGACGCTCGACCTTCATCACAATAAGATCGGCAGTCCGCATCTTTCATTCTATGTGCCCGACGTCGAAGCGAAGCACGCTGAACTCAAGCAGCGCGGTGATGTCACGATTACTTCGGGTCTCGTCCAGATCGCTCGCAATATGCGCAGTTTTTATACGGAGGATCCCGACGGCGTACCGGTAGAATTTCTGCAGATCACGAAGTGAGTCTCGTTTGCACGCGATTCAGGGCTGTGTGCCTATCAGGTTGACAGAAGAATAAGCCAACAGGATGAGGATGCTGCGATGGACTCTGAACTTTCGGGCAAAGTTGCAATAGTTACCGGCGGCGCCTCCGGAATCGGGCGCGCAACCGTTTCCGGCCTCTTACAGCGTGGAGCGGCAGTCGCCGTTCTGGATCGTGATGAGGCCGGGGCGAAGTCGGCTGCTGACGAGGGGCGTAAAGCGCGTGGTAATGCGATCGCTTACACGATCGACTTGGTGGATACGAAGCATATACCAGCAATTGTCGAGCGAGTTATCGAGCAGTTCGGGAGAATTGACATCCTGGTTAACGCGGCGGGAGTAGCCGGCCGCTTTCAATCCCTGATCGACCAGGAAGAAAGCGAATGGGACTTCATTCACACCGTGAACCTAAAGGCCTCGATGCTGATGATGAAGTACGTGGCGCGCCACATGATCGAGCGGGGTGGCGGGGGACGCATCGTGAATATCAGCTCCAGTTCCGCCTTCCGGGCGCGGCAGTCGCCCATCGCCTACGCCAGCTCGAAAGCCGGAATCGTACAGCTAACCCGTAGCGCCGCTGCCGAATTGGGCAAGCACGATATCAATGTTAATGCTATCGCGCCCGGTATCACCGCCACTGGGATGACTCGGGTGCTCGGCGACGACGCGGCACTCCAGCGCGTCGCATCAGCCGGTCCCCTGGAGAATCTGTTTCATCGTGTGTCGATGCCCGAGGATGTTGCGGCCGCGATCGTCTTCCTCTGTCTGCCCGCCAGCCGTCAGATAAGCGGGCAGACGATTCACACCAGCGCCGGCGCGGTTATTTGACGTAAGAGTCCCGCGGACCAGGAGTGCCGTCTGTGCCCATTTGGGGAGCCCGAGCGCGATCTTGAAAGAGGCGAGCCGAGCAGTATCGCTGCCCGGCCATGGTGAGCGCTAGCCCATCGGCGGCATTTTAGGGAACTTCGGCAAAGCTGGATTCATGTGATCCCACGGCTGTGCGCTGGCGGTGTAAATATCCATTGCCGGTTTGAAGATGCTTGGATCGTCCAGGCTGGTTGCCTGGATAACCATCAAGTCCGGCGCAAAGGGTGGCAAGCTGAACAGGCGCGAGCCGCAATTCGGGCAGAATCCGCGTTTTGCCATATTTCCGCTGTCGGCCTTCGATTCGTAGTATTTTACATCTCCTGTAATCTTCACAGCGCTTCGTGGTACCCCGATCGCTGGGGTATAAGCGCCGCCGCTCGACTGCTGGCAATCCCGACAATGACAATTTCCCATAAACATCGGGTCAGCAGTGCATTCGTATCGCACCGCTCCGCACATACAACCGCCCTGAGCAGCCATAGTACTCCTCCTTTACGTGTATCTTCCGGTGGTTCCAAGCCACCATCGAGCGCCGACCTGCCGAAGACTGCAAACTTCCCACACGGTTAACAGAAGATGGGAAAAGGCTCTCAAAATGAGAGAGCATCCATCTCCGATGCTATCTCATCTTAAGTTACTGCGACCGCAGTCGGTTCACATCTTCGAGGCCCAACGCGTTGATCGATAAGGAAAAGCGATCCTGCATCAAGCCATCATTGTCGTTGAATTCGCGCGTGAGGCAGCAGTATTCGAGCTGCATTCCATTAGGGTCTTTGAAGTAGATGGACTTAGCCCAGTCGTGATCGACCATCTCGCTGACTTTGACACCCTTGGCCATCAGCTCCTGGCGCTTCTGTTCAAGTGCAGCCTCGCTTCCCGCCTCAAAAGCGAAGTGATAGAAGGCGCTCGGTACGCCCAGGCCGCGGTTAATACCGGCGTCGTACTCGGCGGGGATACCATCGACGCCTTTGGCTTCCATGAAGGCGATTAGCTGGTCGCGGCCAGTGTCAAAGAAGATGTGGCGGATTTTGCCCCCCTCCTTGACGGTTATCGTATCGCAGCGTACCGATTTGAAGCCCAGCACGCCTTCATAAAATTCGCGCGTCTTGTCGAGATCCAGGGTCGACAGTCCAATGTGCGAAAAGCCCTTATGTGACACGCAACCGTCCTCCTCTATTCAGTGCTTCCTATATCTTTATTTCGCACAACCATTCGATGTTAGCAATACTCGACGTAGGCGGCGTTCTGGCACTGGACTTCGCGCTATCATTTTCGTATCGAACTTCTTCATTGTCCGGCTACCGAGGCGACGTGAATGTGTCCCCGAGGCGAGGAATGGAAACAGCACGATATCTACGATGGCCTGGACCTTAGCGCCGAGGACCCGATCATTTTGGTTGGATCCAAATATCAAGGTATGGCTATCCTTCCACAGCTCGCTTACTTCAGCTTCACTACACTCACGACCCTCGGTTTCGGGGATATCGTTCCCTTAAATCCGCTTGCTCGCTCTCTGGTCGTGCTGGAAGCTCTGGTGGGTCAGCTCTTTCCCGTAATCCTGATTGCCCGGCTGGTGACGATGGAAATTGACTATCACCAGAGGACTCGACGGCACTGAAATGTACTTACCTGCAGGCCGGCTAAATAACGTTAGGAGCGGGAACGCTGCAGCTTAACGCGCCGCGCGTCGATGACCGACGGCGTGATGAGCATGGTCACCGCCAGCGCTTCACCAGCCATATCCTGCCGCCCTACATGCGCCGTTCGCCTAAGGTCAGCGAGGTGTTTGCCGATCTTGTACCTGCGCCGACTGTGTCGACCGGTGATTTCCGCCCCGCCCTCGAAGCGCTTTTGGGTGAGCGCTGCCGGCTTGTCAGCAATCAACATCGCGCGGCTGACCGCTGGCTGGGGGAAAGAATATACCGACTTTCGCCAGCGCGACCTGAGCGGGCGCGAGTATGTCTATGTCTGGGTGGACGGCGTCCACTTCAGCATCCGTCTGGATGACGACCGGCTCTGCACCCTGGTGATGATCGGCGCACGCCCCGATGGGCAGAAGGAGTTGCTGGCGGTCGAGGACGGTTACCGGGAGAGCGCCGAGAGTTGGAAGACGGCGCTGCGCGAGCTCAAGCGGCGCGGACTAGTTGCACCGGTGCTCGCGGCGGGTGACGGTGCGATCGGCTTCTGGGCCGCAGCGCGGGAGGTCTGGCCCAAGACCCGCGAGCAGGGCTGCCGGTGTCACAAGCTGGCGAACGTGCTCGACAAGTTGCCGCAACGCTTGCATTCTCTCGCCAAGAGCGCGCTGCACGAGATTATGTACGCGGCGCGGCGGTCAGATTGCGAGGCCGCCAGAGTGCGCTTCGCGGCTGAATATCAGGCCAAGTACCCCAAGGCGGTGACATCGCTCACTGCCAACTGGGAGCGCCTGGTCAGCTTCTTCGACTTTCCGGCGGAGCACTGGAAGCATCTGCGCACCACCAATGTGATCGAATCAGCCTTCGCCACCGTGCGCTTGCGAGAGCGCGCGACCAAGGGAGCCGGCTCGCGCAGCAAGGGGCTGCTGATGGCATTCAAGCTGCTCGACATGGCCCAGCAGCGCTGGCCGGCGGCTGGATGGCGCCGTCCTCCTGCCGCTGGTCCGTGCTGGTGTGAAGTTCGTAGATGGAGTTCAGAAACAAGCGCAAAACGTTTACTCAATCAACTGAAGCCGCGCCACGGGAAGCCGCCTGATCATGCGGGGCGATCCACAACATTTGACAATTTAGTCTTTGGTCGTCAGAAATCGGCGGGTACTAACTTAGGAGTGGACAACACCCAAACGGGTGAGGCCACCACCGCATTGCCGACCACAAAGTGTAATTATCGACAAACATCGACCGAGGTTTATTTTAAATGATCCGAGTTATGTACCGCTGGACCGTCAAGAAGGCAGACATAGAGGAATTTGTCCGAACGTGGGAAGAGGGCACTCTAAAGATTCAAACCCACTGCACCGGCGCGATGGGAAGCATTCTTCTGCAGAGCTCGGAGAACCCTGAGCACTTTTTTGGAATGGCACGTTGGCCGAGCAAAGAAATCTGGGAGGCAGCCCAACGAACTATGCCATTCCTGGACTTACAAGGCCCAAAGCCAGAGTCAGAATGTTTCTTCGATGAGCTCGTTGACATCATTCCAAAGTTCATTGAATGACAATGTCTCAGATCAAGGCCAAATTGGCAGCGCTCAGATCTAAGGTCCGGGAGCTTAAAGCGCATGGAGAATGTCGCTGCTCGCGTTCAGCGCAATCGGGCGTTGGCAAATTCGGCTTCGCCTTCGCCTCAAGCCCTCAACCTAAGCCCAATGCGGGTCCTGCAACGTGCGGAGGCTCACTTGCCGAATCTGCATGCATTGGCATACATGAGCTTGGCAGCAGGTGGCTAAGTCCTCGATTTCGTTCGGTAAACGGCGGAGCCGCGCGTGATTTCGAGTCACGCCGGTTAAACCTGACTCCCGAACCTCTGCGTGCCGGACGGCATTTCTGTTTGAATCGTACCAGTCAAGTTGCTTCGGCTTTTCGTAATTCTCTGGTACCTTCGCCAGCAGGGTGCCAGCTCCCAACGCGAGTTTTTCATATCGAAGATGACTGTGGCAGCGAGCAGAAACAGTCGAGCATAGGGCATGACCCTGTACCGATTTAACAGGAGACAATATGGCGACAGCCTTGAACATTAGCGATGCGTTTGATTGGCGCACGCAGCTTGGAGCGAAGTTAGTGTTGGCCGAAGAGGCCGTTAGCCATGTCAAATCCGGCGATCGCGTGACGATGTCGATCTCGCATGCGACCCCTTTCACGCTTTGCGCGGCGCTCGCCGGGCGGCTGATGGAAATTGAGAATGTGGTTCTAAACCACAGCGCCTCGCTGTTCAATTGGGAACTTCCGGGGCTCGGCGAACGCTACCGCTTCGAATCGATTTATTTGTCGCCAATTGGCCGCGATCTATTCGCGGACGGACGGGCAGATTTCGTTCCGGTCGCCTACTATCGCATGGGGGTGTTGCCGCCGGGTCTCGACAACTTCAACGTCTTTCTGATGAAGGTGTCGCCGCCCGATCAGGAAGGCTTCGTCAATTTCGGCGATATCCAGATCATGTCAAAGCTGCAGGCCCGAAACGCCGACCTGGTAATCGCCGAAATCGATCCCGGCTTGGTCCGTATCGGCGGCGATAATTCAATGCATATTTCCGAGATCGATTGGTTTGTCGAGCGCTCCCCTGCGGCGCCCGCTCTGCCGCTTAAGTTGCCACCTGTGCCCGAGGAGGAAAAACGGCTTGTTGCGACCATTTGTGAAACAGTTGCGCGGGAAATGGTCCCTGACCGCGCCACGATTCAGATCGGGGTTGGCTCGACCTCGGGCATGATAATGCCACATCTGCGAAATCATCATGATCTCGGCATGCAGACTGAGGTAATCCCCTGGGGCACTGCGCCTTTAGTGCGCGCCGGTGTGATCACCGGGAAGTACAAAAAGGTTTTCCCAGGAGTGGTTGTGGGTAGCGCGTTTGCTTTCGCCACGCCGCGTGAGGAACTGGAATTCGCCGCGGGCAATCCAGCGTTTCAGTTGCACGACTTCAACTTCACTGACGATATCCGTCTAGTAGCGCGAGAGGATGGCCTGGTCTCAGTAAATAACGCGCTTGCGGTCGACTTTACCGGCCAAGTCGGCAGCGAATCGATCGGTTATCAGATGTATACCGGCACCGGCGGTCAGACCGCCTTCGGAATTGCCGCATCGCTCGCCGGGGGAAAATCGATCATCGTCTTGCCTTCGTGTGCAATTGTGAAGGGCCAGCCGGTGTCGCGCATCACCCCGGTGCTTCCGTCAGGCACGGTGGTGACCTTGTTGCGGACGTTCGTCCACTATGTCGTAACCGAATACGGGATCGCGACACTTCAGGGAAAATCGCTCCGCGAACGCGCGTACGAGCTAATTGCGGTCGCCCATCCCGACTTCCGCAACGAGCTACGCGCGGAGGCGAGGCGAATGTATGGCTAAAGGACGGAGTGGGACATAAGACAAAGGAAGAAGCCGGAAAAGGAGGGGGAAGCACCGTAATCGTTTCGACTGAACATTTAGCCGCTTTCAAATCGCGCACCAGCCTCCCGCATCTGCCGGCGCGCCCTCTCGCTAGCATTGGCGGATACTGGCTTGGTCGCGTTTTCAATAAGAACCACCTCGAAACCGTGCCGGCGCGCGTCGAGCACGGTCGCCAGCACACACACGTCTTCGGCAAGACCGCCGACCCACAGGCGCTGGATACCCGTTAGCCGAAGCTGATACGTCAGACCCGTCTGGTCGAAGACGGAATTCTGATCCTGATCAAAGCGTACACCCTTGGTAATCTTGATGACCGAGTTGGGCAACTGAAGCTCGGGATGAAATCGCGCCCCCTCGCTGTCCTGAAGGCAATGCGGGGGCCACGGGCCGCCCTGCTGCTTAAAGCTGATGTGATCTATTGGATGCCAGTCGCGCGAAGCGTAGATCGGGACGTTCTTGACGATGGCGCCCGCGATCCAACAATTCAGCACTGGCACCACTGCGCCGCCGCCTTGAATCGGCAATGCGCCACCCGGACAGAAGTCGTTCTGGATATCGACGATGATGAGTGCATCACCCGTCTGCAGGCCATCAGCGGGCTTGTTCAACACGGGCGTTTACCTCGGCTGTCTCACCTTGGACGGAAAGTATAGACGCCATTGAACCCCGGTGGACGCCAGCCGTTGTCGGCACAAGTGATACATACTGCAAACTGTTGTGAGCGGCCATTCTCGCGTCCGGCCAGTGATACCATCAGCTCCGTCGACTGAATTTTATTGCATGCGGCGCAAGTTGCTACCAACGCTTTGTTGTCCTTTGCCTTCTCGCTCGGCATTTGCGGGGCACCTTATTATAGTTAAATCAATTGGATCCTAATCAGAAGGTTAATGGCTAATTGCGGAGCCAATCATGACTCCAATCGCCAGCACTATGAACAGAGCCACGCCCAGCACCGCAAGGCTCGCGGCCGTGTTTGCTCGCGCCTGCGTTTGCGGGTCAATCGGCGTTTCAACGTGCGCAGAATGAAAGCCGCTGTGGTATCCGGAACGAGAGGTGTAGTAGATGCCCGTTCCCGGAATTCCAATCGTGCGGGTTATCCCGCGATGACCAACCGTCAGATGGGCGCCGCGCATCCCAACGGTTAAGCTCGGTCCGGACTTGGAGAGATTGAGCGACAAACCCGGAAAGAGGCTGAGGCGGCGGTAGAACCGAAAATTACCCAATTTGGATACCCCATGTCATGCGATTAGGGATTGCCAGGTGCTGTCATCGCGTTCGCATTTACCACGAAATCCGGCGCAAGGTCGCAGCACAGACGGAAACTGTCGCCGGCGCGTGGCTCGGCGGCATAGGCTTCCAGGCTGCCGTCGCCGTTCACCTTGACCGCCTCATAGCTGACCGCGCCTGACGCTCTGGCGACGGTAAAGACATAGTAGTGATCGGCCTGGAGCGGTGGCGGAGGTCCGGAGTCTGGAATCGTGGAGACGAAATTGGGCGGGAGCTTGCCGTACATAATCTCGGTCAGCTCGTAGGACTTGCGTTCGCCCAACATCGGTACGTCGGCCAGCAGCCTTTTCGCTACCCCAATTTGCCATACGACCACTCCGCCGTCGAATCTGATGATCGAAGCCGACGGGGCCTTGCCGGATTCGGTGAGAATCGTTTCGGCACTGGAGTATTCGGTGACAGTCACCGAGTTCAGGAAATCATCGGGCCGGCTGTAACTGATATTGATTTTGGCATCCGGACCTGCCGGTGTCGCATTGTCGGAAGTCTGCGGGACGCGTGTCGATGAGGCAGCAGTCGCGTTCTTGCTAGAAGAACAGCCCCCAGCAATCAGACACGCAGTCAGCAGAAAACAAAAACCAGCGGGAGAGTAGCGCGTCCCAAGAGTAGACATTGACTAATGCCTGAGATAGTGGAGTGCGACCATCGCCTAAAAGGCAATTCCGGCGAATTTCTTTGAATAGTCACGCATTTACTGAGAAAATTCGATCGGCTGCGGCAGACTCCCACCAGCATTGTAACCGTACACCATCCAACCGCCGTAATCGGCGCCCTTTGCCAGAACCACTGCCATCAGCACAAGCCCAATCATGAAGCCGACACGGCCTTTACGCGGCATTGGACGCGCGAGCATCGCCCATCCGGCCAACAGTATACTGAGAACCACTACCGCGAGCATCGACCATTTATGATATACCAGGATGTGGTCACGGACGGACGGCGCAACCATCACCCCTTCGCTGCCCAATAGGCCGGTACAGGCAGCGGCGGCAGCCCCGAGCGTACCTAATCCAAGCAGCCACAGGCCGATAAATTCCAACGATTTACTGCGTAAAATCCAAGCCAAGAAGTAAATGGGCACCGAAACGGTCAAAAAGGCAATTGGATAATGGACTAGCAGCGGGTGGAGGTTCTGGAGCCCTTGAGCGCCCCGGAATTGTGCTAAGTGCCAGAAGGTGGCCGGCATCATCTACTCGGTGAGGGCTGGTTCTTCCCCCGCTGCACTCTCCCAGCAAGCAGGACAGAACTAATGTAAGGCAGCCGGCTTTCACGCAGGGTGCTGGGGGACCGCTCTTCTTGGAAAATGGCACTTGGGAACGGCTTTACAGCACCCTGGTGGATGAGCGATTCACGAGCCGCTCTTCGGTCAAAGCGCAAGCAGTGGAGGGTTCACGATCTACCAAGGGCAAGCGAGTGATGCTCGCAATTCCAGTCTCGTCGCCTAGCCTGTTTCGAAGCTATTTGACCGCTTTGACTGTCAAATAATGAGCCCCGCCCTTGTCGTACTCATCACCGGTAACCGTCACCTCATCTTCCATGCGGCTGGTAATGCTATCTGGGATGGGCTCGTCATTCTTTGGCGGCAGCAGAAGATACATGGTGCCGCTTCCTTTCTCAACAAGCGATACAGGGATTCCCTTCTTGGTACATGCCTGCGCGCATTTCTGATGGCTGGGGCCGTGAGCGCCCATCGTTACGTAGCAGAATGAATCTTCGAGCGTCCCAGTGACGCTTTTTTCCGCAGCCGAAAGAATGGCAGCGAGTGCGAGCGGCACTAGCAGGCTGACAAGTCCGGCGAACACGTACCTACGCATATTTCACCTCATCGCACAGGCCCTCACTCGTAATCTCCACCTACGCGGGTTCTGTCATAGCTGACCAAGCCACGCTTCCGCCGAAATCAAGCGTGGTGCTGGCCGAGCATCCTGCATTGCGCATGTTTACCACCAGAACAACAGGACGAATTCGGGCAACAGCTCTCGTGATTCTGGCAGCATTGGGGCGTATCAGCGAGGCGATTGGCGGCAGTAAATCCGGCGGCGCCAAAAAGCATCGTCGCAGCGACTAGCGAAATGAGTAAGCGTTTCATGTTCGGCCTCCGTTTAGGACGCAGACACTTAATCATTAACAAGCTAATTAAAAAAGCCGTGTCAAGGCGCCGACCTTTGCTATCGACGAATTGAGCGCGCCTCCATCGGTGCGCCGATACCCGCGAGTCGTTCGCGCCATCGCGCGCGTCCGGCGGTCGCGCTGGCGGGCTCCAGATGCTGGAGGAGACGTTCAAGCGCCTCTTTGAGCTGGCGGTTCAATTGCTCGATCTCGCTCTCCTCCGCGGTTTTCGCTCGTTCTTGGCCTTCCTGGTTATCGCGCCGCCTGCGTCCATAGAGTTCCTGAAACCGCAGCTCGGCTTTCGCCAGCGCTGCCTTATATTTGTAATCCAAACGGCGGAGTGACTCGTTCATTTCGGCAACAGCCCGGAAACGGCTGCGCGCTACAATCCATTGAATCACCGCGAACAGCATAATACCCAGCATCAGCGCCGCCGCGCCAGCGGCGAGAAGTGCCATGGCTCGCCACCATGGTAACACGTGCAGATCATGCCGGTACTGCTTGTTTGAGGCGTTCAAATCCTGCACCTGTGAGCGCAGCCTGGAAATATTTTCCTGAACGTTTCGACCGCGCTCCTCCGCCGCATGCTTCTCGGCCGCGAGCCGGTCGACTTCAGAAGAAAGCTCGCGTTCGCGCGCCAGGAAAGGATTGGGCACTCGCAGGGTGTCCCCAATCATGAGTTCGCTGTCTTGCCGGAGGTGATTCACCCTCAACAGTTCGTCCAACGGAACACCGAATAATGCTGCGATCCCGCCAGGTGTGTCGCCCGGCCGTATGGTGTATGGAAACACGCTTCGGGGCGACCGTACCGGGCTTCCGGAGGAGACCGACCCGGGAACCGGAGCGCCCGCGTCTCCAGTATCGCCATGATTGGATTCCTCAGCTGCTGGACTATCGCCGGAACGCCCGGACCATCTACCCTGATCATCTCCGACGCTTGGCCGAGGCCGCGGGGTTCTTAACGAGCTCGATCCTGAGATGTTTTCTTCAGATGGATCCGAATAAGACAGCCTTGCGGCAGACATGAGCACCACCATCAGGATGATGGCGCTTATCCTGCCTGGCAACCGTGAAGGACGATTCCTCATAGCCTGTATAAGCCTAGACGATTCTGCTACTGATGCAAACGTTATCGACCAGTCAAAAAAGAAGGTGTTAGGCAGGATTAGACAGGCGCTGGTGGAAAAGCGCCAGATATTCGTGGTTTCCAGATGCTCCCTGGATCGGGGATTCAACTGTCCCCGCGGTGTCGAGGCCAAGAGCACAGGCCATATTGAGGACTTCTTGGACCGCCTGGCGCCGTCTCCCCAAATCGCGTACGACACCGCCCCTGCCGACGTTGGCTTTCCCGACCTCGAATTGCGGCTTGATCAGAACAACTATGTCGGCGACCGCCGCAGCTATTTTAACGATCACCGGTAATACGAGTTTGAGCGAAATGAAACTCGTGTCTACCACTACCAGGTCAGGTGAGTAGGGTAGGGTGGCTGCTGTGACGTAGCGGATATTGGTGCGATCAATCACTGTCACTCGATTGTCGGTGCGTAAACGTTCGACAAGTTGGCCATAACCGACGTCGAGCGCGATTACGTGAGCCGCGCCGCGTTGTAGCAGAACGTCGGTGAAGCCGCCGGTTGAGGCGCCAACGTCCAGTGCCAATCGCCCTGTAACGTCAATGGCAAAATGATCGACGGCGGCGAGCAATTTGTACGCGCCTCGGCTGGCATACTCCGCGACCGCCCCGACTACGGCGATCGATGTTGTGGAATCGACCCGCAGGTCCGGTTTGGCCGCTGGTCGTGAGTTCACGCGAACCCGGCCAGCCATGATCAGACCCCGAGCTTTCTCGCGGCTAAGAGCAAGACCGCGCCGAGCCATCTCCGTATCCAACCGCTGCATCACAAGGCTTATCAGCCTAGCATATCGAGACCTCGGAACCGCCCGAATGCGTTTGACCACTTGGCGGAAACCGGCGCACTATTGCCGATATCGATCCAATTAAAAGACAGAGCGCATAGACGCTCCAACAGTTGATCGAATCCGTTTAAGTCGAGCGAGCAGGACGTGACAACCGTCGGCTTCGCTCAAGTCAGGCTTCGCGTGGTCTCTGCCATTCGCGGAACCGTTTCCGCCAGGCAACAAGAGTCCGCGAGGTGGGCACAAAAAGGGTCACTGAGAGGTGAAAAAATGGCTAAGCTTCGTCATCTCGCGCTGGCGACAAATGACCCGGACAAAACTGCTGAGTTCTACAAAGGCGCCTTTGGTTTTCAAGAAATCAGAAAGATCAACAGTGACCTCGCCCACGGCTATTTCCTCAGCGATGGCACGCTAAACATCGCGATACTGAAGTTCGCAAAATACGATCAACTGGGAAAGGGACTCGACTATGTCGGGCTGCACCATTTTGGAGTTGTTGTGGACGACGTGGATGAGTGTGTGCAGAAACTGGAATCGATCGGCGCCGCATGCTTCCTGAGACCGCCTGCCGAAGAACGTGCGAAAGGTAATTTCGAAGTTAAGTTCCGCGGACCCGATGGAGTCGTGTTCGATATTTCGGATCGTCCATGGCCAGGCAGCGAGCCACTGCCCAAGCCGTAATTATTTTTCCAGACAGCTATTTGCAAGGCGGCGCTTGAGCCGCCCCCCATCGTTTAGGGCAAATTCCAAGGCAAACGTCTGGACGAGAACCCTAGCCCATCGATGGAAGGAGACAGTCCAATGCCATACCAGCAGCTCAACGTCGATCAGGTAACAGTCGCCGCCACCGGGTTCAAGGGTCCGGAAGGCGTCATAGTCGATCGCGAGGGCAACGTCTACGGCGGCGGAGCCGATGGCGTAATCCGCAAGCTTTCGCCCGACGGGCGGGTTACGGAGTTCGCTCGCACGGGCGGCCGTCCGGCCGGGATGGCGCTGGATCGGCAAGGCAATCTTTTCGTCTGCGATGTCGGCAAAGCCGCCGTACTCAAAGTCACGCCGCGTGGAGAAGCCAACCTGTTCGCTGATCAGGTTGGCCCGGTAAAACTCTGCTTGCCGAATTTTCCGGTGTTTGATGCCGATGGCAACCTTTACGTGACCAACTCCACCGACCATCAGCTTCGTGGGATGGAAGATGTCGCTGCTGAGATTCGTAATCCAGTCCCAAAAGGAGCGCTGGTTAGACTACGGCCCGATGGACGTGGAGAGGTGGCCGCAACGGGTTTGTATTTCGCCAACGGAGCTGCCATCGATACGCGCGAAGAATATGTCTATGTACTGCAGTCAAGCCGGAACAACTGCGTGCGCATTGCGATACGGAAAGATGGAACTCACGGACAACCTGAGCAGTACGGCGAAACCCTGGGCGGACTTCCTGACGGAATGGCGTTCGACGCGGAGGGATATCTTATTATCACGCTGCCGATGAACAATCGGCTGGTGGTAATAGACCCGGCGGGCAAATTATCGACCTTGGTGGACGACACTGAGGGCAAGACATTGCTCGCGCCCACCAACTGCGCCTTCGGCGGACCGAATTTCGACGATCTTTTCATCGCCCATATCGAGGCTGATCGCGTAAGCAAGCTCCACCTCGGCCACAAAGGCCATCCGCTGTATGACCAGCGCTAAAAGCTCGCTTATGAAGGGGTAGGCGCTGAGCCACAGTCCGATCCACGTTGTCAGGTGATGTGAACGCACTTGCGGAAACGGTTGGTTTCAGCCCCTCGCCCGCTCTTTTGCGGGAGAGGGTCAGGGTGAGGGTTCTCCCTCTGAGTCGGCACTGACAAGAGCTTCGTATATCTGCTCGAGGACACGCTCCGACTCCGTGAAGACTTCCAGATTCCAAAAGCGCATCACGTTGAAACCGCGGGCGCGTAGGTAGGCCGTACGCTGATGGTCACGAGCAACTCCAGCTTCGTCAGCGTGTTGTCCGCCGTCCACTTCGATTACTAGTCGCGAGCCGAGGCAGCAGAAGTCGGCAAAGAAGGGTCAGATCGGATGATTGCGGCGAAATTTCGCGCCCCGCAACCTGCGACTGTGAAGGAGCATCCATAGTTTGGTAACTGGGTGACAACCCCACCCGGGCCGGGTTGCCAAGCTGGCACGAAGTGTGAGTGAGGAGCTGCGGAGTACCGCTGCTCGATCACTTGGCGGCCCCTGCAAGAGCACCGGGGATGTTTCCGTCATCCGCGCGGGGTGTGGTAGTAACCGGGGCGACAGGAGACCAGATGCGCTGTCCGTCCTGCAACCACGACAATAGCACTGACGCCTTGTTCTGCGATGCATGCGGCGCAAAGCTCGAATCGATCTGTGCCACCTGTGGCACCAATAATCAGCCGGGCGCCAGATTCTGCAAGAAATGTGGCACGCGGATCGCTACGGAGTCCGCGCCTGCAAAGCCCGCGGTCGCATCGACCGCTCCCAAGGTTCGTGTCACAGCGGAGCAAGCCGTCGCCGACTCCGGTGCCCTCGAAGGCGAGCGCAAGACGGTCACGGCGCTGTTCGCCGACATCAAGGGCTCCACGGAGTTGATGGAGAACCTCGATCCTGAGGAGGCGCGCGCGATTGTCGACCCGGCGCTGAAACTCATGATCGACGCGGCCCGTCGCTACGACGGTTACATCGTGCAGTCCACCGGCGATGGAATCTTCGCGCTGTTCGGAGCTCCGGTCGCACACGAGGATCATCCGCAGCGTGCGCTGTATACGGCGCTCCGGATGCAGGACGAGTTACGCCGCTACTCAACAAAGCTGCGCGAAGCCGGGGACCTTCCGATCGAAGCCCGCGTCGGCGTGAACACCGGCGAAGTGGTGGTGCGATCGATTGCGACTGGGCAGGGGCACACTGAATACACCCCGATTGGGCACACCACCAATCTCGCGTCGAGAATGCAGGCGCTCGCGCCGACAGGGTCGATAGCGATCAGCGAGCAGACGCGCAAACTAGTGGAAGGATATTTCGCGCTCAAGCCGCTGGGGCCGACCAAGGTCAAAGGTGTCAGCGAACCAGTCAATGTCTATGAGGTGAACGGTCTTGGGCCGCTGCGGACGCGGCTTCAGCGGGCAGCGGGACGCGGACTGACGAAATTCGTCGGCCGCGAGCGCGAGATGGAAGCGTTGGGCCATGCGGCGGATCGCGCGAAGGCCGGTCACGGACAGATTGTCGCGGCGATGGCGGAGGCGGGCACCGGCAAGTCACGACTCTTCTTCGAATTCAAAGTAACAAACCAGACCGGCTGGATGGTGCTGGAGGCGTTCTCGGTTTCGCATGGAAAGGCGTCGGCATATTTTCCCGTAATTGATCTCTTGCACGGATATTTCCGCATCGTCTCGGACGATGACGCCCGCGCGCGGCGCGAGAAAGTAAACGGCAAGGTCCTGACACTCGATCGTTCGCTTGAAGACACGCTGCCCTACCTGTTCGGCCTGCTCGGGATCGCCGAGGGTGATGACTCGCTTTCGCAGATGGACGGGCAAGTGAAGAAACGACGGACCGTGGAAGCGATCAAGCGCATCTTTCTGCGCGAGTCGATCAATCAGCCGCTGATGGTGATTTTCGAGGACCTGCACTGGATCGACGAGGAGACGCAGGCGTTTCTGAATGTGCTGGCGGATTCGATTGCCACGGCAAAGGTCCTGCTGCTGGTCAATTACCGTCCGGAGTATTCCCATTCGTGGAACAGCAGGACTTATTACACTCAGCTTCGGCTCGATCCTTTGGGCAGGGAGTCAGCGGACGAGATGTTGTCAGCGCTGCTCGGCGACAACGGCGAATTGGCACCGCTCAAGCGCGTGATTATCGAGAAGACCGAAGGCAATCCGTTCTTCATGGAAGAGACCGTGCAGGTGCTGCTCGACGAGGGCGTCCTGGTGCGCAACGGCGTGACGCGGCTTATGCAGCCAATGTCCGAATTGAAGATTCCGCCGACGGTGCAGGGAATCCTCGCCGCACGCATAGATCGGTTACCGCACGAGGCCAAAGATTTATTGCAGATGCTATCCGTCGTTGGGCGCGAATTTTCGATGTCGCTGATTCGTGCGGTGCGCCCCACGCCAGAGCAGGTACTCAACAGTACCCTGAATAAGTTGCAACTCGGAGAATTCATCTACGAGCAGCCAGCCGTCGGTGATACCGAGTACATTTTCAAGCACGCGCTGACCCAGGAGGTTTCCTACAACTCCGTGTTGCAGGAGCGGCGCAAGCACTTACACGAGCGAACCGGCGCCGCGCTGGAGAACCTCTACGCGAATTCGATCGACGATCATCTCGATGAGCTGGCGCACCATTACAGCAAGAGCAGCAACCCGAAGAAGGCGCTTGAGTATCATGAGCGCGCCGGACTTCGAGCAGTTCAGCGTTCTGCCAACCAGGAGGCTATGCAGCATCTGACTGCCGCTTTGGATCTGCTCAAGCGGGAGCCTGACAGCCCGGTGCGCGACCAGCGGGAGCTCGCGCTACAAACTGCGCTCGGCCAGATGCTCATGATGATTAAGGGATGGTCAGCACCCGAAACCGAGAGGGTTTACCTTCGAGCGCAAGAACTGGCCAGCACCTGCGGCACCGCTGAACAACAGTTTTCGACGCTGGTCGGTTTGTTCGGAATCGCCTTCGTTGGTGGCAGAATGGTAGCGGCCCGGGAACGAATGAAACCGATCCGAGATTTCATCCGTCAGCATCCCGAGCCGGCGTTTATCCTCGAAGCTGATCATCATGAGTGGTCGCTTGCAATGACATGTGGCGAGCTGGAGGTTTCGCAAAACTACGTCGATCATGGATTGGCTCTCTTCGAAGCGCAACTTCGCTCTACTCGCGTGCCGCTCTACAGTGCCCATCATCCGGCCGTATGCGGTCATGGGTGGGGCGCGATGCTCTTGTGGCTGCGCGGTTTTCCGGACCAAGGACGGCGCCATGCGGATAAAGCGCTCGCACTCGCGCGCGAACTCGGGGATTCAGCGTCGATAATATGGGCACTGGGCACGAGAGCGCAGTTTCACCTGCTGGTAAGGGAACCGCGGCCTGCTCTGGAGATGGCCGATGCTGCCATCGCGATGGGCGAGGAAACAACCTTCTTCTACTTCCTGTTATCGGCGCGGATTGTGAAAGGCTGGGCATTGGTTCAGGCTACGAGCGCGAACGATGGGGTGGATCAAATACGTGAGGCGGTTAAAGTTCTGTCCGAAAGCCGCGCCGCACTCTGGCTCACCTTCTTTTTGGCGACCCTTGCCGAAGCGTGCGCAAGAGCCGGGCGCGTCGAGGAAGGTTTGAACACGGTGGGCGAAGGTTTGGACCTGGTGCGGCAAAGTGAGGAGCACTGCTGGGAGGCAGAGCTTTATCGCGTTCGGGGCGAATTGCTGCTGAAAGGAGATCCTTCGAATCCGGAGGAGGCTCGAGCGTCCCTCGAAAGCGCGGTCGAAGTAGCTCGCAAACAAGACGCTAAATCGCTGGAGTTGCGCGCGACGATGAGTCTCGCGCGGCTGCTCGACACGCAAGGTGATCGCAGTGAGGCACGCGCGATGCTGGCCGAAATCTACAACTGGTTCACCGAGGGCTTCGATACCGCCGATCTGAAAGAGGCCAAGGTGCTGCTGGAGGAACTGCAGGCGCGCCCGGTCTTGGGTGAACAGCGATAGGGACACGACACATCAGTGGCCCGCTCCGCGGTCCCGTTCAGGCGGCAGTTTGTGCGCCCGAATCCAGGCGCGGACGCTTCCACTCGCGTGGCGTCAGTTCCAGGACCAGCCGCGCCGGATGCGTCGAGACACGCTCGATGACATCGCGCAGATACACGAACGGATTGATCTGCAGATGCTTGCAGGTCTGCACCAGCGAACACAGGATAGCGGTTCGGTGCGCCGCTGCTTCGCTCCCGGCAAAGAGCCAGTTCTTCCGGCCCAACACGATCGGCCGTAGCGCCTGCTCCGCCCCGTTGTTGTCGATCTTGAGCCGGCCGTCCTCGGTGTAACGCGTCAGCGCGACCCAGTTGCGCAGCGCGTATCCGATGGCCGCACCGAGCGGGCTCTTCGGTAACGCCGCCGCCTGCTGCTCCTGCAGATACGCATGTAGCTTCTCCAGCATCGGCCGAGCCTGCTTCTGCCGAAGGCACTGTCGTGCGGGCGCATCGAGATGCCCGTCGCTGGCCGCTCGCTCGATCCCGTAGAGCTGCCCGATGATTGCCAACGCCTGTGCGCACGGGACCGCCGCCGTCGGCATTGCCTCCTTGAAGTACCGTCGGGCATGCGCCATGCATCCGACTTCGATAATCCCGTTATATTGCGCAAACACGTCGTCATAGGCAAGCGCCGCATCCACCTGGAGATACCCACGGTAACAGCATCTTCGGCGGCCCGTCACGATTGCGCGACCAGGTAAAGTCGTACACCACCTCGCCCGGCTCGCCCCGATAGACCCACAGATGCCCGGTCCGAATCTCTGGCGCGCGACTCGGGTCCTGCACATCCAGGGTCGTGTCGTCGCATTGAATCCACGGCGACTGGCGCACCTGCTCCCGGTGTATGGCGCGCACGATCGGTTCCAGCAAGTCTGCCACTGCCCCGTTCCACTCCGAGAGCGTGCGCCGGGTGACTTGCACTCCGTGGCGTTCGAAGATCTGCTCCAGCCGATACAACGGCAAATGATCCGCGTACTTGGAGATGACCACGTGCGCCAATAACCCTGGTCCCGGTCGTCCCTTCTTGATGGGACGCGCCGGCAGGACGGCTTGCACCACGCCTTGCTGGCAGCGCCCGCAGGCGTACTTCGGTCGCACATACTCCCGGATGACAAACGAGGCTGGCACGTAGTCCAGCTCCTCGGTGATGTCCGAACCGATGCGCACCTTCGCCGTGTCGCAGGTCGTGCAATGCCGCGCACTGGCCGGTGGCACCACCTCGATGCGTTCGCGTGGCAGATCATCCGGTAAGCGACGCCGGCCGTGATGGCGCCGACGGAGTGATGCAGGCTCGGCGGTCTCGTCCCGCGGTGACTCGTCCGTGGTTGCGGCTTGTACTGGCCCCGCCGCCGCGGGCTCCAAGGGCAGCACCCCTTGCTCGATTACCGGCACGCCTTTCTCGCTGCGCCGCCCGAACAGCCGATGCGTCAGCAACTGCACCCGCTGGCGCAGCGCGGCGTTCTCTTTGTTGAGCCGATCGATCTCGTTGCTGAGTTCGTCGAGGACTGCCTGGGCCTCTGCGCCACTTGCCGCCGCCACGTTCCACCACACCCGCCGCAAATATTACCATAGTATATATAGAATAGCTACATCGTACTGACTATCGTCGTACATTAATGGGTAATCGAGTATACCGTCGACGCTCGCGCACCACCTCGATCCCTTCCAGCAACAGGTACAGCTCACGGGCGTTGATCTCGTCGCGCTCCCACACGAGCATCTTCACCCGATTGCGTTGGCGGTTGAAGAACACGAACACGTGGCCGGACAACGGGTCCTGGCGCAGGACCTCCTGCACTTGGGCGCTCAGCCGATCAAACGACCGCCGCAGATCGGTCGCACCGCGGGCGACGAAGACCCGCACTGACACCGGCAGCGTCAGCATGTGGTCTGCAGGGCCTGGAGCACCCGCCGCAGCGTATCGCTCTCGGCTCCCGCCGGCACCCGCACAACATGCCCGCTGGGCAGGGCGATCTCCACAACCGGGGGCATCGGAACCTTCGCCGGTTTGGCCACTTCGGTGAACACCACCGGATGCTCCGCTGATGAGCCGTTCCCATCCTCCGCGCCAGCATCCCGGAAGACCCGCCGCCACCAGCTCAGAGTACTCGGTGGGATTCCGCGTTTCTCCCCAAACTTCCGCAGCGTCAACCCGCTACGCTGCCAGCGCGCCAACACCCGGCGCATCTCGCGTGCCCGCACTGATGTCGTCGCCCCAATTCTCCCCATCGATTCGTACCTCCGAACCCATTCTGCGCGATCCGCGGATCGCCGGAGGAGATGGAATTGGTCACACGGTTACATAGTTTGTGTTCGGCGGCGGTCTCGTTGCGGCGGAGCGCGCGAGCGCGAGCCAGCATTCGAGCAGTAGTAATCGAACCGGTGGTTTACTTTTTTCGCGCATCATGAAAGCTCAAGCACCCTCACCCTGACCCTCTCCCGCAACTGAGCGGGCGAGGGGCCTAAGTGCGGCAGCTATGCTAATCGGGTGGCGCAAGGTCGCCAAATTCAATCCCGGAACAACGAGATATTATCGTCCAGAAATTCTAGCTCCTCGCGTTCCAAGTCCCTCCGGCGATCCAAACTCGAAGAGCTCAGTAACAAGGCCGTTGAATTTGCGACCGCTCCGCTTTCCGCGCAAGCTCAACGGGAGAAAGCGGCAGAGCCCGAAGCTTGCCGGCTTCGTTCTGCTGTTCGACCAGTGAGCGTACTCGCCGGTGAAACCTGCCAAACGGTTGGGAGACTTCACCTGGGGTCATGCACGTCCGTTATCAGGCTACCAAAGTAGAGGGTCTGCCTCAGTCTTACACGAACTTCGACACGAGTGTTTCATGCACTCGGCGCAGCGCGCCTAATGAGTCACGCGCGACGAGGCCCGAAGGCAGCACCCGTTCAACTCCCGCTTCTTCCAGCCGCTTGACATCATCGACCGTAGTACCGCGCCATTGCACTCCCATCGTCAGTTCCAACGGCTTTGCTCGCTTATAACCTTTTTCGAGTTCGCGCACCCGCTTCACCAATTCGACTGCCTGGTCGAGCCTTTTTGCAATTCCGTACCACCCATCGCCCAACCGGCAGGCCCGTTTAATCGCGGCGTCGGTGTTACCGCCGATGATGTAGGGTGGATGGGGTTGCTGAACTGTTTTCGGATTGAAATAAAAGTCCTGGGTGCCGACCGTATCGCCTTTGAACTTCGGTACTTCCTGGGTGAACAGCGCCTCCATCAGCTTGAGCATTTCATTGTTGCGGCGGGCGCGGTTGTCCCAATCCATCCCGGCCCACTCGAATTCCTCCTTGAGCCAGCCAATTCCAATCCCGAACAGGAAACGCCCGTTGGAAAGCTGATCAAGGCTGGCAATCGCCTTGGCTACCGCGAACGGATTTCGTAACGGCAGAATATAAACGCCGGTGCCGAATTTGATGTTGCTGGTAACCGCGGCGAGATAAGCGAAGACGATCAGTGGATCATGAATCGCCGTGTCGTTACGGACTGGCGGTTTGCCGCTTTCGTCGTAGGGATAAGTCGATCTGAACTCAGTGGGGAAGCCGAGATGTTCCCCCATCCAGACCGATTCAAATCCAAGCTCTTCGGCAAGCCGCGCATTCGCGGCGAGATCCTGGCCGCGCCGTTGCCATAAAAATGCTCCAAATTTCATTCTTTTCACCAACTGTATGCTTCAGCCGCTGTGCTCTCTGCTCGGGTCTTTGCCGGGTTCCCGTCTCTAATTACTCTCTCTTCTGATAGCGTTCTGATAAACCTCCCGGCGGCTTACACCCGTAATCTTCGAAGCGGCCGCTGAAGCATCTTTGAGACTTAATCCCGCCTCGCGCAGAACGTTGACTATTCGCGACTCATCCATCGCTGATGACGCGATCGCGTCTCGCGAGCCGTGCGCACCGTCAATTACCAGCGTCACCTCACCGAGCACTTCTCGATTGGCGAAGCTCTCTGCGAGTTCCGCCAGAGTTCCGCGGAGGATTTCTTCATGGGTCTTGGTCGCTTCGCGCACGACTGCCAGCTGACGATCGGGACCGAATGGAGCGATCAACTCGGACAACAGTCGCGGAAGCCGCCGAGCTGCTTCGTAGACCACCAGCGTCCGCCCCTCAGTGGCAAGCTGAGCCAGCGCGCGTTGCCGCTCGCCGGCCTTCGAGGGCAGGAAGCCCTCAAACGCGAAGCGGTCAGTGGGCAATCCGGCGACCGCTAATGCGGCGATGACCGCGGACGGTCCGGGGACCGCAGTGACCTGAATTCCCGTGTCGATTGCGGACCGCACGAGCCGATAGCCAGGATCCGAAATTGCGGGCGTGCCCGCATCTGTCACCAGAGCAATGTCCTCACCTGCTCTAAGCCGGGTCACCAACTCGGGTACCCGCCGACTTTCGTTGTGCTCGAAATAGCTTAGCGTCGGAGTGCGGATTGAATGGGCTGCGAGCAGGCGAGAGGTGCGGCGGGTATCTTCGCAAGCGATTAAATCCACTTCGCTCAACACGCGAATTGCACGAGCTGAGATATCCTCGGCGTTGCCGATCGGCGTTGCTACGAGATAAAGCATGCGAGCCGGATTAGCGGAGCCTGCAGCCAAGCATCCGCCTCACATTTCCATTTGACAGGCGCTTGGCGGAAGAAGGCGGCTGGAGAGCGCCCGGCGAATACTTGCACCTTACGGTCGCCGACCCGGCATTTGCTCCATGTGGGCGGCCTGAAAGGTGCGCGATTTGAATTTCCAGCCGTCGCCGAGCTTTACATACTCATCTTCGTAGAAACCGCTGCCGCTCCATTGGAAATTCTTTTTGGCGTCCCGGATTTCGACATAACAGCGTCCGCTGGCGAGCCCGCCGCTTTTGAGTTCAACTACGTGGTTGTGAATGTAAGGGCGCGGCGTCATGTCGCCGGAAGTCAAGCCGCCGTAGAGTTTCAGCAAAGCGTCGCGCCCCTCGGCGCGATGCTCCCGCTTACGCCCCTTGGTGATGAAGGCGCCGTCGTTGGCAAACAAATCGACGATGCCGGTGACGTCGTTGCACCAGACACAATCGCAATACTTGATCGGAAGCTCGCGAATCGCTTCGCGATCCGCAAGCTCCGACAGGATTTGTTCGAGGGTTTTTGCCATTGATGCATCACCTTTCTAATGTTGCGCTGGTGTCGCCGTTGGCTGCCGCTGCTCCATATGGACCTGCTGAAAGCGGCGCGATTTGAACTTCCAGTGCTCACCAACCTTGACGTATTGGTCATTGTAAAAGCCAGTGCCGAGCCAGGCCATGTTGTCACTGGCATTGCGCAATTCAACGTAGCAGCGGCCGCTCGCTTGTCCGTTGCCCTTGAGTTCGATGACGTGATTGTGGATGTAAGGGCGCGGGGTCAGATTCGCCAGTCCCTCGCCATATGATTTCAACAGATTTGCTCGGCCGGTAGTCTTGTTCTCGCGCTTATTCCCGATGATGGTGAACTCGCCGTCGTCGCTGAACAGATTGACGATACCTTCTACATCGCCGCGCCATACACAATCGCAATAACGCTGCGGCAGTTCATGAATTGCCTCACGATCAGCCAACTCGGCCGCGAGTTGCTCGACGCTCTTTGCCATCGCCTCAGTCCTCCTGTGGATGACGATGCTTACCATCGAACGGTGTCGACGTGAAAGAGCATTGCGGCGGTTGAGCGATTTTAGAGAACTTCGCCCGGCCGGATGCCGTCTAGCCGGGCGCGTGACTGATTTTGGTCAGGCTTGTTGTCGATGGCCATTGGAATGCACGCGCTCGACCGCGGCGACTGCGGCGCGAAGGAACTCGATTCCGCCGCTCATGCGGTCTTTGGGAAGCTGCTCCATTAAGCGTTGTAAAAAGGCGCGCCCGCGTTCAGCCATCGTCCGGGTAAACTCTTCTCCTTTCGGGGTGAGAATCACCCGTTTCTCGCGTGCCGAATCAGCATCTTCGACCAACCGGACCAGCCCCATCGGCGGACGTGCCATCCGCCGCAGCGCCTGAGTTATCGCCGGGCTGCTGACATCGAACCAATCCTGTAGCCGCAGAACGATTTCCTTGCGGCGCATGGAGCGCTCGTGATCATTCCCGGCGGAGCGAATGAGCCACAGGATCGCCGCCTGCTTGCGGCTCAGCTCGCCGCGCATTGCTTCTTCGAGCGCCATGTTGCTCCGGTAATGAACCGGATAAAAGAGTCCTAGCAAGTCTGCAGCGCGTCGCTCTGTCAGGCTCCAACCGGTTGCATCCGCCTTTACGTTCGCCGCGTCTTCCATCAACACCGCCTTCGCATGGTTGACGTTTTACTTGACAGCCAAATCATTTTCAATGAAAAATACTGAAAAACAAAAACTGTTAACTCATTTAACGTTCGGGAGGACGGCCCCTCAAATCGGAATCCTTCCGGCCTGCGACAATCATCCCGGTGGTGCGCAAGAGAGCCGCGACAACGGAGCGGCGGCGCATGCTGGGTCGGTGAAAAAAAATGAAATTTGGCCTGCTATATGAGATGGAAACACCGCGGCCATGGCACGCGCTCAGCGAATACAACACTTACTGGGAAGCCCTGGCACAGATAGAACTTGCAGATCGAATAGGGCTGGATTACGTATGGGAAGTCGAACACCATTTCCTCGAAGAATATTCCCATAGTCCGGCGCCTGAAGTCTTTTATGGCGCTGTCAGCCAGCGGACCAAAAATATCCGCATTGCGCACGGTGTGCGGCTATTGCCGTTCAACTTCAACCATCCCATTAAGGTGGCCGAACAGGCGGCGGTGCTCGATATCATCAGCAATGGCCGGATGGAGCTAGGCACGGGCCGTTCCACCACGGCCCAGGAACTCGACGGCTTCGGCGTCGACTATGAGCGCACGCGCGCCGAAGTCCGCGAGGCACTCGACATTATTGTGAGGGCCTGGACCGAAGAAATCCTCGAATACGACGGCAAGCTCATCAAAGTCCCGCCGCGGCGGGTGGTGCCGAAGCCAATTCAGAAGCCTCATCCGCCAATGTGGATGGCGTGCACCGCGCCGGAAAGCTACGAAATGGCAGGAGACCGCGGTCTCGGCGTGCTGAGCTTCAACTTCAATTGGGAGCAGGTGCAGAGGTCGATGGAGACGCATCGCAAGGCCTGCGCCCATCGCTCCGATCTGGTGCCGAAGATTCCGAACGAGGATTTCGCCGCGGTCGCAATCTGCACCGTATGTGAGAACAAGGAAGATGAGGCGGTCGGATTGGCCGGCGCGCGCTGGTTCTTCCAGAACGTGGCGAAGCTGTTCGAGCCGTTAATGGCGAAGAACAAACTTTACTCCTATGAATACTTGCGCAACCTATTCGCGATGGAACAGAATCCCGCGGATGCCACCGACGCGCAGCTCAAAAATCACGACATGATCGTGGTCGGCGACCCGGATTACGTGGTCAACAAGCTCGAGCAGTTTCAACGGGCAGGGGTGAGCCAGGTCATCTTCTTCAAGCAGTCGGGCCGTATTCCGCACCAGATGATCATGAAGTCGTTGCGGCTCATCGGCAAACATGTACTGCCGCATTTCAACCCCCATCGCACGATCGCGAGCGAGCAGATTTCGCTGGCTGCCGCAGGCGGCTGAGGCAACGTCTGATTTTGACAATCCGGTCTGGCCCTTTTTGATACTCACATTTGGCCCACCCGTCAGCCGTTGTGAGTTCTACGGTCTAAACGCAATCCATGCGGCTAAAATCCTTTAATCCTCCTTTTTTCTCGCC
>Ga0207416_1000262_pt1 | contig 95249 bp, 65 predicted proteins | sample PaiPotPPM11metaG_FD_184107 | JGI IMG/M metagenome (GOLD analysis project Ga0207416, IMG submission 184107) | Iron sulfur acid spring bacterial and archeal communities from Banff, Canada, to study Microbial Dark Matter (Phase II) - Paint Pots PPM... ... | reverse complement strand
TCGTGCTTCGACAGCACCTTCGTGATCGCCGCCGTCAACGTCGTCTTCCCGTGATCAATGTGCCCGATCGTTCCCACGTTCACGTGCGGCTTGCTGCGGTCAAATTTCTCTTTCGCCATGACTGTTCTTTCTCCCGATCGTGTCTGGTCCTGCCGGAACTGTTCTACTTTTCCTTGCCCTGCACCCGCGCCATCACTTCTTCGGTGATGTTCTTGGGCGCTTCCTCGTAGTGCGCGAAATGCATGGTGAAGCTGGCGCGCCCCTGGGTACGCGAGCGCATCTCGGTGGCATATCCGAACATGTCGCTCAGCGGCACCATGGCGCGAATAATCTGACTGCCGGCACGCGGCTCGGTATTGTCAATGCGCCCGCGACGACTGTAAAGGTCGCCCGTGATTGAGCCGATGTAATTCTGCTCGTCGGGCACCACCACCTCGACCCGCATCACCGGCTCAAGCAGCACCGGCTTGGCGCGCCGCGCGGCCTCCTTGAAGGCCATTGAACCGGCAATCTTGAACGCCATTTCGCTCGAATCAACGTCGTGGTAGCTGCCGTCGTAGAGCGATACTTTGATGTCCTTCATGGGGTAGCCGGCGAGCACGCCGCCCTCCATGGCCTCGCCGATGCCGGCCTCGATGGGCTTGATGAATTCCTTGGGAATGCTGCCGCCCACCGTGTCGTTTTCGAAGATGTAGCCCGATCCCGGCTCGCCCGGCTCGATGGTGATCTTGACGTGGCCGTACTGGCCGCGGCCGCCGGTTTGGCGGATGTACTTGCCCTCCGCCTGCGCCTTCTGGCGGATGGTCTCGCGGTAGGCGACCTGCGGCTTGCCCACATTGGCCTGCACGCCAAATTCGCGCATCATGCGATCCACGATGATCTCCAAGTGGAGCTCACCCATGCCGCTGATGATCGTCTGATTGGTCTCGGGGTCGGTGTTGACGCGGAACGTGGGGTCTTCCTGGGCCAACTTGGCCAGCGCCTGTCCCATCTTTTCCTGGTCGCCTTTGGTCTTGGGCTCGACCGCTACGGCGATGACCGGGTTGGGAAACACGATGTTTTCCAGCACCGCGATCTTGTTCTCGTCGCAGATGGTGTCGCCGGTGGTGACCGTCTTGAGCCCGACGCAGGCGGCAATGTCGCCGGCGTAGACCTCATCAATCTCTTCACGCTTGTTGGCGTGCATCTTGAGCAGGCGCCCGATGCGCTCCCGCTTTTGCTTGGTGGCGTTCCACACCGACCCACCAGAACTGAGGTGGCCGGAGTAGACACGCACGAACGCCAACTGCCCCACAAAGGGGTCGGTCATGATCTTGAACACCAGGGCGGCAAAAGGCGCGTTATCTTCGGCGGGACGCTCCACCTCCACGCCCTTCTCGTCAATGCCTTTCACCGCGGTGATGTCGAGCGGGCTGGGCAGGTAGTCCACCACGGCATCAAGGAGTGGTTGTACACCCTTGTTCTTGAACGCCGAGCCGCACAGCACCGGAAAGACCTTCATGGCGATCACCGAACGGCGCAGGCTGGCCTTCAGCTCCGCCGCCGAGATCTCCTGGCCTTCCATGTACTTGTGCAGCAGCGTATCGTCGTTCTCGACGATCTGCTCGACCATCTGGGTGTGGTACGCCTTGGCCTTGGCCTTGAGCTCCTCGGGGATCTCTTCCAGGCTGTAGTCGGCGCCCATGGTCTCGTCGTTGTAGACGATGGCCTTCATCTCCAACAGGTCGATCGAACCGCGGTAATGGTCCTCGGCGCCGATGGGCATCTGAATGGGCACTGCGGGGGCGTGCAGGCGGGTGCGAATGGTGCCCACCGCGTGGTCGAAGTCGGCCCCGGTGCGATCCATTTTGTTGACGAAGCAGATGCGCGGCACGCCGTACTTGTCGGCCTGGCGCCACACCGTCTCAGACTGCGGCTCGACGCCGTGCACGCCGTCAAACACCGCCACCGCCCCGTCCAGCACGCGCAGCGAGCGCTCCACCTCGGCGGTGAAGTCAACGTGGCCGGGGGTGTCAATGATGTTGATGCGGATGTCGTTCCAGAAGCACGTCGTGGCGGCGCTGGTGATGGTGATGCCGCGCTCCTGCTCTTGCTCCATCCAGTCCATCGTCGCGGTGCCTTCGTGCACCTCGCCGATGCGATGGGTGATCCCGGTGTAAAACAAGATCCGCTCCGTAGTGGTGGTCTTGCCGGCATCAATGTGGGCCATGATGCCGATGTTCCGGGTTCGCTCAAGGGGCACTGTACGGGACATAAAACGCTTTTCGTGACCTCTAAACCTGGACCCTGCGGTCCGATGGAATTACCAGCGGTAGTGCGCGAAGGCCTTGTTGGCCTCCGCCATGCGGTGCACGTCTTCCTTCTTCTTGACGGCGCCGCCGCGGTTGTTGCTGGCCTCGAGGATCTCGTTGGCCAGCTTGTCGACCATGCCTTTTTCGCCACGCTGGCGCGCAAAGGTGATCAGCCAGCGCACCGCCAAACTGGTGCGGCGGATGTTGTTGACCTCGACCGGCACCTGGTAGTTGGCGCCGCCAACGCGCCGTGTTTTGACCTCGACGACCGGCTTGACGTTCTCAATCGCCTTTTTGAACACCTTGAGCGGCTCGTCCTGGGCCTTCTCGCCCACCTTGCCGAGCGCTGTATAGAAGATGTTCTGGGCGGTGGTCTTTTTGCCGCCCCACATCATCGAGTTGATGAACTTCTGGACCAGCGTGGAGCCGAGAATCGGATCCGCCTCCACCTCGTGCCGTTCGACAAAACCCTTACGTGGCATATTGCAAAGCCTCTCGCACCTAGCTCTTGGGGCGCTTGGCGCCGTACTTCGAACGCGCCTGCTTGCGGTTCTGTACTCCGACCGCGTCCATGGTGCCGCGCACCACGTGGTAGCGCACGCCCGGCAGATCCTTCACGCGGCCGCCGCGGATGAGCACGATCGAGTGCTCCTGCAGGTTGTGGCCGATGCCCGGGATGTAGGTGGTGACCTCGATGCCGTTGGTCAACCGCACGCGGGCCACCTTGCGCAGGGCCGAGTTGGGCTTCTTCGGCGTCTGGGTGTACACGCGGGTGCAGACGCCACGCTTCTGCGGGCACTTCTGCAACGCCGGCGAGGCCGTTTTGTACTTGGTTTTCTCGCGCCCTTGACGCACTAGTTGTTTAAAAGTGGGCATCAGTCGTCCTGCTGTTCGCGGTTTCAGCGGCTCGGGCCATCCGCCCGCGCTCGCTGCGCTGTCTTACGAAGAACCGCCCCCGAGGCGCAGGCACACCGGCCCGGCGCTGCCCCGGCAAGGGCTTTCCCCCGCAGTAGGGACCGCCAAGAGGGCCCATCACGGCCATCCCGGCAGCACGATTCATTTTTCGGTTCGGGCAATGCTGGCCCGACACCGCGCTAACGATCATCCCGAAGGATGCCCTCCCGACGTTCCATCGGCGTGCCACCCGATGTGACAGCCAACTCCGTTTCGGAGGGGCGTTTCGCCCACATAGTCCCGCAGGGTGCGGGATGTTCGCAGGCGTATCGCAGGGTCCCCGGCTCCATGAATACCGCCGGAGCGGGTTCAAAGCGAGGAGGACAAGGCCCTCAGGCCTCGCCGCAAACGCGGGGCCCAAGCCCCGTCACACAGAACACACTGCTCGAAACCCAATCATCGTACACAAGTGGCCACAGTTCTGTCAATGCGGACGCGGGCGCGTCGGTCCTGCGGGGGCTCCGCCCCCGGCGCTCCCGTTGGTCGCTGCCCCCTCGTACCCGGGTTCTGGTCGATTCGCGACCCTTTGCCAATCCAGTCGGCGGCACCGGACCACCCGCAGGAAATTCGCAGATTGTTTTTGCGGCAGGGCGCCTGCCCAGAAGCCGACTCGGCGGGTCTACTCCGAATCACAAACCAAAAACCCCCGAAGCAGTTCCCTGCTCCGGGGGCGTTACGACTTCAATTGGGTCTTCAGTCTTATTTCACGGGCGGGACCGGCTTTACGACGGGAGCAGCGGGCTTGGGGGCCGTGGAGGGAGCCACTCGCGGCGCGATGGACGCCGCCGGGGGCGTATCGGCGGCAAAGTAGGCGGCATTGAGCACCGGCGGCGCGGCCTTGGTGATGGCGTCCACCTGGGCGCGACGCGCGCTATCGGCCAGCCTCGCGATGATCTGCGGCTTGACAGCGTCAAACGTCTTCGCCTTGCGCTCCTCGACCTGCATGATGTGGTAGCCGAAGGCGGTCTTGAACGGCTCGCTGATTTGGTTGACGGGCAGCGAAAAGGCCTTCTGTTCAAACTCCGGCACGGTGACACCGTGCCCGATAAGGCCCAGTTCGCCGCCTTGCGCCTTGGAGCCGGGGTCGTCGGATTCGGCCTTGGCGATGGTGGCGAAGTCTTCGCCCTTCTTCAGGCGCGCTTCGATGGCATCCGCCTTGGCCTTGGCCTCGGCTTCGGTGAGCTTGCTGCTGCCCCGCGGGGTGTTCACGTCGGCGATCAGGATGTGCCGCACGCGGGCCTCTTCAAACTCCGCCGCGCGGGCATCATAGTAGGCCTTGGCTTGCGCGTCGGTGGGCTTCGCCTCATCGCCCAACAGGGTCACCAGGCGGCGCGCCAGCAGGTTGTCCTTGGTGAGCGCCAGTTCGGCTTCAAAGCTGGGTTCGCGATCCATGCCACGCCGCTTGGCTTCCTGCACCAAGGCCAGCATGTTACCGAACTGCTCGGCCAGCTCGCGCTTGTGGCCGACCACCTCGGACTGCACGTTGGGTGGAAGGCTCTTGATGAGCGCCTCGAACTCCGGGGCCGTGATCTTTTCCGTGCCCACCGTCAACACCACCGGGCCCGAGGCCGAGGTCGTCGCCGCATGATGCACGACATGGTGTACGGCATGGTGTACGGCGGGCTTGGCCGGCGACTTGGGCGTACTGGTCTGTGCCGCCAGGCAGGCGGAGGCCATCAATAGGAGCGAAGCCGCCGGCAAAGAGAACGAAGAGCGCTGCAACATATTCGAATATTGAATCATGAATAGCAGGTAGCTGGTAGCTGGTGGCGGCGAAGCAGGTGCCTTCTTCCGGCTACGCTGCAGGGTGGCGGTACCTCGATTTGCGCAACCCGCGTGCGAGCTCAGGTTTGCTACACTCCGACTCGCACGCGCGCCAGCCTCGTCGCGGCGCGCACGGCGTCGGCCAAGATAAGCCAAGGAGCCTTCATGGGAAACCACTTTTTGCGCCGCCCAGCCTGGTTGCTGTGCGCGCTGTTCTGCCTGATCACGATGGCGAAGGGAGCAGTCACCGTGGAAAAAATCGCCTATCACGGCTGGCCGGAGGCCTACAAGATTTCCAACGGCACGGTTCAACTGATCGTGACCGCCTCCGTCGGTCCGCGCATCATTTCTTACGGCTTCGTGGACGGTGAGAACGAATTTCACGAATTCCCGGAACAGGCCGGCAAGATGGGCGACGCCGAGTTTCATAGCTACGGCGGCCATCGTCTTTGGGTGGCGCCCGAGAATGACCGCACCTACTTTCCCGACAACAGCCCGGTCAAGGTGGTACAGCAGGGCAACACGGTGCGCTTCATCGGCAAGGTGGAGACCGGCGGGCCCATCCACAGTGACCTGCAGCGCGAAATGGACATCGAGCTTGCCCCTACGGGCAGCAAGGTGACCATCACGCACAAGATCTCCAACCACGGCAAGGGCGCCACGCACATGGCCCCGTGGGCGGTGAGTGTGATGCAGCAGAATGGCCGCGCCATCCTGCCGCTGCCGCCCAAGGCGCCGTGGGGCAAGGAACACCTGCTGCCCGCCAATTTGCTGACGCTGTGGTCCTACACCGATTTCACCGACCCGCGCTGGGTGCTCGGCAAGAAGTACATCCAGCTCAAGCAGGATCCCAATCCCACCGGCGAGTTCAAGGCCCAGAAGATCGGGATACGCGACGTACAGGGCTGGGGCGCTTATTACCGCAACGGCCATCTCTTTGTGAAACGCGTCGAGTTCCAGCCCAAGGCAACTTACCCCGACTACGGCTGCAACTTGGAGACCTACACCGACCCGGGCTTCCTGGAGCTGGAGAGCCTCGGCCCCATGCGCGAGCTCGCTCCGGGCGTAACCGCCGTCCATGTCGAGCGCTGGTGGCTCTTCAAGGATGTCCCCGCCGGCGAAGGCGACAGCTGGGTGGACAGCGCCGTGCTGCCCAAGGTGGAGGAAGCGAAGTAGTCCGTAGTTCGTAGTTGTCGATCCGAAGAAGTTCCCGCCCCCATGGCGTTCCACCCAATGGTGGAGTGCCATGGGGGCTTCCTTTTGTGCAGACTGGCGAAGATGGCGGCGGTTGCTAGTCGCTTTCAGGACCTTCGGGTATGGCAGGCGCCATTGAACTGGTCACTTCCCTCTATTGCCTGACCCGCACCTTCCCACCTCATGAGACTTTCGGTCTCTCCAGCCCGAGGCAGCGCGCCGCTGTCGCCATTGCTTCCAAATATCGCCGCAGACCAAGCGCGACGGCGCCGCAAAGAGTTCCTCCATTTTTTGACCGTTGCCCGAGGTTCGGCAGCTGAGTTGTCGACCGGACTGGAGATCGCCAAACGACTGGGGGTACGCAATGCCCGAGGAAGCCACCCCACTGCAGATTCAATGCACCGCGATTACCAAACAGATCTTAGCGTTGCGGAATGCGCTCACGCCAATTTGTAAAACCTATCCCGTGCCGCAAGCACGAACTACGAACCCTCCCGTCGCCCCAGCAACGCCTTTCCAGCCGTAAACTACGGTCATGCCCGACCGACGCGATTTCCTCTACACCCTTTCGGCGGCGGCTTTGGCGGCACAGCTGGAGCAGTTGCAGGCGCTCAGCCCCTCCCCGGCGGACGGACACATGCCAACCCGACTGTTGGGCAAGACGGGCGTGCGCGTCTCGGCGCTCGGGCTGGGCGGCTATCACTACGGGATGATCGCCGACACGTCCACTGCGGAACGCCTGCTGCACACCGCCGTAGACCACGGCCTCACCTTCATGGACAACTGCTGGGACTACCACGACGGCGCCAGCGAGCGCCGTATGGGCGAAGCCCTCAAGTCCGGCGGCTACCGCGAAAAAGTTTTCCTGATGACGAAGATTGACGGCCAAGTCAAGGCCGCCGCCGCCCGGCAAATTGACGAGAGCCTCACCCGGCTGCGCACCGACCACCTCGACCTGCTGCAGTTTCACGAGATCATTCGTCCCGCCGACCCCGAACGCATCCTCGGCCCGGGAGGCGGCATGGAAGCAGCCCTCGCCGCCCATAAGGCAGGCAAGGTGCGTTTCATCGGCTTTACCGGCCACAAGGACCCGAGCATCCACCTCAAGATGATTCGCACCGGCTTCCCTTTTGCCAGCGCGCAGATGCCGATCAACGTCATGGACGCGCATTACCGCAGCTTCCAGCACGAGGTGGTGCCGGTGGCACTCGAACGCGGGATCGGCGTGCTCGGCATGGAGCCCATGGCGGCGGGGGCAATCCTGCAGAGCAAGGTGGTGACCGCCCCAGAGTGCCTGCGTTTTGCACTCAGCCTGCCCACCTCGGTCGTCATCACCGGCTGCGAATCCATGCGCGACCTCGACCAGGCACTCGCGGTCGGGCGTCATTTCGTTCCCTACAGCGCCGAAGAGATGCTGGCGTTACTGGACCGCACCCGCCCGGCAGGCGTCAGCGGTGAGTTCGAGCGCTTCAAGAACACCTCGGACTTCGACGGCACCATGCAGAACCCGCAATGGCTGGGGTGAGAATGGTTCGTTGTTCATGGTTCATGGTTCGTGGATAGGAGCTATGAGCCGTTCCGCACGGGCACCACGACGCGCACCTCGGTTCCGGTCTTGGACGGTCCGCGGTTGGCGATCTCCAGATGACCGCCCAATTGTCGGGCCCGCTCGCGCATGCTGGTCAGCCCCAGGCCATTCCCGTTGACGGTAGCCGGATCGAAGCCCGTCCCGTCGTCTTCGATCGCGATGGCCAGTTGATCCGCCTGCAACCGCAGCCGGACGTGGACCTCGCGCGCCTGGCCGTGCCGGGCGGCGTTGCTGAGCGCCTCCTGGACAATACGATAGAGCTGGATGGCGGTTTGTGGCGCGAGGTAGGGAGCCTCGCCCGACGCTTCGAAGTCCACTGCAATGCCGGCTTGGCGTGAGAACTCGCCGGCGTACCACTCCAGCGTCTTCGCCAATCCGAAATCGTCCAGGACAGTCGGGTGCAACAACTGCGAGAGGGTGCGGATTCTCTGCTGCGCCTCGCGGACCAACGAGCGGGCCCCGGGCAGGTCGGTGGCTTGCGGTGCGACCTGCTCGGCCCGGGCCAGCATGAGTGCCAGCGCAGTCAGCAGTTGTCCGAAGTCGTCGTGCAGATCGCGCGAGATGCGATGCAGCGTCTCTTCCTGCACGTTGAGCACACGCCAGTTCATCTCCGCGAGCTGGCGGGCGTGGCGGTCGAGGTCCGCAGCAAGACCGGAGATGCGGGCGAAAGCCACGCGGTTGGCGCGCAGCGCCCAGAAGGCCACCAGCATGCCCAGCCCCAGCAGCAGGGCGGTGGCGATGCCGAAGTTGAGCAGCATGCGATGAAACACCGTCTCCATGGCTTGCTCGGCTGCCTGCTGCTCCTGGTCGTTTTCCACCAGCCACCGGGCAATCAAGTTGTGGATGCCCATGCGTTGCGGGTCCAGCTCACGCTCCACCAGATCAGCGGCAGGCACCTCGAAGCCGCGCCGCGCCAGGGCGAAGACCTGGTCGCTCACCGTCCAGAACTGCTGCAGGTCGCTCTTGAGCTGTTCGCGCCGTAGGCGCGCGCCCGGGGCGTACTGGGTCTCGAGTTGCAGGGCCTGATTGAGGTCGACACGCAGCCGACGGAACTCCAGCCCCCAGATGGAGATCGGCTTCCGTGGCACGTTGCCCACCATGTCGTGCACGGAGACAGCGAGCGCGTAAGCGTCCTGCTGCATGCGCAGCAGTTGCAGCGTGTCCTTGCGGTTGCGTTCGAGAACATCGCGCTGGAAGTGCCGCAACGCCAGCACCTGACTGGCGGCATACAGCCCCAGTCCGAGGATCAACGCCAGCATGACGGCCAGTCCGGCCAGCAGGCGGTTATGCGGCAGTCGAGGCTCGGCCAGCATGCCAGAAGGATAGAACGGTTATCGGTTGTCAGTTGTCGGCTGGGCTGTGTGAATCCAGAGTGACGTGCTTTACGCTCCACGCTTCACCGCCCACCGCCCACCACTCACACTGCCACTGGCTTCCCGGGCCGCTCCGCATTACCCTTGTTGCGAATGTCGATCCGCGTCGTTCTTGTCGAAGACCATACGCTCGTCCGTCAGGGCTTCCGCCGCCTGTTGGAGGACAACCCGCGCTTGGAAGTTGTGGGCGAGGGCCGCAGCGGCGTGGAAGCGGTTGAACTCGCGGAGGCGTTACGTCCCGACGTCATGCTGCTCGACATGGCGATGCCGGAGCTGAATGGCCTGGAGGCCGCAACGCAGATCCTGCGCCGCCAGCCGCAGAGCAAGCTGATCATTCTCAGCATGTACTCCGACGAGGCCTACGTACGCCAGGCGCTGCGGCTCGGCGTCAAGGGCTACCTGTTGAAGGACGCCGTGGATCTCGACCTGCCCGCCACCGTCGAGGCGGTGGCCGGGGGCGAGACCTGTCTCAGCCCGGCGGTGGCCGCCATCATGGCCAGCGCGTTCCGCGACGGCACCTTGGCTGCTCCCGACGACCCCTTCGAGCGCCTGACCCCGCGCGAGAAACAAGTTCTACAACTGGTGGCGCAGGGTAAGAGCAACAAGGAGATTGCGCACTTGTTCAAAATCAGCCCCAACACGGTCGCCGTCCACCGTGCCAATCTCATGGACGCCCTGGGCATCCACGGCACGGCGGAACTGGTGCTGTTTGCGGTGAAAAAGGGGTTCGTGAAGACGTGAGAGTCAGTATTGGATTGTAGTTGTTGGTGGTTTGCCGCGGTAACAACTGGGATGGTGCGGCAACCGAACACCGAGAACTGACAAGCGAAAACCCTTCAAGGCCTCCCGCCGAGTCTCCATTGCGGCACAAAATCGCTGTTCACCAGCCATTCAACCGGGGCAACCATGGACTGGATGGCCCCCACCAGGTGCGGGAAATCAATGTGGGCGAGGTCGTCGCTGGGCTGGTGATACTGCGGCTGCAGGCCAAAGCTGGAGACGGTCTGCGCTACCACGCCGCGTCGGGCCAGTTGGATATTGTCGGAACGCATGAAGAAGTCCTCGCCCGGGTGCGGGTCGGCCACGAGCTTGGCACCGTGCGCTGCCAGCGCCGGGCCGAGATCGCTACGCTCCCAGCCGGTCAGCCAGAGCGCATCGTGCGCGACGGCAGGGTCCGCCCAGCCGATCATTTCGAATTCCAGGTTGGCGACGATGCGGGCGAGGGGCACGGGCGGATGTTCCAGAAAATATCTCGCGCCATAGCCGCCTACTTCTTCACTGCCAAAAAAGGCAAAGACGACGGTGCGCCGGGGAGCAGGGCCGGCGCCGAGGGCGCGCGCCAACTGCAGCACCGCTACGCAGCCGGTGGCGTCGTCATCGGCTCCGTTGTAGATGTTGTCACCCGCGACCGGCGTTCCGATTCCGAGGTGGTCGAGGTGCGCGGTCAGCAGGATGGTCTGTGCAGCAAGCTGCGGATCACGGCCTCGCAGCACACCGATCGCGTTCCAGGTGGCGGTTTCCGCGCTCGCAATTTCTGGGACATCAAGGGTGATGGACGTTCCGGCGGGCAGCGCCTGCACCGCCTGGGCCGCCGCCGTGCGCAAGACGACCATGTTGAAGGGCCCGGGCGCGCGGTCCGCGACGCCCGGCAGCCGGGCGGCAAGGTGGGGCGGATGCGCGCCCTTGACCTTCCAGTGCCGTTGGAAGGCGGACAGATCAGGCAGCAGGACGACCGCTGCCCCTGCCCCGTCCAGCTTCGCCGCGGCGGCAAATAGTTCGCTTGCGGCGGTTGCGGGCGGCGCCGAAATGTAGACCACGGCACCACGCACTCCAGCGCTATCCACCGGGGCGTGCCCGGGGATGGCGCTCAACTCGCGCACCTGCAAAGGGCCGGAGACGTGGCCACCGCCGGTGGAAAGCACCAGCATGTCGCCGCCATGCGTCCAACGCACCGTCCCTTGTGGAACGGGAAAGCTCAGCGTCGGGAGGCCAGCGGCCATGCGTCGCCGCACGCCGACTTTCTCGATGTAGTCGCCCTGCGGGCCGGCAGGCTGGATGCCGAACTGGCGTAACTCCGACGCGATATAAGTGGCCGCCAGGAGTTCGTCATGCGTGCCGCTGCCGCGTCCCTGCAGGGCATCGCCAGCCAGAAATTCCAACTCGCCTCGTACCGCCTCGGGTCGCACCGCGCTCGCGCTCGCGTCCGGCGCTTGCGCCGGCAAGCTCGATGCGAAGCTCAGCAACAGCACCAGAAGAGGCAGCCCAGGCGCCAATCCGCGAACTGGCAAAAGAAGCCGACGACGGCGCTGGCTCATCTCATGGCAGAACAGCGCGGCCAACGCGGGAAGATGGGGAAGTTCCATGCTTGAGCTAATGTCTGCATCTGCAACCTTAAACGTTCGTTCATCCTCCTGCAATCACGGCGCTGCCGGTACCATGAGGGCAGCATGAGTGCTTCCACGCCTGTTGCCAAGCCGAAGCTACAGCACTTCCAGTCCGTCCTGCCGGACATCTGGGAGTTGGTGCATCCGCGCCGTTGGCTGCTGGCGCTCGGATTCCTGTTGATGGCCATCAACCGCGTCAGCGGTCTGGTGCTGCCCGCCTCAACCAAGTACCTGATTGACAACATCATCGGCAAGCGCCAAGTACGGCTGCTGGTGCCCTTGATCGGCGCCATCCTGCTGGCCACCATGCTGCAGGCCCTCACTTCCTTCGCCCTGACGCAGTTGCTGTCCAAGGAAGCGCAGCGCCTGATCGCCGAGCTGCGGCGCAAGGTGCAGGCCCACATCGGACGTCTCCCCGTCGCCTTTTACGACGCCACCCGCAGCGGCACCCTGGTGGCGCGCATCATGAACGACGTTGAAGGTGTGCGCAACCTGATCGGCACCGGTCTGGTGGAGCTGGTGGGCGGACTGCTGACTGCGCTGATCGCACTGGTGGTGCTGGTGCGCATCAGCCCGCAGATGACCGCCATGGCCTTCGGCTTTCTGCTTGTATTCGGCCTGGCGTTGCGCAGCGCCTTCAAAACTATCCGTCCCATTTTTCGCGAGCGCAGCAAGATCTACGCCGAGGTGAGCGGCCGGCTGACCGAATCGCTTGGCGGTGTGCGAGTCATCAAGGGCTACCACGCCGAGGAACGCGAGGCCTGGGTGTTTGCCCGCGGCGTACAACGTCTGCTGGACAACGTCATCGCTTCGTTGACCGCCACCTCGCTGATGAGCCTCGCCTCGACCGTCTTCATGGGCGTCGTGGGAGCGCTGGTCATGTTCATCGGGGCACGGCAGATCCTCGCCACGCCACCTACGTTGACGGTGGGCGGGTTGTTCACCTACACCATGTTCCTGGCGTTTCTGGTCGCCCCCATCTTTCAGATCGTGGCCATCGGCACGCAGCTTACCGAGGCGCTGGCGGGACTGGAGCGTACCCGCGAAGTACTCAATGAACGCCCCGAGGATCGCGATCCGCGCCGCACCAGTTCCCTGCCGGACCTGCAAGGCGCGGTGAGCTTCGAACACGTCGAGTTCGCCTACGAAGCGGGAAAGCCGGTGCTGCACGACGTCAGCTTTGAGGCCGCGCCCGGCACGGTGACCGCGTTGGTCGGATCCTCCGGCTCGGGAAAGTCCACCATCATCGGGCTGATCGCCGCCTTCCATGTCCCCGACTCCGGACGCATCCTGGTGGACGGTATCGACCTGGCCACGGTGCGACTGGGCGAGTACCGCACCCGGCTGGGCGTCGTCCTGCAGGAGACCTTCCTCTTCGACGGTACGATCCGCGAAAACGTCGCGTTTTCGCGTCCCGACGCGACCGCCGAGCAGATCCTCGAAGCCTGCCGCGTGGCGCGCGTTGACGAGTTTGCCGAACGTTTTGCCGACGGTTACGAGACGATCGTCGGTGAGCGCGGCGTGAAACTCTCCGGCGGGCAGCGGCAGCGCGTGTCCATTGCCCGCGCCATCCTCGCCGACCCGCGCATTCTAATTCTCGATGAGGCTACCTCCAGCCTCGACTCGGAGTCGGAGGCGCTGATCCAGTACGGGCTCGCCTACCTCATGCAGGGCCGCACGACTTTCGTGATTGCCCATCGCCTCTCCACCATCCGGCGCGCCGACCAGATTCTGGTGGTGGAAGATGGCCATATCGTGGAACGCGGTAACCATGCCGGATTGTTCGCCGCCCAGGGCCGCTACTACGACCTCTACACCCGGCAACACGGGCTGGAGTCCAACTTGTTTCTCGCCCCCGGTGAGGGCGACGCCCTCCCCGAATCCGCCCAGACCGCAACCCGCAATCGCAACGCGCCGCCCGATCCGCTCAGCTTGATCCGCGGCCCGGTTGGTTGAGAGACGCTGGCGCGACGGCCACGCTCCAGCACGTCTTTGCTTTCCCTGCCACTGGAGCCGAGCCGGCGGGTGTCTCGAAATGCTTTGCCTGGTTGCGACGAACGCGCCACCAGATTTGCGTCGCGCCGCTACTTACGATAGCGTTACAGTCCTGTCTCTCATGGTCAGCCAGCCCACGCCTCTTTCTGCCTTGGGTCGCAAACTCAGCCGCCTGCTTAGGCAAGTTGCCACCGCACCTAAACCCGAGGCCGTACACCATTTGCGTACCTCGATCCGGCGCCTGGAAGCAAGTCTCGAACGATCCCAGCATACGGGAGGCAGGATCGCTCGCAAGTCATTGAAAAAGCTGGACAAATTGCGCAATCAGGCCGGCAAGGTCCGTGATCTGGACGTACAGATTGCCGCCCTGCAGACGATCAATTTGGGCCGTGATCGTCACCGCCAAGCGCAATTGGCGCATACGCTGTCCGAGCGTCGCGAAAGGCAGGCCAACAAACTTGCCGGCAGGCTGGACGCAGAGCGGATCGGCGACCTCCGCCTGCGTTTGCGACGGATTCTCCGGTCTGTGTCCCCGGCGGCGGCAGGGGCGAACCCCGCCGCCGCCCGGGAAGCTGCACGCCAGTTTGCTCAACTGGCCGCAGCCGGACCAGCGGTGGATAGCACAGCCTCTTACGACGACCAAGGGGAGGCATTGCACGGTTATCGCATGCGGTGTAAACAGATCCGCTACACTGCCGAATTGGCCGGGGACACTCCCGTTGCGCGTCGCATCATCACGGAAATGACGCGCCTGCAGGACGCCATCGGGGAGTGGCACGACTGGGTGATGCTCCGCCACTCCGCCGAGAAGTACGTTCCCGGCGCGGAGACCACGGCGCTCCATGCCGCCCTGCAGAACCTTGAGCACGCCAAATTCGCTCACGCCTTGCGCGTAGAAGCCCAAGCGCGACGCGCCATGCTGCCCGGCGCAACGGTTCTGCGCAAGGCCGTGCACTCCGAAGCCGCCGCTGCCCACACCCAGACGGCGTGACGCTGAATTCAGTTGAGGCTGGAGCGCAGGGGACCCGCATCAAGACAGGGGGGAAGGGAGGGCGGGAATATGGCTTCCCTTTCCTTCTTTTCTTCTCCCTCCCTTTCCTCCCCTACTCCCTTTTTCCCCCCTCACTTCCTCCCTTCTTTTCTCCGTCGACTTCCGGCCTCGCCCAACTGCCCAACCCGACGTGCTAACGTGCCGCCATGCCCGTATTTGCGGCCGTGGACATCGGCGCCAACTCGGTTCGTCTGAAGATTGCGCGCCTGCTCCGCCGCCGCCTCACCGTGGTGCATGAGGATCGTGAGGTCACGCGCTTGGGCGGGCAGGTTTTTGCCTCGGGACTACTGGCGCCGCAAGCCATCGCGCAGACGGTCAAGGCGCTGTCGCGATTTCACCGTGCTGGTCAGGAACACGGCGCCGATGTGGTACGGGTGGTGGCCACGAGCGCTCTGCGTGATGCCCGCAATGCGCGCGCTTTCACCGACTGGGTGCGGGCGGCGACCGGCTGGCGCGTGGAGGTCATCTCCGGGCTGGAGGAAGGCCGCCTCATTCACCTCGGCCTGGTCTCGCATCTGCGCGTGGCCCGCGGTCGCGTCCTCATGGCCGATCTGGGCGGCGGCAGTTGCGAGCTGACCGTCTCCGAGGCCGGACATATCCGCGACATGTTCAGCCTGCCCCTGGGAGCGGTGCGCCTGACCCACGAGTTTCTCGCCCATGACCCGGCGAAAAAGAAGGAATTGGCGCGGCTGCGCGAGTACGTGGGAGAACAACTCGACCGCGTCAGCGCGCGCATCGTCGCCGCGCGTTTGCCCTTGCTGCTCGGCACCTCGGGCACGGTGGCGGCGCTCAGTGGCAGGGCCGCGGCGCTCACCGGCCGGCGCGGCCCCGTCTCGCGTCGCACCGTGATTGGCATTGCCGAAAGTCTGCAGCGGATGGACACCGCGGGCCGTGCCGCGCTGCGCGGCATCGGACCGCGGCGCGCTGAGATCATTGTCAGCGGCGCCATCGTCTTCGCCGAGTTGATGGAGCGCTGCCATCTCCCCACCCTGCGCTACTCACCGCTCGGTCTACGCGACGGCCTGCTGGCGCAGATGGCGGCCGACCAGGACCGCAGCCCGGCGCTGCGCCAGCACATTGAGGCGGAACGCTCGGACGCGCTGCAGGCGGTCGGCCGGCAGTACCGCGTGGATGTGGGACACGCGCAGCATGTCCGCACGCTCGCCTTGCAGCTTTTTCAAGGATTACGGGCCATTCATGATCTTCCCGCGGAGTATGCCGAGTGGATTGGCGCCGCCGCCATGCTGCACGAGGTGGGTGGGTTTCTGAACCGTGCCGGCCGTCACCGCCACAGCTACTACATCATCGCCCACAGCGAGATCCTCGGGTTTTCCATCGCCGAGCGGCGGTTGATCGCGGCGATCGCCCGCTTCCAGGGGAAATCGCGCCCGTCGCCCCTGGACCGCATCAGCCGCACACTACCCGAGGCGGATCGCCTGCATCTCGGCAAGGCGGTCATTCTGCTGCGCCTCGCGCGGGCGCTAAACCAGGGACGGCGCGGCGCGGTAACGGAGGTCAAGGTGCGCGTGCAGGCTGATCAAGTCGCCCTGCGTCTCGCCACCAAACGGAGCGGGGCGGAACTCGAACTCTGGGCCTTCGCCAAGGAACGCAGTTATTTTCGCGAGGTCTTTGGCCGCGATGTGGCAGCAGTCTTGACGGCGTGAGAAGTCGGCAGCAGGGAGCGCAGCACCCGCGGCGTCAGGCACCATTGCAGGACTGCGCCGCGCGGGCCGATGTCCAGCTTGGCCACCGCGCCCTTTTTCAGATCAATGCGTGCCGGCCGGCCGCCGGCCACCAGCAGCCTTCCGAGAAACTCGGCCAGGTTGGGGTTGTGGCCCACCACCAGAACCGTCTCTGCGCTGCGCAGCCGGTGCAGTAGCTCCTCAAACCGGGTAAAAGACGCCTCCGGCCGCAGCGCCGCATCCTGCATCAATTTGCCGCCGAACTCGATCTCGTTGCCCACCAACGACGCCGTTTGCAACGCCCGTTTCAGGGGACTGCAGACGATCGCGTCCACGCGCACGTCCATCGCCGCCAAGGCTCGGCCCATCTGGCCGCACTGCGCGATCCCCTCGGAATCCAGCGGGCGGCGTTCGTCCTTAGCAGCGTCACTCAGCCGCTCACCGGCACTGGCGTGGCGCAAGAAATAGAGAATCATCTGCCATTAGTCTAACGTGGTCTTACGGACTCTCCGAAGCCAGTCGAATGCCGCGGTGTCGCAGCCCCGGAGAGGCGACCGAGATTAGCCGAAGGCAAACAACGCAGCGGCTGGCCCTCGGACTGTCTCCTCATGCATTCGCGCACCGACCAGTCGGCGCGAACATTCAACGCGATTTGGAACTGTGGGCATTTTCACACCGACTTAACCCGGCGCGGAAACGCCCCCGGCGACCTTCGGACCCCCCTCCGGGGCTGCAATAAAAAGCACGGGTTTTGCGAAGACGGATCAGTTATCAGTACTGGCTGAGTACCTCAGACACCGTCCTGCCTCTTCCGTCTTCATTGGACCCGGGTTTGTTCACGTTTGGATCTGCTTCGAATACAACGCTCGCGTCTTAGTGGAATAAAGCCGGACGTATGTTATGTAGCGTGTAGTCGCGCCGCAGTTCAATTCTTTGCAGCTCGGCAAAATCCTGAAGGTCAGGCGAAACTACCCTCCCCATCCTTTTGCTCGGGCCCCGCCGTCGTGACCGCGGGACCTCAGATAGCGTCCGCCTCCTCGCGTACTCTTTAAAAGAGTCAGCCGACCGGCGTGGCGCGAAGTTTCTTCCGCCGAAGCGCGGGGGGCGGAAGTTGGTCGAGTTTGAAGCGCCCCTCGGCCAGTCCCAGAAGGAACTCCTGCGCGGCAAAGCCGCGCGCCGAGCCGCCGCGTGTCTTGGTCTTCGCCGGCGTGGGAGGCGCGCTATAGGTCCCGTCGGGACGCAGGATGCGGCTCTTGAGCGTATCGGCCAGGTAGGCGGCCAGGATCTCCTGCCGCACCCGCTGCCGCAGCAGCGGATCGAGCAACGGAAAGATCACCTCGACGCGGTCGTAAAGGTTGCGCGGCATCCAGTCGGCGCTGCCGAGATAGACCTCGTCCTCGCCGCCGTTGGCAAAGGCGAAGATGCGGCTGTGCTCCAGCAGGCGGCCGACAATGCTGCGCACCCGGATACGTTCGCTGACGCCGCGCAGGCCGGGGCGTAGCACGCACATGCCGCGCACGATGAGGTCCACCTCGACGCCCGTCTGCGCGGCCCGATACAGTCCCTCCACCATCGCCTTGTCGGTGAGCGCATTCATCTTGGCGACGATGTGGGCGGGGCGGCCCTGGCGGGCGTGCTCCGTCTCGCGTTCAATCAGTCCCAGCAGCTTGGCGGCCATGTCGAGTGGAGCGAGCAGCAGCGGATCATAATCGGGCCGCTCGGCGTAGGCGGTTAGAAAGTGAAAGACCTCATGTACCGCGCCGGTCATGACGCGATCGCAGGTCAACAGGCTGAGGTCGGTGTAGAAACGCGAGGTATCGGGATTGTAGTTCCCGGTTCCCAGGTGGGCATAGCGCCGCGTCACGCCGTCGGGGTCGCGCCGCACCAGCAAGGCCAGCTTGCAGTGTGTCTTCAACCCCACCAGGCCGTGGAAGACCTGTACGCCGGCATCCTCGAGATGGCGGGCCCAGCGGATGTTGGAGGCCTCGTCGAAGCGCGCCTTCAGCTCCACCACCACGGTGGCTTCTTTGTCGGCGCCGGCCCGCATCAGCGACTCCATGATCGGCGAGTCCTCGCTGGTGCGGTACAGGGTCTGCTTGATGGACACCACGCGGGGATCCTCAGCCGCCGAGCGGATGAACGCCGAGACCGTGTCGAAGGAATCGAACGGATGGTGCAGCAGGATGTCGTGCCGGCGCAGTTCGTCGAACAGGTTCTTCGACTTGCCCGTCAGCCGCAGCTCGCGTCCCGCGAACGTCTGGAACTTGAGTTCCGGACGGTCCACCTCCTCGTACACCGTCATCAGGCGGCTGAGGTTGACCGGGCCGGGGGTGGGAAACACCTGCCAGGGTTCCAACTCGAAGTTGGCGCGCAGCCGCTCGATGATCTCCGCGTCGGCATCGGCGTCAATCTCCAGCCGCACGGCGTTGCCCTTGCGGCGGTTGTGCAGTTCGGAGCGCACCGACTCCAACAGGTTGCGCGACTCCTCCTCCTGCACGTAGAGGTTGCTGTTGCGCGTCACGCGAAACGCGGCGGCCGACACGATCTCGTAGCCGCGGTACATTGAGGCGGCATGCAAGGCCACCAGGTCGGCGAGAAACACGAAATGCTGCTGCCCGTTGCGGTGCGGCAGCGGTACCAAGCGCGGCAGCACGCGCGGCACCGTGACCACCCCAAGGTAAGTCGTCGTGACGCGGCGGCGGCGGCGCAACAGGAACGCGAGGCAGAGCGCCTTGTTGATGACGTGGGGAAATGGATGCGCCGGATCCACCGTGATCGGCGTCAGCAGCGGGTCGAGTTCCTGGCGGCAGTAGCGCCCGACAAACTGGTGGCCCTCGGAATCGAGTTCATCCACCCCCAGGACGCGGATCCCGCGCGCGGCGAGAGCGGGACGCAAGCGCTCGTTCCAACAGGCGTACTGGTCCTCGACCAGGTCGTGTACCCCGGGAATCAGCAGCTCGCGCTCCTGCTCCGGCGTGCGCCCATCCATGCCCACCTCGGCGTGGCCATCCTCGATTTTCTGCAACAGGCTGGCCAGGCGGACCTCGAAGAACTCATCGAGGTTGCTGGCGCTGATGGCGAGAAACTTGACGCGCTCCAGCAGGGGGTTGGAGGGATCATCCGCCTCTTCCAGCACGCGCCGATCAAAGGCCAGCCACGAGGCCTCGCGGTTGCTGTAGAAGGCGGGATTATCGAGGGAAACGCGCACCATGGAAAGCAGGCCAGCGGAACACCGCCCGCGGCACAATATGGTGCCGCCCGGAGCTGGCGAAGCAATGTGACAGAACCGTTAAATTGTACCGGGTTTGACGCTGGCACGTCCGCGCACCGCACGAGCGCGTAGGGGGAAGGGCGTAAGGGAGGGAAGCCATACCTCCATCTTCCCTTCCTCCCATCCTGCCTCTCTTCAGTCCCGCCGCCAACGGCTCAGCCTCGCGCAGCGTGAGCCCGCCAATCCTTATGCCAGGTTTGCCAATCACTTGCGATCGCCGCCGCCATCGCTTTGGAGGCGGTGAACAGCCAGCCGGGCGGGCGCCGCTGCAAGTGGCGGCGCAGGGCTTTCCGCGCCTCCGGCTCACCGAGGTGCACGTTGGCCGTTTCCCAACCCATCAGGTGCAGCAAGCGCTCCTCCTCCCGCTGCTTGGGGAGCGACGCCAGCTCGATGCGCGAGCAGTCGGGCGCCAGGCGCCGCACCAACCACTGGCCATGGATCTCGACCCAGGGGTCGCGGCAACGCACGGCACGGTGCAGCATGGTCTGGTAATAGATCTCGCCAGGCCCGGTCGTTTCCCCCGCCCAAGCCGCTGCCGAGGTGGTCAGCGTCTTGGCCTCACGCGCGATTTGGCCGCCCTCCCACTCCCCCAGCGCGACGATGCGCTGGCGGCCGAGGCTCCCCAATCCGGCGACACGATGCACCAAACGGCAGGGCAGATCATGCGCCGGCAGCAGGTGACGCAACGCGGCGGACGCGCTCACCGGCACCCGTCCGCGCACCGTCGGCAGGCGGTTCATCTTCTTCCAGAAATGGATCGGATCGCGTAGCGCACCCAGCGCCATGGGGCGCAGCCACGGAAAACGGTCTTCCACCACCACGGCTTCCCCGCCCGCCTTCAAGCCCTCGCGGTACCCCTCCTCGATCAGGCGGCAGGCTTCCTTGTGTGCCAGGCACAAATGCTCCCCGACGATCGCGAAGTGGGCGCTGGTCGCCAAGCGCACCAGGTCCACGGGATAGGGCAGCGGGCAGGCCTCATCGAAGTCGTTGATGCCCCATATCAGGCGCCCTTCGGCGTCCCGCCACGTCCCGAAGTTTTCCACGTGCAGATCGCCAACCGAAAGCACGCGGGGCGCCCGGTCGAGCTCAGGGCAGATCTCGGGCCAGAGCTGCATCCAGCGATAGAAGGTGGCGCGCAGGAACGAGAATGAATCCCCGGCCATCAGCTCATGCTTGAGCTCGACGTCGGCGTTCACCAGCGTCAGGCGCTCCGCCAGCCAGGCCTCGTAACGCTTGGTTGCCTTGAAGATATTCATAGATGACGCTGGCACATCGGCCAGGTGGAGGCTCCGCCCCCGACGCCGCTCAAGGAGGAAGCAGGAAGGAGGGGAGCAAGGAAGGAAACTACCACCCGCCTCCCTTCTTCCCTTGCTCCCTCCCTGTCTTCAGGTTCCCCACCCCGCGCAATATCAGCTGCCCCCCGCCCGCAGCCGCTCCCGCATCTCGCGGTATTGGATCTGAATGCGCACCAGGTAGGCGAGGTGCGAGAAATTAATGGGCTTGCCGACCACGTCGAAGGCTCCGGCACTGATGGCGCGCCGCGCGAGGTTGGGGTCGGCCATGGCGGTGACCACGATGATGCCGAACGCGTTGTTGAGTTGTCGCACGACACGCAGGAAATCCATGCCGTCCAACTCTGGCATGTTCAGATCCAGCAGGACGACGTCGGGTAACGATTCCCGAATCTTGTGCAGGGCCTCCATGCCGGAGGCGGCGGTGAGGCACTGGTAGCCCAGCTCCTGGAAGTACTCGCGAATGGTCGAGCGCGCCCCGGGATCATCGTCCACGATCAGTAAGTGGTTCTTGGGAGCCGCGGGCGGCGGGGCCATGTCGCGCACCGCCTGCTCGATTTGTTCCGGGTCGTCGGCGGGCAGTACATGGCTGTGGAGCGGCAGGTCGGCCGGGGGCGCCCCGGTCAGGAGCAGCAGCGTCTTGGCGCGTAGCGCGACATCCTGCACACGGAACCAGCGCACGCCGACCGGATCGGCTTCGAGCAAAAGCGCGACCGTTTCGGACTCGCCCAGCAGCGCGGCCAGCCGGTCGAGGTCGATCTCGACGCGCGGCGCATAGCCGCGGCTGGTGAGGGCCTCGGCCAGCAACCGCCCGAGCAGCGCCTGCTGCGTGCGGATCAGGATGCGCGGCGGGGTCAGGCCGGCCATGACACTCCTCGCCGAAGAAGGGAGGGAGGGAGAAAGGGAAGCCATTCTTCCCTTCCTCTCTTCCTCCCCCCCGCCCCTGCTCCAGGTTTGCCGCTGGCAATCTCAGCTCCACAGGAGCCGCATCGGCGGGTGCTTCGAATCGCACCGCATGGCAGGTGTTCGAGCGGCCGGGTCTCCACCGTCATGCCGAACCCGCCAGGGCGCGTCGCACCGCGTCAGCCAGCACACGCCGGGTGAGTGGCTTTTGCAGCATGAAACGCGAAGACGAAGTGGGTGCGGCGTGGAAGTCGTAGCCCGTGACAAATAGAAACGGTAGCGCCCCACACTCGCGTTGCATGACCTCAGCCATGCGGTAGCCGTCCATCTCGGGCATGGTGACGTCGCTGACCACGAGGTCGAAGCGCGGGCTGGTTTCCTTGACCACGCGCAGCGCCTCACTGGGACGATGCGCGACGACCACGGAATAGCCGAGGCTGATCAGAATCTGCGCCGTGGTCTCCGCGACCGACACGTCATCCTCGACCAGCAGCAAGCGCTCGCTGCCGCCTTCGATTGACGGCGGATTCGTCTCCGCAGCCGTTGTCGGCGCCGGCACGTAGGGGGGGAACAACAATCGGAACGTCGCCCCCGCGCCCGGGACACTCTGCACCTCGATCTGTCCCCCATGCACTTTCACAATGCTGTGCACGATTGCCAGTCCGAGCCCGCCGCCCTGGGATGGCGGCTTGGTGGTGAAAAACGGCTCGAAGATGCGTTCCCGCACCTCGGTGGTCATTCCTTTTCCGCTGTCTTGAACCGTCAATGCCACCCATGAGCCGGCTGAAGCGTCGTCGCGGTGGGCTCCGCGCGGGGCCGGCACCGACTCCAGACCGATTTCCAGGGTCCCGCCCTCCGGCATGGCGTGTTGCGCATTGACCGCCAAATTCACCAGCGCCTGTTGTAATTGGTTGAAGTTGCCCCACAAGGCCACCTCACTCGTTCCCAGCACTTTGCGAATGATGATGTTTTCCGGCAAGCCATGCTTCAACAGTTCGACCGTGGAAGAGATCAGCGCCGCAGGCTCCACCCGCGCCATCTCCTGCGGATCCTGGCGCGCAAAGGTGAGCAACTGGGAAACCAGCCCCGCCGCCCGCCGTCCCGCCTGTTCCGCCCGTTGCAGGCGTTCGCGCGCGTCTTCCGGAAGGCTGTTGCCGTAGCGCAGTTGCAACAGTTCGATCTGCCCCAGCACCGTGGTCAGGATGTTGTTGAAGTCATGCGCGATGCCCGACGTCAATGTACCCACCGCCTGCATCTTCTGGGCCTCCACCAATTGGCGCTGTAGCTCGCTTTCGTGGGTGATGTCGAGCAGCACGCTGCGGCCGCCCAGCAGATTCCCCTGACCGTCGAAAAAGGGGCGGTAATAGACCCGCATGAGACGGGGCTGTCCATGCGGCGGTGTGAGTTCCAGGTCGAGCGGCTCCGTCGTCCCGCCCGGGCGCAGGGCGCGCAGTTTGCGGTCCACAGCCGCGGCCGAGTCGGGACTGCAGAAGGCTGAAAGTCGTCCTCGCCCAACCACTTCCTTTCGCTCGCACCCCAGCACCTGCAGGGCCACGCGATTGATCTCGGTGATCCGGCCCTCGGCATCAAAGCTGTGACTCCAGACCGGGCTGTTGTCGTACAGGTCGGCCAGGTGATCGCGCGCCGTGGCCGCCTGCTGCAACAACTGCTGGTTCAGCAGAACGACCGAGAGGCCGGCCGCGGCCTGGTCCACACTCGCGCGGACATGTGGCGGAAAGCCGTCCAACACTGGACTTTCCAGGTTGAGGACCGCGCACACCCGGCCTTCGTGCAGGAGAGGCAGCGCGTACTCTGAACGCGAGGCGGGATGAACGTGCACGAAATCGGGCCGCGCCGCCACGTCGGGGACATAAGTGCGCTGACCCGTGCGCGCCGTCTCGACAACAATTCCCGTCCCGGCCAGATCCAGCCGTTCACCTCGCATCGAGGCAGGGCCACCGGCCACGGCGGTGATCTCCAGCCATTGCCCATCATGGCTGATCTCGTTCACCACCGCCAGGCAGAACCCGAAGTTGGAGCGCATCAACTCCAGAACCCGGTGGAGCTTGTCCTGGTAAGCAAGCGCTGACAACAACAGTTCGTTCACCTGGCCGAGGATGCGCATACGATCGCCATCGGTCAGGCGGGGAACTTCGGGGGACTGGGACGGGGAAACGCTCACGCTGGATTGCCTGCTCGCATGGTGAGCCGGTTTCGACGACAGAGCAACTCAAATTATCGTGCGAATTCCCGTCGGGTCGTTGCCCCCGGGTGCCCGGAGCTTAAGACGGACCGCCACCCATTTCAGCCTCGGGAGACGACGACGCGCACCACGGATTCCATCTGCTGCTTGCTCTCGGCTGGACGCTTCTCGTGATCCACGTAAGGGTCGAAGTGGGCGTCATTCGCCGTCCCTACATAAGTGCCGTAGGTATAGGTCTGGAACGGGTTGAACTGTGGTGACCGCTGCGCGAGTTCGTTCTTCTTACTGCTCATGGATGTCAATCCTTCGATGTAGGCCGAGACCGCCCGGGTCCCGCTAACGCCGTCAACTTCCCCCCGGGGCGCAATGCACGGGCAGGGCGGCCAGACGGGAATAGAGAACGCGTGTCACGCGGTCGCTGCCACAATCGCAGCGCAACCGACAGCCCGTCGAGTCCGCCGTCTCGGGGTCGGCTTGCGCCAGCGTCCGCAAACGCTCGAACACCTGGCTGCAATCTTGACATGCGTATTCGTAAATCGGCATGGGCTCCTTCTACTCTATCAAGGGCGGGGGGCGGCTGGTTGCAGGCGCTACCCATGTCCCGGTTCTGGCCGACACGCCCAGAACGTTATGCTTCGCGGTCAACCAAGTATCGAATGAGGGCCTGCAAGGGGCTGCTGGCTTCTCCAAACGCATCCAATGGCGCCAAAGCCTGCACGGTGTGGCGTTGCGCTTCCTTGCGGGACTTCTCCAACCCGAACACGGCGGGATAAGTGGCCTTGCGCTGCGCAGCATCCTTACCGGCGGTCTTGCCCAACACCGTGCTGTCGCCTACCACGTCGAGGATATCGTCCACGATCTGAAACGCCAGTCCCGCCTCCTCGCCCGTGGTGGCCAATGCCGCCACTTGGTTGGCCGAAGCGCCAGCGCTCACGGCGCCCATGACAAGTGCGGCGCGAATCAAGGCCGCTGTCTTGTTCGCATGGATGAAACGCAAACTCTCGGCAGTCGCACTCTGCTTTTCCGCCTCAAGGTCAGCCATCTGGCCGCCCACCATGCCCTGCGGCGTCCCTGCGGCGCGGCACAGCTCACGCAACAGCGCCACTGCCACCGCCGCCGGTTCCGCCTTAACGAGTTGCGCAAAGGCGGCGGTCAGCAGCGCGTCTCCAGCGAGAATGGCGGTCGCCTCGCCGTAGACCTTGTGACAAGTGGGGATGCCACGGCGCAGGTCGTCATTGTCGAGAGCTGGAAGATCGTCGTGGATCAGCGAATAGGTGTGCACCATTTCCAGCGCGGCGGCTGGAATCAGCGCGGCGGCCACCGGCGCTCCTGCCACCGCCTCGGCCGCCGCCCGGCAGAGCAGGGGACGAATTCGTTTACCCCCTGCAAACACGCTATGCCGCATGGCGGCGTGCAAAGAGGTCGGGAAGATGGCGGCAGGGGGTAGAGCGGCGTCCAGCGCCGCCTCCACCAGCGCGCGCTCGCGATCCATCCAAGCCTGAGCGTGGGACACCATGCCAGAGAGTGTAGCGGGGACCCCGCCCCGCAGCGATCTGATCCTGGCGACGCCCGCTTTTGATTCGGCGGAAGCGGCTTGCGCTCCGTCGCCAAGCGACCGCCCTCATGCTACCGTTATGCAGGGTATCCGTCGCGAATGGATTACAAGTATCTCCTCCAGATCGACTCCCCGGCTGACCTCAAAAAGGTGCCGCAGGAGGAGCTTCCGGTGGTCGCCGCTGAATTGCGCGACTACATGATCACTACCGTGGCCAAGGTCGGGGGACACCTCGCCTCCAGTCTGGGTACGGTCGAGCTCACGCTCGCCCTGCATTACCTCTTCGACGCCCCCACCGACAAGATCGTGTGGGATGTGGGCCATCAGGCCTACGGGCACAAGATTCTCACCGGGCGCCGCGACCGGTTCCCCACCCTGCGTCAATACGGCGGCATCTCCGGCTTTCCCGTCCGCGACGAGAGCCCCTACGATGCCTTCAATGTCGCCCACGCCTGTACCTCGATCTCCGGGGCGCTGGGCATGGCCGTGGCGCGCGATCTGGCTGGCGGCCATAACTACGTGGTGGCGGTCATCGGGGACGCGGGACTCACCGGTGGCGTCGGTCTCGAGGGCCTCAACCACGTCGGCCACCTGAAGAGCAGGCTGCTGATCATCCTCAACGACAACGAGATGTCCATCTCGCCCAACGTGGGCGCGATTGCCGGCTATCTCAACCGCATCGTCAAAGGGCAGGCCTACATGCGGGTCAAGGAGGAAGTGGAGCAGTTGTTGGGCAGCGTGCCGAAGGTCGGCAAACGCTTGGTGCGCCTGACGAAGGATGTCGTGGACGCCGCGAAGACCATGATCATCCCCGGCTTGGTCTTTGAGGAGTTGGGCTTTAAGTACGTCGGGCCCATCAACGGCCATAACCTCGACGGCTTGCTCGAAAGCCTGAAGGCCATCAAAGATCACCCCGGGCCGGTGCTGTTGCACGTGGTCACGCAAAAGGGCAAGGGGTATTCGATCGCTGAGCAGTTGCCGGTGAAATATCACGGCGTTACGGCCTTCGACATCTCGACCGGCGCCTTCCACAAGACGCCCGTCAGCGCGCCCAGCTATACCTCCGTCTTCGGGAAGACCATGTGCGAGCTGGCGACGCAGGATGCGCGCATTGTCGGCATCACCGCCGCCATGCCGGAAGGCACCGGGCTGGACGGCTTCGCCAAACAGTTTCCCACGCGCTGTTTTGATGTCGGCATCGCCGAGCAACACGCCGTCACCTTTGCCGCCGGACTGGCATGCGAAGGCATGCGGCCGGTGGCCGCCATCTACTCCACCTTCCTGCAACGCGCCTACGACCAGATCATCCACGACGTCTGCCTGATGAACCTGCCGGTCACATTCGCCCTCGACCGTGGCGGTTTGGTCGGCGCGGATGGACCCACCCACCATGGGCTTTATGACATTGCGTACCTGGCGGCGGCGCCCAACATGACCCTCATGGCGCCCAAACACGAAGGCGAACTGCGCCAGATGCTCTACACCGCCATCGAGCACGGCGCGCCAATTGCGGTGCGATACCCACGCGGAAACGGCCTCGGTGTGCCGCTCGATACGCCTCTGCAGCGGATGGAGATCGGCAAAGCGGAGATCGTCCGCGAGGGCGGCGACGGCGCCATCCTCGCCTTGGGCAGCATGGTCTACCCCTGCCTCGAGGCCGCGGAAAAACTGGCCCAGGAAGGACTCTCGCTCACCGTCATCAATGCCCGCTTCGTCAAGCCGCTCGACGAAGAGCTCATCTGCTGTCTCGCTGCCGAGAAGCCCTTTCTGGTCACGGCCGAGGAAGGCACACTGACGGGCGGCTTCGGCGCCCAAGTATGTGCGCTGGTGCAGGACCGCCGCATCCCCGTCTCCGTGCTCCGTATCGGCGTGCCCGACCGCATCATCCCGCACGGCAGCCCGCAACTACTGCACGCCAAGTACGGCCTCGACTGCGACGGCATCCGGGAGAAGATCCTCCAGTTCGCCGCCGCGCGCCACGGACGCATGGTCAGGCACACTTAGCTGGTGGCTGGTGGCTGGGAAGCATTGGACCGACGAGCCCCTCGTTCGCAAGTCTCTTTTCTCGCGGTTTGTTGAATCGCGGTTGCGGGCACCATGCCGTTAGAGCCACCAGCCCGCAGCCACCAGCCCGCAGCCAAAAAGACCCGTCTCGATCTGTTGCTGGTCGCGCGTGGCTTGGCGCCCAGCCGCGAAAAGGCCCAGGCGCGCATTCTCGCCGGCGAAGTGCTGGTTGACGAACAGAAATTAACCAAACCGGGCAGCATCGTTTCCGACGCGGCAGTGGTGCGTCTGTTGGGTGAGGCCATGCCCTTCGTGGGTCGTGGCGGCTTCAAGCTGGCGGCCGCCCTCGATTACTTCCAGATCGCCGTGGCGGGAAAAGTGTGCCTCGATATCGGCTCCTCGACTGGCGGCTTTACCGACTGCCTGTTGCAGCGTGGCGCGGCGCGGGTCTTCGCGGTGGACAGTGGCTCGAACCAGTTGGATTACCGGCTGCGCACGGATGCCCGCGTCGTGTTGCACGAGCGGACTAATGCCCGGCATCTCCCACCGGTTGCCTTCAGGGAGTTGATGGATCTGGTCACGATGGACGTCTCGTTTATCTCCGCGACGCTCCTGCTTCCGGCGGCAGTTGCCCAGCTCAAACCGGACGGCGTGCTCGTCGTCCTCGTGAAGCCGCAATTCGAGGCTGGCCGCGATCAGATCGGCAAGGGCGGCATCGTGCGCGACGAGGGCGTCCGCCAAGCTTGTGTGGTCAAGGTCAGTGCTGCTCTTGCCGCCCTCGGCTGGACGACCGCGGGCGTTCTCCCCAGCCCCATCCTGGGAGCGGAGGGCAACCAGGAGTTCCTGCTTGCGGCACACTCTTCTCCGGCATAATCCAGAGTGATGTCCGCACCCGTCCCCACAGTACCTACGACCGGTCCGGTGGCTGTCTTCGCCAAGCCGCAGAAACCCGAGGTGTCGCGCGTTGCGCCGGAACTCGTCGCCTGGCTGCTGCAGCGCGGCCACCCGGTGCTCATGGACGAAGAGACGGCCGCTGCGCTCGGGCAATCCAGTTTCCAAGCGGACTGGGCGAAGGTGCATCCGCGGCTGGCCATCGTGCTGGGCGGCGACGGCACATTGCTGCGCGTGGCCCGGCTTTTGCGGGCCGCCGGCGCCTATGCCACCCCGATCCTGGGCATCAACCTTGGAACACTGGGCTTTCTCGCCGAGGTCTCGATTCCAGACATCTACCGCAACCTCGAGGCGGTGTTTTCGAACTGCTGTTTCTACGACGTCCGTACCGTGCTCACCACCGAGGTGTGGCGCGGCCCGCAATGCATTTCCCGGATGGACGCCCTCAACGACATCGTCGTCAGCAAGGGCGCCATTGCTCGCATCATCGAGTTCGAGGTGCGCATTGACCAGGCGACGGTGGCCCACTACCGTGCCGACGGCCTGATCGTCGCCACCCCTACCGGCTCGACCGCCTATTCGCTGAGCGCCGGCGGTCCCATTCTGCATCCCAGCGTGGACGCCTTCGTTATCAACCCGATCTGTCCGCACGCTCTCACCAACCGTCCCCTCATCATCAAAGACTCGTCGATTGTCGAGATCTTCATGCAGAAGACGGTCGAACCCACCTATCTCACGACCGACGGACAGTCTGGCCTCGCCCTGCAGACCGGCGATCGCGTCCTCTGCCGCAAGAGCGAGCACACCGCCACACTGGTGCGACTGCCGGACCGGTCGTTCTTTGACGTGCTGCGCAACAAGCTGAAATGGGGCTGAGTCGGGACGCCGACTCCTCGTTTACCTCCAGCTCTTTCCTCGAGGCCCGGGTGTTACACTCGCGCCGCATGGCACTTCGTAATTGCCTCACCTTCCGATACTGGGGCTTCGCCCTGATGCTCCTCGCATGGGATTTCGTACCGCAGTCTCGTGCGCAGCAGACCCACAGCCGGCAAGCCGCGGCCACCTTGGTCCTGCGGCACGGCGCCATCCACACCATGGACGCCGTGCATCCACTCGCGACCGCGCTCGCAGTGGTCGGTGATCGTATTGTCGCCGTCGGTACGGATGCTGAGGTCGCACCATGGATCGGACCGCGGACCAAGGTCCTCGACGCGGGCGGCAAGCTGGTGTTACCCGGCTTCAATGACGGCCACGTGCACTTTGTGCAGGGCGCTTTTCAGCTCAGCAGCGTGGACTTGCGCGACGCCCCAAGTCAGGCGGAGTTCGCGCGCCGCATCTGCGCGAAAGCTGCAACACTGGCACCCGGCGAGTGGATCACCGGCGGCGACTGGGATGACCAGAAATGGACCCCTGCTCTTCTGCCCACCCGCCACTTGATTGACCCCTGCACCGCGCGCCATCCCGTCTTCGTCACCCGTTATGACGGGCACATGGGAGTGGCCAACTCGTTGGCTCTACACCTGGCCAAGATTGACGCCTCCACGCCGACTCCGGCGGGCGGCGTGATCGTCCAGGACGCTTCCGGCCAGCCGACCGGCATCCTCAAGGACGCCGCCCAACCCCTGGTCGAAGCGGTCATCCCCACGCCGACCGACGCGCAGATGCGGCGCGCCGTCCGCGTCGCTCTGCGCCATGCCGCGGGCTTGGGTGTCACGACGTTGCAGGACATGGCCTACCCACAGGCCCTGCGTGTCTACCAGGAACTGCTCGACGCCGGACAGCTCACCTCCCGGCTCTACTGTCGCCTGCCGCTCGGCATGTGGCAGACGGTTGCGGGGGTCGGCATCCGCAACCATTTCGGCGGCCCCATGCTGACCATTGGCTCGATGAAGGGTTTTGCCGACGGCTCGCTGGGCTCGACGACGGCCTATTTCTTTCAGCCCTACACCGATGATCCCACCACGCGCGGCATTCTCTCCGACGAAATGAACCCGCCGGCGGCGATGTATGCCCGCATGCTCGGCGCCGATCAAGCAGGTCTGCAACTCTCCGTACACGCCATCGGGGACGCCGCCAACAGCCTTATCCTCGACTTCTTCACCAAGATCGCGGCCACCGATGGTCGACGGGACCGCCGCTTCCGCATCGAGCATGCACAGCACCTCGCCCCGACCGATTTCGCGCGCTTCGCCCAACTGGGCGTGATCGCCTCCGTGCAGCCGTATCACGCCATTGACGACGGGCGCTGGCTGGAAAAACGCATCGGGCCGGTACGTGCCCGGACCAGTTATGCCTTCCGGACACTTCTCAATCACGGGGTGCGCCTCGCCTTCGGCACCGACTGGACAGTCGCGCCGCTCAACCCCATGCTCGGCATCTACGCCGCGGTCACCCGTGAGACCCTGGACGGCAAACACCCTGAAGGCTGGTTTCCCGATCAGAAGCTGACCGTGCAGGAGGCGGTCTACGCCTATACCGTCGGCTCCGCCTACGCCGCCTTTGAAGAACACGAGCGCGGGACACTGGCGCCCGGCCTGCTGGCCGACTTTGTCATCCTCGACCACGACATCTTCCACCTACCGCCGGACGCGATCAAAGACGTCCACGTCGAACGCACGGTTATGGGCGGACGCACGGTATTCAGGCTGGGCGACTACCCGGTTGCCTACGGCAAGTGACGCTTCGATGAGGTGGGCGGCGGCGTTAAGATGGAAGCAGTGAATAAACCGCGGTTGGGCGGGATTATTCAGATGGAATATGCCCCCCTCGGCCCCCACTTCCGCTCCCACTGTCGAAGACGCCGTCCACGCCCGGTACAGCGCCGGAGCCCGGGCGCCGGAAGCCGCACTCTGCTGTGCTGTGGCGAGCTACGACCCGCGCCTGCTGGAGGCGATTCCCGAGGAAGTCATCGCCCGTGACTATGGCTGCGGCGACCCCACGCGTTACGTGCGGCCTGGCGAGACGGTGGTTGATCTCGGCTCGGGATCCGGCAAGGCGTGCTTTTTGATGGGTCAAATCGTGGGCCCTGGCGGGCGCGTCATCGGCGTGGACATGAACGACGCCATGCTGGAACTGGCGCGGCGGCACGCCCCCGAGGTAGCCCGACGATTGGGCTACGACAATGTGGCCTTCGTCAAAGCCAAGATCCAGGACCTGGCGCTGGATCTTGATGCGGTGGCACGCCATCTGGCCGCGGCCCCGGTCCACACACTGGATGACTGGCAGCGCCTGCAGGCCGAGACGGAACGGCTGCGCACAACGGCGCCCCTGGTCGCAACAAGCTCGGTGGATGTGGTGGTCTCCAACTGCGTCCTCAACCTGGTGCGTCCGGAGGACAAGACGACCCTCTTTGCCGAGATCTTCCGCGTACTCCGCCGCGGCGGCCGCGCCGTCATTTCAGATATCGTCTGCGACGAGGATGTCCCGCCGGCGTTGCAGCACGATGCCCAACTGTGGAGCGGTTGTATTTCCGGCGCGTTCCGCGAGGATCTATTCCTCCAGGCCTTTGAAGATGCCGGCTTTCATGGCATTCAGATCCTCGAGCGCCAGGCGCAGCCCTGGCAGACGGTGGAGGGGATTGAATTTCGCAGCGTCACGGTCTCCGCTTACAAAGGCAAGCAAGGGGAGTGCTGGGATCGCAACCAAGCCGTCATCTACCGTGGCCCATTTCGCGAGGTGCGGGACGATGACGGCCACGTATTTCGGCGCGGCGAGCGCGTCGCGGTCTGCGACAAGACTTACCACTTGTTGGGCCAGGAGCCCTACCGCGGACGCTTCGATTTAATCGCCCCGCGCGTCGAGGTACCGCTCGAAGAGGCGCCGGCCTTTCCCTGCACCGGAGGCACCTTGCGCCGCCATCCGCGCGAAACGAAAGGCGCGGAATATCGCGCTACGGCGGCAGACGAGTCCTGCTGTCCTCCGGCGGCCGACGGTCAATCCTGTTGCTAGCACCACAGTTCACCCTATGGCGGTTCATTCCTCGCTCCCGATCCTGCCCCAGGCGCCGACGCCCGACCCGGCGTTCACTGCCTTCCTTGCTGCGAGAGGCCTCGCCCCCCTGCGCCGACGCCCGGTCACGACCTTGCAGATTAATGTCGGGAAGCTCTGCAACCAAGCCTGCCACCACTGCCATGTCGATGCCGGCCCGAAGCGCACCGAGATCATGGCGGCGCCCGTCGCCGATCAGGTGCTGAAGCTCCTGCGCGCCACGCCTTCCATCCAGACCGTGGATATCACTGGCGGCGCCCCCGAACTCAATTCCAACTTCCGCCGCCTCGTGGTGCAGTCCTACCGCCTCGACAAACATCTCATTGATCGCTGCAACCTAACCGTGCTGGCGGAGCCCGGCATGGAGGACCTGCCCGAGTTTCTCGCCGAACATGAGGTGGAAATCTCTGCCAGCCTGCCCTGCTACACCATGGAGAACGTGGACCGCCAGCGCGGTCGAGGCGTCTTCGACAAGAGCATCAACGCCCTGCATCGTCTGAACGCGCTCGGCTACGGGCGTCCGGGATCAAGCCTGCAGCTCAACCTCGTCTATAACCCGCTCGGTCCCTCGCTGCCACCCCCGCAAGCCGAGCTCGAGTCCGATTACAAGCAGCAGTTGCGGCAGCATTTCAACATCGAGTTTCACCGCCTCTTCACCATCACCAACATGCCCATCAAGCGCTTTGCGGACGATCTCAAGCGCCAAGGCAAGACAGAGGCGTATCAGAGTCTGCTGGTCAATCATTTCAGCCCGGGGACGCTCGACCAGCTCATGTGCCGCGACCTGGTCAGCGTCGGCCATGACGGACAGCTCTACGACTGCGACTTCAATCAAATGCTGGAGATTCCGCTCGGTGCCGACGGTGCATTGCGCGCGCCAACGATCTGGGACCTGGACGATTTCAGCAGCCTGCGCGGCCTGCCGATTGCCACCGGCGCCCACTGTTTCGGCTGCACCGCCGGTACGGGCTCGAGCTGCGGCGGTGCGCTGAACGGCTAGACGCTGGCGCGACGCACCACCCCTCACAGCATGTAATGGAGGTTGGATCCCAGCGTGGGATACGCAAAGAAAGCGTTCCGCAACGCGCTTGCCGGCAGGTTGGACCGAATGGCGAGAGCAAAAATGTTCACGACCTCCTCCATCCCGTGACCCAGCAGATGGGCTCCCAGGATGCGGTCTGTTTCCTCCTCGATCAAGACCTTGAAACCGGAGACCGGCTCTCCCACACGTCGCGAGGAGTACCATCCCGCCGTGCTTTCAAAATGCGTGCGGAACCGCAACCCTCGTTCACGGGCCTCGCTCTCACGCAAGCCGACCATGGCCAGCGGCGGCAGCGAAAAAACGACCGAGGCGACACCGGTGTAACTCGGCTGCGCATGATTGCCGTGCAGCAGGTTCTCGGCAACGATCTGGCCATGGTAACCGGCCATGGGCGTCAGGGCCGGAGCCGCAGTCGCCGCCGCATCGCCCGCGGCATAGACCGCAGGGTTCGAAGGACTCTGTAAAAAATCGTTGACGGTGACCCCACGCTTATCCCGCTGCACGTTGGCGTGCTCCAGGTGCAGATCGTCCAGATCGGCCACGCGGCCCGCACCGTGCACCACCAGATCGGCATCCAGACTCTCCTCCTTCCCACCGCGGGAGAATCGGACCTGAAAGGCATGGTCAACCTTTTCAACGCCGAGCACCGGCGTCGCCACTTCAACCCGTATTCCAGCGGCACGCGTGGCCTCGACCAGCAGTCCAACCAGGTCGGGATCAAAGTGCGCCAAGGGCTGCGGCCTGGATCCGAGGATCGTCACCGCGCAACCCGCCCGAGCCGCGACATGGGCGAACTCAAAGGAAATATAGCCACCGCCAATAAAGACGATGCGCGGTGGCAGGGTTGGCAAACCGAGAAACTGCTCGCTGTCGATCACAAATTGTTCGCCAGGGATGTGCAATGAAGCAGGCTTGGCCCCGGCGGCGATTACCACGAAACGACCCTCCAATTCCTCGGCTTCCGCGGGGCCCTCGACCACGACACTGTTCGGATGCGTGAACCGCGCAACGCCATGATGGGTGGTGATCCCTGCCTTGAGAAGGCCGTCTTCCCGCTGGCGTGGCACTGGAGCGGTAAACGTCTCCTTGAAACGCATTAGAGCCGGCCAATCCAGCCGCAAGGCGCCGTTGACGCCCTTGTCCTGCAGGCGCCGGACCGCATCCAGGGCTTCTGCCGCTCCGACCAGCACTTTTTTGGGATCGCACCCTCGCAATGCACAGGTCCCGCCAAACGGCCGCCGATCCACAATGGCTACGCTCCACCCAGCGGCGCGGCAGCGTTGCGCGACCGTCGAGGCGGCTGATCCCGTTCCAATCACGACGACATCAAGTCGTGTTCGCATCATGTTTCGTACCCCGCGATTCAGGCCCCGATTTCCCTTGCACTTCCCGTGCGTGGCGCTTCTCCCAGCGAAGTGGTTGTTCGCGAAGGCGAATACCGGCTTCCCCGGATTCATGATTCGAGAACAGACCTCGACCCACTCCGCCAACTCGCGCTCGCGGTTCACGATCTCCTTGTCCCACGTCTTGGTTTGCTCTTCGATCGCGTAGCGGTCACCGAGCCAGCGCACATAACCAAAGTCGCCGGTGATGGGGTCGTGCGCATCTCTCCAGAGCGTTTCCGGACGCAGCATCCACGGATGATCAATCAGCACCAGGGTGACGCGGCGGCGGCGAAGCAGATCCAACAGGCGCGGTTGCAGCCAGTTCTGATTCCTGACCTCGAGCGCAAAGTTGTACCCGGACGGCAGTTCTTTGAGAAATACTGTCAGGCGATCAAGAAACGGATCGAGGGAACGAAACTTCTGGGCGTTGAAATAGGGGAACTGGAACAGCAGCGGCCCCAACTTCTCCCCGAGGTGATCCATGCTGCGCAGAAACTCGGCAAGGTCCTTGCCACATTCCAGCAAGCAGCGCTCATGGGTAATCAACTGCGGAATTTTGGCGGCGAAGACAAATCCGGGAGGGGTTTTCGCATACCAGCCCTTGACCATGCTGGGGCGCGGTGTGCGATAAAACGTGCTGTCAACTTCGACCGTATCGAACTGCCGGCTGTAATACTCCAAGTACTCGGGCGGGGTCAGATCGGCGGGGTAAAAGCTGCCCACCCATCCATCGGCGGTAAAGGCGGAGGTGCCCAGCCGAAGACCTGACCGCAGCCATGCCGGCGACGTGCCGGGATCCACTTGCCTCCCTTTTGCTCCGTCCCCCATGCGGTCCTTGCTGGACAGCGTGGCGGAGCCGGCCTCGGGAAACGGCAGCAGCGGCTCGGACTGTGAGCGGCGGGAGGCCACGTCCCCAGTGTAGTCCCGCATGGACCTTCAGGCCCGGGGGCCCGGGTCTCGGCCTTGGCACGCAGCAGTCAACGGCACCTGCGTTATGCTCTCCCTTCTCACCCCCGAGGAGTTCTGATGTCCCACTTCCGCTCGATTGCGACCAGCCTGTTGGCCCTGACTGCCCTGGCCTGTGCAACACAGGCTCCGGCTCCCCCGGCCCCACAGCCACCGGCCGAGTACCGGCAGTCCATGGAGATCGCCGATCAGCGCATCGCCGCCGAGGTGCGCTCGCACTCCGAGCTGGTGAAGAACCTGGCATATCTGACTACAGAGATCGGGCCACGTCTCACCGGCTCCATCCAGATGCAGAAAGCCAGTGACTGGACGCTTCAGCGCTTCAAAAGTTATGGTCTGGATGCCCATCTCGAAACCACGACCATCGCCCATGCTTGGACCCGCGGCCATGACACGGCGGAGATCACGTCACCGATCGAGCGCACCATTCCCATTCGCTCCCTGGGCTGGAGCCGGGCGACCCCCGGCACGGTGACCGGCACGTTGCTCGTCGTTCGTCTCAAGGACGAAGGTGATGTCGCCCACTATCGCGGCAAATTGAAGGGCGCCATCGTGCTGGCCGGCGAACCGAACATCCTGCCTGCGGATACAGAGGTGCCGGACAACGCCTACGATGCCGTGATTCCCCCCTCGCACCGGGTACCGACCGCGGCTCCGACCTCACGCCGGCTGCTTGGCCAGCTCATGCAGCAGGAGGCGCCCGCCGTCGTGTTGCTCGATAGCGGCAAGACCGACGACCTGTTCAATATGGGAGGCGGGTTCGGAAATTACGGCCCTTCGGCGATTCCTCTCGCCTTTTTGACGCATGAAGATTACAGCCTCCTTTATCGTCTCAGCGCATCCAGCCCGGTGACGTTGTCCGTCAATTTAAACGGCAGCTTTAGCGCAGGCCCGGTTCCGGCTTCCATCACGGTCGCCGAAATCAAGGGCTCGGAGTTTCCGGGGCAGCGGGTGCTGATCGGCGGCCATCTCGACTCCTGGGATCTCGGCCAGGGGGCGCTGGACAATGGCACCGGTGCGATGGCCGTGCTGGAAGCAGCCCGCGCTCTGCGTACCCTGGGCTGGAAACCGAAGCGCACACTGACCTTCGTGCTCTTCACCGGGGAGGAACAGGGTGGCGTGGGTGCCCGCCTGTTTGCCACCAACCACGCCACTGAACTGCCGGACATGGATGCCGCGCTGATCCTCGATACCGGAACCGGCAAGGTCACCTCCATCGCGCTCGAGGACCTCTATGAAACCGCGCCGCTGATGCAGGCCATCTATCAGCCCTTACTTGAAGTCTTCGATCTGAAGCCTCTCAGCACCCGCAATTACGGGGCTTCCGATCACGAGACGTTCCTCGATGCCGGAGTTCCTGCCTACTTCTGCGAACAGCAGCCGGCCCATTACCGCGAGGCGCACCACAGTCAGGCGGACACTTTCGACAAGGTCATTCCCGACGCGATCAATGGCGATGCCGCCCTCCTGGCAGCCTGGATGTGGAATGTGTCCGAGATGCCGGCATCGCTCCCTCATCATCCCGGAAGAAACTCGCGCTAGGGACCAGCAGGCGACGCAGGCGCACCGTTCTCAGTTCAGCTACGTGTACTGGCTGATGTTGAGCAGCACGCCCACCGCCCATAGCGTCACCACCAGCGAACTGCTGCCGTAGCTGATAAAAGGCAGCGGAATTCCCTTGGTCGGCATCAGGCCGGTCACCACGCTGAAGTTGATCAGGGCCTGCACCACCACCATGGTCGTGATACCGATCGCCAGCAGGCGGCCAAAGGCGTCCGGAGCACGCCGGGCGATCCGCAAGCCGCGGTAGAGAAACACGACGAACAGTGTCAACAACAACGCCGAACCCAGGAGTCCCAACTCCTCCCCGATCACCGCAAAAATGAAGTCGGTCTGTGGCTCGGGTAGAAAAAACAACTTCTGTCGCCCCGACATCAAACCCAGCCCGGTCACGCCGCCCGTGCCCACCGCGATCAGCGACTGGACGATCTGAAACGAGTTGCCCTGCGGATCGGCCCAGGGATGCAGAAACGCCAGGATCCGTTCCCGCCGGTAATGCACGCGGAAGACTGCCAGATAGAGTAATGGGACGGCGGTCGCGGCGGCGTAAGCGAAATAGCGCAGCCGCATCCCCGCCATGTAGAACATGGAGATGGCGATCACCACCAGCGCCACCGTCGTACCCAGATCGGGCTCGACAAATACCAGGAAACAGGTCACCAGCAAATAGAGGAGCGCCGGACGCATCGCGCGCGGCTCATTGACCTGCTTGAGCTTCGATTCCAGGAAGAATGCCAGGAAAAGGATCAGCACCGGCTTGGCCACTTCCGAGGGCTGAATCGAGAGCAGCCCGGCGTGGATCCAGCGGTGCGTGTGTTGCACCTGGCTCTGCAGGAACACCAAGCCCAGCAAAAAGAGGGAGAGAAAGAGCGCGCTGTAGACCACGATCGGCGTCTTCAGGCGCCGGTAGTCGAGCTGCATCATGCCCCACATACAAGCCAGACCCAGCAATGCCCCGAAGGCCTGCTTCAGCAGGAAGTTGAAGGGCGACTGGTAACGCGCCATCGAGACCACCGCCGAGGCGGAGAACACCATCACCAGCCCGAAGGCCAGTAGCGTCAGCGTCACCAGGAACAGAACCCGATCGTAAGCGAGGCGTTTTGCCATGTATCAACCCGTCAGCCCGCACCGGACGCCCCGGGCGTCCGTCATCCACTTTCTCGATCGCTCGACGTTGTTGGTTGTTGGTTGTTGGTTGTTCGCAACGCCGCCCGCCATGCGCCCCGCTCTTCGACCGTTCGTCTTCACTCTTCACTCATCACTCATCACCCTCTTCAGCTGGCGCGCCACCAGCTCCTTGAACGTGCGGCCGCGGTGTTCGTAGTTTTTGAATTGATCGAAGCTGGCGCAGGCCGGCGCCAACAGCACCGTGTCGCCCGGTTGGGCGCCCACGGCCGCGATTTCGACCGCGCGCTCCAGCGTTCCGGCGCGGGTGAGCTGCAGACCCAACGGGGCGAGCTGTGCGGCAATCTTCTCGGTGGCAGCGCCGATCAGCAGCACGGCGCGGGTCCGCTCCCGAAGCAGCGGCGCCAGACTGGTGTAGTCGCTGCCCTTGTCCTTGCCGCCCAGGATTAGCCAGACCCCTTGTGGAAAGGCGGCCAGCGCTTTCAGCGTGGCATCCACATTGGTGGCTTTCGAGTCGTTGAAATACTCGACGTCGCGAATCCGAGCCACGAACTCCAGCCGGTGCTCGACGGCTTTGAACCCGCGAACCCCCTCGCGGATGGCGGCGACATGGGCATCCCAACCGCCGACCGGAGGATGCACGTGCGCCAGGCAGCAAGCCATGGCCACCGCGGCCAGCACGTTCTCCACGTTGTGCGCGCCCCGCAACGGAATGTCCTGAAGCGCCATGATCGGATGCTCGCGTCCCGCTTCCGACCAGATCACGCGGCCGTCCTTGACCTGTGCCCCTTGCGGCAGCTCGGCTCCTCCCGGCAGCGGGAATGACGCCCAGTCTGTCGCATTGGCAAACCACCGCACCCGCCCCCGGGTGCGCGTGGCATAGGCTCGGCAGGAAGGGTCAGCGGCGTTCAACACCGCATAGTCATCGGCCTTTTGCTGCTCGAAGATGCGCTCCTTGGCGGCAGCATACGCTTCAAACGTCAGGTGCCGGTCAAGATGGTCGGGGCTGACGTTGAGCACCGCCGCCACGCGCGGACGCAGATGCGCCACCGTCTCCAATTGAAAGCTCGACAGCTCGACCACGTTGACCCCATCGGGGCGCGAGGTGCCGACCAGCGAAATCAGCGGGGTCCCGATGTTGCCCCCCACCTGCACCGCATAGCCGCAGGCGGTCAGCACTTCGCCGGTCAGCGAGGTGGTGGTCGTCTTGCCGTTTGAACCGGTGATGGCGACCATGGTCCCCTGCAGGAAGCGGGCGGCCAGCTCGACTTCGCCCAGAATCGGCACTTGTTGGGCGCGTGCTCGCTGCAAGAGCGGCAGGTCGGTCGGCACCCCGGGGCTGAGGACGATGAAGTCGGCATCCAAAAAGGTGCGCTCGCGATGGCCGCCGGTCTCGATCGCGACCCCGGCCTCGAGCAGGCGCGGAATCTCGGTGCGCAACTCCTCGGCCGCCTTGCTCTCGGAGATCACCACGCGCGCGCCATGCTGGCGCAAGAACAGCGCCGAGGCGATCCCCGAACTGGCCATACCGACGACGGAGACGTGCTTGTTTTTTAACTCCATAGGCAACAACAGTCTTTGCTTTTGAACCGAACTCTTCGGAGGACTTGCCGCCCGTCGGCAACGACCCCATCCGACAACTCGTTCACCGCAACTTCAGCGTGGTCAGCGCAAAAAGCGCAAACACGCCGGAAAGAATCCAGAAACGGGTGATGATCTTCGACTCGCTCCAGCCGATCTGCTCGAAATGATGGTGGATGGGCGCCATCTTGAAGATGCGTTTTTTGCGCAACTTGTAGCTGCCCACCTGCAGAATCACCGACAGCGCCTCGAGAACGAAGATGCCGCCGATGAACGGCAGCAGCAGTTCCTGCTTGATGAGCACCGCCACGGTGCCGATGGCCCCGCCCAGGGCGAGCGAACCCACGTCGCCCATGAAGATCTCCGCCGGGTGAGCGTTGTACCAGAGAAAGCCGATGCTCGATCCCACCATGGCTCCGCAAAACACCGTCAGTTCCCCCACCTGCGGCATTCTCTCGATTTCCAGGTAGCTGGCGAACACGGCATGGCCGGAGATGTAGGTCAACGCCGTCAGGGCGCCGGCGGCGATAATGGTGCAACCGATCGCCAGCCCGTCGAGCCCGTCGGTCAAGTTCACCGCATTGCTCGAGCCCACTATCACGAAGGTCACGAATGCAATGAACGGCAAGAAGGCGAACAGGTAGAGGTGGCGATTGTGAACCCAACTCGCGATCGCCAGGTCGGGCCGGTATTGTTTGGCGAACGGGACCACGAGACGCGTGGAGTACTCGCCCCAGGCATTCATCACGACCAGCATCACCGCGATGCCAACCGCGACCAGCACCTGCAACATGATCTTTTCCCGCGAGGTCAAACCTTCGTTGCGCCGCTTGCGCAGCTTGGCGTAATCGTCGAGAAAACCGATGCCGCCGTAAGCCGCGACCGAGAACATGGCAATCCAGATAAAGGGATTTTTGAGGTCGGCCCACAACAGGGTGGGCACCAGAATGGCAATGTTGATCAGCACCCCGCCCATGGTCGGCGTGCCTGCCTTGCTATGGTGCGTTTTCGGGCCTTCCGTACGGATGAACTGCCCGACCTGAAATTCCTTCAGGCGGCGAATCAACCAGGGACCGACAAAGATCGAAATGGTCAGGGCGGTCAGGCTGGCAAAGGCGCAGCGGAAGGTCAGGTAACGAAACAGACGCAAGGGGTGGAATACCCGGTACGCCGGATTGCGTATGCTGAGCGCGTAGAGCTTGAGGTAGAGCAACCAGTAGAGCATGGGAATTTAGCACCGCGCGTCGAGGGAACGGCCATGAGTCCGCGAATGGCCCGGCCTGACGGCGGGCCTCTGCCGGTCAGTGACCATCGCTCGTCGCCTCTTTCAATCCTTCAATGGCCCGTTCCAACCGAACGCCGCGTGAAGCCTTGGCGAGGATGACGTCGCCGGCCTCGAGGAAGGCTTCCAGCTCCGGCCGACATGCAGCCGCATCGGTAAAGAACCGAACCGGGCCGGCATATCCCGCCGCCTGCGCCCCGGTTACGAACTCCTGGGCGGTCCCCTGCACGGCAAAGACCGCGTCCACGCCGCTCTGCGCCATCTCCTCGCCCAGTTGGCGGTGCAGCAGGGCGGCGGCGGGTCCCAACTCGCGCATCTCGCCCGCCACCAACACGCGTCGCCGTGCCGGCAGGCTGGTCAGAACGCGCAGCATCTGGCGCAAGGCGGGAGGGTTGGAGTTGTAGCAGTCGTCCACAAGCGTGATCTGGCCGCCCTTCCATGGCAGATGGAACACTTCGCCCCGTGAGCTGGCAGGCATGAGACTGGACAGTGCCCGGGCACCCGCCTGCAGCCCGACACCGAAAACCAGGCCCGTGGCCAATGCCGCCAGCGCATTGCTGCCGTTGTGCGCCCCTAAAAATTTCAGGTCTACCGTCACAGGCTCGACGTCGTGGCCGCTCAACCCGGCACCCTCGGCCTGCACGACAAAGCCGCGACCGTTGGGGTCCTCCCGGCGATAGACGCGAAACTCCGGAACCTTCACAAGGTCCGGTTCCCGTTCGCCATAGAGCACAACTTTTCCGCCGAATCTGTCGCCAAAGTGCGCCACCAAGGGATCGTCCGCGTTGAGGATCGCCACGCCTTTCGACGGCAACGCCTCAATCAGCTCGCGCTTGGCGGCGGCGATGGCTTCCAGAGATCCGAAAAACTCCAAATGGACTGGCCCGACGTTGGTCACCACGCCCACCTGCGGCGCGGCAATCGAAGCCAAGTGGGCGATCTCCCCGGCGTGGTTCATGCCCATCTCCACCACCGCCACTTCATGGGCACTGTTGAGCCGCAGCAACGTCAGCGGCAGCCCAAGATGGTTATTGAGGTTCCCTTCCGTCTTCAGCACGCGATAGCGGGTACCGAAGACCGCCGCCACCATTTCCTTGGTGGTGGTCTTGCCGGCGGAACCGGTAATTCCAATGACCTTGCGGCCCCAGCGGCGGCGCACGATGCGGGCCAACTGCTGTAGCGCGAGCTCCGGATCCGGAACCGGTAACAGCCGATCGCGAAAAGGCGCGGCAAAACGCTCGAAAGCCGTCTGCTCGACCACTGCCCCCAGCGCCCCCGCGCCCACCGCGCCCAGCACATACTCATGGCCATCGTGCTGTTCGCCGCGCAATGCAAAAAAGATCTCTCCGGGGCGAATGCTACGCGAATCAATGGAATAGCCGCGAGCCAAACCGGGCGCCCGTGGCGCCGGACAGTCGAGGATGTGCGCGATCTCGGCCAAGCTGAGTTGCATGGGCTACGCGTCGCCTCCCGCGGTCAAAGCGGCGAGAGCTTCCTCGCGGTCATCAAAGTGAATCTTCTGCTGGCCAAGGATCTGGTAGTCCTCGTGCCCCTTGCCCGCCAGCACCACGATATCCCCTGGCCGAGCCTGCGCGATGGCATAGCGGATGGCGGTTCGGCGGTCCACCTCGACGTGGACCGGGATGGGGGTGTCGGTGAGCCCGGCTTTGGCCTGGGCAAGAATCGCCTCGGGATCTTCACTGCGCGGGTTGTCGGAGGTCAACACGACCAGATCGCTCCCTTGACCCGCTGCACGTCCCATCAAGGGGCGCTTGCCACGGTCGCGGTCACCGCCGCAACCGAAAAGGGTAATCACCCGCCCCCCCGCAGGGACCAGTTCACGCGCCATCGCCATTACATTGCGCAACGCATCGGGCGTGTGGGCGTAGTCCACCACGACGGTGAACGGTTGGCCGGCATAGACCCGCTCAAAACGCCCCGGCACGCGCGGCAGGTTACAGACGCCGGCGACCACCTGTTCGCGATTCAATCCCAAGGCGAGCCCGCTACCGATGGCAGCCAACAGATTCAGAGCATTCACGCGCCCCAGCAGCGGGCTGACGATCTCCGCTTCCCAACCCTCCGGACCACGCAGCTGAAAGGCAATTCCCTGCGGTGTCTGGCGGAGATGTGAGGCCTGCAACTCGGCCTCCGCTCCAAACCCGAAGCGCCAGATGTGGCCACCGAAGTCGCGCAAGATCGCCGCCGTGGCGGCATCCTCGGCGTTCACCACCGCGTGTCGCGGCACCCCGGCGCCGGTCCCCGTGAACAAACGCCGCTTGGCTTCGAGATAGGCCGCCATCGTGCCGTGATAGTCAAGATGATCCTGCGTCAAGTTGGTAAAGACGGCGACTTCGAACGCCGTCGTCCAAACCCGATCCATCGCGAGAGCATGGGACGATACTTCCAACACCGCCGCCCCACAGCGCGCGTCCACCATGCGCCGGAACAACTGCTGCAAGTCATAGGATTCCGGCGTGGTGTGCGGTGAGGCGATGACCACATCGCCGACGTGGTACTCGATGGTGCCCAGCAACCCCGTGCGCCAGCCGGCACCGCGCAAGAGGCTTTCGCAGAGAAATGCCGTCGTGGTCTTGCCGTTGGTCCCGGTGATCCCCACCAAGCGGAGCTCCCGGCTGGGCTGTCCAAACCAATTTGCGGATGCGGCGGCGAGTGCCCGCCGGGCGTTCACAACCTGCACCCAAGCACCTGCATGACCGGCGGGTGCGGCCGCTTCAGAAAGGACGGCAAGTGCGCCACGTGCCTGCGCCGTGCCGATAAAGTGGTTGCCATCCACCTGCTCGCCGCGGATCGCCACAAAGGCGTTACCGGGCTGGATCTGCCGCGAGTCGTAATGCAGGCCGGTCAATTTCAGCGAACTTTCCCCTACCACGGCGCGCGTCTCGATCCCGGCAACTAACTCGCGCAGATGCATAGAGCGATTCCCAGTATAGGCGGGACGCTGGCGCATCGGCCATGTGGGGACCTCTCACCCAGCGCCAAAAGCGGGCGTTGGGGCCCCGACTTCACTTCCGATGCTCGCGTTGGCCACCTGCAGATCCCGCTGCTTCCCGGGTCAGCGACTGAACTGCACCACGACATGCGCCCCCGCGATTGTGTGCGTGCCGGCGGCGGGCTGCTGCGATCGTGCCATGCCGCTGCCGATCAGCGAGGGATCGAGCCCCAGCGTCTGGCACAACTCCGAGACCGCCCGCAAGGATTTGCCGTTGAAATCGGGTACCGTGATGCCGCCGTCGTAATCGAGGACGACGGTTCCCCGCGGCAACGGCGCCGGGGTGAAAACGGGAATCACCGCGCTCGCTTCCAGCTCAGGCGGGGCGGGCGCCGGCGCCGCCGCGTCGAGGGCCAGATCGGAGACTGGATCCGAAGTCTCCCGTACATCCACCGCCTTGACCATCTGCATACGGGAGGAGGGGGGAGTGGCGATATCCTGCGGCACCCGCAGATAGGGCAGCACGCGCTCGGCAATCGCCTTGAAGACGGGGGCGGCGGCATCGCCGCCTTCATGCAAGCCCACGGGGGAATCCACCACCGTCAAGATGACGACGGCGGGATCGCGTAGAGGTGCGAAGCCGCCGAACGAGGCGATGTAATTGTGCTTGGAATAGGCGTGCGTGCCAGGGTCGACCCGTTGCGCAGTTCCGGTCTTGCCTGCTGCCGTATAGCCGTCGAGTTTGGCATGCTGCCCGGTACCAGCCAACACGACCTGCTCGAGCATCATTTTCATCTCGTTGGCGGTGGCGCCGCTGATCACCCGTCGACCGGCGGTCGCCGGAATGGGAGGAAGCGCTGCCGGCGGATCGCCCTGGAATCGTCCCCGGATCAGGTGCGGTGCGTGGTAAATCCCGCCGTCGGCCACCGTGGCAAACACCGACGCCATTTGCAGTGGTGTGGCGGCAATCTCCTGTCCCATGCTGATGGCGCCGATCGACATCTTCGTCCAGCGTTGCGGCGGGCGCGCCAGCCCACGCGATTCCCCCGGCAATTCAATCCCGGTCAGTTGCCCGATTCCAAAGGCCCGGATGTAGCGGTAAAAGCGATCGTCCCCCAGACGCAGTCCCAGCTTGATCGCACCCACATCACTGGAGTGTTTCAGGATGTCGGTGACCGACATGACCCCGAATGCATGGTGATCATGAATGCGCCGTCCACCCACTTCGATGGAGCCCATCTGGCAGTCAATCATCTCGTCGGGGCGGGTCAGTTTCTCTTCCAGCGCGGCGGAGACGGTGATCAGCTTGAACGTCGAACCGGGCTCGTAAGGGTCGGAGACCGCCGGATCATGCATCGCCGCCGGGTTGGCGTTGCGGTAGTCGTTCGGATTGAAGGTGGGCCAATTGGCCAGCGCCAGAATCTCGCCGGTGTGGGGGTCTTCCACGATCACCGTGCCATGCTTGGCGTGCGTGCGTTGCATCGCCGCTTCCAGCTCCTGCTGCGCGATGTACTGGATGTTCTGATCAATGCTGAGAACCAAGTTCTCGCCGGCCTCGGGCTTCTGCTCGTCGTGGGTGTAGGAACGCCGGTGCGCATCAACCTGAACCAACGTGCGGACGCTCTGCCCGCGCACCTCGCGATCGAATTCCTGTTCAATGCCGCCCAGCCCGTTGCCGTCCAGCCCGACGTAGCCCAGCACCTGCGCCGCCAGGTCGCGCTTCGGGTAAAAGCGTTTGCTCTCCGGCTGGAAGTAGATGCCGTGCAGGTTGAGCGCGCGCAAGCGGTGTGACTGTTCCGGCGTGATCTTGCGGGCCACCCAACAGAAGTTGCGCGAAGCCGCCAGCCGCCCCTGCAAGTCCCTGGCATCCAACCCCAGCACTTGGGCCAACTGGCTGGTCACCGCCGGAAGGTCGGTGATTTCGCCGGGCACGGCGAACACCGAATCCACCATCAGACTCATCGCCAACGGGTGGAGATCGCGGTCGTAGATCACGCCGCGCCGCGCCTCAATCTCAATGGTGCGGGACTGCTGCCGTTCCGCCTTGCGCGTCAACCAGGCGTAATCCACCACCTGCAGAAAAAATAGGCGGGCCAGTACGGCGACTGCCCACAGTAACAACACGGCGCCCAGAGCCCAGAGGCGGGGTGTAGGGTCGGACGTGGTAAGAGTGCGACTCACAGGGGGCGCTGCACCGTCGGCGCTTCAAGTTTGTGCCACCGTTGCGCGGCGTCACGAGTCATGGTTGCCTCAGCGGGGCGTCGGGGCTCCAGCCGCACCGGCGTCAACCGCTGCCGGCAGGGACTCGGAAGCAGGCCGCAGGTCGGCCATCACAGCACCGCTGTTGCGGTCGCCCGGAACACCCGCGTCAAGTTGGACGATCTGGCCGGGGCGCGCGCTCTCGAGCCCCAGCCGCGTCTCGGCCAGCGCATAGACCCGCAGCGGGTCGCGCAGCGAGGACTGCTCCAGCTGGAGCGCGCGGTTCCACTCGTTCAGGCCCGCCGTCTTGTGTCGCACATCCTCGATCTGATAGCCCAGGTGCACCATCTGGTAGTTCTGCCAGGCGTAACCGAAGCCGAGCAGAAACAGGCAGGCCATCACCGCGATGAACACCTGCTGCTCCCGCCGCCGCGCCGGGTCGGAGACGCGCACCAGCCGCGAGTTGTCAATGACCTGCCGGAAATGAATGTCGGTCATGTCGGCCCCGTCCCTTTCCACCCTGCATCCGTGCGTTGGACCGCACGTAACTTGGCGCTGCGCGAGCGCGGGTTTTGTTCCGTCTCCGCTTCGCTGGCGCGAACGACATGACGCGTCAGGATTTCGTACAACCCCTCGCGCGCCCACGCCCGAAAACTCTCCTTAACCGGCCGGTCTTCGAGCGAGTGAAAGCTGATCACCACGGCCCGCCCGGACGGCGCGAGCAGCCCCGGCAGGGCGCTCAGCCAAACGGTGAGATCGTGAATCTCGGAGTTCACGAAAATACGCAACGCCTGAAAACTGCGCGTTGCCGGATGGATCGCGGTGCGCTGGGAATACATTGGCCGGGTCACGGCCGCGATTACCCCCGCAAGCTGCACGGTGGTTTTCAACGGCCGTGACCGGACAATGGCTCTGGCGATTCTCCGCGACCTCCTTTCCTCACCGAATTGGTAAATCAGGTCAGCCAGCTCGCGCTCGCTGAACTCATTCACCACTTGTGCCGCCGTCAGCTCCTGGCTGGGGTCCATCCGCATGTCGAGCGGACCCTCGGCGGCGAAACTAAAACCTCGTTCGGGGCGATCGAGCTGCATTGAGCTCACGCCCAAGTCGGCCAGGGCGCCGTGCAACGGCAACGCCTGTAACCGCGCCAATTCCGCGGGCGCCTCGGCAAAGCTGGCTTGCACCAACTCCACCCGCGCCTCCACTCCCTCCAGGGCCCGCCCCGCCAGGAGCAGCGCATCCGGATCCTTATCGAAGCCGATCAACCGGCCCGTCGGTCCGAGGCGCTCGGCGATCAACCGGGCATGGCCCCCGGCTCCCACCGTAAAGTCCACATACGTCCCGCCCGCTTGCGGCGCCAGAAACTCCAGCACCTCGGCCGGCATCACCGGCACATGCGATCGGCTGCGGGCAGCGGGTCGCGTTCCCGCCCTCTCTTCCTCGCCGCCCCCGCTCGTCTCGCGTTGCGGAGGCTCGTCCATCAAATGCCCAAGTCCGCCAAGGTCTGCTTGTCATCGTCGGAGAACGGATTGGAATTCATCTCTGCCACCAACCGCTCCGCGTTCCAGACCTCGAGGTGCTTCAAGTAGCCCAGCACCGCCACGCCCCCCTTCATCTGCGCCGACTCGCGCAAGACGGCGGGGATCAAAACCCGTCCCTGCCCATCCATCTCCACCAGCTGGCCAAAGTAGTTGGTGCGGCTGAGCAGCTTTTGCTTGGTGGGGTGCAAGGTCGGCAAGGCGGCCAGCTTTTCCTCTATCTTTTCCCACTCCGGCATGGGGTACACCCGCGCATTCACTCCATCGAAACTCGTGATGTAGAACTGACCACCGGGATACGTCAGGTCCAGGTAGGCGCGGAACTCGGTCGGGACCTTGAGACGTCCCTTTTCGTCGACCCGGGCTGGATAGTTGCCGCGTAGCATACCGACCGTTCCCCGCTCGCTGTCCCCTGCCAAGGGGCGGGGCCCCACTCTCCGTGTTCGCAGTGTTCGATTGAGGACCCATTAGACCACAATTCGCCACTTCCGACCACTCACGCCCACATCTTAGCTAGCAGAGATGCGAAGTCAAGCGGATTCGCAGGAAAACTTCGAACGGTGGGGTACTCGGGTAGTAAACAGCGGAAAAGAAACGGAGGGTTTCGCTCGACCGCCTGCTTCTAACGCGGTACGTCCGCGACGCGGCGATGACGAAGATGGAAGGCGAGGAACAACAGGGCAATAAGCAGAAACACCAAGGCGCTACCCTCGGGTCCGACGCTGCCGCCGGTGAGCCACGTCGGGCCATTAAACGAGGAATTCAGCAGATGGCCGGGCGCCACAAGACCGCTATCCGGCGTGGAGTACAAGAATGTTTCGGCCCAGTCCCAGGCGGCGTGAAAACCCAGTGCGAACCAGAGAGTGCCAGTGCGCCGCACGGTGAGACAGAAAAATAGACCGATCAACCCGGCGCTGGCGGCGCCCAGCCAATTCTCCCCGCCATTCTGCACATGCACTGCACCAAACAGGGCCGAGAGCAAGAGGGCGGCTGGCCAGAACCCCATGCCCCCCGCCAACGTGACTAGCGCGTAGCCGCGGAAGAGAGTTTCTTCAAACAGGGCGACGGTTAGAAACGTCAGCGCCCAGATCGCGCCGTAGCGCCAGATCGCCTCACCGTGCAGCACCAATGTCCCGAAATAGAAGTGGTGCAGCCCTCGCAGAACCAGCAGCAGAACACTGAGCGCGACCAGGCCCCAGACTGCACCACGCCAGAACAACCTGCCGAATGCCTGCGCCGCAGGCAGGCCAAAGCGACCCCAGGAACATCCATCGAGACGCGCCATGAGCAATGTGGCCAGCACGACGCCGGCCAGCAGGGTCGCTTCCATCGTCATCAGCCCCAGCGGTCCGTGCGTCTTCGGCAGCGGGAGGTGTCGAAGCAGATGGACCAGGACAAATTCTGCGATGGTGATCAGCACTACAAACAGCAGGAGCCGCCAGCCGGCGCGCAGGCCGCGCGGGCCAATGAAAATCCTCTCCCAAAGCGGAATCTGCGGAGAAGGGGGTGGGGATGAAAAGGCCATACGCCATCAGTTTGCCACGACCCTTATTCGCCTCATCACGTCATCACTCCTCCCTTTCTTCTACTTTCCACTCTCCACTTTCCACTTTCCACTCTTATGCCACAATGGCCGACGACGCTATGCTCCTCGCTGCCACTCCTCCTGCGCCTTTTACCGTCATGCACGCTGTGGTGCTGGGCGTGGTCCAAGGCGTAACTGAGTTTCTGCCGGTCAGCAGCACGGCCCATCTGAAACTAGTCCCTTGGATCATGAACTGGGAGGACCCCGGTTTGACCTTCGACGTCGCCCTGCACGCGGGCACGCTGGTCGCCGTCCTGGGCTTCTTCTTCACCACTTGGCTGCGGATTTTGCGCGCCGCCATGGGTGCGGCAATTGACATCCATACCGGCCAGGCAATCAGCGGTCCGGAGGTGGTCACCCAGCGCCGTCTGCTCTGGTACCTGGTGCTCGCCACCATCCCCGCTGGAGTGGCCGGCCTGCTCTTCGAACGTCACATTGAAACCAACTGGCGCAACCCGCTGATCATCGCCGCCAGCCTGATCGGTGTCGGCATTGTCATGGGCATCGCCGACCGCAGGCGCAGTGGCGGCAAAGAATTCAACCAGGTCACGCTGGCCGACAGTTCGGTCATCGGGCTCTCCCAGGCACTGGCCGTGATCCCGGGCGTGTCGCGCTCGGCCATTACCATCACCAGTGGATTGTTCCGCGGGATGACGCGCGAGGCTTCCGCCCGCTTCTCCTTCCTGTTGGCGACCCCGATCATCGCGGGCGCTGCTCTGAAGAAATGGCACGACGTCCACAAGGCCGGAGGGCTCCCCCCGGGCATGAAACTGCCCTTCGAAGCTGGGGTGGCTGCTTCTGCCTTGGTGGGCCTGCTTTCCATCTGGTTGCTAATCCGGTTCCTACGGGCCCGTTCCCTACAAGTTTTTGTTTACTACCGCATCGTTCTCGGTATCATCGTGATCGCTCTGTATTTCTCTGGCATCCGCGCGCTTTGAGTTCGAATCGAGCCCGGTCAGCAGCATGACGACCCCACCGTGTGCCCTTGTTGGGCTGCGGACGGGTTGTTTGCGTCCGATGGCTTCGGTGCGTCTCTCCCTCAAAGTGATCCCGCGGTATGAGAATTTTCCGACCTACAGCCAACCGCCGCTTTAACGAACTGGTGGGGCTGCTCATCTTGGTCTTCGCGACGCTCCTGCTTCTGGCGCTGGTCTCCTATGCGCCCGCCGATCCTTCCTGGGACACCGCCACGGCTTCTCACCGTCCGCACAACTGGGTGGGTCCGGTTGGCGCGTTCGGAGCCGATATCCTGTTCCAGGTCTTCGGCGTCGCCGCGTTCCTGTTCGTCGTCGCACTGGCCAGCTTCGGACGACAATGGTTCCGGCCCCTGTCGCCGCTGAAAGCGGCCGTCCCGCCTTCTCCGGCATGGCCGGGCCTCTCCGGACTGTTGCTCTGCGTAGCAGCTGTGGGCGCGCTTCTGGCCGAGGCGCCGCGTCATTTTGTCTGGCGGGCCGCCGTTCCTGTCGAAGGGACGCTGGGGACGCTGCTGGCGGGCTGGCTCTTAACCGCCTTCAATCCGATCGGCGGAGCCATCGTCACCGCCACATTGCTCCTGATGGGCGTTTTTCTGGCCACCAGCTTCTCTTTCGCCCGCACCCGGGAACAGCTGGCCGTCTCGCCCGCCTTGGCGCGCCTTGCCGTGCTCGCCACGCCATGGCGCCGCCTGCAAGCCTCCTTGGCCGCGCGCCGCGCCGCACGCCAGGAACGTCGTGCCGCCCGGCATGCGCAGGAGATCGCAGCGGTCGCCGAGGAACGCCCCGCCGCGGCGGTCGAACCCAAGTTCATTCCCGCCCGCAACCGTCCCGCCCGCTTCGAGGATGCCTCGACTCGCGCCCGCCGCGAGTTGGAACTGGCTGCGGCCCGTGATGCCGCCGCCGGGGAAGCCCCACTTCCCTCCCCTGCTTCCGGGCCTTTGCTTGAGGATGTCGTCGTTCAACCCATGGCCGAGCGCATTCTACCCGCCAAGCCGTTCAAGCCCCCGGTAGTCGGCGCCTACAAGCTGCCTTCCGCCGGCCTGCTACAGGAACCCTCGGAAGGAGAAAAGGTCAACGAGGAAGACCTGCGGCGCCTGGCCGGCGTCCTGAAGAGCAAGTGCGACGAGTTCGACGTGCGTGGCCAGATCACGCAGATCAACCCCGGCCCGGTGGTCACCACCTACGAATTCAAGCCCGAGGCGGGCATTAAGTACAGCCGCATCACCGCACTGACCGAAGATCTGTGCTTGGCGCTCGAGGCCGAGTCCATTTACATCGAGCGCATTCCGGGCAAGAGCACGGTCGGCATCGAGATCCCCAATCGAAAACGCGAAACCATTTACTTGCGCGAGGTGGTCGAGTCGGAGGAGTTCCACAGCGCGCCCTCGCGCCTCACCATGGCGCTGGGGCGCGACAGCAACGGCCACATCGTCACTGCCGACCTCGCGGCCATGCCCCACCTGTTGATCGCCGGCAGCACCGGCTCGGGCAAGAGCGTGGCGCTCAACACCATCATCGTCTCCCTGCTCTACAAGTCCACCCCCGACCAGGTTCGCTTCATTCTGGTTGACCCGAAGCGCCTCGAGCTGGGGCTCTATGACGGCATCCCCCACCTCTTCACCCCGATCATCACCGAGCCCAAGCTGGCCGCCAACGCGCTGCGCAACGCCACGCGGGAGATGGAACGCCGCCTGAAGCTGCTCGCCACGCGCGGCGTCCGCAACATCGCGCAGTACAACAAGCTCTTCGAGGACCAGACGCCGGGCCTGTTCGATCAGCTGGACGGCGTGGCCGAGGCCGACCGGCGGCCGCTTCCCTACATCGTCATCATCATCGACGAGCTGGCCGACCTGATGATCGTCGACTCCAGCAATGTCGAGGAGTCCATCACGCGGCTCGCGCAGATGGCGCGTGCCGTCGGCATTCACCTCATCCTCGCCACGCAGCGCCCCTCGGTGGACGTCATCACCGGCCTCATCAAGGCCAACTTCCCCGCCCGCATGTCGTTCCGCGTCGCCACCAAGATCGATTCGCGCACCATTCTCGACGCCCCCGGAGCGGAATCGCTGCTCGGCAAGGGCGACATGCTGCTCCTGCCGCCCGGCACTTCGCGGCTGCATCGCGTTCACGGCGCCTTCCTCACCGAGAAGGAGATCGCCGGCGTCGTCGAGTTCTGGCGCAAACAGGGAACGCCGCAGTTCGAGGAAAGCTTCCTCAAGGCCCCGCCCGAGGAAGGCAACTCCCTGGAGCCCGGACAGGGTAACGGTGATCCCAACGATCCGCTCTTTGAGGAAGCGGTGCGGGTGGTGATGGAGTATGGAAAGGCCAGCACCTCCCTGCTGCAGCGCCGCCTGCGCGTCGGCTATGGCCGCGCCGCCCACCTCGTGGACCTGATGTATGCCGACGGCATCGTCGGTCCGGCGGACGGCCCCAAGCCCCGCGAACTGCTCAAGCCTCCTGACTGGATCCGCGAAGTCGACGCGGCGCTGAAATAGTTGTCGGATTTCAGTTGTCGGTTGCCGGGAGAACGTTGTTGGTTGTTCGGGCGTGCTGACGCCCCACTAGCCCGTCCGGCGCCAGTTAAGAGGCATGTCCGTGCGAGCCGGAATCCGCCACCGACGCCCAGGCGCGGGTGTAGCATGGTCGCGTCGCACTGGAGGGGAATCCCATGACGTCCCGCCGTTCCTTTCTGCAATCGCTGGGCGCCGCTGGAGCGGGCGGCGCAGTGAGCAGCAGCGCCTGGGCAGGCCCCTGGGCCAGCGTGGGGCACCGTTCCACCGCGGCCGCCTCGGCAATGGCCAAAGTGCAGCCGCGGCTGCGCACGGTGGACTACGCGCAGGTGCGGCTGACCGACGGCCCGGCGCGCACCCAGTACGAGGCCGTCTGCAAGGCCTACCTCGGGCTGGATGAGGACGGCCTGCTTCATGGCTACCGGCAGCGCGCCGGCCTGCCGGCGCCCGGCGAGGCCATGGGTGGTTGGTATGGTCCGCAAGGTTTTTGTCCCGGCCACAGCTTCGGACAGTATGTGAGCGGCCTGGCGCGCATGGCCAATGCGCAGCCGCCGGGAATGCCCAATCCTTATCGCGACAAGGTGCAACGCCTCGTCGCCGGCTGGGCCGCAACCCTGGGCAGCGACAACATGCCCTACATGAACACGCGCGCGGCGCAGGCCTTTCCCGCCTATGTCTTTGATAAGAACATGGTCGGGCTGCTCGACGCCTGGCGCTACGCCGGCGTGAATACGCGCGAGCTCGTTCGACGCAACCTCGCCGGCGCCCGGCCCTTTCTCGAAGGCCGCGCCTTGGAGTGGGGCGAGTTGCCCGCCTCGGCGCCCTACGACGAGACCTATACCCTGCCCGAAAATCTCTGGTACGCCTCGGAAATGACCGGAGAACCGGAATACGCCGCCCTGGCCCGGCAATATCTGTTCAACCGCCAGTATTTTGATCCGCTCGTGCGCGGCGAGAACCCGCTGCCCGGCAAGCACGCTTACAGCCATTACAACTGCCTGTCCTCGGCGGCCCGCACCTACTACGCCACCGGCGAGGCGCGGTACTTGGATGCCGCCTTACACGGCTTTGAGCTGGTCCGGCAGCAGCAGTTCGCCTCCGGGGGCTGGGGCCCCAACGAAGCCTTTGTCACCCCCGGCAAGGGACTGCTGGGCGACAGCCTCACCACCACGCAGGCTCACTTCGAAACACCGTGCGGCTCCTATGCCAGCTTCAAGCTGGCCCGCTACTTGCAGCAGCGCCGGGGTGAGGCGACGTTCGGCGACCACCTGGAGCGGGTGTTCTATAACGCCATTCTCGGCGCCCGCGTGGTGCAGCCCGACGGTCACGGCTTTTACTACAGCAGCTATCACCCGATGGCGACGAAGTCCAACCACCCCGACCCGTGGACCTGCTGCTCCGGCACCCTGCCCCAGGTGGTGAGCGACTACTTGATCAGCAGTTATTATCTCGACGGCGATGGCGTGTACGTGAACCTCTACCTACCCTCGGAACTGCGTTGGAAGACCAGCGCCGGCCTGTCGGTCCGGTTGACGCAGGAGACCCGCTTTCCCCAATCCGAAGAGGTCGTGCTGCGCGTTTCTCCCGAGGCGCCGGTCGAATTTCCATTGTCACTGCGCCTGCCCGGCTGGATGGCAGCCCCGGCCCAGGTCCGGGTCAACGGGAGCGAAGTCGCGGCGTCCACCGCGCCGGGATCGGTGCTGCGGCTGGACCGAACCTGGAAAATCGGAGACGAGGTCAGCCTGCGCCTGCCCATGACCTGGCGCGAGGAGCAGGTCGACGCGCAGCACCCCGACCTGGTCGCCCTGCTCCATGGCCCCGTCATGATGGTCGCCTTGAGCCAGCCCCCCGTGCTGGCTGCAGCGCCTCCCGCGCTCGCAGACGCTCCCCCGCGCCTGCTGCCGTTCTATGCCGTCAAGGACGAGGTGTATACCACCTATCTGCGGCGACGCCGGCGATCACCTACTGAGGGAAAACTCGGCCCCAAGTGACCGCTCCACCTCAACGGCCCTGCAGGATGACCTGGGTCCCCATTATGGAGCACGCAAGCTGGCGCCGGCCGGTGGCCCGCAACGGTATTCGGTTTGCAATTGTCAGGAATGCCCCCGGCGAGACGGTCGCCTTTGTGTTGCTGATAACCGAAAACCGACAACCATTCCTCCGTCCTACTGCAGCACGAACGCCGTCCGCTGCACCGCCGCGCCCACCCGCACTTCGACCTCGTAGGCGCCCGGTCGGAACGCGGCCATGGGGAAGCTGAGCAGCATCGGCACGCGGCCGCCGGCGAGCGGCGCGTTGAGCGCCTCCTCTGCCTGTGCTACCGGCTCTCCATTGCGGCGGAATACCACTCGCACCCCGGAGGCCGGCTGTCGACTTGGGTAGACGACATAGTAAAGTCCCAGGGCGCGCATCCCATCCCGATGCAGCGGCTCCCCGACATTGGGGACGATCCGCACGCCGTTGACGTCCAAAGCCGTCGCCGCGCTTTGCGCGTCTGTCAGCCCGGCTGTTCCCAGGGAGTCAGTGCGTGTGATGACCGCTACACTGCTCAAGCGCAGCGTTCCTGCCGGCGTGGCCGGCACCACCAGCGCGCTGGTGCGCGCCGTCGCGCGCCCGGTCTCCGGTTCCCGCACCAGCGTGGTCACGTGGTAAAGGCCAGGCGGCAACGTGGTCTGTCGTTCAAACAGCAGCGCCCGTCGCGTCAAGCTGCTGTCCCCCTCGATGGGAAAATCATGGCTGAATTTGCGGATCACGTTACCCGACCAGTCGGCGACCAGCACCATGGCGCTGAGATGCTCCTGCACCGTTCCTACCCGTTTGGACTGGTTCTGCAGGCCTGCAAGCGGCATCTCCAGCGATAGTACGGTGGTCGGGTCACCCCGTGCCTCGGGATATTCGAAAGACGCCTGATTGATCGGCAAGGCATCCGGCCGCGGCGTTTGCCCCAACAGATCCAGCAGCGGCGCTTCGAACTCCTGGGTTGGGCGCAGCGCCATGGGCAGCGCGTAGTAGCCTGGTCGGGTGCGCGCCACCAAGTGCGGCCGCTTCAACACCACTTGGATGGCGTGATAGCGACCATCTTCCGAGCCGCCCGACGCCGGATACGTCACCTCATAGTGGGTATGAATGTCGGCCCCGACCCGCAGTAATTGGCCGCGCAAATCATTGGTATTGGCGATCAGCATCCCTCCGGTGGACTCCGCCAAGTCGGCGAGTATGCCCAACCGGTCGGCGCGACCGCTGGCTTCAATGTCCTCTCCGAGGTGCGGATACTTGCCCTCCGCCAATGGATTCGTCTGCAGCTCTGTGCTCTTGGCGACCGCCCGGGCCATCTCTGCCCGCACACTGGAGAGTTCCGGCTCGGGATCCAAACCTCCGGGGTCCAGCACGTAAAAGCTCACTCCCGCCCGGTTGGCATCCACTAGCATGCGATGGTAAGCAGCCATCGTGTTCGAAACCAGTGCAAGCCGTTCCGAAAAAAATAAAATCGCCTTGCGGCCGGGGTGATGTGACATGGCCTCAACCATGTTCAGCAACGGCTGTACCGTCAACCGGCTGCTAGTTTCCGTTTCAAGTCGCCCCGTCATGTCCTCCATGTCGGATGCGATGGTCCCCAAAGCATTGGCCGCTTCGTTCTCGTGACCCGAGGCGTCAGTCCTGGTTCCGGGGTGGGCTTGGTGATCGAGGTAATTCGGCATGGCCGCTTTTGCCACTTGCCGGATGGCGGCCAGTGATTTGGAGCGGTCCAGCGTAAAAGACGCGAGTTCGCGAAAATCAAGATCCAGCAGGTAAATGCCGGCATAATCGCGAGGCTCCAATTGCGTCTTGACGAACTCCTCCGCCGTCGCTGCCGCCTCCAGGCGTGCCCGGCTCGACAGCCGATCGAAGACGATGGCCACCAGGTTGTAGACCGGCAGGGTCGTTCCTTGGTGCGTGCCAGGGGCTGCTTCCGGCCCGGCGGGTCCGCGGCGGTCGGATTGCTCTCCACTTACCTTGCGGAAGCTTAGAATCGGTTGCGCAATCCCGTTGTCGAGAATCTGCACCTCTTCGGGCTTCAGATTCCGAGTCATGCGTTGCCGCGCGTCTGTCACGACTAGGTCGAGCGACACTTCGCCCCTGGACACGCGGAATGTCGGGGTTGAACCGGGGACCTGTGCCACCGCCGAACCCACCAACAACCAGAAGATCAGACCCCGCACGGCAGGCCTCCTTTTAATCAGGGCAGCGTCGTAGGTCCACGCCTGCACGCGACATTGACACGATCGCCCCACCTTAGTCCGATGCCGACGGGAATGCAACCGGGGCCCGTGCAATCTGGAAAGGTCGCGTCTGACGTCGGCCGATCGAGGCCCCTGCCGCGTCGGCTTCACGTGTGCCAAGACCAACCCACGCCGCCGGGGGTCTGGCACAGGAAGGGTAATGCCCCTACTAAGGCTGGGGCACGGGTGGCCCATCGGCATTCGCTTCGCGTTTCTTGATCTCCACCACTTGGTGAGCGGCATTGAGGCGCTGGACGATCATCCGCTGGGCAGCTCCCAGCGCGGGCTGCTTCAGCCGGTAATAAACTTGGCCGAGGATGACATGCGCGTCGGTCTCATCGGGAAACGTCTTGACCAGCCTCTCCAGAATGGTTCGGGCGGCCCCCAATTGGTTGGCTTGGTATTCGACCGTCGCCAGCTGAAAACTCGGCTGGAAGGCATCCGGCCTCTCGGCCTGCGCCTGCTTCAGGTAAGCCGTAGCCGCCACCAGATCCCCACGGTTCTTGGCCACGAAACCCAGGTAGAAGTTGGTCTCAAAATCGTTTGGGTTGAGGGCATACTCCGCTTGGAGATTCGTCCAGGCGGCATCGGAATCGCGCGACATCAGCTCGGCCTCCGCCAAGCGTAAATGCGCCAGGGGCAGCCTGGGATTCAGTGCCACCGCCCGCGCAAACTCCTGCGCGGCTTGCGCCATTTTGTGCACCTGCAGGTAGGCGTCGCCCAGCATCATGTGCACCTCAGCGCTGTCTCCGTGGTGCATGATGCGATCAATCAGCGCTTCCCCGGCCGGAACATTACCCTGGCGGATGTAGGCGGTGCCGACGATGTAGGCCGCGGTCAGATCGTTCCGGTCACGATCCGCGATCGGGCCGGCCGTGGCGATCGCAGCCGCGTATTGATTCAGTCGCAGATCGCAATCGGCCTCCAGCAGCGCGCTGCGCGAGTCAGTGGGATGCTTGGCGCGGTACCCCGCGAAGTCCGACGCGGCCTTCCGCCAGTGCTCCGTCTTATAGTAGGCCAGCCCAAGATTGAAGCGCACCGCGTCCAGCGTTGGGTCCAGTTGCAGCGCCTTCTCGTAACTCGCAATGGCGCCGCTGAAATCGCCGGCATGCACTTGCACCACGCCCAGATTGGCCAGCAGGTCGGGGCGATCCGGATCGTCGGCCAGCGCCGCGCGGTATTCGGTCGCCGCCGCGTCCCATTGGCCCTCGCGCTGCAGTTGTTGCGCCGCGGCAATGGGGTCCGTCTCGCGCTGCTGGGCTGGAGTCGGCGCACAGAGCAAGGCGCAGACTGTCGGCACCCACAGCCACTGTCGAATCCTTCGCATGACTACGTCAATGTGATGGCGCGCTGCAACCCTGCCCGGGCAGCAACTCTCCCTGCCGTTCCGGGCAGCCCGGGTGGCTCACCGTTTACGACCCGGCCACCACGTCGAAGGTGGCCGACTGGGTCGCCGCAGCCGTCCCCTGCTTCACCGTGATGTCCACCTCGTAGTGACCTGGCGCAAACGCGCTCATGGGGAACCCGGCCAGGAACGGCGCACGCCCCTGCGCATCTGCCGCCGGCATCGCTTGCGCGGCGTGGGCCATCATCTGGCCGTCCTTCTTGAACGCAACATCCAGTTGCGGCTGGGCATGCGGTGCGACATAGGCGACGAAGTAAAACCCGATGTTGCGCCCCGGCGCACTGACCAGCGGATCGCCGATGTTGGGAACGATGCGGTTGTTCTGATAGTCAAGCGGGCTCGGCTGGCCGGCAGCGGCCGGCGGCAATGGGTCGGCGCGGCGGATCACCACCACACTGCTCAAGCGAACAGCGTCGGAAACCGGCGCGACCGCCACGGGCGTTTCTTTCACCGTCGCCTTCTGCGTTCCCGGTTCGTAGACGATCGCCTGCACGGTGTATTGACCGGGCGACAGATCGACATGGCGCTCGAAAATCATGACCCGCTGGCGCAGACTTTCCGGACCTTGCACCGGCGAATCCTGGCTGAGGGTCTTTACAATCTCGCCGGCGTTGTTCTTGACCAGAAACATCATCTGGAAATGCCCGGCGATCTGATGCGTCGGCGTGGGCTGAAAGGCAAACCCCGCCAGTGGGAACTCCATCGTCAGGTCCAGCGTGTCGCTGGTGGCGTTCTGCGGAAAGAGCAGCGCGCCATACTTGACGGGAAAGTCGGTGGGGAGGGGATTGCGGGCAATGGCGGCGTAGATCGGTGCTTCGTAGGCCTTGATCGGCTCCGGCGTGGAGGGAACGGCAAAGAAACCGCTGCGCGCCCGAACCACGAGGTCAGGCCGGTTTAACTTGACCTCGATCTTGTGGAACTTGCCGTCCGGGGGCGGGGCGGTATAGTTCACTTCATAGTGATCCTGAATGTCTCCCGCCAGCTGATTCATGAACGGTCGCAGATCGTTGGTGTTGGCCGTCAGAAACCCGCCGGTGCTCTCGGCCAGTGCCGCCATCTCGCGTCGGCTGGTGAGCATTGTGTTCTGGGTCAGCTCGCTCCCGTTCGCTTGATTCATGCTGACCGCGTCGGTCCGTGACTGGGAACTGCTGACCGCGGCTGCCATGTCCAGATTGGCCTTCATCTGGCTGTTGTCCGATTCCAGATTCAGCCCGCTCGGATCCACCGTGTAGATGCTCACGTTCGCGCGGTTGGCGGCGTCGATCAAGCCACGGAACAGGAAGTCGGTGTTCGAGTTGACCGGCATGTACTGCGTGAAATAGAGCATGCTCTTACGGCCCGGAACGCGTCTGAGGACTTGGAGCACGCTCAGGAGCGCATTGACCGTGACGCGTCCCGCATCGGTGGTGTCGGCGTTGCTGTTTGCCGTGACGGTGTCTGCTTCCATCTGCGCCATGATCGCGCCCGCCGCCGCCGTCCCAATGGCCTGCTGCGCTGCCGGGCTCGCCTGACCGGCGTTTTGAGCGGCCAGGCTGGCACTCTGTTCGGCCTGCTGGGCCAGTTGTGCTGCCTGCGTGGCGGAAACGCTCAACTGCTCAAACTGCCGGCTGGTGCCGCCGGTTGCCGTCCGGATCGCGTTCAACAGCTTGGTCTTGTCAGTCGTATAGGACTGCAGCACATACAGCTTCAGGTCGATGGCCCCAACCGAAACATAGTCATTCGGCCCCACGTCGTTTTTGACGTAAGCCTCTGCTGCTTGTCGCGCCAGCATGCGCGCATCGGGTTGCAGGCGGTCGAAGATGATCGTCACCAGGTTGAAGGTGGGCAGTTTGGTCTCTCGCGGGAGGCCTTTCACTCCCGCCGTCGCCAGGTCCGCCGTGGTCAAGTGAACCGACTTCGACACTTCGCGGAAGCTGCGCACGGTGACCGGTTGTCCGTTGTCCGTGACCTGGACATCGGCGGCAGGCAGGCCTTTAATCATCCTGCCGTGTTTGTCGGTCACCACGAGATCAAACACGACCTCGCCGGTGTTGGCGGTGATGGTCGGAGTCACGCCCGCATTTTGCGCCCTCAGGCCGGACGACATGGCCGCCCACGCCACGCCAAGCAACATCATGTGAGTTCCCAATGACTTGATATTCATGACCATTCCTTATTCGCATCCGCTGTCCGCCAGCCCGCTGCCGGCCCGCATGTCATCTACGTTCCCGTCACCATCTCGGATACATCCCTACGGCTTCTGCCCTGAGCTCAAATAGGCCGAGGCCGGCAGCGTTCCGTTGGCGGTCAGCGAGTCCTGCATGGGTTTCAGCCGCAGGAACTCTTTCTGCTCCCGCAAGGCATCGGCCCGGCGATGCAGGCGCAGGTAGACCTGCGCCAGGGTATAGCGCACCACGCTGCTTCCCGGATCCAGATCCTTGCTCTTCTCGATCTCGGCCGCCCCCGCCTCCAGTTGATGCTCCTGAATCAACAGCGTCCCCAAAAGGTAATGTCCGGGAGCCGAGGTCGGCGCCAGTTTCAACGCCGCGCGCGCATAAGCAATGCCGGGAGCCGCATCCGCGCTGCCCAAGGAAAGTCCCGCAAGCTGCAACCGTGCCGGAACGGCCTCCGGCGAAACCGCCAGTTCGGCCTGAAACTGTGCCCGCGCCGCTTCGATTTTCCCCTGCCCTTGAAGGGCGACTCCGAAAGCGTAGTGCAGGGAGGGGAAATCGGGATATTGGGCGATGAGCTTTTCGAACGCAGCCCGCGCTGCCCCGCCGTGCCGAAGCACGACCTCGTACTGCGCCTGCCCCACGCGCTTGATGACCTCGCGGTACGTCGTGGACAAGGTGGAGGCGGCGATCTCCGTGATTGGAATCTGCAGCGCCGCCAATCCTTGGGCCACGGTAATGTTCTTGGGGTTCTTGCCCACCTGCCAGAAACCGTTGAGCAGCGTCTGTGCTTCCTGAAAGTTGCCGGTCAAAATCAGGTCTTCGGCTTGGTGGTAACGGGCGACATCGGAAAGGTCCGGATTCCGCGGAAACCCCAGACCCCGGCCTTGTTCGATGTGCTGCAGCGAGAGGCCATAATCATGCACCTCGAACTCGCATAACCCCACCATCACCCAAGGCGCACCGGCGGTGGGGTCGAGCTTGGTCAGGCGCGCGAAGGCACCAATGGCGGCACCGTAGTTGTCGTTTTCATACCATAACGCCCCCAATCGCCACCAGCCCTCCTTCCACGTGGGGTCCTGTTCCAATGCCTGCTGTAGTCGGGCGATCGCTGCCGCACTGTGATTGCCGGCCAGATCCGCGTCCACCGCCCGCAGGAGCGCAGCCTGCGTCGGCGTCAGCTGCGGGAGCGCCACTGTGCCCGCGCCCTGCGCAGCAGCCAAGCCCAGCAACCCCAGTCCGACCAGCAGAGTTCGCCACCGAGATCCAAAGCGGGTAATGCGAAAGGTAGGAAAATCAATCACGATGCACAAGGCTACAAACAGTTTACGTCTGGTCGGCCGGCCCGACAACCACTGCGGCTTCGCTCCCAAGGCTAGAAGAGGGCCTGCACAAACGGGGACATTCTGACGAATGTCCCCGTTTGGGTTGGTGCAGGTTGGGTTGGTTTTTAGAAGAAGAACTTCACCGCCACCTGAACGATGCGGTGCCCCGTCTTCTGCGTCAGCTTTCCAGCATTGGCCAGCGACGAAGCCGTCAGCGGACCAGTGGCGATGCTGTTGCCATTGGCATCCTTACCCGTGGCGTAGTTCACGATCAGGCCGGGATCGCCCGAGACGAAATTCCACAGCGGATGGTTGGCAACGTTGAACGCTTCAAAGCGCAATTGCAGCTTCCGGTTCTCATCCTTGCCCAGGGCAAAGTTTTTGAACGCGGACAAATCGTTGTTGTTGTACCACGGGCCGCGGATGTAAGGCAGTTCGAAGACGCCGTTCTGTCCCGCCGCCGTGGGTGCCGAGAAGCAGGCCGGGTTGAAGATCTGCTGCGGACCCAAGCTTTTGGCCGGATTGCAAGTCAGAAGCGGCTGTACCGGTTGATCCGGCGTGCCCGTTATGAGGCGACCGTTGGGGAAGCCGCTGGGAACGATATTCATCGGGCCGCCGCTCTGATACTGGCTGATTCCCGACAGTTGCCAGCCATTCAAGACCCCGTCCGCGATGGCGTTGCCGTTCAGGTACTTGGTCCCGAAATTCGGCATCGTCACGTTGTAGGACAAGCTCAGGATGTGGGTCCGGTCAAACGGGAGCAGGCCCCAGTTGTGACCGCGGGTGTTGAAGGGATCGTAGGACACCAGCCCGGATCCACCCGTCCCGCCGGCGTTCGCACCCAGCGCCTTCGAGAAGGTGTAGGCCACGGAGTAGTTGACCCGACCGGTCTGGCGAGACGCGGTCAATTGCAATGAGTCGTAGTGCGCGGTGAAGACGTGGGAATCCTGGTTGATGCCCTGGTAGACACCGTACGGCCGGTACTTCTGGTCGACGGAGCTACCCGGGTTGGTGTTGCCTGCGGCGATGTCCGGAAACTCCGCACCCAGCGGCACAGTATTGATGTTCAAGCCACCGTTGGCCAAATTGTGACTGGAATTCCCCACATACGAGGCTTCCATGACCGTGGCGAACGGCAGGCGCTTCGAGAGCGTCAGGCTGTACGAGTACGTGACCGGCACCTTCGAGCTGTGCTGGTCCAGCACCGTCAGGCCCGTAGCCTGCGCCGCCGGATTGATCTGATCGAGCTGCGAAAAACTGTTGCCGCAGCAAACGGACGCGTTCAACTCGTAGGGCGGGTTGCCGACCGCGCCGAAGAACACGTTGCCCTGGTCGCGGTAGTAGTTGGTGCCGAAGCCGCCGCGCACAACCGTGGTGCCGCGTCCGGTGATGTCATAGGCGAAGCCGAAATTGGGCGCCCACAACGCCGTCGTCGAGGGGAAGCCCGATTTCGGGACACTCTTGTCCATCTGGTTGGTCAGGAGACCGGAGTACGCCGAAATCGGCGCATTCGGATCGTATTTCGCCGTGTTGAACACGCCGATACGGCCGTGCTTGTCGTACATGAACGGCTCGTGGTACATCCGCAGGCCGTAGTTCAAGGTCAGCCGCGGCGTGGCCTTCCAGCTATCCTGCGCGTAAAGGTCGAACTCGTTCTCCGCCATGTTACCCACGATGTTGGCGGTGTTCTGGGTGAACATGGACGGCACGCCCATCAGCATGTTGGCGTAGCCATTGTTGGTGGGTCCCGACCAGCTCGAAAAGATGGCGTTGCCCTGGTCGCTGTTGTTGGTCGGCTGATCGTTGGTCAGGTGCTCGTAGTACGCGCCAAACTTGAACAGGTGCGTCCCCGATACCTTCGAGATATTGTCGGACACCGAGTTGATCCACTTGTTGGCGAACATGACCGGCGCGAAACCGCCCGGATTCCATTCGCTCGACATGCCGCCGCCCCAGTTGATCGTGCTTGGTACCTGATCCTCGCCGGGCGCATAGATGCCGCGGTAGGGGTAGCCCAGCGCCTTGCGTGACACCTTGTTGGCGGCGGAGAGCGTATTCGGCAGGTCCAGCCGGGTGACCGCGACCACCAGTTCGTTGGTCAGCGTCGGGTTGAGCACGTTGGTCAAGCTGGTGGAGAGAGAATTCGACTTGTTCTGTCCGACCACGTTGCCCGGGTAGGGAACGTTCGAGACGTCCCACCACAGCCCATAAGGATAGGGGTCGGTTTCGCTCTCGTGGTTGAAGCGCGAGTAGAGTTTCGTGTTCTGGCTGAAATTGTAATCGACGCGGACCAGCTGCTGCGTCCGATTCTCGGGATTAATAATGTCGGTTTGGAAGTTGTTGCCCTGGTGCGTCAGCGGATCGACGTTGGGCATCGGAAACACATTCATCAGAATCTGGCCGCCCTTGTCGATCTGGCTGCTCGCGATCTGATAGGGTCCCGTGCAGTAGCCCGCCACCGCCCCGGCCGCGTTCGGCGTGCAGGGAAGGTTCGCCACATCGCCGCCGGCCAGCGCCATCAGCGACTTGCCAGGATTGTTGGGATCGGCGATGTCGCGGAAGTCGCCGTTGCGCATCCCGGCCGTGGGCACGGCGCCGCGATGCAGCTTGGTGTCCACGCCCTGGCGCATCCACTCGAGACCGGCAAAAAAGAACATCTTGTCGTGGTTTTTGTTAAAGCTCGTTCCCGGAATGGTGACCGGTCCGCCCACGTTGAAGCCTGGGTATTGGAATTTGCTCTTCGGCCGCGGCGCGCCCTGGGCGTTGTTCAGCGCGTCGTTGGCGTTCATCTTGTAGTCACGCAGTGAGTAATACGCTTCACCGTGATATTTCGAACCGCCCGACTTGTCCACCGTCTGAATGACGACCGGACCCTGCGAGTTTTCGGCGCTGAAATTCGAGGTCTGGACCTTCATTTCCGCGACCATGTCCACGTTGGGCGTCACCGCCGAGCCGCAGTTGCAGCCCGGATCAATCGTGTTGGCGCCGTCGTTGACAATGGCCAACTGGTCGGAGCGGGTGCCGTTGACGTTAAAGCTACCGACGCCCTGATTAAAGGCGGTGGTCTCGCCGGTGTAGCCGGTGTTGACCACGCCGGGCAGGATGTTGAGCAGCTCGACCGCGCTGCGGCCGACGATCGCCAAGTTTTGGATCTGCTTCGCTTCGATCAAGCTCGATTTTTCGCCGGTATCGGTCGGAATGACGTCCGCCGCCTGGGCCGACACCTCGACCGTGGTCGAGGCCGAGGCCGCTTTCAGGATCAAGCCGGAAACGGTGATCGCATCGTTCGAGTGCAGTACGATATTTTTGCGTTGCACGGTGGCGAAGCCGTCATGGCTGACTTGCACCGAATAGGTGCCGGGCGGCACGGCCACAAAGGAAAAGTAACCGGAGCCGTTGCTGACGCTGCCGCGCTTCTCGCCCGAAGTCTGGTCGACGAGGGTGATTTGGGCACCGGGCACCACGGCCTTGCTGGTATCCAGCACCGCGCCGGTGATGGTGCCTTCCCCGCCTTGCGCCTGCAAGCGTGGGGCAAGCAGCCCAGAAACGACCAAGAGCATCAAACCCGCGAGGGTTGTTCCCCGCAACACACGCCACACAAGGTGCAAGTTCATTCCCACACTCTCCTTGAGACCACTTTGCGCTGTGCGCAAGCCATCCACGATGTCTGCGGACGTCCAACCCCCGGTGGGGCCGCCGCCGCACTTTATTTCGGAACGCCGCTCATTATGGGTGCGCTTACACAAATGTCAAGGGGGATTTTTAAACAGTTTAAAAGGCCCGTCCGCCCCCTGCCGTCCCGTACCAGTACAGCAGATAAGTGGCTCTTTTTCTATAACTTGGGATGAACGGCGAGACCCGACCATTTGGTCGAATACCGGCCGCGGCGGCCGCCGCCGCGGAGATGAAAGCGTTTACGCCACCCTAGTCACTTGCGATTAGGCCCGGCTCCCTGCTGCCCGGACCCCGCCCGCTGCAGGCTGCGCCCCGTGCGCCGAACCCATCTGCTTTTTCTTTGACAACCGGCACTTCGCGAGCGGTTACTCCTGCTTCTCCGCCGCGAGTTGCGGAGCCTCTCCCTTGCTGGGGAAAGTTGGGTTTTTTCGGGACGGACGACGCGTCCTCAACCCCAGCGCCCATCATCAATCCTCTCCGCCCTGCTGCGTCCATCCCCCCTACGCGCCATGCGCCCGATGGCGGACAACATCCAGCTCTAACGACGTCGTGTTCCGCCCAAGAGGTCAGGCCGGTCGCACAACAAAAAAATCGCACCATTGGACGGAAACCAATTCAACGATCGGAACATTTGCGGCCAGCGCGATACGCGCTCATGACCCATCTCCCCGTTGCCAACAAATTCGGAAAACATCGCGGCACCCGTGAGCGGGGGACGAGGGCGGAAGGCCGCAGATGAAACACGACGTTTTCACGTCCGTCGGCTTCCACGCTTCACCCTCCACCGCCTGCACCTCACCTCTCAGGCTTTACCCAACACACTCCACCGATCGCTCTCCCGACCCACACGTCGGCGTATGAAATAACACAATTTGAGCTGTCTGCATTGGGCCACCAAACCAACTCGGAGTGTAACCCGCGAGTCCGCCTCATCGTAGTTCATGGCAAATGTCCAGACGACCGATCGCGGCAGCGGCGCAAGCGATTTCGCTTGTGATGACGCGCTTTCCCTCCGTCTTTGTTCGCGTGCGTCGTCCGCTGCTACTGGCGATCTTGGTGGGTGCCAGCTGTTTCGCGCTGCTTCCGGTCGTGACGCCAGCGCACACGCTGCACGCCCAAGCCGCTCCTCCACTCCCCGCGCCCGAGTGGCGCCCCGACCATGGCGCGACTGTCGCCGCACATTTTGTCGGGTCAGCCATCTGTGCCCAGTGTCACGCCAAGGAAGCCGCCACGTTTCAGCATGCCTCGATGTCTCGCGCCGCTGAAGCGGTGGCGGACGCTGAAATCCTGCGCGAACATCCGACGCTCGAGTTTCAACTGGGGCCATTTCATTACACCCTGCAGCGCGTCGGGGACCGCGCCACCTACACCGTTGCGCGCGGCACAGAGCGCCTGACGGTTCCGGTGGTGTGGGCGTTCGGCTTGGGAACCGCCGGCCAGACCTACGTTCTGCAGTACCACAACGCTTTTTACGAGAGCAGGGTCAGCTACTACACCGCGACCAAGGCCATGGACCTCACGATGGGCTATCCCCCCACAGTGCCCACCTCGATCGAAGAGGCCCTCGGTCGCCGCCTTCCGCCCGACGAAGCCCGAGCCTGCATCGGGTGCCACACCACGGGAGCTCTGCGGCAGGATCGGCTTGATGTCAGCCATCTCATTCCTGGTGTGGGCTGTGAAGACTGCCATTCCCCCGGGGCGACGCATGTGCAGGAGGTGAAGAAGGGCATCGTTCAACCCGGGTTCATTTTTAACCCGGGCAACTTAGACGCTGGCCGCTCAGTGGACTTTTGCGGCTCGTGCCATCGAACCGCACTGATGGTCATCGACATGCACGTCAATGGCAGCGTCAATGTCCGCTTCCAACCCTACCGCCTGGAGAACAGCAAGTGCTGGGACCCTACTGATCAGCGCATCGCCTGCATCGCTTGTCACGACCCGCACGAGGAACTCGTGCGCCAGACCTCGGCCTACGACGTGAAATGCCTCGCCTGCCATGTCAACGCGGCGCAGGCCAAGCCCACCTCTACCCATCCCGGCCCCGCCTGTCCGGTGGCGCGGCAGAACTGTGCCAGTTGCCACATGCCCAAGGTGGACCTGCCCGGCGCGCACCACGCCTTTACTGACCACGACATCCGCATCGCGCGCGCGGGCGCGCCCTACCCGAACTGAGACGCTGGCACGACGGCCGCCGGGGCGCCAACTCCCATGGCGGACATAAGGGCATCTCGATTTGCACCCAACGCTTCCACCAGTCAGTGGCAGCCAGTGCCCGGGTCCCCGTTATGAAATTTCGGGTATTGGACGGGTGCGATTCATGCCCCAAGTCTGCGACCACCAATCACATCTCAAGCGCTGCGACATGCCCTTCCGCGAGGGTCACGTAACGATTCAGCGGCAAGCTGCTGAAGCGCTGCGCCTTGCCTGAGGGCTGCGGCCAGCGGACCTCGACCCAGTCCAGCTTCGTAGCTTGCCCGATACCAAGCACGAGGCGTGGGTCGTGCGATGAAAGGAAGCTGCCCCCGCCAGTTTTCAAGCGCGAGCGGGTGACGCCCCCAAACGACCAAGTGACACGCGCCCCCACCGCATCGCGATTGCAGGCCTTCCCCACCAGGCGCACCCCCAACCAATTGTTGCGGGCTCCAACGCGGTTGCGCAGCAGCAGCGGCGCCCCGCCGTTGTTCGAGATCAGAACATCCACTGCCCCATCGTTGTCGAAGTCGCCCACCGCCAAACCGCGCGCGGGCCAGTTCTGGCTGAAGGCCGCTCCGGCGAGACGGCTGACGTCGTGCAACGTCTTCCCATCGCCGTGGAATAACAGCAGCGGCTCGCGGTAATGGACCTCGGGAGCATTCTCGTGGATCATCTCGTCGGGATGGCCGTTGGCGAGGATGAGATCGAGATTGCCATCGTTGTCGTAGTCGAAGAACTTCAGTCCCCACCCGCTCAGCACCCGGGTCGCCTGTCCGATGCCCGTTTCTCCCGCCCGATCGGTGAAACTCTCGTCGCCATCGTTGTGGTAGATCGAGAACCGTTCCTGGTCGATATTGGCGACGAAGAGGTCCATGCGGCCGTCGTTGTCGTAGTCGCCCGAATCCACCCCCATGCCTGACCGCGGCTCGCCCTGCTCGCTGTAGGCGATGCCGGCCGCCACACCGGCTTCCTCGAACTTGCCCCGGCGGTTGATGAACAGGAAATTGGGCGCAGTGTCGTTGGCGACAAAGAGATCCATCCAGCCGTCGTTGTTGATGTCCGTCGCCACGACGCCGTGCGCCTTGCCCAGGCTCTTGCCGATGTCGCTGAGGTGTCCGACTTCGGTGAACGTACCGTCGCCGTTGTTGTGGAACAGGTAACTGGGCCGCCCTTCAAAGGCGCGGGGAATGCAGTAGAAACGTTTCCCGAATTTATTGACGCCGCAGAACACGGTGGTCGACGCGCTGTACTGCACGAAACTGCAGACAAAAAGGTCGAGCCGACCGTCGTTATCGTAATCGAACCAGACGGCGGAAGTGGACCAGTTGGGAGCGGCTACCCCCGCCTTGGCGGTCACGTCGGTGAAGGTGCCGTCGCCGTTGTTGTGGTACAGGATGTTGTGGCCGTAGCCGGTGACATAGAGGTCCTGAAACCCATCGTTGTCGTAGTCACCCACCGCGACGCCCATGCCGAAGTTGCCACCCGTCACGCCGGCATGTTCGGTGACATCGGTGAACGTCCCGTCCCGGTTGTTGCGGTAGAGCGCATTGCGCAGCGGGACCTTGGGATGGAAGAAGTCCGACGGGCCGGAGTTCACCAGATAAATATCCATCCAGCCGTCATTGTCGTAGTCAAGGAAGGCGCAACCCGCACCGACCGCCTCGGGCAGATAATGCGAGGGCGAGAAGGCATTGTCGTGCGTCCATGTGATGTGGCTGCGGGTGGCACTCACCGTTTCAAAGATGCCTGCCGTGGGAAGCTCCGCGCTCGCGATACGGGGCACAAGCAGGCCCCCCATCATCGCGCCAGCCCCCACTTGCAGGCCCATGTTCAGGAACGACCGGCGAGACAGCGGTCCGCCGTGCAGCGTGTGGTGGTGGGATCTCATTGCGGAGGAGAGCCGGCGGGCGCCTCGAACATGGTGGCGGGGAGTGTGCCGCGATGCTGGATGGAGTCCTCGATCGGCTTCAGCTGTTCGAAAAGTTTGCGCTCCCGCGCGGCCTCGGCCGGACGGTGCAGTTGCAGGTAAGCCCGCGCCAGGGCGAAGTGCACCTCGCTGCTCTGCGGCGCCAAGTTGCGGCTGGCTTCGAGTTGCTGCAGGCCTCCCACCGCGTCCCCCTGTTTGAGAAGTATGTTTCCCAGGATGTAATGCGGGGCGAAATTATCAGGCGCCAACTGCAGCGCCTGTTCAGCCCACTGCTTCCCGGGCGCCAGGTCGTCACGCGTCCAGTCCATGATGGCCAGTTGCAAGCATGGCAGGATGCTCGTGGGATGCAGCCTAATCTCTTCGCGAAACTCGGCTTCCGCCGCGGTCGTTTCCGACATGCGGGCGAGCAGCACACCGAAGGCATAGTGCAGATGCCGCACGGTGGGGTGTTCGGTCGCAAGCTGCCGGTAAATCGCCCGCGCTTCCGGGAATTTGCGCTGTGCAGCCAGCACTTGCGCCCTGCCCACGGCGTTCAGAAGTTGCACAAACTCGGAATCAAACGCCTCAGCCGACGTCGCCGGCAACGGCCGGCGGAGGGCAGCCAGGCCCGCGGTGAGCACGATTCCGGGAGAGACGTGGTCCTGGCGGGCAAAGCCGTCCAGCAGAACCTGTGCCTGTTCGTATTCGCCAACCAGCACCAGGGCCACGGCTTCGTGGAAGGCGGCTGGATCGGCCAGCCCAAGGCTGGGAGGGAAACCCAGCGCCCGGCCGCGTTCCAAATGGGAGAGTGCCAGCCCGAAGTCGTGCCTTTCGAAGTTGCACAGCCCCAGCATCACCCATGCCGCCCCGGACTTCGGATCCAGGACACTGAGCCGCGCAAACGCATCCTGGGCATTAAAGTAGTCGTTGGCGTCGTACTCCAGCGATCCCAGCTGCCACCAGCCGTCCCGCCACCCAGGCTGACGGCGCAACGTCGCTCCCAGCAGTTCGGTCGCTTGCCCTAGGTGGTGCGCTTCGACCAATGCCTCCGCGCGTTTCTGAATTGCCTGCAACTCCGGCTGCGATGCGGGGTGGGCGGCGGCGGGAACCTGCGCCGCCAGACCGGAGGTCAACACAGCACCCAGAACACTGCTGAACAAGATCCGTGTCATCCCTGTCTTCTGCCGCGTCGTGAACGTTACTGCACCTCGAAGGCGGTGTACTGCGTGGCAACCTGGCCGCCAGCGTGAACTCGTATCTCAGCAGTATAGTCGCCGGGTGCCAGGCCGTTGAGCGGGACCTCGAGCATGGTGGGAATCGCACCGCTCTTCAAGGCGGCGCCCAACGGCTGCGTCGTGCGCCCCACGACCACCCCTTCGCGGCTGAGAAACAATTCCGCCGACGTTGGCGAGGAGGCGGTCGCCTCCGCAGGAACATCCGTCACGAAATACAACACAAGGGCCTTATCTTGGGCGCGATGCAGGACCTGGGCAACGTTGGGCACCACGCGATATTGACCGAACACCAGTGGGTCGTGCGCCACCGTTCCGGTCGGGGTTGCGGGCAGTGGATCCAGCCGTTCCACCACGACAAGATTGCTCGTCCGCAACTGCCCGGCGGCGGCCGCTGGCACGCGTAGGACGCTTTTGCGGACCACGGCCTTGCCCGTGGAAGCGTCCAAGACCGCGCCGGTCAAATGGTAATTTCCGGGCATTAACTCGGTATGGCGCTCGAACAAGACATTGCGCGGCGCCGCCATCCCCGCGGGCGAAGGCGCGATGGCAAAACTCTGGCTGAACTTGTGAATGATCCGCCCGGAGTCATCGGAGACCAGGGCCATCATGGAAAACTGTCGTACCGTACCCGACTGGGTGGCGGAAGCGGTTCCCGCCCCCGCAGTTGCCGGTAACGGCAGCCGCAGGCACACGTCCACCCAACTGCCGCCTTCGTCTTGTGGAAAAACCAGGGTGGATTGGTGGATGGTGAGCCCGTCCGGCGGCGGCACCTGTTGCAGCAGGGCAAAGAGGGGCAATTCGTAGTTGACCACCGGCTCCGGCACCGATGGAAGTGCGTAGTAACCGGTGCGCGCACGAACCGTGAGATGGGGCCGCTTCAGGCGGATCGTGATCTGGTGGAAGCTCCCATCCTCGACCCCCGGCAAGGCGTAGCTCAACGCGTAATGGCGGTGCACGTCTTCGCTGATGCGCGCGATGCCCGGGCGCAGGTCATTGGTATTGGCAATCAGTAAGCCACCGGTGCTCTCCGCCAGGTTCCGCAACACGTTAAGGCGATCTTTGTAGGGCACGCTTTCGCTGCTCTCCGGGAGTCGGAAATCGCGTCGGTCCAGCGGTCGATTTTCTCGCTGGGTGGCGCTTCGCGCCGTGACCTGGGACAGGGCGTCAAAGCTGTCTGCATCTTGGCGTGTGCTGTCCAAACCCCCGGGATCCAGAACGTAGAGGCTGACTTGGCCGCGATTGGCGTTGGCCAACACATCGCGAAACACGGCGGCAGTACTGGCGTCGACCCCGAGACGTTGGGTGAAATACAACACCGACTTGCGCCCAGGCAACCGGCCCAGGGCGGAGAGCACGCCGAGCAAATGACTCATGGTCTGCCGCGTGGACATCTCGGTGTCCATCTCGACCGCATGGTCCATGACCGCTGCCAGCACGCCTTCGATCTGCGCCTGAGACTCGGCGTTGGTCACAGCGCCCGCGCCGCTCCGACCTACCGCCGCTGCGGTTTGGGCTGCGGCGGCGCTGACCGTCTGTGCCCTTTGAAACTGCTGGTTGGCGCGGCGGCCTTCCTCTGCCAACGCGGTCCCGGTCTCCCCTGACGTCGTCTCCGTCACCCGCTCGATGGCGGCGGTCAAGCGGGACACGTCGGTGGTGAAGATCTGTTCCGGCTTGAGCTGGAGATCCATCAGCCAGACCGAGACATAATCGCGCGGACCGCGCTGGTGTTGGACGAAATCCAAGGCCGCGCGGCGCGCCTCGACGCGCGCCGCTGGATCCAGCCTGTCGAAAAGCAGCGTGACGACGTTGATGGCGGTGGATGAAGCAGCGCTCCCTGCCTCTCCCAATGCCGCCAAGGTCGAGGTGCTGCCGCTGTTCGGCGGCGCTTCGATTTCAACCGATTCCGTCACCAGGCGACAACTCCGCAACTCCTGGGGACGTCCGTTATCGAGCACCTCGATCTCTTCGGGACGCAGGTCCGGGACGATTCTGCCGTGCCGGTCCAGCACCACCATGTCGAAACTGACCTCGCGGGTGGCGCTGTGAAAGGTCGGGGCGCTTGGGTTCTGTGATGGAATCAGGGCAGCCGCGAGGCTGACAGACAGGGTGAGCGTGATCCAGGTACTCCAAGACTTGCACATCGCAGGTTCCTCGTGGGGCGGTACGCCCTTCGATCTTGGCGGACGCCAACCCGGCGTCGGCGCTAGGACGACCCCGGTTTCACCGGGGTAGACGCCACCGGGTGGCTGACCGCATCGGCGCGTTGCCGCTCCTGAATCGCGCGTTGCTGCGCCGCCACGTTCAACCGCGCGATGATGTCCCGTTCCCGTTCGCCTTCCGCCTTCAAATGCTGTTTGAAATACACCGTCGCGAGCGATACGTGGGCCTCGAGAAAGTCCGGATCGTCATGCACCAGCGCTTCCAGTACGTGGCGGGCGGCGGCGAAGTTTCCCAACGCCAACTCCGTGGCGCCAATTTGGAAGCGTGCATCCGGGGCCCCGGGACGCAGCGTCAGGGCGCGCTGCAAGTACGTCAAAGCGCTCGCATAGTCATAATGTTGCCGCAGAATTACACCCAGCAGCAGGGTGGCTTCGTAGTCGTTGCCATCCAAGGCCAGAGCCTTCTGGAATTCCCCGCGCGCTGCATCGGAGCTGCCCGTATCGAGCAGCGCCTGGCCGTACATGCGATGGGCTTCGGCCAGTTGTGGATTGAGCTGCACGGCCTGCTTGAACTCCTGCACGGCGCGGGGAAAGTCCTGCGCCCGTACCGCCGCCGTGCCCAGCATCAGATGCGCTTCCGCCGAGTCGCCGTCCCGCAGGATGCGATCGACCAGTTGCGAGCCCGCCGCCGCCCGGCCGTCGCGGATGAGCGCGCTGCCCAGCAAGTAAAGAAATCCATGGTCCGCCCCGTAGGCCCCCTCCAACGGCGTCAACAACTGAATGACATTCTGATTCTGGTCGAGTCGGGAGTAGCAGTCGGCCAGGAGTAACACGATCGTCTTGTATTGTGGAGCGCTGGTCGGAACCCGTGAGAGGAGCGGCTTCAGAGTGGTAATCGCGGCGGCGGTTTGTGCGCCCTTGTAGTAGGCCAAGGCGAGGTTGAGGCGAATCCCGGGGTTTTCGGGTAGTAAGGCCAGTGCGCGTTGGTCGGTGGCCACCGCCTCTGCGTAACGTCCCAATTCCGCCAACGCCGCCCCCATATTGCTGAGCGCGGCGACGTTGTCAGGCTGGCGCTCCAGCACCCGCTGGTAGGCCGCCAAGGCCGTATCCGCGTGGCCGGATTGTTGCAACTGCAGGCCCAGCACGTAGTCGGGATCGGGGGCTGCCTGTGCCGCTATCAGTCCGCCCCATCCCAGCAGGCCCAGGGCGAATCCAACGCGCAGTGCCCGGCAGGGCGTGATGATGCTATTCCACATCCTGATCTCAACTCTGCTGCCAGACTCACCAGTCCAGCGCCTGGATTGAAAACCTGTCTTGGAACGCTCCAGCTGGCAGGGCGGCGCCTCGCAGCGATCGAGAAAGCCCCACGCCGGCGGCGCCACTCTTATGCGACGCCCTCGACGCGAGCTGCCTGCCAGTTCAGCCAGGCGGCCACCGACCCCTGGCCCTGCGATGTCAGCTCGGCGATCGGTCGCAGCGTGACGGGCCAGAGACCAGGAAAGCCTTGATGAACGTAATCAAACTCAAGCCGCGCGGAGGGGCAGGCCAGCGTCTCCAGCCCGTGCATCGCGATCACCGCGCTGGAGGGGCGCAGCCGACCGGAGTAATGCAAAAGATTCTCCGGCCACGGTTCGCCGAAAAAGTCCGGACTGGCATGTTCGTCGGCAGCCAGCAAATACGGGCCATGCAGCAGCGCCGCCCGGGTCGGGACCGGACCGAGGCTGGTCAGCGGATGCACCGTACCGTCCGGCAGCTGCAGACGGGTGCGATAGACGAACTCGACCTCCACGCGATCACCGGTTTGCCAACGGCGTTCCAGCCAGTGCGCATCGTCACGCACCAGGGTGGCATGCAGGCGGCCATTGACGCGCACGCGCAGGGGTTCGCTCCACGTGGGCTGACGCAACGCCAGCGCCAAGGGCGTCCCGTCGGCCTGATCCCAGACCAGGTCAAACCGTGGCGCGTCTCCCGGTGCCGGCCCCATCACCACGCGATGGCGACCCTGGGCCCACGTGCCGTCGAGATAGAGATGGATCCTGACGCCCGGACCCGTCCCTTCCCCTGTCCCCGCGGCGAGGCTCGTGCACTGGGCATCGCGCACATCGCGCAGGGCGCGCAATCCGTGCATGTCGCAACACCACCAGGCACGGGGCAGGTTGTCGACGGGCTGAAAACCTGCGGACGAAAAGGTGCGGTGTCCGAAGTCACCCGTGGCGCGCTGATTGTGGGCGAACTGATTGAGCAGGCAGAATTCGGCGCGCTCCAGATAGTCTGGATGATGGGTCAGACGCCAGAGCTGCAGACTGAGACGGACGAAGTCCGCCTCGGAACACCCTTCGTCGCGCGCGCCGGCGCCGGGAATGGATGGATTGCCATGTTCGGTCCAGCCGAAGAACTCGGGCACCCCACCAAAGACCGTGAAATCAGGGGTGGCTGCGGTCCCGTAGCGGTTGGATCGCAACAAAGAGGCATAGGCGGACTCCACCCCCGCGAGATGCCGCGCATCGCCGTCGTATTCATGCAGGCGCAACATGCCGCGCAAAGTCGTCAGGTAGCCATGGCTGTGCTGATGACCGCGCTCGCCCAGCAAGGCGCCGATCTCCGCGGCAGCGGCGGCATAGCGACCGTCCCCTGTCTGCGCGCTCAACTCCGCCAACCCTTCCAGGCACTGCGTGAAACAAATGTAGCCAAACGCGCCCATGTCGGCGAGGCGCCTCTGGACGGCGGGCTGAGCGCATTGCTGGCGTACGCTCACGATGAAATCGCCCAAGCGGGCGGCGGCGGCAAGCACGTCGGGCTGCTTCTGGCTCCCGCAGTACTCCAGTAAACCGATCAGCAGCCGGCCGTTCCCCCAGAGCAGGGCCATGTGTTCCGCCCCGATCTGATCCGCACTAAAGACAAGCGCGGCATTGCCGAAACGACCGTCGGCGCGTTGCAACGTGATTAATTCCCGGACCAACTTCCCGAGGCGGGGAAGAAATTCCACGTCTGGCGGATACAAGGCGAGGGCACCGATGTAGCGGCCTGAAAGATCGCCGCTGAAATCGCTGAAGCGGCGCGGATACCCCGGGTCCAGCCGGACATCGGCGAGGATGAAATCGGTCGTGAATGTCGGTGTACCGCCATGGACTAAGCGCTGCTGGATCAGCCCGACGCGTTCCGTCCATGGGGTGATTTGCGACGATGCTACCCGAGGGGAGCCCGCTCTGATCTCGGCCCCGCCCAGCGGAACGGGCAGGAAGGAAGCGGCGCCGACTGCGACGCCGGCATCGAACAGTTCTCTGCGGGTAAATTTCATTGCGCCCCGTCAATTATATCTGCGTACGCCAGACTTGGCCCACCCCCACGGAATCGCCGCCCGCCGGCGGGCGCCGGAGACTCAAGCGGGGTGCCGGTAAACCGGCACCCCGCTTGTTTGAAGCTCCGAACCGGATCCCGGCTTAGAAGTAGAACTTGAGGGCCAGTTCCACCACGCGCCGTCCGTTTTTGTTCTGCGTGTAGCGTCCGAACTTGGCCACGGTATCGGCCGTCGGAGTACCGTCCGCATTAAAGTTCAGGTGTGTATTGTCCGCAATCATCGACTTCAACGGATGGTTGAGGAAGTTGAAGGCCGAGAAACGGATCTGCAGTTTGCGTTGTTCGCCGAGACCGATGTTCTTGAACATCGACAGATCGTGGTTCTGGTACATCGGACCACGCAGGTACGGGAAGATGTAATCGCCGTTGGTTCCCTTCGCGGGCAGCGTGAAGCAGGACAGCTTGATCCACTGATCCGTCGCCAAGTTCTTGGACGGATCGCAACTCAGTACCGGCTGCAACGAAGCATCGGGGGAACCGGTGTAGGCCAAGGAGTTGATGCCCGCCACGTTCAGCGAAAAATTCGAGCTGGAGTTGGGCTGAATGGGGATGCCACTCACCAACTGCGAGACCCCGCTTAGCTGCCAACCATCCAGGGCGATCTGCCCCAAATGGTTACCGCTGTTCATCCAGCCCTTGACGAAGGCCGGCAGCAGGTAGCTGTAGGAGACGCTGAGCGCGTTCGTGCGATCAAAGGAGAGAACGCCGTAGTCGTGCTGGCGCAGGCTGAACTGGTCCGCCTTCGTGCCGTAACCGTTGGCGCCCTGAATCCCCAGCGCCTTCGAAAACGTGTAGGCGAAGGTGTAATTCAGGTTGCCCGACTGCTTCGACCACATGGCCTGCAGGCTGTTGTAGTTCGAATACAGGTTGTGCTCCTGCACCGTCAGACCACCGCTGAAATTGGTGGCCGTCAGCGGGCGATAGAGCCCCTGATGGTTGGGGTCCGGGTCGTTCAACATGGCGCCGTAGGGCACCAGATTGATGCCGCCGTAACCACCGTTGGTAAGGTGCTTGCTGTCGCTGCCCACGTAGGACAAGTTCAAGGAAGACGACGCGAAGGTCCGCCGCGTGACGCTCAGACTGTAGTCGTAGGTGACCGGCTGCTGGTTGTCCTGCTGGTCCAGAACCGTACCCACGTTGGTGACGAGCTGTCCAGGATTGAAGGAATCAATCTGGCTAAAGGTTTTGCCGGACACGTTCGTGTCCAGAAATCCATTGGCCGTATCAATGCCGTTGTTGTTCTGCGGATCGTGGAACCGGTAAGCGCCGAACCCTCCGCGCACCACGGTATTGCCGCTACCGCCGACGTCGTAGGCAAAGCCCAAGCGCGGCTGGTAGAAGAGGGGGCGGGTGGTCGCACCCGAAAGCGGAACCGAATGGTCGATCTTGTTCCAGCGAATGCCCGGCAACGCGGCACCGGCGGTCAGGTCAGATCCGTACAAGTTCGGGTTGAATACGGCCGGACCCACCCCGGTACGGTCGTACCATGCACCCAAGTGGGTGGCACGCAGCCCGAGGTCCAAGGTCAAGCGCGAGTTGACGCGCCAGTTGTCGTCGGCGTAGAACTCGAAAGTGCGATAACCCTCGTTGTGCAAGACAACCTTGTTATCTTCCTGCCAGTAGCCCGTCTCTCCCACCAACAGGTCGGCCATCGCGTTCCCGCTCGATCCCCCATTCCAAGTATTGGGAGCGGCAAAGCCATTGTTGAATGGGCTGCCGGGCTGCGCATTGGTGGTCAGTTCGTAGTAGGCGCCGAATTTCAACGTATGGGTGCCCTTCACTTTGGTGAAGTTGTCCGCAAACGAGGGCTCCCATTTCTTGGCGTAGAGATTCGGAATAAAACCGCCTGGGTTGAACAGGCTGGGACCGTTCCACGCCATGTCATAGGACGGAATCTGGTCGTTGTTGGCGTTAAAGATCCCGGGGTGGTTGATGCCCAGTTTCTTGCGCGACACTTTCGAAGGATCGCGGAATGAATTGACGAAATCCGTATAGCTCAACCCGAACAGGAACTCGTTGGTGATGCTGGGGCTGAAGACGTGCGTCAGGTTGGTCGAGACCAACTGCGAGATGTTGTGGCCGTCCACTGCCGAGGGATAGGGCACGGCGCCGCCGTTGCGCCACCATAACTGAACGGGGAAGGGCTGCAATTCGCGCTCGTTGCTGTAGGTGGCGTAGAACTTGGTGTTGTCGCTGATGTTGTAGTCGAGGCGCAACACTTCCTGGTGCAGGTTCTGATTGACCACCAGGTCATCCACCCAGTTGTAGCCGTTGGCGGCATTGGGGGTCGCCAAGTTGGGCAGCGGCATGAGATTGATCAGCGCCTGGCCGGTGGGGTCGATCGCCCCCGGATTGACCACGCCGTTGGTGAATTGCGGACCGGTCGGCGTCCCCGTCAGGTAGTACTGCTTCAGGGCGCCGTTGTAGGCGCTGTTGCTGAAGTCGCCCTGGCGCATCGCCGCCGTCGGCACCCACGAGGTCAATACACCGGTATCGATGCTCTGCCGGTACAGTTCCTGACCGAAAAAGAAGAACAACTTGTCGCGATGCTTGTTGAAGTTGGTGCCGGGAATGATCACCGGGCCGCCGATGTTGAAGCCGGGATAGTTGAACTTGCTCTTCGGGCGCTGCGCCTTCACGCCCGGCGCCGAGTTGGCGTTCAGGAGCCATTCGTTGGAGTTCAACTTGTAGTTGCGCAGGTAGTCGTAGGCTTCGCCGTGGAAGGAGCTGCTGCCGGACTTGAAGACGGTGCTGATGACTACCGGCCCCTTGGAGGTATCGGCGCTGAAGTTGGACTGCAGCACCTTGACTTCGGCCGTCATGTCGGCGTTGGCGTTGACCGGAGAAGCGCAGTTGCATCCAGGATCGGAAGCGTGCACGCCATCCATCACCACTTCCAGCGAGTTGGGCTGATTGCCGTTGGCGGCGTAGTTGCTGATCGGGCTCTGCTTGCCGCCGTCGCCGTTGCCGTTGATGCCCACCACCTCGCCGCTATAGCCCGCGACATTGGCCAAACCGTTCGAGGCACTGCCGGTCATCGGCACAAATCCGGGCAGGATCTTGATCAAATCGTCGGCATTGCGGCCGATGATCGAGACGTTTTGAATCGTCTTGGCGGTAATCAGCGAGCTGCTCTCGCCCGAGTCGGTCGGCGCAATGCTGTCCGGGGTACCACTGACGGTGACCTCAGTCGTGACTGACTTGGGAGTCAGCTTGACGTTGCCCAAACTGACACGGTCGCCGGAGTGGAAGGTGATCTGCGTCTGCTTGACGCTGCTGAAACCGTTGGCGCTCACGTTCGCCGTGTAGGCTCCGGTGGGCAACGCGGTGATGGTGAAGTACCCTTCGGCGTTGGTCACGGTCTTGCGCTGTTCGCCGGTGGCTTCATTGGTCGTCGTGACCAAGGCACCGGGAATCACTGCGCCCTGGGTGTCAACCACGGTACCGGTGAGGGTTCCCGTGGTGGACTGGCCACTCAGCGCGACCCCGAGCACCAGCATGGAAAGCAGCACGGCCAAGACAGGGGCCGACTTGAACTTGATTTGAGAACGCACCATCCCCACACCTCCACAAACGACCAGGTTAAAGTTTCGATCTCGGCCAGCAGAACTTGCCCGCGGCATTTGAGTAGTATTGGCGAGGGCTAGCCCACGCCACACAAACTTCAGGTTCATTCCCACGCTTTCTTGAAGGACCACTGTGCGCTGTGCACAATCCCACCCAGGACGGAGCCTGCGGCGGCGCAGCCTTGCGGTCTACGATCGCTTGTCATCCGGGACACCGCCCATTATGGGTACGCTTGCATAAATGTCAAGTTGGAATTTTTAACCGTTCAACCTGTCCGAAAACCCTTTTCTAGCGCTCTCTGTTTCGAGTCCTATTTATTTGTTTTCAATTACTTACAAGAAAGTCTGCGATCCGACCTCTCGGTTAGATCTCGGTCGCAACCGGGGCGGGCGGCGATGGAAGCGTTTACGCCAGGCTTAGTTTTAATCTGTTCCTGGAGCTGCTCTTGGCCCGCCGCATCCCACTCGGTTCCTCTTCCCTGTTCTCCACCGTCATGCCCCCGTTGCCCCTTCGGCGTTCATGGTCATGATAAAGTGACCATAGGCGAGAACGGACGCTCGATGCGAACCATAGCTGCCGGGAAATTTAAAGCAGCGTGTCTGAAAATCATGGACGATGTTCAGGCAACACGGGAACCGCTGGTGATTACCAAGCGCGGGCGTCCCGTGGCGAAGCTGGTTCCGATTCCAGCCGGCGGGGGGGAATGGCTGGGCAGCCTGGCGGATGTCATGCAGATCGTGGGGGACATCGAAACGCCTCCTGTTCCTTCTGCTGACTGGAAGACGCTTTGAGCGCCGTGCTCGATACCCACGTTCTTGTCTGGTCCGTGGTGGAACCCTCGCGTTTGTCGCGGTCCGCGCTGATGACCATTCGCAAAGCACGCGCTCAAGCCATTCTCGCCATTGCCGACATCACGTTGTGGGAACTGGCAACCTTGTTTGCACGAGGCCGCATTCGCACTCAAGGGAGCATCGAGGATGCGGTGCGCGCGGTCGTCCGGACCGCCGGCGTCATCATTAAACCGGTCACTCCTGAGATCGCCGCCCTCGCCACCCAGTTTCCAGACGACTTCCCGCACGACCCGGGCGATCGCCTGATTGCCGCCACGGCACGGGCGGAAGGCTCGGTCCTGGTGACCCGCGACGAAGCCATCCGCCGCAGTCCCTTGCTGCGCACCATCTGGTAGACGATGCCAGTCCTACACGGCCGCCCAGCCCCCTGACCGTTCTCAGCACATCTGCGGAAACAGGGTTTGCAGCCGCGGATACAGCTCACGATACACGGCGTAGTCGCGGTTGTAGACCGCCGCCGCGGCTGCATCCGGCATCATGCGGTCGGCTTCACGCAGACAATGATCACAGGCGGCCACCACGCTGGGAAAGCGTCCCGAACCCACCATGGCCAGCAGCGCCGCTCCGTACGCCGCTCCTTCCAGGCTCGTCATCCGGGCGCACTGCACACCGTAGACATCGGTCTGAATGCGCGGCCATGTCCGGCCGCGCGCTCCGCCTCCTGAGAGGCGTACCTCGCTCGACCGCAACCCCAGTTCCCGGAAAATCTCGAAGCTGTCGCGCAAGCTGTAGGCGACACCCTCCAGCACGCTGCGCACCAGGTGGGCGCGCGTATGCGAGGCGGTGAGCCCGATCCAGCCGCCGCGCGCCAAGGCGTCGAGGTGTGGCGTTCGCTCACCCATCAGATAAGGCAGGAACAAGAGGCCGTCCGAGCCGGCCGCAATCGTCGCGGCCAATTCGCAGAGCAGCTCATAGGGATCGGCATGGCGCTTCCCGGCCGCCTCGTTTTCGACGGTGCCCAGCTGATCCCGCACCCAGCGCAGCGAAAGACCTGCGCCTTGCGTGACCCCCATCACGTGCCACATTCCCGGCACCGAGTGGCAAAACGTGTGGATGCGCCCCTGGCGGTCAACCAGCGGCTGGTCGGTGGCCGCGAAAACCACGCCCGAGGTGCCAATGGTCGCCGAGGCGATGCCTGCCCGCACGATGCCGTTGCCCACCGCGCCCGCCGCTTGGTCGCCGCCTCCCGCCACCACGGGAATCCCCATCGGCAGCCCCGTTGCCTCCGCGCCCAGCCCGGAAACGCTGCCGGTGATCTCGGGGCCTTCATATGCCCGCGGTACAAAGGCGGCGGGAAGTCCGAGGGCGTCCAGCATGGGCTTCGACCAGTTCCGTCCTCCCACGTCAAACAGGCCCGTGCCGCTGGCGTCAGCCACGTCGGTGGCAAACTCCCCGGTCAGCTTCAACCGGATGTAGTCCTTCGGCAACAGGAAATGCCGCGCCTGGGTGAACTCGGCAGCGCGATGCCGGCGTTCCCACAGCAGCTTGGGTGCGGAAAAACCGGTCAGCATCGGGTTGCCGGTCAGCTCGATGATGCGCTGCGCCCCGATCTGTTGCGTGAGTTCGTCCACCTGCGGCTGCGTGCGCTGGTCGCACCAGATCAGCGATGGCCCCAGCACGCGATCGTTGATGTCGAGCAGCACCACGCCATGCATCTGGCCTGTGAGCCCGATGCCACGCAGCGCATGATCGCCCGCCGCCCGCCGCGCTGCCCGGATGGCCCGCTGCGCTGCCCCCCACCAGTCTTCGGCATCCTGCTGCGCCCAAAGCGGCTGCGGCATGGCAATGTCCTGGTGCGCGGCCGACTCGGCAGCGACCACCGTACCGGCTTCGTTCACCAGCAGCGCGCGCGTCCCACCGGTCCCAACGTCGATCCCCATCCACAGCTCTTGCATCGCGTAAGGATAACGGAAGAGCGAGAGGCGAAAGGAAATCAGGGAACGGGCAATGCGAGAAAAGGAATGCGGGTCAGGCCAAGGCAGCCGCGAGCGCCCCCTGTGTCCGAAGTGCTCGCCAACAACCAAAAACCAACAACTAACAACGTTTTTGTGCCACCAAACCGACGACTATTCTTCCATGCCGTCCACGAAGTTCCGGAGCTTGCGGCTGCGCGACGGATGGCGCAGCTTGCGCAGCGCCTTCGCCTCGATCTGCCGGATGCGCTCGCGCGTAACGGCAAAGGACTGACCCACCTCTTCCAGCGTGTGCTCGCTGCCGTCATCCAGTCCAAAACGCATCTTGATGACTTTTTCCTCGCGCGGCGTGAGCGTCTTGAGCACCTGCGAGGTCTGTTCCTTCAAGTTGATATTGATCACGGCATCGGCGGGCGAGATGACCGCACGATCCTCGATGAAGTCGCCCAGATGCGAGTCTTCCTCCTCGCCGATCGGGGTCTCGAGCGAGATCGGTTCCTGCGCGATTTTCAAGACCTTGCGCACTTTGGCCACCGGAATGTCCATGCGCTTGGCAATCTCTTCACTGGTGGGCTCGCGGCCCAGTTCCTGCACCAGCTGCCGCGAGGTGCGGATCAGCTTGTTGATCGTCTCGATCATGTGCACCGGGATGCGGATCGTACGGGCCTGATCCGCGATGGCGCGCGTGATCGCCTGCCGGATCCACCAGGTGGCATACGTGGAAAATTTATAACCGCGCCGGTACTCGAACTTGTCCACAGCCTTCATCAACCCGATGTTGCCTTCCTGAATCAGGTCCAGAAACTGCAACCCGCGATTGGTGTACTTCTTGGCAATCGAAACCACGAGGCGAAGATTGGCCTCAATGAGCTCGCGCTTGGCATGCTCCGCTTCGATGTCGCCGGCAATGATGGTTGAACGCGTCCGCTTCAGATCAGGCACCGGGGCGCCCGCCTCCAGTTCGACCGCCGCCAGTTGTTCCTTCAACTGGCGGTGATCACGGCGTAAATCCTTGAGCGTCTCAGCGTTCTTGGTGAGCTCAATCTTGCGTTCCAAGCGCGCCACTTGCAGTTCGACCGGGCGCAGGCTGTCCACCACGCGCGTCAATTTCTCAATCAGGCGCTTGCGTTCCACGTGCGTGAAGCCCATGCCGCGGATGAGGCGCGAAATATCCACCTGCGTGCGCGCCATGTGATAGCGGCATTTGCGGTGTTCTTTGGGCTTCTTGGTCTTGGGAATGTCGGCCAGCTTTTCGCGCAGCTGAACGGCCTTCTTGTAGTGTCCGGCGATCTCGTCAATGCGTCCGGTGACTTCCTTGGTGCGACGCACGAGCACGTCCTCGGTCAGCTCGTCCTCTTCGACGTCCACCGTGACCGCTTCCTTGATGCCCTTGACACCGCGCTTCAGATCCTCGCCCAAGGCGATGATCGCCTTGATGACGATGGGAGACCGCGAAAGCGCCTTGAGAACCTTGAGCTGGCCGCGCTCAATGCGCTTGGCAATCTCGACCTCGCCCTCGCGCGTCAGCAGGGGCACGGTGCCCATCTCGCGCAAATACATGCGCACCGGGTCGTTGGTCTTTTCCAGCGCCCCGGGCGTTAAATCCAGGTCCGCCTCGTCGTCGTCAACTCCCGGCTTATCCAGCTCCGCCGTCGCCTCTTTGACCTCTTCGCCATCGTGAGCACCGATGACCAGTTCACCCACCTCTTCACCACGGGAATCGGCAGGAGCCTCGCTGGCTTCCTCGTACAGGAGGTACCCTTTTTCCTTGCCGGCGTTGATGAGCTTCTTGATCTCATCAAATTTGTCATCAATGGCCAAGCTGACTCCTTCTCGGTGGGCAAAACAAAGCACGGCATGGACACTCACGTGCCCGCGCCCTCAAGCCACAATTCCATACAGTATAGACCTTTGGCCCGGTCAGCGGAAGCGCAAAGTGCTTGATCCCACGCTCTTTAGATGCGCCAGTTCGGGCTAAGTTTCTTCTTCCGGTCGCTCTCACAAGACAGACGACTCGACAACGTGGCGCATCGGGCGAAGCCCCGACCGCCCTACTTCTCACCGCCCGCTGCCGCACGGCGGGAAGAACCGTCGCGGACATCCTTTTCCAATTCGAGGCGCAGCAATAGCAACTCTTGGACGCGGGAGTTGTCCTTCCGTTGTGCCGCCTCCTGCAACTCGCGCGCGATCTGCTTGCGACGCCGGGCGAGTTGCCAGTCACGCAAGCTCTCGATCGCACCCGCTACTTTCCCTTCCACCAGCGGCGTCACGTCACCCATCACGATCTGAGCCAACTGCGCGCGGGCTGAATCGCTCAGCTGCTCCGACATGGGCAGAAATCCCGTGCCGTGTTCGGCTTCGGCGGCAACCAGTTCTTCGAAGAGCGGCACGCTGCCCAAGCCTTCCAGCAACCGCTCGTCGCGGATCAACTCAGTCAAAGCGGGACGATGCTCGTCCCACTCCACCCATGCCCGCAAAACCACCTGCTCGGAGTGCAGAAAAGACGCCTGTGGAGCGGCACTCGCCGGCAGCGCCGCCTTCCGGTCGCGCACTGCGTGGCGCACACGTTGCCGGATGACTTGATCCTCGATTCCCAACTGATCGGCGAGGTTGTCACCCATTTCAGCGCGTGCGATCGGGTCTGGAATGCGCGCCACGTAGGGCAGCAGGTCGGTCAACGCCGCCAGTTTCCCCTCGGCGCGGCGAATGTCGTAGCGGCCGCGGATACGGTCCGCCAGGAAATCGAAATATGAGCGGCTTTTCCCCAGCGCCTCGCGATAGGCGTCCGCCCCGCGCTGGCGCAAAAACAGGTCGGGATCAAGACCGCCAGCCAGGCTGAGGATGCGGATCGAGAAACCCTCTTCGAGCAGCAGCGCGATGGAGCGTTCGGCGGCATTGGCGCCGGCCGCGTCAGGATCGAAATTAACGACGGTCCGACGCGCCATGCGCGCCACCAGCGCCACCTGTGACGAGGTCAGCGCGGTCCCACAACTGGCCACAACGTTTTCGAAGCCCGCGAGGAACACCGTCAGGCAATCGAGATAGCCCTCGACCAGGATGAAGTACTCCAGCTTGCGGATCGCCTCGCGCGCGCGATCGAGATTGTAGAGCACCTTGCCTTTGGTGTAGATCGGCGTCTCCGGCGAGTTGAGGTACTTGGGCGCGGGGCGACCTGGATCGACGGCGAGGACGCGCGCCCCGAAGGCAATGGGCTTGCCGTGCTCATTGTTGATGGGGAACACCACGCGCCCCCGAAAGCGGTCGTAGAGGTCGTCCCATTCGATCGGGCCGGCGGAGGAGCGGCCCAGTTCCCCCGCCTCGCCGCGCGCTGCACTCTCGCGCCGCGCCTGGCAGAGACCCGCCGTCACGGCCAGTTCGGGGGAGAGTTTCTGGCCGCGCAGAAACAGGGTCAGCGCGCGCCCGCTCTCCGGGGCATAGCCGATCTGGAAGCGCGTCGTCGCCGCCTCGCCCACCCCGCGGCCGGTGAGGTAACTGCGCGCCGTCGCTCCCCCCGGACCCGCCAGCTGCTGCATGAAGAACTCCGCCACGCGCGCATGCAGATGCATCAGCTCGGCGCGTTCCCCACTCTGCTCATCAGCGCGAAACTGGGGCACAGGAATCCCGTGCAGGACGGCGACTGCGGCCACCGCCTCCGGAAAGCTCAGTTTCTGCAGCTGCATCAGAAATTGAAAAACGTCCCCATGCGCCTGGCAGCCAAAGCAGTAGTAGAACTGCTTCGCCGGATGGACATGAAAGGACGCTGATTTTTCCGAGTGAAACGGACACAGCCCCGCCCAACTCGAGCCGGCCTTGTGGAGAGCGACGTGCTCGCCTACCACACGCACGATGTCGGCTGCAGCCTTGACCTGGTTGGAGAATTCAGACATGCGGGGGAGGGTTGGGGGGAAATCGAGGGCGGAACAGGGTTGGGGACAGTGTGCATGATCGCCTGCCCCCCGGGCAGGCAATGATGTGTCTCCGGTCAAACGTGTGGTTGGTCGTCATCCGCCTACTCCGTCCTCATCTCGGCAATTGTCACCCCTCCCCCCCCTTCCTGCTGCGGCGGCTGGTAGAAGCGCGCCACCGCGGCGTGATCCTTGAGCGCCTGGGCCACGGCGCGACGCAGAACGCCCATGCCCGAGCCATGCACGATGCGGACCTGCGGCAACTCCGCCAGCACGGCGTTGTCGAGAAATTTGTCGAGGCGGCGGAGCGCTTCCTCCGCGTTTTCCCCGATCAGGTTGAGTTCCGCTACCCCGCTCGACGCTACCGGCTGCGTGCGTAAACGGACCGACGCAGCGCCGCCGTTGGGCTTTGTCGCCTCCGGCGGGAGCACCTCGATAATCTCGTGGCGCTCCGCCCGCAGGCGCAGATTGCCGACCGCCACCTCGAGATGGTCGCCATCGCAACGCACCACCTCTCCCGGACGCGCCACGCCGTTGAGGCGCACGCGGTCACCGACCCCGACTTGGGCCGCAGTCTTGTGAAAAGCGACAGGGGACGCGACGGTCGGCGCGTCCGGGGCCACGCCCCCCAAGTGCTGCACCATTTCGGCGCGCAGGGCATCTTGTCCCTCGCGCCGCAACCCCGGAACCTTGCGGCCGATCTCGCGCTGCAAGCGCGTGGCCGCCGCCTTGTCTTGGACCTCGGCGAGGGCGGCACGCATTTTGCCCTCCATCTGTTCCAGCAACCCTTCGAAGCGGCGTTGCATCTCCGCCAGTTGCTTCTGCCGCTCGCGCCGGTCCTCGCTCTCAATTCGTTCTTCTTTCCGGCTGAGCGCCAGCTCCTGTGCCCGCAACGCGGCGCGTTCGCGCTCGCTGGCCGCCACCTGCTCCTGCAACTGGCGGAGGTAGTCGGCGGCCAGGCGGTCGGCGGCGCTCAAGCGCTGCCGCGCCGCTGCCACCAGGGCGGGCTGCAGGCCCAACCGTTGCGCCATGTCCAGTCCGGCCGAAACTCCCGCCATACCCACGCGCAGCTCGAAGGTCGGCTGCAGCGTCGCCTCGTCGAAGCCGACGGAAGCATTCAGCACGCCCTTCGCCGAGGCGACAAACGTCTTCAATCCGCCATGGTGGGTGGAGATCAGCGCGAACACGCCGCGCTTCTGCAACTCTTCCACCACCGCCACCGCCAGGGCGGCACCCTCAGCCGGGTCGGTGGCGGCGCCCAACTCATCGAGCGCAACCAGGGAACGCGGGCTGGCCACCTCCAGGATGTGCCGCAGGTGCAACAGGTGACTCGAGAACGTGCTTAAGCTCTCGGCGAGTGATTGCGCGTCGCCGATGTCGGCCAGAATGCGATCGAAGAGCGGCAGCTTGGCGTAAGTGGCGCAGACCGGCAGGCCGCATTGCGCCATCCAAGCCGCGACGCCCACCGTCTTTAACGCCACCGTCTTGCCGCCGGCGTTGGGTCCGCTGATGACCAGAACGCGCGCCGCATCGAGCTTCAGGTCGAGCGGGACGACGCGCCGGCCACCTCCCCGCAACGTCGCCACCAGCAGCGGATGCCGGGCGCCGCGCATTTCCAGGACACGTTCGTCCTCCGGAGCGAACTCCGCCGCGCCCGCCTCGTAAGCCACCGCGAAACGGCCTTTGGCGAGCTGGAACTCGAGCTCCCCCAAGCCGCTGGCGGCCCGCGCCACCTCGCCGGCCTGCGCCGCCACCGCCGCCGTCAGCTCGGCGCGAATACGCCGCATCTCCTCCTGCTCCTCCTCCAGCAGCGCCACCAGCTCATTGTTCAGCTCGATGGTTTCCAGCGGCTCGACATAGAGCGTCTGACCGGTGGAGCTGCTGCCGTGCAGAATGCCCTGCACCCGCCGTCGGTGCTCGACACGCACCGGCAAGACCAGCCGCTCGCCGCGAATGGTGATCAGTTCTTCCTGCAGGACGTCGTCCGCCGCGAGGCGCCGCATCTGCTGGTGCAGAGCCGATTCGATCGTCCTGCGCTGGCGCTCCATGCTGCGGCGGATGCGCTGCAAGACCGGGCTGGCGCGATCGTCGAGTTCGCCGCTCGGCAGATATCGACGGCGAATGCCCTGCGCCAGTTCGTCCAGTACCGGCAACCGGGTGGCCAAGGCCCGCAACTCGGGGGAATCGCCGTTGCCGCTGGCTCCCATCACCCAGCGCCGCAAATCGCCCGCGCGTTCGAGAAACAAGGCCACGTCCAGCAGATCGCGGGACTCCAGCGCATAGCCCGTCATGCCCGCTGCGTCCACACAAGCGCGCGGATCGGGAAGCTCAACAAACGAGAAGGCGCCTTGGACTCGCACAAAAGCCGTCGCCTCCGCCACCAGGCGGTGCTCACGCTCCAGCGTCCCGCGGTCATCGATCATGCGCACTGCCGCGAAGCGCTCCCGGCCTAGATCGCAGTCCAGAAGGGACGCAAACAACTCGCGGACGGAAAGCGAGTCGAGCGCGACCTCGGAGGTCGCCCCGTCCGGGTCCAGTTGGTCGGGCCGCGCTTGATGCGCCTGAAATGTGATCATGGCGATGACTCAAGACCTGCCGGGGTGGGCTGATCGGGCTGAACGCCGCGCCCCTTCAGGGCTTCCGCTTGCGTCGCCGCGGCGGATCCGTTGGTGCGGACTCTCCCAGTATGCCCGCCAGGACGGCATTGAACGCCGCCTGTTTGCCGGTGGCCTTATGACGGCCACCTTTACCATGGCGATACGCATGTTCCGTCCCGCACGTCCGGCATTGCACCTTCGCCACCGCTCCCTCCACCATTGCCACGATGGAATGATCGGTCAGGCGGGCACAGCGCGTGCAATGGTCCTCAACTGTGTCGCCAATACGCTGTTCCATGACCCCCTCCAAGCTCAGGATTCCCACAGCCTTCCGCTTCGACCCCGGGTTCGGTTCTGCTATCATGGGTGTTTGTGTCCCGCTGTCAAAAAGTGGGGCGGGATTCCACTTCCCCTAGGAGTCAGCATGGCGGCCGTTTGTGAAATGTGCGGCAAAGGCCCGCAGTTTGGAAATCGTATCAGTCACGCCCACAACGTTACCAAGCGCCGGTGGAACGTCAATCTCCAGTCGGTGAAGGCCAAGGTGGGGGGCGGAAACAAGAAGCTTCGCATCTGCACCGCCTGCCTGAAATCCGGCAAGGTCGTCAAGGCCACGCCGGCTCGCCTGATGCGGCCGCACGTCTAGCACTGCCCGCGATCCCACGTGGCGGCGCAGCCAGCTTTGTTCCCCGCCCTCCGGTGACTCCCGGCTCTCTTTATGGGCCGCGCTGCCATGCGCCACGGCTCGAAACGTTTCACCATCGCTGGGAACCTCACGCCAGCGCCACCACGTCCACTTCGACCTTGACGTCGCGCGGTAACCGCCGCACTTCCACCGTCGAACGCGCCGGCGGAGCGGCGGGAAAATAGCGCGCGTACACCTCGTTCATCGCCGCGAAGTCGTTCATGTCGGCGAGAAACACCGTCACCTTCACCGCCCTCGACAGGTCGCTGCCGGCCGCCGCCAGAACCGCCGCCAGATTCTGGAACACGCGGTCGGTTTGCGAGGCCACATCCGCGGTGGGAATCACCTGGTTGGTGGCTGGGTCAACCGCCACCTGCCCGGCGGTAAAGATGAACCCGTTGGCGCTGACCGCCTGCGAGTAGGGGCCCAGAGCCTTGGGCGCATTCGGAGTCGCAATAATTTCGCGTGACATCGGGAAAGTATAAACCGACGGGCGCTGCCGACATCCAAACCTGGGATGGGGCACGTCTACGAAAAATCTAAAAACTAACATCCAACAACGGTTTCGGACTCCAGTCGACACCGCTATCCTTTACCCGCGCTGTAACCGTTGAATCTCATGCACCCCCGGGATGCGTTTCAGCCCGGCGACGATCCTCTCGTACTCGCTCAGGTTGCTCAGGTCGACAACGACGTCGATCGTCGCCTGTCCGTCCTTGGTCTGCGCCCCGATGCTCTTGATATTGGTGCCGGTGTCGGAAATCACCGAGGTGATCAGGTTCAGCATGCCGGAGCGGTCATCGCTGAAGATCTGCATCTTCACCGCCTGCACGCCCTCAGCCTTGGAGGCCCACTCCACGTCGATGCGCCGCTCCGACTGGTACATCAGGTTCTGCACGTTGGAACACTGCTCGGCGTGCACCGCCACCCCCCGGCCACGGGTGATGTAGCCGACGATCGGTTCGCCGTGAATGGGATTGCAACAGCCCGCGCGAAACACCATGAGGTCGTCAAAGCCGCGCACCAGGATGGGGCTGCTGTCGCGCGCCGCCGGACGCTTCTTCGCCGGTGTGCTGAACAGGCTCTTCTGCTGCTCGGTTCGCGCCGCGGCGGGAACGAGGCGCACCAGCACCTGGCGGCTGGAGATCTTGCCATACCCAAGGCTGGCGTAGACGTCGTCGGCGCGCACGAACCCATACTCCTGGCCGACGCGCACCAGGTCGGCGTCGTTGAACTGCTTGAGCGAAATCTCGTAGCGCCGCGCCTCCTTCTCCAGCAGGCGCCTGCCGATCTCGATGGCGCGCTCGCGCTCGGCGGTGTTGATCCAGTGCTTGATCTTCTGCCGTGCCCGCGAAGTCTTGACGAAGCTCAACCAGTCGCGGCTGGGCGTGTGGCTGGGCTGCGTCAGGATCTCGACAATGTCGCCGTTGGCGACCCGGTAGCGCAGCGGCACGATGCGCCCGTTGACCTTGGCGCCCACGCAGCGGTGCCCGACCTCGGTGTGGATGGCGTAGGCGAAGTCGACCGCGCTGGCCTCACGAGCGAGGATGATGATCTTCCCCTTGGGCGTGAACGCGTACACTTCCTCGGGGTAGAGGTCGACCTTGAGGGTGGAGAGGAACTCGCCCGGGTCGCGCATCTCCTGCTGCCACTCGACCAATTGGCGCAGCCAGGCGATGCGCTCGTCGTCAGCGGCCGGGGCGGCGCTGCCCGCCTTGTACTTCCAGTGTGCCGCGATGCCCTCTTCCGCGATGCGGTGCATCTCCTCGGTACGGATCTGCGCCTCGAACGGCTGGCCCGACTCATGTATGACCGAGGTGTGCAGGCTCTGGTACATGTTCGGCCGCGGAATCGCAATGAAATCCTTGATGCGCCCCGGGATGGGGTGCCAGGTGTTGTGGATGACGCCCAGTGCCGCGTAACAGTCCTTCACCGAGCCGGTGATGATGCGCACCGCCAGCAGGTCATAGACCTGATTGATGTCGCAGCGCTGGCGCTGCAACTTCTGCCAGATGCTATAGGTGCGCTTAATACGTCCCTCGACCCGGCAGGGGATCTGGTAGGCGGCCATCACTTCCCGGACGCGGTCCTGTACCTGCTGCAGAAACTGCTCCCGCAGCTCGCGTTTGCTTTCCACTGCCTGCTGCACCTCGGCATAAGACGCCGGCTCGAGATAGCTGAAGGCGAGGTCTTCCAGCTCGCCGCGCATCTTGCCCATGCCCAAACGGTGCGCCAGTGGTGCGTAGATTTCCATCGTCTCATGGGCGATGGCGCGCTGCCGGTCCTCGGCGAGATGCTGCAGCGTCCGCATGTTGTGCAGCCGGTCGGCCAGCTTGATGAGGATGACGCGGATGTCATCCACCATGGCCAGCAGCATCTTGCGGACGTTCTCCGCCTGGCGCGCGCCCTGGCTGCCGAAGTCCAGGCGGTCAATCTTGGTGACGCCCTCCACCAGGTGGGCGACGGTGGGGCCGAACTCGCGCTGGATGTCCTCCGTGGTGGCGCTGGTATCTTCCACGGCGTCGTGCAGCAGCCCGGCGGCGATGCAGGCCACATCCATCTTCATCTCGACCAAGACCGAGGCCACCTCGAGCGGATGCACGATGTAGGCTTCCCCAGACTTGCGCGTCTGATCAAGATGCAGGCGGGCGGAAAAGTCGTAAGCACGGCGCAGCAACCCCAGATCATCGCCCGGACGGGCGGCGCGGACCTTTTGCTCCAGTTCCTGGTATCGCCCAATCAGCGGCGGCGAAGGGGCCGAAGCCGCCAGCCGACGCCGCGGCGCGTGCTCGCCTGCCATGGGCTATTATAGGCATCCTGCTGCCCGCCTTGCGCGACCTGCGGATATGCCCGCGCCGCTTCGCGCCCGGCGTCACTCCACATGGAAAACGCCAAACCCGACACCCGCCATCCCCTCTCCTTTGAGGACAAGGTATTCGTCAATACGCCGGATGCCCGCCCCTTGCGCATCCTTGCGGAATACCTCGAGCCGTTGGGCCGCCTGCGACGCGAGAACATTCAGGACACCATCGTGTTCTTCGGCTCGGCCCGCATCAAGAGCCAGAAAGCCGCGCAGGAAGCACTCGAGGAGTTCGAGAAGCAGAATCGCCTCGCCGCCCTGCGCGAAGGAAAGGTCCCGGACGAGGTCGTGGCGGAGGCCCGCCAGCGGGTGCAGCAGCGCGCCGTCGAGTTCTCGCGCTACTACGAGGATGCACGCGAGCTCGCTCGCCTGCTGACGCTCTGGTCCGACCGTCTGCCCGACCGCCGGCGCCGCTTTGTGGTCACCTCGGGCGGCGGCCCCGGCATCATGGAAGCCGCCAATCAGGGCGCTGCCGACGCGGGCGGAAAAACCATCGGCCTCAACATCCAGCTCCCCTTCGAACAGCGCCCCAACCCCTATATCACGCCTGCCCTGAGCTTCGAGTTCCACTACTTTTTCATGCGCAAGTTCTGGTTCGCCTACCCCGCCAAGGCGCTCATCGCCTTTCCCGGCGGCTTTGGCACGCTGGACGAGCTCATGGAGATCCTCACGCTCACCCAGACGCAGAAGCTGGCGAAAAAGATCGTCATCGTGCTCTACGGCAAGGAGTACTGGAACGAGATCATCAACTTTGAAGCGCTGGTCAACTGGGGCACTATTTCGCCGGCCGATCTCCAACTCTTCAAGTTTGCCGACTCACCGCAGGAAGCCTTCGAGATGGTGAAATCGGATCTGGAAAAACTCCATCTCCAGACCCCGACGCCGCCGGAAGAACAGACCTCGCCTGCCATTGCCAAAACGCGCTGAGACCATGCCGCGCCAACCCCCCGGTCCCGCCCCATTAAAGCTTGGCCGAATCTCTCGCGAGCGGGGTAGATATGCGGCCCTCCACATTTGGACGTGCACCGGTCTTCAAATCTTATGGGGCGCACGCCCTCGGAAAGTCGGGCTGCACAGCGGAAATCAGCTAAAAACGACAGGCTGCAACGCACTGAGCCGTCGTGGCTTTGCGCATTCTTTTTCGGCGTTGTCGTCGCGTTGACACACCCAGGAAAAACAAGACCTCAGTCGTCGATTCGCTGTAGCGGCGCGCGCTTCAAGCACGAAAGCCTTGCGGCATTGCTCCAGCGACGGGGCTATTGGAGAGCAGTAAAGCCCTAAAGCCTCCGTGGTCCATCTGAATCCAGAAAAGCAGGCAATATATAAGGGGAGTACCCCGAAGAGCGAGCTTTATGGACAGTGCGCCAGTCTCAGTGAATGTTCACAAGCCTTCCGTTCCTGTGCTTTGGCTTGACACCTCGGTTGGAATCAAATTCGCGAAAATAGTCCGTGGAGAAAACCTTCAACAGGTTGAGATTGATCGATTGCGACGGCTGAAAGACACAGCTCTTAGGCTTACTCGGAAGGGTGTGTTGCTGTGCCCGCAATCCGACCAACGAGAGGAATACGAAGCCGGGAGAATTGAGGAAGAAGTGTCACGAGAATTTCTCCAGGTGTCGCAGGGCATTCGAATGATTCACAGACAGGGGATCTTCGACCAACAGCTGTTTCATGCGATGCAGTCCTACGTTTCCAATGCAAACGTCATCACCCTTCCACTGAGCGTCTTTTTTTTGATGACCCAGTCCGCAAAGCAGAGACTGCGCGTCGAAGCAGATTCGTTATTGACGTTCATCTGCCGTTACCAACTGAGCTGCTCGACCGCCGAATTGCAAACAAATCAGAAATACTCGACAAGTTGGAGAGGCTACGGAAGGATCTTAATGCGAAGAAGGTGACGTACGAGGAACAGTTGGCTTTAGAGAAGCGCGGTAAGGCTGACGCGCTATTTGAACTGTGCCGCCGTTTTACTGAGACTCTCGAAGCAAAAACAACGGACCCGATAACGTACGGTATTTTTCGCACATTTGAGGAGGGGGAGGGGGTCTGGTAGAACAAGCGGAGCGGGCGGGAGCGCCCGCGAACCAGACAGGAGAAGCAGGTGAGCGAAAGCACAGGCGAGCAACAG